>OFMO01000069.1_pt1 | contig 95140 bp, 88 predicted proteins | sample 1541821 | NCBI WGS metagenome assembly OFMO01 (sample SAMN04209253, study PRJEB22552) | human gut metagenome | biome: gut; material: feces | host: Homo sapiens | place: USA: Oklahoma | reverse complement strand
CGCCCAGTACAAGAATATCCGGTCTTTCCTGCTCGATTTGCAAACATATGCTTTGCAAAGCTTCTGCATTCATCGTCGTCCCATAATGCAGATCAGAGAAAAAGGCAATCCGGTAGCCCTCCTTCCGTATCAGCTTGTCCGTGTAAACCGTATAGGACGTGCGAACGATGTGGTGCATATTCCACCAGCCATAGAGCAAAAGCACCGCTACTGCAGCTGTCGGCATGAGGCCGGACGCCCATAACCACTCAAACCTTTTTCCGGATACCCCGCCTTTTCCTTTCCGGCTGTATTTCCAGATGCTATGCACGCCATCCATACACAGGGCAAACGCGAGCAGATGAAATACCACAACTGCCCAGATGCCCCAGATATTGACCGCAGGAAACACAAAAAGAGCCGCCAGGAGCATCAGGACCTGCCGCACACTCTGATGTGCGGGCCAGAATCCGAATGCCTCTGCAGCTCTTCTCAGCCAATGATAAAAGTAAATTCCGGTGCAGGCCAGAATACATACATGAAATGCATATCGCACCATCCTTCCACCTCCTGATCCGCTCTTATCTCTTGCAAGTATGTGGAAGCCGGCCGCTTTTTATGCATAAAAAAGAATTTGCAATTTTCTGCAGCAAAAAAGCGGGTGATGGGAATCGAACCCACGTATTCAGCTTGGAAGGCTGATGTTCTACCATTGAACTACACCTGCGTGCCCAGAACCGGAATCGAACCAGTGACACGAGGATTTTCAGTCCTCTGCTCTACCGACTGAGCTATCTGGGCATACACACTAATGTGTGAGTTGCGGGAGCAGGATTTGAACCTACGACCTTCGGGTTATGAGCCCGACGAGCTACCAGACTGCTCCATCCCGCGATGATATCTCATTATAGCACATTTTTTCTAAATATGCAATGGGCGGAGGTGGATTCGAACCACCGAAGCAAATTGCAGCAGATTTACAGTCTGTCCCCTTTGGCCACTCGGGAATCCACCCATTTTGTCTCTCGACAATATCTATTTATATCATAAATAAAAGAAAAGCGCAAGGGAATTTGTCCAATTCTCCTGCACTTTTTCCAAATTTTTATACCCAGAATGACCACGCTGCATTCATCTGATTTATAATTGTATTCAGATCCCATTTCTTACGGCTGTTGATCTTACTGTTCGGATCATTGATCAGTACCTTGCCCTCCTCTGTCAACCCGGAAAGGACGATAAAATGTCCCTGGTTTGTAAAATCACCCGGTCCCATACTGCAGATGATCGGATGTCCTGCCGAAAGCTCGGATTTGAGAGTGTCTTCTGACCAGTTTGTAAGCTGTGCAGAATTTATTCCAAGTTCTGAAGCTCCTGCAGTCATAAGCGTCCAGTCTGTTCCGACTTCATCTACATAATATCCCATATTGACACTCATATCTGCCACATACTTCGGTGTAAATGAAGTATTGCCTGTAAGTCCTGTCGCCACCATGGAAAGGCTGGTCGGTCCGCATCCACCCATTCCGATATTCTCGGAACCATAAGATGCATATCCCCATACTTCGCTCCACTGGAAATATACCGGAATATGGTTCTGGATTCTGTAATCTTTCAAATCTACCGCCTGAAGTCCCTGCGCACTGAGTTCTTCCTCTGATCGTGCTGACTGTTCCGGATAATCAATCACCCACTGCAGTGCTTCCTGATGATCAAACAGCCATGTCAGCAGATCATCGGAATACTTTTCTCTGTTCAGAATGATTTCCTTCGTCTCCGGGTTTTTCTTATATAATTCGCCCAGCTGGTCTTTATACTGGTCAGAATCCAGCACCTCCTGGACTTTCTCAGCTTCTATCTCTTCTGATGTCTTTGTTTCTGTCTCTGTCTTTGTCTTGGCAGAGGATGTCTTTTTTGCAGATTTCTTTGCATTTCCACTTCCACAAAGCATCAGGATCACAGCCAACACGATAATTCCTGCTGCTGCAAGAATGCCTGCTTTATATAGCTTTCTTTTCATCCTTTGTACTTCCCGCTTGCGCCTCGCTATTTTTTTCTGGCGCTGCTCCGCTCTTTTCCTGTCTTCTCTCATCATATGTCTATGGTTCTTCCTTCCTTAAACGACATCTCGTTAATGTTTGTTCCTTTTTACGCATATTTCAGCCTTACTTTAACATATTTCTTCATGAGAAAACAGTCTTTTCCGACAAGTTTAGAATTTTTTAAGTTTAAAGCTCTGTATAATTACTCTCCAGAGTTACCTCTGTTTTCTGATCTCCGATACAGATCGTATAAGATTTTCCGGAAAATCTGTGAAAAAAAATGAAACAAAAAAGCCAGGCATTTGCTGCAAGTTCTGACAGCAAATGCCTGGTTTTGATATGCGCCCCGCAGGGGCGCCCGCGATTTTATTTTTATTTTGCACAAAGGTCCTTCACTACTTCCCCTGCGATAATCAGTCCGACTACAGATGGCACAAATGCCACACTTCCCGGAATATCTCTTCTCTCCGTACATTTATGCTCTGCTCCTGGCGGACAGATACAATGGTTTCTGCAGCTGATTGCCATGTCCTCGATTGGTCTGGTCGGTTTCTCTTCTGAATAAACAACTTTCAACTTCTTAACATGACGCTTCTTTAACTCCCGGCGCATAACTTTTGCAAGCGGACACATCTGTGTCTTATAGATATCAGCCACTTTAAATGCACTTGCATCCAGCTTGTTTCCGGCTCCCATACTGCTGATGATCGGCACATTCATTGCCTGCGATTTCATGACAAGCTCAATCTTTGCAGTCACCGTATCAACTGCATCAACTACATAATCATACTCATCAAACGGAAATTCATCTGCATTTTCCGGAAGGAAGAAGCATTTGTGGATCCGCACATTCACGTCCGGATTGATTTCCAGCATTCTCTCCTTCATAACATCTACTTTGTATTTTCCTACCGTCTTTCTGGTTGCAATGATCTGACGGTTTAAGTTGGTCAGACATACCTTGTCATCATCGATCAGGTCAAATGCCCCGACTCCGCTTCGTACCAGTGCCTCACATACATAACCGCCGACTCCGCCGATTCCAAATACGGCAACTCTTGAATTCTTCAGTTTATCCATCGCCTCTTTGCCAAGAAGCAGTTCTGTTCTCGAAAATTGTGTAAGCATCTTCTTCTCCTTCTTCTCTCATAAAATACCTGTAAACTCTTAACCAATCCACTTCTTGTTTCATTGGCTTATTTTCAATCTTTAAGTTCCACAATCATTTCTCTTTTGTAAATATCTGTCATATCCAAAATATTTTCGTCAAAATTCGGATTCGTTGAGCACACCGCAATCCTTGCTCCATCTGTCTGATATTCTTTTAAATAATAAGCTTCCCGGATCTCTTCCGGCTGCCTTAAAAAAAACGGATCTCCCTGCTTCGGAATCTGGATCTCGCTGGTATTCAATCCCATCACAAGACCTTTGCGCGTCGCTTTTAAAAAGCTTTCTTTTAAAACCCAGTAGCGGTAAAACATTTCCGTCCGCTCTGCTTCATCTGCATTCCGGATTCTCTCATATTCAGAAGAACAAAAATATTTTTCTGCCAGCCTTTCATGATATTTCCGCATGCATTCGATGTCGCAGCCTACCCTCTCTCCGGATACGCCTGCGCTGCACAGAACATATTTCCCAGAATGTGATAAATTAAAGGACTGCCCTGCATCTTGCGGTATCTTGTGTCTCTCCTGTATCTTCATCCAAAGATACCATGCACCCACGCTTTGAGCCTGATCCTCCCTGTGCTTCAGCCGGTCTGCTTTTTCCTGTCGGAACGCCGGAACTTTTTTATAAATTTTTTGATAATTTTTCTCATTAAGCAGATCAGATATATCTGCCAGGAAAGTTTTCACCTTTTCCATTTCCCGGATTCCCCTTTTCTTTGCCGGCTTTTACGCATTTATCCGCATTTTTCACTATATAACACCTGTAAAAAATATGCAAGGAATATCCTACTGATTTTATTGGATATTCCTTTCCGGTTTTTTATCCCTTGTTAATCTTATATAGACTATGGTATAATAAATAAATCTACAGGCAAAATTAAGTTACTATAATATTTTTAATATGTATCAATTCAGAAAGGATGTGCAATTTATGTGTGGATTTGCAGGCTATTATGGCGCCGGCGATTTTAATAGAGAAGAAGTCATCGACCAGATGGGTGAACGCATTGCCCACCGCGGACCTGACAGCAAGGGAAGCTTTGTTGATGACTATGTAGCCCTTGGCTTCCGCCGTCTGAGTATCATCGACCTTGAAGGCGGATCTCAGCCGATTCACAGTGCAGATGGCAAACATGTCATTATTTTCAACGGAGAAATTTACAACTATCAGGAAATCCGTAAAGAACTGATTGAGAAACACGGATGTCAGTTCCAGACAAACTCCGATACAGAAGTTATTCTTCAGGGATACAAAACCTATGGCGAAAAAATTGCTTCTATGCTCCGCGGAATGTTCGCATTTGTAATTTACGATAAAGAAACTCACAACTTATTCGGAGCAAGAGACTACTTCGGAATCAAACCATTCTACTATGCACAGATGAATGGAAGCCTTTTATTTGGTTCTGAGATCAAGTCCTTCCTGGCTCACCCACATTTTCATAAAGAGGTCAACAAAGATGCCCTCAAGATGTACCTGATTTTCCAGTACACCCCACTTCTTGAAACCATGTTCAAAGGTGTATTCAAACTAGAACCGGGAACATACTTCACTTATGATGGAAAAGAACTTAAGAAAACAAAATACTTCGATCCGACTTATGCAAAGAAAGACCGCAGCTTTGACGAGACAGTAAAACTCATCGGTGAGACAATTCAGGATTCTGTTGATTACCATCAGATTGCTGATGTAGAAGTAGGATCCTTCCTTTCAGGTGGTGTTGATTCAAGCTACATCGCATCTACTGTAAAACCGATGAAGACCTATTCCGTAGGATTTGAAGTCGGCGGATTCGATGAGACAACCTTCTCCAAGGATCTGTGCGATATCCTTCATATGAGCAATGCAAAAAAAGAAATCTCTTCTGACGAATTCTTCGATGCTCTGCCGGAGGTTCAGTATCATTCCGATGAACCACATGCCAACCTTTCCGCTGTTCCGCTGTACTATCTGTCACAGCTCGCAGCCAAAGATGTAAAAGTAGTCTTAAGTGGAGAAGGTGCAGATGAGATGTTCGGTGGATACGAGACATATATCCCAAGCAAATCCGGTGATATGTACCGCAAGATCGTACCGGCATCTATCCGTAAAAAACTCGGAGACTGGGCAAAACACCAGCCTGACAAGAGAGGACTTAACTTCCTCAAGAGAAATGCAACTTCCGTAGAAGATTCCTACATCGGACAGGCATTCATCATGGACAACGAAGAAGCAGATGAAGTACTCGCTCCTGCATACAAGAGCAAGATGCGCTACCAGGACGTAACCAAACCGTACTTCGACCAGGTAAAAGATCAGGACGACCTTCATAAAAAGCTCTTCCTCGATATGCATCTGTGGCTGCCACACGATATCCTGCTCAAAGCAGATAAGATGACCATGGCACACTCCCTCGAACTGCGTGTACCATACCTCGACAAAAAAGTCTGGGAACTCGCCCGCAGCATCGACAGCAAATACTGCGTAGACGGCATGGAAACCAAAAAAGCATTCCGTACCTCCGCCCTCTCCCACATCCCAATGGACTGGGCAAAACGTAAAAAACTCGGATTCCTCGTACCATTCAGAGTATGGCTCCGGGAAGATAAATACTATAATAAAGTAAAAGAAATGTTCCAGAAAGACTTCGTATCCGAATTCTTCAATCAGGACTTACTGCTGAAATGGTTGGAAGATCATAAGAATAAAGTTGGAAATTATCATAGAAAGATTTATACAGTATATTCATTCCTACTGTGGTATGAACAGTACTTTGTTCTCAGATAGAGCAGTGCCAAAATAAAAAAACACCCAAATTTCATGCTCGCATGAAAATTTGGGTGTTATTTTATTTTGATAGAGCGATAGCTCGCACAGCGAATGAACCGCCAGGTTCACGAGCTGTGGTGCACTGCTCCTCCCCTAAATCATTCGACCCACAAACTCCTCTTACCTACAACACACATCCATCCAAGGGGAACAGCGCCAGCGCCTTCACCAGAGGGACTGTGGACTTCCCCCTCTGATTACATAGAAACCTGAAACGGAATCCACTGGAAAGGAGGGCTAAGCTAATGAGTATTTTGGATTTCATTGCAGTTGTAAGCTTTGGCATCAGCTGCTTTTGTGCCGGATACACATTCGGCAAAGATCATAATAAGTCACAAAAATAGCCGCCCCTGTCTGCAAACTAGGCGACTATCTTTGATATTCTAAATAGTTAAGCGGGCTAACCGTCTATCGGTATCACCCTTTTTCTATATTCATACTATCACTCAATCATAAATATGTCAAAATTTTTCCACTCTACACCAACCCAAACGATCTCAACACATCCAGCCACATCGTAAGCGTAAACGCACTCAACAACGTCGTCATCATAATCACTCCGGAACTAAGCGTCCCTTCATGTCCCATATTCCTTGCCATAACAAAACAGCTGACCGTCGTAGCGGATCCAAGCATTACCAGAATCGCAATCAATTGCTCATTTCTAAATCCAAGCATCGCTGCCACCGGCAGAAATATCGCACAAAATCCAATTAATTTCATAAACACAGCAACAAGTGTAGGCTTTATCTTCGATGTTGCCTTTTTCATCTCAAATGTTGCACCCATCGACATCAGTCCCATCGGTGTCGCTGTCGCACCGATACTTGATACCGTCTTATGTAAAATCGATGGCATCGGAAGCTTAAGTGCAGACCAGACAAATCCCGCCACAATTCCAATAATGATCGGATTCGTTGCAATCCCCTTCAGCGTTTTCTTGACCAGCGCCTTATCAAAAGAATTATTCCCCGGTTTAAACAATGAAAGCACCACAACCGCCATAATATTATAAAGAGGCACACTTCCAATAATCATAAGCGGTGCCATTCCCGCAGTTCCATAAATATTCTGGATAAAAGCAATTCCAAGAAGCGCCGCACTGCTCCGGTAAGTCGCCTGTATAAATTCGCCTTTAATGCTCCGGTCTTTCCACAGCAGTGAAATCAAAGTTGATATCGTAATACTGATCGCCGTCACCACAAAACAAAAAAGAATAAACTTAATATCCCATACTTCCGAAAAATCCACCGTTGCCAGCTGCTCAAACAACAACACCGGAAGCGGAACCAAAAATACAAACTTGTTCATCTTTGCCGCAAAGACTTCATCCATCCACCCCAGTTTTCTGAATAACATTCCAAGTAACATCATCAAAAAGATCGGAATCGTTGCATTCAGACTGAAAATTAAATTTTCCATAATTATTCCTCATCCTACTCATTTATATTTGCATATCGTTATTTTGAACTCTTTCCAGAAACCTGTCAACAGCATTTTCTCACATCAAAAGAATGATTGAGATTTAAAACAATTTATACTATAATGAAATAACACTTCAGGGTATGGCTCAGTTTGGTCAGAGCGCACGGCTGGGGCCGTGAGGTCGCAGGTTCGAATCTGGGAGTTTGACAGTTGAATAATTAAAAAGAGTACTCGCGGGTCGCATAAAACCTGCTTTTTTATGTCAAATTTATGGTTTTAATATATGTCATTTTCTGTTATTGTGTGGTGCAATAAGTGGAAGGAGATATTGCATATGAATCTTCATATATCAAAATCCAAAAACGCAGAGTCTTTTTATATTTGCAAATCTTATGTAAAAGCTAACGGCAGCACATCTTCCATGATTGTTCGTAAACTCGGAACTTTGGAACAACTTTTGATCGAACATGGTCCAACAAGGGATGACGTCCTCGCATGGGCAAAGAAATGATAAGATTCTTTATTATGATTGTTCGAATTATTATTTCGAGATTGAACAGGAAGACGGTAGCAAAAAAGAGGGAAAAGAATGGGCACCAAAAATGCTGGATTCTGGAAGCACGAAAAAGAATCATAAGAACCCAAATGATCCGGCACGTTTCATAGGTAAGATAGCTGTCACCAAGGATGGGGAGGCTGCAGATATAAAGCAATACCTGGATGAGGATAAGATTGCGGAAGAAGCACAGTATGATGGTCTTTATGCGGTCTGCACAGATCTATTGGATGACGATGTCAGTGATATTTTAAAAGTAAGTGAAGTCAGATGGCAGATTGAAAAATGCTTTCGTATTATGAAAACAGATTTTTCTGCAAGACCAGTTCATTTACAGGATGAGAACAGGATTAAAGTTCATTTTCTGATCTGTTTTCTCGCCCTAACACTCTACCGTTACCTTGAGAAAAAGATGAATTTGCAATATACCTGTAAAGAATTATTGGACACTCTAAAGGCAATGAATTTTGCAGAAATACAGGAGTAGGGGTTCATCCCACTATATAAAAAGAGAAAAAATTACTATACTTCAAAACAACGGCAAAAATCGCCAGCTTTCACACTGACGATTTTGGGCTGCATAAGTCCTTTATTCCATTCTCTCACTCTTAATAAAATGCAGAAACCAGCTAACTGCAAGAAGATCAGCGGAACCTCCCGGAGAAATATTATTTCTGATAAATTCTTCATCCAGTGCTTCTATCATGGCAGTTGACAGAATCTGGTTTCCGCTGATCAGTTTCTGCAGTCGCTTCCGTATCCGCATACAGGTCAGATAATCGGATCTGGTAATCATATTCGTATCGACTGTTGCAGTAATCAGATGCAGTAAAGCAATACTTCCGGCTCTGTCAAATGAATACCCTTTATCTAAAAGTCCTTCCAGAACAGGCAGACCTTCTTTGCGAACCGACGGGAACCCTGTCATCACTTCTCCACGGATTCCTTTAATTCCGTATTTTCGGTAGAAGCGACATCCAGCGGTATCCTGCTTATCCCCCATCGTTTCAAAAAAGTATTCCATCGGAACTTTCGTCATATGAATGCATTCCTCTGTCAGCGCTTCAGGACACAATTCTTTTCCATTACCTCTTACTCTTCCTGCCGCTCCGCATAGAATTCCAAGCGAAAAGATTGCTCCTTTGTGCGTATTCACATTTTTCGTCACACGGTACATCGCAGCTTCGGCAGCTTTTCCGATTTCCTGTAGCTCAAAAAATGTTTCTTCCGGTTTTGCAGAAGACAAGAGTATTCCAGTTTCAACCATTTCACAAAAATATGGAGTCAGTGACACCGCACTGTTCAAAAATGTATAAAAATCCATATCTTGATGGGAACCTGCATTTGCTCTGTCGACCAGTCCCGGCTTCGGCGTAACCGACACTTCGTATAACAGTGCCCTTGTTGCAAATTCCGCAATGCGATCTGAAAATTGTATTTTAAATCCTTCTTCCCTTTGTTTCACCATTACTGCACCTTTTTCTGCTTTCCCTACTCCGCTACTTCCCGGACAACATCCATAATCGTACCATCACGACCTTCAATGATTCCGACTACTCTCTCTCCGAATTTAACTGGCTGCGGAGTCCCTACAATGTCATAGGCAATGTCACGCAGTTCTTCGATTGTCTTAAGCGGTACACAGTCTGCTTCTTTCAGACATTTCAGAAGATCCTGTCTTGCCGGATTGACTGCTACACCATAATCTGTCACCACCACATCAATACTTTCTCCTGGTGTCGTAACCGTTGTAACATCCGTACAGATTGCCGGAATCCTGCCCTGTAGAAGCGGACAGATCACAATCGTACATTTTGCTCCCTGTGCTGCATCCGGATGTCCCCCCTGTGCACCTGTAATCATTCCATCAGATCCCACAACTACATTACAATTGAAATGCGTATCCACTTCCAGTGCAGCAAGTACAACATAGTCCAGTTTGTTTACAAAACAGCCTTTATTAAATGGATTTGCATAAGCACCGGCACTAATCCTATGATGATTTGGCCGTTTTACAGAATTTACCGCAAAAAGGTCAAAATCCTGTGTATCCAGAAGCTTTCCAACCAGTCCCGCATCCAGCATATCTACCATACCTTTACTCATTCCGCCTACTGCGAATCCCATTTTGATATCACGCTCTTCCATAATCTTTGCAAGCGAAGCAGCGGAAGCGATCGATGCTCCTCCAACACCAGTCTGATAAGAAAATCCATCTTTAAAATACGGAGTATTTACAACAACCTGTGTACAGTAATCTGCCATCATCAGCTTTCTTGTATCTGTTGTTGGTTTTGCTGCCCCCGTTGCAATTTTTTCCGGAATTCCAATCGCATCAACTACACATACATAGTCTACACGTGTCATCGCAATATCTGCCGGGAAATTTGGGAATGGAACCAGGCAATCTGTTACTGCTACTACCTTGTTTGCGTGCTGTCCGTCAACAAAAGAATACGACAAAACACCACAATCACTCTTTCCGCCAATTCCTTTACAGTTTCCATAATCATCGCAGGTAGGTGCCCCGATAAAAGAAATATCGATCGTAGTTTCTCCACTCTGGATTGCACGTACACGTCCTCCATGGGAGCGCATGATCGCAAGTCCTTTCAATTTCCCATGAGAAATAGCATCTCCGATTTTTCCACGTACTCCGGAAGATTCAATTCTGGTGATCGTTCCATCTTCAATATACTCGATCAGAGGATCATGTGCTTTTCCCAAAGAGCTGGCACAGATAGTGACATCCTTGATTCCCATGTCATGTACTTCTTTCATGACCATATTCACCACCAGATCCCCTTCGCGGAAATGATGATGAAATCCAAGTGTCATTCCATCATGAGCACCACATTTCTCCAACGCTTCCCTGATTGAAGCCACCATCTTACTCGTATTGTGATCGATAACCGGCTTTACGATCGGTCCCTGTTTTCTGTATTCAACACCTTCTTTATAATTGTTTCCCTGAAATGGTTCTTTTCCTGTGATTTCTAAGATCTCATCTGGAATTTCACGTCCTACTGCATTTAACATCTTAGCATCCCTCCTTTAAAACACCTGAAGCTTTTGCCAGTTCGATCGTTCGTTTTGCCCCATCATAGAACGCAATATCGATCATTTTTCCATCTACTGTAAATACACCAATGCCAAGTGCTTTCTTTTCATCAATTTCCTTTACTACCTTCTGCGCAAAAATAATTTCTTTCTGGCTTGGGGTATAAATTTTATGAACCGGCGCAATTTGTCTCGGATTAATGATTGATTTTCCGTCAAATCCCATCAGATGAATCGTTTCCACATCTTTTACAAAGCCGTCCATATCATCAAGATCTGTATATACCGTATCAAAGCACTGTACACCTGCCGCTCTGGCAGCAATGATCATATGCTGTCTTGCTCCCATCAGTTCCACACCCGTTCCGGTAATATGTGTCTGCAGATCCTTTGTATAATCTCCCCCTGAAAGCGCAATGCCAAATAACCGATCCGATGCTTTACAGATATCAAGTGCGTTTAATACTCCTTTGGCTGATTCCAGAGCTGCCATGATCAAGACTTTTCCTGGTTCAATATCAAATTCTTTTTCTGCCTCTTCCACTGCTTTTTCCACTTTTTTTACATCTTCCGCCGTCTCTGTCTTTGGAATACGGATTCCATCTGCTCCACCTGCAACTGCACAGCGGATATCCTCTTCCCAGAGATCAGAATCCAGTCCATTGATTCGGACAATACATTCAATTCCTCTGTAATTGATTTCTTTTAATGCGTGAAAAAGAGAAAATCTCGCTGAATCTTTTTCCTTCTCTGCAACCGCATCTTCCAGATCCAACATGATCGAATCCGGCTTATAAATATATGGATCTTTGATAAGTCCCGGTTTCTGTGCATTTAAAAACATCATAGTACGTCTTAATCTTTTCTTATTTGGATTCATTATCTGATCACACCTCCCCATGGAAGATTTTTCTTCTGCCCTACACTTCTGTACACTGCACATTCCACACGTGCTTTGATCGTACAGTCAAGCGCTCCTTTATCTACAATGCGAATGTTTACATCATCTACTTGCAGTCTTTCTAATGTTTCTTTTACCACCTTCTGAATCTGTTCCCCGAACTGATTCATTACAGCGCTTTCAAGGTTCATAGCAATTGTCCCATTTCCAGGCTCTACAGTCACCATACAGTCACTGGATTCCAGTGTTCCGGCAATTTCCGGTTTTTCAATTTTCATCCTAGTTTTCCTCCTTGTTATCAATCTAATTATGCAGGTAGCAGATTATTTACCTGCCCCCAAAGTTTTAATAGAATAATCCTCCAAGTTTAAATACACCTAATGCAGAAAGTAATACATTCAGGAGTACATTTGCAACAGAAAGTAAAAATAATGTTTTAAACATCTTGTTCAGTTCTTCATTCGTCGTTTCTCTTGCTGCCGAATAAGAAGACATAATGATCGCACCACCTGTAGAAAGCGGGCTGATCGCAGCTGCAAATGAAGTAGCTGTAATAGCAGAAATAATTTCTACATAATTTGCTCCTCCAAATGTTTTACATACATCTGCCGCAATCGGGAAGAGTGTCGGCATAACAACTCCTGTTGTTGAGCTTACCCATGAAAGAATTCCTGAAGTAGCTGCCAGAATCGGGGTCGCTGTATGTTCATTCATAAAACCGGTCAGAAAATCAGAAATCATCGTGATACCGCCCAATGTATCAATTACATTGATCAGCACGCCTACTCCACAGATAAATACCAGTGTTCCCCACGGGATTCCTTTAATTGCCTTCTTCTCATCTACTGCTCCGAGAAGAATCAACACTGCAGCCGCTGCAAAAGCAAAAAGTCCGGTATCTAATTTAAATCCGATACAGCATATTACCATTACAATAATCGCAATGATCGTCAGCCACTGATCTCTGTTGAATTTCGGGATTTCTGAAAGTTTCAGCGGATTGTCTGCTTTTACTTTATATCCTTTATAAATCACATATACAACCAGTGTAAAAATAAATCCTGAAAGCAGTGTCGATAAGAACAAATGCAATCCAAATCCACTGTATCCAAGTGGTTCTGAAAGATTTTTTGCCAGCACACCTGTAAGCGAAAGCACGGACGCACAGCCTGCATTTGCACCCAGTTTTGCATAAAGTGCTGTCGCCATCGGATTAATATCCATTTCAAAAGCAAGGTACATTGCAAATGTTGTCATCAAAATACCTGCCGCAATATGTCCCGGTCCGATTGCTGAAATAAAAGCAGAAAGGAAGAACATCAGAATCGGAATCAGAACCGTATGTTTTCCTACTAATGCAACAATTTTCTTTGAAAAAAGCTCCAGTGTTCCGTTATTAGATGCCATACCAAATAAAAAGGTAACTCCAACTAATGTTACAAACATAGAACTACTGAATCCTGCTGCAATATCTTTTGCAGACATTCCTCCTACCGTTCCCAGAAAGAACGCTACACCAATTGATAAAAAGCCAAGATTTACTTTTTTGATAAAGCCAATTGCCACTACGATCACAAGTACAATCAACGAAATTATAGAAAGGTTCATCGTTTTATCCCCCGTAGTTTATTCGTTGAAACAATTTCTTACAGTGCCATCCATGATCAGGTTTGCGGTACGGAAGCCAAATGTGTCCTGGATATCCAGTTTTTCATCACTCTCCCGATAATCCACACCACATTCTAGAATACCTCCCGGATGTCCAATCCGGATAAACTGTGTATCAATGTCATCTGCACACATCTGATTTACAATACTTCCTTTTACAACCACTGCCGCTGCCGTACACATCGCACCGGTCATCGCATAACTCGGATGTGTCTTCTGCATGGACATCATTCTTGAGAGAAGATCAATTTCTTCTTTTTTTATCTCTTTTCCCTCCATGTTGACATAACTTTCCGGTTCCGCTACAAACGTCATCTTCGGAATTCCCGGTGTCTCCCATGCTGATTTAGCATAATCATCAATGAGCCCCAGCTTAACAGCTGCCACTCCTCTTACCTTTTCCAGAAGTTCCAGCTTCTCTGGATCTGCATTCAATTCATCGGGAAGCTCTTTTCCTGTAAGTCCAAGGTCCTTTGCTCTTGCAAATACCAGTGGATTTGCAGCATCAATGATCGATACTTCTACCGTACCAAATCCAGGAACTTCCAGTACATCAACCGCATGTCCGGTCGGTAACAGACCTTTTCCCAGTGTCCCGGCCGGATCCATAAATTTCAGTCGGATCGGAGAAGCTGTGCCCGGAACTCCTGCAATTCCAAAATCTCCTTCATATACAACTTCTCCATTTTTTGTCTTTACATCTGCCACAATAATCTTATCTGTATTGGTATTGTAAATTCTTACCGGTGTTGTTCCTTCCTTTGTATCTATCAGACCCTTTTCAATTGCAAAAGGTCCGACTCCGGAAGAAATATTTCCGCAGTTTCCTTTATAACTGACGATTGGTTTATCTACCGACACCTGTGCAAATGTATAATCCACATCCGCATCTGCTCTTTCAGATTTATTTACAATTGCAACTTTACTTGTGACAGACTGGGAACCGCCCAGTCCATCAATCTGCTTTTTGTCCGGACTTCCCATCATTTTAAGGAGTATTGCATCCCATTTTTCACATTCTTCCGGCAAGTCACTTTTCAAAAGATATACTCCTTTACTGGTTCCCCCACGAATGATCATAGCCGGAATATTCTTACCGTTATTTTTCTTTTCCTGAGCCATATGTATTTTTAAAATCCTTTCTACTTTTCCTTTAATTTACGGTTATAGTTGATCAGTGAACCGCAGCGGATGATTTCTTTTTCTTCATCCGTAAGTGGTTCAATCGCCAGTGAAAGCGGACGGATTTCATCTCCGATCACATATGCCTTTATTTCTTTCATATCTGTATCCAGAGCCTTTTTGATATCCGGTACAAAAATATAATCATCATCTGCGAAATCCGGCTCTCCATTTAAAACGAATGGAACCATTCCCCAATTGATCAGATTGGAACGGTATCTCTTGGTTGCATATTCAACCGTAATATTCGCGCCGCCCAGAAGAACTCTCTGACAGGATGCTGCCTGTTCTCTGGCAGATCCATCCCCTGGTTTTACCGCATAAATCGTACTGGAAAGATCAATGGTCTGGTCATCTATCTTTTCATATCCATGGATAGAATGGACTTTTTCAAGAATCCTCTGTACCTCTTCCGGACATCCTCCGTCTTTCCGTTCCTTTTCATAATTCATGACAACCTTGGCTTTTCCAACATACTCCGGCACTCTCCTGCTTAATGTAAACTCTGCAAGACCCATTGGATTGGAACGGAAAGATCCGGTCTCTCCTGATGGAATCAGTTCATCCGTTGTTGTAACCGGATCCGTAATATATGCACACACTTTCAAAAGCATATGTTCATTCAGTTCCGGAAGTTCCGGCCAGTCCTTGATATTCGGTCCACATACCAGTTCTTCATTCGGGTCTTCTTTTTTATATCCCTGATAAACTCTCTGTTCATATGCAATCGAATCATAAACATACTCCGGACACTCATATTCATATCCAAGTTCATCTGCAGCAGTAATTCTTCCGCCATTTGCTGCAGTTGCTGCGATCGAACGGGCATCCATAAGTGCCACACTTGCAAGCTGTCCATTTCCCGGTTTTGATCCTTCCCGATTCGGAAAGTTTCTGGTCGTATGACGGACGGCAAGCTGCCCATGTGCCGGTGTATCTCCCGCTCCAAAACAAGGGCCGCAGAAAGCGGTACGGATCGTTGCTCCTGATGCGATCAGTTTTTCAATGGCACCTTTACGTACCAGATCCATCATAACTGCCTGGGAACTCGGATAAACGCTTAAGTTAAATACATCCTGTCCGGTACCTTTTCCATCCAGAAGATAAGCAGCTTCCATAATATTAGAATATGTGCCTCCGGAGCATCCTGCAATTGTTCCCTGATCCGCATATAAAGCTCCATCATGCACCTTTTCCCAAAGATTCAGGTGAAGATCCGGATTCTTGATCAGTTTCTTTGCATCCTCTTCCACTTCATGAAGGATCTCATCCATATTGGCATTCAGTTCACGGATCTCATATCCATTGGACGGATGGAACGGAAGTGCGATCATACTATGAATCTGTGACAGATCGATATAAATACAACCGTCATAATATGCTGTCTCTTTTGGTTCCAGCTTTTTATAATCTTCTCCTCTTCCATGTACTTTCAGAAACTGTTCTGTGTCTTCATCCGTTCTCCAGATAGAAGACAGACAAGTTGTTTCTGTTGTCATAACATCAATGCCATTTCTGTAATCGGTGCTCATAGAAGATACTCCAGGACCTACAAATTCCATTACTTTATTTTTTACATATCCATTTTTGAAAACAGCCGATACAATTGCAATCGCAATATCCTGTGGTCCAATTCCCGGATTTGGTTTTCCATCCAGATAAACTGCAATCACTTCCGGATATTTCACATCCCATGTCTGTTCAAGAATCTGTTTTACCAGTTCTCCTCCGCCTTCTCCAACTGCCATTGTTCCAAGTGCACCGTATCTTGTATGGGAATCCGATCCAAGGATCATCTTTCCACCGCCAGCCATCGTCTCCCTCATATACTGATGGATAACTCCCATATGCGGTGGCAGATAAATTCCACCATATTTCTTTGCTGCTGTAAGTCCAAACACATGATCATCTTCGTTAATCGTTCCTCCTACTGCACAAAGACTGTTATGACAACATGTAAGTACATATGGAAGTGGGAATTTTTCGACGCCTGAGGCTCTTGCTGTCTGAATAATTCCAACATAAGTCAGGTCATGACTGGTGATCGCATCAAATTTAATCTTTAAATTTTCTTTGTCTTCTCCAATATTATGCGCTTGCAAAATATCATAGGAAATTGTCCCGGTTTTGTACTGTTCTCTTTTATCCTGAAGTTCTTTCCCCGCTTCATCTTCCGGAACAATTGTTGTTCCATTTAAAAGAAATACTCCTGAATCATATAATTTCATGACATCTGTTTCCTTTCATCTGTTTCATTCCATTCAGACTGGCCAGTCTTTTTGTATCTCTTAGATATCTTTGACCTTATTGTATATCTTAAAATACAATGTGTAAAATTCATGTTTTTCATTTATTTCATTCATTTAAGCTATACGAATGTGTATTTTATCCAATACAATCAATATAAATATATGCATCTGTTACAAATTTAGATTAAAAATACCTTTTTTCGAAGGAAAAAGTAATCATTCCTTTTTTTCATACTTTTTATGGTTTTTATGTTATTTATAGTTGTATCTTAACTATTTGCAATATATAATAGAATAGAAATTATATATAACATATCATCTAAAGGAAATCGTTTTATGGACTTTCGTGAATTGAACTATGTACTTGCTATAGAAAAATATCAGAATATAACAAAAGCGGCCGACTCACTTTACGTAAGCCAGCCGACTTTAAGTAAATTTTTGATGAATCTTGAAAATACACTCGGACAAAAATTATTCCGAAAACTTGGAAATAAATATATTCTCACCTATGCTGGTGAGCAATATGTAAAAACTGCAAAAGAGATTCTGATGCTGAAATCCAATCTCGATATACAGCTTGCAGATATTCTGAAACGTGATATAGGGGTTCTTAATGTTGCCTTTCCACGTATGCGCTGCATTTATATGCTTCCGGCAACGCTCCCTCTTTTTCAGCAGGAACACCCGAACATCAAAGTAAATGTTTTTGAAGGTAGTTCTGATGAAAATGATAAAAGACTTTTAGATGGAAAAGCGGAAATTGCATTTTACAGCAAACCAGACACACTCAACCCGCAAATTGATTATGAGACTTTGAATAAAGAAGAACTCCTGATCTGCCTGTGTAAGAATCACCCTCTTGGTCGTTACGCACAGCCAAACCCTTCCAGCCGATATCCCCGTCTGGATCCAATGCTTCTGCAAAATGAACTGATTCTACAGCTGATGCCAGAACAGCGAACCAGGCAGCTCACCGATCGCTACTTTGCAAATATCGGCCTGAAATTCAAGAACGTCATGACAACCAGCAGTCTTCCTGCCATCATGGAACTGGTTTCTGTCGGATACGGCGCTGCCTTTATTTTTGAAACGCACCTCATGCATCATACATTTTCAAAACCGATTGACTGCTATAGTTTCGGCGAACCAAAAACCGTATCTGATTTTGTAGTAGCACATCGCCACGGAGGATACCTTCCATCCTATGCACATGACTTTATCCGTATTGCAAGGGATTTGTTTGATACATCCAATGCCAGTGGTTTTACTTCCCTGGAATAGTTAAATTAAATAATTCTTTGTCTTATTCATTACATTTTACAGAATTAAAGAAACGAAACAGATTAAATCAAAAGAATGATTGAGATTTAAAACAATTTATACTATAATGAAATAACACTTCGGGGTATGGCTCAGCTTGGTCAGAGCGCACGGCTGGGGGCCGTGAGGTCGCAGGTTCGAATCCTGTTACCCCGATTTATAATTAAATTTTTACTTATCATATATAGAAAATAAGCCGGGACATTCGCCCCGGCTCAGCATGAATATGCAGTATTACATTTCCAATGCAACTATTATGAAAATTTTTTATTAGTCTTTCTGTTTGCTTTCTTCAATCTTCCGCTTGGAATCTTTCCTCACTTCATCCCGAAGCCTTTGGATATATTCCGTAAACTTACATTCTTCATTCCCATACGTCATCTGAAGATCATACTCCAACGGAATCCATGTCGAGATATCCGCCTCATTATGCTGGATCAGCGCCTCCAGCTTATCCAGTGATTTATAAAGCCTCGCCTCCTGTGTCTCCATCGCTTCCATCTCTTCAAATAATGCCTTCCATTCTGCACGGACCGGTTCCGGAAGTATATCCGTCAGCTGCTCCACCTTTTTATTCTCAACCTTTCGGTCTTTATCCGTCTTTTCAAATGCCGGAATATCTCCGGTGATCGCCTCACCCATATCATGGATCAGACACATTTTTATCACCTTATCCAGATCCAGCTCCGGAAATTCATCCCCAACCAGCATTGCCATCAAAGCCAGCCGCCAACTGTGCTCTGCCACACTCTCCAACCTGCCACTTGAAGTATATGAATGTCTGGTGTTACATTTCAGTTGTTCCGCTGTCTTTAAAAAATCCAGTAATCTTCTTATTTCCATAATTTTCTTCCGTTCCTCCATAATTTAAAATACCAGGGTCAAAATACCTCTTGACCCCAACATCTAATTTAATTTTCCATCATAAAATAAGACAATCGAGTAGGCTGACTCCTACTCGATTCGTATACTTTGTACACTATCTCGCTTAACAGCCAGATGATGTACATTCGCCAAGTACAGATTCTTGTGCAAGCACAAATCTGTACTTGGCTCATCGTATACACAAAATCCCCGGGATGCTACCTGCCTCTTTGCAAATAGCATCCCAGGGACATATTCTTCCACTTAACTTGTGTACCATTTAGGTAATAGCTCTGCTTTTCACAGAAAATACCCTACTCTTTTTTCACTTTTTCGCGCTCTTCTATGTATTCCTGATAAAGATCCAGTGTCATCTGCGCTTCTTCCAGCGTCTTTCCTTTGAACTTGGATACTTTTTCGTTCTCATACCACTTTTCTTCGATACATTTTCTGAGCCATCCGACCAGATTATTGATGTATGCCTGCTCCTGTGACAGCTTAAAAGCTTTCCGGATCACATCCGGCTGGTTATCGGATACCTGAAGCAGCACCTTAATCTCCTGAATCGTGATCGGTTCATTTCCAAAAATATCGGCAACTTCTAAAATCAGTTTTTCATTAACCGGAGTTTTCTTTGCAGCCAGTACATTTGGCGCAATCTCTTCGCCCTCTTCTTCTCCGGATGGCATACGCTGAAGATCTGAATGATGGATACACTTCGGATTCTTCTTTACAAAGAAACGGATTCCTGTAACCTTTCCGCCCTTCCCGCTCTTAACCGGCTCATAATCAAAGCAGATCTCGGAATACTCGGATTCTTCCAGCTCTTTTTTCGCAACTTCAAGTACTTTTCTACGGAAATTACGCCAATCTTCAAACGGTGCATCCTTAATCTCTGCAAGCGCTTCTTCAAAACGTCCCTGCTCAACAAGACGTTTTACTGCTTTAGATGCATTTGCATCCACTACATTCAGTGTAAATTTAAGCTCTGCGATCGTGTATGGATTCTTCGGTGGTCTCGGTACGATCAGCTGGTCACACTTTTCCCTGTCAAAACGATAATACTGGGTTCTCAGGATTTCATAAACACGGGTTGTGAACAGGGATTTAAAAGAGCACAATACATCAAGACTCATACGGGTATAGTCTTTTTTCAGGTTATAGATATGAGGTTTCATCTCTTTAGTAAATCTGGTTGTAAACACGCCATCTCTATATTCACATTTATTCACTACATTGAACATGATGAAGTTCTCTTTTTCGTCGTCCTCGATACTTACTACATGTCCCAATGTCTCTTTTGATACTTCTTTCAGACGGGAATAGATGGAGTTCCCTGTTATATGAAGATAATTCTTAACATCCTTGGTGGAAACCTTTGCGATCAGCTCACCGTCTTCTACATATGCTTTTGCGATTGCAATATTAAGAAGCTTTCTTTCAAATAATGATGTACTGGATTTACTTTCGATCAGCACATTGGACCGGGAGACCGTATCACGGTCCAGCAATTGTTTCTCTTTTGGTTTTTTCTGTGTTTCCTTCATCGCTCATACCCCTTAATAGTTTTCTTCTGTATTATTGTGTACTTTTGAGGTGTATTAAAATCCCCTCTACACCCCATATAATCCCTTATTGTGTACCATTCCGGGTAACCAACCCCTTTATATTGGGGATTTGTGTACCAAAAAGGAACACCCTCCCCTAAAAAGTACCCCATAAAACGGGGTTTCTGTCTTTTTTTACGTTTTGTGTACGTTTAAGGTGTGTATTGTTCTTTTCGTGTACCATTAAGGTACCTTTTTTGATAAAAAATGTGTACCAAAACGGTACGTCTAGGTTGATTATATACAAGAACCCCCCTCTTGTAAAGCCTTTTTTTAAATTTTTTCGACACTTGTGTACAGAAAAGGTAAAATCGCCAACCCTTCAAGTACACTGCGTAACCCCGCAAAGTAAACAACAACCCCCATATATGTACACCTCTTTGCCCTCTGAAGTAAACAACCTTCCCCGTTTCCGTACACAAAATATGCCCCGAAATGCGTCAACCACGGGCTTTTTCGGCCCTCCTAATATAAACAAAGGAATTTTAATAAGCTGTTGTTATCTTTAATATATATATACATGCAAATTTTCACCCCAAAAGGTACACATCTGACGATTTCGTGTACTAAAAAGGGGAAAATTAAAATTATCAGGTGGCTTCGCCAATGAAAATATAAACAACCATAGACAATTTCCCAATAATTCAGTATAATTCCTCTGTGGATATTCTGGGAAAAGTTATCCACATACTTGTCGAAAAATGGGGATAAATATCATTTTGGCAAGTTATCCACAATTTAATAGAATGAGAGGATTTTTTATGCAACGAGAAAAGTTTTCTTCAAGACTCGGATTCATCCTTATTTCTGCAGGATGTGCGATCGGTCTTGGTAATGTCTGGCGTTTTCCTTATATTGTAGGAAAATATGGTGGAGCAGCATTTGTTCTTATTTACCTTGCATTTTTACTGATCCTTGGACTTCCGATCATGGTAATGGAATTTTCTGTCGGAAGAGCCAGTAAAGTAAGTGCGGCGCTTTCCTTTGACCGTCTGGAGCCAAAAGGATCGAAATGGCATTGGTATAAGTATGGAGCTATGGCCGGAAACTATCTGCTGATGATGTTCTACACAACAATTGCAGGCTGGATGGTCCAGTATTTCATCAAGATGATGACTGGTGAATTTGAGGGAAAGGATACTGCCGCTGTTGCAGGTGTGTTTTCCGATATGCTTGCAAAACCCGGAACAATGACTTTTTTTATGATCATTGTTGTTGTTGGATGTTTTGCAATTTGTGGACTGGGGCTTCAAAATGGAGTGGAAAAGATCACAAAGGTTATGATGCTGCTTCTGCTTGCACTGATGTTGATCCTTGCAGTACGTTCTGTAACGCTTGATGGGGCTTCTGAGGGGCTTCACTTCTATCTGGCACCGGATTTCCACAAAGTCGTGGAATATGGCTTATTTGACACGATTTTTGCCGCTATGGGACAGGCTTTCTTCACATTAAGCCTTGGAATCGGCGCAATTGCTATTTTCGGAAGCTATATCGACAAATCCCACAGTCTTACAGGAGAAGCAGTCCTGGTAACACTTCTGGATACCTTTGTTGCTTTGATCGCGGGTCTGATCATTTTCCCGTCATGCTTCGCATATGGGGTGGATCCGGGAGAAGGTCCGAGTTTGATCTTTATCACACTTCCGAATGTATTTAATTCCATGGCAGGCGGAAGAATCTGGGGAGCCTTATTCTTCTTATTTATGATTTTTGCTGCGGCATCGACCGTAATCGCCGTTTTTGAGAACATTTTATCCTTTGCCATTGATTTGACCGGATGCAGTCGGAAAAAGGCTGTAATCGTCAATATCGTGGTTGTGGCGGTACTTTCCATGCCTTGTGTTCTCGGATTTAATGTATGGAGTGGATTTATGCCGTTCGGAAAAGGTTCCGGAGTACTGGATCTGGAGGATTTCCTGGTAAGTAACAACCTGCTTCCACTTGGAAGTCTGATCTATCTTCTGTTCTGTACAAGCCGTTATGGATGGGGATGGAAGAACTTCCTGAAAGAAGCGGATACCGGAGAAGGATTGAAATTCCCGAAATGGGCGAAATTTTATGTAAGCTATATCCTGCCGCTGATTGTATTATTTATCTTTGTACAGGGATATATCAGTAAATTTATGTAGGATAAGAAAAAAACCACCCTAAAAGGTACACGAAAAAGATCATGTGTTCGAATTTCGGACGGTACACATGATCTTTTTTATATGTGCCTTGGCACATTCTTTTTCAGCAAAAAAATCTATTTAAAAAAATTTTAAAATTTATGAAAAAAAAGCTTGCATTTTTTATAGCTGTCTTATATAATAAATCTTGCGTTACGGAAAACCGAATAATGTATGCGCTTTTAGCTCAGTTGGTAGAGCAGTAGACTCTTAATCTATTTGTCCAGGGTTCGAATCCCTGAAGGCGCAGTATCAGCACTGTTTTTGATGAATTAGCATCGGGGACGGTGCTCTTTTTTTCACGATCTGTTTCTACAGATGGAGACATATGTAAAAGTAATCGTTTATTTCATTTGCGGAAAGCTACTGGATCTGTGGAAAAATAAAGGAAAATCTATTTCGTGTACTAAAAAGGGGACTATTTTAGTCCCCTTCTACTACATCTTGCATAAAATATTGATTGCATCCTTGTTCAGGAGGCATTTTTCATGTTCATTCAGATAAGCTTCAGAAATTGCATCTTTTTCGACCATGCCACCGAATTCACCGGCGGATACGATGCGCTGAGCCTTTTTATTGCCGTCTTCTGTATTCGGGAAGTCTACCATCAGGTAGTAGACACCGTCATCTTTATACAGACGGCTTTCTGATGCCTGGCCGTATCCAAGGATCTTGCAGAAGTCGATTGCATTATCCAGACTTGGAAAGAGAATCTGCCAGCGAACAGTCTCTTTCTCACTGCTGTCAGGCTCGATCAGCATACCGGAAGCTTCAGAACCATCTTTTTGGATGGATTCCAGAGAATTCTCAGCCTGGCAGGAGATCGACAGCATCAGGCTCCGGTCAGGAAGAAATGCACCGTAAAATCCCTGGATTCCATTGTCTGTGTTAAGCCCAAGAACTTCTTTCCCTTTTTTGAGAAGAAGATTCAAAAATTCTTCGGTACGCTCCCTGTCCTGTGTCAGATCTTCCAGTGAGTAGCCAAGTGCGGCAATCTCTGCTTCTGTGATAAGGCAGTTCATTCTGGTGTCGGATACTTTCCAAAAAGTCATATGCTCACCCCCTGATTTGTAAAATCTATTGCTTTTGTAATCTTATTTGTTCTATAAGTTATATAACAAAACGGGTGTAGTGTCAATATATTTTCTATATTTTATGATTTTTTCAGAAATATTATTTGTTTTTCATTCGTTTGATCACTTTCAGTCGGGTAAATTCTTCCCGTTCCTTTTCTTCCAGTGCATTTGTAATCGTATATACGAGATTGTCATACATCGGAATCGTAATATTTTTCAGGGCATTTGCCCTTTTCTGTGTCTTTTTGATACTTGAAGCCAGCCGGTACGCTGCATTTTCTACCTCAGAAAGCTTGAGTGTCAGCTCCTTTACACGGCAGAATGCATCACGGGCGATATCGATGGATTCTCTGGAAGTACTGAATGCATAGGTTGGCCTGGTATTTTCTTTTTCGTACTTCACTTTCGGGATTTCTGTTCCCATAATGCTTCGCGTCTGGATGCGGATAGAATCCTCGATCGGAACTGTATAGGCAAGTTCTTCTACTGTACTGATCCCGTGCTCGATATTCGCCCTCTGAAGGCACTGATAGGCATAGGTGAAGGTTTTATCGATTTCTTCCTGAATATCCTTTGCTTCGTCGATTAAGCCCATCAGCTCGCGGATCAGAATGTTCCGCTTCTTGTCCATCAGCTCATATCCCTGTCTGGCAAGTATCAGTGAATTTTTCGCAAGTATCAGATTTCCCTTGGTGGGAAATGAACGTGGATCCATAGAATTCCCTCCTTAGCCTTTGTAGTATACGTCAAGAATCTTGGTATCGACACGGTCAAGTTCTTCTTTTGGAAGGATTCTAAGCAGTTCCCAGCCAAGATCCAGGGTTTCCTCGATGGTACGGTTTTCATTCGGTCCCTGGCCGATATAACGCTCCTCGAATGCCTTTCCGAATTCCAGGTATTTCTTGTCAATCGGAGAAAGCTCGTCTTCTCCGATAACGGAAGCAAGATTCCGAGCCTCTCCTACTTTAGCATATGCAGAGAAAAGCTGGTTTGCCAGGTCCTGGTGGTCTTCCCGGGTATATCCTTTTCCGATACCGTCTTTCATCAGACGGGACAGGGACGGAAGAACGCTGATCGGCGGGTAGATTGCCTGTCCGTGAAGATTCCGGTCAAGTACGATCTGTCCTTCGGTGATATAACCGGTCAGGTCAGGGATCGGGTGGGTAATGTCATCATTTGGCATGGTCAGGATCGGGAGCTGTGTGACAGAACCATTTACTCCTTCTACGATTCCTGCACGTTCATATAAGGTGGCAAGTTCACTGTACAGATATCCCGGATATCCTTTACGGCTTGGGATTTCTCCTTTGGAAGAAGAAACCTCGCGCATGGCTTCGGCAAAGGAAGTCATATCGGTAAGAATGACCAGAATGTGCATATTTTTTTCAAATGCAAGGTATTCAGCGGCGGTCAGCGCAACCTTCGGGGTGATCAGACGCTCGACGACAGGATCGTTGGCAAGGTTCAGGAACATTGCCACATGGTTTGCAACACCGCTCTCCTCAAAGGTTCTGCGGAAGAAATCAGCTACGTCATGCTTGACACCCATTGCGGCGAATACGATGGCGAAATCCTCATTCGTGCTGCCACCCAGAGAAGCCTGCTTTACGATCTGTGCGGCAAGCTGGTCGTGCGGAAGACCGTTGCCGGAAAAGATCGGCAGCTTCTGTCCACGGATCAGTGTGGTCAGTCCGTCAATCGCAGAAATTCCGGTGCGGATATAGTTACGAGGGTATTCACGTCTGACCGGATTTAACGGAAGTCCGTTGACATCGCGCACCTCTTCAACCGTGATCGGTCCAAGGTCGTCGATCGGTTCGCCGATTCCGTTAAAGGTTCTTCCAAGCATTTCTTCGGACAGACCGATTTCCATCGGATGTCCGGTAAGTCTGGTGTGGGTATTGTTAAGAGACATATTTTCCGTGCCTTCAAATACCTGGATGATTGCTTTGTCCTTGTAGACCTCCACAATACGTCCCATTTTGTGTTCTTTGCCGTTTACGACAAAATCTACGATTTCATCATAAAAAGCATCCTGAACGCCTTCCAGCGCGATCAGAGGGCCGTTAATGCTGCTGAGGCCTAGATATTCAATTGCCATTTTATTTTCCCTCCTTACGCGTTCTTTTCCATGATGCGGTCATGGAAAGCATCAATGTCTGCCAGATACTGGTCAAGAAGCTGAAGATTGTCATTTGGAACATCGTATTTGATCGCAATGACACGTTCAAAAATATTTTCCTCCTTGAGGACAGACATTGGCATATTCAGGGCTACCAGTTCGCGGCAGCGTTTGTATAAATATAAAATGATCTCCATCATTTTGTACTGCTTCTGCAGAGAGACACAGGTATCATCCTTGTGGAATGCATTCTGCTGCAAAAATCCGAGACGGATGACTCTTGCAATTTCCAGAACCAGCTTCTGATCGTCCGGAAGTACATCACTTCCGATCAGCTTTACGATTTCCATCAGGCTGCTCTCCTGGTTCAGAAGCGCCATGATGCGGTTGCGGTAGTCAACGAATTTGGGTGATACATTGTCGTGGTACCAGGCGGCGAGATCGGTCAGATACTCGCTGTAGCTGGTCAGCCAGTGGATCGCCGGAAAATGTCTTGCGTAGGCAAGGCTCTTGTCCAGGCCCCAGAAGCAGCGGACGAAACGTTTGGTGTTCTGTGTGACCGGCTCGGAGAAATCGCCTCCCTGAGGCGATACGGCGCCGATAATGGTCACGGATCCGTCACTGCCATTTAAGTTATGCATCATGCCTGCGCGCTCGTAGAAAGCAGACAGACGGCTGGCAAGGTAAGCCGGGAAACCTTCTTCTGCCGGCATCTCTTCCAGACGGCCGGAAAGCTCACGTAAGGCTTCCGCCCAGCGGGAAGTAGAGTCTGCCATGATCGCTACGTCATAGCCCATGTCACGGTAATATTCAGCCAGGGTAAGTCCGGTATAAATACTTGCTTCACGGGCAGCTACCGGCATGTTGGAGGTATTGGCGATCAGAGTGGTTCGGTCCATCAGCGGATTGCCGCTCTTTGGGTCCACAAGCTCTGAAAACTCTTCCAGAACCTGTGTCATTTCATTTCCACGCTCGCCGCAGCCAATATAGATGATAATATCGGCATCAGACCATTTGGCGATCTGGTGCTGTGTCATGGTTTTTCCGGTACCGAATCCGCCTGGGATTGCGGCAGTTCCACCCTTTGCGATCGGGAACATGGTATCCAGGATCCGCTGTCCGGTGATCAGAGGGACACTTGCCGGGAAACGGTAGCTTGTTGGGCGCGCCTTACGGATCGGCCAGTGCTGTATCATGTTGAGCTGTTTTTCTGTTCCGTCGGAAAGCCGCAGAGTGACAAGTGTATCTTCAATCCGGTATTCTCCGTCCGACGCGCAGCAGATTACTTCACCTTCCACATCCGGCGGAACCATACATTTGTGTACGATCGCACTGGTCTCCGGAACCTCCGCTATAATATCTCCGCCATGAAGGTAATCTCCTTTGGCCACGGTGATGTGGGTATCCCATAATTTGTCGCGGTCAAGCGAATCAACGCTGACGCCGCGGGTGATAAATGCACCACCGCCCACATTTGCGATCTGCTCAAGCGGGCGTTCGATTCCGTCAAAAATATTGTTCAGGATTCCAGGTGCCAGAGTTACAGATACCGGACTTCCGGAAGCCTCTACGATTTCTCCCGGTTTCAGCCCGGAAGTCTCTTCATAGACCTGAACAGTCGTGATGTCTTTGTCCAGGGAAATGACTTCGCCAACCAGCTTTTCCTTTCCCACATAGACCATTTCCGACATCATGAATCCGGTGTCACCCTTCAGATAGATGACCGGACCGTTTATTCCATAAATAGTTGCTGTCTTATTCAATTCCTGCACCTCCTGCTGCAAAACTGAACTGATGATATTCGTAATCGACTGCAGCCTGGAAGCTGTGATCGATCAGAATATTACGGCCTCGGATTACAGCACGCATACCGCCCATAAAATCATATTCACTGATGGTGATCGTCATGCCGGTACGTTTTTCCAGTTCTGTCTGTTTCTCCTTATCAGAAGGAGAAATATAAATGGTCATCTCCTCGCCATCTGCAAAGCGTGCGGCTTCGCGGATTTTGCTGCAGAGATAGTCCAGATATTCGTCTGTTTTTGTAAAGTCAGAAAGAAGCTCCTTTACTTCATCAAACAGCCTGACTTTTAATTCATTTTGTGTTTTGCCAAGAGCACGTTTCAGTTCGGTTTCGGCTTTTGCCGCAGCTTGATTTACCTGCCTTCTGGCTCTTAAGGTCTCGGATTTGATACGGACCTCAGACTGTGCGGTCGCTTCTTTTTTATGCTTTTCAAATAAAGATTCAAGCGCTTTTTTGTGATTGTCAATGATCGCATTTCCTTCAGAACGGGCTTCAGTCATGACCGTTTCCTGTAAATGCGCTATTTTCTCTTCAAGCGTCATTGTCTCACCTTCTATGCCTTTCTAGTTAAAGTTTCAGTCCAATCGCTTCATTGACGTATGAGGTAATGAAATCCTTTTTACGTCCTGTTCCGTGTCTGTCCGGAATTTCGATCAGAAGAGGCATCTTTCTTTTTAACTTGATCTCATCGATGAGATCCGGAAATTCTCTTCCAAAGCGTTCCGTCAGAAGAATGATACCGATCGACTTGTCGTTCATGGCAGTTTCCAGCGCATCACGCAGCTCCTGCTTTTCATGAACTACGACACCGTCCACGCCGGCAAGCCGCATTCCGGTATAAGTATCCACGTTGTCACTGATCAGATACATTTTCATGATTACAGTCTGCTGATGATCATGAAGGAGATGATAAGACCGTACAGGCATACACCTTCTGCAAGACCTACGAAGATAAGGGATTTACCAAGGACGCTGGAATCCTCGCTGATAGCTCCAAGAGCTGCGCTTGCTGCACTTGCTACGGCAATACCTCCACCGATGCAGGAAAGACCGGTAACAAGAGCTGCTGCAATGTAACCAAGACCGGTTGCAAGACCTGCGCCTGAGGCAGCGGCGTCTGCCGCATGTACCGGTACACTTCCAAAGAGCATGATCCCTGCTACAAGGAAGGTTCCAAAGTAAGAAAGAACATTGAAGGCAAGTGCACATTTATAACGTCCTTTATTTTTTTCTCCGAGCAGGTAATATCCGAATGGAATGAAAATGCTTAAAACCAGTGCGGCAATGAGAATAAGTTTAGTTGCTAAAGTCATGATAATTTCCTCCTAAAATGAAAAACTAATTTTTTGCAGTACCTGTATAAGGTTTAAATTCGCGGCCGCTGCCTTTGTAGAAGCGGCTGAACATCTCGTAATAGACAAGTCTCAGGACCTGGATTCCAACGATCAGTCCTTCGAATCCACATACAAACAGGTTGCCGAGTACGATCACTACCCAGTTAATATGCTCGCTTTCGGCACCGGCAAGCATCAGTACAACCTCCATGATGGAAGCGTGGCTGACTGCGAATGCACCGATACGGATAAAGGAAAGCGTATTTGAAAAATAGCTGAGCAGGGTTTCAAATAATTCAAATAATGCCTGGGTGACAAACATTGCTTTGCTTTGTTCCATTTTTTCGGTTTTCTTTTTGATCTTGTTCGTCAGCGGCTCTTTCAGTGCGATCAGAAGAAGCGGTACTCCAAACATCACTGCAAGAACGATTCCACCCGGCAGAGAGTGACCTGTCATGAAAAGAACGATGCAGGTAACTGCTGCCCCGTAGAATATCAGCCCTGCCACGCCGTTTGCATCAAACCAGGTTGCTTCGGTATCTTTGGCACGGATGCCGTTGATAATATGGAAGACCATAGAAATCAGGATGATTCCCATACCAAAAGCAATCGATACGATAAATACGGTATTCAGCTTTCCGATAAACGGTAAGGTGGTCATATGATTGATCGGTCGGATCCATTTGGCTTCTATAATGTCTTCAAATCCAAACACACTTCCAAACATAAATCCAAAGAAGGTGGAGAAGATTCCGGCAAGTGATACGATTCCGGCAAGGTTCATTTTCTTTGTGAAATACAGGATCGCACCGCCGATAAAGAGCAGCAGCCCCTGACCGACATCCCCGAACATGGCGCCGAAGATAAAGCTGTACATGATACCTACAAAAATGGTCGGATCCATCTCACCGCTCTTGGGAAGTCCGTACATCTTGATGAACATTTCAAATGGTTTGAAAAGCTTTGGATTCTCAAGCTTGGTAGGAGGTTCTCCAAAATACTGTTCCCGGTCCTCTTCTACTACGATATAAACCTTGTCATCTCCCTGTGCCTCTTTGATAAATGCATTTGCATCTTCTTCGGACATCCAGCCGCAGAGGATGTAGTATTCTTCCTGCTCGTCTGTCTCGGTTCGTGCCGCAAATTTCCGGATATCAAAGTTATCGGAAAAACGTTCCAGCTGAATTCTTGCACCGAGTAGTCTGGAAGCGTTCTTGCGGAACATCTCCTGACGTTTATCCTTCACTGCCTGGATTTCATCGGTCAGATTCTGGACTTCTTTATCCAGGCTCCGGTAAGCTTCCAGCGGGGTTCCACCAAAGTCTTCCAGCAGATCGACTTTTTCAAAGTGGAGAGACCGCATGATCGAATCGACCTTTCCTGCATCAGCATCCGATACAAAATAAACGCCATAGACATAAGAGGCATCTCTGGAGCCTTCCAGAAATAATGCATCAATGTCTTCAAGAAGCGCTTTTTCCAGCCGGTGATAATAATCTACATTGATTTTTCCAAATCTTGTGCGGATGTATTTGTACTGCATGATCTCATGCAGGTCAAAATCCAGAGAAGTAAAAGGTTCCAGGACTTTCATACGTGCCTGGATATTCTCTCTCTTTTTTTTCAGTTCTTCTTTTTGCTGCTGCAGATCCATGTAGTCATGATTGATAGAACGAATCATCTCAAGGATCTCGTCTTCGCTCTGATCAAAGGATGGCTCTGCTGGCATGTCTTTCATATATCCCAGAAACTGTGTCACTTTTGCGAGTGGATCACGGTAAGGGTTCATTTCCAGAAATGGCATCAGATTATCTACTGTCTTGAGTTCCGTGAGTGCATTTTCAAGCTGCATCTCATATTTGGAAAGATACCGGTTTGTCATGCGGTCGATATCGGCGCGTGGTCCGGTAATGCTCAGGAACTTCATCTTAACAATCATTTCGCTGTTCCTCCTATATAAGTTAATGTCTCACGTGCAGGAAGTCCGTAGCGAACACATTCGAGCACAGTTGTAAGCTTATCAAGCTCCTCCTCTTTCAGAAAAAGATAGGTATTCACGGTTGCGATGGAATAAGGGTTACTTCTTCTGTCTGCCAGGTAGAGACGGTACAGGCAGTCTTTGTAAATCGTCTCGATGGACGCCGGTGTCTGAGTACCAGTGTGACGCAGATAAGGCGTTCTGGTAACCAGCTTTAAAAATTCATCGACAGACGGTGCTTCTACAAGATCCTTCAGCTGATCTACATGAATCCGGTAGTGTATCGGGATCAGCAGTGCGGAAATATCCGGCGGAAGCATGTTGTAATATTTTTTTGCACGGTAGATCCACTGCAGGTTCAGCAGGTCGATCTTTGCTCCGGCATCTCTGGTGAAAATTTCCAGTTCCTTATGCTTCAGAATCTTTTTGCGTTTCTTCCACATGGTTGTAAAATAGTACAGATTCAGTGCCAGATCGTAATCAAAAAGGGTAGGGTTCTCCGCATTTTCCAGACGTTTTAACGGCGCATAGTATTCTGTGCCCTTTAAATTTTCCACCAGCTCACCGATATTCCCCGAAGTGATCAGTTTATCGATGGAGAGATCCGAATATTTGTCGAAGAATATTTTCTTATGATCCAGATCAAAAGGCTTCTGATAGTGGTTGAATACAATACGCAGACAATAGTTGATCAGATTCATCTCGTAGCGCTTCAGATAAAGCTCCAGGAATTTTTTCTGATCCATTCCGGAAAAACGGTACAGGCGTGTATAATCACTGTAAAGTGACTGCACAAGAAGCTTCTCAATCTCACCGCGGTGAAGACGGTTTTCGTCCATATCTGCAAGGACATTCCGATATCCGGGATGTTCTTTGAGATAAGCAGCAACTTCGGTTACTGTATGAAATGCGGCGATATTCTGGAAATCTTCATCAGTGAGCAGTTTTGCCTGCATGGCGCGTACTTTTGTTACGATGCCACTGTATGCAAGTAAATTTCCCATATGCTATCCCTCTATGATACGTCTGACAATTTTCTCGGCATATGCCGTATGTTTCTCTTCAAAATCTTTTTTAAGTTCTTCGATCGCTGTCTGGTTCTTACGGTTCTGCCTTGCAAGAATCTCATCCATCTGACGGTTTAATCCTTTGTGGATATCGTTCAGCTCCTTTTGGGTGTGATCTTCAAGTTGTTTGTCGAACTGATTGCGTTCATTTTGAATGCGTTCTTCCAGTTCTGATTTTTCCAGTTCCGCGTGTTCCACAACAGCTTCGGCTGCGTGTTCGATTTCGGAGAGCTTTTTAACAATATGATCCATTGTCCGACTCCTTTCTTAGAAATTATTTATACATTTTTAATAATGCATACATATTCTACTACTTTAAATTAGAAAAATCTACTAAAAAATAAGAGAATACCATAAGAATATTTTATACAAAACTTATAAAATATATTTTTGGGTTTTCAAATATTTCAGAATAGTATAAAATAAATAAGGTTATACATATTTTCACTAAAGGAAGAGAAAGATATATGAGGTTAAGAAATGTACCGGGAGCAGATGCTTATCTGACAGCTCATCCCCTTGTAATTAAAAATGAGACCAGATATCGCGGCACCTGGAAAGAGACTTTTCAGAATCCGGAGAATCCGATCCATATTGAGATCGGGATGGGAAAAGGACAGTTTCTTCTGACACTTGCAAAGGAGAATCCATCCATCAACTATATCGGTATCGAACGTTATTCAAGCGTACTGCTTCGGGCGCTGGAACGCTTTGACAATGACGAGGAATACAAGGATGTCAACAATATTCGTTTTATCTGTATGGATGCGACAAATCTGCCGGAGGTTTTTGCTGTCGGAGAGATTGACAAGATTTATCTGAATTTTTCAGATCCGTGGCCGAAAGCACGTCATGCAAAGCGCAGACTTACTTCCAAGCAGTTTTTTGAGCGGTATGACAAGATCCTTGCCTTTGACGGAGTCGTTGAATTTAAGACAGACAACAGAGAGCTGTTTGACTTTTCACTGGAGCAGGTGGAGCTGGCAGGCTGGGTACTTCTGGCGAAGACTTATGATCTTCACAATGATCCGACACTCAGCAGAGGGAATGTTATGACTGAGTACGAGGAGAAATTTTCCGGGCAGGGACATCCGATCCATAAACTGATCGCAATGCGCCAGTAAGACAATTGAATAAAATGCAACAGGCAGATCATAAAGGCGCTGAGTGCGTAAGATGATTTCTGGCAATATAAGAGACAGCAGATACGGAGCAATCCGCACATCGGCTGTCTTTTTGCATATATTGTAGAAAGAGGAAGTCAGGAAGGAACAGATATGCGGAAAAAGCATCATTTTCAGAATTGTATGCGGGGGTTTTGCTATAAGAATCCAAGATTTAATAAAAAGCTGATCTGTTTCAGAAATTCTTTTCAGGAAGTCTATAAAATCTTAAACCCGAAATGTGGATGCCACTAATCCAGTCCTTTTTACATAGCCTGAGATGGCAGAAATGAGGAAAGTGTATGGGTATCGCATTGATCACGAAGGATTATGAAAATACAGTCGGAAAGCAGAGGATGCCGGTAATTGTGGAGTTTTACGCATCATGGTGTCCAAAGTGCGGAATGATGTATCCTGTTGTGGAAAGGATTGCCAGCCGGTATCAGGGAAAATGGATTTTCTATAAGATTGATATTGATATATCGAAAGAGATTGCAGAGTATATAGGCATTGAGATCGTACCGACGTTTGTGGTGTACAGAGATGGAAAAATCTGTGGATATACAACCGGAGTTCTTCCAGAAGAAACTCTGGAAGAACGAATCCGGGAAATGTTAAGAAAATAATTGGTGGAATCAATTATTCGTATGATGAATATTTTGCGCAGATTGCATTGACTTGCTATGTTAAAATTCGAATACAGCAACACCGTATGGCGGAAGATCGTAACCAAATGAATATGGTCTTCCATCACATTCCTGTTTCTTTGCTTTATATACTGCCGGGCGGGCTTTTCCGCTTCCGCCATACTGCAATTCATCACTGTTCAGTACCAGGCGGTACTGTTTGCCGCGCGGTACACCGACACGGTACTCCGGTCGTTCGATCGGTGTGAAGTTACATACGAATAAAAGGTTCTTTTTTGCGCCCTTTGAATGACGGATGAAGCTGTAAATACTTCGTGAGCTGTCATCTGCATTGACCCATTCAAAGCCTTCCATGCAGGTATCCTGTTCATACATGGCTTTGTTGTGTGTGTAAAGATGCAGCAGGTCACGGTAGAAATTCTGGAGTGCCTGATGCTCCGGCTCTGCAAGGAGATACCAGTCAAGCTCACGCGCCTCGCTCCACTCGCGGAGCTGTCCGAAATCCTGTCCCATGAAGAGAAGTTTCTTTCCAGGATGTCCCATCATGAAAGCATAACCGACCTTCAGGTTGGCGAATTTCTCAAATCCAAGACCAGGCATCTTATTGAGCATAGAACATTTTAGATGTACCACTTCATCATGTGATAATACAAGAATATAATTCTCGCTGTATGCATAGGTTAAGGCAAATGTCATACCGTAGTGGTCGCCTTTGCGGAAATATGGATCCAGCTTCATGTATTCGGTAAAGTCATGCATCCATCCCATGTTCCACTTCAGGCTGAATCCAAGACCATCATCTTCCGGTTTGCCTGTTACTTTTGGCCATGCGGTGGATTCTTCTGCGATCATCAGTGCGCCAGGGTTACGTCCGGTAGTAACGGAATTCAGATGCTTGAAAAATTCGATTGCTTCCAGATTCTCATTGCTGCCGTATTTGTTGGCGATCCACTGACCGTCTTCTTTACCGTAATCAAGATACAGCATGGAAGCAACAGCATCTACGCGGAGACCATCGATGTGATAATGTTCGATCCAGAACAGTGCGTTGGCGATCAGGAAGTTCTTAACTTCTGCTTTACCATAATCGAAGATCTTGGTTCCCCAGTCCGGATGTTCCCCCTTCTTAGGATCTGCATATTCAAAGGTAGCTGTGCCGTCAAAGTCAGCGAGTCCGTGTGCATCGCGTGGAAAATGTGCCGGTACCCAGTCAAGGATTACGCCAATCTTATTCTTATGGAAGTAATTGATCATATATGCGAAATCTTCCGGCGTACCATAACGGGAGGTCGGAGCATAATATCCGGTCACCTGATATCCCCAGGAGCCGTCAAATGGGTATTCTGAAATTCCCATCAGTTCGATATGAGTATACCCCATCTTTTTTATGTAGTCTGTAGCTGCATGCGCAAATTCACGGTAGCTGTAGAACCCATCATCTTCACGTCCCGGATGGCGCATCCAGGAACCGATATGTGCTTCATAAATGGAAATCGGTGAGGAATGGAAATCCCATTCTGCCCGGTGCTTCATCCAGACACTGTCACTCCATTTTAAATGGGAGATATCAGCAATCCTTGAGGCAGTTCCCGGTCTCAACTCTGCACTGTTCGCAAATGGATCAGCTTTGTAAAGCTTATCTCCGGTCTGTGTCTCGATACAGTACTTGTAAAGCTGTCCGAGCTGTGCTTCCGGAACAAATGCGGTATAGATTCCAAGTGGTTCCTGACGCTTCATAACGTTTGCATCTTCACTCCAGCCGTTGAATTCACCGACTACGGCAACTGATCTGGCGTGTGGAGCCCATACTGCGAAATATACGCCGGTTTTTTTTCCATCTTTTACAAAATGTGCACCCATTTTTTTATAGATTTCATAATGGGTTCCCTGTCCGAATAAATATTGATCTAATTCGCCGATTCTATAATCAGCGGGTTTATCTGTTGTTACAGTTTTTACAGACTTTTTAGCTGTAGACTTTTTAGCAGCAGTTTTAGCAGCTGCCGGTTTTTTTACAGTAGATTTTTTTACGGCCGTCTTGCGGGTCGTGTTGGTCTGTTGTGCTGTTGTTTTTTTTACTGCCATCCCATTCACCTTCTATCAAAGATATTTAGGAATATTATACTAGAAATAGCGATAAAAAGAAAGAGTTTTGGACAACTTATACATTTCTTATGTAAGATGTCTAAAACTCTTTCTTTATAGTTATCGGTTTTGTCTGCATATATAAAAGAACGCGCCGGAAGCGCGTTCTTTGTAGAAATCTTATGCTTTAAAATCTTCTTCTTTCAGGATGATGTGGTCTGAATTATCAGTGCTTCTTCCAAATACCCGTTTCACAAGATGTTTTACATTTGCTTTCTGGGAATGTGAAATTGCTTCATCCATGATCTCTTTTACTTCTGCAACAGTAACCGCATGATCTTCTCTCTGCATCATATCAATCCGGCTGTATAATGCAAGGATTCCCATTTCATCGATACGGTATCCGTTTTCCTTAGCATAGGTCTGACCGAATGTAACCAGTTCATCATTGATGAATACCGGAAGCTCCAGTCTGGAAGTAAATTTACGTTTGAATTCGCGATGGGATGCGAACATTCTTTCCAGCGGTTTCTTCTGGTCTTCCAGAAGGAAGAGAAGTTCGCCGGTCTGTTCATCCATCATGTCATTCAGTTCACGGATGGTTCTGTCATTCATCTTGGAAGCTTTTTCGATGATCAGTGCGCCACCGTTCAGCTTATCGATGATACTTCCGATGTCCTTTTTGTTCAGAGAATCACCGGTTACGATTGCAACTTTACCCTGTTTGAGTCTGCGCTGTTTCTGGATTGCTTTTACAATATCAACTGCGAGGACTGTTTTTCCGCTTCCCTTGCGGCCAAGGATCAGGATGTTGCCTGTGCGGGAAGTTCCATAACGGTTACGGCAACGTTTGTCGTTATCAAGGATTTCAACAAGCTGTTCACTGACACCACGGATCGGTACAAAGTAAGAGAACAGCTGCTTCTGCTCTTCAGTAAGTCCAAGCTTCAGTCCGATCTCACTTGTTGCACTCAGATCGTAACGACCCTGTACAACGAATCCGGTATCGAATTTACCCATGCGTTCGGTGATTTCATCTTCTGACGGTTCTTCGATTTCAAGAACTTCGTCAATATCAGGAGTTTGCGCTGATTTTGAAGTTTCTTTCTCTGGCTCAGGAGCCGGTTTCTCGTCAAATTCAAGATCAAGATAATCATCACTGCTATCTAATTCTTCTTCATCTTCAAAGGAATCAAGGTCTGCAAAATCACTATCATCTTCGTCAGAATCATGATCATCGATATCGAGAGCAGATTCTTTTTCAAAATCAAAATCCTCTTTATGATCTTCATCTAATTCATCATCGATCTGGTAGTCATCTTCGTCTTCATCCTCGTATTCTTCCTCATCGTCATACTCGGAATCATCTTCATCCTCGTATTCCTCGTCGTCGTCATACTCGGAATCGTCTTCATCCTCGTATTCTTCCTCATCGTCATACTCGGAATCATCTTCATCTTCGTATTCCTCGTCGTCGTCATACTCGGAATCATCTTCATCCTCGTATTCGTCGTCGTCGTCATACTCGGAATCATCTTCATCCTCGTATTCCTCGTCGTCATCATACTCGGAATCATCCTCATCCTCGTATTCAGCTTCTTCATCGTAAACCGCATCCGATTCATCATCTTCTTCGGAGTCAACGATTTCTTCAAAATCATTTTCTTCCGGATCTTCCTCGTCAGTGTCTGAAGCTTCTTTGGATGAATCTTCCGGGCTTTCAGTCGCTTCATCCTCTTCATCATCAACGAAATCTTCAGCATCTTCATCGGTGATTTCAGGCTCTTCACCATTTTCAAGCTGTTCCATCAGTTTGCGGATATCATCAGAAAGGATTGGTTTTGTAGCTCCAAGAACTTCCTCTTCTTCTTCTTTCTTCTTCTCGCGCAGGGCTTTTTCTTTCTCAGCTTCCTCCTGGCTCTTTTCAAGAATCTTTGCATTTTCACGCTGGGTTGCTTCCCAGTTGGCAAGAATTTCTTCAATCTTCATCTTACCGGTCATCTGTGAATCGTCTGAAGCAGATTCAGGAGCAACTGCACCACTTGCAACGGCAACACCGGCTTTCAGGGCATCTGAAAGGGAAGCACCGGAAATGGTTGTGGAAATATCGGAAGTGCTTCGAATCCGGGTTTTTGGCTGTGACTCAGCTTCTGGTTCGGAAGCATGTGTCCGGGCCATTGGCTCTGGAAGATCCGGAAGATCAATACTGTCTGTGACATGTACATCTTTGCGGACCTTGTCTGCAATTCGTGGATTCGGTGCCGGACGTTCTTTGGATTTTCGGAAGGAAGGTTTTCTCTTGGAAGAATCCTTACGGCCGATACCATCATTTCGATGATCGTATTTTTCCTGCTGAAGTGGAGTCAGCGGTTTGTATTTCATTTTAAGTTCCATTGCCTGGTATACATAAGTACCTTCGCTGAACCAGAGAATCAGATCATCACATTCATCAAGACATTCGGAAGTCATACCGGCTTCAGCGTATAATCTGGCAAGTTCATATGCCCATTTTTCAACGTATTCAGAATGCTTGAAATCTTCAAGAGCTTCAATCTGTTCTTTGACTGGCGCTTTCTGTGCTTTTAAGATCTTATACCGGAGAATGTACTGGTTTGGATCTTTCGGAGCAAGCTTGACAAATTCTTCGTAGCAATCAGCTGCTTCATCGAAATGTCCCAGTTTCAGAGAAATAATTCCCAGGCGGTATACAACCTTTCTGCTGGAAGGTGCTTTATCATACGCAATAAATAAGGTATCACGTGCTTTACCAAGTTCCCCCGCATTTTCATAGATTTCGCTTACGGTAGAGAGCATGGCGGTATTTTTTACTTTACGCCAGTCGATCGTATCTGCAATCGACATCGCTTTCTGGTAAGACTTCTGTTCGGCATACGCAAGCATCTGCTCTGTCTTTGCGCGATATTCATATTTATCCAACGTTTCTCACCTCATATGATTATTATTAATTATTTTACTTTTCCTCAGTAAGTCTGACTTTTGTACCAGAAACGGAAAACAAAAGTCTTATAATTTTACTTACTAAGTGTATCATAGAGCGTTGTCAATGTCAAAAATTACGGCTGATATTTTTCAGAAATGTTAAAAAAATATTACAAAAAATTCACAAATTGGGAGCTGGTAACAGAAAAAAAGGAGACAGCCATCTTTTGAATGGCTGTCTCGGAATATTCAATTGTAATTTTTATTTTATAATTTTTATTTTTATATCGGAGGAATTAAGTAATTCTTATTCCTGTAAGTTCTTTGAGCATTTCATATGATATTCAGATTTTATAAAATTTATAAAAATGAAATCATATGAATCGATTTTGATCAATTCTGATCGTTCGTTATTTTATATAATCAGGTAATCCAATTTTGGTATTTATCAGCTTTCTCGTCACTGTTAAATTTACTTATCAATGAATGTTTCTTTACACATTTTCTGATCTTGAATTACTGTGGTATTTACTTCAATATGTCAACAAATGCTGAATCTTTTTATATCTTATAATCGCTTCCGGTTTATCTACTACTCCGACCTTTTTTATCATTAACTTTTCTCTTACCGGATTATAATCTATGGTTAAGGCTCATCTCACAGGAATTTACATTTGCCATACCATTAACATATTGAGTTTTAGATGATGAAATATCCAACGGTCAAAGCCTCCTTCCTTTCGTTCTCGTTCCAAAATTTTATCCAGATATTCTTTTTCTCTTATACTTTTTTCTGTTCAGAAGTCAGATATCAATTTTCTCTTATTATTATAAATTATCAATTTTAAAAATTGTTCTCTACACACTCCACTTACAAAACGCTCATAACTAAAATGTATAGTTGCTTTTTTAAAACTTTCTAACCTTCAAATAACAATTATTCTTGTTACCCTTTTCTGATCTGGCTCTTCATCTTATACTCTTGGCGAGTATATATGAAACTATGTAACAGATTAAAAAAATATCTTTTTGAAATTCCCTTTCTCGTCAGGAACTTCTTTTCTTTTGGATTGACTTAATAATAACACCCAAATACTTATTTGTCAATATAATTTTAAAATAATTTTTATAAAATTAGAAAGAATTGAAAATGTAACATATATATCAGAAAATTCAAACAATTATAAATACGATTAGAAATAGTTATAGCCATTTGCAATATATTCGGGGTTTTGCTATTGTTTCCGTCCATAAATGCATGATACACTAAAAAATAGATGAAAAATACAGGCTATGGCATTGGGATAAAGAAAGGAGACCTATAGATATGGGAGGATTTTTTGGCGTTGCATCAAAAGAAGCATGTAATCTGGATCTTTTTTATGGAACAGATTATCATTCGCATCTTGGAACCCGCCGCGGAGGTATGGCTACTTACGGAAGTGATGGATGGAAGAGAGCGATTCATAATATTGAAAATTCGCCGTTCCGTACAAAATTTGAAAAAGATGTTGATACAATGAAGGGAAATATTGGAATTGGATGTATTTCAGATTATGATCCACAGCCAATTCTGATCCAGTCGCATCTGGGGTGCTTTGGAATTACGACAGTAGGTAAGATCAATAATGCGGATCAGCTGATCCGGAATCTTTATGAAAATGGACATACACATTTTCAGTCTATGACCAATGGACAGATCAATTCTACAGAGCTGGTTGCGGCATTGATCTGTAAAAAGGATTCGTTTGTTGAGGGAATTCGTTATGTGCAGTCAGTAGTTGAAGGCTCGATGACGCTTCTGCTTCTGACAGAGAATGGAATTTATGCAGCCAGAGACCTTCTCGGACGTACACCGGTTGTGATCGGAAAGAAAGAGAATGCATACTGCGTTTCCTTTGAAAGCTTTGCATATATCAACCTTGGATACACAGATTACAAAGAGCTGGGACCTGGGGAAATCGTCTACGTGACACCGGAATCTGTGGAGACTGTAAGTCCTGCATGTGAAAAGATGAGAATCTGTTCGTTCCTGTGGGTATACTATGGATATCCTACTTCTTCTTATGAAGGGGTTGGTGTAGAAGAGATGCGTTACAACTGTGGAAAGCTTTTAGCACAGAGAGATGACCATTCGATCGACGTGGATATTGTTGCAGGAGTTCCGGACTCGGGTATCGCTCATGCGATAGGCTATGCAAATGAATCAGGTATTCCGTATGCAAGACCATTTATCAAATATACTCCGACCTGGCCAAGATCTTTCATGCCGACAACACAGAGTCAGCGTAATCTGATCGCCAGAATGAAACTGATCCCGGTACATAGTCTGATCGAAGACAGGAGCCTGCTGCTGATCGATGATTCTATCGTGCGTGGCACACAGCTCCGTGAGACGACAGAGTTCCTGTATCAGAGTGGCGCAAAAGAAGTGCATGTCCGCCCGGCATGTCCACCGCTTTTATACGGATGCAAATATTTGAACTTCTCCCGTTCCAAATCAGACCTGGATCTGATCACAAGAAGGATCATCCGTGAGTGGGAAGGCGACAATGATGTCAATGTACTGGGTGAATATGCGGATCCGAACAGTGACCGGTATGCAGCAATGCTGGAGGAAATCCGCAAGAGACAGAATTTCACTTCACTTCGTTATCACAGACTGGATGATCTGATCAAATCAATCGGGATTGATGCATGCCAGGTATGTACCTACTGCTTTAACGGTGTGGAATAACAGGTAAATGAAAATATAAAACAGGTGTCCACGTAAGTATATCTTAGTGATATATCCCAGTGGGCACCTGTTTTTGTATATACGATTTTGGTGTATACAATGATGTGGAATGGTGTACAAAGTATGCGGAGCGGCAGCTCCTGCTGCAAATCTGCGCTACAGCAGCAGATCATCTATCTTCACATAGTCTCCCATCTGGTATGCTTCAATTGCATTTCCATTGATCACATAGAACTTTTCGTTTGCATACACACCGCGGGTTCCAAGGTAAGAATTACCGTTGACTTCCTCCTGCATCTGTACCTGGAAGCCCTGATCTTTATCGTAAGAAAGGATCACATACTGGTTGGCAGATCCGGAAAGCGGAAAGCCGATCAGATTCTTTTCCGGATCAACCAGTGCTGCACGGTAGTCAGAAAAAACATCCGAGTAATAGTACTGATCCAGTGTGTACTTGCTGACTTCCTTCACATCCGAAGGATCACTGATATCAAACATGGAGATCTTTACCCCGTTTGTAATGCCATTTTCATCGGTATCCATACCGATGCCAAGAAGCAGGTTATCACTGTAAAAATGCAGATATTCCGAAAAGCCGGGAATTTTCAGCTTGCCAAGGATTTTCGGATTCTCCGGATCGGAAAAGTCTACGGAGAATAAAGGATCTGTCTGTTCATAAGTTACAAAGTAACCGGTATCGCCCAAAAATCTTGCGGAATAGACCTGTTCATTTTTGGCAAGATCCTCGATCTTACCGATTGTTTTCAAATCTGCATCCAGCACATAGACTGAATTGGACTGTGAAGAGCTTCCGACATTATGCGTAACCGTTGTCACCAGCCGCAACGTATTGTCATACTCATCAATGCTGAAGGAATCGTTCAGATATCCTTTTACTTTGCCCTGGGCAGAGCCGGAAAGTTTTCCTTTATTGTAAGACAGCTTGCGGAGGATCGTTTGATTTTTTGCCGCAAGATTATCTGCGAGGATACTGCTGTTCGCATACTCGTAAATATAAATGTTGTTCTCACTCACATAGACTTCACCATTCTCAGACATGACTGCTTTCTGGTCTGCTGCCTTATCCGGACTGGAAGCGGAAACGGAGCTGACAACAAGGTACTGGTCTGCTGCATGGTTCGTCGGGAGATAGATATCCGACTGCTTCAGAAGATTGTCACCAACAAGCGGAACATAGGAAGGATAATCTTTTTTGGTGATCGTATCGTAAATGTAATAGTCACTGAATACATACAGATATCCGTCTTTAAAACGTGAAGTGCGGTAGTAACCACTCTGATCCACGGTTCCGATGGATTTCGGATTGTTGATATCTGTCAGATCATAAGTCTGGATACGGGTACAGCTGCCGCGGTACAAGGTTTTACTGTCAGAATCAACCTGCGTGTTCTGCATGTTGCCAAGGACAAAAAGCTTCTGGTCACTCAGGTAAAATTCGGATGCCTGAAAATTCTCATTTAGCGAAATACCGGAAACAACCTTCATCTGATCAGACCGGATATCTACAATGGAAATTTCCTGTGAGTTTGCTTTCAGTGTATAAAGATAACTTCCATCCGTTTTTACAATGTCTGCTTCACCGACACCCTCTGTGCGGACGTTGGTATCGGAAAATGAAGTATCCACAGCACGTGCAGAGGCTGTTGCAGAATCCGAAGAGGAGCTGGAACTATCGGTGCGTGCACTACTGTCGGCTGTTTCAGTTGAATACATGACAATTCCGCTGTCGGTTGAACCGGTAACAGATGAAGAATCCAACTCATCCTGATAAGATTGCAGGTATGTGTAGACTTCATCATAATCGGTTGCCGTCTCTAAAGTATCGGAAGAGGCAAGCTTACCGGAGGATGTACCGATTGAAGAACTACCTTTTGTGGAAGAAGTGGCTGAGTCTGAAGAAAGATTCTGCTGGCGGATGTGGGCACCAATGCCGACAACCAGTACCAGTGCGGCAGCGATAAGTCCTCCGCGCATCCGGTGGCCGCGGAAAAATCCATGCTTTTTCGGGATATGTCCGGAAGCCTGAGTGCTGTTATGCTCTTCCAGCATTTTCATAATCTGATCCGGTGCAAGGCTTTCCGGAACAGGAGTTTTTTCCGTAGATTGTTTTATTTTATCCAGTATTTCTTTTTCGTGATCTGTCATATGAAACACCTCCTATTACTCTTTTATCCTACTCTTTCAGAAGCCAGCTCATCTTTTCGAGGGCACGCTTTCTGCGGGAGCGGACTGTATTCGGGTTCAGCCTTAGCATTTTTCCAATCTCTTTACTGTTGTAACCGCCATAGACGGATAAGCCGATGATCAGCTGATCGTCTTCATCGAGAATAAGAAAAGCACGTTCCACGTCTGTGCGGAGTCCGTCACAGTATGTGGCAGAAGCATGATTTTCTTTCAGCTCGGTCTCGGTCCGTTCACGGCTCTTTAACTTCCGGCGGCACACATTTGCCAGAATCTGAAAGATCCAGGAACGGAATGCTTCTTCTTTGCGTAATTTATGTATGTTCTCATAGGCGGAAAGAACGGCTTCACTGACGGCGTCTTCTGCATCCTGCGGATGATGCATCATGCAGAGCGCAAAACGATACAGATCCTGATAAACCGTCTTATATAATTCTTTAAATGCAATTGCATCGATCATAAAGTCCCTCCTCTCATAACAGGTTCTTTGTATATAAGAGTATAAAAAAGTCGGAAGTGTTGCAAAAAGGGACAGAAAAATTTCCGTCCCTTTGAAATCATATCATTTTCTGAGAAAAATTAACCTCTGTAATAGTTGATCAGACATCCTTTGAGGATGATCTCACGTTCTGCATCCGTCAGATCACCGAGTTTCAAATCGATCTCCTTCAGATCATCGCCTACGACATAAGCCTTGATCGTGGAAGCTTTATCTTCTACTGCTTTGCGGATATCCGGCACGAAGAGATAGTCACCGTTCCTGAAAGAAAGCTTTGTGTGTTCCTCTTCGGTAATAAACGGAAGCATGCCCCAGTTGATCAGGTTCGAGCGGTAACGTTTGGTTGCGTACTCATTCGCGATATTCGCCCAGCCGCCGAGGACCTTCTGGCAGGAAGCAGCCTGCTCACGGGCAGAACCATCACCAGGTTTGACTGCGAAAATGGTACTTCCGACACCGATATTTCCTTTGCCGACTTCCGGATAAGACTTCTGGATTGCTGCCATCACCGGTTTTAATTCATCCAGTACATCCAGTGGACAAGTACCTGCTTCAATCGCTTTCTGGGCTTTCTGGACCTCTTTTGCGCGTCCTACATAGGCAGGATCCTTTCTGGAAAGTGCAAATTCAGCAAGTCCAAGCGGGTTGGAACGATAAGAAGAAGTCTCGCCGGACGGGATCAGTTCGTCTGTCGTTGTGACCGGATCGTGGATCTCAGATACGACCTTCAGGATCAGATTCTCAGGAAGAGCGCTCATTGCCGGCCAGTCTTTGATGTTCGGTCCGAATTTGATCTCAACCGAAGGATCAGCAACGCCGTGGCTGTCAAATACACGGTTGGCGTAAATTCTGGAATCAAAGTGGTAAGTCGGGTTCTTGTATTCAATATCAAAATCTGTTGCCGGAGTAAGGAAACCTTTGTTTGCAGCAGTTGCGGCAATGGAACGTGCATCCATAAGGGCAACAGATGCGATCTGTCCACTCTGCAGCTTGCTTCCTTCACGGTTCGGGAAGTTACGGGTAGAGTGACGGATGGAAAATGCATTGTTTGCCGGGGTATCGCCTGCACCGAAGCACGGTCCGCAGAAGGCAGTCTTCACGATCGTACCGGCTTCCATCAGGTCAGCAACCGCACCATTTTTCACAAGCTCCATGTAGATCGGTGTACTTGCCGGATAAACACTGAAGGTAAATTCATCTGATCCGATGTATTTGCCACGGATGATGTCTGCGGCAGCACAGATATTTTCAAAACCGCCGCCGGCACAGCCTGCGATGATACCCTGATCGACATAAAGCTTACCATTTACGATCTTGTCCTGAAGAGAGTAATCCACAGCACCGTCCAGGCTTACCAGCGCGCGCTGCTCTACATCGTGGAGAACATCTGCAAGGTTGGCATTGACATCCTCGATGGTGTAGACATTGGACGGATGGAACGGCATGGCGATCATAGGCTTGATCTCACTCAAATTGACGTATACAAGACCGTCATAGTAAGCGACTGCGCCAGGCTCCAGTTCCCTGAAGTCATCACTTCTTCCGTGGATATCGTAGAACTCTTTGATCTTGTCATCGGTTCTCCAGATAGAAGAAAGGCAGGTTGTCTCTGTCGTCATAACATCGATTCCGATACGGAAGTCTGCACTTAATTTGCCAACGCCAGGTCCGACAAATTCCATGACCTTGTTATTGACATAGCCATTGCCGAAGGTTGCGCCGATGATCGCAAGGGCAACGTCCTGCGGTCCGACACCTTTCACCGGTTCGCCGTCCAGATAAATTCCGACAACGCCCGGCATCTTGATATCATAAGTCTTGTTCAGAAGCTGTTTTACAAGCTCCGGTCCGCCCTCTCCCATTGCCATGGTACCGAGTGCACCATAACGGGTGTGGCTGTCAGAACCAAGGATCATCTTGCCGCCGCCTGCGAGCATTTCACGGGCAAACTGGTGGATAACGGCCTGATGAGGCGGAACATAGACACCGCCGTACTTCTTCGCACAGGTCAGTCCAAACATGTGGTCATCTTCATTGATCGTACCGCCGACTGCACACAGAGAGTTATGGCAGTTGGTCAGAACATAAGGGATCGGGAATTTCTCCAGTCCGGATGCTCTTGCAGTCTGGATGATTCCGACAAAGGTAATGTCGTGAGAAGTCAGCTTGTCAAATTTGATCTGAAGCTGCTGCATATTACCGGAAGTATTATGCGCACTTAAGATCCCATAAGCCATTGTCTCTTTTGCAGCAGCTTCTTTTGTTGTCTCAATCCCTGTCTTGCTTTTTACGGCAGCAAGTGCATCGGGTGCATCTGCAATTACCTCAGTACCGTGTAAAAGATAGGCACCGCCTTCGTATAATTTCACCATATCATGTCCTCCTATTTTCTGTTTTCTATGAATTTCATGTGGTCTGCGACCATCAGAGCAATCTTAAATGTCAGGGCGTCCTCAAAGACTCTGACATCCAGCCCGGTCTGCTTCTGGATCTTCTCCAACCGGTAGACGAGCGTATTCCGGTGGACGAAAAGCTGTCTCGCTGTCTCCGAAATATTCAGGCTGTTTTCAAAAAATTTATCAACTGTGGATAAGGTTTCTTCGTCAAACTGATCAACGGTATTTCCGGCAAATACTTCTTCCAGGAACATCTCGCATAAGGAAACGGGAAGCTGGTGGATCAGCCGTCCGATACCGAGTTCGCGGTAGGATAAAATATTGCGTTCCGGATAGAAGATACGTCCCACATCCAGAGCCATGCCAGCTTCTTTGTAAGACTGTGAGACCTCTTTGAGTTCGGGAATGATGGTTCCGAAGGAAAGCCGGACATTGACCATAGCTTCGGTGTTGATCGCATTCACCAGCATATCAGCAGTCGAACGGATCGTATCATAATCATCCGTACTGTCAAGGGACTTGATCAGAATAATATGTCCCTCATCTACGGCAGTAACAAAATCACCGGTTCCCGAGGAATAAATTCCACGGATCATATCCAGGACGATCGTGTCATCCGGATTCTTCGGTTCGATCAGATAGACGACTCTGCGCTGCTCCACTGTAATACCAAGCTTTTTCGCCTGGTTGTAGATATCTACGAGAAGCAGGTTATCCAGGAGCAGGTTCTGGATAAAACGGTTACGGTCAAGACGTTCGCTTCCGGATCTTAAAAGGCTCTCCAGCTGGCAGACACTTAAGCGTCCGCTGGTATGCACATCAATCTCATTATTGTGCTCGATCACGAAAATATAAGTCAGTTCATCATCATCATAAACCGGGAACAGACCATAGCATTCATCCAGGTGCTCCTCAGATACGCCGGTAACCTCCAGCTCTTTTAAAAATGAGCAGACAGCTTTTTTTACTGCAGGCTTTTCCTTACCTACAGCTGCAAGCATCACTCCGTCTGTGTTCCAGATGGAACAGTTACACTCGATGATATCCCCTATTTCATTGATTGTTCTCTGTAAAATCTGGTTGGATAACAATCCGTTCACCTCTCCATTCTTTTTAATATATGACAAATGGGAGAATTGTGAAATTCCCCCATCTTCTTCTGACAATACAATCTGATATTATTTTAGCAAATGTTTTACACTTTAGCAAGTTAAAATGAAAAACGTTCTTTCTTATTCGTCTTCGTCATCGCGTCTGTCAAGCATGGCAGCAACGATTTCAAGAATCACAGCAAGACCGATCATAGATGCAGCGGCAATCTTGCCGGATGTACCGGTGGCTGCCTGGGCGATGCCGCCGACAACCGGCACAGAAAGCTTTACTTTTCCGATGTAGTTGTTGTAAGGGATCGGATTCATATCTTTTTCCTTATTGGCATCCCCTTTGGTGATAAACTGTCCCATCGCCGGGCTGTTGGATACTACACGGTGGGTGATGATCGAGCCGTCTGCATTGTTGCTGTAAAAAGCAATGACATCATCTTTGACGATCGTGTCTGGTTCTTCATGCCGGACATAGACCAGGCTTCCCGTCGGGATCGCCGGTTCCATGCTCCCACTGATCACGGTGTATATCTGAAAACCAAAAGCTTTCGGAAGCGTCAGCGGAATACAGGCAAGAATCAGTACTGTCAGTAAAACAGTGCCCAGTGCACTGCAAAATGCAGCCACTGGGCTTTTCTTTTTCTTCGTTCTCTTCAAAAAAGACTTCTCCTTTAGTGCCGCGCTTTTTTTATTTTGCACGTTTTTTCAAGAATACGATCAGTCCTGCGAGAGCTGCTACTGCAACAACGATAATGCCGATCCCTGCTGCAATCGGAGTTTTGCTCGTCTTGTCTTTCGCATCGATATTTCCTTTTGGAGTGTCTTCATCATCCAGATCTACCAGAGACTTTGGTGTCTGTTCATCCGGTTCGGTGGTTGTATCGTCTGTCGTATCCTGAGAATTGTCTGCATTCGTTGTACCACCGGTAGTACCGCCTGTTGTAGTATCACCCGCTGCAGTGCCACCTGCTGTAGTACCACCTGCTGTACCAGCAGTAGTACCTGTACCAGTACCGGCGGCTGCACCTGTTGTGCCGGCAGCTCCGGTTGTACCTGCTGCACCGGCAGGAGTTGCGGTTCCAGGAACTGTTGTTGTGACGGTAGTTGTTGTCTCAACGATACGGTCTGTAGCTCCCGGTGTGTAGGTAAACGTAAATACATTCTCAGATTCATTATCACTCAAAGTCTTCGTAAGTGCAAGAGCATCCGGGATATAATTTTCAACGTAACGGTAAGCAACGACCGGTTTGTCACCGACATTGCCGTAGAATGTCTGGCTCTCTGCCAGTGAATTGCCGGATGCATCCTGATAATTTACGGTATAGGCAACCATGTTGCCTTTGATTCCGTAAGCGACTACGTAGTCGGCATCTTTATCAACGGTAAAGGAAGGAGCCGCAAGTGCTTCGTCATTGTCACGTCCGCTGAGACGGATTCCCTTGACATAATACTTGTCGTCTGTTACCTGGATGTCATTCAGATTGAAAGTAACGGTAGAACCGGAAGCAATGTCTGCCCGCTCAATCTTGTTCTGTCCGTTAATTGTTCCTTTATTACCTGCGGATAATGTTACCTTGTAGGTATACGGTGTAGTATCATCTGCCATAACGCTCATTGTGGATGCACCGAGTGTCATGGATACAGTCAGAAGAGAAACCAGTAATCTTTTCCATTTTTTCATCTGCTTACTCTCCTTTCTGTCTGCGTCTTTTTGTGTTCTTATTGAGTGTGTAGATACCGTATGCAAGAAGGATCAGTCCACTGATGAGTGCAAGCACACAGAAGAGAAGAACTCTTGCGGTATCACCGGTCTTAACGGTGTTAGTTGTCTTTACAATCTTATTCTTGGTGATGGTTTTGCCGGCTGAAACCTTTTCTACTGCAAAGTTCATGCGGAGCTTTGCGAGTGTGAGCTGATAACCGTTGCCCTGTGTCTCACCTTCAACACCGACGGTAAGGTGTACCGTTCCGGTATTATTGGAAGCAAGTCTTCCGAGGTAGAAATATTCCTGGGTTGAGTTATCGATCTGCTTCAGACCTTCTCCTGCTTTGGAAGAACCTTCCCCTCCGACAGTTGAGCTGTCATAGAGTACCTTTTCGGCATTGTCACTTCCAACATAAGTCAGCTTGTATTCGTAAGCACCACCCTCTGCGGAAGATTGTGCATCCTCCAGCGTCTGGATCACTTCGTTGGTCATGTACCAGTCGGTATCCGTACTGTCGGAGTTCTTAAGCTGAACCTTGAGCTCGATGCTGTCGCCCGGCTGGATATTTGCCAGTTCGTCAGTCACATTAGAGCTTTTAAAATTACTATCCATCTTGCCGCCGGTGAAATTAACCTGCCATCCGTCGGCTCCCGGATAATCCTTTGCAAATGCAGTTGTGTGTACCCCTGCTGCCATTATCACTGTCATGGCGAGGCACAAAATTTTCTTTTTCATACTCTGTACCTCCCTACTGTAAGCTCATTGTTGTTTCGTCGTCTGATACATTGACATCTACGCCCCAGGCACTCTTGATCGCGTCCTTTGCGTTGTGTGTCTGAACTGCATCCACCTCTGCGTCAATGTGGAAGGTGTAGCCATTGTACTTGTAAGTATAAGTGATGGTTTTGCCTTTTTCAGATTCGGTTACATGCTTTGTTACATCCGATGCAATCGAAGGATTGATTCGGAGTGTATCGGATAATGCCGGTGTGGTATCTCCGGCTGCAACTGCCTTGGTATAATAAAGAACGGTACGCTCTTTCGTGGACTGTGCATCTGCAACCTGCCATCCATTGTCTGTGAGGAAGTTCAGCTCGATCAGTTCCGGTGAAAGTTCGGTGTTCTTTTTACCTTCTTCGTCCTGCCAGCTCTTTGTGATGATCACACGTACAAAGGTGTCGATCGTACCGCTGTTCTTGACGCTGATTGCTTCGTTATATTTTTTGCCCGGTGTAAATGTATCATCCTTTCCGAGAAGATCTGTGAGAAGATCGCCCTCTGAGGTTCCCTTCCATTTATTGTTCGATACATAATCCCGGCTGCTGACTACTTTGTCATTTTCCAGAAGAGATACGCCGATACTCTGCATATTCATCTGTGCGGAATAATTCTCACTGTAGTAAGTGAGTGCGGCGCGTGTACTGCCGACAGTGCTTCCAACCAGCAGGAGTGCTGCGGCTGTCAGGACCAGGGCAGGTTTCTTTGGAAATGATTTCTTTTTCTTTTTCATTCTCATTACCTCCTACTCTGTTGTCTGTGTGCTGTCGTCTTTGATTACGTGATTCCAGTCGGCGTATGGTGTACCATCTTCCTTGTAAAGAACCGGTGTGCATTCCTGGATAACTACGATGTTGAATTCTTCCGGTTTGTCATCGCCTGACGGGAACGAGTATTTGATGTTGAGTTCCTTTGTGGTTTTTGCTTTTGCCGGAAGTACTTCATCGTAATACCAGTAGCCGTCACCGCGGTCTGTCCATCCGCCGTCTGGTGCGTTATAAGTAAGCTTTACCGGTGCGAATGCTGTGACTCTTACGAAACAGTCATAATTACCGGTATTTTCAATTGTAATGTGCTTTCCGTTTTCATCAACGTCTTCTTTCGGGACTGTCTCAGTAAATCCCATATTCATTTTCACACCGCCACCGGCTGCCGAATAGGTTGTAAAATACGCCATCGCGCTTCCAACTGCCAGGGTTCCGGTAAGAGCAAGTGTTGCTGCTGCCATGATAAGTGGTTTTTTATGTAACTTTCTCATTCCGATTCCCCCTTTCTAATTTGTGGCTGCCGATTTGGTGTACTGATACTGGTCAGTTTCATCGAGTTTGAAATTATTTTTTACGCCGTATCCGCCATTGGTACGTCCATCGTGTTTGTTGATAAATGAAACCTCTGCCGGTCTGAATTCTACCTCGGATTTTTTTTCAGGATTAGCAATGATGTCTGTTTCCTGACTTTTAGCAGAAGCGAGTTCATAGCTTGCACCGCTGTAAACCTCCGTTACCTTGACATGAGATCCGGCAGGAATTTTTTTGATCGTTACAGAATGGCTGCCTGCTGCATTGAAGGTAAGCTCTTCGATTCTGGTTTCGGTCTTCTTATCCAGTGTTGTGATATCAATCTGGAATACGAAGGTTGCATTGTTACCGAAGGTAGCATTGTGATCTACCAGTTCCTTGTTGATCACCAGATTACCGTATCTTACGTGCTGTTCCGGTTTCAGACCAACTGCACTGTTGTATTCTTTGGTCAGATCGTAGATCCAGTCATCACTTGCACCGTTACCACTGTAGTAGTTATTGGTCGGAAGTGATACAAGGTAAGGTGTAAAGGTATAAGTATAATTGGTTGTAATCACTTTTGGTGTATCTACAAGGTAAAGTCCGGTCTTCAATTTATCTTTGTAGCCTCTTCCATTCCGCAGTGTAACGGTTTCGGTTGGATCAACAACCGTATTTCCCTTTGAATCTGTCAACTTCCCTTGTGCTTCTTCGGCACGTTTTGCCCAAGTAGCAGCTGCAGTATCCAGGTTATCAGCACTTACGGATGAAAAATCCAGTTTTGAAAATGCACCGGTTGCGGTATAGTTGCCAGATACATCAACTGATGCAACTTTGTACAGATTGACCTGAACAGTAACGTCGTCATTTAGAAGTTCACTGTTTCCACCAATGTCAAATTGGATGGAACACTCTGCATCGGTATCGATCGCGTTTGCGGCTTTCGCACCCGGAAGAGTGAGCAGTGGAAATGTAAGAGCGACAGCTAAGAGAAAAGTACTTCCCTGTTTTAATCGTTTATTCATCATCGCCTCATGTCCTCCTTAAGAAATCTTGGTTATTCTTTGTGAGCTTTTCTCTTGGAAAGGAATCTCAAGAGAATGATCACAAGAATCGTGATTGAAAGTCCTAAAATTAAATAAAGCATATAATAATTCTGAATGGCTTTTACCATAGAATCTGTAACTGATTCGGTAGCATCCTCTTCGCCGTTATACGGAACTCTGGTTCCTCTTACGAGAAGACGATGGGAGTTGACTCCATATGGTGTACAGGTAAATAAAGTTACCTGATCTTTTCCTTCTTCAATCTGGAGTGCTTTCTCCAGTGTTTCGTGATCGTCTTTGTCTACCATCGGAAGAATCTGGTCAACCTTGTAGGCAAGGACTTCATCCAGTACATGGATGTAAAATTTGTCGCCAATTTCGAGCTGATCAATATCGGTAAAAAGTTTTGCGCTCGGAAGTCCACGGTGTGCTGCGAGAACACTGTGGGTACTCTCCCCTCCGATCGGAAGCTTTGTGCCGTTCAGATGTCCGACACCGGTCTGCAGATCCTTGTCACCGGTGCCATGGTAAATGGCAAGCTTGATGTTGATCTTCGGAATGGAAAGGTATCCCATTACACCGTCATCTGCAACGTTCAGGATCTTCCAGTATTCGGTGCCTTTGATGTCATTTTCATCTTCACCAAATACATCTCCGTAGAGGTTGTTCTGCTGAATGGTATCATTGAAAGCTTTTGCCTTTTCCCACTCAGAGGTGAAGTCCTCCGGTTCCATGTCCTGTATTGTATTGTCATAGCTGCTGATCAGCTGATTCTGTCTGTAGGTGTTCCACTGGTTGGATACCATCGGATAGATCAGAATCCCAAATCCTATCAAGAATAACAGACCGAAAAGGAAGGTTGAGATTTTTCTTTTCATAGGCATATTCCCTTTCTCGTTCTTATTCTCTTTTTAAGAAGTCTCATTTTTCTTCTTTTGAAGCTTCTTCTCCTTTAAGTATAACACAAGGATGAAGCTTGTGGTAATTACAAGACCAATAATTACCCATAAAAGATAATTTGTATGAAGACTGATTCCGCTGAGCGGTGTCTTCTCATCGGCAACTTCCTGTTCCACATAAGGTACTCTGTGACCACGGACCAGAAGCCGCTCGGTATTGACTCCGTATGGAGTACAGGTAAGAAGTGTTACAAGATCTTTTCCTTCTTCTACTGCAAGAGAGGAAGTTTCTTCCGGTTTTACTACGGAAATCTTGTCGACTTCATAACTTAATGTTTCGTTTAATACATGGATCAGAAAATGATCGCCTTCTTCCAGCTGATCCAGATCGGTAAAAAGAGACGCACTCGGAAGTCCACGGTGTGCGGAGATAACGGCGTGTGTACTTTTACCGCCGATTGGAAGAGAGCTTCCTTCCAGATGTCCGGCTGCCTGTTTGAGAACATCTTCGTCGGTAGTGTGGTAGATTGGAAGCTTGATGTCAATCTTCGGGATTTCCACGATTCCCATCATCTCGTCACCGGCAATATTCAGAGCATCCATGTAGGACTGATCTTCTTTGTCACTGGCTGCGGCAACTGCAAATGAGTCAGGAAGGATACTTGGAAGTAATGCTTCGTTGTAAGCTTCTGCTTTCTGCAGTTCTGCGTCATAATCAATCTCATGTGCTGCATCCTTTTCGGATACAGTCTGTTCATAACTGCTGATCAGTTGCTTTTGCCTGTAGTTATTCCACTGGTTTGCAACGAATGGATACAGCAGTAAGGACAACCCGGCTAAAAATATGATGCCAATAATAAGTTTGTTTGCTTTGCGTTTCATCCGAACTCTCCTTGCTGTTGTATTATTTTTTAGGAATCCGGGGCTAAACCTGCCCCGGATTCAATATCTGATTATAAATAATTATTGCAATTATTTGTTGTCTGATTTCTTGCGGCTTGCGAAGAACAGACCAGCTGCTGCAATCATAATAACGCATCCAGCGATTGTGAAGATTGTTGTACCGATGCCACCTGTTGATGGAAGAGCGGAAAGCTTGCTATCTTTAACCTGAATAGTTCTATTCTGATGTTCACCTTTTTCAAGTGTTACATTAGGAATATTATTATTGATAGAATATCCTTCTGGTGCAAGTGTTTCTGTGATTACATATTCTCCAGCACCAAGACCTTTAACTGTCACGCTACCATTTTCGTTAACGGTAACATCTGTAACTTTTTCTTTTCCTTCTGGAATAACAGTATCATCGGTATATAATGTGTATACGCCAGCTTCTAATTCGACAAACTCAAGAGTTGTATCTCCTTTTTTAATAGAGAATTTAGCACCAGTTAATGGATTTGGAGTAGTTTTATCATCAGTTTTATTAATTGTGATAGAACCTGAAGTACCAACTACTTCAGATGGTGTGCTATCATAATCGCTGGTTGCTTTATTGCTGTATGTACCATCATCACTAGTTACTACTGCTGTGACTTCAACACGAACTGCTGCTGCAGCATGTGCGTTTGAAGTTCCGATATAATCAGAAGTAAAACTAACAGTTACGTCTGTATCTTTAAGACCTAATCCGTTGATAGTGTAGTCATCATTTTCAGTTAATTCGCTTCCACCAACAAATACTTTAACTCCAGTAACTTTCATACCAGTTGGAGTATCTGTAATAGTAAATGTTCTATTAGTATTATCGTCGTCATAACTTGGAAATACTGTGTCAATATTAAATGTTACAGTTTCGCCTTTAATAACAAATGTCTGTTTAGAATCTTTTAATGTTTTAACTACAGTATAAGTTTCACCTTTTGCACTGATTTCTTTTGAAACAGGTTTAATTAAATTAGAATCTTTATCGTAATCATAAGTACCTGTACCCATTACAGTATAGCTAGTTGTATTACCAGAAGCAGTGATTAAATATGCACCAACTTCTAAGTCTGTAAAATCGCAAGAGGTGGTATTTACGTTTTCTTTTACAGCATTTGGAGTTGTTGGTAAATACTTTTTAGCTAATTTAGCATAATCAATTATTGCTGGTTTAGTTGTAAGATCAACTAAAGAAGGATCAGATTTTAATGCTTCTTTTACCCAATCTGTTACTTCCCAACTGCTAGTTGCATCGTTAAATTTAACAACCTGATAAAGCTTCAAAGTAGTCTTATCATTTGCTGTCAAATTTTTTACGGTAATCTTTGCTGTCGATTCTGGTGCAGCGAATGATGTCATACTCATTCCGAATACCATTGCCAATGTCAATAACATTGCAAATAATTTTTTCATCTTCTTCATATTGTTGTCTCCTTTTCCTTTTAGGGCTGTGCCCAATTTTTTTATTGTCCCCCCATACGGGAGAATAACTTGTTTTGTGGCTGGGAGCCACTGAAAAGTAAATACGTTTGATTATCTTTCCAGCACCTCCCTGCATTTGTTTTTATATAAGATCCAAACGGCTATGAGCATTAACATCATACCGCCGATCATATACAGGTAAATTCCGGTGTCTCCGGTTGATGGAAGTGAATATAATGGTGTGTTGTTAAAATAGTAAGTACAATTTGTAGAAGTACTATCTTCACCAGTTATTTCTACTTTTGAAACTATATTTGTTCCAGAGGTCTTTTTAATTGTCCAATGTGTAGGATTTAATGAATATCCTTCAGGTGCTTTAATTTCTTTAAATGTATAGCTATCTGTTACCCATCTGTTGAAAAGAATAAGTTTGGTACAGTTTTCATCTTCATACCATTTTACTAAACCGGTATCATCAGAAAGACCGTAATATACATTTTTAGATTTTGTTCCGGTTAATGAGAACTTAGCACCAGCCAGTTTTGGATGTTCGTTTGTAGTAGGATTTACACTTGTACTTTGTTTGTAGATTGCAAATACATTTACTTTGTAAATACCTTCTACAGATGATTGATCAACAATAATCTTTCCACCTTTTGGTACGGTTATTTCTTTTAATACAGAATCGTTGATTGTCTTTTCTTCTGTTTGTGGTGGATCAATTGTTTTTCCAGCATTTGTTAAAATGGTGTTTCTTTCTTCAGGTGTTTTCGGAATAAATGTTACTATTAATGTGTACTGTTCAACTGTATTACCGGTTACTTCTGCTTCATGATCACCAGTTTGACCTTTTTGATCAGGTACAAATTCAAACTTAAATTGTCCAACAATATCATTTGTATTAGGATAGCTGTAATCTTTTTCGATGGAAGTACCAGTTCTTAAAGATTTGATTTCTTCATCAGTTAATTCTGGAATACCAGCATCGCCTAAACTAAGACTTGTTTTACCATCTAATTCGATAACTTTGTAAGCGTCCAACAGTTCTTTAGCAAAATTGTTGGAGGTAATAGTTTCATTCTTGTAGAAAGTAATTTCTTTATTATCGAGAGTATGATTTAACAATTTTACATTTACTGACGGCTGTGGGAATGGTTTTGTATTCGTTGTTTCATCATTAAGGTATATTCCCGAATCAGAACCGTTAGTAGGAATTACATTTCCACCGATAAAATCATCTTTTGCCTGAATCTGGAAGTTTACGTGCCAACCAGGATTTGTTGGATCTTCAGCATTTCTGATTTTGGCAGCATCACCAGTCCAGGTGATGGTTGTTGTTCCGTTAGCATTTTCTGTGATTACAATAGTGTTGTCAGCCTTTGTATAAGTCGTGGTATTTGTTTCGGTATTTTTTACACCGTTTACATTGCCAACTAAAGCAATTCGGCTGGCTTCTGTTAATTTGAATCTTGCATCAATCGTATCTACGATTTTTGTAGGTGTTACGGAATACAAATCACCGATTTTCCCTGCAAGAGCTTGAAAGATTCCGGTAAGTTGTTCTTTATCGCTTGTGGTGAAAGCGTATTGGTTATTACCAGAAGCTTTTGTTGCTATGTAGTCGGACAAAAATGCGGTATCTGTAGTTAAGGTGTCGTGAGTATAACGCCGATTTTTATCTACATGCCCAGTGTTATCATAATAATACGAAGAATCACTATCTCCTCTATGCCAGTAAATTTGAGATTCCGTAGAATCTCTGCCTGTTTTGAAATATCCTACAGTGTAAAGAATCGCATTACCATCATTTTCAGCTTTAATTTTTTCAGCATGATTGCAAGCTTTATTGGCAGACATACAGTTAAACCGTTGGTTGCGATTCTCTTTAGCTGTTCCTGATTCAGGATAATGTCCTGGCATACCATCTGTAAAAAGCAATACATATTTATTAGAATTATGAGCAGCTTTAATTTTTGTGTATGCTTGACTTAATGCGTCTCCCATAGGGGTTCCACCGCTAGTGGTGGTTTTCGTATCGATGAAAGCATTTAATGTATTAACCCCAGCGTCTGTTAATGTACAATAATCCCGTACGGTTGTAGTACCGCTACTGCCTTCATCTCCACTAAACCATACGATAGATACTTCACTTTCAGGAGAACTTTCTTTTAATGTTGAAATAAAGCTTTTAGCGGAATCTTTTACTGCGGTTAAACCGTCAGAACCAAGAGAATCACTTGCATCAAGTACAAGAACTACGCTTGCCTTTTGTGCTGCTACATCAGGATTTCTACCGGTAGTTGCTGCATCCAGATTAATCTGAAAGATACGAGAAGATTCATCTATTATCTCAGCAGTTTTTCCGTTTGTAAGATTCTTTTCAGCTTCTTCCTTTTCTGTACTGTTTGCGATTGAGGTTACGCTTGTTTGAGTACTGTCACCTGTTTTATACATTGTTGCTTCGGAAGCAGTAACATCTACTGTCCAGGTATCTTTTGAAGCAATGTAGCCGTTTGGTGCACTTGTTTCTTTAATAATGTATGTACCGGAGTACAGACCGCCAAAAGTAACTGTTCCGTCTGCACTTGATACAGCAGTATCTTTTACTGCTGTTCCATCAGAAGCATATAATGTAAAGGTTGCTCCTGCTAATGCATTACCGGAAGTAGTTGTCTTCCTAAAGGTTAAAGATTTCGCTGCTTCTTCTGAGTTAATAACTTTACTATTAGGAAGTGTAAACTCCATCTGACAGTTAGAAGCATAAGCACCACGTTCCATATAAAGGATTGTTAAGGTGTGTGTTTTATTTCTTTCATCTTCGCTTAAATTTTTTCTGTCTTCAGGTTCATAATTATCATTTCTAAGGATGGTTTTCCAAAGGTCAACGCTTTTATCTAAAGCAGAGTGGATACCACCGAGATCGATAACTACATTTCCTCCATTTTCTTTCGCGTCTAAAACTGCCCAAAGGTCATCGTCACCTTTAAAGGTATAATTCAAATCTCCGAGATAATCTCCGATTTTAAATTCGATATCATAACGCATACCGAAATAATCATTATGATCATTGTCGTTTGCTGAATCGGGATTATCATTTCTTATAGAATCAAGAGGATAGAAATTAGCACCTTCCGTAGTGTAGCCACGTAAAACGGATTCATTATCCTTTTTCACATCGGTTAATTTATAGGTATCACCGGAACGGGAAAGGCTTAATTTATATCCGCTGAGAACCTGTTTGCCGGGTTTTGTGTCTTTTGTAAAAAATCCAGGTTCGTACATTAGCTGTCCGGAAGAGTTCGTCCCCATGTTCAGAGCGCCGGTGCTGAAGTCAACACCGGTTATGATTCCGGTAGTAGCATTATTATTACCGAATACCCTACCATTTACGTAGTTTACATTCCAATCACGTGAGTCTTTATCCCAAGTATTGATGTATATTTCTGATTCGTTTATCTTTACTGTTGTGTCATATTTGTTATTGTTATATTGATCTTTTATTAATCCACTTGCAAACCTAGTAGTTTCACTGGAGTCGTTATCATAATTATTTTCATTGTTGATACTTACATTATTGTTACCTTTGACCTGATAATCAAACATCTGTACAGATTCATCAGAAGTACCAGTTGTAGCGGTATAATATACTCGATAAGTCTGCTTGTCAGTGATTACTTCGTCACCTGATAATTCAGTGTCTGCACTACCATCTCTATTGACTTTAACAACTTTCTGAGCGGTGTAATTACTAGGTGAGCTGAGATCTTTGATTTCCTGTCCTTTGTTCAGATGAACCGTAGAAGCTCTGTATAATGGAGTTGTTGTATTCTGTAAATAATGCTGAACTGTAATGTCAACGCCACCGTCTTTAGTAGTAGTAATTACATAGGTTGAAAAATGATTGGTAGTCATTGTAACGGTATCTTCAGCAGTAATTCCGGAAATATCATTTGCAGTCTGATTGGATTCATCAACATGATATACTTCTACATTTTCTGCATTTGTAAGATTTTCCTTAACTTCGCCACCTTCGAATTTGACATTTACATGGCCGGTTGGCTGTGTTTCGATACCATCTACAAGAAGCTTGATATCGTAAGCTTTATATGTAGCAATTTTGGTATTTGTTTCATCTTCTTTTTTCTTTAATGCAATCTCAACATCTTTTGTTTCATCTTCATTTAACTCAGATGCGGAAATTTCATAAGTAGTACCTTCTGGGAAAGAAGAATGAGGACCAGACATTGTAATAGTGGTTCCGTTTACTGTTGTTTGAATAGAAACATCGCTTTCTTTTTCAATGGCTTCCTGCTCAGCTACAGCAGAACTATCTTCGGTAGTAGGTTCTTCTGATACATTTTCTTCCATTTGCTGTTTTTCTTGAGTTTCTACAGCTTGTTCCTGATTTCCTTCTGCTTCTGCTACAGGTTGTTGCTCGTCAGTCGAGTCATCCATGGATGTAGCCACCGGTTCATCAGCCATTGTAGTGGTCTGATCCTGGGCTTGCGTATCCAAATCATCAGCGAATGCTGATATCGTACTGCTAAGCACTAATACCATGCAAAGCATGAATGCTATTAAACGTTTCTTTGTATTACTTTTCATGGCGTCCTCCTTCTATTCCTCAATTCTGACTTCATAATTGTTATCAAGTGCTCCGTCTATCAGCTTCAATAATTCAAGGGCACTGCGGAAATGCTGCTCTCGCTGCTCTTCCACCCAAGTAACGCTGCCCTGCCAGGATGAATTCTGGCGGTATCTGACATTGAGAAAGAAAGTCCCTTTTTGTCCACGATTCTCGATGAAATCTTCCGGTGACTGTACTTTATCAAGCCGGTCAACACCTGAAAACTGGGTTGAAGTGAAAGAACGTGCGCTGGTGGATGCCTGTGGAAATTCGAGTCTGTCGAAGAAATCATCAGCTAATTCGATCAGCTGAAGGATATTGGTGAATTTCCAGGGTTCTTTGCTGTAGCAGTGATAAATCCGACCGGACAGCTCTCCATCATTAATATTATCAATACACATGTTAATAAAGTTTGGTGCATACCAACTGATTTGATAGCTCTGTTCCATAAATTATCTCCATTTCTGCCCTGCTGCGAAGATAACATGATTGCAGCTTACCAGGTTTTATTCTCAGTATTGAACTGAATCGGTGAATCTTGCCGGTCTACTTCGGCTACAGAGGACACGAAGTAGTCCAGGTACTGCTTCCAGCTTTTATGCTCTCTGGAGAAGTATCTCTGGATTCTGTCGAAAATCATGCTGCAGTTCTCTTTGTTCGTACCAACGAGAAGTATCAGAAACTGTGATGGGCTGTATTTGGTAAAGGAGTCTCCTTTACGCAGACACTGCTGGATCGTATTCTGAAGCTCACCTGAAAGAACTTCAAGCTTGTCCGGCTTGTCCATCGGCATTCCTTTTCCGTTGGTGATGCTACATAACATTAAGTATACGGACTGTCCGTTCCTCTCAATGATTCGGGAAACGAGACGGTAAGTGTCACGGAAACTTGGCAGGCTGCAGTAAAAAGCACCGCCGCGTATATCGTCCTCTTTCAGACGTTCCTTGATGTCGCCGAGTTCCTGTGGTTTGTAGTTAAGGCGGCTGCTCATCTGCTCGAACTGCTGCATCATATGTTCAGAAGGGCGGATTCCAAGCTCTTCGAAAAATAATTTGGCAGTGTTCTCATATTCCTGTACAGCATCCTTATAGCGGTTCAATGCCATATAGCAGTCGATGCGGACGGACTGCTATATGGCATTGAACGGATATAACTGGCATGCCGGCTCACAGAAACGAAGTGTCTCTTCATAATCTCCGCGTTCGATCAGAAGCTTACAGAGCTCCTGAAGGGATTCGGAATAAATATTCTTATATTGTATGCTTTCAACAAGAACCCATTCATCTCCCGAAAGTTCCGGAAGAAATTCCCCACGGTACATCAGACAGATCTTCTTAAGAAGTGCCAGCTTTTTTACCTTATCGGTACACGTCTGCACGTCTTTTGACAGAACCTTAAACTGATGTGCATCAACTTCGGTCGGCATCGGAGCATCCCATCGGTAAATACCTTTTTTGATGTTGATATAATCATGGCTCGGAAGTCCGGCATCTACGATGATCTTTTTAAGACGGTGTGCGGTTACCCGAAGGTTGTTGGCAGCATCGGCAAGTTCTTCTCTTCCGTATAATTCATCAAGAAGCTTATCTCTGGAGATACCGTTATCGCCATGGTAGAGTAATATCTGCAACAATTTCATTGCTTTTGTCGTTGTGTTGCGTCCGAATGATACGGGAATCTCTCCGTAGCTTGCTGAGAATCCTCCGAATAAACGAACCTTTAAGACAGGTAAATGATCACTCATAAATTACCCCCCAATTTTACTATTGTGATGGTTTATAACTGATTTCTATTGTAATGGTCTTTGATTTCTTTGTCAAATAAATTAAAGCATATTAGATCAAATAACTTCTTTTAATGTTTTGATTATGCTATAATTTTTCTAGTTGAGTTTTTGAGACTGTTTCACTGTGGAAAAGAAAGGAGGAATTCTGTGCGGCAGAACGATTTATATGAACAAAAAAGACGCTGGCAGAGGATTTTTCTTTTCTTTTTTCTGCTATTTCTGACAGGTGTACTGATACCTGGCGGATGTGCATCGGGGGGAAAAAAAAGCCAGTCCGGGAAAAAGGGGGATCCGAGAGATCCGTCGGCGCAGGTGCTTCAGACGGAGGCTTCCGGTGAAGTGACATATGGAAATGACCTGGTTGTACTGGATGCATCCCATACGGCAGATGGCTATGTGATGATCTGTTATAATGGAAGTAATGAAAAAGTCAAGCTCCAGGTGACATCCCCGGATGGCACAGAGTATACCTATCCGGTTACGGTTGTTGGTGATTATGCGGTTTATCCGCTTCCGGGCGGGAATGGTTCTTATAAGGTAACACTTCTGGAGAGTGTGTCTGTAGAGGACAATCTGTATGCGGTAAGCTTTACCCAGGATCTGGACGTACAGATCGCAGATGAATTTGCCCCGTTCCTGCATCCGAATTATTATGTGAATTTCACGGCAGATTCCAAGTGTGTAAAAAAGGGTGAGAGTCTTGCAGGAAAGGACTGCTATTCTGATCTGGATGTGATAACGCAGATTTATAATTTTGTAATTAAAAATATTTCCTATGATAAAAAGAAAGCGGAGAATGTTCCGTATGGGTACACACCGGATCCGGATGAGACACTGGATACCGGGAAAGGAATCTGTTTTGATTATGCGGCGTTGATGTCGGCAATGCTCCGGTCGCAGCGGATTCCGACGAAGCTGGAGGTTGGCTATTCCGGTGATGTGTATCATGCATGGATCAGCTGTTATGTTGATGAGATCGGCTGGGTGGATAACATCATTGAATTTGACGGAAAGAACTGGTCGATCATGGATCCGACACTTGCTGCAAACAACAGTGCTTCGGATGTGAAGAAGTATGTGGGAAATGGAAAGAATTATGTCACAAAGTATACCTATTAGATAAAAGGAAGCCGGATAAGAAGAATGTGGCAGGAATGTGAAAAGGAGGATGGCATATATGGAAAAGCGGACACAGCAGGGGAAGCTTACGAATCTGGAAATTGCTTCGTTCTGCAGTGAAATGGCAATGATCCTGAAGTCTGGGATTTCTTCCCTGGAGGGAGTTGATCTTCTCCGGGAGGATGCGCAGACGAAGGCAGAAAAAGAGCTGTTGGATGAGATTTATCAGTCAGTGATGGATACGGGCAGGCTGGATCAGGCGCTGGAAGAGACGAAAGTATTTCCGGAGTATCTGATCCGTATGACGCAGATCGGAGAAGAGACAGGAACTTTAGATGAAGTAATGGAATCTCTGGCGGAGCATTATGAACGAGAGGAAGCGATCAGGAGAAGTGTCCGGAGTGCCATCTCCTACCCTCTTCTGATGATCGGGATGATGCTGGTGATCATTATCATTTTGATGACAAAGGTTATGCCGGTATTTGATCAGGTGTTCCGCCAGTTTGGTCAGGAAATGACCGGATTTTCAAGAGGGATCCTGCTTGCAGGCAATGCTCTTTCCAGATATTCGGCGGTGTTTGCGGTACTTTTGGCGGTGATCGTCTGTGCGGGTATTTATTTTACAAAGACAGAGAGCGGCAGAAAGAAACTGTATCACATCGGATCCGGGTTTGCATTTTCAAGGGAGCTGAAGGATAAGCTGTCGGCATGCCGGTTTGCCGGAGGAATGTCACTGGCACTGAAAAGCGGACTAACGCCGGAACAGGGAATGGAATTTTCAGAGAACCTGATCGAGGATGATGATTTTCGGAAGAAAGTAGCAGAATGCAAAGCGGATATGGAAAATGGAACGGATATCGCAGAGGCACTGGTGAAAGCAGGAATCTTCACAGGTGTTTATGCGCGGATGACATCCATTGCCGGGAAAGCCGGAATGATGGATGAGATGATGGGAAGGATTGCCGATGAGTGTGAGGAGGAAGTGGATGAAAAGCTTTCTTCTATGATCGCAGTTCTGGAACCGACGCTGGTGATCATCCTGTCGGTGATCGTCGGAACGATCCTTCTGTCGGTTATGCTTCCGCTTCTTGGAATTATGTCAGGACTTTAGGAGGCGTATGCTATGTGGAGAAAAGAACGGGAACGGTTTTATCACGGAAAACGGCAGCGCCCACTTCGGAATTTCTGTCTGTCCCTTCTGCTGTTTGTATGTATCTGCAGTGCTTTTTTCAGTGGATTTGAAAGGCTTTCGGACACGACAGGACGCAGACAGAAGGAAAGTCTGGAAAATGCACTCTGGCGTGGTGTGACGCAGTACTATGCGCTGGAAGGACACTATCCGGAGACGCTTGATGATCTGACGGAAAACTGTGGGATCCAGTATGACAAGAAGCAGTTTTTTATTGATTATCAGATTGCCGGTGCCAATATTCTTCCGGACATTACGGTGATCGAACGATAGGAGGAAATGGGCATGAAGCGTAGAAATGAAAAAAAGCATGTGATTGATTTTCTTTTTCCTCTTGCAGTCTTTTTCGTGCTGGCGGCATCATCGGTCGCCATTGTGGTTCTTGCATCGGGATTTTACAGCCGGCAGGTGAAGACCTCGTCAGCTTCCTATTCGGGACGGACGGCACTTGCCTATGTGACGGAGAAAATGCACCAGAATGATGAAAATGGTGCGATAGCAAACGGAACTTTCGATGGGGAAAATGCTCTCGTGATCCGGCAGCGTTATGATGAGAAGGATTATGTGACATATCTGTATGCGTATGATGGATACTTAAGAGAGCTTTTTGTCCGGGATGGAACGGAAGCAAAAGCATCCGATGGACGGAAGATCCTGGCGACAAAGGACTTCGAGGCTAAGGAAACTTCAGATGGGATTTTTCATCTGTATTGTGAAAATGAAGACGGGAAAAAGACAGATACATTTGTCAGTGTGAAGAGCGCTGCAAGATAGGAGAAGATTTATGGAACGGACACCGGCAAAGCGTTCCAGCCTGTTTTTGCTGGAACTGATGATTGCAATTTTATTTTTCTGCCTTGCTTCTGCGGTGTGTGTGCAGATTTTTGTGAAGGCGCACACGACCAGCCGCGAGACACAGGAACTGAATACGGCGCTTGAGAAGGTTTCCGGGTATACAGAGCTTTTTCTTGCGGATGCGCTGACGGAGGACACGGAGGTCTTCTATGACGCAGACTGGCAGGAATGCAGTAAGGATGAGGCTTCGTATGAGATCGTGATCCGGGTGGAGCCGGATGGGAAGCTTTTGCATGGAACATTTACGGTGCAGCGCCTGTCCGGAGAACAGCCGGAAGAAATCTATTCGGTGGAAACAGACCGGATGACAGGCACGGAAAGGGAGTGACAGGATGAAGAGAAAGAAAAGGGGATCATACCCGGGAATTCAGATCGGAACGTCGTACCTGCTTGTGATCTTTGTAATCCTGTGTCTGGTGACATTTGCCACACTCTCACTGTCAAGTGCAAAAAGGGATCAGAGTTATAGTCAGCAGCTTGCCGGCCGGGAAACGGCGTATTGTGAGGCAAATGCAAAGGCGGCGCAGATCATGGCGCAGATCGATGATGCATTTGCAAAAGAGGATCCTGTATTTGCGATTCGGCAGATTGAGGGCGTGACAGCTGAAGAAGACGGAGCGAATCTGGATATTTCCTATGTGGTTCCGGTCACGGACAGTCAGAGTCTGGAAGTCGAGATCCTGGCAGATCCGGTAAAGGGAACGCAGAAGGTTGTAAAATGGAAAGAATCAGCATCTGAGAAATGGGAAGAAAAGTCAACACTTCCGGTCCTTGGAAGTGACTGATGCGAAAGGAGTTTGAGCTATGGATATCATTGTACTGCTTCAGCAGGCAGTTTTAAATCATGCATCGGATATATTTGTTGTAGCAGGTCTTCCGGTTTCTTATCGGGCAAATGGAAGAATCTGCAGGGAGAAGGAAGAAAAGCTGATGCCGCCGCAGACGAAAGAATGCGTTGAGGAATTATATAAGCTGGCAGGAGGACGGGACATCCGGGTTCTTGAAGAAAAAGGAGATGATGATTTTTCTTTTGCTGTTCCGGGACTTTCGAGATTCCGTGTCAGTGCGTACAAACAGAGGGGGGCGCTCTCAGCCGTTATCCGTGTGATCACATTTGAACTGCCGGAGCCGAATGAGATCGGGATTCCGGACCCGGTGATGAGCTTTTATAACCTGTCAAAAGGTCTGGTGCTTGTGACGGGTCCGGCGGGAAGTGGAAAATCTACTACGCTTGCCTGTCTGGTGGATAAGATCAATCATTCAATGGAAAAGCATATCATTACGCTGGAAGATCCGATTGAGTATCTGCACCGGCATGATAAAAGTATTGTAAGCCAGAGGGAGATCAACGTGGATACGGAAAGCTACGTCAATGCGCTACGTGCTTCGCTCCGGCAGAGCCCGGATGTGATCCTGCTTGGTGAAATGCGTGATTATGAGACGATCGATGTGGCAATGACAGCAGCGGAAACCGGGCATCTGGTATTTTCTACCCTGCATACGATCGGAGCAGCAAATACGGTTGACCGTATCATTGATGTATTTCCGGCAAACCAGCAGAGGCAGATTGCAGTTCAGCTGTCCATGGTATTGCAGGCTGTAATTTCACAGCAGCTTGTGCCGACAGTGGATGGAAAACAGGTCCCGGTATTTGAGATCATGACGATCACTCCGGCGATCCGCAATATGATCCGCGACAATAAGGTTCCGCAGATTGATGGAGTCGTGTATTCGTCTAATAAAGAAGAAATGCATTCGATGGATTTTGGTCTTCTGAATCTGTATAAAGATGGGAGGATCACGGCGGAGACGGCTCTCTCCTATGCATCAAATCCGGAAATGCTGAAGAAAAAGCTATAGAAAAACATAACAGGAAGGGGCTGCGGTGAAGCAGTCTCTTCCTGTTTATCGTCAGTGTTTTAAGATTTAGCCAAGGGCTGCAATTGCTTCGATCACGATATCATACTGTTTTTTGACATCGGCGATCAAACCGTCAAGGTTGTCGTATTCCTGGCTGCGGAGCTTTTCAGTCAGAGCACTGCTGACATTGTAAAGTGCAGTAAATCCAAGGTTTACGGCAACACCTTTTAAGGTATGCATTGCACGAAATGCGGTTTCGTAGTCCTTTTTAGCCCAGGATTCTTCAAATAAAGCCATATTGTTGTCTTGCGGAAATTTGAGGACAAATTTGTATATCATATTTTCATTCATAAACCGGTGAAGAATATCATTATAATCGCCACCAATTTTTACATAACATTCTTGAAGTGTCATTGTCTACAGTCCTTTCTGAACTTTTTTATCTTTGTGAAATCCGTATATTTTTGCCCCCAACATTTTAACATGATTGTAGCATGGCGCGTTATGCTTTACAAGATATTTCATATTATGAATTGTTATGGTAATGAAAAAGGCTTATTTATTCGAAGAAATTGCATCATTTAACTGATTGTACCATTCTTTAGTCTGTGCTTCGTTGCTGCTGTTCAGAAAAATGGTGGTATCTGTTGTCTTTATCTGAAGAACCGGAGGATGTTCAATCCAGATATACATCTGGCAATGTCCGGTTTTGCTGCCACGGAAATTACCGAGAAGTTTGCTGTTATCTTCGGAACCATCAGACCGGTAGAATTTTTCATCCGGCAGATTATCCAGAAGAGTTACTGATTCCACATCAGCGAGAGCAAAGGTTGCTGTTTTATAGCCGGATGTAATAGAATACTGGGCAGCATTTTCCGTCAGGCGGATCGGTGTAAAATCGATCCGGATACAGAGGATACACATCCAGAGGAGAAGAAGTCCGGTGCCGACGAGCATTCCTCCGGTGACATATTTTGCAGAAGGGTGTCCGTAGTTCAGAGAATAATTCATGCTGTTCACACGGTCCTGTACAAAATACCGTTTGTCATTTGGATTGTTGTACCAGCCTTTTCGCCAGTAATAGTCATCATCAATATAAAATGGTGTGCTGTCCTGGGAGAGGATCCGCTCTTTTTCCTTACGCAGCCAGAAAAACATGATCAATATGATGGCAGCCGGTATCAGTTCGAGGAAAATGTAGATGCCCATTCCAACTCCGCCAATCCAGTTGCTGGATGCAATATCCCGGATGATCCCGAGATAGGCGCCGGTATTGCAAATGTTGGAGACAAAAAGGAATATGGTGTATAAACGCTTTTCCAGTGCATTGATCTGCAGGTTGATCTGTGAATTTTCACTGTAAATTTTGTTTGGCATATGGGCGAATAAATAGCCGGTACCCATGTAAGCTGCCGCGACAAGAATTGTGCAGAGAAGCATGACTCTTCCATCACTTTCGGTCAGCAGATAAGTACGGACCTGTGGGAAAAACAGAGGGATCAGAATCACTGCAGCCGGGATCAGATGAAGCTTTGCAGGCAGTATCTTTTTCGCAATTTGTGAGGAAGTGCGGGTATCCACTGCAGCGGACACATCTGTATTTGCTGAGCTGATCCATCCATTTTTCTGCTTAATGTCGTATACTTTCTGGTGATAATGATAGACACGGAGAATGGTAAGAAGGCAGAATTCTACGAACCACAGTGTCCATACGGTAATAAAAATAGAAAAGTAAGTAAAGCAAAGCAGGCATACCGCAATTCCTGCAAGCATGTTCCACAAATAAAACTGGCGGTTGTGCTTTTTATAAAGCTGGAGAAGCTCTTTTATGTCGGGATGTTCAAGTTCAGATTTAGGAATATGGACTCCCATCAGCATTCCTTCCCGGTATTTTGCAATATTTCCATAGACTCCGGCAAAGATGCCGACCATGGAAATGTCTGTAATTAAAAATATAATCAGCATCATCATTTCGCTGTTACCTCCATTTCGTTAAATGTTCTCTGGCAGAGTTCCAGGAAGTCGGTCAAAGTCATGCCGTGGAACTTTGCTTCTGCGCTTAAAAGTTCCAGTTCATCTGCCAACTTTTCGTCAAAGCGGTTATCTGGTGGAGCAGAGGAAGTGGGATAACAGATGGTTGTTCCCTTACGGCGGTCTGTCTCGAGGAAGCCTTCTGTTTTCAAAAGCTGGTAAGCTTTGCTGACGGTCATGGTGTTGATACCGAGATCGGTTGCCATCTGGCGGACGGTCGGAAGCGATTCCCCCGGCTCAAATTCCCCTCGCCCGATTCCTTTGACAATCTCGTTGCGCAGCTGAAGGTAGATCGGGACTTCGGACTGCATGTTGATCTTGATGATCATATATCGGCATCTCCTTTCTGTGAGATTTGATTGTATTATACCACATAATACAAATAATACAATAGGAGGATAAAAAAACAGGAAAATGATGTACACGCTTTCAAGGTGCAAATAAATCTTAGAATTTGCTCCTATGAAAGCGCGTATGTCAGTTCCTTGATTTCGTGAACTAAGAAGGTTAAGATAACCGATTGCCTGTATGTGAGTTAATAAACTTCTGCATATAAGTCCGAATTTTTTCCATTTGCTTTTTTGTAGAAGGATTGCTATATGGAATCCTGTCGATAATGCGGTTTAAGTAGTCATTTTCCGCTATGATATCAAAGCTTTCTTTGAAGTTAATATCGAAGAAATAGACGATATAAGATACCCAGTAATCCATCTGTGTGACGTGGTCTGCGGAAAGGATACATTTATTTTTAAACACTGTTTCGTATATCTTTTGGGTTATATTCTGCGTACCGAGTTCTTCTTCAGAAACGTTAATAAAGGTGCTTGTGGAGTCTACGAGCTTTACCCGGCAGTTGTCCAGCTTATCCTCATCACGGATCAGCTTTGCGTGTAAAAGTGTCTGCGGATCTGAAATCTCAGGGAGTTCATAATCGCTGTGATGGGCGATTGCAGTGTAAATGATGGAGTCCCATTTATCATCCGGAAGAAAGCGGCGGATCATGCCTTCATAAAAAAGCACCTTTACACCGTAAGCAGCGTGATCCATTGTGCCCGGCTCAAAGCTGTCATAGCGCTTTAACTGTTCAAAACGTCCGATGTCGTGAAGGAGTGCAATCAGCCTTGCAAGGTCGGTGTCTTCGGTTGAAAGATGCATCCTTTCGGCAAGCTCTTCTGCCTGTTTTACAACGCCGTAGGTGTGGATGATTTTTAATTTTATGCGGTCATTTTCGCGGTCGTATCCGTTAAGGTAAGATTCAAATTCTTGTTGTGCGAGTGGATAGTACATGAAATTAAGCCTCCTGGAAATATATGGTTAGTAATTAAAAGATTTATGAATATGATAGCACAAATTTTATTCTTTTTTAAATTGTTTCTACCAGAAGAAAACGGTATTATTTGAAATAGGCGTATGTAGAAAATCGAATCATATATAGATATGAGTTTATTTATTGTAGATAAAATTTTATATCTACACGAAACATGATTGTCATAAAAATACCTCTCTATTCAGATATCCTAATAAATTCATAAGCAATCCGCGGAGTCCCGTCACTGACGTAAATAATCCCACATTCTTCAAATCCATTCTGCTTAAAGCAAGCCTGCATTGGTTGATTATCCTTGTGGGTATCTACACGCAGATGTGAGATCTGTGTCTTGCAAAAATCAAAGCAAGCCCGTGCAATCCCTTTGGTTGTTCCGTCAGATGCAAGGCGGTGAACGGTTCCGTATGGAGCCTCGGAACGCCAGCTTCCATTTTCAATGAGTTGATAGTTCGGCTCGTCTCCGATGATAAGTGTAAAAGTGGCAACGACCTTATCATTTTCTACGCAGACATAACTGTTACCATTCTGGATATCCGGTTCGAGATCTTCGAGAGCCGGATAATTTGCATTCCATTGTGTCGGGTTTCCGGTTGCGTGCATGAACTGGCGTGCGGTGTCAAAAATATTTAAAATCGTGTCTACATCTTCTGGAAGTGTTTTTCTGATTAACATAGTGTTTCTCTGCCTTTATTTGTTTTTGGATGTATTTGAAGTATAACATTTGAAATAAAAAAAGAAAAGGTGGAGAAGGAAACTGAAAGATAGAATCCCTTGCCATTCCCCCACCGCAATGATAAAATCTAAGAAACAGTGGTGCGAAAAGGAGTTGAGAAGACGATGCCAAAAGTATTCAATACAACAGCAGTATGCATACCGGAAGAACATTATATGGTCGATATATCCGGACGGCTGGAGGAGATCAAAAGCCTCGTAGATGCCGGCAAATATTTTACGATCAACCGTGCGCGGCAATATGGAAAGACAACAACACTTCGTGCATTGTATCGCTATCTGCAAAAAGAATATTATGTTGTCCTTCTGGATTTTCAGACTTTTGACAATGATAAATTTGAAAATGGAAATGTTTTTTCGGCAGCATTTATCAATTCATTTTTGCGGTCGTTAAAAAGAAATACTCTTTCACCAGAACTGGAAGATGCGATAAAAAATATTTTGCATAGTACGGATTATACAGATAAGTATTTTTCCTTAAAAGAGCTGTTTGAACAGTTGAGTGATCTCTGTGCGGCAGCTGAAAAAAAGATTGTACTGATGATTGATGAGGTTGACAGTGCATCGAATAATCAGGTGTTTCTGGATTTTCTTGCTCAGCTTCGTGCTCAGTATATTGAAAGAGATATACAGCCGACATTTCGAGCTGTTATTTTGGCGGGTGTATATGACGTAAAGAATTTAAGGCGGAAAATCCGTCCGGATGAAGTTCATAAATATAACAGTCCGTGGAATATCGCAGCGGATTTTAAAGTGGATATGAGCTTTTCAAGAGAAGAAATTGCAGGAATGCTCGATGAGTATGAAAAAGATTATCATATAGGAATGGATGTGGAATTACTTGCCGGACTGATCAGAGAGTATACATCCGGATATCCATTCCTGGTGTCGAGGATATGTCAGCTTCTGGATGAGGAAATCAGTGTGAAGAAGGAGTATGGCGGTAAGAAAAGTGCGTGGACGAAGAAGGGATTTTTGGAAGCGGTAAGGATTTTGCTTTCAGAAAAAAATATGCTGTTTGAGTCGTTGCGTGAAAAACTGGAAAGCTATCCGGAATTGAATAGTATGCTCTATTCACTTCTATTTACGGGAAAAGCGATTGTGTATAATTATTATGAGACATCAATCAATATTGCGACCATGTTTGGCTTTGTGAAAAATGAAAATGGAGTGCTTGCAGTTTCCAATCGTATTTTTGAGACGTGGTTATATAATCTGTATTTGTCATCTGCGGAGATGCAGAAAAAGGAAATCTATGCGGCATCGTTGATTGACAAGAATCAGTTTATCACAAATGGTTATTTGAATATGAGATTGGTTCTTGAAAAATTTGTGCAGCATTTTCATGATTTATATGGCGACAGTGACGAGACATTTCTTGAAGATGAAGGTAGAAAATATTTTCTTTTGTATTTAAGACCGATTATCAATGGAACAGGCAATTATTATATAGAGACTCAAACCAGAGAGCAGAAACGGACAGATATTATTGTAGACTATTTGGGTGAACAGTATATTATCGAAATGAAGATCTGGCATGGAAAGGAATATAATAATCGTGGGGAAAATCAGTTGATAGAATATCTTAATGATTACCATGTGAAGAAAGGATATATGATCAGCTTTAATTTTAACAGGAAAAAAGAAACCGGTATCAAAGAAATTACAATTGACGGAAAGACAATTATAGAAGCAATTGTGTAACAGTCAGAATTAAAAATTGTGTAACAATCAGAATTAAAAAATGCCAGGCAGGATACAGCATGCAAAGGAGGAAAAGGGATTGCTGTACCCCGTCTGGCGTTTTCGTATACGGGAAGCTTTGGGGAATTGCCCATATACGATTTACTGAATTTTATTGAATGTAATGTGGGCATTTGGGGAATGCACTACAATCTTATAATCATTTGGATAATATCTTGTAGAGAATACGAATTCTCCGTCATTTACAAATACTTCAACGGAAGAAGTATCTGCAAGGATTTTTACATTTTCCAGAGTATCAACCTTAGCGTACCTAAGGCTTCTGCCTGTGGATACGGAAGCTTTACTTTTGTTTGTGAAATGCATCTGGAACCGTCCGTTCTCATAGTCAAGGATCAGTTCATCTGAAAGGACAGCCTGGAAATGATTCTCCTTGATTCCATCTACATTTACTTCATATACCGGGCAGCCGCTCTGGGTAAGTTCATTCTGAACATCCTGAAGTTGCTGCTTTTTTGCATTAAGCTCGCGGACCGGTTTCTGGCAGACCTTGCCATCTTTTACAAAGACTTCTCTTGGAAATGTAAAGCAGTGCTGCCATCCGTCTTTGATGGTCGGATTGGTATATTCTTCGCAATCCGGCATTCCCATCCAGCTGATATGGATGCGTCTTCCATCTTCTGCTTCGAAGCTCTGCGGAGCGTAATAGTCAAAACCATAATCCCACAGATGATATGTGGATAACTTGTAGGAACCTAAAATGTCGCCGTCCACAAGGAAGTAACCGGACTGGTATACATTTCGGTCATCCCACTCTCCGCCTTCCAGACCCTGGACAGATGCGGAAAGAATTTTTGTGCCATCTGTTTCAAAGTAATCCGGGCATTCCCACATATAACCGAAAGGCTTTTCGGATTCTACACGGCTGCGGAAGTGCCAGTTTATTTTATCGGAGGATTCAAAAATCAGTGCCTGACCGACATCATTTTTAGTACGTGCGCCCTGGATCATGTAGTAGGTGTCGCCCGTTTTCCAGACCTTCGGATCGCGCACATGGCAGGTCAGGTCAGAAGGATAATCACTGTTGCGGAGCAGTTCTTTTTTGCTGCCAAAATGGATTCCGTCTTTGGTTGTGACAAGTACGGTATTTGCCTCACGACCGGTGTTGATATAATCAAAATCTCCATCTTCCAGCTTGACATTTCCGGTGTAGTAAAGATACATCGTACCGTCTTCAAGGAAGGCAGATCCGGAATATACACCGTGGCAGTCAAATGGCTGATCCGGGTAGAGGGATACACCTTTGTATTCCCAGTCGATCAGATTAGTGCTGGTGTAATGACCCCACATTTTCACCCCGCCTTCGGCGTTAAATGGGGAGTACTGGAAAAATGCGTGGAACACACCATCCATCTGACAAAGTCCGTTCGGATCGTTGAGCCAGCCAACCGGAGGCATCAGGTGCAGCTTCTCACGGAACTGCGCGCCGGATGTATGTTCTTTTGCTGCCTGATTCTCTTCTGTTATATTTACCAATTTTACAAGGTCTCTGGTTAATGCGTTCATATGATTCTCTCCTGAAAATAGTTCCGCAGGCAACGGTCCGGAAATCGTAGTGATACGGATATCCGGCACCCGCCGCGGGAGACAAATCTGATTATTTGTCATGAGTTATTTTATTTTGTAAGTTTCATAACAGATGATTTACCGGTTACAGTGCCAGGTGCGGCACATTCTACAGAATCATACAGATCTGTATTGGTAAGGATCATCATGGTTGTTGCCGGATGTCCGGCTTCTTTTATTGCATTTAAATCTGCTTCGATCAGCACATCTCCGGCGTGTACTTTTGCGCCGTCAGATACTTTTTTTGTAAATCCGTTTCCATCCATTTTTACAGTGTCGATTCCGATGTGGATCAGAAGCTCTGCACCGCCGTCTGTCAGAATGCATACGGCATGACCGGTCTTAAAAATGCTTACGATTTCGCCATCACAAGGTGCGGTGATGATGCCGTCAGCAGGTTCGATCGCTACGGTTTTTCCAAGGAATTCTGCTGCAAATGTATCGTCTGCGATTTGATCATTTGGAATGATCTTTCCATTTACCGGAGCATTTAACACTTCTTCGGAAGAAGTGGTTTTTGTATTGTCTGAAGCTGTTTTAGTTTCGGAAGCAGCAGATTCTTCGCTGTCTGCTTCCTCTACGGAAGCTGCAACAGTAACAGGAGCTTCTGCGACTGGTTCTTTCTTCTCGTCAAGGAAACTGCTGGCTACGATCGCCGGGATGATCGGTACGAAAATGTCTCCCAGAAGCTTGATGGCTTTCATAAACCAGTTCTGCTTTTCGGCAGCAGCTTCTTTTGCTTCTGCTTTCGTGCTGGCTGTGATGCCTGCGATTGCAATAAATTCATCAAATACTTTGTTGACGGTTCCTGTTCCGAGAATGATCTGGAGCTGTCCGGATGCTTCAAATACACCCTTTACCCCGTCTACATTCTCAAGTGCTGTCTTATCCGCTTTCGTGTTGTCTGCAATGACAAGGCGAAGTCTGGTAGCACAATGGGCAGCAGATACAATGTTCTTACTTCCACCCACATGATTCAGAATTTCCTGTGCGGTTTTTCTGTAATCCATGTTCTCTCCTCCTTTAGATGTAATGTGTAATCGATTTCATATCTTATGCTTAGATAATATGAAAAAAAATGCCATTTGTAAAGATGGCATTTTTACTGATAATTCATATTCATTTTTGTGAAAAGTGTTGAAAGAAACTTTCGTTTCCTTTTGAAACTCCGGGGAAGCAGGAAAATCAGGTCTGATTTTCGGAGTCCGAAAGGTTTGTTCCAACAAGGCGGAAGCCGAGCTTCATCTCGATTGGAATCTGTTCTCCTCTTTCAATGCTGTCAAGAAGCAGTTCTGCGCCGCGGATTCCACTGGTTTTGTAGCCAAAATGTATGGTCGGGATTCCACCGGTGACGGCTTTTAACATCTGGTTGTCACCAAATCCGGTTACCCGGATGGACGTATTTTCAAGGATATAGCGCATTCTTGCACCTGCATCGGCTGCATTTGCCGGAACCTGCTTTTTTAAGTAGGTCTGAATGGCTTCAATTGCTCCCGCTGCTATGGTATCGGTTGCACACGATATGACATCGATATCACATTTGCTTTCCAAAAGATCCAGTGCAGCCTCATATCCGGATTCCAGGGTAAATGCCGAGGTCCGCTTATTTTCTTCTAAAAGTGTGATGCCCGCATTTTTCAGTCCGGCAATAAATCCATCCTCTCTTGCGGCACCTGCAGCTTTGTCATCACGGGTAACGCCGATGTAAGCAATTCCTTTTTTACTGAATCCGGCAACGGCCTGTCCCATTGCCTTTCCTGCACCGTAATCGTCGTGGTAAATGCAGTTTGCGTGTGAGGTGCGCTGCCCGATCACGACAACAGGAACCTTTGTCTCTTTTAAAAATTTCCGATGACCGGCGGTGAACATCGTACCGACCAGGATGATTCCGTCTACCGGATAATTTTCAAAGAGACGGAGATATTCCATTTCCTTTGCTGGTGTGTTGTCTGTTCCGGCAAGAAGCATTTGATAGCCTCTTTCGGCAAGGATGCTCTCGATACCTGCCGTGATCCGGCTGATGGATTCGGAATTGATCTTCGGCACCACAACGCCTACCAGGCTTGCCTTTTTGGTGCGGAGCATACGGGCCTGGGCAGAAGGCTGATAGCCAGTAGCTTCGATCACCTTACGGATCTGTTCTTTTTTTTCCTCACTGACGTAACCGCCGTTTAAGTATCTGGATACAGCTGCACTGGAGACTCCGGCGAGCTGTGCGATTTCTTTGATGGTCATAATTTAAAAATCTCCTTCTTATACAACAAGTATAAAAAGGAGATTATGAGATGTCAAATAGAAAAGTTTATTGTATTGAAATCTGTTAAAATTTGTTGATTATGGAAAAAAAGTAAATATAATAGAAGAAACTGGTTAACAGGCAGGAAGAAAGTACTGTGAAAACACCATAAAAAATGGAAGTTGATATTGTGTAATTTTGCTAAAATTAATTATAGAGAAAAATAAAAAAATAACAATTGGATATAGAGTTAATAACCTGTGTTTTTGGAGGAAAACGATGAATTTTAAAGAAATGGAGTATCTTTTGGCTGTAGAACAGGAAAAAAATCTGTCAAAGGCTGCCAGAACAGTTGGAATTTCACAGCCGGCAATGAGCAAATGCCTCAGAATGGTAGAGGCTGAGTTAGATGTGTCGCTGTTTGAAAAGATTTCAGGAGAATATATTCCGACAGCAGCTGGAAAAGTGTTTCTGAATTTTGCAAAAGAAACAAAGGAGAGAAAAAATAAGTTCTTAAGAGAATTGCAGGAGTTGAATCAATTTAAGCGTGGAACGATTCGTGTGGGAATTACACCGGCAAGAAGCTATGGGCTGACACCGGAAGTACTGCCTGAGTTTCGGAAGAACTTTCCGGATCTTCGCTTGGAAATATATGAAGAAGATGTAGACAAGCTAGAAGAAATGTTGTTGAAAGGGCAGGTGGATGTTGTTTATTTTGTTGTCGATGAAGACTATAGAGAATTGCATCCAGAATTTTATATAGAATTGCTGGGAATAGAGGAGATTGTTCTGGCAGTAAAAAAGGGAACACCTTTAAAAAAAGCATCAGTTATTAAATATGGATTTGAATATCCATGGGTAGATATTACACAGTTTGAATTTGAGCCGTTTATTACGCTTAATAAAGATATGATGAGTGGAAAAATCTGTGATAAAGTGCTGAAAGAACATCATATGTCACCGGAAGTAATCCGATTTGCAGATATGAGAACTGCACATAAACTGGTTAAAAAGGGATATGGAATCTGTATCTGTGGAAGTCTTGGAATGCAGAACCACAGAGATCAGTTTGATATCTATTCTTTTGGAAATAAGAAAATTATCTGGGAATTTGTGGCGACGTACCGGGTTGGAAGCTATCGGACAGAACCATTACAATATCTGACACAGTTGTATCAGAAAGCGGCAGACCAGGAGAAAAATGGTCAATCCTAAGAATAACTACAGGGAATAAGAAAGATAACTTTTCGTTATTTGAAAAAAGGAAGGGTGATTTCTATAATAAGCTCATAAAGTTTGCAGACTGAATGAATTTGAATGAATTTTTTTTGATGGTTTTTTGATGGGAGGAAAACAATGAAAATTGAAACATTATCAATCGACCAGAATGATGAGAAGGCTGTTTTAAAGACTTATATTCTGGATGATTATCCGAAATATTATCAACAGCAGAAACGTCCGGCTGTTGTAATCTGTCCGGGAGGCGGATATACGACACTGGCAAGAAAAGAAAGAGAACCAGTAGCCCTGAAAATCAATGGTATGGGTTATCATGCATTTGTACTTGAATATTCTGTCATATTCAAAGAAAAGCCGAAAAGTTTTGAAAAGGAAGAAGAGCTTCCGGAAATGAATCCGAATGGATATTTTCCTGTACAGATCTACCAGGTGAGAAATGCACTGTCATTGATCCGGGAGCATGCAGAAGAATGGAATGTAGACAAAGACCAATTAATCCTGCTTGGATTTTCGGCAGGAGGACACCTGGTAGCAAGTTATCTTACCTTTGGAAAAGAATTATTAGGTGATAACTATATAAAACCAAAGGCAGCAGTACTTGGATATGCAAGAACCAATATGGCAGTTCCGGACTGGAAAGAAAAATTTGCGACAGCATCGGGTAGAAATATCACAAAATATAAATACCTTTGCCAGTTCAGGACAGCAGAGCCGACAATGGAACAGAAGCTGACAATTGATCCATATACAAATGTTCATAAGGATATGCCTCCGGTTTTTCTGTGGCATTCGGCTACGGATACACATATAAATGCATTGTGTGCGCTTACATTTGCACAGAAGCTGTTTGAGACAGGTATTTTGTCTTTGCGATGATGCCAGAGGTGCTACTCTTTGGGTAAAAGAAGGGCTTGCTACAGCAATTTTCCCGCAGTCTATGCAGCCTCTCTGTGAAGGACTTACCTGTCAGGTACTGGATGAGGTCGATCTGATGACAAAGATCCTCCTTATTTGGAAAAAAGAACGTAAACCGTCTGCACTTGTGCAGGAATTTATGAAGGTCTGTCTGAAATAGGCAGCTTTGTCTATCTTCGATACAGATTTTTATAGCGTTTTTTGTCCTCTTTCGTTAAGATAACAGCCAGAAGCATGAATGCGACTCCTGTCAGAAGAACGATGATCCAGGTAAAGATCGGCGTATGATTTTTGTAAATAAATCCGATCAAAAGCTGGTACAGACTCATAAATCCGATACGGATGATCTCCATCAGCCCGTGGATTCTTCCGCGGTGGCTGGATGGGATACGCCTGGTCATGTACGGGCTTTCCGCCAGCATGTAAGAAATCTCACCCCATGTCAGTACGACCATTGCCGCATAATAGAACGGGATGTGCCCGGAAAAGAGGATGAACAATACGTAGCCGACCAGTGTCAGTAAAAATCCGTAGATTGTCTTTTTCGGTTCGGAGGATCGCTTCAGGATCTGGGTGATAAATGGTGTGAAGAGAACAACGATAAAGCAGTTGATGCTGGTAACTGTTCCGAATATCACCGCACCGGTATCCCCGTGCAGACGGATCAGATCCATAGGAAAGAGATAATTATACATCTGGTAAAGTGCTGTGTACCCGCTGGTGATCAGAATGAACAGCAGAACAAGCCGGTTTTCTTTAAGAATCGTCAGCAGGCTTTCCCCGTGGCGTTCGGCCTGATAAATGGCGTTGCTATCATTTTCTTCTTTTTCCGGTGTGATATTCTGTACAAAGAAATAGATCAGCACAGAAGAAGTGCCGATGGAAATTCCACTGAGCAAAAATGCAAGCCATAAGTAATTGCGAAACATAAATCCGGCTACAGCAGAAGCCATCACGCCGCCGAGATTTGCTGTCAGATACTGGAGGGAATACCCTCTCTCCCTGTCCTTGCTGAGGGTGATGTCCGCAGTAAGCGAATTGTAGGACGGATTTTCCATGTTCTGGCAGGTCGATGCGATAAACATCAGCACAATGGATTTTGTCGTCAGCGGGAGCAGTCCGCAGATGATATAAGAAATGACGGAAATCATATCCAGGTAAACGATATTCATTTTCTTATTAAAACGATCGGCCATCTTTCCACCAATCAGATTTGCCGGGATCGTCAGGATCCCCATCAGTGCCGTGATCCAGGCAACCTGCACGGCATTCATCCCAAGCTTCTGGCTTAAGATCATCGTCAGCATCGGACGGACCATTGCCCCCATGGCCGTCACAAAGCGTCCGAAGCATAAGACATAGTTTTCTTTTCTAAGACCTTTGTATTGTGAAATTAGATTCATGATACATTTTCCCCTTTGCATATTCCCCAGTTTTAAACTACTAATAATATACAATGAGGGCACTTTTTTGTCTATCTTATTCCGTCGGGTTTCAGCAAAAAATGGTGGTTGATTGAAGCCGGAAAATGATGTATGTTAGTACTTAGGAAATAGAAGGTGTAGGGGATTACGACTGAGCGAAAAAGGAGAATATGATGAAATCAGAAGAAGTTACGAGAATACTGGAAAATGCCATCCGTATCGGAAAAGGTGTGATCCGGTATGGAAGTGTCGCATCGTATATTCCGGAGCTTGCCAAGGCAGATAAGAATAAACTTGGGATCTGCCTTTACACAATAGACGGCAATCAATTTGAGACCGGAAATACAGAGGACAGATTTACGATACAGTCCATTTCCAAAGTAATGGCACTGTGTTTGGCGCTGGAAACGTTTGGAGCAGAGTTTGTGTTTGATCATGTGGGCGTGGAGCCGTCGGGAGAGGCTTTTAACTCACTGGTAGAACTGGATAACCGGAGCAACCGGCCCTTTAATCCGATGATCAATTCCGGAGCAATTACGGTTGCAAGTCTGCTAGTGAACCATTATTCCATCGAAGATATGCAGAAGTATATGCAGGAAGTATGCGAAGATCCGGAGATCGCGATAGACGAAGCCGTATTTCAGTCTGAGATGGCGACCTGCGCAAGAAATAAGGCGATTGCCTATCTTTTAAAGAGTAAGGACATCATTGATACCGATGTAGAAGAAAGTGTTACCTTTTATACAAAGATGTGTTCCATGTCGGTAAATGCAAGAGATCTGGCAAGGTTCGGTCTTCTGCTTGCAAATGACGGAGTGCAGCTTTCCACCGGAAAACGTCTGATCTCATCTCAAACTGTGCGGATGGTGCAGACCATTATGCTTACTTGCGGAATGTATGACGGATCGGGGGAATTTGCATTAAGAACAGGAATTCCGACTAAGAGTGGAGTCGGCGGAGGTCTCCTCAGCGTGTCGAAAAAGAAAATGGGAATCGGGATCTACGGACCATCTCTTGACAAAAAAGGAAACTGTATCGCAGGCTGCGAATTGTTGGGATATATTTCAGAAGCACTGCATCTTCACATCTTTGATACCAGAGAGTGGAAGGTAGAAGAATAAAAAAAGACGATACTACAGAAATTCTTTCATAAGAGTTTCTGCGGTATCGTTTTTCTTTTATCTTAAAACAGATTTTTGAAGTTTCTCTAAATCAGCTTTATCCGGATGAGATAAAGCTCTGTCAAAGTTTTCAATCAACATATCAAGATTTGGTTTGTGGTTTGGATCTTCTTTCATTTTCACATACCGTTCTCTCATAGCCATCGGCATCTTGCCCTGGCACATATACTCTCCTACTATCTGATTGCTCGGATCAATATTTTCACGTACGTTGTGAAGTACTTTCTGATAATACTCTTCGCTTCCACCAAAGCCGGCTGTTCCGAATAAGAAGATTTTTTTATTTCTAAGTGATTTTAACAGTGTGGTTGTCGCTTCGTCAGCAGTTCCTTTGTCTGTCCAGAAGCCGATATAGAGTATTTCTGACTGCGGATCTGCATCTTTACATAGGCCAAAATAATCGAGAGTTTCTTCCGGAAGTATTTCGCGGATCGCATCGGCAAGTTCCTTTGTATTGCCTGTCATGCTGCTGAATAAAATAGAATATCTTTCTTTTCCCATGTTTATTACCCCGTTTCTTTTAAACATATTTTAATTATAACACTATTTTTTAAGATTGACAGTTTTTTTGTGGTAGGCATAATACAAGAAATAAGGTAATATATAGATATGAATCAAGTCATGGAAAGAGGGGGATGAAAGCAATGGTTGATTTGAAAATGCTAGAGGAAAAGACTCCGATCTTGAAGGAGATCTGTAGTGAAAAAGAGGTGTTCTGGAAAAATCCGGACAAAACAGTTTGTGGGGAAGCAATGGAACAGATCGAACTTGGTATGGAAGATGTAGAAGATGCGGAGCGCAGACTGGAGCGTTTTGCACCGTTCATTATGAAATGTTTCCCGGAAACAAAGGAGAGAAACGGAATCATTGAATCTGTTCTGACACCGGTTCCGAAGATGAAGGATTTGCTGAATGAGAAATACGACAGCAATCTGGAAGGAAACTTATTATTAAAGCAGGACAGCCATCTGGCAATCGCCGGTTCGATCAAGGCACGCGGCGGTATTTATGAGATTTTGAAGCACACAGAAGAACTTGCATTAGAGCATGGGTTTTTGAGTCTGGAAGACAATTATGAGAAACTGGCGAGTGAAGAATGCAGAGAGTTTTTCAAAAAGTATACCATTCAGGTGGGTTCCACCGGAAACCTTGGACTGAGTATCGGAATCATGAGTGCAGCAGTTGGCTATCAGGTGATCGTACACATGTCAGCAGATGCGAAACAGTGGAAAAAAGACTTGCTCAGAAGCCACGGGGTAACAGTAAAGGAATATGAGTCAGATTACAGTGAAGCGGTGAAAAACGGACGTGCTTTATCTGATGCAGATCCGAACAGCTACTTTGTGGATGATGAAAATTCAAAAACACTCTTTCTTGGTTATGCAGTAGCGGCAAAACGTCTGCAAAAGCAGTTGGAAGAAAAGAATGTTGCAGTAGACGAGGTACATCCGCTCTTTGTATATATTCCCTGCGGAGTAGGCGGAGCACCGGGTGGTGTATGCTTTGGACTTAAGCTGCTGTTCGGAGATTATGTACACTGCTTTTTCATAGAACCGACACAGGCACCGTGTATGCTAGTCGGAATGGCAACCGGACTGAACCAGGAGATTTCCGTACAGGATATTGGGCTTACCGGACTTACCCATGCAGATGGGCTTGCCGTGGGACGTCCTTCTGGATTTGTAGGCAGAGTAATGAAGAATCTGCTTGGCGGCGAATTTACTATCCGCGATGGAAAATTATATGATTACATGAGAGACCTTCTCGGAACAGAGAACATTTTTCTTGAGCCAAGTGCTTGTGCTTCTTTTGAAGGACCAATACAGATTGAAAGGAATGAATCTGCACGTAAATATTTACAGGAGAATCATCTTGAAGAGAAAATGAAAAATGCGACACATATTGCATGGGCAACAGGCGGAAGTCTTGTGCCGGAAGCAATTCGTGAAGAATACAAAAACACGTATCTGGAGAAATAAAAAGAACCGGCTGATTCATGAATGCCGATTCCTGGTATAAAAAACTGAGGTCATTGTTCCATGATTAGGAAATGCTGACCTCAGCGTTTTTGAAATGTTTAATTGTTGCTCTATATGGAATAAAAGTTTTGATCGCCATTGTTGTATAAATTTAAACTCACATTCCATATCAGGATTTCTTTAATTCTTCCCTATACAATTCGGTTATATATGCCGGACCATTGCACCACAGTTTTGTTTTCTCATCATACAGTGCTTTTCCTGTCTTTGAACATAGAAAATCTGTCAATACCTCTTTTCTGTCCTTGCCTGTCTCTTCTGCGATTTCTTCTGTCACCATAGCGATAAGAAGGTCGATTGTATAATCCAGTTTTTCTTTTGGAATTGTTACTTCAGCCATATCTTCTCACCTTTCACAAATTTTAGACACTCAATAGCTGCTTCCGTTTTAAAGCAATATTGATCTTTTAATTTATTTGGCAGCAACTGTTTAATACAAAAATCATCTGCTTCCTGATCACCTGCTGTCCCGAAAGCCCCTGCAAGGTAGGCTGTAAGAGTTGCATTTGTCGCATCATCCGCAATCTTCCCTGCAATGATATCATACCTTGCCATTTCTTTGCAAAAATTCAGTAATATCTTCAAGCACAGCTTCATCACCTTCACAATGAAAAATCCCATAGCATTTTTCTATATATCCAAGAACATCGGCTTCTTTAAACAAGTGGATAATCTGTTCAACAGGTAAATGCCACTCTTCTGAAGCAAGCCGGATTAGTCTTGTTTGCATAAAAGTAATCTCTGTTTTCTCACTCATTATGAATCCTCCTCATTTTCTTAGTCAGTAAAACCGGAATTGTTGATTACCAAGGCATATTTCCAAATCGACTAATAAAAGTTACTGTTAGTCCGGTTTTATCAATCATTGCAAGTTTTACGATTGCGCCTGTACTGTTTGCTTTCCTCCGTCGACATTCAAATCTGTTGCCGTGGCACCTGGATCAGCGCAGTTCACCTCTTATGTCTTGGAGTCCTTTTGCATACTTCCAAAAGAACCCAGTCCGCTTGAAACATTTACGATAATAGTTTTATTTTTTCTCTCATTGTCATACAATGCACCTACTTCCCCAGAATTTATTTTACCACGTATTCTTCTGTTCGTCTGTCACCTGCATCGTATCTGCATTTACCAGATAAAAATCTACCAATTCGGTCTCGTAATTGCCATCCGGATATACTTTTTCTAACACCAGTTCTTCGCAGGAATTACCATCTGCATCTGTCTTGGAACCATTATCGTACAGACAGTATCTCACATTTACCGTATTACCGTTCTTTGTTTCCTGCGTTTCGCTGACGACAGCATAGACTTCTCCCTTTGCATTCGCCGTGTAACTGAACGCCATATTTTGAAGTGTATTCTGCTCCTGAAGGTAATTATAAACTGCCAGCATTGCATTTTGAATTGTCAGACCATCATGCTGCCCTTCTGTCTCGTAATCTTCTATGGTATTTCCACTCTGAATATCCTCTGAATCTGTTGAATTCTCTGTATCCAAATCCGGTAATTCTGTAGTATCCTCTTCTTGATTATCTTCTTCATCTATTGTATCCGAAGACCACCACAGACCATCCATACTCTGCATAACAAATGGATTATTGGTTCTGTATCTCCGTTCACCACCATAATCTTCCTGCACAGTTATATACGTATATTTGCTGTCACAACCAGTCACCGTTTCTGTTCCATCCATTCCGAACACTACACTCAGACCACTCATTCCAATAATCAAAAGTGCAAATATCGCAGCAGCTCCATAGACAATTATCAATGCCACTTTGTTTTTACCGAATTGTATGGATAATGCCTGGCAATTGTGTCTGTATAAACTCACGATCCCCCAGATCAAAAGAACCGCCAGACTGATTGTAATAACAGTAATCGATATTTCTGCGAAACGATATCTCACTTCATATCCCATATCACGTTTTATACCATACCACAATCCATAGAAGAAGGTACTATACGCAAGAACCAAAGTAATGATACTGATCCGTATCGGATGCTCTTTTTTATCCGGCACTGCCTTCTTCAGTGCCTCTGCCATCTGCGCTGCCGCTCTCTGCTCTATCCACATAGCAAGCTCTGCTTTTGACGGATATGTGCATTTAGTATCCGGAATCCCTGCGTAACACATCTGGCTCTCTTGAATCCCTGTCGCATCTCCTGCTGCCATTGCTGTAACCACTTTCAGGTAATAATACAACTTCAACTGTGCTGGATTGAATTTATCTATACGAATATCTGCCAGCTCCTGTGCAGCCCGTTCATAATTGTTAAGGAGTACACTCATCCGTGCCATAACCAAAAGCATCTGATTCGCTACAGCAGGGTAACGGTGATATTGCTTCTCATATAAATACCGTGCATACTCATGTCGTTCTTCCGGTGTTAACCGATAGGACTTCTTTCTATTCTGTGCCAGCATCGCAATTCGCAGACCATAAGCCAATTCCAAAATTGCAATCAGCTGGCAGATAAATGCACCAAATCCCCAGATATCCGTTGTATACCGCACATAGGTCACCAACACAATGCCTAGCATTGCCGGAATCACGATCAACCATTTTGTCCAACCTGATCTTCTCATAAAAATCTCCTGAATTGTTTTTCTGAATATAGTATATTACCGCACACACCAATCGACCATATACATATTGTGACGATGCTGTTACTTACCATAACAGTTGCTGTTTCTAAGGTCATCTATTTATAGCCTGAGAAATAACTGGTTTCCCATCTCTGTCCAACAATGGAGTCAGTCCACCTGAATACCCACATGCATGATATAAATAATTCACACCAGTTTCCTTATCCACCCATATCTCAGTAGTAGTTAATGCTCCCTGAGAATATATTTTTTCAAATCTCTCTTCTTTCGCCATTTTCAATTTCCTCCCATAATCAATTTTTCGGTTTTATAAAAAATGTTTCTCTGTTACTTTCTCGATTGTATCATGACATACAGTTCCATCTTCGGCAATCGTCGATTTTCTGATAAATCTCGAATGATGCTTTAATACTCCATAAGCATACCAGTCATGGTTGCAAAATACTTTGCAGAACTCTGCATAGCCATGTTCCTTACAGGTATCGAAATACAGACACCTGCTGATTTCATAAGTAAATCCACTATCATCATCCTGCAAAATTTCTGTCTCCCAACATACCTTTTTTTCGCCCTCCAGATCATCTACCAGAGACTGTCTCACAATCTTATAGCCATTCGGCAATAAATCGACATGCTTTTTTCTCTTTTTCCGTTACCATATTTTCTCCCAACTTGCACACTAAGTCATAATTTTCCAAACACTAAAACTTGAATTTCTATTTCTGCTGCCATGCCATTACATAGTCTTTTTCTCCAGTAGCTTCATCCAAACCGCTATACTGAATCTCAAATCCTTCTCTTTGATAAAAGGATATTGCCCGTGTATTTTTTTGATATACATTTAAGATTAATTTGTTTCTTTTTCCCTTTACATAGTTTAGCAAAATTTTACCTATACCTTGAGATTGCATTTCGGCAGAAACAAAAATACCTTCAATGTATTCGTTACTTAACCCTATAAAACCCTGTATTTCCTGTTTATCCTCGTAAACATAGACAGTTGCCTGTAATAGAAGTTCTTTTACTAACTCAAAATTACTTTTCCAATATTGAGCAGAGATAAAATAATGTGTCTTTATATTTGTATCTAACCATATTTCTGCAACTTTATTTATATCCACTTTCCGTAATTCTCTAATCATAACGGTGATGCTCCTCAAACTCCGATTTTCTCAATTTTTCAAACTGGAATTTACGAACTACAATATCTTTTCGAGAAAAAGATGGTTTTTGTGTGCAATTACATCTCCAACTTTTTTAGAAGCACTAGCAATTATTTCAAATCCATTTTTTTGATACAAAGATAGCGCAGGAATATTTTGACTTCCTGTATCCAAACGTAGTGCCCTGCAACTATTTTTTTGTGCTAATTCTGTAGCGAATTTTATTAGTGATGATGCAATTCCTTTACCAGACATACTCGGACGTACCATTAAAAGGTGAATTACCATTACCTCATCTTCAGATAATTTTTCTTTCCAAGGAATAGTTGCATATTCTATTGGTTGAACTTTATCAATAATGATACTTCCAACAATTGTTCCGTTTTCTTCATATACAAACAAAGCACCAGCATAAATAGCCCGTTCTGCATCATCTTTCGTTGGATAAACCCCTTTCTTAAATACAGTAAAGGCTGTATGATTCAGTTCATACTGGAAATGCTCATTGTAAGTATCTTCAATCGAATTAACATCTTTTAGTATTGCTTTTCTAATCATAAAATCTCTCCACAAATTTTGATTTCACACTTTCTTTCCCCTTATATGTCTATATCTGAAATATTCAGTCACAAACTTTATCAGGGATAGGCATCTGTGCCGCAAGGGGATCTTCCCCTTGTACGAAATCTCTGATTTCGCTGTATTTCCCGGTTTGAGATTTCTTGAAATCGGGAACAGCACCGCAGGTCGCACGATACAGGCAGATGGAATTGCCTGTATAGAAGTGCGCTCTTAGCGTTGCTAAGAGATTTATGCCGTATCCGGCGTGTTATCTTTTTTCAATTTCTTTTTTCGACTTCTGAAGCATTCTTCCAGTTTTAATAATTTGACATGTCTGCTCTTGTTACTCATCATCTGTAAATTCCAGCATCTCATCAACGGTGCAGTCCAGCTTCTTGCAGATCTTCTCAATCGTCTCCATTGATACATACTGGGTTTTTCCCATCCTGGCAAGAATATTTCCACTGATCCCGGTGAGGTACTGCATCTCTATCCGCTTCATATTTTTATCTATGAGCATTTTCCATAATCTGTTATAACTTACGCCCATAAGCAACCTCCATATTTTTCATCTGAACATATTTTGATTATATCACGATTTCGTTAGGTTGAATACCTGTAATTTTTGATGTCTTCTGTAAAATGGAAAAGAGGATGCCCCGACAAAGGGCAACCTCTCCAACCATTTACTTCGGTTTAGTCGAATGGAACCTCACCTTCCGGTGCTTCCATAAATCCGTCCTTATCTGTTTTCGGTGTTTCCGATGAATCAGCTCCAACACCATTATCCTTGTTCTGGGCAAATTCATGTTCTTCCACGATCACATCTGTAGTATAAATTGTTTTCCCGTCCTTGTCCTTATAATTGCCAGTGCTGATACGACCGCCAATCACAATCCTCATTCCCTTGTGAAGATATTTCTGTGCAAACTCTGCACTCTTTCCGAATGTGACACAGGAAATAAAATCCGCTTCCTGTTCACCGTCACGTTTATATCTTCTGTTTACCGCCAGTGTATATCTTGCTACTGCCATATCATTATCTTTTCCGGCATATTTGATCTCCGGATTCTTTGTCAGTCTTCCCATTAAAACCACTTTATTCATAATCGTTACTGTCCTTTCCGCAGCTACGCTGCCATTGCATATTCTTCATCATCTGTTTCATCGTCCGGCATAAACATTGCACATGCTTCCGGTGGATTGGTATCATCCGGTGAAAATATTTTCCGGATCATTTCATACATGATCGGATACCGATATGCGATTTCTTCTCTTGCAAGGAATCTGCATACCCTGTAAAGATTCTTTTTCATTTCTTCATCTGTTGTAAGCATGGCAACCAGATGGATTCTCTCCCTTGTATAAATCAGATTCGGGCATCCAAACCAGTTAATCAACTGCATTTCTTTCATTTTCAGTTCTGTCATAAACTGCTCCTTTCCGGGCATTTTGCCCTGTAAACATTGTCATCAGTTTCATTCGTCCGGCGGTCTGGCGTGCGTTTCCCTGTCACCTGCAGCCGTCTCAGACTGCCTCTGCCTGCATCAGCAGGACACTGACCATAAGGCTCCGGTCAGCCGCCCATCATCGCAAGTGTCATTATGATTCCGCTTGCTTCCAGAAAAAGAAAGGTCATGGCAGAACTCCTGGTAGGCTTTCAGGGTGCACTTATCGGTTGTCAAGGTTCAACGAAGGAACATTCCAAAACGTCCTCTAATTACTAAAGTCAAATGACTTTGCAAGATGCAAAAGATTCGTGATATTTTTTTGCATTTTTATCATTTTTTCTTTTACTTTTGTTAGTCCCTTCACATACTCTGTACTGAGACAGGCAAAAGCGGACATCTTTGGGGTAAAATTTTTAAAATAATTGTTCCTCTACCTATAAAGCCTGGGAAGCGGTATTTACCAACCCCCTTTTGCAAGTTTTTTTCGCATAAATGAAATATTCCCTCACTAATAGCAAGTTTCAGAGGGCATTTGGACGGTACTTTTGCAGAAAAAATTATTTTTCCACTAATCACACGTGGGAATTTGAAGAATGTCAGATAATTTTGAAAAAATCCAAAAAAGAAGCACCGACCGTTATAGTCAGTGCTTGTAAGATATTATATTCGTTTTTCTCAGGAAAGATCATCCCAGTTTTTATATGTTCCATTGTACAGACCTGTAAGTTGTTTTATTGTAAGATTTTCCAGTGGATTTTCTTCATTTATCACAATAGCTATAGCATCTTTTCCAATGACTTTTGTTTCCAGAAGCTCTGCTTCATAATCCTTTAATTCTCTGGATGACATTGCGAAATCACACTCTCCACTTATCACCGCCGTAATCCCTCTTGAAGAATCTGTTGCTTTTACTTCTATTTCAGCATTTGGATTTTGTTTCTGATAGTCATCTGCCAGTGCTTTTACCATTGGTTCCATTGAAGTGGATCCTTCAATCAGAATCTTTCCTTCTGACTTGTCAGAAAGGAATGTTGTTGTACTGTCAGCCTGAATACAATATTGTTTCACAATATCCTGTCCTTTACTCTTTACATAAGTCAGGAAATCCTGTTCCACATCTGTCAGTTCTCCATTATAAGCCAGATAATAATCCCTGCAAAGAGGATAACTGTTATTGTCTATTGTTTTCTCAGAAGGAAGAACTCCGTTGATTTGAAGTATTTTTCCATTCGTATCTGTTGCGGAACTATATGCGACATAACCAACTGCGTTTTTATCTTCTTCCACCTTTTTCAGAACTTTCTCTGTAGAATCAACAACTATTCCTGTATCACTCTCAGGCAGTTTCAAAAGATTCTCAAATTCTGCTCTGGTTCCTGACCCTTCTTCTCGTGATACAGCTGTGACAGCTCCCATAGCAGACAGATCCGGCAATGGCTCTTCCTCGGTTCCACATGCTGTTATTCCCGTTGCCAGCATTATCATTATCAGCAGAAGTGCAGATTTTCGGATGTTTTTTTTCTTTACCATTTTATACTGCACCTCTTTCCATCATTGATTTTCCCGTCTCTTCATCAAGGTTTATAAAAGCCACATTATCACAGGCTTCTTCTGCAATGCTGACACAATTATCTGCCATACGGTCAAAATTATACATGATCCCAGAAAAATATCTTGTCATAGACGCATCACAAACCTCATTTTTTACACGGTTTAAATGTGCCTTACTGTATTTTTTCTCTGCTTTATGCATTTTTTTCTTATTTTTAAAAACTGTTTCAGCCACTACAGCATCACCCTTACGGATTGCCTCCATTGCTTTCTTTAAAAGCTGCTGGATAATATCAATGCAGTCTTCCATTTCTGAGGAGGCTTCACTGGTCAGTCTTTTTCCATTGTTATTTACTTTTTCACATATCTGGTCAATATCTTCACATCTGTCTGCAATCCTCTGAATACTATTGTTTACATACAGTAACCCTGCCGTCTGCTCAGACTGTTGTTCTGTAAGGTTTCCGCTTGCGAATAATCTGGTAATATATTCTGTCACACTGTCCTGTAACTGATGTACAATCTCCAGATTTTCTATAAACGAACCATGAGTTTTTGAGTCTCCATCTGCTACAATCGCCGTTTTTAAATCACTTAACAGAGATTCTGCCAGTTCTCCAAGTCGGTTCAGTTCCTTAGATACCAGAACCATAGCAGCCGCCGGCTGTTCAATCACTTTCATATCCAGATATTTGGGTTCAAAAGCTGCTTTCTCTGTTTTGTCATTTCCACGGATGATTGTTGTAACAATTTTTACCATCAGCGGAATCAGTGGCAGCCAGACCAGTGTACAGACGATATTAAACGTTGTATGTGCATTTGCAATCTGTCTTGAAATCACATCAATCTCATTTCCCTTTGGTGAAATAAACTGGACAAATTTTGCAAACCACGGAACCAGGAAAATAAAAACGCAGCTTCCACTGATATTAAAAATACTATGCGCAATTGCTGTACGTTTTGCATTTTTAGATTGTCCAATTGATGCAAGAAGTGCTGTGATCGTTGTACCTATATTATCTCCAAGAAGAATCGGAATCGCACCGGTAAGCCCTATTACACTGCTTACTCCGTCCGGTCCTGCCTGTGATGCAAAATTCTGCAGAACTGCAATCGTAGCTGAACTACTCTGCACAACCAATGTCATGACCGCTCCCAGTACAACACCAAGAACCGGAATGGATGAAACTTTTCCCATCAGATCAACAAAGACCGGACTTCCCGCCAAAGGTTTCATGACTTCACCCATGATTTCAATTCCTTCAAATAAAAGTCCGAATGAAAAAATTACCATACCGATATTTTTAACCTTTTCTTTTTTGCTAACAAAGTTCAGAATAAATCCAACAAAGATAATTGGATAAATATAATTGCTGATTTTAAATGCCATCAGCTGTGCCGTCATAGTGGTTCCTATGTTGGCACCAAAGATAACAGAAATTGCCTGCGGAAGACTCATAAGTCCCGCACTGACAAAACCGATAACCATAACTGTCGTCGCTGAACTGCTCTGCAATACAGCTGTTACAAGTGCTCCGGCAAGTGCTCCCATAATTGGATTTCTTGTAAGAAATCCAAGGATTTTTTTCATTCGTTCTCCTGCGGCTTTCTGAAGTGCATCACTCATGCTGTTCATTCCATAAAGGAACAAGGCAAGGCCACCGATCAGACCAAAAACCACTTTCACATTCTCGTTCATTTCTCTTTCCTCTCCTGTTATTATATAAGATCTACATTTTCCTATACAATTATAGAAGACAGAAATCAAATCTATGTGAGTGCTTGTGTAAAATAGGTGTAAAAATCAATGGAAATCTTTATAATGTTATAATTGACTTATTCATTTTTCACCTGCTGACATATAGTTTTCATTACGATTTATTATTCAGTCTACGTAATACCAACATCGCCTCATTCCTTACATTTTTGAACGTTCTGTCCGGTCTTCCAAGAAAATATCCTTGTCCGTAATGAACACCTAATCTACACAGACACTCCAACTCTGCTTCTGTTTCTATCCCTTCTGCAATCAGAATTGCTCCTGTCTCATTACAGTAATGCAACAGAAATTCCATCATAATTTCCTTTTTCTTATGTTTTTGAATATCTCTGACCAGTTCTATATCAACTTTTAAGTAGTTTGGCGATGTATTTACTACACGGTTCAGACCAGAATATCCAGCTCCAACATCATCCAAAGCTATTTCATATCCCTGATCTGCATAATGCTTCATAATCTGTTGCAGAATCTGATAGTTTTCTATATCCGACCGTTCCGTTATTTCAAATACAATGTCACAGGACGGTACTCCGGCTTTCGCAGCCTTACGGTTTGTAAATCCCTGTATGAACGATTTATCCTGAATGATATTACCATCTACATTAAGAAATAATTTTGCATGTTCTGGTTTATTCGCCGCTGCCTTCAATGCTTTATTTCTGCACAATTTTTCCAATTTCCAAACACAGCCTACCTGTTCAGCAATCACAAACAAATCTGAAATCATAAGAGTCGTATCATGCCTGTCGATACGACTAAGAGCTTCATATCCTGCCACATCTCCAGTCTGTAAATTTACAATCGGCTGAAATACCGGATATATAGCCTTTCTTTCTAATATTTTATAAAATTCATCTGCATTTTTTACTTTCATTATTTCTTCTCTGCCTCTGTGAATACATTTTCTGTAACCCTATCAACCCACTATATGATATCATCACTTTTTCATCCTTCAATCAGATTTAAGTAAAATCATAGTAAATTTTCACCATTGTTCAGCCAGACCAATTCTTATATAACACAAAGCAAATACGTACTACCACCTGTTTTTTATTATGAAAACTATATTAAATGAGGCTCTTACTGTCTATACAATAAAAGCCTCGTTATATATAGTCTATGTTCTGATTATTCAGATCTTACTGTCTTTTTCACACACCAGTCTTTCATAATCCAGAAATCCCCGGATATACATTTCTTTTGCCACAATTCCCTCCATTGCATTTTTCGCTGAAATAATCCTGTCCAGTGTCTGCCACATCTCCTGTCCGCCATCTCTGAGGACCGGTTCCAGTATTTCTATGTAATGATGAATTTCTGCTTCCAGAGTGAACATCTCCGGGTCAGATTCAAGAAATCTTTCCAGCTCCCGCTGGTATTCTTCATAATAACTTTCAATCAGTTCTCTTCTCATATCTAGAATCCCCCTTATACATAAATCAGTTCCTGCTTGATGATCTCAGCAGCCCGGTTGCGGATATTGTTACAGTGGCATAGCCATTCCATAGGATTCTGTCTCTTCAGTTCCTCGGAAACTCCCTCCGCACTTCGCATCTGAGTTTCGATCAATTCAAAGCGTTCCTGTGCCTGTTCATTCAGATCTGCCAAATAACTGTCCAGCCTGGCGGTCAGAAGAAGATATGTATAAGTTCCAGATTTATGTTCTTTCAGATATTCCTTCCGAAGCATTCCCCATAAGCCAATCGGTCTGGTTTCCTCCGGGTAGTAAAGATTCGGTAAATAATAGTCTCCCACTTTTGTGTATTCGATTTTCATGGTGTCTCCTTTCGCTTTGCATGAAATTGTCATGTTATCTGCGTAGGATGTGCATTTTCTCTTTAAAATCTTTTCACATAGAAGACATTAAGTGCTTCATGCCCTGGGACTTTGCGCCGGGGTTATCGTTGCCGTAGCCCTCAAGCA
>OFMO01000066.1_pt1 | contig 97098 bp, 83 predicted proteins | sample 1541821 | NCBI WGS metagenome assembly OFMO01 (sample SAMN04209253, study PRJEB22552) | human gut metagenome | biome: gut; material: feces | host: Homo sapiens | place: USA: Oklahoma | reverse complement strand
CCGCCGCCATCCTGACGGCATTTTTTGCTGTTTATTTTACGTTTTCACAAAATGCCGTCAGGATGGCGGCGGCCTGCTCGCGCGCAGCGTTGCTCTGCGGACTCAGCCAGGCGGTGCCATTGTCGTCGGTCGTGCCGGAGATCAGCCCGAGCGCGACCGCGTCTGCCAGCGCATCCCGCGCCCAGTCGGACGCGCTGCCACTGTCCGGGAAGCGGCTCAGGTCCGCGGGTGTCCAAGTACGCGCCGGCTTCAGGACCCGGCTTGCATATTCCATGAGCAGAACAGCGAACTGCTCGCGTGTCACCGGGGCATCGGGGGCGAAGGTCGTCGCGCTCGTCCCGGCCACGACGCCGGCCTGGTAGGCCCAGAGGACGGCATCCTTGTACCAGTCCTGCGTCAGATCCGTAAACGGTGTGGTGCCGGCGGCCTTCGGTCCGCCTGCGAGATTATAGAGGATCTGTACGACCTGCGCGCGTGTGGTCGTGCCCTTCGGGTCGAAGCGGCCGCCGCCGACGCCGGACATCAGCCCGCTGCGCACGCAGTAGTCAATGCCCGCATGTGCCCAGTTGTCGGGCGCGGGGACATCCGTCAGGTCTTTGCTGGAGCAGGAGGGCGCGGGGATGGTCTCCGTTCTGGTCGTGCCGCAGCGCGTGCACGTATAGCGCCGCACGCCGTCACCCGCGCAGCTCGCCTGTTGGACGACCGTTCCGCCGTCCCACACGTGCTCGCCGCCGAGCGGGCGCAGGGGCTGCGTCATGGAGGCACCGCAGCCCACGCACGTGTAGACGTTCCGGCCGAAGTCCGTGCACGTCAGCGCGACGTGCTCCGTGATCCGGTAATCATGCGTGTGGTCCGCGCGCAGCGACGCACCGTACCGCAGGTCGAGATCCACGTTCGCCTGGATGCCGGGGATGCGGCCGCTGTTGCTGTTTTGCCATGTGCTGTAGCTGCCGCTGTAGCCGGTCTCGGCGGCCCAGACGGCGAGCCAGCGGTCCCACTGGTCATAGGCCGGGTCGTCCAGTGTGGTCGTCCACCAGTAGCGGTTGGCGTACACGCCGACCGAATAGCCCGCGGCCTGCAGCGTCTCGCAGAAGATGGTCGCGTGGCGCAGGACCTCGGCCTTCGTGCAGTTGTCGCGGATGCCGCTGTCCTCCAGGTCGAGGTACACCGGCAGTTGCGGATGCTTGCCGTCGAGCAGGCGCAGAGCGTGCGCAGCCTCACTGCGCGCCTCCTCGTCGGTCTGTGCGAGAGAGTACAGATATACACCGTACGGGATGCCGAGCCGCTCGCATGCGGCGGTGTTGACGGCCCACTTCGTGTCGTCCTGCGCGGCCAGGTCACTGCCGCGGCCGCAGCGGATGATGGCAAAGTCAATATACTGCGCCGTGGTGTCCCAGTCGATCACACCCTGATACTGGCTGACATCGATGCCGGCGCCTGTGATCCGTTCGCCGGCGGAGAGCACATCAGGAGATGCAGCGTCCTCCGCCGGGAGCTGCGCGGCGGAGGCGCTGCCGGCCAGCAGCGCGCACAGAAGCAAAATGGAAAGCAGTCGTTTTCGCATGGTATTCCTCCGATCTGATGGTGATGGGCGTATGGCTTTGCTTCCCATTGTAAGGCCAAACGCCGGAAAAGGCAACCGCAGATGCAGGAAAGAAACACGGCGCTCTGCCGCAGCAGAGCGCCGTGTTCGATATGCGTTTTAGAACATCTTGATGTACGCGTCGCGGTCAGGGCCGACGGAGACGTACTTGATGCGGCAGCCGACGGCGGCTTCCAGATAGTGCACGTAGTCGAGCGCTTCCTTCGGCAGGTCGCTCACCGTGCGGCAGCCGGAGATGTCGCAGTGGAAGCCGGGCAGATACTCGTAAACGGGCTTGGCCTTGGCCAGCTTCACACCGATGGGGAAGCGGTCTACGCGCTCGCCGTCGATGTCATAGGCGACGCACACGGGGATCTTGTCCAGGTAGGACAGCACGTCGAGCTTCGTCAGCGCGATGCTGGTGCAGCCCTGCATCTTCACGCCGTAGCGGGAGGCGACCACGTCAAACCCACCCACGCGGCGCGGGCGGCCGGTCGCGGCGCCGTATTCGCCGCCGGCGTCACGCAGCGCGGTGGCCTCGTCGCCGAACATCTCGCAGGTGAACGGGCCCTCACCTACGCAGGTGGAGTAGGCCTTCATGATGCCGATGATCGTGTCGAGCCGCGCCTCCGGGATGCCCGCGCCGATGGGAGCGTAAGCCGCGATGGTCGAAGAGCCGGAGGTGTACGGATAGATGCCGTAGTCAATGTCGCGCAGCGCACCGAGCTGGGCCTCAAAGAGCAGGGACTTGTTGTCCTCGATGGCCTCGGAGAGGTAGTCGGTCGTGTCACAGACGTAGTCCTTGAACGGCATGGCGTAGGTGTCGATCCAGTCCATCATCTCGTCGAGGTCGATGGGGTCATGGTGATAACCGTTGACGATGAAGAGATTCTTCCACTCGAGAATGTCGGCCAGACGGGCCTTGAGTGCGTCGCGGTCGGCCAGTTCGCCCATGCGCAGCGCCTTTTTCATGTACTTGTCCGAGTAGGCGGGGGAGATGCCGCGGCGGGTGGAGCCGAACTTCTTGTCCGCCAGACGGTCCTCCTCCAGGCAGTCGAGCAGCTTGTGGTACGGCATGCAGATGACGGCCTTGTCGCTGATCTTCAGGTGCTCCGGCGTGATGGTGATGCCGCCGGCGCGCAGATGCTCGACCTCATGGAACATGTGCTCCGTATCAATGACCATGCCGGGGCCGAGCACGTTCACGGTCTCGTCGCGCAGAATGCCGCTCGGCATGAGATTGAGCACGAACTTGCCCTTGTCGTTGATGACGGTGTGGCCGGCGTTGTTGCCGCCCTGATAGCGCACGACGACGTCGTACTTCTGGCTGAGCAGGTCGACCATGCGGCCTTTGCCCTCGTCGCCCCAGTTGATGCCTACGATGGATGTCAGCATTGTTGAGAAACCTCCTGTTTCTTTTACACGTTTACGGATGCGTCGCACCCGAGCAGTGTTGTATATTTGTTCAGGACCGGCGTGACCTGCTCGCGCAGGAACGTCTCGGTCTGGTGTACGGCCATGCCGGTGAAGGCATGGGGGTCAACTAGCTTTTGAAGCTCGGCGCGCGTGAGCCCGAAGATCGGGTCGGCAAGAATGCGCTCGAGCAGGTCGTTGCTGCCGCCATTGAGTTTGACCTCTTTGCCGGCGGCGACGCTGTGCTGCCGGATGGCCTCGTGCAGGGTCTGCCGGTCGCCGCCCTTTTCCTTGACGCAGTACATGAGGATGTTCTCCGTCGCGAGAAACGGCAGTTCGTCCGCCAGATGCTTTTCGGCCATTTTCGGGTACACGGTCAGGCCGCGGATGACGTTGAGGTACAGCGTCAGGATACCGTCGGTGGCGAGAAACGCCTCCGGGATGCTGATGCGGCGGTTAGCCGAGTCGTCGAGCGTACGCTCGAACCACTGGGCGCTGGCCGTCACGGCGGCGTTCTGCAGGTCGCAGATGACGTACCGCGACAGGGAAGCGATGCGCTCGCTGCGCATGGGGTTGCGCTTGTAGGCCATGGCCGAGGAGCCGATCTGGCCGCTCTCAAACGGCTCGTCCACCTCCTTGAGGTGGGACAGCAGCCGGATGTCGCTGGAAAACTTCGACGCGCTCTGCGCGATGCCGGACAGCACCTGCAGCACCTGAAAGTCCACCTTGCGCGAATAGGTCTGGCCGCTGACGGGGTACGCGCCGGAAAAGCCCATCTTCTCGCAGATCTTCTGCTCGAGCGCGACGACTTTCTGCTCGTCGCCGTCAAACAGGGCGAGGAAGCTCGCGCCCGTGCCGGTCGTGCCCTTGCAGCCGAGGAGCTTGAGATTGCCGAGCTGAAACTCCAGCTGCTCAAGATCCATCAGCAGGTCCTGCGTCCAGAGCGTGGCGCGCTTGCCGACAGTCGTCGGCTGTGCGGCCTGAAAGTGCGTGTAGGCGAGCGTCGGCTGCGCCTTGTGCGCATCGGCGAAGTCCGCGAGCGCCTGGATGACGTTCACCAGCAGGCTGCGGATCTGCTCAAGCGCCTCGCGCATGAGGATGATGTCCGTGTTGTCGCCGACATAGCAGGACGTGGCGCCGAGGTGCAGAATGGGCTTTGCCTCCGGGCAGCACGCGCCGTAGGTCAGCACATGGGCCATGACGTCGTGCCGCACCTCGTGCTCGCGCGCTGCGGCGTAGTCATAGTCGATGTCGGTGATGTGCGCGCGCAGCTCCTGAATCTGCTCATCCGTGATCGGCAGACCGAGCTCCTGCTCACTCTCCGCCAGCGCGACCCAGAGTCTGCGCCAGGTGGAAAATTTGTTGTCGTCGGAGTAAATGTGCTGCATCGTGCACCCGGCGTAGCGGGTGCACAGGGGATTGACATAGCGGTCGTGCATACTTATCCTCTCTCTGCGTGGCGCAGCGCCGCCGAGATCAGCCCTTTGAACAGGGGGTGCGCCTTATTCGGGCGGCTCTTGAACTCGGGATGGTACTGAACGCCGATATAAAAGTCGTTTTCGGGGATCTCGACGGTCTCCACGATGTGGCCGTCCGGCGACAGGCCGGAGAGCACGAGCCCCTTTTCCTGCATGAGCGCGCGGTAGTCGTTGTTGAACTCGTACCGGTGGCGGTGGCGCTCGGAGATGTCCAGCGTGCCATAGCAGGCGGCCATTTTTGTGCCGGGCACGATGTGGCACGGATACGCGCCGAGGCGCAGCGTGCCGCCCTTGTTGATCTCGTCGCTCTGGTCGGGCATGAAGTCGATGACCTTGTGCGTGCTGCCTTCGTCGAACTCGCCGGAGTTGGCGTCGGCAAGGCCGCAGACGGAGCGCGCAAACTCGATGACCGCGATCTGCATGCCCAGGCAGATGCCGAGGTAGGGAATGTTGTGCGTGCGGGCATAGTGCGCGGCCGCGATCTTGCCCTCAATGCCGCGGTTGCCGAAGCCGCCGGGCACGAGAATGCCGTCGCAGCTGCCGAGCACTTCCTCTACATTATCGCGCGTAATCGTCTCGCTGTCAATCCATTGAATGTCCACACGCGTGCCATAGACATAGCCGGCGTGGCGCAGCGCCTCGGCAACGGAGAGATATGCGTCGTGCAGCTGCACATATTTGCCCACGAGGCCGATCGTCACGCGGTGCGAGCGGTTGCGGATGCTCTCAAGCATGGCGTCCCACTCGGTCATGTCCGGCGCGGGCGCGTCGATGTGCAGCTCGCGGCAGACGATCTCGGAAAAGCGGTTCTTTTCGAGCATGATCGGCGCCTCGTACAGCACGGGAATGGTCATGTTTTCGATCACGCAGTCGGGCTTGACGTTGCAGAACAGGGAGATCTTGCGGAAGATGGACTCCTCGAGCGGCTCATCGCAGCGCAGCACGATGATGTCCGGGGAAATGCCCATGCCCTGCAGCTCCTTGACTGAGTGCTGCGTGGGCTTGGTCTTGTGCTCCTCACTGCCGTGCAGATACGGCACGAGCGTCACGTGGATGTAGAGTGCGTTCTCGCGCCCGACCTCCAGCCCGACCTGACGGATGGCCTCGAGAAACGGCTGGCTCTCGATGTCGCCGGTCGTGCCGCCGACCTCCGTGATGACGACGTCGGCATTCGTCTTGCTGCCGACACTATAGATAAAGTCCTTGATCTCATTCGTGATGTGCGGGATGACCTGCACCGTCTCGCCGAGGTACTCGCCGCGGCGCTCCTTGTTGAGCACGTTCCAGTACACCTTGCCGGTCGTGAGGTTGGAGTATTTGTTCAGGTCCTCGTCGATGAAGCGCTCGTAGTGTCCGAGGTCGAGATCGGTCTCCGCGCCGTCCTCGGTGACGTACACCTCGCCATGCTGATATGGGCTCATGGTGCCGGGGTCTACATTGATATAGGGGTCGAGCTTCTGCGCGGCGACCTTCAGGCCGCGCGCCTTGAGCAGACGGCCGAGCGAAGCCGCCGTAATGCCCTTGCCGAGGCCGGAGACAACGCCGCCAGTCACAAAAATGTACTTGGTCATGATCCACACTCCTCAATCTTCATAGGTACGAATGATATTTTCTGCAATGGTCCGCCGGTGCATACTGGTGTCCATTGCCTGTTTCTCAATGTATTTGTGCGCCTCCGTTTCCGTCATCTGCAGATGCTGCACGAGCAGGAGCTTCGCGCGGTTGATGATGCGGATGTCGGCAACCTTTGCCTCGAGCTTTTCCGTCTTGTGCTGCATCTGCTCGAGCTGGATGCGGACGGCGGCCAGCAGCCGGATGGTCTGCACAACGAGCGATTCCGGCGCGTCAATCGGCAGCACCAGCACGCCGGACTGTTCGAGCAGGGCGGCGGCCGCGTCTGCGTGTTCCGGCGCGGCCAGCAGCAGCACGGCCATGCAGTGCCGTTTTTTGAGCTGCAGCGCCAGCTCCTGACCGGAGCTGCCGGCAACGGGCTCTGCGATGAGCACGCCGTCGATGCCGCCTGCATCAAACTGTTCGAGCGCCTGGCGTGCGCTGTCGGTGTGATCGAACGGGACGATACGCGCCCGCGTGAGCAGGGCACTGATGCGCTGGGTCTGCGCCTCGGAGCCGGAGACCAGCAGGGCGCGCACGGTGTGCAGCGATGTGTTCATGGCAGTCACCTCGGATCGGGAATCTGAGCGGAAAAACAAAAAAGGACGCTTCCGATGCCGATAAGGGGCACTTTCCCCCAGGTCATCGTGAAACGTCAGCGTTCTCGAAAAGTTACCATATGAACTTATGTTTGCGGCCGCGAAAACAGCACGCAGAATTTTGCCAATCAAAATCCATGTATATAATACACCACGGCATTTGCACGTGTCAAGGATAAAAAAACGGGCAAATTCTCCGAAAATTCTGTGAAATCCGCCGAAAGAAATTGCGCCCGACCCGCTTGACATTTTTCCGCAACAGGCGTATATTTTGCTACATTGAAACGGCAATGGCGTCGTGGAGAGCTCAAGATCTCCGGGCACCAGTGCCGTTTTTTTGTTGTTGACACCGATTTTTGAAATACAGAAAGGGGACCATGCGAGATGGAAAAGATCTCTGACATTTTTGGATCCATGGTATTTAACGATGCAGTCATGCGCGAGCGTCTGCCGAAGGAAACGTACCGGCAGGTGCAGGCGACGATGGAAAAGGGCAAGCGTCTCGATGACGATGCCGCGCGTATCGTGGCCAATGCCATGAAAGACTGGGCGATTGAAAAAGGCGCCACGCACTTCACGCACTGGTTCCAGCCGATGACCGGCATCACCGCCGAGAAGCACGACAGTTTCATCTCTCCCTGCGGCGGCGGTCAGGTGATCATGGAGTTCTCCGGCAAGGAGCTCGTCCGCGGCGAGCCGGATGCGTCCAGCTTCCCGTCCGGCGGCCTGCGCGCAACGTTTGAGGCGCGCGGCTACACCGCCTGGGACCCGACGTCCTATGCATTCATTAAAGATAATGTGCTGTGCATCCCGACGGCGTTCTGCTCTTACGGCGGCGAGGCGCTCGATAAAAAGACGCCGCTGCTGCGCAGCGCCGAGGCGCTCAACCGGCAGGCCCTGCGTGTGATCCATCTGTTCGGCAACGAGGACGTGACCGCCGTGCGCACGACCGTCGGCCCCGAGCAGGAGTACTTCCTGATCGACAAGTCCGTGTATGACAAGCGCAAGGATCTGATCTATACCGGCCGCACGCTCTTCGGTGCCAAGCCGCCGAAAGGCCAGGAGCTGGACGATCACTATTTCGGCAGCATCAAGCCGCGCGTTGCGGCGTTCATGAAGGATCTGGACGAGGAGCTCTGGAAGCTCGGCGTTTACGCCAAGACCGAGCACAACGAAGTGGCGCCCGCGCAGCACGAGCTCGCGCCGGTGTTCACGACCGGCAACATCGCTGCCGACCAGAACCAGCTGACGATGGAGATCATGCAGAAGGTGGCAACGCGCCACGGCATGGTCTGCCTGCTGCATGAAAAGCCGTTTGCCGGTGTCAACGGTTCCGGCAAGCACAACAACTGGTCCCTGACCACCAACACCGGCATGAACCTGCTCGAGCCCGGCGAGACGCCGGCCGAGAACGCACAGTTTCTGCTCTTCCTGTGCGCGGTGATCCAGGCGGTGGATGATTATCAGGATATGCTGCGCATCAGCGTGGCGTCGGCCGCGAACGACCACCGTCTCGGCGCGAATGAAGCGCCCCCGGCCGTCGTGTCGATGTACGTCGGCGATGAGATCGAGAACATTCTCGACGCCATCGTCAACGAGACGTCCTACGCCGGCCAGGAAAAGGAGCTGCTGAAGATCGGCGTGCATGCGCTGCCGCGCTTCCCCAAGGACACGACCGATCGCAACCGCACCTCTCCGTTTGCGTTCACCGGCAACAAGTTCGAGTTCCGCATGCCCGGTTCCTCGGCTTCCATTTCCGGCATCAACGTCGTGCTCAACACGGCGGTCGCCGAGAGCCTCGAGCAGTTTGCTGACGCGCTCGAGGGCAGCAAGGACTTCGAGGCCGACCTGCAGGCGCTCATCCGCAGCGTGCTCATCAAGCACAAGCGCATCCTCTTTAACGGCAACGGCTATGACGATGCCTGGCTGGCGGAGGCTGAGCGCCGTGGCCTGCTGAACCTGCGCACGACGCCGGAGGCACTGCCGTATTACCTCGCCGACAAGAACGTGGCGCTGTTCACCAAGCACCGCGTCTACACCCGCACCGAGATGGAGGCCCGCTACGAGATCCACCTCGAAAACTACAGCAAGGTGCTCAACATTGAGGCGCTGACGATGCTCGAGATGGCGCGGCGCGACATCATGCCCGCCGTCAGCAGCTATCTGCGCGAGCTGTCCGAGACCGCCACGGCGATCCACGCCGTGTCCGTCACGGCCGACTGCTCGTATGAGGAGAGCATCATCCCCGAAATGTCCGCGCTGCTGGGCGATGCCTGCCGCAAGGTCCGCAGCCTGGATGAGGCGCTCATGGGCGCCAAGACCGTCGAAGGCAGCCAGGCACTGGCCAACTACTACCGCGACAAGGTCTTTTCCGCCATGGCGGAGCTGCGCATCACGATCGACCAGCTTGAGACCATGATGCCGTCCGACAAGTGGCCGGTCCCGTCCTACGGCGAGCTGCTGTTCAGCGTGCGGTAAAAAACGCTTTCTCTTTCTTTTTCTCTCTTCTTTCATTTTCATACTTCTGTCAAAAGCATTGACGGAGAAAAGTAGCACGGGCGATCATTCCCAGCGAGTGCGGGACGGTGCGAGCCGCATAACAGAGCCTGTGTGAAGAACACTCCCGAGCTGCAATCTGAACGGGCGAGAGCCTCAGTAGGTGCGCCGTTAAAGCCGGACGTTATCCCGGTGCGGTTTGTTAGAACCCGTGAGAAGTAAAATAGGTGGCACCACGATACGCAGCTACTCGTCCTATTGTCGGATGGTAGCTGCGTATTTTTTGATGTATTCAGGAGGAAAAAATCATGTGTTCCATCATCGGTTATCTCGGCTCGTCCATCTCTGCGCAGGATCTGCGCGCCGGCTTTGACAAGACCATTTCCCGCGGCCCGGACGATACGCGCATGCTGCACATCGGCGCGGCGACGCTCGGCTTCCACCGTCTGGCCATCATGGGCCTGCACCCGGAGGGCATGCAGCCATTCACGCGGGATGGAAGCGCGCTCGTGTGCAACGGCGAGATCTATGGCTTCCGGCCCATCCGCGAGCGGCTCATCGCTGAGGGCGAGACGTTCGAGAGCGAGTCCGATTGTGAGATTCTGCTCCCGCTCTACGAGCGCGAGGGGCTGGACATGTTCCGCGGGCTCGATGCGGAGTTTGCCATGGTCATTTATGATGCCAAGCGCGGCGGCCTCGTCGCGGCGCGCGACCCCATCGGCATCCGCCCGCTGTACTACGGCTATGACGCCGAGGGCGCGATCATCTTTGCCAGCGAGGCGAAAAACCTCGTCGGCCTTGTGCACGATGTCATGCCGTTTCCTCCCGGACACTATTATGCCGACGGCAAGTTCACCTGCTACCGCGATATGACGCAGGTCGACGCCGTCTGCGAGGACGATCTGGAGACCGTCTGCACCCACATCCGCGAGAAGCTCATCGCCGGCGTGGAAAAGCGCCTCGATGCCGACGCGCCGCTCGGATTCCTGCTCTCCGGCGGCCTGGACAGCAGCCTTGTGTGCGCCATCTCGGCAAAGCTGCTCAAAAAGCCCATCCGCACGTTTGCCATCGGCATGCGTGCCGATGCCATCGACCTCAAGTACGCCCGCGAGGTGGCGGAGTATCTGCACGCCGACCACACCGAGGTCATCATCACGCCCGAAGATGTGATTCAGGCGCTCCCGGAGGTCGTGGCGCTGCTCGGTACCTATGACATCACGACCATCCGCGCGAGCATCGGCATGTACCTTGTCTGCAAGGCCATCCACGAGCAGACCGACCTGCGCGTGCTGCTCACGGGCGAAATTTCCGATGAGCTCTTCGGCTACAAGTACACAGACTTCGCGCCCAGTCCGGCGGCGTTCCAGGAGGAGTCCGCCAAGCGCATCCGCGAGCTGCATATGTACGATGTCCTGCGCGCTGACCGCTGCATTTCCGTCAACAGTCTCGAGGCCCGCGTGCCGTTCGGCGATCTGGACTTCGTGCAGTATGTCATGTCCATCGACCCGGCCAAGAAGTGCAACGTCTACGGTAAGGGCAAGTACCTGCTGCGCCATGCCTTTGAGGGTGACTGGCTGCCGCACGACATTCTCATGCGCGAGAAGGCGGCCTTCAGCGATGCAGTGGGCCACTCCATGGTCGACGATCTCAAGGCCTACGCCGAGCAGAAGTACACGGACGAGGAATTCGAGACCCTGCGCCGGAAGTACGACTTTGCGCAGCCGTTCACCAAGGAATCGCTGCTCTACCGTGAGCTGTTTGAGCAGTATTACCCCGGTCAGGCGCACATGATCGTGGATTTCTGGATGCCGAACAAGTCGTGGGCCGGCTGCGACGTGGACGATCCGTCCGCGCGCGTGCTCGCAAACTACGGCGACAGCGGAAAGTGAGAAGAACATGGACGACACAGCACTGTGTATCCGTACCGCGCACCTGAGCGACGCGCCCGCGCTGCGCGCGATCTACGCGCCGTATGTGGAAAAGACGGCCATCACGTTCGAGTGCACCGTGCCGGATGTCGAGGAATTTGCCGCGCGCATGCGCGCCACGCTCCGCCGGTATCCGTATCTGGTCGCGGAGCGCGGCGGCGAGCTCGTCGGCTATGCCTACGCCGGGCCGTTCGGCAGCCGTGCTGCCTATGCCTGGGCGGTGGAGATGAGCATTTACCTGCGCGAGGACCAGCGGCACCAGGGCACCGGCAGGCGGCTGTACGCCGCGCTCGAGGCGGTGCTGCGCGCGCAGAATGTTCAGAATCTCTATGCCTGCATCGGCTACCCGGACGGGGCGGACGATGCGCACCTGACGAAAAACAGCGCACAGTTTCACGCACACCTCGGCTACCGGATCGTCGGGGAGTTTTCGCGCTGCGGGTATAAATTCGGCACGTGGTACTCCATGGTCTGGATGGAAAAGTGCATCGGCGCGCACGAAGAGAGCCCCGCGCCTGTGCGCCCGTTTCCGGAGATCAGCCCGGCGGAGCTCGACGCGGTTTTGAATCAAGCATAAAGAAACGGACCGTTTCCGAGTCGGAAACGGTCCGTGCTTTTTTTATCGCTTTTGCAGCAGCGTATACGCGCCCAGCAGCATCTGCGCTGCCTCAGCGCGCGTGATGGGGGCCGTACAGTCGCTCCCGTCCGGGTACACGCCGCAGGATGTCAGGCTCGACACAGCAGTGTATGCCCACTCGGGGATATCGTCGCTCTCGAGCGCGGCGGCAGGGGAGGGGTCGAGGAAGCTGCTGAGCATGACAGCCGCTTCGCCCGCCGTGATACCGCGCTGCGCGTCGAACACGATCGCCGTGCCGTCGGAGTAACCGGCGATGTCGCCGTTCATGACTGCGGTCGCGACGTAGGCCTTTGCCCAGACCGGAATCTGTTCATCATCACCGAAGCCGGTCGAGAGCACGCCCTGTAGCGTCGAAGTGCCGGTCAGGCGCGTGCACATGGCGAGAAACTCATCGCGCGGCATGGGGCTGTCGGGATCAAAGAGATACTGTCCGCCGACCTGCCGGCCGACGCACAGCCCCTGCTTGGCGAGCATGACGGCGGCATATTCCTCCGGCCGGCCGGTCATGTCACTGTAGGTGATGTCCGGCTTCTGCTTCCTGATGGAGATGAGCACGGTCGCCTCCTGTGACTCGTTGCCGCTGCTGTCGGCGGCGCGGAAGCCGAAGTAGTCGCGTCCACGCTTACCGTCGGCGGGGGTGTAGACGAACGTGCCGCTGTCGGTGAGCGTCACAGTTCCCTTGACGGGCTCGGTCGTGATGCGGAAGGTGAGCGGGCTGCCGTCGGGCGCACTTGCGCTCAGCGTGCCGCCGATGGACGTGTTGCGGAATGTGGTCAGCTCGAGATTTTCGGCCACGGGCGCGGTGCCGGCTGTGTCCTGTTCGGCAAAGCCCGCCGGGACGAGCGCCGTACACAGCGCCAGCGCGCCAAGGACCGCAAGAATTTTCTGCTTCATATTACAAAACCTCCGTGCAAATGTAGGCTGCTCCTAGTTTGCACGGAGGCGGTGGAAATATGCGTTTTGGGTTTATTCGGTGCGCAGCGCGACGACCGGGTCTTTTTTGGCGGCCATGCCCGACGGGATGAGGCCCGCGATGAGCGTCAGCAGCGTGCTGATTAGGATCAGCAAAAGCGCGCCGAGCACCGGCAGAATGGCACTCAGATTCGGCAGACCGGTCAGATGGTGCACGATGAGGTTGATGGGGATCAACAGGATCAGCGTACACAGGATGCCCATCACGCCGGCTGTGAAGCCCTCGATGAGCGTCTCAGCGTTGAAGACGCGCGAGATATCCTGCTTGCTTGCACCGATCGAGCGCAGGATGCCGATCTCCTTCGTGCGCTCGAGCACGGAGATGTAGGTGATGATGCCGATCATGATCGACGACACGACGAGGGAGATGCCCACAAAGCCGATGAGCACATAGCTGATGGCGTTGATGATCGTCGTGATGCTGCTCATGAGCAGGCCGATGTAATCGGTGAAGCTGATCTGATTGTCCGGATTGTCGGCGTTGTAGTCGTCGATACAGTCGGAGATGCGGTCCTTATTTTCAAAGCTGGAAGCGTAGATGTTGATGGCACTCGGGGAATCCTTGTCGACGTAGCCGAGCTTTTTGAGGTTGCTCTGATAGGTCGAGCCGCTGGCGGAGGAGGCGACATAGTTGTCGTACACGTCCACGTACTGGCTGCGGCTGATGCCCTTGGCGTTGATGGCCGAGATGATCTCCTGCGAGGTCATGCCGCTGTAGGACTTGACAGTCTCCTGCTGCATCTGCATGGACAGCATCGCGCGCAGGTACGGGCGGAAAAAGCGCGTGAACGTCTCGTCATCCATGGCGTCGATCATTTCTTTCATCTGCTGCGCGGTCTTGCCGCTGGCCTCGAAGATGCCGTTGTCGGCCATCTCTTTGGCCTCGTCACGGGTGAAGGTTGCCATGGTCTGTGTGAGCGCGGCGTCGAGCGTGGCGTCATCCGGCGTGGTCATGCACTTGCGGTAGACGGTCGCGCGGTCGTCCACGCTCAGCTGGTTGAGATAGGCCTGTGCGGCGGCGACCTTCTGCTCGGTCGTGGCGGTCGCGGCGTTCGGGAACGCGGAGCCGGTGAACACGTCCACGTCCGGGTTCGCGAGCTGCTTCTGGATGATCTCGGTGCCGTCGGCCTGATCGATGGCGTAGTCCGTCAAGGCGGAGGTGTAGCCGATGGAGCCGTAGGTATTGCTGGTCACGCTGCCCTTGGCCGGACGCACGATGCCGACAATTTTGAGCTGTACGCCGACGGAATCGTTGTTGTAAAGCTGGCGCAGACCGTCGGTCGTCTGACTGATGTCCGTGTAGCCGGAGCCGCTGGCCACATAGCCCTCCGACGGGAGGATGAGCTTGAAGCTGCGGCCGCACAGATCTTCATAGCTCCAGCTGTTTTGCGTCGTGTCGATCTGCTTTTTGCTCATGGACTGCATCATGGCGTTGCTGATGTCGTCCATGCTCTCAAGCCCGAGGGCATAGAGCGTCAGGTCGGAGATCTCGTTGTTTTTGTCCACAACGAGTACGACCTCGTTGTAATCCTGCGGCCAGGAGCCGTAGATCACGTCGTACTGATTCTGCGTCGAGGCGCTCACGAGCTCGCCGTCCTCGCCGGAGAGCAGCTCCTGCCAGACGTTGAACCCGGAGTAAAAGCCGCCCATGGAGTCGAAGTAGGCCGTGTAGTCGCCGCCGTACATGGACTTCATGACATTTTGCAGCAGCTCGGTCGTGTCGGCCTTGATGACGGTGCCGTTGGGATCCTCAGTATAGACGGCGAAGCCCATGTCATACGTGTACTGGATGCCGCTGATGTAGTCATGGATCTTGTTGTCGGGGTTTTCGAGATATTTCTTGAACTCCGGCAGGTTGTTTGACTGGCCGGTCGCGCTGCTGACCATGGAGTTGAGCATGCTGTACATGACCGTGTTGGCATAGACCTTGTCGAGATCGTGCGCGTCTTTGCTGTCATCTTTTGCGCCTGACATGGCCGAGAGCATTCCGGACATGTCCACGGGGTTTGCCTCAATCGTCAGCGGGTAGGATGTGAGCGTCTGCTCCTGTACGGTGTCAATGTACGACTGGAAGCCGTGCGAAAGCGACAAAATGAGCGCGATGCCGATGATGCCGATGGACCCTGCGAACGCGGTGAGCAGCGTGCGGGCCTTTTTCGTCATGAGGTTGTGCAGCGACAGGCTCATGGCCGTCGCAAAGCTCATGGATGTATGTTCCTTGACCTTGACCGTCACGGGTGCAGACGTCTCGGACTCCGTGCACGGGTTGTCATCGCCGACGATCCTGCCGTCGAGCAGGCGCACGGTGCGCGTGGCGTATTTCGACGCCAGCTCCGGGTTGTGCGTGACCATGATGATGAGCTTATCTTTTGCAATCTCCTGCAGCAGATTCATGATCTGTACGCTCGTTTCGCTGTCGAGCGCGCCGGTCGGCTCGTCGGCGAGCAGGATGTCAGGGTTGTTGACGATGGCGCGCGCGATGGCCACGCGCTGCATCTGGCCGCCGGACATCTGGTTCGGCGCCTTGTCGAGCTGGTCGCCAAGACCGACCTTTTCCAGCGCCTCGACGGCGCGCGCACGCCGCTCCTCGCCCGAGACGCCCGAGAGCGTCAGCGCGAGCTCCACGTTTGCCAGTACACTCTGGTGCGGGATGAGGTTGTAGCTCTGAAAGACGAAGCCAATGGAGTGGTTGCGGTACGTGTCCCAGTCGCGGTCGTCATACTCCTTCGTGGAGCGGCCGTTGATGATGAGGTCACCGGTGGTGTAGCGGTCCAGACCGCCGATGATGTTCAGCAGTGTGGTCTTGCCGCAGCCGGACTGGCCCAGAATTGCGACGAACTCGCTCTCACGAAAGGCGATGTCGATGCCCTTGAGCGCCTCAACCTGCGTCGTGCCGGCCTCATAGACCTTGGTGATGTTTTTCAGTTCCAGCATGGATGGGATGCTCCTTTATATGGATGCTGCACGGCGGCGCAGCCTTAGATACTAAAAAAAGTATTAGAACATAATGATAAGCGCGGCGCCGGCATCCGTCAAGCGGCAGGACGCCGGTTTTGCAGAATTTTAACTGTTTATTCACAAACAAACATGATATAATTTCCCTGCGTCTGCTGTTGAAACATGGGAGAATGTCTGCTATAATATTTAGTCACCCGGACTAGGGGCCTGAACATGATAACTGGAGAGCTTAGAATATGAAAATTGTGATCGTGGGCGCTGGCCGCGTGGGTTATGCCATTGCGGAACAGCTTCTGACAGAAGGGCATGACATTACCGTCGTCGAGAGTGATCCTGAGCGCGCTGCCTATATTTCCTCCACGCTGGATGTGATCGTGGTCGAGGGCCGCGCGAATGTGGACCAGCTGCGCATCGCCAACGTCGCGGACGCTGACCTGCTTATCGCCGCGACGACTTCGGACGAGACGAACCTCATCAGCTGCATGGTCGGGCGCAAGCTCGGTGCCACGCATACGATCGCGCGCGTGCGCGACGAGGAGTATTATCAGGACGTGGTGCTGCTGCAGGATGAGCTGGGGCTGAGTCTGTCCATCAATCCCGAGCGTACCTCCGCCAAAGAAATCTCGCGCACACTGCGCTTCCCGGCCGCTACGAAGGTCGAGCCGTTTGCCAATGGCCTCGTGGAGCTCGTGGAGTTCAAGCTGCGCGAGGGCAGCAAGCTCGACGGCCTGCGTCTGAACGATTTCCGCGGCCGCTACAGCGACGGCATCCTCATCTGTGCCGTGGAGCGTGAGGGCAGCGTCACGATCCCGAACGGCGACTTTGTGCTCGCCGCCGGAGACTATGTCACCGTGGTCGGTGCACCGCACGAGCTGCACGAATTGTTTCGCAAGATCGGTGAGTTTCGCCACGAGGCCGAGAGCGTCATCATCGTCGGTGGCGGCCGTATTGCCGAGCGGCTGGCGCTGGAGCTGGCGCGCATGCACATCCACTCGACGATCATCGAGCGCGACCCGGCCCGCTGCCGCGTCATGAAAACGCTCCTGCCGGAGGCAACTATCATCTGCGCCGACGGTACGAAGCCGGACGTCCTGCGCGAGGAGGGCCTGCCGGAGGCGGACGCGCTCGTCACGCTCACGGAGTCGGACGAGACGAACCTCATCATCTCCTCGTTCGCGTATCATGAGAAAGTACCGAAGATCGTCACTAAGGTGGATGAGGACAATTTCATCCAGCTCGCGGAATCGTATGGTCTGACGACGATCATCCAGCCGGCGGACGTGACGGCCGGCCGCATCGTGGAGTATGTCCGCTGGATGCAGAACTCCGCGCACAGCAGCGGCGTGGAGACGCTGCGCATGGTGGCCGACGGGCAGGCCGAGGCGCTGGAATTCATCGTGCGTGCCGAGAGCCAGTTTCTCGATGTGCCGCTCAAGGCGCTCAAGCTCAAGGACTCCGTGCTCGTTGCCTCAATCATCCGCCGTGGCAAGTGCCGCGTCCCGTCCGGCAACGATGCCATCGAGCTCGGTGATCGCGTGGTCGTCGTCACCACCAACCATGGTATGCACGAGCTGAATGACATTCTGAAATAATTGCAGAGATAACAGCCGCCGCTCCCCGATGGGGAGCGGCGGCTTTGCTATATCGTGTTTTTTATTCCGGGCGGCGGAAGATGACGACCTGCGCCGGCGTGTCCGGTGTGAGCGTCATGCGGTTGGTGTCGTAGCGCTGGACATTTGCGCCGTTGCCCTCAAAAATGCCGGTGAAGTCCTCCGGTGCGCGCAGACGGTGGTTGCTGTGGCCGGGCGCCTGAAAGTGCATCGGGATGATGACGCGCGGCTGCAGTTGCTCGCAGAGATAGTAGGCGGTGTCCGGCTCGATTGTGTAGATGCCGCCGACGGGGATCATCATCGCGTCGAGCCCCTGCAGCTGCTGCATCTGCTTGGGCGTGGGCTTCGCGCCCAGGTCGCCCAGATGCGCCACGCGCATGCCCTCGGCGGCGAAGATGCGCACCGTGTTCATGCCGCGCAGACGGCCGCGCATGATGTCGTGGTACGTCTCGAGCTCCGTGACGGCAAACGGGCTTGTCTTGCCGTTGCTGCGCAGCGTGACACCTTCCCGGAAGTTGTGGTCGCGGTCCTCGTGGCTGATATAGACGGCGTCCGCCGTCAGCCGCACGTGGTGATAGGCCGTGCCGACGCTGGTGTCCTGAAACGGGTCGATGACGGCGCTGTAGCCGCCGGAGACCAGCTCAAAGCAGGAATGGCCATGCCAGATGATGTCCATAAGATGCACCTCAATCATCAAATTTTCTTTATTTTACTTCCGCATCCTGCGATTGTCAATCTCCGCGCCGGATAATGCGGGCCTTGTTTCCCGGGGGAAAATGTGTTAAAATCAGACGCTATGAATACAACGATGACTTTTGAACAACGCTATGTGCAGGCGCGCAGACGCTTCATTGCGGCGGACTTCGCGAACCTGAACGATATGCAGAGGCAAGCGGTCCTGACCACGGAAGGCCCACTGCTGCTGCTGGCTGGTGCCGGCAGCGGTAAAACTACGGTGCTCATCCACCGGATCGCGAATCTCATCCAGTACGGCCGCGGGTCCGACACCGACGAGGTGCCGGACGCGGCGACGGAGGCGGACCTTGCGCTGCTCGAGCGCACGGACCTGACGCCGGACGAGCGCCGGCGCGCGCAGCGGGCAGCGGCGGTCGAGCCGGTCGAGCCGTGGCGCATCATCGCCATCACGTTCACGAACAAAGCGGCAGACGAGCTCAAGGACCGCATCGAGCGCATGCTCGGGCCCGAGGCTGCGGCGGATATCTGGGCCTCGACGTTCCACTCCGCGTGCGTGCGCATCCTGCGGCGCGATGCCGACAAGCTCGGCTATCCAAACAGCTTCACGATCTACGACACATCGGACAGTCAAGCGGTCGTCAAGCGCATTCTCAAAGAGATGAATCTCGACGAGAAGGCGTTCCCATATCGCGCCGTGCTCACGGAGATCAGCCGTGCCAAGGATGCCGGCATCACGCCGGAGCAGTATCTGGCGCGTGCACAGGCCACGCACAATCCGCGCAGCATCCGCATCGGCGAGGTGTACCAGACCTACTGGCAGCGCCTGTTTTCCGCCGGGGCGATGGATTTTGACGACCTCATCTACAACACCGTGCGCCTGCTCGACGAGCATGAGGACGTGCGCGAGCACTGGCAGCGGCGTTTCCGCTACGTGCTCATCGACGAGTATCAGGACACGAACAATCTGCAGTACCGGCTTGCGGCCCTGCTGGCGGACGGCTGGGGCAACATCTGCGTCGTCGGCGATGATGACCAGAGCATCTACAAGTTCCGCGGCGCGACGATCGAGAACATCCTCAATTTTGAAAAGCAGTACAAGCACGCGCGCACCATCCGCCTCGAGCAGAACTACCGCAGCACCGGCCGCATCCTGGACGCGGCCAACCACGTCATCGCCAACAACACCGGCCGCAAGGGCAAAACGCTCTGGACGAAGGCCGAAGCCGGTGACCCGCTCACGCTCTACTGCGCCACGAACGAGAACGACGAGGCGCGCTATGTGGCCACGAAGATCATGGACGATTTCGGCCACGGCATGAACTTCCGCGACCACGCCGTGCTCTACCGCATGAACGCGCAGAGCAACCAGCTCGAATACGCCTTCAAGCGCAACGGCATCCCGTACCGCATCATCGGCGGCACGCGCTTTTTCGACCGCGCGGAGGTCAAGGACATGCTGGCCTATCTGTGCGTCATCCAGACGCCGGACGACGACCTGCGCCTGACGCGCATCATCAACACACCTGCCCGCGGCATCGGCGCGCGCACGGTCGAAACGGCCGCACAGCTCGCAAACGCGCAGCAGACAAGCCTCTTTGACGTTATCCGCCACGCGGATGCCTATCCCGAGCTGCAGCGCAGCCAGATGCGCCTGCGCCAGTTCGCCATCCTGATCGAGGAGCTGCAGGAACAGGCCAAAACCATGCCGCCGGACGAGCTCTATGATCTGGTTGTGGAGCGCAGCGGTTATGTCCGCGCACTCGAGGAAAAGAACACGGCCGAGGATGCTGCACGCATCGAGAACGTGCAGGAGCTCAAGTCGAACATCATCGCCTTCGTCAAGGAGGCCGATGATCCTACGCTCGCGGGATTCCTCGACGAGGTCGCGCTCTATACCGACCTCGATAACTACGACCAGTCCATGGACTCTGTCACGCTCATGACCATGCACGCGGCCAAGGGCCTGGAATTTCCGACGGTGTTCATCGTCGGCTGCGAGGAGGGCATTTTCCCCGGCCTGCGCTGTATCGGCGAGCCGGACGAGATGGAGGAGGAGCGCCGCCTGTGCTACGTCGCGCTTACCCGCGCGCGCGAGCACCTCATTCTCACGTGTGCCCGCCAGCGCATGCTCTTCGGCCGCACGACGGCAAACCGCGTCTCCCGCTTTGTTGAGGAGATCCCGGAGGACGATATTCAGAAGCTCAACGTTCCGCGCGGCTACGGCTATTCCGAGCCCAGCCGCGACCAGCAGCAGTACCCGCCGCGCCAGAGCGCGCCGCGCGCCTATACGGTCTCCGCGCCGGAGCCGCGGCGCAAGCCGCCCGTGCGCCCCGCGCCGCCCGCGGCAAAACCGGCAGGCAAAGCTGCTCCGGCCTTCGCTGTCGGCGACCGGGTCACGCACCGTGCGTTCGGCTCCGGTGTCGTCACGAAGATCCAGCCCATGGGCGGCGACGCGCTGCTCGAGGTGGAATTCGAGACCGCCGGCACCAAGCGCCTCATGATGCGCGCGGCAGGACAATTCATGAAAAAGAAGGGCTGAGCGCGCAAAACGGCATGAAAAATCCGCCGGAACCATCCGGCGGATTTTTTCAGCCCAGAAGTGCCTGCAGCTGCGCGATGTCGGCAGCAAACTGCTGCGCACCGGCGCGCTCGAGCACGTCCCGGTCACGAAAGCCCCACAGCACGCTGATGCACGGCAGATTTGCCGCGCGCGCCGTGGCAATGTCGACCTCGGAATCGCCGACAAAGACCGTCTTGTCAGGGTCGGCACCGAGCTTTTCCATGGCGGCCAGCAGCATGTCCGGCGCCGGCTTGCGCCGGATGGCCGCCGTCTCACCGACGGCGATCGGGACTGCGTCGGCAAAGAAATCTGCCCGCAGCGCGCGCACGGCCTCGTCCGGCTTGTTGGATACGATGGCGAGTTTGCGCCCCTGCGCGTGCAGCTTAAGCAGCAGCGCGGCGACACCGGGGTAGGGGGCAGTCTCGATGCGGCAGTGGGCGGCGTAGTCGGCGTTGTATTCCGCTAGCAGCGTCTCGAACAGCGCACTGTCCGTTCCGGCTGGCACGGACAGCTCCATCAGCCGCCGGGCCCCGTTGCCGAGCGCGGTGCGCATCTGCTGCCGCGTGCGCTCCGGCAGACCGTGGCGGGTGAGCGTGCGGTTCATGGCGGCGGTCAGGTCGGCGAGCGTGTCGAGCAGCGTGCCGTCGAGGTCGAAAAGTATGGATGTATAGCGCATATCATGTCTCTCCTTTGCTCTGGCACACTTATAACGCATTTTGCGTACGGTGTCAACCAAAAAACAAGTTGACATCCGCTGCCGAATATGCTACTATAATGCAGCGCGCTGGCCGCGCGTCCATATGGAAAGTGGAATTCGGCTTGGAGAAGTACCCAAGTGGCCGAAGGGGCTCCCCTGCTAAGGGAGTAGGCTGTGATAAGCGGCGCGAGGGTTCAAATCCCTCCTTCTCCGCCAAAGACAAGACGCCGATTTCGGCGTCTTGTTTCTCTATCTGCATATGTGGAGAGTTACCGAAGTGGTCATAACGGGGCGGTCTTGAAAACCGTTAGGCGGCAACGCCACAGGGGTTCGAATCCCTTACTCTCCGCCAAATAAGAACCGTAATTTTGATACAAAGCGTATCGGGGTTACGGTTCTTACTTTTTGGCAAAAACGGCGTGTTTGCGGCACTTTTGCCCCCGGCGGCCTCAAAAGAAAACCCGGCCAGGTTTGTTTTCCTGGTCGGGTTTTTGCCTTTGAGGGCCTTTACGGGCTTCTTGTGGTCCTCATAATCGTTAAAAGAGTATAAATCGTTGAATTACAAGGGCAAACGTTGGTTTAGTGGGATATTCGTTGAATTACAGGGATAATCGTTGAATTACAGCATTCCCGATAGTAAAAAGGTGTGGGAAAATTAAAATGTGGTCTTGCTCAAGTCGCTGCCTTTTTCAGAATCTCAAAGGCTGCCTTGATTTTTGCCGCCATCAATTTCCTACGCTCAATCAGGAAGTCCTCGTAGGCTATATTTTCCCAACCGTGAGGCAGAGCGTTCTCCTCTTCCATAACACGGATCTGCTTGTCAGACAATCCGGCGCAGACAATCGGATAATACACAGACGGAGCATCATCCAGGATGTCCATGTTGTCCTTCCAGTCGATGAATGCGTAGTTTGCCATCTGGTTAATCTTCGCATCAGAGTATCCTTGGGACTTCAAGTAAGCCTTTGGGAAAAGGTGGTGCTTTTCCAGTGACTTGCGGTTACCGTCTGTTCCGGGCTCGAACAGCTTTGACACAAGCAGATTGCTCTTGGAGAAGAGGATTTTTGCGTTCATAATGTTCAGCGATGCCACATAGGCATTCCATGCATTATTACCTCGTCCCGAAACAGCCAGGCCCTCCGAACCGACCAGGGTGATGTCAAAGTAGTCATTCGTCAAACGCTCGTTTACTCTGGACAGGATGAACTCCTTGTACTCATCCAGAGTTTTGAGGCTTTTGATGGTATTCAGATGGTTTTCCACCGTAGACTCAAAGGAGCCCGTGTACAGCGAAATGAGCGAAGCATAGAAGAACCACAGCGAGGTAAGGTGCATATTCTCATTATACGATGCATTGAAGCGGTGCTTCGCAATCAAATACAAGGCATAGGTGTAGAATATTGCGTTGCCAGACAGAATCAAATCCCCGGACAAATACCCTGCGTTCATGATGGCTTTGATAAACTCATGCCAGCTGTGTACATCGAGGACATCCGGTAGTTTCTCCTTGAGAGTATTGAAACGCTGAACACGAAGATTATCATCCACGGCACCCTTTTTATCAAAGTCGGCACCTCTGAGCAGTTTATAGCCATACTTCAAACGGGCTCTGTCAAATGCATATGCCATAACAACGCGGATGACATCCTGCGCTGACACGGTGGTCAGCTGATTGTAAGAGGTCGTTTTACCTTTTGCCGGAGCGGTGGAATCCTTGCTGAATTGCTCAATCTCACGACGTCCATCATCCCAATACAAGGACAACAAGGTGAGGATAAAGTCGTTCTGTTTCAGAGAAACACCACCAGAGTTTACACGGACGAATATTTCAGAGACATCCTCTTCCTCTGCGGTGGACTTTATGTCGAACACAGGAAGCGTATGGCTTTTCAGATTGACCACACTGTTGATGCGATCCGCAATTAAGCCCTGTTCTTCATCTGTAAGCTCGGACCCTTTGGTGGATCTATAGTCACCCAGTTTCTTGATGAAATCACCGGTGAACTTAAAGGTGTTCGTGGAAGTGAACAGGTCACTAATATTATAAATCCATTCTGGGTCGTTCTTCGTGGCTTGGTAACCAACCTCAAACTTGTTTTGCAGCGGGCAATAGGAGATAACAATACTCTTTTCATCGAACTTTGAGTTGATAACCTTCTTGCCCTTCATAACGGCATAGAGCGAAGTCAAACGCTGCTGACCGTCAATGATGACTTCCTTGGGAGCGTCGTAGCTATGGGCATCGACACCGATGGATTTTTTCTTATCAAGAGAGGGACACTCCCACAGCATAAGGTAGCCAATAGGGTAGCCTCTCATCATGGAATCGAATAAGTCACGCACCTTTGAATCTTTCCAGATGAAGGGGCGCTGTAATTCCGGCAGTCCGAGTTCGCCTGTGTCGATCTTTTCTATAAGCTGATTGACCGTCAGCGTTGTATTACTGAATATTTCCGGCATAGATTACTCTCCCTTCATTCTCAGGAAGCCCTGCTTGAAGGCATCCGGGAAGATGAATGTCTTTTCGCCAATACCAAAGGTGACACGGATGTGTTTCTGCGCTTTGTCAATCTTCGTGACCGTACCTTCGCCGAATGCTTTGTGCAGAACAATGGAGTCATCCTTAACATCGGGTGCGACAAACTCCTCTTGCTTGGCTGCCATTTTCGCTGCAGCAGAAGCAGCAGACTTGACACCATGCTGCGCGGTAACGGAGGGTTTTTCAACAGCATAATGATTCATAGATTTTTTGAAAGCCTCCCTGCTATTCGACGCGGAGCATCCGATAGCCGATTCCGATGTGCGTTTGTATGTATTGCGGCCCGTCTTTTCCGCGTTCCAGCTTTTTGCGCAGGGTTGCCATGAACACTCGCAGAGAAGCAATATCGTTTTCCCAACTGCTGCCCCAAATCTGCTGTGTGATGTAGGTGTGGGTCAGAACCTTGCCCACATTTTTTGAGAGCAGACACAACAGCTTGTATTCGATGGGCGTCAAGTGCAGTTCTGCACCGTCAAGATATGCGCAGCCTGCCGCATAGTCGATTTTCAGCGCACCGTTCGTAAAAATCGGAGATTCCTGCGCTGCGTCTGTTTTCATCAGCGACAGTCTCCGCTGCGTCACTCGCAGCCGCGCCAGCAGTTCATCCACGGAAAAGGGCTTGGTGAGATAATCGTCCGCCCCGGCATCCAGCGCCACGATTTTATCAGAATCCTCTGTTCTGGCGCTGATCACAATGATCGGCATATTTGACCACGAACGGATTTTTCGGATGATCTCCACGCCGTCCATATCTGGAAGTCCCAAATCAAGCAGCACAATGTCCGGGTTGTGAGACAGCGCCTCCATCACGGCGCTTGCGCCGTTTTGCGCAGAAAGATACCTGTATTCATGGGTTTTCAGCGTTGTTGTGATCAGATTGCGCACCGGCGTATCATCTTCTACGACGAGGACGAGCGGCTTATTCATTTAAGTTCACCTCACTGAGCGGTACTGTAAAGGAAAAGATGCAGCCATGCGGCGAATTTTCTTTCAATGTCATTTCGCCATTATGGGCATGAATGATGGCTTGGCAGAGCGTAAGCCCAAGCCCAAGACTTCGGCGGCTGTCGCCAATCGGATTGCCCCCGGTAAAGAACATTTCAAACACATGTTCCTTCAGTTCATCTGGAATACCGGGACCGTTATCGCTGACGCATATTTCAGCCATATTGTCTCGCGGGATTGCCGTGATCCGGATGTTCGAGCCAGCCGGAGTATATTTGACTGCGTTGTTCACCAAGTTGATAAGCACCTGCACGATGAGTCCTGCATCCACCCGAACCAGCAACGGTACATCTCCGCAATCCACTGCGATGTGATGTTCTGCGGACCTTCGGTCAATATGTCGGAGCGATTCCGATACGATGTCGTCCACGACCTGATCAGAAAGGTGCAGTTTTACGCTGCCGTCCGCAATTTTTGTAATGGAAAGCAAGTTCTCAACCAGTCCCGTCAGCCATTGCGCATCGTCATAAATGTCCGTAAAAATCTGTTTCCGCGTTTGTTCATCCAGCACGTTATAGCTGTGCAGCAGCGTATCCGCGTTGCCGGAAATGGAGGTCAGCGGGGTCCTAAGGTCATGGGAAATTGAACGCAGAAGGTTTGCACGAAGCTGTTCGTTCTTTGCAAGGACGGCGGCTTTTTCCTTTTCTTCGGCGTTGCGTAGGCTTTCCAGCGCCAGAGCGCACTCGCCGAGAATGGAAAACAGCACGCTGGATGTAAATGCGTCAGGCTGCGTTTGCTTCTCCATCGGAATCCCGACAACGCCGAAAACCTGCTGCCCGGTACGAATGGCAAGATACAGCCGTTTTGCCTTTGGAAAGTTTTGCGTCGTTGCGCCAGCACGCTTTCGGTTTTGCCAGACCCATTGAATCACGTTCTGTTCCTGATCAGTATCCGGGATGCAATATGGACTGCTTCCGTCTGCCGGATAAACATTCCCATCCAGCAGCACGTCGCCTTGTGCCGGATAAATCAAAACGTCCCGCTGCATGAGCTTCTGTATTTGCGTCGCGGTCATCTGATAGACCTCATCCGGTGTTTCCGCCTTTTGAAGCTGCCTGTTCATATCAAAAAGGAGTTTTGTCCGATAGGCATCCCGCGCGGATAGCTGCGCATGGGCTTTGAGCTTCGCGGCAAGCGTACCGGTCAAAAGCGCCGCTGCAAACATGACGGCAAAGGTTATTGGGTATTTGCTGCCATAGGCTGCCAAAGACAGCCGGGGTTCCGTTAGAAAATAATTGAACAGGATGACACTCAAAAAAGCGGACAGCACACCGCAGGTATATCCGCTGGTAAAAGCGGAAGTCAGAAGCACCCCCAGCAGGTAAACCATGATGATATTGGCATTTGCAAAGCCGAGCCGCAGAAAGACCCATCCGATGACCGTCGCAGCTGCCAGAATCCCGATGGTCAGAAGCAGTTCCCATGCGGTCGGAAACGCCGGACGGATGGGAAGCAGCCGTTTCCTGCGGTAGCTCTTATAGGCTTCCACATCCGGAATGATATGAATGTCCACCTCTGGTGCAAGCGCAATGAGCCGTTCTGTCAGCGTCGGTTCACTCCAAAAATGCCGCCGCTGTACGCCACTTCGCCCAATCACAATTTTGGTCACATCAGAGAGACGCACATATTCCGCGATCTGTGTTGCCACATCTTCACCATGCGTTGTGACGATCTCTGCGCCAAGCTGCTGAGCCAGACGCATATTCACCTGCAAGCGAACGGTATCTTCCGCATTCATATCAGCGTCTCCGGGTGTCTGCACGTAAAGCGCGGTAAGGCTGCCACTAAATGCCTGTGCCATTTTCCCTGCCATTCGTACAATGCGTTCATTGGATGGAGACGAGGACAGGCACACAAGAATATGCTCTTTTGGCAGTTCGCTTCCTTTGTTCTGCACATTTTCACCACCCCTCTTAAATGATATTATAGCACCAAAATGTGATGGTTTCTACTGCGCCCAATCGGATTCGCTGTTTGGAAATGAAATTTGCTCTGAATCATAGATCACGATTTCTACATGGGCATGACTGCTGCGAAACCGGGAAAGCGTTTCCTCAAGTTCGTCAGGAGAAATATTTCCGACCAGATGCACGCACGGCTCAGGCTGCTGTTGTTCGGGCACTTCCTCGATTCGCTTCTGATTTTCATCCAGAAAGCGATCCAGCCGCTTCATCAAAAACCAGCTGAGCAGGAACATTAACGCTGTCCCAGCGATCAAAACGACATCTTCCACATACCCTCACCGTCCGTTCAGATTCGGAAACACTTTTGCAGCGCTTTGTATTCGCCCAACGCTAAAATCGTCATTTCCCCGGACAGCACCGTATCCGGTGTAATTGATACGTCGGTTTTTCCCGAATGCTTGATGCCAAGAATGTTGATTCCAAACTTGCTGCGGATATTCAGTTCGCCAATGCTTTTCCCGACCCAGCCTTCTGGTACTTCCACCTCAAAAATGGCGTGCTGCTCGTCGAACTCTATGTAGTCGAAGATATGGTCGGCAGTGTATCGGATCGCTGCCCATTTTGCCACCTGTTTTTCCGGGTAGACTACATGGTCTGCACCGTTGCGAAGCAGAAACTTTGCCTGCACATCACGCTCGGCACGCGATACCACGCGCTTTGCACCCAGCTCCTTCAGCAGCGAGGTGGTTTCCAGCGAGTTCTGAAAATTATCGCTGATGGTCACGATGCAGACGTCAAAATTTCCGATGCCAAGAGAGCGAAGAAACTCCGCGTTTGTACTGTCGCCAATTTGTGCGTTGGTGACATATGGCAGCACATCACTGATTCGTTCCTCGTTTGTATCGACTGCCATGACCTGATGCCCCAGCTGATAAAGCTGTACTGCGATATGCCGTCCGAAGCGGCCTGTGCCAATCAATAGAATGTTTTTCATGTGAAAAGGCTCCTTATCCAATCGTAATTTTTTCCTGCGGCAACCTTGCATTCCCCACTTTTTTGCTGGAAAGTGCCGCATAAATGAGGGTAAGACCGCCGACTCTGCCCAGATACATGAGCAAGATCAGCACCATTTGCGATGGAATGCGCAGCTGCGGTGTAATACCAAGTGTCAAACCCACCGTCCCGACCGCCGATGCCGTTTCATACAGGCAGGCAGACAGCGGAAGATTCTCATATGCGCTGATAAAGACCGCACCGCCAAAGAACAGCACCAGATACATCGTCAGAATGGTCGCGGCGGTCTTGACGGCGCTGCAATCGACTCTGCGTCCGAAAAATTGGGCACTATCGCGCTGGCGGAAGGTCGCAGTGGCATTGGCAATCAAGACCGCCAGCGTCGTTGTTTTCATGCCGCCTGCTGTAGAACCCGGAGAACCGCCGATGAGCATCAAAAGGATCATCACGCCCTGCGACGCACCGGACATTGTGGATAGATTTACCGTGTTGAAGCCCGCTGTCCTCGGCGTGACGGACTGAAAAAAGGATGCCAGCAGCCGGTTTCCGGAGGGAAGCGCGGAAAAGTCTGAAAAGAAGAAAAACACAGCAGGCAGAAAAATCAAAAGACCTGTCGTGACGAGAATAACCTTGCTCTGCATTCGGTAGCGATGAAACCGCCACTTGTTTTCGAAGATGTCATCCCACGTCAGAAATCCAATGCCGCCAATCACGATCAGCAGCATAATCGTGATATTGATTACCGGGCTGTCCGCGTAGCCGGTAAGAGATGGATAGCGGTTGCTTTCTGTCCCAAGAATATCAAACCCGGCGTTGCAAAAAGCAGATACGGAATGAAATATCGCCATCCAGACGCCGCGCCATCCATAGTCACGGCAGAACACCGGCAGCACGGCAAGCGCCCCCAGCAGCTCAATCAGAAACGTCCCTCGCAGGATGAAGCGTGTCAGGCGGACGATGCCGCCGACCTTTGGTGCTGAAATTGCATCCTGCATGGTGCTGCGCTGCATCAGAGAGATTCTTCGCCCGGACAACAGTGCAAACGACGCTGCTACGGTTACGACACCAAGACCACCAATTTGGATCAGCGCCAGAATAACCGCCTGCCCAAAGGTTGACCAGTAGCTGCCTGTATCCTGCACCACAAGCCCTGTCACGCAGACGGCAGAGGTTGCTGTAAACAGCGTTTCATTGAATGGAGTTACATTCCCTCCAGTCGTGGAGATCGGCAGCATCAGCAGCAGCGCTCCGAGCAGAATGCCCCCGGCAAAACCTAATATGATAATTTGAAAAGACGAAAGGCGGCGCTTTCGACGAATGATCTCTTCCGGCATAAAGGCAGCTCCTTATTTCTGTGATGGTTTATTATACAGCCGGAGATTTTAAGAGCGGATAAGGGACATTTGCGACGTATTAAGATTGAATAAAGATGAGGAGATTGCTTGTGCAGATTGGGCAAGGCGTACGCTTGTGGCTCTCACACTTGAGGTGTTGAGCATCGACAGGCTCAGCGCAAAGTCGGTCAAGAACAGAATAACGGAAATCAGAGCAGAGGAAAACAATGTGATTGTATTCTGGCTGGATGCCGGTGCATACGCACGTGCAGGGCAAGTGCTGATCCGGGCGCAGCAGCAGGCGGAAGAGCAGTATATCAAAGATGAATGAGCGTTCTATACAGAACCCTGCTTTGCATAAGCGCGGCTTTCCGTTAGAACGCAGATTTTTTTGCAATGCCTTGTCATGCCGCAATCGCGTGCGCTATAATCGACACATTATGAGGGCTTGCCTGTCGGATCGACCGACCATTACAAGTGCCCATGAAAGGAGAAATCATTATGAATCCCAGACTTTCCAAAAAAATCATGCGTCCCGACTTTCAGGGCGAGTTTACGGCAAGCATTCTTGCGGCAGCGGCATCTCCCGACCTGATTTCTTTTGCGGGCGGTCTGCCGAATCCGGTCTCTTTCCCGGTCGAGGCGATGGACAAGGCAACACACAAGGTTCTGGAGAAAAACGGCGTCATGGCGCTCCAGTACAGCGGCACGCAGGGCTATCTGCCGCTGCGTGAGTGGGTCGCAAAGCGCTATGAGACGATGGGCGTCTACGGCGTGACGGCCGACGACATCATCATCACCAACGGTTCGCAGCAGGTGCTGACGATGATCGGCGCGTGCATGCTCGACCCCGGTGATAAGGTGATCGTCGAGAACCCGACCTACCTCGTCGCGCTGCAGTCGTTCCACTTCTTTGATCCCGAGATCCTGCCTGTCACTATCAACCCCGACGGCATCGACTGTGACGAGCTGGCGGCGACCGTGCAGGCTAACCCGGATGCGAAGTTTGCTTATGTCATCCCGAACTTCCAGAACCCCACCGGCCTGAGCTACAGTCAGAAAGTGCATGACCGCGTCGTGGAGATCTTCCGGGGCACGGACATCATCGTGCTGGAGGATAACCCGTATCGTGAGCTGCGTTTTTCCGGCACCGCGACCGACAGTTTCGGCAAGGAGCTGGGCGAGCAGTGCTGCATGCTCGGCACATTCTCCAAGATCGTCGCCCCCGGCATGCGCATCGGCTGGGTGTGCGTGCGCAACAAGGCGCTGCGTGAAAAGCTCCTGAGCTACAAGGCGACTGCCGACCTGCACACCAACATCTTCTCGCAGCTCGTTCTGGCACAGTACCTCGCGGACAACGACATCGACGCGCACATCGAGAAGACGAAAGTGCTCTACAAGCACAAGGCGGAGCTGATGATGGACTGCATGCGCAAATATCTCCCGGAGGGCGTGGAGTTCACGCCGACGGAGGGCGGCATGTTCCTGTGGGCCAAGCTGCCGAACGGCATGTCCGCAGTCGACCTTTACCGCGTCGCGCTCGCGAAGGGCGTCGCCATCTGCCCGGGCGACCCGTTCTATGAAAAGGAGCGCAATGTCAGCACATTCCGCATCAATTACTCCAACAGCAGCGATGAGGTGATCGAAAAGGGCATCCGCATCCTCGGCGAAGCCTGCGCGGAGCTGATCGCGAAAAAGGATAACTGATCCCAAGCTATGAGAACCAAACAGCCGCACCGTGGCGTCACGGTGCGGCTGTTTTTTACACGAAGGATCTCGTTCTGCGCATGTCGAGCACCAGCTCCGGATCCTCTGCGCGCATGCGCTCCAGGATACCGGTCAGTGTGTCCGGGTCACGCGTGATTGCGTCCAGCTCCGGCTGCGTGAGACCGACGAGCTGCAAAAACGCGACCCTGCCGTGCACCGTTTCGATCGGGGCGACGGTCGTGTCGCTGACGATGGCCAGTCCCGTGATGGCCGAGCCCAGCTCCGGGTGCAGGGAGCTGCCGTCGCCGGGGATGTAGGCGCCCGGCTCGAAGTAATTGCCGGTTTGGAATGTGTAGCGCGCCAGCTGGGCCAGCAGATCAAGCGCCCATGTGCCAGTCTCGGCATAGCTCTCGCGCACCTTCATCGTCATCTCATAGCCCCACTTACTGTACTCGGCGCCGAAGGCCGCCATGCTCGGATACAGCTCGCTCATGCCGTAGGTGACGATGTGCTGATAGCCCTTGCCCGTGTCATAGACGGCGAAGCCGTCGAGATATTCGTCGCCGCCGAAGGCCGCGCGGTCGTGCAGCTCGCTCTCAAAGCACACCGGCTCCGTCTTGGGATAGCGCTTGGCAAAGGCCGCCTCGATCGCGTCCCGGCCCGGGGCCCAGTCGGGGTGCTTTTTCATCCGCTTTGCGTATTCTTCTCTCGTCATGTTGTGTCCGCCTTTCGTCGATTTACTCCAGTGCATCGTGCACGGAAAAATGGTTTTTGTGACAGCTCAGCAGCCCCTCGCGCTGCATCCGCGACAGCTCGCTGCACATGGCACTGCGGTCCACGCCCAGATAGTCGGCCAGCTGCTGGCGGTTGTAGGGGATGTCAAAGCTGTATTGCCCGGCGCGCTTGACGCACTCGGAAAAGTACGACATGAGCCGGGCGCGGATGCCCTTCGGCGCCGTGTGCAGGATGCGCTGCGAGAGCTGCAGGTTCTTGGCCGCGCACACGGTCAGCAGGTTCTGGATGAGCTTGGCGTGAAACGGGCAGGCGTTCGTGCACGTCGTGAGCACCTTGCCGATGTTCAAAAACAGTACCTCGGTGTCCTCCGAGGCGGTCACGCTGATGAGCAGCGGCTCGCCCGGGATGCAGGCATAGGGCTCGGCAAACACCTCACCGGGGCCGACGTGACCGAGCAGGCTGTGGTTGCCCCAGACATCGTCATAGCCGATCATGGCCATGCCGGAGAGCACCATGCCGAGCTGCTCGGTCGGCGCGCCCTCGGCGAGAATGGTCTCGCCCCGGTCGTAGTGCTTTTGCACCGCGCCGAGACATTGCAGCAGCAGCGGCAGCTCATCGGTGCCGATGCTGCGAAAGAGGCGCGTGTTGGATAGCGTGATGTTCATTTTTTTGCTCCATTTGTTGTTCTGACAACAGAATTGTGGCTTTTATTATGCTATCTTATGCACAGAAAGTCAAGACCGCCGGGTGGGGACCCGGACGATTTCTGGAAAGGGAAGGGATATTATGATCCGCAAAATCATCCACATTGACGAAGAAAAGTGCAACGGCTGCGGCGCGTGCGCGACGGCCTGCCATGAGGGTGCCATCGGCATCGTGAATGGCAAGGCCAAGCTCCTGCGCGACGATTACTGCGACGGTTTCGGCGACTGCCTGCCCGCCTGCCCGATGGATGCCATCCGTTTTGTCGAGCGCGAAGCGGCGGCGTATGACGAGGCGGCCGTGCAGGCCAGCAAGCGCAAAAAGCAGGCTGAGGCCACGCATGCCGCGCACGCCGGCGGCTGCCCTAGCCACCAGATGCACCGCTTCCAGCGTGAGGAGACGGCACAGGCAGCGGCTCCGGCGGCGCAGCCGTCGCAGCTCGGCCAGTGGCCGTGCCAGATCAAGCTCGTGCCGGTCAACGCGCCGTATTTTCAGGGCGCGAAGCTGCTTATCGCGGCCGACTGCACGGCATATGCCTACGCGAATATGCACAGCGAGTTCATGAAAGGGAAGATCACGCTCATCGGCTGCCCGAAGCTCGACGCGGTGGATTACACCGACAAGCTCACGGAGATTATCCGGGGCAATGACATTCAGAGCGTCACCATCGTGCGCATGGAGGTGCCATGCTGCGGCGGACTCGAGCATGCGGCGCGTGAGGCGCTGCGCACGAGCGGGAAGTTCCTGCCGTGGCAGGTTGTCACGATCTCGATCGACGGGAAGATCCTTGATCGCTGACTCTGTTTTCCGGCTCTGTTTTGCGTGTGCAGGCAGAGCCGGAACAAAGATGTTCATTCCGTGAAAAATCTTCGACAATAGGGTTGACAAATCCGAAAATATCTGTATAATATCATTTGTTCGTAGCGGAATTGTGTAATGGTAGCACACCGGACTCTGACTCCGTTTGTGAGGGTTCGAATCCTTCTTCCGCTGCCAACCAAAACGCCCTTGTCATTGACAAGGGCGTTTTTTGTTGTATATTCCATACATGAAAAAAGCCTCTGCCGGCCGGCAGAGGCTTTTTTCGTTTCATGTGCTGCTTATTTGTCCAGATAGCTGGTCAGCAGCTCCTGCAGCAGCTCGTCGCGGTCGAGGCGGCAGATGAGGCTGCGGGCGTTGTTGTAGTTGGTGATATACGTCGGGTCCTCGGAGAGAATGTAGCCGACGAGCTGGTTGATGGGGTTGTACCCTTTGACAACAAGGGAATGATACACGGAAGTAAGGATCTCCTTCATTTCTGTTTTGTTGTCGATCGCATTAAACCGTCTGGTTGCGTCTTCCATGCGAAGCCCTCCCTTATACGAGTTCTTGTGCTCATTATACCAAAAAACACAAGTCTGTAAAGTCCATTTTCCAACTGTTATCAAAAAAAGTTCTGAAATATTTCTTAAAATATTCCAAATCCCGGTGCTGCTCAGCGGATGGTCGCGTTAAAGGTTTCCTTGAGCGCCTTCAGCACGCTTTGCATGGTCTCCTCGGCGTGGTCGTCGGTGAGCGTCTGGTCGTCGGCACGCAGCGTCAGCGAGAAGGCGACGCTCTTGTAGCCGGCCGGGATCGGCGCGCCGGTGTACACGTCGAACAGCTCGCAGCCCTTGAGATACTGCCCGCCGGCGGCGAGGATGCACGCCGAGAGCTTGGCGACCGGGATGTCCGCGCTGCAGACGATGGCGACGTCGCGCGTCACAGCCGGGAAGCGCGGCAGCGGCGTATAGACCGGGGTCGCGCCGCGGGCGGCAAGCATGCCGTCAAGCTGGAGTTCGGCCGTGTAGAGCTCGGCGTCCACGCCGTAGTTTGCCGCGGCGAGCGGGTGGATCTGGCCGAGCACGCCCAGCAGCTTGCCGCCGGCATAGACCTTCGCGCAGCGGCCGGGGTGATAGGACGGGTTGTCGTGCTCTGCCTCGAACGTCACGTCCGTGATGCGCAGACCGGCGAGGATGCGCTCGACCGCGCCCTTGAGCTGGAAGAAGTCCATGCCGCCGCCGTAGCCGCCGAGACACAGCAGCTTCGGTTCATCGGCCATACCGTCGGGGCGGGCAAAGTAGACCTTTCCGATCTCATAGAGGCGCACGGCCTTGTTGCGGTAGTTGTAGTTGCGCGTGAGGATCTCGAGCATGGACGGCAGGATGGTCGTGCGCATGATGGAGGTATCCTCGCCAAGCGGGTTGAGGATCTTCATGGAGTTGCGCAGCGGGGAGTCGGCCGGAAGACGGATCTTGTCGTAGTACGACGGGCTGATGAACGAGTAGGTGATGATCTCGCTGTAGCCGAGCGCGCGGGCCATGACGCCGATGCTGCGCTCTGCCTTCTGCGCGTCGGTATAGCCGCCGCTGGTGGTCTGGCCGCGCATGAGCGTGCAGGGGATGTTGTTGTAGCCGTAGAAGCGGGCGATCTCTTCGGCGATGTCGGAATAGTGCTCCACGTCGCCGCGCCAGGACGGGACGATGATCGTGTCGCCGTCGAGCGCGAAGCCGAGCGCGAGCAGGATGCGGCGCATTTCCGCCTCGGACACGTCCGTGCCGAGCAGGCCGTTGACTTTGTCCGGCTCGAGCTTCACGGTCTTGGGCACGATGGGCTCGGGCAGCACGTCGATGGTGCCGCGCATCACCTCGCCGCAGCCGAGCAGCTCCACGAGCTCGCACGCGCGGTCAACGGCCGCGACGGTGTTCATCGGGTCAAGGCCCTTCTCGAAGCGGCCGGAGGCCTCCGTGCGCATGCCGAGCGCGGCGGCCGTGCGGCGGATGCTCGTGCCGTTGAAGTTCGCGCCCTCAAAGACGACCATGGCCGTGTCGCCGACGATCTCGGAGTTGGCGCCGCCCATGACGCCGGCCACCGCGACGGGCTTCTGCTCGTCGCAGATGCACAGCATGTTCGGCGTGAGCCTGCGCGCATTGCCGTCGAGCGTCTCGATGGTCTCGCCCTCGCGCGCGGTGCGCACGATGATCTGCTTGCCGCCGATGCACGAGAAGTCGAACGCGTGCATGGGCTGGCCGTACTCGAGCATGACGTAGTTGGTAATATCGACGATGTTGTTGATCGGGCGCACGCCGCTGTTGCGCAGGCGCTCGCGCATCCACGCCGGGGACGGCGCGATCTTGACGTTGCGCACCATGCGCGCGGTGTAGCGCGGGCAGAGCGCGGGATCGTCGATGCGGATGCTGACATAGTCGTGGATGTCCTCGCCGCAGCCGGGCACGTCGGGCGTGTGCAGCTTAAGGGGCTTGTCAAAGGTCACGGCGGCCTCACGTGCCAGACCGATCACGGACAGGCAGTCCGGACGGTTCGGCGTGATCTCAAACTCGACCACGTGGTCGTCCATACCGATGACGGCGGCAATGTCGTCGCCGGGCTTCACGCCGTCCTCCTGCATGACCCACAGACCGTCCTCGATGGCGTAGGGGTAGTCATGCAGCGTCAGGCCGAGCTCCTTGAGCGAGCACATCATGCCGTTGGAGAGCTCGCCGCGCAGCATGCCGGCGTGGATCTCCTTGCCGTCGGGCAGGAGGGAGCCGTCGAGCGCGATGGGCACCATGTCGCCGACCTTCTGGTTCTGTGCACCAGTGACGATCTGCAGCGGCGCATCGCCGCCCACGTCGACCTGACAGACCCACATGTGGTCGGAATTCGTGTGGCGCACCATCTCCACGATGCGGCCCGCAACGACATTCTGAATGTTCTTGTGCAGATCCGTGAACGTCTCCACCTTGGAGCCGGAGAGGGTCATTGCCTCGGAAAAGTCGTGGTCGGTCCAGGCCGAGCAGTCTACGAATTCATTGAGCCATTTTCTGCTTAAAATCATGGTAGCCTCTCCTTTCTCAGAACTGCTGCAGGAAGCGCACGTCGTTTTCGAAGATCAGGCGCAGGTCGCTGATCTTGAACCGGCGCATCGCCAGACGCTCCAGGCCCATGCCGAAGGCCCAGCCGGAGTAGACGTCCGTGTCGATGCCGCAGCCCTCGAGCACCTTCGGGTGGATCATGCCGGCGCCGAGGATCTCGATCCAGCCCTCACCCTTGCAGGTGGGGCAGCCCTTGCCGCCGCACTTGTGGCACTGCACGTCCATCTCGCAGCTCGGCTCGGTAAACGGGAAGTGGTGCGGGCGGAAGCGGGTAACGGTGTTCTCACCGTAGAGCTTTTTCACAAGTGTGTTGAGCGTGCCCTTCAGATCCGCCATCGTGACGCCCTTGTCGATGACCATGCCCTCGATCTGGTGGAACATGGGCGAGTGCGTGGCGTCGACCTCGTCCTTGCGGTAGACACGGCCGGGGGCGACCATGCGGATCGGCAGCGGCTTGCTCTCCATGGCGCGCACCTGCATCGGGGAGGTCTGCGTGCGCAGGAGGATGCTGCTGTCCTCGGTCAGATAAAACGTGTCCGACCACTCGCGGGCAGGGTGGCCCTCGCTGGTGTTGAGCTTGGTGAAGTTATATTCGGCCTCTTCAATCTCGGGGCCTTCGAGGATCTCAAAGCCCATGCCGACGAAAATGTCCTTGATCTCATCGAGCACGATGTACATCGGGTGCTGGTGGCCGAGCTCCGGTGCTTTTCCGGGCATGGTCACATCGAGCGTCTCGGCCTTGAGACGCATCTCGAGCATGCGCGCGTTGAGCGCCTCACGGCGCTGGTCGATCGCTTCCTCCAGCTCGGCGCGCACCTGGTTTGCCAGCTGGCCCATGGCCGGGCGCTCCTCCGCCGACAGACGGCCCATCTGCTTGAGGATGGCGGTCAGCTCACCCTTTTTGCCGAGGTACTTCACGCGCAGGTTTTCCAGCGCGGTGACGTCGTCCGCCTGCAAAATGGCGGCGACGGAAGCCTCGCGCAGCTTCTGCAGCATTTCTTTCATGCAAACAACTCCTCCGTTGCAAGATTTTCATGGTTCGTTGCGTTCCTTGCCGGATCGCGGACAAAAAAAGATCCTCCCGTCCCGCATACAGGGACGAAAGGAAACTTCCGCGGTACCACCCGAATTCGGCGCGTGTGCGCCGCACTCTGTGCGCGGTAACGGGCGGACCCGCCGGGGATTGGCCGGAGCTCACGGGCGAACAAAGCACGTTTCTCGCAGGACGCTCTCAGCCGATGGCGTCCCTCTCTGGCGCGGAACTTTGGTACTATTTTCCCGATCCAAGCAATAAACTCAATAACAAAGCTATTTATACCACACTTTGCGCCACAAATCAATGTAAAAGGGGAAGAAAATTTGACGCGGCGCGCCGAAAACGTTATAATAATCGGAGAAAAACCACCCCTTTTCCGTCCGGGAGGCAAGCTATGCATCGCATTGTACCCTGCGCGCCGTATTTGCCGCGGCGCGCGTCCGATACCAACAAATATGACTACGGCCGCGTGCTCATCGTCGGCGGCTGCGTCGGCTATACCGGCGCGCCGACGCTGTGCGCCCGCGCGGCCCTGCGCTGCGGCGCCGGGCTGGTGTCCGTCGGCGTGCCGGAGGCGATCTATGCCGTCACCGCCGTGAAAAACGACGAGGCGATGCCGTTCCCGCTGCCGTCGGCGGAGGGGAAGCTGGCGCGCGATGCGTTGCCGATACTGCTCAAGCGGCTGCAAAAAAGCGATGTGTGCGTGCTCGGCCCCGGTCTCGGACGCAGTGATGCACTCACGGCGCTGGTGCAGGCGGTCGTTACGCAGTCCGGCACGCCGCTCGTGCTTGATGCCGACGCGCTCTTTGCCGTCGCGCAGGACGTGACGGTGCTCGACCGCGCCTGCGCGCCCATTGTGCTCACGCCGCACGATGGGGAGTTTGCCCGTCTGGCCGGGCCGGATGGAATCGGCAGGGCAGAGGCGGCGTCTGATTTTGCCGTCCGGCACGGCTGCACGGTCGTGCGCAAGGGACCGGAGACGGTCTGCGCGTTCCCGGACGGGGACGCGGCGGTGCTGCGTGTTGGCAATCCCGGCATGGCCAAGGGCGGCAGCGGCGACGTGCTGGCGGGCATGTTCGCTGCGCTGCTGTGCCAGATGCCCGCGCGCGATGCGGTGCAGACCGCCGTTTGGCTGCATGGCCGGGCGGGCGACCTCTGCGCCGGGCGCATGGGCGAATATGCGATGAACCCGACCGATGTGATCGCGGCCCTGCCGGAGGTCACAAAACCCATCATCCGATAGGAGGCAGTATGCAGCGCAAAGCAATCGCTGCACTGATGATAAGCCTGCTGCTGTTGTCCGCATGCGGACGCGGCGCGGGGGAGCAGAAGTTTGAAGCCTTTCGTGACACGCTGACCGGTCAGCTCGTCACCACGACGGCGCAGGTGCGCGTCCAGCGCGGCGACACGGTCACGGACTATACGCTCACCTGTCAGGGGCTGCCGGACGGCTATGACCTCACGGTCACGGCGCCGGAACAGGCGGCCGGCGTTACGGCCCACCTGCGCGACGGGGCGAGCACGCTCGCCTTTGACGACATCATCCTCCCGGCAGGCGACCTCAACGGCGCGGGTCTGACACCGCTGACGGCGCTGCCCTATGTGGTGGAGGCCATCCGCAGCGGCTATGTCGACCTGACGTGGACGGAGGACGGGCTGCAGGTCGTGCAGCTTATCACGGACGATCACACCGCCGTGCGTCTGTATCTGGACGGCACGGTGCCGCAGTGCGCGGAGCTGTCGGTCGATGACACGCTCTGTCTGCGCTGCACCATAGAAAACTGGAATCTGGAACAAGGAAGTACGAACGATGAATCGCAAGATCAGAACATGGGTAGAGATCAGTCTCAATGACTTGGAACACAATTATCGCGAGATCAGCAGCCGCCTGCCGGACGGCTGCCAGATGCTCGGCGTCTGCAAGGCCAATGCCTACGGCCACGGCGCGGTGCGCGTGGCGCAGCGGCTGCAGCGGGCGGGCTGCCAGTGGGTGGCCGTCAACTGCTATGACGAGGCGGAGGAGCTGCGCGCCGCCGGTGTGACGATGAACATCCTGCTGCTCGGCCCGCAGTCGGCGAACATTGCGGTCGATCTGGCCACGCTCGGCGTGACGCAGGCGGTCGGCAGCATCGAATATGCACGCGAGCTCAACCGCTTTCTCGCCGGTACCGGCCTGCGGCTGGACGCGCACATGAAGCTCGAGACCGGTATGGGCCGCACGGGCTTTGACGTGCACGATGACAGCCACCTCGATGAGATGATCGAGGCGCTCTCACTGCCGCACCTGAACTTCACAGGCGTGTTCACGCACTTTGCCGTCTCGGACGAGTACGGAGATCCGTACACGCAGCTGCAGTTTTCGCGCTTTACGCACGCGATCGAGCGCATGGAACAGGCGGCCGGCCACCACTTCGCCATCCGTCACTGCGCCAACAGCGGCGCTGTCATTAACGATCCCGAGATGCACCTCGACATGGTGCGTCCCGGCCTGCTGCTCTACGGCGTGTTCCCGGCCAAGGAGACCGGCGGGCTCGACCTGCGCCCGGCCATGTCGCTCTACAGCCGCGTGTCCGAGGTGACGCACCACCATACGGGCGATACGATCAGCTACGGCCGCACGTTCACCTGCCCGCACGATATGCGCCTGGCCGTGCTGCCGGTCGGCTATGCCGACGGGCTGCTGCGCAGCCTCTCCGGCAAGGGCGATGTGCTGCTGCACGGCAAGCGCGCACCGCAGGTCGGCCGCATCTGCATGGATATGTGCATGGTCGATGTCACGGACATCCCCGAGGTGCAGCCCGGCGACGTGGCGACCATCTTCGGCCGCGATCTCTCGGTGGCCGAGCAGGCGGAAAAGGCCGGCACCATCCCGTATGAGCTGCTGTGCGCCATGAGTCAGCGCGTGCAGCGCGTGTATATCGACTGAAGTATAAATTTCGCTCCGATGGCGAAAATAACTGTGCCCCTACATATCGACCGGGGCAAATATTCCATCGGAGATGAAAATTATGCATCCAGTTCGACGCGGAGATATCTATTATGCCGACCTCAGCCCGGTGGTCGGCAGTGAGCAGGGCGGCATGCGCCCCGTGCTCATCATTCAAAACGACACCGGCAACCGCCACAGCCCGACGGTGATCGCCGCCGCGATCACGTCGCAGACCGGCAAGGCCAACCTGCCCACGCACATCTCACTTGCGGCGCGCAGCTGCGGCCTGACGCGCGACAGCGTGATCCTGCTTGAGCAGGTGCGCACGCTCGACAAATCGCGCCTGCGTGAGCGCATGGGCCGCCTGGACGAGCCCGCGATGCACCAGGTGGACAACGCAATTGCCGTGAGCTTTGGCCTGCCGCAGTAAACACCCACGCTTTCTAACGGAGGGACGGTTATGAAGAAAAAGACACTGACCACCATCATCCTCATCGCCGCGCTGGCCATGGTCGCCGCCGTGACCGTGTATGCCGTCGCGAACTACGGCACGAAGGACGACCCGCTCGTCACATCCAGCTATCTGCAGGATGTGGTGCAGCCACGCATGGAGGATGCCTACCGTTCCACGCTCGACGGGCAGATCAGCGAGATGGAGGATCAGTTTGCCGACCAGGTCGCCGCCGCGGGCGGGTCATATGTGCTCGTGACGCTCGAAAACGGCCAGACGCTCACTGGCCGCGCCGGTACGGAGATCCTCATGCGCACGGGCACCGCCGCCGTGGCGCAGAGCGCCGCCATTGACCTCACGACCGGCGAGACCGCCGCCGTCGGGGCAAAGCTCACGGAAAACCACCTGTACCTCGTGCAGGCGGACGACGCCGGTATTCAGGCGTCCGCCGACGTCACCGTCATGGTGCGCGGCAGCTACCATGTCGGCTGAACCCGGTTCTAAATCCATCACTCCCGCGCATAGTCTGGTGCGGGAGTGATTTTTTATGCCTGATTATCCGATCCTGCAGCAAAACAAGCCCATCGGCACGCTGACCGTGACGCAGGAGGGGCTGTTCACGGTATTTTCCGCGCGGGCAAAGACGGACGCCGACCGTCTGCGGCTCGCCGTGTGCGGGGAGCGGTCGCGCGCGTATCTCGGCCTCATGCTGCCGGACGGGAGCGGCTGGCTCACGCTGCGCAGGCGGCTCACGCGGCTCGAGCGCGCGCGTCTGCCGGAGCCGATCCTGTTTGCGGCCGACGAGACATGGGACATTCCGGACGCGCCGGCCCGGCCCCCGGCCCCGCCGCGGGCGCAAAAGGCTGCGCCGGATGACGGGCTTGACGTGCTCTGGTATTCCGCGCCGGACGGCGTGCTCACCACGTTTGACGGCAAGCGGATGCTCGTTGCCATCCCGGCGGATACGCCGAATCTGCCGCGCGGCGCCGAGACTGTGCTGCGCGAGATCGACGGCCGGCCGTACCTCATTTTTCCGCGCTGAATTGCAATTTTGCTGTCGTCGTGGTATACTTGTTGCAACAAAAACACAAAGGAGCATATCGCGATGAGAATGAGCGATTTGATCGTGAAAAAGCGCGACGGGCAGGCCCTCACGACGGAGGAGATCCGCTATATGATCGACGGCTACAGCCGTGGGGAGATCCCGGATTATCAGATGTCCGCCATGACCATGGCCATCTATTTCCGCGGTATGGACCGGCGCGAGACGCTGGACCTGACCATGGCTATGATGCACAGCGGCGAGACGCTGGATCTGTCGGGCGTGTCCGGCGTCAAGGCGGACAAACACTCGACCGGCGGTGTGGGCGACAAGACCTCGCTCGTGCTCGTGCCGATGGTGGCGAGCCTCGGTGTGAAGATGGCGAAGATGTCCGGCCGCGGCCTTGGCCACACGGGCGGCACGCTTGACAAGCTCGAGAGCATTCCGGGCTTCAACATCAATCTGCCCATGGAACGCTTTCTGGAGAATGTGGATCGCGTCGGCATGGTCATTGCCGGCCAGACGGCGAACCTCGACCCTGCGGACAAGAAGCTCTACGCCCTGCGTGACGTGACCGGCACCGTGGCGAGCATCCCGCTCATCGTCAGCAGCATCATGTCCAAGAAGCTGGCCGCCGGTGCGGACATCATCGTGCTGGACGTCAAGTGCGGCAGCGGTTCGTTTATGAAGACGCTGGACGATGCGCGCGAGCTCGCGACCGAGATGGTCGAGATCGGCAAAATGGCCGGCCGCAAGACGGTCGCCGTCATCACGGACATGGACGAGCCGCTTGGCCACGCCGTCGGCAATGCGCTCGAGGTCAAGGAGGCCATCGCGGCGCTGCGCGGAGAATATAAAAGTGAGCTGCTCGAGCTGTGCCTGACGCTCGGCAGCTGTATTCTCACGCAGGCGGGCATGGCGGCCGACGATGCAGCGGCGCGCGCCATGCTGGAGCAGACGATCACGGACGGCTCGGCGCTGAAGAAACTGGCCGAATTCGTTGCGGCGCAGGATGGCGATCCGGCCGCGATCTATGACTCATCGCTCCTGCCCATGGCGCCGGTGCAGATGGAGGTGCCGTCCCCGGCGAGCGGCTATGTGCGCCACATCGCAGCGACGGACGTGGGCCTCGTGTCCATGCGCCTCGGCGGCGGCCGCGCGACGAAGGACAGTGTTATCGACCACAGCGTCGGCATCGTCCTGCGCAAGAAGGTGGACGAGCCGGTCACGGCAGGGGAGTCGCTCGCGACGATCCATGCGGCCGACGAGGCAGCCGCCCGCAGAGCGGTCGCGGAGCTCGCCGCCTGCTACACCATCACCCCGGACGCGCCCCCGGCGGAGCCGTTCATCAAGGCGATCATCCGCTGAAGACAACAAAAAAACTCCCGGAGCTGCGGCTCCGGGAGTTTTTTGTGCTTGGATTACGGGTAGGCGTGCGTGCGCAGATAGGTCATCCATGCCTTCATACCCTCGGCATTGAGGTGCATGCCGTCGCCGTCCTGATAAGTCTGCGGCAGGAATCCGTCGTCTCCGACAAGGCCGCTGGCCATGTCGAGATACTTTACGCTGTTGCTCTCCGCCGCGGCGGCGATCCAGCCGTTGACCTTCTGAATGAGTTCATTCGTGATGTCCTCATACTGGTAGTTCGACGCGATGGGCGTCAGCGAGCAGCAGATGATCTTTGTGTCCGGGCTCTTGGCCTTGATGGCATTGATGAGCGTGGTGTAGACGGACTTGATCTGTTCCTCGTTCGTCATGGAGATGTTGTCCGCGCTCGGGCAGATGACGAGATAGGCGGGCTTGTTGACCTCGCAGATCTCATCCGCGGGCACATTGTTGCCGGTCACGGGGGATTTATACTTCGCCGTGTCGAGCGAGGAGGCGGGCAGGGAACCGGTGTCCGGCACCCAGACCTGTTTGGCGGCGTCCTTGCCGGTGAGCATCGTCTCCGACTGCAGGACCTTCAGCGACTTGTCGCCCAGGAAATAGATCTGATCGACATAGGTGCTGCCCCTATCCTCCGTCTGCGCGAGCGCAGCGGACGACTGGATGGGCGCAATCGGATTTGCCTGCGGCGTCGGCGTCGGCGTTTCGGTCACGGCCGGCGTGGCTTCTGCCTTCGTCGAGCCCGTGTTGCCGACGGCGTTGGTAAACACCAGCACGACGGCCACCAGCGCCAGGCACAGCAAAATGGCGCCCGACCAGAAAGTATACATCATGTTTTTGTTCGTGTTTTTCATCAGGGTCCCTCGCTTCCGGATAGACAAAAGAAGCCCGGTGAAGGGCTTCTTTTGCAGTTACAGTTACGCTTCCTGCTCTTTCTTGGCTTCCTCGATGACCTTCTGCTGCACGTTGCCAGGGGCTTCCTCGTAGCGCACGAACTTGCACGAGAAAGAGCCGCGGCCCTGCGTCATGGAGCGCAGGTCGATCGTGTAGGAGCCCATCTCGGCCATCGGGACTTCCGCCTCGACGGTCTGCATGCCGTCCTCCGCCGTCATGCCGAGCACGGTGCCGCGGCGCTTGGAGGAGATGTCGGACATGATGTCGCCCAGGTTGGCGTCCGGGATGGTGACCTTCAGCAGGCCAATCGGCTCGAGGATGGTCGGCTTCGCCTTCGGGATGCCGTCCTGATAGGCGAGACGGGCGGCCGTCTGGAATGCCATATCGTTGGAGTCGACCGGATGGTAGGAGCCGTCGTACAGCACGGCCTTCAGGCCGACGAGCGGGTAGCCGGCGAGCACGCCCTTCTGCACGGCGTTGCGCAGGCCCTTTTCGACGGACGGGAAGAAGTTTTTCGGCACGCTGCCGCCGAAGACTTCCTCGGCGAAAATCATGTCGTCGGACTCGTCCTGGGGCTCGAAGCGGATCCAGACGTCGCCGAACTGGCCGCTGCCGCCGGACTGCTTCTTGTGGCGGCCGTGGGCCTCGACCTTGCCCTTGATCTTCTCGCGGTAAGCGACGCGGGCGGGCTTGAGCTCGGTCTCGACGCCGAAGCGGCTCTTGAGCTTGGCGCACAGGACGTCGACCTGAATATCGCCGGCGCCGGAGATGACCATCTGATGGGTCTCGGCGTTGTTGACGAGCGTGAAGGAGATGTCCTCCTCGTTCAGGCGGGCAAGGCCGGAAGCGACCTTGTCGTCCTGGCCCTTGGTCTTGGGGCTGATGGCCATGGAGTAGCAGGGCTCTGCCAGCTCGATGGCGGGCAGCTCGACCTCGTTTTTCGGGTCGCAGACGGTGTCGCCGGTCTTCCACTCCATCTTGCCGATGGCCACGATGTCGCCGCAGCAGGCTTCCTTGACCTCGGTGTTCTTCTTGCCGCACATGGTGTACATGCGGCCGAGCTTATCGGTGCTGCTCATGCGCACGTCGCGCAGAGACAGATCGGACGTGACCTTGCCGGAGAGCACTTTGATGAAGGAGTACTTACCGAACTGGTCGGAAATGGTTTTGAACACGAACGCGCACACCGGGCCGTTCGGGTCGATGGCGAGCTTGCCGCCGTCAGCCGTGGCGACCTCGCCGACCGCGGCCGGGTCGGGCACGTAATCCACGATCGCCTGCAGCACGGCCTCGGTGCCGATGCCGCTGCCTGCAGCACCGCAAAGCACGGGGAACACGGTGCGGTCCTTCAGGCCCTGACGCAGGCCCTTGACGGTGTCCTCCTCGGAGAGCATCATGTCCTCGAAGTACTTCTCCATGAGCTCCTCGTCCGCACCGGCGGCTGTCTCAAAGAGTGTCTCGCGCAGCGACTCGACCATGTCGGCGTCGGCGGCGGGGACGGCGACCTTCGTGGTCTTGTTGCCCTTAGTCTGGTAAGCCACGTTGTGCACCAGGTCGATGACACCGGTGCCGTCGCTCATCGGCGCGGTCACAGCGCAGACGGCGCTGCCGTATTTCTCCTGCAGGGCGGAGAGGACGCCGGCGAAATCGCCGTGATCCTCATCGGTCTTGGAGATGTAGAACATGCAGGGCATGTTGGCGTTTTTGAGGTATTTCCAGCTGCGCTCGGCGCCGACGGCGATGCCGTCTTTCGCGGTGCAGAAGATCATGCCGGCCTCAACGGCGCGCAGGGCGCACATCACGTCGCCCGCAAAATCGAAAAAGCCCGGGCAGTCGAGCACGTTGATCTTGCAGCCGCCGAAGTTGACCGGCGCGATGCTGGTCGAGATCGTGATCTGGCGCTTGATCTCTTCGGGATCGTAATCGCAGACGGTGTTGCCGTCGGCGGTCTTGCCCTGACGGTCGATCGCACCCGTCATGTACAGCATGCTCTCGGCGAGCGTGGTCTTGCCGCTGCCGCCATGGCCGAGCAGGCACACGTTACGGATATTCTTGGTTTCGTAGCTCATGTAGTGTACTCTCCTTCTATATAGACTATCCAAAATTCCAAACTCCGGAAATCGCGCCGTGCGTGACACACACGACTATAAAAGTATACACGATTTCAAAACTCTTGGCAATCATAAATATGAAAACTCAGCGTTTCAGGCTGAAATTCAGCAAAATGACCGGAACGAGCCACAGACCCATGTACACCAGGAGGTTGCCGACGGTGGCGGAATCGAACGCGCCGATGGCACACAGGGCGAACATCAGCACGACGCCGATGACCGTGCACAGCAGCGCGAGAATGACGCAGATGCGCACTGTTGCGTACAGCTGGCGGCCGAGACCAGCGATGCTCACGAGCGGGCCGAGACCGTCGCGCGCCACGATGCCGGCGGTCTGCGTGTAGTCGGACGGTTCCGCTGCCGACATGGCATAGCGCTTGGAGTAGGCCGGGAAGTCAAAGCCGTCGGTGGACATCTTGAACTTCTGGCTGAGCATCAGCGGCGTGATGTTGAAGTCACGCACGGCGAAGATCGGCGCGATCTTCGTGCGCAGCAGGCCGAAGAGCGCGTTCTGTACCGACTTCACCGGCACATACTTGATCTTGAAGCTGGCGACGAACAGACCGTTAATCGATGTGAACACGGCATTTTTCGCGTTGAGCTGCTGCGGCAGGTGCACGCCCTTGAGGTTCATGAAGGCACTGCTGCCGACGAGCACTTCCTCGCCGTTGACGAGGGCGGTCAGGCCGCCGCTTTCGTTGCAGGTGAAGGATTCGACCGGCATGAGTGTGCAGTTGTTGCGCTGCATGAGATCGGTGAACACGGTGGCAAGGCAGCTGCCGGAGGCAACGATCACGCTGCCGGTATAGGAGATGACCTTGTCCGGGAACGCACCGTCGAGGATGCGGATATCCTCGATCGAGATGTTGCGCGCGGTGAACAGATCCTTATCCGTGACGATCAGGTGCTTGCTGCGGCCAATGTCGCTCGCGCCGCTCCAGCCGGCGATGGCGCTGCCGGTGCGAGCGAGCTTGCGCGCGGCGGTCCGGAACGGGACTGCGAATGCCACGAGCGCCGCAAACGGCGCGCACGGCGCGGTGACGGCGGCAAACACATGCAGGATGCTGGCATAATTGCCGCTGAGGATCGTGGCCAGCAGGCCGAGGATCACGGACGCGGCGATCAGATACGGCGCGAGCGAGGCATAGATCGTGTCGGCCGGGCCGGCCTCCTCGCTGCGGTGGATGAAGCCCGCGGTGCCGCGCTTGGACTTGAGCACGGTGATGCTGTCTTTGACGACCTCACTGTCCGCACTGACGGTGTAGGGGTCTTTGTCGACCGCGAGCGTGCGGAACGTGGACTTGAAGCCGCGGCAGGTGTTCAGCGCGCTCCACAGGCAGCAGGCCACGGCAAACGCGGACACGGCACAAAACGGCAGGCCGACGGCGTCTGACCACGTGGCAGCCAGCACGACCGCATCGAGCGCGGAAAAGACACAGTTGAGAAACACGAGCGATTCCAGCCCCGGCGTGCGGCGCACGAGGTTGAAAAAGCCGTTGGTGATCACGTCCAGACCGATGAGCATTACGGTCAGCTGCATCATCAGGCACACGAGTGCCGCAACGGACGGGCTGCTCTTGAGCACGCCGAACACCGGCAGTCCGAGCGAGATGTAGATCAGTGGGATGCAGACGATCATGGCCGCCCGGCAGCGGAAGCGCAGGGATTTGACCTGGCCGCCGTAATACCGCGCTGCATCCTCGGCGTCCGGTTCCGGGCCGAGGTCCTCCTCGGCGTCGGCCGAGGCGTGCACGGCGCTGTTATGTTCGCGGATGCGGTAGGCCATGGCGGCGAGCCGGGCCATGAGCGGATTGAGCACCGTGTCCTGAAAGCTGCGGCGCGCAGGGCCATCCGTACCGTCGTCCGCGGCGGTGTAGTCACCGGCGCGGGCGTAGGATGCGTGCCCGGCCGCACTGTCATCCATGCCTTCTTCCGTGACGGCCTGGAACACGCGCGTCGGCTCCTCCGGCTCCGGCTCCGGGTCATACAGGCCCTCCGGCACCTCCGGCGGGGCGGAGACGGGGATGGCGGCGTCCTCTGCCGGGGGCGCCTCCTCGGGCTCCACCGGCTCGTCCGGCACGACCTCCGAGAGCTTCGAGGCGAAATGCTTCAGCCCCAAAATGCCTTTCTTGGCCAGACGCTTGGCATTGGCCTTCGTCTCGTTCCACTTTTCGATTTCTTCCTCGGTCGCGTGGTCGCGCTGGCGCTTCGGCTGATAGCGCTTGACGTCGTGGTCTTCGTGCGGCGGGGCATCCGGCGCGTCTGTGCCGGCCTCCGGAGTGATATCCTCCAGCGCACTGTCGAGCTCGGCGGACATGAGTATGTCTTCGGCCGCGGCATCCTCGGCCTCTTCTTCCTCGATCATTTCCGCCGTGACGGGCCGGCTGCGATAGGCCGGCTGCGGACGGGGTGCAGGGGCATCCGTCTGAAAATCCTTATATTCGTCCAGAATGGATTCCAGGGAGAATTCTTCGGCGTCCAGATCGAAAGAAACGTCCTCTGGCGAGCGATCAAATTGGTCCATATGGTCAACTCCTTTTTATAGCGTAGGGGTGCGGGCGTTCAGCTCCGCTGACGCAGTGCCTCATAGAGCAGCACGGCCGCGGCCGCAGATGCGTTGAGCGAGGAGATCTGCCCGCGCAGCGGAATGCTGACGAGAAAATCGCACTTTTCCCGTACCAGACGGCTGATACCGTCGCCCTCCGACCCGATGACGATGCAGGCCGGGCCGGTCAGGTCCGTTTTCCACAGCTCGTTCGAGCCCTCGGCGGCGGTGCCGTAGATCCAGAGACCGTTTTTCTTGAGCGTCTCGATCGCGGCGGCGAGATTCGGCACGCGCGCGACGGCCATGTGCTCAAGCGCTCCGGCGGACGCCTTGTCTACAACGGCGGTCAGCCCCGCGCTGCGGCGCTTCGGGATGATGACACCGTGTGCGCCGACGCACTCGGCCGTGCGGATGATGGCGCCGAGGTTGTGCGGGTCGGAGATCTCGTCGCACAGCACGAGAAACGGCGCCTCGCCGCGCTCGGCTGCGATGGCGAGCATGTCCTCGATCGTGCTGTATTCCTTGACGGCGCACAGCGCGATCACACCCTGATGCGCGTGCGTCTGGCTCATGGCGTCGAGCTTGCGGCGGTCGGCCTCCGTGACGACGATACCGGCGCTGCGCGCCTTCGAGGCAATGTGCCCGAGCGTCTTGTCCACGTCGCCCTTGGCGATGAAAATCTTATCGATCGTGCGGCCCGCGCGCAGGGCCTCCATGACCGCGTTGCGGCCCTCGATCAGATCATTGCGCGCTTCTGTTTCAAATTCCTGTATTTGTTCCATAATATACCCATACCTTGCGACATAATAATACAGATATCATCATACCACACGATCACCCATTTAGAAAGCACAAATCTGCGATTCCAGATATTTTTTTATGGACTTTGCGGTTTTAAGAAGGTATCATGGACATACGTTGTATTTACGGAGGAACCCCATGAGAAAACTGATGAACAAAATCGACCGGTTTTGCTATACGCACCCGCGTTTCGGCATTCCGAACCTGATGCTGATCATCGTCATCGGCAACGCGGCCGTCTGGCTGCTGACGAAAATGGACACGACCGGGCAGATCGTCTCACTCCTGAGCGGATCGGCGCAGGGTATCCTGCACGGGCAGCTCTGGCGCCTGGTGACGTATGTGTTCGTGCCGACGGAGACCAGCCCCATCTGGCTGCTGGTGATGCTGTATTTTTATTATTGGATCGGCTCGTGTCTCGAGCGCGAGTGGGGCAATGGCAAATTCACGATCTATTACGTGAGCGGCATGCTGCTCACGGCGATCTACGGCGTGGTGCTCTCGGCCATCCTCGGGCGCGACGTGATTGTCTCGACCACGTATCTGAACCTGTCCATGTTCTTCGCCTTTGCCACGCTCTATCCGGATATGCAGGTGCTGCTGTTTTTCATCATCCCGATCAAGGTGAAGTATCTGGCGTATGTGGACGCGGCGCTGTTCGTGCTCGGTATCGTCACGACATCGTTCCCGCTGAACCTGTTGCCGGTGGTGGCGGTGCTCAACTATCTGGTCTACTGCGGCGACTGGCTGTTTGACTTTTTCCGCCCGTCGCACGTGCGCCAGCGGCAGAAAACGGTGAACTTCAAGCGCGAGGCCCGGCGCATCCAGCGCGAGCAGGCCAACAAGCCTTACCATTATAAATGCGCCGTCTGCGGCCGCACGGATGTCGATCATCCGGAGTTGGAGTTCCGTTACTGCTCGCGCTGCGTGGGCTATCACTGCTTCTGCCAGGATCACATCAACAACCATGTCCATTTCACAGAGTGACCGGCCATGCAGACTGCGGAGATGAAAAAAGATTATGCCGTCGCAGTGCTCGACCCGGCGGGCAACGTCACGGCGCTGGTGCTCTCGGACGTACCAGCGGCGGAGCGCGCGCAGGTCGCGGCGCGTCTGCTGCGCCTGCCGGAGCTGCACATTGAGCAGGCCGCGTTTCTGACCGCGCCGCGCTGCGGCGGGGAGATCCGGCTGGAGATGATGGGCGGCGAGTTTTGCGGCAATGCGCTGCGCTGTGCGGGCTTTTATCACGCGCTGCGCACCGGCGCGCAGGGCAAGACCTGTGTCTTTGCCGAGATCAGCGGAGCAGAGGGTGTCCAGCCGGTCATGGCGGACACGGCGGCGGGGGAGGCATCCACGGTGATGCCATTGCCACGCGCGGTGCAGCCGGCTGATTGGCCGGATGTGCAGGCCGTGTGCGTGACGTTCGACGGCATCACGCACTTCGTCATCGACCGCGCGCAGCCGGACGATGCGCTCGTGCAGCGCGCCATTGCCGCTGCGCCGGAAGCGAGCGCCGTCGGCGCCGTGTTTCTCGACCGGGCGGCCGGCAGCATCCGGCCGGTCGTGTTCGTGCGCGAGACCGGCTCCTGCGTCGCGGAGACGAGCTGCGCCTCCGGCAGCGTCGCGGCAGCCGTGGTGCTCACGGCGGACTTTGCCGACGGCATCACGGAGATCGGCATCGGCCAGCCTGGCGGCACGCTGGAGGTCGGTGTGCAGCGCACCCATGGCGCGGTGACGGGGCTGTCCATCGGCGGCCCGGTACGCCTGGCGCAGACGCTGACCGTCACGCTGACGGATGCGGCGGCCGCGCCGGGTTAAGCCGTGTTAATTCGTAAACTATGCTTGCATATTTGCGCACAATCATGTAGCATATTGTAAGATATTGCGCAGGGAATTGTACATATGGAGAGGAGAATGTGTGATGAAATGTCCCCGCTGTGGTCATGAAATGACGCTGGATACCCATCGGAAGTATGCGCTGAATATGTGCTACGAGTGCGGCTATATCGAAGGCCGTCTGATCGACCCTGAGAAGAAGGGCGAGACGAACTTTGAGCGCATGAAAAAGCTCAACTTCAACGAAATGGTCGCGTTCCTGACCAAGGGTCTGAACCTGGACGAGGCCAAGCTGGCCGACTGGCTGGACGACGAGGTCAAGTGACCCGCACCACCGTATTTTGCACGCCGCGCCCGATACCGGGCGCGGCGTGTTTTTTTATGGAAGTGGGGAAACAAATTGATGCATCCGACAAAGATTCTTCGAATTTTTCAACTTTTTTCGGCGAATGCGTGCCTTGACGCGCGCCGGATACGGGTGTTATCATCAAGCCATCAAACGCGAAGACACAGAGTAGTAAGCAGGAACGTCCTTTCAGAGAAGTGCCGGGTGGTGTGAGGCACAAAGCGTACAGACCTGCCGAACTGGCTGAACAGCGGCTGCACTGAACCATGAGTAGGTGCAGACGGGTGCGCCCGTTATTGTGCAGGGATATGATGGTATCCCGAGTGAGTGCGTCCCCGGAGCGGGGGGCGAAGAAGAGTGGTACCGCGGAGGGTTTTCGGCCTTTCGTCTCTTCTGCCAGAGGGCAGGAAAGACGGAGGGTTTTCTTTTTTCCTGCCAAACCATCAGACTACGCTTTTGCAGGAGGAACGAATCATGAAAACCCGGACCAAAACCAGAACCATACCCAAGACCCCGTTTTTTGCCGCCTTTTCGGTCGGTGCGGTGCTGTTTTCCGCGCACGCCGGCGGCGGCTTTGCGACCGGCAACCAGGCCAACACCTATTACGTCGGCCTCGGCTGGGCCGGCATCGTGTCGGCCATCGTGGCCATGCTGCTGCTTACGCTCACGATGCGCGAAGCCATGATCATGTACAATTCCCGCGGCCTGACGAGCTATAAGCAGCTGTTCGAGACGCTCTACCACCCCTTTGACAAGATCGAGTGGCTGTTCGAGATCTTCTTTTACATCATGGTGCTCATGGCCGTCGCGGCGGCCATCTCGGGCGCGGCCTCCGCGCTGCGGAGCTATTTCGGTGTGAACTATTATCTCGGCGTCGTGGCCGTCGGCTGCCTCGTCCTGCTCCTGACCATTTTCGGCGCGGGCATCGTCCGCGCGGCGTCCACCTATATGGGTATCGCCATCCTCGTCACCGCCATCACCATCTACGCCATCGGCATTTTCAAGAGCGAGTCGCCGCTGTTCACGGTGCTCTCTGCAGATTTTCAGACGACCGGCTTTGCCAACGTCCCCAAGGCCATCTTTAACGCCTTCACCTATGCCGGCTTCCAGTGCGTCACGCTCCCGACCATGATTGCCTGCGGCACGCCTATGCGCAGCAAGCAGGGCTGTGCCAAGGCCATGTGGATCTCCTTTGCCATGAACGCCGTTGCGCTCGTGCTCTCCGTGTTCATGCTCATCTGCTGGCGCGGCGTCTACACCGCCGTGGACGGCGGCACGACCATCCCCACGCTCACGGTCTGCAACGCCATGGGCATCCGCGCGCTCACCGCGGTTTACGGCGTCTGTCTCATGCTTTGCCTCATCTCCACGGGCGTGACGACGATCTTCGGCTTCGTTGCCCGCTTTGAGAAGCTGCCGATGTTCCGCGGCATCCAGTCTGCGCCGGTGCGCAGCGCCATCGTGTCCGCGTTCATCATCATTTTGTCCATGTCCATCTCCATGGCCGGTCTCACGAACATCATCAAGTACGGCTATGGCTACTGCGGCTATCTCGGCATCGCGGTCGTGGTCGTTCCGTTCCTGACCGTCGGCGTGTACAAAAACCGCAAGTACATCCGCGAGCACGGCCTTGCGCAGGGCTTCGCCGCCGCGCAGCCGGAGGCCGAAGCGGCCGAAGCCGCGGCGAAATAACAAAGAGACACCTCACAGCAGCACTTGCCGCTGCGAGGTGTTTTTGCAAATACGTGAGATACATGCCTTATGGAGCCTTTATCGACCGCTGCACTGGCGTGTTGACAGGTTTTCGCACGCCTGCTATCATGGCAGTGCTGCGCAGAAATTCTGCTTGCGGAGATCACAGAAGTCATGGAGAAAACGACAGATGAAAATTTATGAATTGGTGCACATGCACGGGGCGGAAACGCTGGCGGATGGCCGCTTCCACTACGGGGATTGCGCGATGCTCGGCTGCTTTTCGTCGGCGGAGCGGGTGGCAGCAGCAATCGAAAAGTATCGCAGCATTCCCGGCTTTTGTGATTATCCCAACGGATTTGTCGTTTTTGCGCACGAAATGGAAGAGCATGCGGTGCTCGTTTATCTGGCCAATGTCTACATTCACGATGCGGAATATGAATTTGAATATAGCCGGAACCTCGGTGTATTTAAAAATGAAGGTGACGCTCGACTTGCCGTCGAGGTTTTCCGGCAGGATAATTCCACGCGGTGGGAAGTAGATGGTTTGATTGTGGAGTGGAGTGTTGACCAATACACGCTGGATGAAATGAACTGCACACACGGTTTCGAATATTGAGACAGTGAGTGACTCCGGCATTCCCGTACGGCCCGAGGTAGGCGCGGCCGCGGTGAAATAAGGCGAAATAACATATTACAAGAATCGCCCCGCAGCAGAGCTTCTGCTGCGGGGCGTACTTTTTTATGACCCTATTTATGCTGCCGGTTCCCATTCGACTGTGTCGAGCACGGCCAGCAGCTGGTCGCCCTTATCTGCGAACCAGCCGGCGCCCGGATCGGCCCAGGCAACGATGCCGCTATTTTTGCCCTGGAAGCTGAGGAACGTCCAGTTTTTGCCGCCGTCATAATACCCGGCGGAGACGCTGTCCCCGGCGAGCGTCAGCGTTTCTTCCTTCAGACCCGTGCCGCACACGCCGAAGCTGTCCGACCAGTACAGCTGCACGCAGCTGTCCGAGCCGCTGCCCGGCCAGATCTTCACGCCGAAGTCGGTTTCCGAGCCATCGAGCGTCCCCTCGGGGCAGACTTCGCACTTCCAGCCATCCGGCACCTGCACGCGCAGCGTTCCGGCAGTCCCGGATGCAGTCACGGTTTCGGCGGGCGCGGGTGTTGGCTGAGCTGTGGACGCGGTCCGGGTCCCGCAGCCGGCGGGGAGGAGGAACAGCAGGGCCAGGACCAGTGCGGGGAGCAGTCTTGCTTTTTTCATAAATAACCACCTTCCTTTACCCGAAAAGACGGTGCTTATGGAAAAAGGTTCCGCGTGTATTCTGCGTATAGGAAATGCGCCGCGGATTCCGGTATTCTGACTTCCGTATTTGTTGACATCTGGCAAGATGTTCCGATTTCCTACCGTAAAAATAGGCGGCATCACGATGGATAGCCGCACTCAGAGACTGCATAATGGTTTTGCATGGAAGATACAAATAAGTAGAAATATATAAAGGAGCGTTTCTCGTGAGCAAAGAACATACCCCCTTTCGTTATGATCATGCCGGCAGCTTTCTGCGCCCGGCAAAGCTGAAGTAGACGCGTCTGGATTTTCAGGCCGGAAAGATCGATGCCGCCGCGCTGAAGGCCGTCGAAGACGAGGCGATCGTCGATCTGGTGCATAAGCAGCAGAAAGCCGGCTATCATGCCATTACAGACGGCGAGTTCCGCCGCGCCACGTGGCATCTGGACTTTATGTGGGGCTTCAACGGCGTCGGTCATGCGCCGACCCAGACTGGTCTGCCTTTCCACGGGGAAGCTGCGATGGTCGATGATACCTACCTGACCGGCAAGGTGTCGCTCGATACGCACCCGTTTGTGGAGCATTTCAAGTTTGTCAAGGCGCTGGAGGATGAAAACAGCGTCGCGAAGCTCACGATCCCGGCACCGGCCCAGTTCATCGAGCAGATGATCATGCCGTTTGCGCAGGAGAACACCAGAAAGTATTATGCCGACAACCGGGAACTGGCGGAGGACATCGCGGCCGGTTACAAAAAGTTCATTGCCGACGTCTATGCGGCCGGCTGCCGCAATCTCCAGTTTGACGATTGCAGCTGGGGCATGCTGGTCGATCCGCTGGCGTGCACATACTTTGGCACCGATGAAAAGGGCCTGGAGGCGATCAAGGAGCAGCTTCTGGAGCTGAACAATTTGGCCATTGCCGGCAAGCCGGACGATCTGGTCATCAACACCCATGTCTGCCGCGGCAATTTCCACAGCACCTATGCAAGCTCCGGCGCGTATGACGGCGTTGCGCAGACGCTGCTCGCGCGCGAGAACGTGGGCGCGTATTACCTTGAATTCGACGATGCGCGCAGCGGCGGCTTTGCGCCGCTGGCCGCTGTCAGTGGCGACAAGAAGGTCGTGCTCGGTCTGGTGACAACGAAGCGCGCGCAGCTCGAGGACAAGGACGCCGTGATCGCCCGCATCCACGAAGCGGAAAAGTACCTGCCGCTCGACAGACTGTGCCTCAGCCCGCAGTGCGGCTTCGCCAGCTGCGAGATCGGCAACAAGCTGACCGAAGCGGAGCAGTGGGCAAAGCTCGCACTGGTCAAGGAAATCGCCGAGGAAGTCTGGGGCTGAGACCTCGAATATCAAAATCGTTTTTGAAAAAGCCACTGCGGAGTTAGTCACGGGTGGATAACGAAGTTTTTATGTAGGATACGGTGCAGTCTTTGAAAAGGGGCTGCACCGTGTTCTGCTTTATGCAGAAAGTTTGAATTGCTGTGGGTTTTGGCGGATATCCTCCATTGCCGCCTGCATTTCCTTTTCCGTAGGGAGTGTGAACAGTCCCACGGCAGTGAAATAAATATCGACCTCGACCTTCTTGGTTTCCTTATTCTTACTGTGAACCTCGATGCGCCGAATCAGCGCATTGACAACCTCCGGTGTGAGCTGCCGGATGTCAGTATAGTCCCGCAACGCTTTCATCAGCAGCCTCAAATCCGATAAGGCTTCCGAGCGGACATATAACAAAGCGTTGGAAAAGATACGGAAAGCTCTGCGTTATTATCTTGACTGTGGGAACAGGTCTAATCGAAAGCTCAAGTGCTCTTGAAAAATATACCGACAGCCGCAAACAGGCTGTCGGTATTGTCATTATGGTGCTTTTTTCGGCCCTCCGGCTTAGCCGGAGGGCTCTGTGTTATTAAAAACGCTTGCCGGAAGAATTCGATGAACGAACAATTTGGGAATATGGGGGGAGAAGGGGGATATTATCGACAAGCATTTTCGGCGTGATTTAATATGCGGATATCTCCTTGATGGTATACTCGTTGCCGGTTTCGAGCCATGTATTTTCGCTGCCGCAGCGGGGGCATATCTTGGCGTACGTAATCGTATCGTAGGTCTTGCCGCAATCTCCGCAGCGGGTCACCGCCTTGATTGGCTCTATGATAAGCTCGGCGTCCTGAAGGTACTTTTCCTTTTTGATCGCCCACTGCCAAAAATCCTTGATGTAGCTGGGTATTATGCCGCTGACCTCGCCGATCTCCAGCGTCACCGAGGCGACCTTGGTAAGCTCATTTTCCTCGCACACCTCGTTCACCGCACGAATGACATACATAACGGTTCCCATTTCATGCATGGCATCACCTTATTTTGCACCCGTCAGGCGCTTTACCGTAAGCTTTGCGGCACGCTTTATTCCGTGCTTGAGCACCGCCTGCTTTGCGTAGTCGCCATTTATGTAATGCGCAAACTCGGGGTGCGTTCTGTTCAGATGGATGGCGTCAAACTTGCACCGTGTCGTGCACAGGCCGCAGCCGATGCACTTTTTCTCATCGACGACAGTCCTGCCGCAGCTCAGGCAGCGGGAAGCTTCAAGCTTGACCTGCTCCTCGCTAAGACCGATGCGGTTATCGTGCATAGTCTTGGTCTTGCTCTCGTCATTTTCGTTGAACTGCCGTTCGGGAACATGGCGCTTTTCCTCGGGTATGACGATATCGCCCTTGTCGAGAGCCTTGAAATTGCGCAGGTTGCGTGCGATCGTGAGACTGTGGCCGGGATGGACGAAGCGATGGATACTGGTCGCGCCCTCACGGCCGTTGGCTATTGCGTCAATGGTATACTGCGGGCCGGTGGCAATGTCTCCGCCGCCGAAGATATCCGCATCGTCAGTCTGCCATGTGATCTCGGCGGCCTTTACAAGGCGGCCGTTCTGCGTTTCGACCTTTGTACCCTCAAGGACGTTGCCCCAGTCGGCGCACTGGCCGATGGAGACATATACATTTGAGCAGGGCACGATGACCGTTTCGCTTTCGTCGTATTTCGGTGCAAAGCGGCCGTTTTCGTCCCTCACGGACAGGCAGCGCCTGAACTCAACGCCGGTGACCTTTCCGTTTTCGCCTATGATGCGCTTCGGGCCCCAGCAGTTGTTGATCTGTATACACTCGGCAATGGCTTCTTCCTTCTCGTCGGGGACGGTTGGCATATCCTCATCACTCTCAAGGCAATAGAGCTTGACCGCACCGTCGCCCAAGCGGGTAGCCGCACGACCGACATCAATGGCCGCATTGCCGCCGCCGATAACGACCGTATCGCCGCTAATAGAGGTAGTCTTTCCGCTGTTTACGCTGCGGAGAAAATCAATGCCGCCGAGAACGCCCTCAAGCTCCTCGCCCTCAATGTTCAGGCGGATTGCCTTCTGAAGTCCGATGGCAAGATAAAACGCCTTGTAGCCCTGCTTGCGCAGCTCGGGGATAGTGACATCCTTTCCAACCTCAACGCCGCACCTAAACTCGACGCCCATAGCCTTGAGCACCTCGATCTCGGCGTTGACGATATCTTTTTCAAGCCTGAACGAGGGGATGCCCTTTGTAAGCATGCCGCCGGGGATCGGGTCTTTATCAAAAACGGTCACGGGATAGCTCATATTTGCCAGGAAATACGCACAGCTCATGCCGGCAGGGCCTGCGCCGATGACGGCGATCTTCTGCGTGTAATCTATCTCGTCACCCTTATGGCGAATCTTCTTGGGAATGTATCTTGTTTCTGCATTCAGCTCACGGGATGCGACGAACTTCTTTATTGCATCGATGGAGACAGGCTCGTCTACAGTTCCTCTGGTGCAGGCATTTTCGCAGCGCTTGTTGCAAATTGAGCCGCACACCGCCGGGAACGGGTTATCCTGCTTTATGAGCTGAAGGGCCTCGTCATATCTGCCCTCGCCCGCCATTTTGACATAGCCCTGAATTGCGATATGTGCGGGGCACGCGGTCTTGCACGGCGCCGTGCCGGTATCGTAGCACTGGATCTGATTATCCTCACGGTAGTTGTAGTTCCAGTTCTTTTTACCCCAGTCGAGCGTTTCATCCGGCAGCGTGACGGTCGGGTACTCGACTGGTCCTTCATGGGTACACAGCTTTTGTCCGAGCTTGGCAGCGCCCGTGGGACAGATTTCGACGCACTTGCCGCAGGCAACGCAGTTTTCCGGCGTGACCCGCGCTCTGTATGCCGATGCCGAGCAGTTGGGGTTATTAAAAAGCTGCGAGCAGCGCAGTCCAAAGCACGAGCCGACGGTGCAGTTGCAGATGCCGAATATCTCATCGGGGCCGTCGCCGTTGGTTATCTGATGCATATATCCGTTTTCCTCGCAGCGCTCAAGTAGAGCAACGACCTCGTCGTAGCTTGCTTTCTTAACATCCTTGCCGGTCTCCCAAAGATACTGAGCATAGTCGCCGACGAGGATGCAGACATTGTCCTCAAGCTCGCCGCAGCCCTCGCCCCGAGTTACCATTGCCCTGCGGCACTGACAGGGGGCAATGGCGAACTGATCTTTCTCCTTATAGCGCTCCAGCCAATAGGAAAGATGCTCGACATCGAGCGATTGACTCTCTTTTGGTATCGCCTTTTCCACTGGGATGACATGAAAGCCCAGACCTGCGCCTCCGGGAGGGATCATGTGTGAAATGCTTTCCATCGGCAGATAGCTCATCTGATAGGAAAACTCTCCGACCTTCTCGGGCACACGCTTAAAAAGCTCCTTGTTGTAGACTAAATTCTCAGAGCTGCCGACAACGAAAACGGGAATGAAGTACTGTTTATGGCGGTCTTCATTGTGCCAGTTATATTCGACAATGCCGATCTGCGCAAGCTCCTCAAGAAGCTTTTCAACACGGCCGACCTCCCAGCCGAGCTTGTGTGCGACCTCGGCCGGAGTGTAGGGCTTGCGCACCTTCATCTTCAGCATCAGCTGCGCCATCTCGTCTGTCAGGATCTCGTCGAGCATCCAGTATTCCGGACGGGTTTCATCCATCTTGGTCTTACCGAGGGTGACATCCATACAGTCGGTTATATGCTTTGCCAGTTTTACTATAAGGTCTCTCATACACCCGCTCCTTTCAGCGCCGTGATATGGTGAAGTGGTCACAAATAAAATAGCACTTAGATAATTGTTTGTCAATAAGAACATGAAAAAACCGTCGGATTTTCCGACGGTTTTTTCATTATCCGGCTTATATAACGGAATATGGCCCTTCGATAGCACTCATCTGACCGCTGCTTGCGTACCTGCGGGCGTTCTCAATATCCCTCTCGACTAAGCATTTGTACACGGTCTCCATGTTGTCGATAACGACCTGAATGCCGTTTTTCTCGATGAACATCTCATACATGCCCTTCTGCGGCTGGATAGTTGAATTATACAGGAGCGCACAGAACGAGTTCTGACTGATAATATACATCTTATGATAAAAATCAGTTATCAGCGTGCAGGTCTCGTGCAGTCCGTGCGGCTTTTTGACCTCGTCGAGTATCTCACCGAGCTGTGCTATCTCCTCATCGGAGGCTCGCTTTATCACGAGCTCAACTATCAGCGCATCCAGCGCAACACGGCTTTCGGTAAACGAACGGAACTCGTGCGCATTTATCTTGCCGCCGTTATAGCGGATGATCGAAAAAAATGTCTCCGTGTTTCCGTTGGCGATGTAATCGGCAACATATGTTCCGTGGCGGGGCTTGACCTCGACAAAGCCCTTTGCGGCAAGCTCGCTTATGCCTGCGTTGACAACAGTGAGGCTCACGCCCATGATCGTACAAAGCTCTCTTGCCGGCGGCAGCTTGTCGCCGGGCTTCAGCTCGCCGGACAGTATCTTGTTTTCTATCTCACGCACAAAGGTCTCACGCACCGAAAGCGTGCTTATCTTGTCAAAGCTCATGGTATCCTCCGAAAAATTCATTGCTTAAGTTGACGGGAGCCGAACACTTGACGGGCAGCTTTCCGTCAACTTAGACTGATATGTTACACCGGAAAGCAAAAGCAGGCAATCAGGTTTATATCGCTGCTTTCTGCGCTGCGCTTACAGCCTGTCCAAGTCCTCGTCGCTCATGCGGTATTCGGGCGCAACATTGTACACCGCCTCTGCCCGACGGCGGACGACTCGGCGCAGGGGAAACGCTCCGGATTTTTTGCACCACTCGTAGGTAGTATAATATGAAATGTCAACCCCCAGCGGAGCTATCGTTTCGGCAGACTCCGGACTTAGTATAACTCCGGCGTTTTTGCAGTTTGAGGTCAGCTGTATCATCCATTCATCGACCTTGTGAGTGGCATCGAGAATGTCCAGCTCCTGCAAAAGCTCCAGACGAAACAGCGCGCCCGTGAGCTCCGGCCCAAACTCTATCGCTACCGTCAAAAACCGGTTGCACAATATCCACATCCGCTCAAAGTCGTTTGCCGCCGAAATGAAGTCGTCAAAAAAATCCTCCCTATCCAAACGGACATCCGAAAGGATCTTGCCGATTATCTCTTTCTTTCCGGCAAAATTGAGATAAAAGGTCGAACGGGCAATGTCGGCCTCCCTACATATATCGTTCACTGTCGTTTTTTCATAGCCGAGCTTGCGAAACAGCGCCACAGCGGCCGTTATGATGCGATTTTGCTGCTTTGCGGTGTCATTCAGCATACCATTCTCCCCCCCCTTTTGGACGGTGTGTCCATGTTTTCCGGACATTATATACGAAAATGCGTTTTTTGTCAAACGGCTTTTAACCCGTGTAGGCAAATACAAAGCATGATTTTTGTGAGTTGTATAGAATGTAGGCCGCGTTAATTGAATGACAATCAGGCTTTTGGTATTATTATCCCAATGCTTTCAGATTAAAAAATCGGAGCAAAGCCATAAACATCGGCAGCATCACAAAGCACCGTGCTCGCTATCACAATGCAAACATTACTGCTGAAGAACTGACGGAAAAGACTTTTCACATCGAATGATATCAAATGTTGTAAAATAAACGCACACTGTGCTAAATCACGAAGGGAGATAACATGGGAGTTTGGAAAAAGACACAATGCAACTTCTGCGCTCTGAGCTGCGGCTTGGAGATGGAGGTTGAAAACAACAAGATCATCAGCGTTCGACCCGACCCGGACAGTCCCCGCACAAAGGGCTACTGCTGCCGCAAGGGCAGAACGGCAAAGTATTTTGTCGACCACGGCGACAGAATAAAGCATCCCCGCAAAAGAGTGGGCGACCACTACGAGGAGATAAGCTGGGAGCAGGCGTATAAGGAGATCGCCGAAAAGGCAAACAAGATCATCGCCATGCACGGTCCCCGTTCGTTTTCTATCCTTGGCTGCGCACTCGGCTCTGCGCAGACACCCTATGCAACGGCAAAGGCGATGCTCAAGGCCGTCGGCAGCCAGTATATCTTCAACCCCATCGGCATCGAGTTTATGGGCAACTGGTGGAGCCACGGCAAGATCCTCGGCGACCAGATGCATTTTCTCGAGCCGGACGACCACAACAACGAGGTCATAATCTACTGGGGCTCGAACTCCTATGTCTCGCATCAGATACCGGATGCAAGAAAGGTGTGCCGTGAATTTTCCGAAAACCCCGACAAGATGGTCATCGTCGTCGATCCTCGACTTTCCGAGACGGCTCGTATGGCGGATATGCACATCATGCCCGCCCTTGGCTCGGACTCGCTGTTTATGCGTGCGCTTATTGCGATCATCCTCGAAAACGGTTGGGAGCATAAGGACTTCATAGACAAATATGTCGCCGATTGGGACAAGGCGAAAAAGTGGTTTGAGAATGTAGATATCGACGAGAGCCTGCGTGTCTGCAAGATCCCGAGGAAGCAGGCAGAGGAGTTTGCAAAAATACTCACGACGAAGAAGTGGGGCGTGCATCAGGATCTCGGCCTGTTTTTCGGCAGACACAATACGCTGAACAGCTACCTGTGCATCATTATCACGATCATATGCGGAATGGCGCTTGTTAAGGGCGGCAATGTCGTACCCGAATGTGTTATAGAGCGAGGAACCTTCTCCGATGAAAACGACCCGAAGACCTGGCGCACTCCCGTCACAAACCGTTTCCCCGTCCTGAATGTTTTCCCGGTCGGCATCATTCCCGACGAGATACTCGGCAAAAACCCCGACCGCATACGCATCATGTTCACCTCCTTCGGCAACCCTCTGCGCAGCTATCCCGACAGCAATAAAATGAAAGAGGCGTTAAGCTCACTTGAGCTTCTTGTCGCCATCGACTGCACCGAGACGGAGGTCACGCAGATCGCCGACTATGTTCTGCCCGGCAGGACCACCTACGAGGGCGGCGGCGACTTTAACGCCTTCACCCTCAACTATCCCGAGATCGTGTTCCAGTCACGCAAGCAGGTGCTTAGACCCGAGGGCGATCCCCGTGAGGATGTTCAGATCTTCGCCGAGCTTACCGAGGCGATGGGGCTTATCCCCAAGCTTCCGCAGTGGCTGTACCGGGCGGCGGAGGACGCCGTTCTTACCGGCGACCGTATGTCGTATTTCGTTAAGCTTCTCGGCTGGACGGCGGCAGGACACCTCAAATACTTTGACCAGCTTGCGACGGTTATTGCACTGACGCTCGGCAAGGCTTACGGCTCTGCCGCAAGAGCAATTTCGTGGGCGGGCATGCTCACCAGCCCCATTTGCGGAAAGAGCGTCGTCACCGTCAAGGCTGACGAAAGGAAGCACCCCATTCTGACCAAGCTGCCCATGTTCAAGGACTGGTGTCAGATGGATGCGGCATTTGAGCTTGTCGACAACCACCCCGAGGGTGCGATCATCGGCATGAACGATCCCGATAATATGCTCAAGAACCATATCCGCACCAAGGACGGCAAGTTCCACACATGGTGCAAGGAGATCGACGAATACATGGAGCGCATCACACCCGAGGCCGAGGAGGAGGCGCTCAAGCTTCAGGGCGGCTGCAACATGATCCTTTCGGCAGGCCGCCACTCGGACGACGGTATGAATGCGACCATGCGAAATCCCGCTACCTACAAGCACCGTCAGCCGTATACCCTCGCAATGAACCCTGAGGACGCAAGGGAGCTGGGCTTTGAAAACGGGCAGATGGTCAGCGTGACGACGAAAGCGGGAAGGCTTGAGATCCCTGTTGAATACACTTGGCAGACAAGCCGGGGCTACTGCATGATACCCCATCATTTCGGATACACCTTTGAGGGTAAAAAGGTCGGCGAGCACTGCAATGTTCTGACCAGCCACGAGGATCTTGAGGAACTGACCGGCAACCCCGTATGGCGCTATACGCCGTGCAGGGTCGAGGCGATTTAAGGAGGTTAGGTCATGGCAAATGTGAAGATAAAAATAAACGGCAAAAGCGTCACCGTTCCCGAGGGAACAACAATACTTGAAGCCGCAAGAAAAAAAGGCGTTTATATCCCGACGCTGTGCGCATACGAGGGCTTAAAGCCCAAGGCCGCATGCAGACTGTGCATGGTCAATGTCAAGGGCGAGGACAAAGAAAAGCTCGCCTGCGCCGTCAAGGTAAAGGACGGCATGGTCATAACGACAGACTCCGACGAGCTTTTTGCAAAGCGCAAGGCATTGGTCGAGGAAATGTTCCGTCAGCACACCGTTGACTGCCACCACTGCATGCGCATCGGGTCGACGCTGGCTAAGGACTTCGACCCCAAGTTCTGCAAGGACTGCTACTTCTGCGACTGCGTGAAGGACGGCTTCTGCGAGCTTCAGCAAAAGGCGCTGGAGTTCGGCGTGGATGTGCTTCCCTTTGAGCCTCACGAGCATGATTTCGGCATTGACACCTCCACCGGCAGCGTTATCCGCAACATGGACAAGTGCATCAAATGCCGCCGCTGCGTTGATATCTGCAAGGCACAGGGCGTCGGCATACTCGGCATGATAAAAACCGAAAACGGTCAGACCGTGGGTGCAAAAAACGGCCTGAAGGCCGACGGCTGCATCCGCTGCGGCAGATGTGTCGAGGTCTGTCCGACGGGAGCCTTGTATATGCTCGAGCACAAGGACGAGGTCGTGTACTTTGCGCATCAGTACGATACGGAGACCGCCGCAATGGTGTGCTCGTGCGTGATAGACGAGCTTGAAAAGCTCTATGGCGAAAAATTCGAGTACGGTCAGCTTCTGACCGCCGTCAAAAAGCTCGGTGTCGATCATGTGTACTCTCCGGCATATGCCCGTGCACAGTCGCTGGCTCAGGCCGCCCGCCTGCTGGATGAAAATCTCGGCAAAAAGCCCGTCCTTCTGACGGATAACCATGCGGCAAAAAGCTTCCTGCGCTCGCATTTCCCCGAGCTGGAGGAGAATTTTGCATTCTACGATTCAAAAGAGAAGTGCTTCGGCGACTATATGCATGAGCATCATCCCGGTGCAAAGCTCATTTCCGTGAGCAATAACAATTCCTCCGGCGCCGAGGCTGCCGAGACCGGCTGCGTTGACTATTACATCAACGCCCGTGAGCTTTACCGCATCATCATGCGCACCGGCGGCAGACCGTCGGTCAAGCGCCCGATCGATGCCGAGGAGATAGCCGAATTCGAGAAGAGCGACCGCTATGCCGAGCTGTTTGGGGCTGGCGGCTGGTATGTCGACAAGCCGGCGGAGGAGCTTGAATTTACCGAAAACGGCAAACGGTACAAGGCGCTCATCTGCCATAATCTCGGTCAGGTCAAGGCTGCCGTAGCCAAGCTTGACAAATACGATGTGATCAAAATAACGGCATAAATCAAAGCAAAAAACTCCGAGTCATACGGCCTAAAGCGAAAGCCACGGCCGTGTGACCGGGGTGCAGCCGGAAACAGCTGCGCCTTCCGTTTTTGAAAAGGAGTACAATATGGACAAAGACAAGCTCAGGTGCCTTATTATAATGGCGCTGTGCTGCGACCTTGGGCTTTTTTCAAAGCGGCTCATTGCGCCTGCGGCAAATGTCATTACCGACGCTCTGCACATACCCGGAGGGATAGGCACGGCCTTTTCCCTCATATTCCTTGTCGTGGCGGCAGGCCTCATGCCGAGGTTCTGGTGCGGCACGGTCATGGGTGCCGTGCAGAGCGTGATCGCTCTTTCTTTGGGAATGGTGGGCAGCATGGGAGCACTCTCTCCGATAGGCTACATTGTTCCGGGCTTTGTCATCGATTGTGTAATGTGGGTGGCAAGAAGGCTCAACGCAAAAACGCAATACACCGTTATAATTGCCAATATGCTTTCTGCGGCAGCAGCAAGCATCACCGCAAATTTTATAGTGTTTCGTTTGAGTGGAGTAGTTTTGCTGCTATATGTATCGGTCGCACTGACAAGCGGTGCAATATGCGGCGTTTTGGGAGGAGAAATTCTCAGACGGCTGCAAAATATCAGGCCAAGCGAAAAGAGAAAGGACGATCATCATGAAAAAGAGCTCGAAAATTATAATAGCAGTTATTGCGGCGCTGATCGCGCTGACGGCTGTTTTGGCAATCGTACACTCGAACACCCGAACCGAAGTGCCTGACGGAGCGCTGCTGGTAAGCTGCGGCGGCGAGAAAAAATATGTCGATCTCAATTCGCTCAATGCCGTTCCCGTTCAGGGCAGCGTAGTCAACGGAAAGGGCAAAAAAAGCGATATCGACACGCAGGGTGTCCCGCTTGCCGATGTGATAAAAGGTGCGGGCTTTGACCCGAACGGTGCTGCGGCAGTCAAGGTGACGGCAGACGATGAATTTTTTGCCGAGCTCAGCGGCGACGAGCTGAACGAGGCAGGCAAAGCATATCTTATCAGCGAGGGTAACGGCAGTATGCGGCTCGTCGTTTTCGGAGACAGCAATGCCAAGCGCAATGTACGCAATGTCGTAAGTGTTGAGATAAGCGTTAAATGAATATTCTGAAGAAATTCACAAGCAAGCGCAACGAGGTGCTCCTTGCAGAGGACGAAAACGGGCGCTTTGTCATAAAACGCTATGCAAAAGCAGGGGCTGCGGCGGCGGAAAAAGCGGTCTATGACCTCTTGTCCGGCGGCAAGGTGCGTATTCCGAAAATCTTATCCTCCGGCGAGCACGAGCTGAAGCTTGAATATGTTGACGGTGTTACATTAACTGAGCTTCTCGAGAGTCAGGAGCATGCAGAAAGCGTCGATTTTGCACCGTGGGAAGAGCTTGTCAAATGGCTCTGTCTGTTTAACGAGGAAACCGGCCTTGCTCCGGGCGACTGCAATCTGCGCAATTTTATTTTGGATGCGCAGGGACGGGTCTGCGGAATAGACTTTGAGCAGTGCCAAGAGAGCGGCATTTTAGAGGCAGCCGCTGCGGTCTTCGCTTTCGTCGAGCTGTACGACCCGCAGGAGACGCCGCTTAAAATGTCCGTTTCGCACTTCTTGCAAGAGAAATTTTCCGAAATTGCGGGTATATCCGCTCAGGAGCTTGCCGAGCAAACAGCTTGTCAGAAGGCTGCGATAATTTCAAGGCGTGAGCGCAGAAAATATGACGCGGCATTTTCTGCTGCCATTCTTGCGGGAGGCAAAAGCTCCCGCATGGGCTCGTGCAAGGCAGAGCTGCCGTGGGGCGGAAAAACGCTCGTTGAGCATCAGGTAAATAAAATAAGCGCTCTCGGCATCAGCAATATCATGGTCTCGGGCTATTCAAGGCCTGTCGCCGGCACAAGATTTGTCCCTGATATCTATCCGGAAAAGGGACCGCTCGGCGGTATTCACGCCTGCCTGTGCGCCGCAAACAAAGCTGCGTGCTTTGTGATAAGCGTGGACACACCGCTGTTTTCGCCGGATGAAATGAAGCTGTTGATAAAAGCGCACCTTGCCGGAGACAGCCCGATAACTGTCGCCGAGCATCGCGGAACGCTTGAGCCGCTTATCGGCGTGTATGACAGCAGCCTGTCCGACGCAGCTGAAGAAATCCTGCAAGGCGCAAATACCTCAGTAAAGCACCTGCTTGATCAAATCGGCTTTGCAGTATGTGAATTTTCAGATGAAAATTCGGTTCGAAACTGTAATACGCCTGACGAGTACAACGAGCTATATACAGAGACAAAAGAGCATCATAAAATCGACAACAAATAAAGAAAAGGGTGGCAGAGATACTTATCTGTCACCCTTTTGACTGCACGCTTTATGCAAAAATCAGCTCTGTGTTCACAATTTCCATCGCACGATTTCGGACATTGTTCATTCGACTGACACACTTCAATTGGTCGACGGCTTTCAGCTGCTCGGTTATCCCCTCCGACGCAGCAATCTGCTGTACCGATCGTTCAAACATTGCTTCCGCCTGCCTGTCAACATCCGCAAGATAGGCATTCAGTTTGCCACTTGTCAACAGGCTGGCGTAGACAGTTTTGCGGTGGCGTTTCAAGTAGTGTAGATGCCGCTGGCCCAATATTCCGATTGGCTCTTGCTCCGGCTCATCCTCTCCGACAATGAGATAGTAATCACCGACCAACTCATATTTCAGCCCCGTGCGTTCATCCGCAATGTGTTTTTCCATTGAATTGACCTCCTAAAGATTTTATGAAATCATTGTAGCAGGAGAATTATCTGAAATCGAATGTGTGGATGTAGAAAATCACCGAGATTAGCCCATTTAGGACTTTTCTCGGTGATTTTCTATTTGCCCTTGCTATGCCTGATCACTTGATTCTTTGAATGCTTCGTTATCAGCCCGCAGCTTTATCCGCAGCGGCTTTTTCCGTGTTGCTTTTTATTCGATATGTTCCCGGATGAAGCGATCCCACTGCCACTCCGGTCCGGACTCCAGCACTTCCAGCAGCAATTGCTGCGCTTCCTGTTTTTTGAGTCCATAAACATACTTGATCAGTTTGTCTTCACGCGCCTGCAGGTAGTTCTCCCTATCTTCCTCCGCTTTTTGGACATTTTCGTAATAACTTTTTGCTTCCTCGGGAAATGCCGTGAAGAATACTGCCAGCATATGTTTGCAGATGACCCGCCTGCCGCGGCGTGGGGGCAGGTACAGGAGGAGCGGCGGACATGATCCAGATCCATGATGACCTCATATGACGCTTTTCTGCTTCCGGAAACAACGGCCTGAAACCGCATGTCGTCAAGGCGCTGCAAATGCAGCACTTTTTTGTGTGCAAAGTATTCATACCCACGCCAACGGGATTCTGCGCTGGAGGCTGTGAGCAGGCTCATGTTCTTTCGGCTCCTTCGGAATGAAGGGGGAACAAGCCGGACGGAGCGACGCAAGCCTTTCGCTTCCGGCCTGTTTCCGTTGTACTTTTTCTGCTCCGTTTTTTCAACAGGAAAGCTGCGCGTTGACCGAAAGAGCCTTTTCCTGGTAGAATCATCCGGCTTTGCCACGCAGCAGCACCGGCCCGCAGCCCGCCCACTCAAGCAGGGAAGGCGGCGCGGATAAAATATCCGGCGGCTCATCTTGAGCCGCCGGAGCTTGCACGGAACGGGCTTTGCTCCGACATGGAAAAGTACCACCATTTTGATAGAATACGCCCGGTTTTACCGGGTGCATTTTTATTTCGACAGGTTGTCAATCAATTTGCCAGCTGTACCAGCTTTCCTTGTGTACTCTGCTCCTTCGGTATCCTTAGCGTAAACAAAGAGCTTTGTTTTACGGTTTTCCTTCGAATAGCACTTCAATAACTCATCCTTATAAACTGGGTTTCTGCCATTTCTGAAGGGTTAAGGGATGCCTTTCCGTCGAACTCTCGATTGACAGGATATATTATATTATATCTACCATCTTTTTTGATCGCATATCCCAAATATGTAATGTTTACTGTTCGATTCCCGATGTTCGTTGCCGAAGCAGACATACCCAGAATCTGTGTTTCCGCACCAACACCCGGAATCATACTTGCACCAAGAGACATATATGACCCTAACATCAGTTTTTCTTATATGGCAATCTTGCTGTACGAACAGAAACCACGATGGCTGTAACGCTCAGAACAAGTCCGATTAAAGACAGAATAGCTGTAAGAAAACCATTATTCTCATTGCACCACTAAATAATATTCATACTGAGATTCCTCATAATTTACAAATTATATGTTTAGCTTCGTCATCAAGCCTTTTGAAGGCATAGAGGCGGTTTTAAAGGCATTTTTAATCGTTCGCGCTTCAACCTCACCCAGTGCGGCTATTTCATCAATTATGGCTTGCGCAGCTGAGATGTTGTTCGTCGGTACTCTTATGCGAATTGCAGTTCCGTGAAATGAGGTGCTTTTTTCTGCAACACCGTGGTTATCAATGAGCAACGCGTCACCATAACTGATTATGCAAAAACTGCCGTTCAGCTTTTGACATATCTGACTAACCATATAAAGCCCAAATCCGCTGTTTTTCCATACATCGTAATCATGCGGCTTAAACTCATAGGCGGGTCGGAATGATTCTGAAATACCTGCACGAATAGCCCATTTTAAAGCAGAACGGTTATCATGAATATATTTTGCATGTGCAGCGTTACGCGTTATACTTTGGAATACCCCGATTCCTTCGTCAATGATTGCAATTTCAGCCAATTGGTAAGTGGGCCAGTACTGCCCACATATCCACATCTCGTCTGCTTGAGCGTGTTCAGGGGTATTTCTCAGTATTTCGCGGACTGAATATGTAAGCAGCTTATGTAATTCCTTATTTCCCCTATCAATGACATGAGAAAGTCGAGCAGACTCTCTTTCTATCATATCACCGATTTCTATTGACCCACCATCACGAAATGCGCGTTCCTGCAAAGAGCGTATCGAAATAGGTGTAATCGGAATATAATTTGAACTACCAGTGGCTTCACCGGGGCTTTTTCCAACGCTTATGGATTCGGATAAATATTTGAAGAAGCCCATCGTCCCGGCATAACTTTTTCCGTTGATGCCAGAAATAGAGAAAGCGTTATCATGGTATTGATACCGAAAACGTTTGATAATTGCCCCTGCCATCAACATGGGAAGTGGGTCAAAATTTGTCATTCTGGAAAAATCCAAAACGACATCATCAAATGGCCCAATCTCATAGTTGCGCAGATTGCCATCTAATCGCAATGCATTGTTCAAATCCAAGTCAGGAATTGCTATACGGATTTCGCTCATAAAGTCCATTCCTTATTTCAACTGCGCCTTCAGTTCCTGAAAGCTCTCCAGCGCGCTCTGGAGGTTTTCGATGATATCATCGGCCAGCACGTCGGGCGAGGGCAGGTTGTCCAGATCGGCAAGGGACTTGTCCTTGATCCAGAAGATATCGAGGCTGGTCTTGTCCCGCGCAAGGATGTCGGCAATATCGAATTTGCGCCAGCGGCCATCCGGGTTATCTTCGCTCCACGTTTCGGTGCGTTCGTACCGATTCTCCGGATGATAACAGGCGATGAAGTCCAGCAGATCGGAATACTGCATCGGATGCTGTTTCAGCGTAAAGTGAACGTTGGTGCGAAAATCGTAGATCCAGACGGCCTTCGTCTGCGTTTCGGCGCTAGCCGGACGCTTATCGAAGAAGATGACGTTCGCTTTGACGCCCGGCTTATAGAAGATGCCCGTGGGCAGACGCAGGATTGTATGCAGATCACAGGTAGCAAGCAGCTTCTTGCGGACGATCTCGCCAGCGCCGCCCTCAAAGAGCACGTTGTCCGGCACGACCACCGCAGCCTTGCCCGTGGCTTTCAGGATGGTATTGATGTGCTGGACGAAATTGAGCTGCTTGTTGCTGCTGGTGGTCCAGAAATCCTGACGGTTATATACGAGGTCTTCTTCCTCCTGTTCGCCTTCCTCATTGGTGAAGGTGAGGGAGGATTTTTTGCCGAAGGGCGGATTGGTGAGAACGTAATCCACGCGATAGCCGGGATCGGTGAGCAGCGAATCGCCGTGGGCGACAGGAACGCTGCCGTAGATATCCCCGATGTTGTGCAGGTACAGATTCATCAGGCACAGCTTGAAGGTGGACGCCACCAGCTCATTTCCGTAGAAAGTCCCGTTTTTCAGGAATTCCTTCTGCTCCCGGTCAAGCGTATAGTTCTCCGGATCGGCAAGGAACGCCTGCGCCGCGAGGAAAAATCCCCCGCTGCCGCAGCAGGGATCAGCGATTGTTTTCATCGGCTCCGGGCGGATGCAGGCGACCATCGCCTGGATCAGCGCGCGCGGTGTGAAATACTGGCCTGCGCCGGATTTTACGTCTTCCGCGTTTTTCTGCAGCAAACCTTCATAGATCTCGCCCTTCACGTCCGAAGACATGGAGACCCATTTCTCCCGGTCGATCATCTGCACGATCCGGTAAAGGATCGCGGCGTTGCTGACCTTGTTGATCGCGCCCTTGAAGATCTGACCCAGGATGCCGCCCTGCTCCCCCAGCTTTTCCAGCGTATCTTTGTACTGTTCTTCCAGATCCGCACCCGTGAGGGTGTTCATATCCTGCCATGTATAGCCGGCAGGAATACCGGACTCTTTCTTATACGGCGGCTTGGCATACTCGTCCGACATCTTGAGGAATATCAGGTATGTAAGCTGCTCCAGATAATCTCCATAGGATAATCCGTCATCCCGGAGCGGGTTGCACATGCCCCAGACTTTGGAGATGATAGATGATGTTTGTTCACTCATAGTTCGTCCCTTTTTCTGAATGGAATGGTTTCTCCCTGTTCAATCACAGGATTCAGCTCTTTAGAGTTTTGGTTGAATCTGGCTTAAGCACTGTACTATTTCGGACGGGTTGACTGCCAACCATTGCTCAAAGTCAACTGTCAGCTTATCTTCGTTCAAATATTGATACATATCACAGAAGCAATAGCTCTCTTCGGAAAACTTGGAAATAACTTGATAGAGAGCATTTCTTTCCCTCAATCGTCCATCTCTTTCATCCGCTGTATTTTGATTGCAGACGCGGAGATCTTCCAGCGTTTGGCACATACTCAAGTTGTTTTTCGGAATTCTTTTTAACTCATTAACAAGGTAGGCTGTGATGGATTTTGAAAACTGTGGAGCCCTTTGAGATAATGGACATTTGCACCATTTCTCAGCTGAGTATTGAAGCATATAAAGTGACATTGCTTCGCAGATCGTTTCTTCAAGCCAACTGAGAGTATAGTCTTTGTTGGCCTTTCCTTGCCTGATCGCATAATGGCAGATCTCATGTGATAACTGATAGACAGTTTGTGCCCAATACGAAGTGCTTGATTGAGCAAGCCTTATCATTACTGGATTTGTATTTATTATGAGCATAGGGCATTCGGATGTAGGATCATTAAAAACAATGCACTTTTCTGCGTTCATTATCTTTGCTCCAAATATTCGACTATACTCCGGAAGGAGAAAATGCAGTATGTATCTCACGCTGTCGCTTCCATCAAAAGCAGCGACAGTCCATTTATCAAAAGAGTTCATAATGCCCCTCCAAACGCTTGCTTCAGGATGCCCTGCCGCATGGCTTCTGCCTGCTGCAAAGCAGTATCTACCGTCTGTTCGATGCTGTCGCAGACGGACATTTTACAGCCCATTTTCATTGTGATGTCCCGCTGCATCTCAGCGGTTACAAATGGCACAGGAATATACTGAACAATGTCTTCGTTAAGATTCTTCATCGTTGTGCCTGTTGCATGTTCTTCAAGATAATGCACCACATCAGGACTTGACAATATTTGAGCATAAAAACCAGCATCAAAATTAGGCTTTAAACGGAATAGAATACTCCCTGTACCGCACAGCCAGCCATTTTCTACATCAGTTATTGCCGCAGCCCTTCCCATTTCTCCTCTACGTCCCATGATGATGTCATTTGTCTGTAACCTGTAAGCAGACAAGTCTCTCGCTTTCTCTTCTGAGACTGTTACCGAAGCGCTGAGGAGAATCTTTCCACTTTTTATGTGCTGTGGATTGATAACGGGCACGCCACCAGAAATATAATCGCTTTTATGTAACATTGTTCCAAAGGGGCCAATACGAATATCATCCACTATCTCTCTGATTTCCACTGTTTTAGAAGATAATTCTGATGAAAATGCCTCTTTCAGCACGGCCTGCCGATACACCGCAAGCTGTGCTTTTGTTTTTTTCAGCGTCTCCACTCCGGCATCGAGTTGGGAGAACAGTTCCTCAATACGGGAAACGATGCGTTCCTGTTCTGGGAGAGGAGGAACACAGACTCTAATCTTCGAATACTGCTGTATCCAATACCGCTTATGGGTGCTATGGTCGAAATTGATGATCTGCATCCGATAATAAATATACTTCGGCAACACCAAATCTTTGTTAATGTGCAGAATCTTCATCGCGGACGATTTTACTTTAAATGGGAAGTTTACATACTGTGTTGCAGTTGTAAAATCGTCAAAAATGATGACCGGGGTTTTATCAAAGACCCCATCCATCTCGTTTGTATAACCAAGGATAAAAGATTTACCTGCAGTTAATACGGGAACAGAGTATGAATCACTGTAGTCTGTTGATTTGACAATATAAGCGGTCGGCTGCTCATACTCGAGCAAATCGCCAAGCTCGTATTCACTGTAGCCTTGCAACTTGAATCAACATCCTTTCAGCCGTTATATGGGTCAAATGATAAGTACGATGAGATATCTTCACCTGATAATTCAGTTGAGCGTCTACCTTTTTCTACGGTAAAATAAGCATTTATTTTGCAATGAGGGCAATAACAGGAGCCTTCCTCATAATCACAATGAAGCTGCACCAGCACATGCTCACTGTCAAAACAATGAGAACAATAGAATAACTGAGGATTCTCGTCCTTCAACGTGATATAAGGATCTCTATGACGGATTATTTGCCCCTCAACATCTTTTTTCTTCTTTAGCTCCGTGTTTTCTTCTTTTAGTTTGGCATTCTCAGCCTGAAGGTCCAATGCCTGCGCACTCAAATCAAGCAGTTGTTTGTACAGTTCAATATTATCTGCCTTCTGGGCAAGGGCAATTGCATCCTTAAATGCATCATAGAAAGCCATTGTGTACCTCCTTACGCCACCAGTTCCACGTTCATTTCCTGCAAAATCGCCTTGTACTGATCTCCGAACACATCGTAAAACCTGCCCAGACCACCCTTGCGATCAAAGGGACTGAGGTCAAGGTCCTCCGGTTCAATACTGAGGGAAACAGCGATGTGATCCTTGATGAGGCGCAGCCATTCCATCTGCTCATCCGTAAAATGGATATGGCCTGCGTTCCGGCGCAGCGTCCACTGCATGAAGTTATAATTCACCTTGTCCGCGAACGGGGCGAGATGATCGGCATAGCCCATCTCAAAGCGGATGATGGAGATCAGATCCGTAAGCTGCGCCACGGTGCCCCGCTTGACCTTTTCCGGCTTCCTAATGGCATAGCATTCCCACAGGCGCTCGATGGTGATGCTCTGCGCCTTCAGCTTTTCATACAGGGCTTTGAGCTGGTTGATTGCCATAGCACGGTCCTTATACCGCTGATCGTAAATGATCCGCAGGGCAAGGATCTCGTCCTTATTCTCCTCGATGAATTCATGGAAGGTTTTGAGGACACGGTCGGCATTGGCCTGCTTATCGGTATCGTACCCGGCAAAGAGCACCGTGTCGATATTCACGGAGTCGATGACCTGCTCATGGCTGCGGCGCACGTTCTCAATGTAATCCCGGACGTCGGGATCGAAGAAGGGCTGAACGGCCTGCCGGATCAGGTCTTTCTTCGCCTCGTCCATGCGGCGCTGCTCGTCCTCGGCCGGCTCATGATCGTCGGACAGATCGACACCGGCCTTGGAGGAAACAATATCCGGATCAAAAGCATCCAACAGCCGCTGGGCGATGTTCCCGGCGCTGCTGCCGACGGTGCTGCTGAATTCAGTGCGCTCCCGGTCGGTCATCTGGCTGTTGAGCCGGATGACGCGGTTGGCGAGTGATGTAAGGGTGTCTTCATCCTTCGCACCCATGGCCACGTTCAGCATCAACTCTTTCATGCTGACGGAGGGCTTGCACTCCAGCGTGCGGGTCTCGGTCTTTTTGGATTTCGTGACGCCAACGGCGTCCACGATCACAAAATGATCCTTGTTCTCCGTGGCGGAAGGCGTCACCTTCTGCAGGTCGTCCTTGCCGAGGGTGCGGGTGCCGCGCCCCTTCATCTGCTCGAAATAGTTTTTGCTGCGGACGTCGCGCATAAAGATCAGGCACTCGATGGGCTTCACGTCCGTCCCGGTGGCGATCATGTCAACGGTAACGGCAATACGGGGATTATAATCGTTGCGGAAGGCACTGAGAACAGTCTCCGGACGATCCGCCTGACAGGTGATCTTCTGGCAGAAGTCATTGCCCTCGTCAAACTCCTCCCGGACGATCTGGATGATATCATCCGCGTGGCTGTCGGTCTTGGCAAAGATCAGCGTCTTCGGCACTTCGCGGCGGTGCGGGAAAAGCTGCGTGAACAGGTTGTCCCGGAACGCTCGGATCACGGTGCGGATCTGGCTGGGATTCACAACATCCCGATCCAGCTTTGCTGTGGTATAGATCAGGTCCTCGTCCATCTGCTTCCAGCGCTTTGCACGGGTCAGGCGGTCTCGATACTCGATCTGCTGCTTGAGGATTGTCGCACCGTTTTTCGTAACATCGGTCTCAATGAGGAAGATGTCCTCACCGACATTGACCCCATCGATAATGGCCTGCTCGCGCGAATACTCGCTGACCACGTTCTGGTTGAAAAAGGCAAAGGTGCGCTTGTCCGGCGTGGCGGTCAGGCCGATGATGAAAGCGTCGAAATACTCCAGCACCTGATTCCACACGTTGTAGATCGACCGATGGCATTCATCGACGATGATGCAGTCGAAAAACTCCGGGGGAACCTTTTCGTTATAGACGACCTCTTTTGCGGCCTGTGTGTCGGCTCCGGCCTGCTCGAAGAAGGATTCTTCCTCTGCGGATTCATCCATTTCCTCACCCTTCAGGATGGAGTACATCCGCTGAATGGTGCTGACGCAGATCTGGATGTCATTGGGGATATAGGAGCTGTTCAGGCGGCGAACACCGTAAAGCTGGGCAAAGGAGCGGTTGTCGTCATTCGGCGTATAGGCAAGGAATTCCCGCTCCGCCTGCTCGCCCAGTGACTTGGTGTCCACAAGGAACAGGATGCGCTTCATCTTGCCAAACTTCAGCAGACGATATGCTGCCGTGATTGCTGTGAAAGTCTTGCCTGCGCCGGTTGCCATCTGCACCAGCGCCTTGGGGCGATTATCCGCAAAGGAAGCATCCAGATTCCGGATTGCTGTGATCTGGCATTTGCGGAATCCGGCGGTATCGAAAGCCGGGAAGCGCTTCATGTTGTTGCGGATCGTATCGTCCTTTGCAAGCAGGGCCAGCAGCGTTTCCGGCCTGTGGAAGGAAAATACACGCCGGGAGCGATACTTGACATCAGCATAATCCGTGAAACGGGTAAGCTGCCCGGTGGCTTCATAGGCAAAGCGGATCTTATACTCGGTGGTTATGTATTTGAAGGTGCTGTTGGCATAGCGCCCGGACTGGCCCTCGACGACCGTGATGTTCTCGCCCAGCTCGTCCTTCTTCGCTTCAATCACGCCTACGGGCTTCCCATCAACAAAAAGAGCATAGTCAACTGGCCCGGTACTGGTGGGATATTTCCGAACAGCAACACCGAGAGAAGCCATGGGATTCACTTTTTTCAGATCCTGAACGACCCAGCCGGATTGCGCAAGACGGGCATCGATCAGTTGTCTGGCTCTTTCTTCAGGGGTCATGTTGGTCGCCTCCCAGCACAACAAAAAACAAATCACACTTATATTTTAACATAATATTATATCACGATCCAGCTGGATAATCTACTGCTTCCGCAGCTTTTGCGGAGGCAGTTTTTTCACTTTTCTGAAAGTTTTTAGAAAGTAGTTAAGTTTTCACCTTTCCCGTGGCCGTATATCAGGGAAGCAAATCTTTTTGGAGAAAACACCTGATCAAAACAGCATGTTTTTCTCCGTATATCGGAAAACACCCGCTCAAAACGGTCTGTGTTTCTCCGTATAGCGGAGAGTGAAGAAAAAGCTTGAAAAACACTGGTCAAAACGGCCCATGTTTCTCCGTATGGTGAAAAAAGCTGGCAAACCATAAAAGTTTCGTCCTCTCTCGTGGCCGTATATTGAGGAGCACATCTTTTTTCGGAGCAGGGTGGTCAAAGCAGTCACCTTTTCTCCGTAGGGTGAGAGGATCTGCTCTCCGAAACGATATAGATCGGAGGTGATCACAATGTACGGAAAGCTGCATCAGGTGTGGAGCCTTTTCTGCCCCGTACCCGGTTAGCATCCATACACCAAGTGTGGAGGTCATGGAGCTCTTTTCCTAAAGGTCTATGCACCCACTCACAGCAGAAAGCCTTGCTGTAAGCGGCTTTCCGGGCAAAAAGAAACGGACCAAACATCGACACATTGTATCAATGTTTGGTCCAATTATGGTGCGCCTGAAGGGACTCGAACCCACACGCTGAAAGCACGAGAACCTAAATCTCGCATGTCTACCAATTCCATCACAGGCGCAAACAGAAAGCGGCGGTATTGGCCGCCGCTCATAAGCCTCTATTTTGACACGGGGAGGTTCCCGAGGCGGAGCAAAACGCTGTATCCGCGCGCCGTCATAGACGGTGTATTTATCTTATCACAGCCGCGGCGGCTTGGCAAGTAGGCAAACGCAAATGCCGCGCAAAACTTTCTTTCCCGCACAAATTGACAACCGTCCGCAAACCTGCTATCATGCTCTGTCGAAAGCTTGATCTGGAGGGGTGCAGAATGCAGAAATATACGGTGTCCGTCATCACGGCCGGGTGCCTCTGGGGCCTGATGGGCCTGTTCACGCGCACGCTGGCGACCTATGGTGTGGACTCCACGGGCGCGATCGTACTGCGCTGCGGCATTGCGGCGCTGCTGTTCGCCGTCACACTGCTCGTGCGCAATCCGAAGCAGTTTCGCATCCGGGTCAAAGACATCTGGTGCTTTATCGGCACCGGCATCTGCAGCCTGCTGTTTTTCACGTATTGCTATTTTCAGGCCATCACGCTCATGGACCTGTCCACGGCGGCCGTGCTGCTGTACACCGCGCCGTCGATCGTCATGATCCTCTCGCTGGTCCTGTTTCATGAGCGCATCACGGTGCAGAAGCTCATTGCGCTTGTGCTGGCGTTTGCCGGCTGCTGCCTGGTGTCGCTCGTCGGTGGGGAGCACAAGCTCTCCACGATCGGCATTCTCTACGGCCTCGGCGCGGGCTTCGGCTATGCGCTCTACAGCATCTTTGCCCGCTACGCGCTCGACCGCGGCTACTCGAGCAACACCATTAACTTTTATTCCTGTCTGCTGACCACCATTGGCGCGGTCATTATCTGGGGCGCGGTGCAGCCGCTCGGCGTCATGTTCGGCTCGTGGAAGGGCTTCGGCCTGTGCACGGCGCTCGGCATCGTCACGTGCTACCTGCCGTATCTGCTCTATACCTTCGGCCTTACCGGACTTGAGACCGGCAAGGCGTCCATCCTCGCGTCGTTTGAGCCGGTCGTGGCGACGCTGGTCGGCATTTTCGTGTTCCACGAAAAGCTCACGCCGCTGAGCGCGCTCGGCTGTGTGTGCGTGCTCTCGGCTGTGGTGCTGCTCAATCTCAAGCGCCGGCAGAAAGCCAATTGAATGCAATAGAAAAACCGTCCGTTCCCGATCGGGAGCGGACGGTTTTTGCGTATGGAACTTACTTGTTGTTGTAGGCTTCGATGCCCTTGGCCAGCAGCTCCATGGAGCGCTTGAGGGCGTCCTGATTGATGACATAGGCCATACGGATCTCGTTGACGCCGGTGTGCGGCGTCTTGTAGAAGCTCTCGGCCGGGGTGAACATGAGCGTGTCGCCGTTGTCGTCAAACTCCTCAAGCATGAACAGCTGGAACTTTTCCGCGTCGTCCACGGGCAGCTTGGCCATGACGTAGAACGCGCCCTTCGGCTCGGAATAGATGACGCCGGGGATCTTCTTGAGTCCTTCGACGAGCGTGTCGCGGCGGGCCTTGTATTCCTTGCGCACGGCGTCAAAGTACTCGGGGCCGACGGTGTAGAGTGCGGCGGACGCGACCTGGTCGATCGTGGAGGCGCACAGACGGCCCTGGCACCACTTCATGGCGTTGTTGTAGAGCTCCGCATTGCGCGTGATCACGCAGCCGATGCGTGCGCCGCAGGCGCTGAAGCGCTTGGACACGGAGTCGATGACGACGACGTTGTCCTCATAACCCTCGAGCTGCAGCAGGCTCATGAGCTTCTCGCCGCCGTAGACAAACTCGCGGTACACCTCATCGCCGATGATGAACAGATTGTGCTCTTTGGCGATGTCGGCCATGAGACGGAGCTCTTCCTCGGTGAGGATGGTGCCGGTCGGGTTGCCAGGGTTCGTGAAGAGGATGGCGCGGGTGTGCTCGTTGATGCACGCCTCGACGCGCTCACGGATGGCGAACTTGTAGTTCTCCTCCGGCGTTGTGGTGATCGGGCGGATGGTCGCGCCGGTCAGCGTGACGAACGTGCTGTAGTTCGGGTAGAACGGCTCGGGGATGATGATCTCATCACCCTCGTCGAGGATGCAGCTGAGCGCGATCTGCAGCGCCTCGCTGCCGCCGGTGGTGATGAGCACCTGCTTGTTGGTGATGGGCGCGTCGATCTTGCCGTAATAGTTGACGACCGCGTCGATCATCTCGGGCACGCCGTCGGACGGGGCGTAGGCCAGGACCGGCTGGCTGAAGTTCTTGACGGCCTCGAAGTAGGCCTCGGGGGTGGCAATATCGGGCTGGCCGATGTTCAGGTGGTAGAGCTTCTTGCCTTTTTTGGCAGCCTCATTGGCATAGGGCGCAAACTTGCGCATGGGCGAGAGGCCGCATTTTTCGATCTTGCTGGAAAATTTCATGTTGCTCCTCCGTTTATCTTTGTATTTTTGCTTTCTTTTCTTACGCTCAATCGCATCCATGATAACGCATTTTTTCAGAAACTACAACTGGTTTTTTGGAAAAATCCGGCCACAAATTTAACAATCACGCTCCGCAGAAGCGGCTGCGCATATAAAAGACCGCCGCAGCATTGCGCTGCGGCGGCCGATGCGTATTTGGTTTCGATGCGGGCTCAGACCTTGAAGTCCACGGAGGTCGCGCCCTGATCGTCCTGCTCGAAGGTGTAGTCCTTGCCGGGCAGGATGGCGTTGAGCAGGATGCCCACGATGGAGGAGACAGCCAGACCCGACAGGGACACGACGCCGATCTGGATGCTGCCGGAGTAGGTGATGCCGATGGCGAGCACGAGGATGAGCGCGGCGATGATGACGTTGCGGGTGTTGGTGAAGTCGACCTTGTTCTCGACGACGTTGCGCACGCCGACGGCGGAGATCATGCCGTAGAGCACGAGGGACACGCCGCCGATGGTGGCCGTCGGCATGGCGGACACGAGGGCTGCAAACTTCGGGCAGAAGGACACGACGATCGCGATGCAGGCTGCGATGCGGATGACGCGGGGATCGTAGACGCGGGACAGGGCAAGCACGCCGGTGTTCTCACCATAGGTGGTGTTGGCCGGGGCACCGAAGAGGGAAGCGAGGGTGGTAGCCAGACCGTCACCCAGCAGGGTGCGGTGGAAGCCGGGGTCGACCATGAAGTTCTTGCCGCAGGTGGAGGAGATGGCGCAGATGTCGCCGATGTGCTCGACCATGGTGGCAAGGGACAGGGGCACGACCGTCAGCACGGCGGACCAGAGGACGCCGCTGTCGACCGGGCCGGCGAAGAGGTGGAACACGCTGTTTTTCCAGAAGATCGGCAGGCCGAACCACTTGGCGCTGCTGACGGCAGCGGCGACGGAGGCGCGCTCCGCGGGATCAACGATGAGTGCGAAGATGTAAGAGCCGAGCACGCCGAGCAGGATCGGGATGATCTTGGCCATGCCCTTGCCCCACATGTTGAAGCCGATGACGATCAGGATCGCGACGACGGCGACAAGCCAGTTGGCACGGCAGTTGGTGATGGCGGAAGAGGACAGCGTCAGGCCGATGGCGATGATGATCGGGCCGGTGACGATCGGCGGGAAGTAGCGCATGACTTTCTTGACGCCGAAGATCTTGAACAGGGACGACAGGATGATGTACATCAGGCCCGCGATGGCGACGCCGAAGCAGGCGTAGGCCAGCAGGTCATTATTATAGATCGCGGAGCCGTCCGGATTCGTGCCGATGGTGCGCACGGCGTTGTAGCCGCCGATGAAAGCGAATGAGCTGCCGAGGAAGGCCGGGACCTTGCCCTTGGTCAGCAGGTGGAACAGCAGCGTGCCGAGGCCGGCGAACAGCAGCGTTGTTGCGACGTCGAGGCCGGAGAGCGCCGGGACGAGGACGGTCGCGCCGAACATGGCGAACATGTGCTGGAGACCCAGAACGAACATTCTGGGTGCGCCGAGTGTACGTGCGTCGTACACCGGCTCGTTGCCGATGGATTTGTTGCTCATAGATTTTTTCCTCCCGTGAAAATTTAATCTATTCTTTATCCTCTCTCGAGGATGCAGACACTGTTTTCTCCGTCCGTCTCCTGCAGGCGGACGGCCACGACCTCGCTCTTGGCGGTCGGGATGTTTTTGCCGACGTAATTGGCTTTGATCGGCAGCTCGGAGTGGCCGCGGTCAATCAGGGAAAAGAGCTGGATGCGCGCCGGACGGCCGAGCTGCATCACGGCGTCGAGCGCTGCGCGCGCGGTGCGGCAGGTGTAGATGACGTCGTCGACCAGCACAACGGTCTTGCCCGCGATGGGGAAGGGAATGTCGGTCCGGTTGAGCACCGGCGCGTCCGCGACTGTGGACAGATCGTCGCGGTAGAGCGTGATGTCCAGCTCGCCGACCGGCAGCTGCACACCGTCGATCTTCTCGATGTTTTTTGCGAGGCGGCGGGCCAGCGGCACACCGCGCGTGCGGATGCCGATCAGGCACAGGTCGTCCGTGCCGTCGTTTTTCTCGAGGATCTCATGTGCGATGCGCACGAGCGTGCGGTCGATGGCGGCCTCGTCCATGATCTTTGCCTTGAATTTCAGCTCCACAGCGCTCCCTCCTCCGGGCATAAAAAAACACCCTGTCCGGATACAGACAAGGCGGCAACGCGCAGGGAGACCCCGCAAAGATTCCATTGACCGTGACACCTTGCCGGTATCTCGTACCGACTTAAAAATATCATCCTGCGTAAAATACCACCACGGGCGACAATTGTCAATAAGAAATTCACATTTTCGTCACAAAAATTTGTCCCTCCCGTTTTCGGCGGGAGGGACAGGGTACATGATCTTGCGGTCAGGCTTTCTTGAAGCTGTCCTTGAGCGCGACAGCGCGGTTAAAGACCAGGTGCTCCGGGGCCGAGTCCTTATTGTCCACGGCGAAGTAGCCGAGGCGCAGGAACTGGAACGCGGCCGGAGCCTCGGCGCCGGCGAGCATCCGCTCGACCTTGCAGCCGGTGAGCACGGACAGCGAGTCCGGGTTCAGGCACTCCAGATAGTCCTTACCGTCGCCCTCGGGGTCGGCGTCGGCGAAGAGGTTATCATACAGGCGCACCTCGGCGTCGGCGCAGTTGTGGGCATCGACCCAGTGGATCGTGCCGCGCACCTTGCGGCCGTCGGGCGTGTTACCGCCGCGGGTCTCGGGATCGTATTCGCACAGGACCTCCGTTACATTGCCGTCCGCGTCCTTGACGCAGCCGGTGCAGCGGACGATGTACGCGCCCTTGATGCGCACCTCGTTGCCGGGGTAGAGGCGGTTATACTTCTTCGGCGGCTCCTCCATGAAGTCGTCCGCCTCGATCCACAGCTCGTTGGAGAACGTCACGTCGCGCGTACCGGCGTTTTCATCCTCGGGGTTGTTCTCGACGGCGAACGTCTCGCTCTGGCCCTCGGGATAGTTCGTGATGCGCAGCTTCACCGGGTGCAGCACGGCCATGGCGCGCTGGGCATGGAGGTTGAGATCCTCGCGCAGGCAGTGCTCCAGAAAACTGTAATCGACCGTGGACGCGACCTTGGACACGCCGATGCGCTCGCAGAAATTGCGGATGGACGCCGGCGTGTAGCCACGGCGGCGCAGGCCGCACAGCGTCGGCATGCGCGGATCGTCCCAGCCGGAGACATAGCCCTCCTCGACGAGGCGGCGCAGCTTGCGCTTGGACATGACGGTGTAGTTGATGCCGAGGCGCGAAAACTCGATCTGGCGCGGCTTGCACGGCACGGACACGTTGTTCACCACCCAGTCGTACAGCGGGCGGTGATCTTCATATTCCAGCGAGCACAGCGAGTGCGTGATGCCCTCAAGCGCGTCCTGGATCGGGTGTGCGAAGTCGTACATCGGGAAGATGCACCATTTCGTGCCCTGACGGTGGTGCTCGATATAGCGGATGCGGTAGAGCACGGGGTCACGCATGTTGAAGTTGCCGGAGGCAAGGTCAATCTTTGCGCGCAGGGTGTACTTGCCCTCCGGGAACTCGCCGGCGCGCATGCGCGCGAACAGGTCGAGATTTTCCTCGATCGGGCGGTCGCGCCAGGGGCTGACGGCGGGGGTGTTCACATCGCCGCGGTATTCGCGGAACTGCTCCGGCGTCAGCTCGCACACATAGGCAAGCCCTTTCTTGATGAGCTCCACGGCGTATTCGTAATCCTTCTCGAAGTAGTCCGAGCCGAAGAAAAACCGGTCGCCCCAGTCAAAGCCGAGCCAGTGGATGTCCTCCTGAATGGCCTCAACGAACTCGTTGTCCTCCTTGGAGGGGTTCGTGTCGTCCATGCGCAGGTTGCAGATGCCGCCGAATTTCTCGGCCGTGCCGAAGTCGATGCACAATGCCTTGCAGTGGCCGATGTGCAGATAGCCGTTCGGCTCCGGCGGGAAACGGGTATGGACGGTCTGACCGGCGAAACGGCCGCCGGGTGCGAGATCGGCTTCGACAAAGGCTTCGATAAAGTTTTTGGTATCTTCCATAGTGTCATGTCAACTCCACATAAATTTGCAAAGATATTATACACGATTCATTTTCTGTTTACAATATCGAAAAAGAAATATATAATCCAGACAGAATAGCAAACAACGGAGGTGCGGGCACATGTATGACCTGCTTATCATCGGCGGCGGCCCGGCGGGGTTGTCGGCGGCCATGACGGCGCGCAACCGGAATCTGTCCGTGTGCGTGATCTGCGGCGGCGCGGCTGACAGCGCGCTGTATAAGGCCGGCCGCGTCACGAATTACCCCGGCGTGCCGGCTGTCTCCGGCCCCGCGCTGCTCGAGACCATGACACAGCAGGCGCGTGATCTCGGTGCGGACATGCTGCGCGAGCGGGCACTCTCGGCCATGCCGATGGGAAAAACGTTCGGCGTCTCGGCAGGTAAGGAATTCGTGGAGGGCAGGGCGCTCCTGCTTGCGACCGGCATTGCCCAGCGCGGCACGTTTCCCGGGGAAACAGATTATCTCGGCCGCGGCGTGAGCTACTGCGCCACCTGCGACGGCATGCTCTACCGCGGCAAGCGCGCGGCGGTCATTGGCCTGGCGGCCGACGCTCCGGCAGAGGCGGATTTCCTGCGGGAGATCGGTTGCGACGTGCATTATTATGACGGGAAAAAGCACCGCTTTGAGATCCGCGGCGCCGAACGGGCGGACACGCTCGTGGTCGACGGCGCAGCGGAACCGGCGGACGTCATTTTCGTCCTGCGCGCGGGCTTTGCGGCTGACACGCTCCTGCCCGGTCTTGCCACGGAAAAGGGCCACATCGTCGTGGATGAAGCTTATGCTGCGAGCATTCCCGGCGTTTTCGCGGCCGGGGACTGTACCGGCGCGCCCTATCAGATCCCGGCGGCGGTCGGTGAGGGCAACTGCGCGGCGCTTTCGGTCGTGCGCTGGCTCAGAAACGCTTGACAAACGGCACGGCAGGGCCTATAATTTTCCCATCCATTTGCGAAGAAGGGGAGGAGTAGTCTCCAGGCGGACGTCAGAGAGAAGGCGGTTGGTGCAAGCCTTTCGGATGCCAGAGATGAAGGTCGCCCCGGAGCAGCCGGCCTGAACGGAGTAGGGCGGCCGGGTTCTCCCGTTACAGAGACAAGAGTGTCACGCTTCTGCGTGGAATTCAGGTGGTACCGCGGTTTCGATCGCCCTGAAACAGTTCGTTTCGGGGCGATTTTTTTGCGCCCCGGCAATCTTAAAGGAGGAGGAGCCATGAAAGAGCTTCCGAAAGTCTACGACCCCAAACAGGTCGAGAGCAAGATTTATGACATGTGGATGCGCGGCGGCTACTTTGCCGGCAAAGCCGATCCGGACAAAAAGCCGTTTTCCATCGTCATGCCGCCCCCGAACGTCACCGGCCAGCTGCACATGGGCCACGCGCTCGACGCGACGCTGCAGGACATCCTCACGCGCTACAAGCGCATGCAGGGCTATGCCGCCCTGTGGGTGCCCGGCACGGACCATGCCGGCATTGCCACGCAGATCAAGGTCGAGGAGATGCTGCGCAAGGAAGAGGGCCTGACCCGCTACGATCTTGGCCGCGATGCGTTTCTGGAGCGCGTCTGGGCGTGGAAAAAGCAGTACGGCAACCGCATCGTCGAGCAGCAGAAGTCGCTCGGCGTGTCCTGCGACTGGGACCGCAGCCGCTTCACCATGGACGAGGGCTGCTCGAAGGCCGTGCGTGAGACGTTTTGCGAGCTGTATGAAAAGGGCCTGATCTACAAGGGCAACCGCATCATCAACTGGTGCCCGCACTGCCGCACCGCCCTGTCTGACGCCGAAGTCGAATACAAGGACATGCCCGGCGCGTTCTGGTATATCCGCTACCCGCTCAAGGACAGCGACGACTATCTTACCATCGCCACCACCCGTCCGGAGACCATGCTCGGCGACACCGGCATTGCGGTCAACCCGGCGGACGAGCGCTACCAGCACCTCGTCGGCAAGACGGCGATCCTGCCGCTCGTGGGCCGCGAGCTGCCCATCGTGGCCGACGATTACGTCGAGCTCGATTTCGGCACCGGCTGCGTCAAGATGACGCCCTGCCACGACCCGAACGACTATGAGGTCGGTCTGCGCCACAACCTCGAGCAGATCCTGATCTTCGACGAGGACGCCCGCGTCATCAACGGCGGCAAGTACAACGGCCTCGACCGTTATGAGGCGCGCAAGGCCATCGTGGCCGATCTCGAGGAGCAGGGCTACCTCATCAAGACCGAGCCCTATAACCACAACGTCGGCACGTGCTACCGCTGCGGCACGGTCGTTGAGCCGATGACGAGCCCGCAGTGGTTCGTCAAGATGAAGCCGCTGGCCGAGCCCGCCATCGAGGCCGTGCGTGACGGACGCATCAAGTTCGTGCCCGAGCGCTTCAGCAAGACCTATTATAACTGGATGGAGAATGTCCACGACTGGTGCATTTCCCGCCAGCTCTGGTGGGGCCACCAGATTCCGGCGTGGTACTGCGATGACTGCGGCCATGTCACCGTCTCGCGCACCGACGCCTGCGAGTGCGAGGCCTGCCACAGCAGGAACATCCACCGCGATCCCGACGTGCTCGACACCTGGTTCAGCTCCGCACTCTGGCCGTTTTCCACGCTCGGCTGGCCGGATAAGGACGCGGAGGATCTGAAGTTCTGGTATCCCACGAGCGTCATGGTCACGGGCTATGACATCATCTTCTTCTGGGTCGCGCGCATGATCTTCTCCGGCCTCGAGCAGATGAAGGACATCCCGTTCCCGACGGTGTTCATCCACGGCCTGGTCCGCGATGATAAGGGCCGCAAGATGTCCAAGTCCCTCGGCAACGGCATCGACCCGCTCGAGATGGCCGACACCTACGGCGCCGACGCCCTGCGCTTCAACCTCATCACGGGCAACAGCCCCGGCAACGACATGCGCTTCTATGTCGAGAAGTGCGGCGCCATGCGCAACTTTGCCAACAAGCTCTGGAACGCTTCCCGCTTTGTGATGATGAACCTCACCATCGACAAAAACGAGCTGCCCGAGACGCTGGAGCTCGAGGACAAGTGGGTGCTCTCGAAGCTCAACACGCTCTCGAAGGAAGTGTGCGAGAACCTCGACAAGTACGAGATCGGCATCGCCGCGGCGAAGATCTACGACTTCATCTGGGACACGTACTGCGACTGGTATATCGAGCTTACAAAGCCCCGCCTCAACAGCGGCGATGAGGCCCGCGCCCGCAGCGCGCAGCAGGTGCTGCTGTATGTCCTGACGGACATTCTCAAGCTCCTGCACCCGTTCATGCCGTTTATCACCGAGGAGATCTGGCAGGCCCTGCCGCACGATGGCGAGGCGCTCATGATCGCCCGCTATCCGGAGTATACCGAATCTCTCGCTTTTCCAGCCGAGGAGCGCGACTTTGAGATGGTCATGAATGCCATCCGCGCCGTGCGCAGCCGCCGTGCCGAGATGAACGTGCCGCCGAGCAGAAAGGCGCACCTGTTCATCACGACCGACCGGCAGGACGCCTTCCGCTCCGGCGAGATCTATATCACGAAGCTCGCCTATGCCGAGCAGATCACCATCAGCAGCGAGCTGCCGGCTGATGCCGAGAAGATGGTCTCCGCCGTCACGGAAGAGGCCAGACTCTTCATGCCGATGGCCGAGCTGATCGACCTCGACAAAGAGCGCGCTCGTCTGGAAAAAGAGCTCGAAAAGGCCCGCAAGAACTATGAGGGCCAGATGCGCAAGCTCTCGAACGAGAACTTCATCTCCCGCGCGCCGGAGGCCGTCGTGCAGACGGAGCGCGAGCGCGCCGAGAAGGCAAAGGCGCTCGTGGAAAATCTCGAGACCAGCCTGAAAAACCTCGGCTGAGCGCCGCCGTCCGACAAATTCGGCCCACACCTCTGGGCTACAATAGCACCGTGTACGAACCGTTCGTGCACGGTGCTTTTTCTTTGAAATTAGGAGGTACAAGCAGATGCGGATCATAACGCATGATGACGGCCGGTGCCTGACGCTGCGCCTGCTCGGCGAGCTGGATCACGCGGCGGCGCAGGAGGTCATGTCCGGCATCGAGGACGCCGTGGAGGAGTACCTGCCGCGCCGCTGCGTGCTCGACCTGTCCGGCCTGAGCTTTATGGACAGCTCCGGGATCGCGGTCATTCTCAAGACCGACCGCCTCCTGCGGCAGACAGGCGGCGCGCTGGCGCTGTGCGGCGTACCGCAGCAGGTACGCCGGGTGCTGGACGTGGCCGGCCTGACCAACATCGTCCCGGTGCTCGAGGACCGGGCAAAGGAGTGTGAACAGTGTTGACGCAGAAAAACTACATGAAGCTGGAGTTTCCGGCGCGCAGCGTGAACGAGGGCTTTGCGCGCGCGGCGGTGGCGGCCTTCGCTGCGCAGCTCGACCCGACGCTCGCCGAGCTCGGCGATATCAAGACCGCCGTGTCCGAGGCCGTGACGAACGCGGTCGTGCACGCCTATCCGGACGAGCTTGGCACGGTGCAGGTGCGTGTGCGTATCCTGCCGGATGCGCGGCTGGAGATCGTCGTCAAGGATCACGGCATCGGCATCGCCGATGTGGCGCAGGCGCGCACGCCGATGTACACCACCGGTGGGGAGGAGCGCAGCGGCATGGGCTTTACGATCATGGAGAGCTTCATGGACACGCTGCGGGTCAGGTCCGTGCCCGGCCGCGGCACGACCGTGACCATGTGCCGCCGCATCCGCCGCCGCGCATGATCGCGGAGGAGACGCGCGATCTGCTCCGGCGCGCTCAGGCGGGAGACACTGCGGCGGCAGAGCGGATGGTCACGGAAAATACCGGCCTGATCTGGAGCGTGGCGCGGCGTTTTTTTGGCCGCGGCGTCGAGCCGGATGACCTGTACCAGCTCGGCTGCGTCGGTTTTCTGAAGGCCATGCAGGGCTTTGACGAGCAGTACGGCACCTGCTTTTCTACATACGCCGTCCCGAAGATTTCGGGAGAGATCCGGCGCTTTCTGCGCGATGATGGCGCGGTCAAGGTCAGCCGCAGCGTCAAGGAGCGTGCGCAGGCGATCCGCACGGCGCGCACGCGCCTGGAGCAGACGCTCGGCCGTGAGCCGACGCTCTCCGAGCTCTCGGCTGATACCGGGCTCGAGCCCGAGGAGATCGCTGCCGCCGAAACGGCTACCGGCCCCACAGAGTCCCTGCAGAAGGAGAACGGAGAGACCGGCTTCACACTCGAGCATACGCTTGGGGACTACGATCAGGAGGAGCGCATGGTCGAATACGCCGCCTTGCGCGAGGCGCTGCGCCAGCTCCCGGAGCGGGAGCGGCAGGTCATTGCCCTGCGGTTTTATCACGGCCTGACGCAGCAGCGCGCCGCCAGTATTCTGCATATCTCACAGGTACAGGTGTCGCGCCTGGAGCGGCGCGCCGTGGAGCGTCTGCGCGAATGGCTGGCCACCTAGGCAGCCGGGGAAGTTCTCCGGCTGCTTTTTCATAGCCGGACTTGACGGCACAAGATATGCGGTGATAAAATGTAATACATTGCATATCTTGTATCGAATCGGAGAAGCTGCCCATGTATACCCCCCAAGAAGTCGCGGAGAATTATCTCTCTGCCTGCCGGGCCAAGGCGGCACTGCCGCTGGGCCGGATGTTTCTGCTTGCCTGCATGGCGGGGGCCTTCGTCGCGCTGGCGGGTGCCGCATCCACGGCTGCGGCGGCCACAGTGGGCGACCCGTCGCTGGCAAAACTCGTCTCCGGCTGCGTTTTTCCGGCCGGCCTCGCCATGGTCATTGTGGCCGGCAGCGAACTGTTCACCGGCAACAACCTCATGATCATGGGCGTTTTGTCGCGCGTGATCTGCACGCGGCAGATGCTCCGTAATTGGTGTGTTGTCTATCTGGGTAATTTTGTAGGCGCGGCACTCGTTGCGGCGCTCTGCGTGCTGGGGCATGTGTTTTCTGCGTTTGACGGCCGGCTGGCAGCGTCGGTGATTGCCATCGCGCAGACGAAGGCGGCCCTGCCGTTCGGGGATGCGTTTGTGCGCGGCATCCTCTGCAATTTCCTCGTCTGCATCGCCGTGTGGATGGCCAGCGCCGCAAAGTCCGTCCCTGGGAAGATCCTGGCCGTGTTTTTTCCGATCATGACGTTCGTCGTTGCGGGCTTTGAACACAGCGTGGCCAATATGTATTATCTCACGGCGGGTCTGCTGACGGCGGCACAGACCGGCACGGCGGCCGGAGGGCTGACTTGGGGCAGGGCGCTGCTCGGGAATCTGCTGCCGGTCACGCTCGGCAATCTTGTCGGCGGCGTGCTTCTGATGGGCGTGAGCGCGTGGTATCTCTACCTGAAACAGGGAAAAACGACTGTTAATTCTTAGACGGCATTGTTAATTTGTAGATAACCGGCATCTTGTCCAGAAATGGCGAGCGAAATTGGTAACGTTCCACAAAACAGAACAACATTTGTTGACGAATTCGCCCGATTGTGCTACTATGATAACTGTTGAGATTTGAATATTTGAATGGATATATTTCGATTTTTAATACCCATTTGCGCATCTTGAATACCCCTTGAGGGGAGGAGCATCGTTTTGAAAAAGATATATGTTATGATCGGCAACTACGGCAGCGGCAAGAGTGAGCTTGCGCTGAATTTTGCTTTTAAAGCGGCTGAAACCGGAAAGACAGAACTCATTGACCTTGACCTGGTCAACACTTACTTCCGCCTGACAGAGCGCGGCAAGCTCGTGGAGCAGAAAGAGATTCGTCTCATCTCTCCGAACTATGCCTGCTCCGGCGTGGAGACGCTGTCTCTGCCGGCGGAGGTCGCTTCTGCGTTTGCTATGAACTGGGACACCGTTGTGTTCGACGTCGGCGGCGACGCCGTCGGTTCCACGGCGCTCGGCCGCTATTATGAGGACTTTCAGGACTTCATGGCCATGGGGCCGGAGCAGCTGGAGGTTTTGAACGTGGTCAACATCCGCCGTCCGCTCGCCGGCACGGTGGAGAAGATCATCGACCTGCAGGAGCAGATGCAGATCCATTCGCACCTGAAGATCACGGGTATGATCAACAACACGAACCTCGCCACCATGACCACGCCGGCGGAGCTGCGCGACGGTTATGAGATGCTGCGCGAGGTCAGCGACCGGACGGGCGTTCCGGTCATGTATACGACCGGCAAGAAGGACATGCTCGATATTTTCCTTGCCGAGGGCCACGACCCGAAGTATATCGGCAAACCCGTCGCCATAGACATCATCATGAAGCGCGACTGGGAGAGCTATATCCACAGTCTGTCGGAGAAGAAACAGGCGTAACCCGCTCTTGCGGTTTACATAGGCAATTTCGCAAAACAGAACAGAAAAGAGGTAGCAAAAATGGTAAAGGTGACCATCAACGAGAATCTTTGCAAGGGTTGCGGTCTCTGTGTCAGAGCTTGCCCGAAGGGCGTTCTGGCGCTGGCAAAAGACAAACTCAACGCAAAGGGTTATCATCCGTCCGTCGTCGCGAATCCGGAGGCCTGCATCGGCTGCGCTTCCTGTGCGCGTACTTGCCCGGACGTGGTAATCAGCATTGTGAGAGATTAAGGAGGTACATCGAAAATGGCATTGACGCTTATGAAGGGTAGCGAAGCTATCGCTGAGGCTGCGATTCGTGCAGGCGCGCGTTACTTCTTCGGCTATCCGATCACTCCGCAGACGGAGATTCCTGAATATATGTCCGCACGTATGCCCGAAGTCGGCGGCTGCTTCCTGCAGGCCGAGAGCGAAGTTGCGGCAATCAACATGATCTATGGTGCAGCCGGTGCTGGTGCACGTGCGCTGACCTCTTCCTCCAGCCCCGGTGTCAGCCTGAAGCAGGAAGGCATTTCCTACTGCGCAGGCGCGCAGCTCCCGGCTGTCATCCTGAACGTCATGCGCGGCGGCCCCGGCCTCGGCAACATTCAGGCTTCTCAGGGCGACTACTTCCAGGCTGTCAAGGGCGGCGGCAACGGTGACTACCACCTGCTGACCTACGCTCCGGCATCCGTGCAGGAAGCGATCGACATCATGATGTACGCCTTCGACAAGGCTGAGAAGTACCGTATACCGGTCCTCTTCCTCGCCGACGGCATCATCGCGCAGATGATGGAGCCCGTGGAGATGCCCGAGATGGTCGACTACAAGATCGATCCCGAGAAGAAGCCCTGGGCTTGCACCGGCTGGAAACCGGGCGACGATCCGGCCAAGCGCGGCGTCATCAACTCCATCTACATCGATACCGAGACCCTGTCCGTCCACAACGACGAGCTGCAGGCCTGCTATCGTGAGATCATTGCCAACGAGCAGCAGTGGGAAGAGTACAACCTCGAGGGTGCTGAGTATGTCATCACCGCTTTCGGCACGGTTGCGCGTATCGCCAAGTCCGCCATTGCCGAGCTCAAGGAGCAGGGCATCAACGTTGGTCTGGTTCGCCCGATCACCGTTTGGCCGTTCCCGTACGACGCGGTCAAGAAGGCTGCCGAGCTTCCGGGCGTGAAGGCTGTGCTCGATGTCGAGCTGAACGAAGGCCAGATGCTCGAGGACGTCAAGCTCGCCATCAACGGCGCAAAGCCGGTCGACTTCTTCGGCCACCTCGGCAGCCAGATGCCGACCACCGAAGAGATCAAGGCGAAGATTATCAGCATGAAGGAGGGCAAGTAAATGTCTGTTGTTTTTGAAAAGACCAAGCTCCTCACGGACAAGCAGTTCCACTACTGCCCGGGCTGCAACCATGGCATTATCCACCGCCTGGTCGCTGAGGTCATTGATGAGATGAATCTGGACGGCAAGGTCATCGGCGTCGCGCCGGTCGGCTGCTCCGTTTTTGCTTATGATTACTTCAACTGCGATATGTACGAAGCCGCACACGGCCGTGCACCCGCAGTCGCCACCGGCGCCAAGCGCGTCGTCGGCAAGGACACCCTCGTCTTCACCTATCAGGGCGACGGCGACCTGGCGTCCATCGGCACCGCTGAGATCGTTCACGCTGCGCACCGCGGCGAGAAGATCTCCACGATCTTTGTCAACAACGCGATCTACGGCATGACCGGCGGCCAGATGGCTCCGACCACGCTGGTCGGCCAGAAGACCACCACGAGCCCCTACGGCCGTGATGAGGACTGGTGCGGCGCTCCGCTGAAGGTCTCCGAGATGCTCGCTGAGGTTCCGTGCTCCTACTACATCGAGCGCGTTGCCGTCAACAACACCCCGAACATCGTCAAGGCGAAGAAGGCCATTTCCAAGGCGTTCCATTATCAGATGGAAGGCAAGGGCTTCACGCTGGTCGAAGTCCTGTCCGCCTGCCCGACGAACTGGGGCCTGAGCCCGATCAAGGCGATGGAGTGGCTGGAAGAGAACATGATTCCGTACTACCCGCTCGGCGTTAAGAAGGACAAGGGGGCTGAATAATATGAAGAAAGAATATATTTTTGCTGGCTTTGGCGGTCAGGGCATGCTCCTGATCGGTAAGTTCCTGGCTATGGCCTGCATGCTCGACGGCAAGCACGTCTCCTGGCTGCCCTCTTACGGCCCCGAGATGCGCGGCGGCACGGCGAACTGCTCCGTCATCGTCTCCGACGATCCGGTCGCATCCCCGCTGGTCGACATGGCTGACTGCGTTGTGGCGATGAACCGTCCGTCTCTGGACAAGTTCGAGAGCCACGTCAAGCCGGGCGGCGTCCTCGTCATCAACAGCTCCATCATCGACCGCAAGGCCGAGCGTGATGACATCCAGGTCGTCTACTGCGACGCCAACGGCATTGCCGAGTCTGTCGGCAACCCGAAGGGCGCGAACGTTGCGATCCTCGGCGCTCTGATGGAGAAGACTCCGGTCGTCTCCAACGAGATCCTTGGCGAAGCGATCCGCATCGAGCTTGGCGAGAGAAAGGCCAAGTTCCTCGAGGGCAACATGAAGGCGCTCGAGGCCGGCGAAGCCGCTGCGAGAGGCTAAACCGCGTACATTACACAAAAAAGAACCGATCCATCCGGGTCGGTTCTTTTTTTGCGCCGCGTACGCGGCAGATGTGTCTATATTATTGCTTGTCTTTGGATTTGAAGCACATGGCCACGAGCAGACCGAAGAAAATGGCCGCACAAATTCCGGCGGCGCCGGCCTCAAAGCCGCCGGTGAACGCGCCGAGCACGCCTTTTTCGGCCACGGCATCATGCACGCCCTTTGCCAGCAGATTGCCGAAGCCGGTCAACGGCACGGTCGCCCCCGCGCCGGCCCATTTGGCAAATGGCCCGTAGATGCCGACCGCGCCGAGCACCACACCCGTCACCACGTACAGCGTCAGGATGCGCGCCGGGGTCAGCTTCGTCTTGTCAATCAGAATCTGACCGATCATACACAATACGGCGCCGATCAGAAATGCTTTTCCATAGCCAAGGATCATGTGTTCACCTGCGTTTCGATCGCCACGGCGTGGCAGATTCCGGGGATGCTCTCGCCCTGCATGGACGCGGTGGGTGACATGAGCGCACCGGTCGCCGCGAACAGCAGCCGCCGGATCTGTCCGCTCTCCAGCAGCTTCAGCAGATGCCCCGCGAGCACGGATGCGCTGCATCCGCAGCCGGAGCCGCCCGCGTGCACGTCCTGCCCCTCCAGGTCATAGATCAGCAGACCGCAGTCGGTGTAGAGCCCCTCGAGGTCGATGCCGTCGTCCTGAAACAGCCGCGTCACGACGGCGTGCCCGATCTTGCCGAGGTCGCCGGTCACGATCAGATCATAGTAGTCCGGTGTGCGGCCGGTGTCGGCAAAGTGCGCCTTGAGCGTCTCGTAGGCGGCGGGCGCCATGGCTGCACCCATGTTGTTCGCGTCCGTGATGCCCGCGTCGGCGATCTTGCCGGTCGTCACCATCGTCACGCGCGGCCCGTTGCCAGACGCACCGAGAATGAGCGCGCCGGAGCCGGTGACGGTCCACTGCGCGGTCGGTGTGCGCACGCCGCCGTACTCCAGCGGGAACCGGTACTGCCGCTCGGCAGAGCAGAAGTGCGAGCTCGTGAGCGCGGCGGCGTGTTCGGCGTAGCCGCCGTCGATGAGCATGGCGGCCAGACTGAGCGATTCCGCCATCGTCGAGCACGCGCCGTACAGCCCCAGATAGGGCACGCCGATGTCGCGCATGGCATAGGCCGAACCCACGCACTGGTTGAGCAGGTCACCGGAGAGCACATAGTCGAGCTGCTCCGGCTGCAGCCCGGCTTTTTGGCACACGAGGTCGAAGCACTGCCGCAGCATGGCGCTCTCGGCCTGCTCCCAGCTCTTCGTGCCGAAATAAGTGTCCTGACTGACGCTGTCAAAGCGGCCGTGCAGCGGGCCCACGCCCTCCTTTTTCCCCACGACGCTGGCGGAGGCAAGGATCACGGGCGGGGTGGGAAACTGCACGGTCTGAGGTCCGATTCGTTTGGATTTCAAGCAATCACCTTCGACGGTAGCGTTTCCGTTTTGGTGAGAAATATGCGCAGCGCGGCCGCCCGTCCGGGAGGCCGCGCGCCGGTTTATGTACCTTTGTATTTTCGCCGCGTCGCCATGCCGCCGCGGATGTGCCGCTCCGCCTTGTTGCGGTCCAGCAGCTGCCTGACCTGCTGATAGAGCGCGGGGTTGATCTTCTCCAGCCGCTCCGTCAGATCCTTGTGGACGGTCGATTTTGAAACGCCGAATTGTTTGGCGGCGGCGCGGACGGTGGTATTGTTGGCGAGAAGATATTCCGCAAGATCGCATGCGCGCGCTTCCATGTCCGTGTGCACTTACACCACTCCCCATATTTGCGTAATTCAGTATATGAATTTCTGCGGGGAATATGAGGCTGAGGCGCTGTCGGCCGCGGGGAGTATGCCGGGATTCTTCCATATATGTGTAAACGGTATTGCATATTTGATAAAAAATGTTATAATAAATTTACTTTGTTTAATCGCAATGCCGAACACTTCGGCGGCCTGCGTACTGCTTTCTGCGGCGGCAGAGCTGCTGACAAAGTGACGGCAGAAAAAACGGATTGGGAGGAAACACATGAAAAAACGACTTTTGAGTTTCGTGCTCGCGGTGCTGATGATCGCGTCGCTCCTGCCGGCCACGGCGCTGGCGGCAGGCATCGTGGACAGTGGTACCTGCGGTGCAGAGGGCGACGGCAGCAACCTGACCTGGACGCTGGACAGTGACGGCGTTCTGACGATCAGCGGCAGCGGTGATATGCATGGCTATGACTATGGTTCTTCTGGTGCGCCGTGGGATGACAGCCGGGTAAAGTCAGCTGTGATTGCAGAAGGCGTGACGAGCATTGGCAGTTCTGCTTTCGATGGCTGCAAATCTCTTGCAAGTGTGACGATCCCGGACAGCGTGACGCGCATTGGCAATGGGGCTTTCTCTAATTGCAGATCTCTGACCAGCGTGACGATCCCGGGCAGCGTGACGAGCATTGGCGATTCTGCTTTCTCTGATTGCAAATCTCTGACCAGCGTGACGATCCCGGACAGCGTGACGAGCATTGGCGGTGGTGCTTTCTATAAGTGCGGATCTCTGACCAGCGTGACGATCCCGGACAGCGTGACGAGCATTGGCGATTCTGCTTTCTTTTATTGCACATCTCTGACGAGTGTGACGATCCCGGACAGCGTGACGAGCATTGGCAATCGTGCTTTCGATTACTGCACATCTCTGACCAGTGTGACGATCCCGGACAGCGTGACGAGCATTGGCCGGTATGCTTTCGAGGGTTGCGAATCTCTGACCAGCGTGACGATCCCGGACAGCGTGACGAGCATTGG
>OFMO01000065.1_pt1 | contig 97367 bp, 87 predicted proteins | sample 1541821 | NCBI WGS metagenome assembly OFMO01 (sample SAMN04209253, study PRJEB22552) | human gut metagenome | biome: gut; material: feces | host: Homo sapiens | place: USA: Oklahoma | reverse complement strand
CACAGCCCACAGGGAATATAATATCCTATATTTGTGGCCTCGGAGCAAGTGTTGGGTATGAGCGAATAAAGCGAATATTCAACACGCAGCGACTAAAGTCACAAATATAGGATATTATATTCCCTGTGGGCGTCTCTTTTGCCTGCGGCAAATCAGAATTATCTATTCATATAATGGAAAGCTACCGGACTCTTCTTCGTTGAATACATAGTATACAGCGTTTTCCTCTGGTTTTAAGTATAAATCCATAGTTTTTAAATCTTTTACTTTGCGGTTTTTGTTACCTGCATCTACCCAAACTTTTTTTGCCCTTGCAATAACTTCTTTGCTTTCAATCTGATTTCCAGCAAATTCTACGTTATATGTTGATTTCATTTATGTATTCCCCTTTCCTAATGGAACTATTATAATGTAATATTGTTACAAATATCATATAATAAATTGAAATAAAAATCAATAAAGAAATTTCGACAGGGAAAAGGCAGACAGTAAGAGCCAGAGCGAATATAATTTTGGCAGTCCTGTTTTACCGTTCATAATATTAAATGTCTTGGAATATTTATGAATTTTTTGCAGATAAATCTTGCAAAATATACCTTTTTCAACTAGAATAAAAAAATAAATGTGCTCTCACAAAAGCAAGTGCAAGAAAGACTTCGAGAGTACATATAAATGATAGGAGGAATGACATATGGTTGCAATTATAGATTATGATGCAGGTAATATTAAGAGCGTTGAAAAAGCGTTGTTACATCTTGGGGAAGAAGTAATGATTACTCGTGACCGAGAGAAGATTTTAAATAGTGATAAGGTAATTCTGCCGGGAGTAGGAGCATTTGGAGATGCTATGGAAAAGCTCCGTTCTTATGGACTCGATAAAGTGATTTATGAAGTGGTGGAGAAAAAGATTCCTTTTTTGGGAATTTGTCTTGGTTTGCAGCTTCTTTTTGAAAAGAGTGATGAAACTCCGGGAGTGAAAGGTCTTGGAATTTTGCCGGGAGAGGTTTTGAGAATTCCAGATAAGGAAGGACTTAAGATTCCGCATATGGGATGGAACTCTATCAAAATCAAAAAAGGAGCAAGGCTTTTTAAAGATATTCCAGAAGATTCTTATGTGTATTTTGTACATTCCTACTATTTAAAAGCAGGACGGGAAGAGGACGTGACAGCAACGACAGAATACTCTGCATTAATTCATGCTTCAGTAGAACATGATAATGTATTTGCCTGCCAGTTCCACCCAGAGAAAAGTAGTGAAATTGGTTTAAAGATTCTTAAAAATTTCGTGGAATTATAAGGAGGAACTTATGTTTACAAAAAGAATTATTCCCTGTCTTGATGTCAATGATGGAAGAGTTGTAAAAGGTGTGAATTTTGTAAATCTGATAGATGCCGGAGATCCGGTTGCCATTGCGGAAGCCTATGATAAAGCAGGAGCGGACGAGCTGGTGTTTCTTGATATCACTGCTTCTTCTGATGCGAGAAATACAGTGGCAGATATGGTTCGGAAAGTAGCGGAGAAAGTATTTATTCCATTTACTGTTGGAGGAGGAATTCGTACAGTAGATGATTTTAAAGCAATTCTTCGTGAAGGGGCGGATAAGGTATCTGTCAATTCTGCAGCGATTATGCGCCCGGAATTAATTAGCGAGGCAGCAGATAAATTTGGAAGCCAGTGCGTTGTTGTTGCGATTGATGCGAAGCGGAGAGAGGACGGCGGCTGGAATATATTTAAGAATGGCGGAAGAGTGGATATGGGAATTGATGCTGTAGAATGGGCCATGCGTGTAGAAAAACTAGGAGCTGGTGAAATCCTTCTTACAAGTATGGACTGCGATGGAACGAAGGCAGGGTATGATTTAGAACTTACCCGCACTATTTCTGAAAATGTTTCTATTCCTGTTATCGCTTCCGGTGGAGCTGGAACGAAAGAACATTTTTATGATGCATTTGACCAGGGAAAGGCAGATGCAGCTTTGGCAGCTTCTTTATTCCATTTTAAAGAGTTGGAAATTATGGATTTGAAGAGGTATCTTAGAGAAAAAGGAATTTCTGTGAGAATATAAGAGGTATTTTTATAGATGATAGCAGAATGTGTTTTGTTTAGGAAGTATTTTTCATCCGATATAGAGCATGTTTGAAAGGCCATTCCTGCAATCTGCATACCCCAATTTGCAGAGAGCATTTTTTGAACATGCTTTCGGAAATTTAATGAAAATTTTGGGATTACAAATGATTTTAAAATCTGCCGGAATGAAAGGAAACTTATTATGAAACTTGCAAAGGGAGATAAAGTTGCAATTGTATGCTGCTCAAACGGGCAAAGTCTGTCAAAGAAAAAGGAGATAGAGAACTTAAAAGTAATTTTAGAAGAAATGGGCCTTATTTCCGTATTTTCAAAATATATTTATCAAAAGATTTCTTTAGAAGAGGTAGAAAATAATTTAAAAGGTTTTCCAGAAAGCGGAAGTCCATTAGAAAAAGCGAGAGAGTTGATGGAATTTTATGAGGATGCTTCTATAAAAGCTATTTTCGATATCTCTGGAGGAGACCTTGCCAATACGATACTTCCTTATCTGGATTATGAACGAATTGCCTCTGTAAAAAAGCAATTTTGTGGATATAGTGATCTGACCACTATTATAAATGCCATATATGCAAAAACACAGAAAGTCTCTGTTTTGTATCAGATTAGAAATCTTTTGTATGAATATTCCGCGCAGCAAAAAGAAGACTTTATAAAAACGTGTTTTGCAAAAGACTTAAACAACATAATAAACAATGATGCAGTAAAAATGATGGAAAAGAACAACCTCTATGATTTATCTGTGGAAAATAGTGGACTATATCAGTTTCCATATAAATTCTATCAGGGAAAAACGGTAGAGGGAATTGTTGTTGGAGGAAATATTCGATGCTTTTTAAAACTGGCAGGAACCGAATATTTTCCAGATGTCACAGATAAAATATTACTTTTAGAGGCAAGAAGCGGAAATCTAGCGCAGATTGTAACATACTTTGCTCAATTAGAACAACTGGGCGTATTCAAAAAAGTAAAAGGTATTTTACTTGGAACATTTACGCAGATGGAGAGAGAACAGCCAGTGCCGGCTGTATATTCCCTTTTAAAACGATACATTAATGAAGAACTTCCTGTGGTCAAAACGGAGTATATCGGACATGGAGAAGATTCTAAAGCAATACAAATCGGAAAGAAGTATAAATTCTAAGTTACTGCAGGCAAAATAGACGCTCTCAAAGAGAAAAAAATGGTTCAGAGCATGCTTAAAAATGATTCAAAAAAATTTATTCAAAAAAATTTAAAGAGTGTATATTTAATTGCAACAAGAGATTTAAGTAATCTCTGGTTGCAATTTTTTTTATCTCAAAATCAAGGGTTTATGCGACTTTTTGAGAAAACGGTTTTAAAGTAGATGCAAAAAAATATCATTGTATAGCAATAATAGTCGGATTAACGGCAAAAAACTGTACAAAATCGGAGCTGGAAAAATCATGACAAATGAGACAGAAATTTCATTGGAAGAAATCAAAACAATCTTATCGAATTACAAGGGATTGAAGAAGCAAATTAGAAATCATATTTCTGATTTGTACGATGACCTGATGGACACAGATAATCTGATAGAAACTGTATCTATCAAAAAAACAGAAATATCTGAAATGGGAACAAAAGGAGGAAGTAAGAAAGACCTTTCAGATATTATTATCCGGCATGAATGTATTCTAAAAAGATGGTATCGGGAGATTTCTTATGAAATTGAGTCTCTGATGAAAAAGGATGAAAAAATTCGCAGAGTATGGCTGTGTTATCAGCTTATTTCCGAAGAATGTTATGAGGTTGTCACAAAAATCTATGTGGAACATCACTCGTCTAAAGAAGTAATGACAGATTACATAGCAAGAACAGGAGAAACGTCCCGTACCTTTTTCCGATTAGTGAATAAAAGCTTAAATAACATAAAGGTAATGTATGAGAGCAGGTATTCAAATGATAATCTTTTAAAAATGTCGCTATCACAAAAAAAAGTAAGGAAGAATAAAGCCGTAACTCCTGATAGTTCGCCATATAAACAACTTTCTTTTGGGTTAGAAAATGAAAATCAGTAACAAAAGAGTTTGAGTTTATCTCAGGAGGAATGAAAATGAAAGTATATGTAATTGGAAATCTTAAAGGTGGCGTTGGAAAAACCACTACAACTGTAAATTTAGCGTATACCTATGCAGAAATGGGAGGAAGAACATTAGTGATCGACCTTGACCCACAGTGTAACTGCACCCGATTTTTTGCAAAAGTAAACGAATATAATAAAACAATTAAAGACGTTCTTGAAGCCCCTGAACATATCAATAGTGCAATCTATCGTACTAAGTATGAAGATATTGATATTATTAAAGGTTCCGTTAAGACATTGGAACAGAAATCACCATGGAGTTTAAAAGAGGCATTGGGATACATTAAGAAGGAATATGATGTCTGCCTGATTGATACCCGTCCTGTATTCGATGTATTGACGAAAAACGCATTATATGCCGCAGATGTCCTTTTAACACCTGTGAAATTTGATAACTTTTGCCGTGATAACCTCACGATGGTGGAGGACGCATACCATGAACTGAAAGAAAAAAATCCGGAACTGAAATGGAAGGTATTTGCGAACATGGTGGCAAATGTCAAAGCACAGAAAGTATCTTCTGCCGACCTGCTTGGAAAACATGATTATCCATTTATGCAATCATGTATCAGCCGGACAGCGATTGTTGATAACGCATTATCTCTCTACAAACCAGTAGCAAAACATCGTGGTGGAAGTAATGTAGCACAGGATTTCGTGGATCTGGTAGATGAACTTCTTGAGGACTAGGAGGTATCTGTTATGGCAAGGCTTGGAAACGTATTTAATAATAAAGAGGATATAAGGAAAGAAGAACAGCATCCACGAAGGACGATTAAGTGGATTCACTATACAAAATTAAAAGAAAATCCGGGGCAGTATTGTCCCGAAAGAGACAAAGAAGAAATTGAAGCACTGGCGGATCTGATTGAAGCTGCTGGCGAGGTGATTCAAAATCTGTCTGTATCCAAACTGGATACAGATGAGTACCGAATCATCGCAGGGCATAAAAGATGCAAAGCCTGTAAGTTACTGGTAGAAGAAAGAGGCTTGAAGCAATTTTCTTTTCTGCCATGTGTGGTAAGTAATCTTAGTTCGGTACAGGAAGAATTTCAAGTAGTAGCTTCTAATGGTTATCATCAGAAAAAAGCCTATGAATTAATGCACGAGATTCTTAAAACAGAAAAATTATTAAAAGAACATCCAGAGGAATTCCCAGAGTCATTACAAAAAGGGCGAATGATTGAACGTCTGTCAAGAAAAATGGGAATCGCCCGTTCTACAATTCAGGAATATAAGCAGATTTCTAATAACCTTACTTCAGAAGCCATGGAAAAATTCAAAAATGGGGAGATAGAAAAATCTGCTGCTGTGACACTCTCAAAAATGCCAGAAGAATCACAAAAAGAAGTGATTGGGCAGGGAATCACGCAAAATGTCGATATTGAAAAATACCGGCAGGAAAATCTGGAACCTAATTCAGTAGAAGTTAAAGTGTCATTTCGATTGTTGGACGTTGGAAAATATGACAAATCAACAGTGACAAGAGATGCTCTTGTAAAATTCTTAAAAGGAAAATTTGGATATAATTCTTATACAGTTACTCAAGGTGAATTTACAATTTCCTGTACAAGCAAAACTATTTCCATTTCTGGAAAAACAGTTTCATGGGAAAGATATGTAAAACTATTGAATTTGTATTGTCCTAGAAAAGAAGAAGAGGATAAGCCAGTAGAAAATACTATTAAAGAGTGCAATGAAGATAGCATGAAAAAAACACCGATTCCAGAAGTATTATCAAAAGATACGGTTAATGTGTCAGGCAATGAATTACAGTCTACAGAGCAGGCGATTCCGATGGATACTATCATAGAGGAAGATGATGGAGGGGCAGAAGCTCCAGAAGAGGAGATGATTCTTCCAGATTCAGAAGAACAATCCGTAGAAATGATTCCAGAGGAAACAGTACATAGTACAGGAATAAACCGACAGGCATGGATTGGTAATCTGTCTACAAAAGATATGGCACAATATTTAAGCAGAAACTTATCTGTTTCTACATTAAAATCACCAGACCAGTTATTTAACTGGTTATCCGATATAGTTGACAATGACGGACGATTTTTAGAGGAAGGAAATCAGGTAAGATAATATGAAGAAGTTTGCGGGGAATTTAATAACTTTCTTATGTGCGTTAGGAATCCTGTGGATATTAGTAAGCTGGGCGGATGTTATTGCTCACAATACAACATATCAGCAGGAAGAACAGTATATGAAAAATAATGCTTTCGTAGTGCTGGAATATCTGAAATAGCAGTAATTTCTTCTGCGTGCCGAATTTCGGTACGCAGAACATATAGAAATGAGGAAAAAATGAAAAGTTACAAAGACTACGAAAAGAAATATATCGGAATGAGTGATATAGCTAATTTGATTCTCGCTGGTTCTAGTGACAATGGATTAAAATTAGCAGTATTACACTTTGGCATGGATAATGATTACTATGCTTATATCGTTGATGCGGATGCTGAAATTGGAGAACATTATACAAAAGTAGCAGAATTTAAAAGCTGGTTAAGAATATATGATGATTCTTTTCTCACACAGGAATTTAATGCTAATAAAATTAGTGTCTATCGTGCAGGAGAAATGGGATGCATCATCCAGTTATTTAAGTAAAAAAATTAGGAGGATAAAATTATGGCAAAGAAAATCATCAATGGAAGAATGTATAACACAGATACCACAGAGGTACTAGGAAGTTGGGATAATGGGTATCCCCGTGGGGATTTTAGTTTTGAAGAACAAACACTTCATAAAAAGAAAACAGGTGAATATTTTGTTTATGCTTATGGTGGCGCACAGTCAAATTTTGGTGACTGTTATGGAGGACATGATTGCTCTGGTGAAAAATTTATCCCGATGTCTGTGGAACAGGCTCAGCAATGGTCGGAAGAATATCTAACTGTAGAAAAGTATGTTGAAATCTGGGGAGAACCAGAAGAATAGCCAGAGAGCTTGAATAAGAGCATTATGAAAAAGTACAAAAGATTCATTAAATTTTTAATGTTTTTATCCTGTGCAGTTTTTTATGGTCTGTTGTGCCAGTTAAAAATAGAAAGCCAATGGGTTTTGGTAGCAAAAATATTATCGGGAGGAATCATGGCTTTTACGGGAATAAAATTACTTGAAAAGAAATAAAGCAATAAGCTATTCCTGCCTGCGGAAAGGCAATCATATTGTTCTTGTCCGTAGCTGCAAAAGCACAGGCAGGATTTACACACATAGGAATTTTTTGTGTGTATACATATACTTTCATTGCGGGATGCCTTTCCAGCATCCCGTGATTGAAAAGAAAGAGAGGAAAATATTATGGGAAGAATAGGAGATTTCTTCTATCACCTGATCATTGTGATATTAGTTGCCGCAGCATTGGTATTTCTTCTAATGGCATTTAAAGAGCAGTACCCCATTTGGAAAAATCAACAGGAGCTAGAGAATCTTCGATCGAAGGTGGAGAAAAAGAAAACAAAAAATGAGAATCCACATATTAACTGGGAAAATTTAAAAAGCACAAATCCAGAAATTGTAGGATGGATAAAAGTTCCAGGAACAAAAATTGATTACCCAATCTTACAGGGAAAAGAATGGAATGAGTATCTCCATAAGAACTATAAGGGAGATTACAGTTATGCCGGTTCTATTTTTATTCAGCCAGAAGCAGCTTTTAACGACCAGCATTTGATTATCTACGGTCATAATATGAGAGTCAAATCTATGTTTGGTTCTCTTCATGATTTTGAATCAGAAGATTTTTATAAGAAGCATAACAAGATATATTTGTATCAGCCGGGTAAGACAATAAAATGCACAATATATAGCGTGTATGACTGTCTGGATAAAAGTGCAACATACAATACAGATTTTTCAGATGATGGGAATGATAATAAGTGGGTAGACTGGTTGACAATGACAGTTAATAATAATGCATATTATCCTATTAAAAAGAAACCAGCAGAAAAAGACCATATAATCACATTATCTACTTGCTCTGGAAAGAGTAAAGGAGACTCTTATCGTTTTGTTGTACATAGTTTTATAACAAACACAGTTACCTATGAAGAAAAATAAACCCCAGTGATAAGCAGGTTTGACGATTATCCGGAGATATTTTATATCCCCGGCATTATCCCACCTACGGAAGTGATGCGTTCCCCGCCATGACTGTCCGTGGCTGCAAAAGCATAGGTGGGCTTTGCACAACAAGAAATCCCCAATCGATTGTTGTGCAGTAACGGAGTACCTTAAATCCCCAATGAAGGTACTCCGATTATCTGAATACAAAAGGAAAGGTAAATGATATGAATGAATGTACTTATCTTGGAAGAATCTGTACAGATTTAGTATTAAATAAAAAGGCAATGGATGATAAAGAGAATTACTGGACACGTTTCCGTCTTGCTGTTGCCAGAAAAAGGGTGAAAAAAGAAGGAGAAAAGGATACAGATTTTTTTAACTGTATTGCTTTTGGTTCGGCTGCAAAGGGAATCTGCACTTATGCAAAAAAAGGTGGACGGATTTGTGTATGTGGTGAGAACAGAGAGAATAATTTCGAAAAAGATGGTGTGAAATACTATACAGTAGAATTATTTATTAAAGATTACCATGTAATAGATTTTAAAGAAAAGAAACAGGCATCTGGAGTTGTAACAGAGGAAGCACCTTTTCCACCGGAATAAGAGTGAGTATTGTAGAAACGTAGAGGATGAAAAAAGACTGAGAGAGGAAAACATTATGGTAAATCTGGATTATTTTTATGGGAGTGAAGGTGAACAATATCGTTTTTATCAGATTCCTGCGATATTGCTTGAAGATGAAGAATATAAAAAGATAAGTGACACAGCAAAGCTTTTGTACGGAATCTTATTATCCCGGCTTGCTCTGTCTAAAAAAAATAACTGGATTGAAAAGGAGACGAACAGAGTATATATTCTCTACAACCGTAATGATATTGCTCAAAAAATGGGTAAAAGTCCTAATACGATTTCTAATGCAATGAATCAATTACTTGAGGTAGGTCTTATTAAAAGAAAAAGGCAGGGACAGGGAAAGGCGGATATGTTATATGTCATGAACTTTTCTTCAGGAGAATATAAGAAAACGGTAAATACACACTGTGAGGAAGAAAAAGAGGTTCCTGCTTCTCCAGATCAACTACATAGTTTCTATGAAGATAAAGAAGAAAAAGTATATACAAATGACGGTGACATGCCGAGTCTTCAAAATAAACGGGCAGCATATAGAGAAATTATTAAAAAACAGATAGATTATGATGTATTACGGCAATCTCCCTATGATATGAATATTATTGATAATATAGTAGAAGTAATCGTAAATATTTATGCGTCCCAAAAAGAGTGTATTAATATATCTGGAGATATGATTCCTCTAAATGAGGTAATAAACCGTTTGAAAAGGATTAATCTTACTCATATTCAGTATGTTATGGAGTGCATAGGAAAAAGTATAAAATCAATTCGCAGACCGAATAATTACTTACTAACAGCTTTATATAATGCTCCAGTTACAACAGATTTGTATTATGCAATGCAGGTAAAGCATGATCTACATAATTATTCTGACGGATAATACTTTATAATTTTCAGAAACACAAAATTTGGTTTTTTAGAAACACAAAATTTGGTTTTTTAGAAACACAAAATTTGGTTTTCTGGAAACACAAAATTTGGTTTTCTAGAAACACAAAATTTGGTTTTCTAGAAACACAAAATTTGTACGCTAGATAAATAGAAATATAAATATATAAATATATATATATCTTATCTTATCTATCAGTATATAGAGAAACAGGTATGAGGGATAGATAGATGGATAGGATGATTGAAATGTACCGAATTTCGGCACGTTCGGAAGTGACAAGAAAGGTGTAGGTAGAATGAGCGATAAGATTTTAGAATCTGGAACAGTTCATGTACAGGACATTCAGATGGGCAAAAAAAAGATAAGTGATGTCAAAATTGCAAACGATGAAGTATTGTTTATAATTTTTTATCAAGGCAGAGGGATTATAAATGCGTTTGGTGAGGAGATATTCATGTCAGAAAAAGAGTATGTCATGATACAGGGAGCTACTGGAAGGGATAAAATATCAGTCCATGCAGAATATCCACAGATCATGATTACTTTTACAGGACTTTCTATGTCAGAAACAATCATGCGTGGCTGCCTGAAAAATCAATCTATGAAAATCGTCTCAATGCTCATCAATGAGATTAACGAGAAGCAATTTGGTTATATACATAATTGCGAAAGCCTGATCAATATGCTGCTCATCCTTTTACACAGAGAACGAAACCAGACCAGCGAACGATTAACCGATTCGGAACGAAGAAATTATTGCGAAAAAGTAAACAGCTATGTCCAAAAGCATTACCTCGAAAGCCCGCAAATGGAATTTTTAGCTAACAAGTTTGGATATGATGGTAATGCACAGATGCTCCGGCGGGATTTTATAAGATATTATGGCACAACACCTGCAGCTATCTCCAAAATAAAAAAATTAGAAGAAGCCAAGAGACTGTTGGCTACGACAACATACAGCATGAAAGAAATTGCTGTTAAATTGAAATATAAGAGCCACACACATTTTGGTATGGATTTCAAAAATAATATAGGTATGACTCCTGCCGAATACCGTAAAGCTATAAAAGCCAAAAGAGAAAAGCAAATGAACACAAAAGATTATCAAATGAACTTAAAGGATTATTTAGCTAAAATGTGCTGAAATTCGGTACATGACATGGCAGAAGCATCTAGGTAAAAGCTGCATTACATAAATCTTTTATCTGCACTTATATAAAAGCCAGTCTAAATCGACTGGCTTTCTTAAAAAGACATATAAAATAAAAACGTAAAGAGAGTGTTTTTACATAGGTATTATATAATTATTTTTGCGGCAGTTCTATAAGTTATGGAAACAAATTTAAAAAATTTTGTGTCAGTAAGTGTCAGTAGAATGGTTCGGGAAACTGTGATACTATATAATCGTAAAAGATAATGTAAATGACACTTTGTGTGTGCCGAATTTCGGTACATTTTTAATGAGAAAGATATAGAAAACAAAAATGTCAGTAGATGTCACTGGAAAGGGAAAAAGGGCTATGGTATAATAAAATAGGCAGGAAAGCATAAAAACGGAATGTTTTCTTGCTCCCAATACCAGCAGGGAGCTAATGCCTCCTATTCTGGAGATTACCAGAATGGGAAGCTTACCGAAGCTCCCCTGCTGATTCTTTGTTTATTGATATTATATCAATTATACGGAATAGTGTCAACTATATAGAGAATAGTAAAGCAACAATAACTTTCTGAGTTTTGTTGCTTTTTTTAAAATATAATTTATAATATAAATATATTTAATAAAAAATAAAAATGTACAGGAGAAGAAAAAATAATGAAAACAAGATTAACTAAAAGTGAAATGGAAATCATGGAAGTATTGTGGGATGAGGGAAAAGCATTAACGACATCAGAAATCATTCAAAGGTCAAAAGAAAAGGAAAAGGAATGGAAAGACAGTTCTGTCCATCTGCTTATAAAAAGTTTAATGAACAAAGATGTTATCAAAGTCGAGGGATTTAAAAAAACAACAAAAAATTATGCCAGGACTTTTATACCTGTAAAAAACAGGGAAGAGTTTTTAGTAGGTCAGATTATAGATAAAAAAACAACGCTTGCTGCCAGGAAAAGGATATATTCTTATCTTATAGAAAAGGAAAGTAATCTGGAAATGATAGAATTTATTCAGAAGCTGCTTGAAGAACGAAAAGAAGAAATAAAAGTAAAACAAAAATAAATGTGCCGAATTTCGGTACATAGAGAGAAAGCCAGCCCTGCCGGACTGGTCTTTAAGAGGAAAGTATAAGAAACTTATCAAAGAATAAGTATTTCTGTATTTTTTATTATATCAGTAATTTGTGAACATATTGTGAGAAAAATAAAAATCATCTGACGATAACAGCAGGAGGGGAATATTCCACCTGCTTTTTTTGTGCAGATCAGGAGGGAAAAGAAGGAGAAAGAGGATGACACTTGGAGAAAAAATCAAAAAGTACAGGGAATTACGGGAACTAACCCAAAGAGAATTAGGACAAAAAGTTGGATTCTCTGCAGGAACAGAGGATTCCCGTATAAGAAAATATGAAAAAAATATGATGGCTCTCCAAACAGATATACGGAGGAAGATTGCAGAAGCTCTGGATATAGATATGTCAGCATTAAACGATATAGATATCCAGACGGAAAAAGATGCTATCAGAGCATTATTTTATCTTGAAGAAAAATACGAAATGGATATAAAAAAGACAGATAGGGAGATACGTTTAACTTTTGACATAGATAATACAGATATATGGAAACTGATAGAATATCTTGAAGAATGGGCAACGAAAAAAGAAGAGTATATAAAAAAGAAAGGAAATACAACGGGAGAATTTCAATGGAAAATCTATGAGAAGTATAATGGAATAAAAAAGTTAAAGGCTGGATTTGTGAATGAAATGGAAGCAAGGGAATATGCCAGTTTTTTAGAAAACTGTAATAGGATGGCTGGATATAATGGAAGTAGATTTAGCATAGAGTACGGTTGTCCTGTATCAGAAGCACAGGAAGAATACGATATATGGAAAGCACAATTTCCAAAGAATTTAGAACGTACCGAAATTCGGCACAATTAAAAAGGAGAGAGACATGAATATTACAGGGATAGCAAGAGAAAATTTTGAAGAAGCAGGACTGCCATTAAAAAATACAATCGAATTAACTACAAAAAATGAATATACAATCCCCGATATATGGGGATTAAAGGTGGGGAGAAAATTTCTGGACACGGGAGAGATAGAATCTCATTTTGAAGAACAACAATTTTTTGAGATCAGAAAACGGGCAACATTACTGGAATATCCCCATACAGTAATCCTGATGGAACAGGATTTTGCAGAGAGAAAAGTCATAGATTACTATGTTATTTACGATATAAAAGAAAGCAGTAAATATAAACCGACCATTGTAAATGAATATGTAGATAATATAATATTGGGGACAGGGGAATATAAGTGCGAATATGAAATATTGCTTAGCTGCAGTGATGCAACAAGAAGAGTGGTTATCCCAGTTCGGACGATTAATGTCCCAATGTATGATTTTATAAACAGCATTGAAGATGAAATAGAAGATGTCATGGACAGATGTTCGGAAGAGAACGTCTTTAACAATATAATCATTGATACAGGAGACTATTTTCTGCTCGATATGTTTGACAAGTATGGTCGCACATATAAAGTTGAACTTACAAGTGTTTATGATTTCATAAAAATGATTGTATCTATCCGGCAGATTAAATGCGAATTCTTTCCTTATGAGAAGAAATAGGTGTCAGTAAGTGTCAGTAGAAAGGTAAAAAGAGCTGTGTTATAATAAAATCAGTAAATTAGATTTAAATAGTAGAAGAAAGAAAAGCAGAAGGAACACAATCTTCTGCTTTTTTTGTACCGAAATTCGGCACGGATTAAAAAGCAGAGGTGATGGCATGGACATTGTACAAATAACAGACAGAATATTAGTATCCATCGGGATAGGAATGAGTGCTGCATTTCATTTATTTCGATTTTCTATTATGACATTAATGCCAGCAATAGAAGATATAAAAACAGACGTATTATTGGAAGGATTGTCGTTAGAAAGAGTATTGATCATAACGGTCAGTGTTTTGGTCAGTATATCACCGACTTTTTTAGCGATAAAGAACAGGGGACAGAGAGTGAGCCTTTGCCATTTACAGATATTTTTACTGGTATATATATTGTGTACTTATTTTTATGATCTGTGGAAAATTAAGCATTGGCTATACGGGTGTATCGTGTTAATCTTCTGTATAAATTTGACATGGTGCGTCATAGGATTTTGTCAGGAATATGTGCCGAAATTCGGTACACATAAACGTAAAAAAGATTCTGAAAAAAGCAGACTGGAACACTGGAATAGTGAGAAATAATGTGATATATTAAAGCTAAACATAAAAGTTGGAGATGGAGTGATATGATAGATAAATATACCGAAAATCTCCGGCAAATCTATTTATAAATGTGCCGAAATTCGGTACGGAACAGGAGGAAGTTATGAGAGAAAAAACGATGAAGAAAGGGCATTTGTTACTGACATTACTTGCTTTTGTATGTTTAATGGGACTAGGAACAATTCATGCAAATGCTGCAACGGTAAAGGCAAAAGTTGATGTAAAAAAATTTTATGGAATTGCGGAGCAAGTTTTGCAGGAGATAAACAAAGAAAGACGAAGTAATGGATTACAGGATTTAAAGATGGATGCAACTCTTACGGAAGCAGCAATGAATATAGCATTACAAAAACAGGGTGGAGACGCATCCGTAAGTGAGCCAGAGATTTATAATGATAGATACATATATAAAAGTGTTGGTATATTAGGTAATGTAGATGGTTATGATGAATATGAGGATAACCTATGGAAAGAAACAACTAAGGGAAAAGAACCGATTACAAAACATGTGTCAAAGTTAGGAAAATTTCTTTATAAAGATGATGACATTTCTTCTAAAATAGGTATAGGAATTATAGCTACAGATAATCCTACAAGTATTCCTAGAGAGTTGAATAATGGAAGTCGTTACAATGTTTCTTATTGTTTCTTATCCAATGATAGCAAACATGATACTACAAATTACAATCCATATGTAAATAATGGAAAAACTGTTCGGACTCAGATGGATTTGTATATTGATTCATCGAATACCTATTTAATTGTAGATGCTAATGAAAATTGTTTGACACCAAAATATGCTTATGATGTGATAAAAAAAGGAGAGAAAAGAAACGCACATCCAGGTATATGGGAAAATATTCCTGACACTGGGGCAAAACGTTTCTTATGCAAACTTTCCAATAATGGTGACTCATGGAATAGTTCTAATCCATCCATAGTTTCTGTAGATGCTAATGGAAATATAACAGCAAAGAAAAATGGGATTGCAACAGTAACAGTTAGAGTAGGAAGTTTACAGGCAACTAAAAAATATGTGGTTTCTGATATAATTAGTGTGGATACAGATACACTTTTGTCCCTTCCAAATTGGAAATCTAAATCAGATATTCCTAAAGAATATACGGGAAACTGTTATGCCGGGGGATATGCACTGGAAGTAAAAAATGGTCGTATTACATGGTCTAAAAATATGAAGACAAATAAAGTTACAAGACCAGGAAAGAAAAAAAGCGTCACAAAGGCAAAGAAAGTTAAAGGGAACTACTACAAGATTATTTCCAAATCTAAAAAGACAGTCCAGTATGTAAAACCTGTTAAGAAAAATATTATTTCTGTAACTATTCCATCTTCAATAAAGCTTAACGGAAAAAGATATAAAGTAACAGGGATTGTAGCGAATGCTTTTAAGAATTGTAAAAAATTGAAGAAAGTAACGATAGGTACAAATGTTAACAGTATAGGAAAAAGAACATTTTATGGATGTTCTAAGTTACGGACAATTAAAGTAAAAACTTCCAAGCTAACTGGTAGTCGAGTTGGAAAACAGGCATTTAAAGGACTTAATAAAAAAGCAGTAATTAAAGTTCCAAAGAAACAGTTAAAAGCTTATAAGAGACTTTTTAGAGCAAAAGGTGTTGGAAAAAAAGTAACTATTAAAAAATAGAAAATTGAGTACGGAAAAGGATGTTCGAAAGAATGTCCTTTTTTTGTACCCATTTTTAGATGTGGAAAGGATTTATTTATGAATTTTTCAGTAAAAAATCCGAATAAGAGAAAAAATATATATTATTCTCAGGTTTTAATCTACCGTCAGCATTTCACGCAAAGTTTCACTGCTGATAATGCCTGTTTCTTCTTCATAATATTTATATCATAAGAAGAGATTTAGAAATTTTTATATGAAAGAAAAATAAATTGCTGACTGTGGTTTAAAAAGAAATTGAAGATAGAAAGGAGGATAGACTGGACTTAGGACTAAGAAACTTTTTAGTCTATATCAACAATGGTAATAGCATTAATAGCGAGAGGAGTATTTAATCATGAAAAAGTTAGTTCATGTAAAAAGTTTAATTACGCTGGCATTATGTTTGATGATGTGTTTTACCTTTTTTGCCCCTGCATCTACTGTACAAGCAAAAAAAAGAGTAGTTGATAATGTTTTTATGTATCCAACAGATCCATATAGTTATCCTACGTGTACAGGTTGGGTTCCTTGTAAGAAAACATTTACAAGTTCTAAAAAGGCATCGAAAACTTATGTCAGAGAAACTGCATGGAAAGTCATTGATACAGCATATCTGTATAAAGCTGCTACATCAAGAGGTAAAGTGTTCTATACAAAATATAAAATGAAACAGCTTTATCGGTGTCGTATGCATTACAAAAAAGGATCAAAGAAATACACGAAAGATGAAATGGATCAGATCACAATACAGAATATGGGGACAACAAAAACGAAACCGAAAAAACCTTACAAAAAATGGTAACTGAAAAGGAGGTTTTTATATGAAAAAAGCAACTACGATAAGAAAACTGATTACTCTATCCTTGTGTCTTATGATGTGTCTTAGTGTTTTTGCACCAGCGTCTGTATTCGCTAAATGTTCTCATAAGAATACAAAGTTAGTTGTCTTGAAGGAAGTCACTTGCACAAGAAACGGAAAATGTGTGAAAGTTTGTATAAAATGTGGAAAAAATTTAAAGACATGTTCTGTAAAAAAACTAGGTCACACTTATAAACACATCTATATTAAACCTACCTGTAATAATAGGGGATGGGAAGGAACTATGTGTAAGCGTTGCGGATATAGTGTCGCAGAAAAATCATACCCTGCATTAGGTCATAATTATAAAACAACCGTTTACAAAGGAACTTGTAACACTCCAGGGGTAACTGTTAAAGTATGCAAACGTTGTGGCGATAAAAAATCGTATTCTACTGGAAAAGCTTTAGGACACAAATGGGGAAAATGGCAGTTAGTTTCAATCAATGGAGGAAAGGCACGCTATTCGCGTACATGTTCCAGATGTCATAAAACGAAATATAAAAATAATTAATTAAATATGAATCAGAAAGGATGTTAATCATGAAAAAAATCCTTATACTAACACTATGTTTCTTAATGTGTTTCATCACTTTAACTCCGACAGCTTTCGCCAAGTGTTCACACAAAAATACTAAATGGGAAACACTGCAGGAAGCAACCTGTACAAAAGCAGGGAAGAGGGTAAAATTATGTACAAAGTGTGGTAAGAGTCTTAAAACAGAAAGGATTAAAAAGAAAAATCATACATTAAAGCGTTATATCAAAAAAGCCACTTGTACATCTAATGGATTAAATTGGGAACGTTGTTCTCGCTGTAAATATACACGTGTACTTAATAAAATTCCAGCGAAAGGACACGCTTTTGGTGTTACGCATTATGGAGCAAGTTGCACAGCTCCAGAGATGACTATTAAGACTTGTGAACGTTGTGGTAAAAAAGAAACAACAACGAAGGGTAAACCTATTGGTCACAAATGGGGAAAATGGCAGTTGGTTTCAGTAAATGCAAGTGGTGTGAGAAATTATCGAACATGTGTCAGATGTGGCTTAAAGCAATATAAAAACAGTCGTTATAAGTTTTAAGGCAGAAAATGCTGGGGAGTAGTCAGCCAAATTAACTGGAATCGAATTCTAAAAGTTTATAAGAGGCTGTTTAGAGCAAAAGGCATTGGAAAAAAATAAATATCAAAAAATAGAACATTGAATACGGAAAAGGATATTCGAAAGAATGTCTTTTTTTTTTGTCCGCTTTTAGAGATGGAAAAGGGTAATTATATTATGATACGAGGACCACCATAACAATTAATGAAGATATATAAATAGAATAAGAAAATATGAGGAGAGAAGCTATGAAAGCAAAAATGATATTAAAAAAGGGAATGGTATTTCTGTTTGCTATGGTAATGGTATTAACAGGGATTTTTTCCTTGGGCGTAATGGCAGCTTCCGGACTGGAAGGGGCATATATTAGCCCTAAATCAAAGATGGGATTACAGTATGCCAACAATTTTAGCCGAGATGTATCAAAAAGTCAGGTAAGTGTACCAAATTTTATGGCAGATAGCGATACAAATAGTGAGGAACCCAATAAAAGTTTTAACGCACAACAGGTGGCAGCAGGTAATTCCGATGCTGGTCAGAAATGGCGTGGTTTTGCCGCCTACGCAAAAAATCATGACCCATCTGATTTTTGGGTAAAGTATAAAAATGTTACGACAGCAAATGGAAAGTCGGTTGATTTAAAAATAGAAGTGACCGATTGGAAAACACAGAATGACGAATCCAAACCATTGCCATCAAATGGTGATATGTTCGGGCATGATAACAATTCAGCACATCTTGGTTATGCCATTGGGTTTTCTTATAAGAAAACGGGAGTTGTCATGTTCTCTGGTTTTAAATGGGTAAAATTTAAGTATACGTTTTTATATAATGGAACGAATACAAAAGCTCCATTCACTGGATTTGCTACATTCCAGGATATTGATCAGAATCAGTATGTTACCATCACAGATGGGACAGAATGTATCTCTAAAGCCTCCTATATTGGTGGAAGTGATGGAAATACCTGGTGTGAGCCGGATGGATGGACATACAAAGCGATTAAAGATCAGAATGCTTCTTCGGATATGGGAAAAGATACCTTTAATAAAACATGTATTTCACTTTATGTAAAAGACATGACGGATATGTCTATTAAATATGGATGGACAGGGCATACAGCAATTGCTTACTTTGATTTAGCACCATGGGCGATGAATTCTTTTGAAGATAATGCAAATCCTGATGTCCCGAAGAAATTAATTCAGAGTGGAAGCTCATGGATTAGCAATGAAAAAACATCAGCAGTAGCTTATAAATTAGGGGATACCTATTCATATCGTTATGAGGATACTACTCCAACCTATGCAACAGATATTTTATCGAATTTATGGAACGGACAAAATAAAACTGCTATATCTTCCTATGTATGGGAAGATACTCTGGACTCTGGACTTAGTTATGTGGCTGGTTCCCTACAGGTAAATGTGGGAGGAGAAGATTTTACAAGCGAATTTTCAGATTCTTCCAGTGGACAGAATATCAAATTTAGTGCAACAAGCAAGGCTTTAGCAAATACTTCATTTTACGGGAAGAAAGTAACGGTCACATTTAAAGTAAAGATTAAAGATGCATCTTATAACTGGCTTGGACATGAGCGTACTGCAGATAATAAATATCGTCTGATTCCAAATACAGCAAAAAGAAGTATGACATATCTGAAAAAACTGGCATATGATGACAAAAAGGAAGTATATACGGTAACAGATGGAGACTATACATCTATTCCACAGAACACTTCCACCGTCTGGTCAAAAGTCCCTATCGGTGACCCGAACAACCCAGACCCGGACCCAAAGAAAACAGTTTCCGATGAGGACGAGAAAAATGTCCTGAACAATACGCTTACGAATGCGGATGAGACATTCACTTATACCGTTTCTAAGGAAATTGAAAAGAACATGCCTTCTACCGCAAAATATTCCAAGGTTGTAATCAAGGATAACGTTGATTCCTGCCTGACGATTGATTCCGTTAAGTTTTATGCAGGGGATAAAGATGTCACAAGCAGTTTTGCTCCTACTTCCGCAAACAAGGGAAATTATCTGGAATATGCAGCATCTTCTGACCTGCTCAATAACAAAGATTTTTACGGGAACAATGCTGGAACAACTGTAAAAATGGTTATAAAAACACATATTGATGCAAAAAAAGTTTCGATTGAGACACTCCGGGCGCATGGACACCTTGTGGAGAACGATAAAAAGACAGAGACAGACATTAAGATTAAAAATGAGACAACAGTTACAACAACAAAAGCCGATAACCAGGGTACATGGGATGTCGATAAGAAGGTAACCCCACCACCGACTACAACGGATTCTCCTGTACCATCTATCAAAGACCCAGTGAAAAAAGTATCGGATAGTGATGACCTGAACTGGGATGCGACAGTAAAACAGGATGGAGAAAAAACACCAGGAAGCCATAACCGTGTCACAGATGTAACAAATCAGTGGCTCTATACTTTAACACAGGAAATCCCGGCACATACGGTAGAGTTATTCCATTACAAATCCTTTACTATCACAGATGCCGTAGATTCCTGCCTTTCTTATGATGTAAAAGACATTGCAATCAAAGCAGGGGACAAGGATTATACCGATAAATTTGACATAAAGAAAGGGGAAGATAACAGCATTACCCTTACAGCAAAAGCTGATGTGTTAACTTCAGATGAATTCTACGGTGGAAATGCTGGTAATAAGATCGTTGTTTCCTTCCCTGTAAAGATCTCAGCCGATGCAGAAACTTTAAAAGATGAAAATCTTGGGCACCTTGAAATAGATGGTAAGAAGCTGGCACATCTGCAGAAAGTATCTGACCTGCAGAAGTTATCTGGCTTTACTGACTTAGTAAAGAGTAAAGATAACGAGTATGTCTATGCCTTTTTAAATCAGGCAAAAACACACATTGACTCCCAGATTAAATATGAGGGACAGACAGGTGTGAAAGACCGTATAACAGATAAAGTGCAGACAGCCGTAGAGACAGCCGACCCAACGATCAAGAAAGAAAGCAGCAAGTATGAATGGCAGGTTGGAGATAAAGTAGATTATACGATCAATGTCGGTGATGCAAACAGCAACAGTATCGCAGATAATGTTGTTGTTACAGATGAAAGCCTTCCAAAGGCAATGCTCCCGGATAAGGATTCTATCACCATCAGCAGCACTTTTGATAAAGAAAAATCCGGGGCACCAGAGGATAGGGACATCAGTAAGGATGCGAAGATTGAATATACAGAGAAAGGATTTGTTATCACTATCCCGAAACTGTACCGTGGAGAAGTTGCAACAATCAAACTGACCTGTACAGCAAAAGAAAAATCTACCTACGATTCCATCACAGACCAGTGGGCAGACTGTCTGGAAAAAGCAAATGCAGATAAGAAACTTACCTGTGTAAACGGGGAAGTGATTGAAAACCGGGCATTTGTTACTGCTACTTTAATGTTAAAGGACAAGGATACCCCTCCAGACGATCTGGAACGTGTATGGGTGAACACCCCTCATCTGAACATTAAAAAGTCCGTAGAAAAGAAAGAATACAAGGTTGGGGAGACAGTAAAATATACCCTCGTTGTTACAAATGTACATGAAGGTACATTAGCAAGAGATATTGTCATCACTGACCAGTTACAGACTCCAGGTGAGACTATCGTTGAAGGCACTATCCGATTAAAGGATGAGACAGGTGCAGTATATGACCTTGGTAAAAAAGCTGGAAAAGATGCTGAGAAACCTTATCTTGAGACACAGGATGATACTTCTTTTAAGATTACAACAGGAATGAACTTACGCTATGATGGAGAATCTCCATTTAAGAAATTAGCAGAGATTGATGATAAAGTTCACTGGAAGAATAAGGAAGGCTTGACTCAGGAAGAGTGGGATGCACCGATTACCCATACAAAATTCACGGTAACTTATGAAGCGAAGATAAATAAAGAGCCTGCTGACACAAATCAGTTTGTAAATGTTGCGACTGCAAAAGGTTCTAATACAGACGAAGTAAAAGATGATGAAATCGTTTATTTAAAAACTCCAGTCATCAAAACAGAAAAAGAAAGTGATAAAGATTCTTACCAGAAAGGTGAGACTGCAAAATATCACTTAACTGTAACACAGACAAGAGAGGACAGAACTGCAGTAAATGTAGTGATCAAGGATGCCTTAAAAGATGAAGATTCCGAAAAAGAAAGAATCAAAGGCGATACGATCAAGGTCTACTACAACGGCAATGAGTTTACACCGGTTTCTGTAAAATCCGATGATACTTCCTTTACAATCGAGACAGGAAAAAATCTTACAGTAAAAGATAAGTTAGAAGTTACTTATGACGCTGAGGTTCTTTCTGACCTGAATAAAGATTCTATCACTAATATTGTAAAGGCAAAGGCAGATAACGCTTATGCAGAAATTGAACTTGACGTTCCAGTTACAAAGGTAACACAGAATATCTCTGCAAGGAAAACATCAAACCCGGCATCTGGAACAGTCGTAAAACAGGGTGGACAGATTATCTATTACATTGACGTTCATAATGATTCTGAAACAACCTTGAAGAATGTCCTTGTAAGGGATGCCATTCCAGAACTTAGCAATTATGTAGATGGTTCAGCTTCTAATGATGGCAAGATTATGGAAATCAATGGAAAACAGTATATCACCTATATCATTGATACCCTTCGTGCAGGAAGTACGCAGACGCTTTCTTTTGCTGTCACTGTGGATGAAAAGGCAACATCAGAAGATGTTATCTTAAATACGGCAGAGATTAAAGAAACAACTGATAAAGATTTAAACGAAGATGGAAATATTCCAGATGACCTCTGGAATGAGGATTTCAAGGAAACAAATACAACGAAACATCCACTGTCAAACTGGGCTACGGATATTAAGACCGTAAAGGTAGGTACGCCAGACAGCTATATCGAAAAGAGGGCAGATTCCGCCGTTTATGATGTAGGAGAGACAATCCATTATACGATTGTTGCAGAGCAGACAACAAAGGACGGAAAATTGACAAATGCTGTTGTAGAGGATAAAGACCTTCCTGACGGTGTAGATATTGATTATGATTCTATCAAAGTGGATGGAAACACAGTACCAGAACAGGATACAATGACATCGGATACAAACAGTATCTATCTCATCCGCACGAAGAAGGGATTTAAAGTTGTTTATCCAGAACTTTCCGAAAAATCTACAATCACATTTGATGCCGTAATCAAGAGTGAGAAATTGGTAGGCAAGAAGATTCCAAATAAAGCAACGATCATTTCTGACCAGACCCCGGAGAAAGAAGCAGTAGTTAATGTAAAAGTACCGAAAAATCCAGTGGAAAAGGTTATCAAGAAGATAATCAACCGAAAAGGTGTATCTGGCAACAGTTCACCAAAGGGTGTTAAGACAGGTTTAAGCACACATGCAGGATTATTTGCAGGTATCGCAGCCGCACTCTTAGCAGCCGCAGCTATTCTTATTAAAAAGAGACGGAATGCGAAAAAGAAACCAATGACTTTAGAAAAATTCTAAATCTGTAAACAAAGAATGAGGGAGAGCCTGCCGGCTCTCTCTTTTTGTAGGAGGGGAATTATGGAAAAGATACTCCGTTTGAATCTGGCGATATTATTTTTACTGTTTGCAATGATGCTTGTAAGTCCATCTGCGGCATCATTAAAAAACCCAGCAGGTAGTATTACTGTAGAAGCTAAAAGCAAAAAGAAACCGGCAAAGAAAAGCACTACAAGAAAGCCGGTTACAAGAACCAATTATATTACTATGAAGAAAAACGAGAAATTATGGGTTGGTCCAAGTGTAGCAGCAATGCATCCTGAAACTAAAGATTGGAAAAGTAGTAATTCTAAAATAGCAACGGTATCCTCGAAAGGAGATGAAGAAGGTTTTCATAAGGTGACTGTGAAGAAAAAAGGAAAAGTTACGATTAGCTGTACTGTGAAAAAAACTCTCCGAGGATGGGTAAAAGGTGATGTCCATAAATGGGTAATTACCATTAAGTAAAAAATAACGTGCCGAATTTCGGTACATTTAAAAGAAAATTTTAAACAAGAGTAAATAGGGGAGAGCCAACAGGCTTTCCCTATTTGATGGAGGAGATATGGAAGACTATGCAATCCTGCTCATTTTATTCCTGATGGCGGTATGTTTAATGATATTAACAGTCATCGGCTATTGGGGAGTTTTTTGCAAAGCTGGTGAAAAAGGCTGGAAAGTGCTGATCCCATTTTATAATGAATATCTGTTATTTAAGATAGCGTGGAAACCTTCTGTCTGTCTTATCAAATGGCTCTGCCTTTGTTTGTACGAAGTAGTATCTGTAACATTAAAAGCAGGTGTACTTTTAGAGATGCTGCAGCTTATACTGCCAAGTATAGCATTTGTACTGACAGTAATGCTTTATCACCGTCTAAGCAAAGCATTTGGACATGGATTTGGTTATACAGTAGGAATCATGTTTTTGCCTTTTATCTTTGTGCTGCTTTTAGGAGTGGGGAGAAGCAGATATACCAGACCAGATAAATATAGAGATAAATTTTAAGGAAGGAGGATGTGCCGAAATTCGGCACATAATAAGATGAGTGAATTATTAAACCGAAACACAGACCCTTTGTTTGAAAAAATGGAAAAGATATTTGCAGAGCGTGATGCGGAATACAAAAAAATGGAAGAAAGAAACCGTGTGCGTGAAGAGGCTGTAAAAGAGAAAGAAAACAGCTTAAAGAAACAGGAGGAGCAATTTAGCAGCCGTGAAGAAAATGTAAGACAGCAGGAAAAAGAGATAGAAGAAAAGATGCAGATGCTCGAAGAAAAACAGAGAGAAACGCAGGAAATGGAAAAGTATCTGCAGAAAAAAAGATTGGAGTTAGAAGCAGACGAACAGCAGTCCTTACTTGATAATTCTATTCTCCGGGAGGAGATCAGAAACGAGAAATTAAAGCAGCAACGTCTTAGCCGGGAACTGGAAGATAAATTGAATGATCTGGGATATTCTTCTGATAATTTTGACCCGGCTGTCTTAGAGGAAAAAGAACAGAAGACAAAAGAACAAGCACAGGAAATCCAGAAACTTAAGGAGGAGATTGAAAAATGGGAAGATAAAGCTGACGAATGGGAAGAAAAAGAGAGTGGTTTTGTCTCACAGATTGATACCCTGAATAAAGAAAAAGCACAGCTTTGGAAAAAGCTGATGGGGGTAGAGGATGAAAGCATTACAGAGAAGAAAGAGGATGTTCCCGGTAAGGCGGAAGAACCTGTAGAAGAAAGAATATCAGGGGCGGAAGAAGCTGTAGAGGAAGTGGAAGAGGTAGAAGTAGTCCCGGAAGAAGAATCTGTGTATGCAAAGGAAGAAGAAAACCTGAAGGAAGCGATAGAGATGGATACCCCGCTGACAGCCGAAGGATTTTATAATTATCTGCAGGAACAGGAAGTAGGCGGAGTTATCCAGCTCCGCCATGCAAAACAGGGTGATATGGTCAACATTGCTATTTCCCAGATTGTAGTAACAGTTGTTTTTGCAGAAGAAGGCTGGTTTGATATTAAGAAATCTATTGGAAATAACAACCGTAAGTTACGCCGGTTAATCCGTAGCTGGAACAGTAGTCAGAATGACCTTACATTTAAATATGATACATCAGATAACACAGTTACAGCCGAAGGAGATTTTGATAAAGACCAGACAGCCGAAGAACTTTTAAGATATTTAGACCGTCTCCTCGATACTTATTTTGATACAGGAGAAGAAGAATGAAAAATTTTATACTGGCAGTAGAGAATGTTCCAAAACCGATGCTCATTGCAGAAGCAGTTTTGATAGTATTGATAATAGGTGTGGTTGCTATTCGGTTTTTTATCATCAGGTCAAAGCCGGCATATTTAAAAAAATTACCGAGGACAGTATATGATGAGGAGACAATACACTTATTATTTAATTGTTATAAAGCAGCAGATTCAATCGAGGGAATGCTTCATCTGGCGGTGAAAAAGAGCCGTAATAGGAAAAATAAGAAAAGGTTTAAGGCGGCAATATCCTACCTGTATACGAGCAGGTATAAGGATTACGAAACGGCATTATATAAATATGCCGGAGATGGTACAGAACAGACAGAGCGTCTGTTTACAGATATTATAGGAAAAGAAGCAGCAAAGAAACGCCTGCTGCCTTTAAAGGAGGAATCATAAGTGAGAAGAAATAACTGGAAGAAATATATTATCATCCTGATCGCATTTATTGTTGGGCTGGTGGCAAATCTGGCGGCAAGGGCTATCCTGCCCAGACTGTTACCAGCAGGAATGCAGGCTTGGACGGGTCTGTTAGCGACACTGTTAGAGATCGTAATATCCGTCGGTATCATCTTGATCATTATTTTTACAAATCACATCGGGGAGGACTAGGCAAATGAACAGAGTAAAAAACTTCATAGGAGCAATGAGAGAAAAAGGAGTCAGGACAGTAAAGAGAGCTGTCCCGGCTTTTTTTACTGCATATTGTTATTTCAGTATGTATGTGCCTGTGTATGCGGCAAAAGCAGCAGGAACCTCAGTGATCACATCAGGATTTAATTCGCTGTATGAGATCGTAGCAGCGATTGTGAGCAGTATTGGACAGTTATTACTGTTATGGGGAGTGTTTGAATGGGCAACGGCTTTAAACTCTCAGGATGGAACAATGCAGTCGATGGCATTTAAACGTATCGCATCTGGATTAGTTGCCTGCCTTGCCCCGCAGATCGTTACTGTTATCAGTGCATCTTTAAAATAAGGACAGGAGGGATGATTTATGCCGGAATGGCTGTTTGACTTTCTCTCTGGTCCGACAATAAAGATTGCGGCAGCAATCTGGAACTCCAGCATGAAGCTGATCATAAAGCTGGTCTGCAGTACGCCACAAAAGTTTTCTACAGGAACATGGGCATTTGTCAAAGAAAACCTGTATCCGTGGGCAGAGGGGATCGGACTCTCTGCTCTAAATTTATTTTTTATGATAGCCTTTTTGAAAGCTGTGAGTAACCTGCATCAGAACATCACACTGGAGATGGTCATCGAAGCAATGATCAAGGTTGTCGTGGCAAATGTCCTGTATCTCAATATCTTAAATATAATGACAACCATATTTTCTATCTCATCAGCGATGGCGAAAGAAGTCTTTACGATAGATGCCCCAGATTTAAAAGTAGAGGATATGGATATTGGCTCAGCATTGTTTTATCAGCTATTTGGCTTGCTCTTTATACTGGCAGCGATCGTTTGCAGCTTTTTGATGTTATGGACAGTATATAGCCGGTACATAAAGCTATATCTGCTCATGATATTAGCACCCTTTGCGATGTCTGCACTTGTAGGAGGTCAGGAGATAGAGCGTAGTTTCTATGCATGGATGCGGACATTCCTGTTAAATGCATTTGAGATTGTAGTGATTGCCTTAACGATGGTCATATCTTTCAAGCTCATCGGTGCAGGCATCTCGCTGTTTGACGGCAAAAACATTGTAACATCTATGGTAGATGGGTTCTGGGATGCGTTAAACAGCCTGTTTACTATGATCCTTGTGACTGCAGCCGTAAAAGGCTCCAATGCATTTCTGTCAAAGGCGATGGGATTATAAATGTTATAAATGTGCCGGATTTCGGTACGGGAAAGGAGAGATCATGGGAAAATTTGCAGTTAAAATAGAAAGAGTTATCACAATAGCCCTAATATTGTCTATGATGCTGATACTTATACCGGGAGTCAGCGTACAGGCAAAAGCAAAAAAATGTAATCATAAAAGTGTAACATGGATCACAACATCAAAATCTAGCTGTACGGATGAAGGCATGAAGGTTAAAAAGTGTAAGAACTGTGGAAAAATCTTAAAGATAAAAAAGATAAAAAAATCAGGACACCGATTACGCACACAAATAGAAAAAATGCCTACATGCACAAAACCGGGGTTAACGGCAACGTATTGTTTAAATCCAGATTGTATTTATGGCTATAGGAAATATTACAAAACAGAAAAGATAGCTCCTTTGGGACATTCCTATATTGATAAAACTTACAAGGCTACCTGTACTGCACCAAAAACGATCGTAACTTCATGTAAGAATTGTAAGTACAAGTCAACTCATAAGGAAGGGAAAGCTCTGGGACATCGCTGGAGTAAGTGGAAGTTAAATACCGATAGTATGATAAAAAAGAAACCGAAAAAGACACGTATATGCAGCAGATGCGGAAAGAAAGAGACGGTTTATGTTAAATAGCTGGAAAGAGAAACTCCACGCTATTTGATGCAAGGAGGATTTATGGAAAAACTAAAAAAGAAAGTGACTATAGTGTTAATGGCTATAATGATGACTATGGTATTTTTTGCAGATGCACAGGCAAAAGCAGGGTGTAATCATAAACATACAGGCAGAACGTGGATCATTGCAGAAAAAGCAAACTGTAATCATACAGGTAGAAAAAAACAACTTTGTGTGAGATGCAGAAAAGTGTTGCTGGAAAAAGTAATCCCTAAGACAAAACACAAATGGAAACTTACCAGAAAGAGGAGAACAAGATATGACTGTTTGAAATGTGGCGGAGTTAAGTTAAAAAATGAATATGGAGGCTGGAGCTATTATTTTCCATGATGGATCTTGAAAATAGAGAAAAAGAAGGAGAAAAAGATTATGAAGACAAAAAGACATATTGTTGTGGTTTTAATGGTACTTATGCTACTGGTACTTATGCCAGGAATCAGTATACAGGCAAAATCAAAATGTAATCATAAAAATATCACATGGGTAACAAAAACAAAAGCAACCTGTACCAACAGGGGATTAAAGTATAAAAAATGTAAGTCATGCGGAAAAAAATGGACAGATGTCATAAGAAGGACTCCGGCATTGGGACATAAACCTGGAAAAGTAAAGATACTGAAGCCGGGCTGTACTTCTGTTGGGTACAAAACTACAAACTGCACAAGAAAGGGCTGCATGAACAGTTACGGAGGAGCAGAAGATGGGTATCTTACAGTAGAAACGATACCTGCCCTGGGACATTCTTATGATAAAGGTACAAGCATAAAGATAGGAAAGAAACGTGGGGGAAAGATGCAGTATCAAAAAACACAGAAATGTAAACGCTGTGGAAAAAGAAAAATTTCTTATTACTATAAATAATGAGGATATGAGATGAAGATTGATATTAATAAAGACTTTGAAAAAGCCTTTCCAGACGACCTTTGGAAGGGCTTTACTTTAAAACAGATCATAACATTTAGCGTTGGTCTTATCATGGCAGCAGGCACGATAATCGCACTATGGGTTTTTTTAAAGATTTCCCCGGTCACAGGCAGTTATATTGCAATCCCTGTCATGCTGCCGATCTGTTTCATCGGTATCTACGAATACCAGAACCATTCCCTGTGGGCGATGTACAAAGAGATGCGGTTTTACAGGGCAACTAAAAAACTTACTTATGGGGCGGAAGAAGCTCCGAAGACAGGCAGGATATTTACCATGCGCCATCCTGTTGTAAAAAAGAAATAATAAGATGACAGAGCCGGAAAATAAAGTTTCTGGCTCTTTTCGATTAAAGGAGGAATAAACGTGGCGGTTATCAATGCGAGTGGAAAGTTCCGTTCTTATCATTCTAAGAGTATCCCAATCGTTCCTGTCCCGAAAAATGTACGGCAGGCATTGAATATCGAACGGATGTATAAAAATGGAATAGCCAAGATCGAACCATCGAAAACAAACAGTCTGTATGACAGATGCTATGTTTTTGAGGAGATCAATTATATCAACAAGGATGAAAGTGAAAAAGATATTTTCCTGAACCAGTTCATGTCCTGGTTAAAGTCGATGAGCGTTGATTTTAAGATTACTATAGCAAACGAATTTCAGAGTATTGACGAATTTTTAGAAAAGATACGGGGAAAGCAGAACAGCAAGGCTTACCCGCAGATTGATAAAGGGATAAAAGAATGGACAAGGGAAAAACTGGAGAATTCTAATCCGAACGTAACGACACTCCGTTATCTTACCGTTTCCTGCCGGGCAAATTCTCTGGAAGAAGCGACTATCCTGCTCAATGCGCTGGATACAACGATACAGCAGATGTTTGCAAAGTGGCGTGGAAAGATACTTCTCTTAAACGGTGAAGAACGGTTAAAATGCCTGCACGCATTACTACGTCCGGGCAAAAAAGACGAAGAACAGTATATCTATCTTGATGAGACAGGAAAGCATGACTGGAAAAATGATGTGATGCCACAGACAATCAAGCAGTATTCCAATTTTATGATTTTTGACAAGACACAGTATGTATCGGTCTTATTTGGGTGGAAATACAGCAGGGCATTAAAGCCGGATGAGCTGATGCGGAGTTTTTCCTATGTGGATTTTCCATCGTTTATCACGTTAGATTTTTCCCCTGTCCCTGCCGATGTTATCAATGAAAAACTGGTGGCTGCAGCGATGAACAATGAAAAATCCATCAGTGAGGAAGAAGAAGCAAAAAGGAAAAAGAATATCATTGTATCAGGACCTTCTTACGCAAAGCAGAGAAAAAAAGATGAGATAGAAGGATACATGGATTTAGTAAATGACAATGATGAGACAGGGTTTTTCCTGAATTTCCTGTTCGTGGCAACAGCAGCAGATGAAACAACCCTCGCACAACGAGTCGAGCAGTTAAAAGAGACAGGCAAGGCACAGGGAGTAGTCATAAGTACAGCAGACTATACCCAGTTAAAAGCGTTGAATACAGCCTTGCCTTTTGCCGGACGGCAGGTAGACTACATGCGTTTCTTCCTATCTTCCTCAATGGTTGCGATGCAGCCATACTTTGCCCAGGATATTTTAGACCCAGGCGGATATTTTTATGGGTTGAACCTCACGACAAAACGATTGATATTCGGAAACAGGAAACTGCTGATGAACCCTCATGCAATCATTGTTGGACACACGGGTTCTGGTAAGTCGGTGCTTATCAAGGCAACAGAGATATTCCAGACACTTATCTCCACGTCGGACGATATTTTAATCTTAGACCCTCAGAACGAGTTTAAAGAGATCGTAGAAAAATACGGAGGTTCTTATTTTGACCTGACCCCAAAATCAAAGATATATATCAATGGATTTGAGGTGTCCGATGCGGTATTTTATGCGGACAAAGACACAAAAGAAAAATTTATCGCTACGCAGACAAAGTATGCAAAAAGCCTTGTGGCAGCTATCATGACAAATATCCTGTTTACACAGGAACACGCTACCGTAGTCAGCAGGGCAACAAGAAAGATGTTTGATAAAATCTTTGCACAGAAAAGATTAAAGAAACAGGCAACCTTACGTATGTTAAGGGAAGAGATAAAACTGGAATTAGAGAATGCAAAAGATGATTATGATAGATCAATCATAAAGCCAATCTATAATTCCCTTGAAGAATATACAGAAGGAAGCTGTGATATGCTGGCTTATCCATCCACAGTACGTCTGGATAACCGTATGATTGGATTTGGACTTAAAAATGTACCGCCGGACAACTGGGAGCCGGTTATGGTAACAGTTATGCATTATACCTCTACACGCATGGAATACAATCAGGAGGCACAGAGGGCAACCCACTTTATTGTGGATGAAACGCAGGTTGTCAGCAGGAAAGGTACTTCTGCCGAACAGCTCAATACGGCGGTTGCAACCTTTAGAAAGTATGGCGGCATCTGTACGATGGCAATGCAGAATATCACTGCCGCCTTAGAAAACAAAATGTTAAAAGAACTGTTCAGCAACTGCAACTATAAGTGTTTCCTTGACCAGGGAGGTGCAGATGCGAATGCCCTTGCCCAGATTCAGGAATTATCCCAGACAGAATTTAATGCACTGAATTCTGAAGAAGTAGGAAAGGGAGTCATGGTATGGGGCAAAAAGGTTGTCCTCTTTGATGCAAAAATCTCAAAAGAAAATGAACTGTATCCGCTTATCAATACCAATTTCCATGAGAAAGCGAAAGAAGCAGAAAAGAAAAAACAGAAGCAGAGACAGGAGCAGCAGGAGAGCAATGACCGTATTGAGGAGATTATCTTACAGATGGCGGAACTTGCCCCGGTTACTGTCCGTGACCTTTTATCCGTATTGGAGATCACGCAGGAAGAAGCCGAAAAACAATTAAGTTTTCTATGCCAGCAAGGGTATCTTATAAAATCGGAAGAAGCAGGCAATATCCGTTATCAGAAAGCAGGCTGATGCTTATGGCAGTAAAAAAAGCAAAAGAAGCGAGTTTTAAAAAAATGGACAGCGCGTTTGCTACTTCCCAGAGTGCTATCCAGAAAGTGAAGAACACCGACCCTCTTAATGGAAATGAGGAACAGGAACAGGGAAACGAAAATGTCAGCATAGACCCTGCCCATTATCTTTCCAAAAAAGAAAAAAAAGAATGGAAAAGGCTGTCTTATACTGCAAAGCAGCGTTATATCAGGCAGGCAGAACGGCAGTTAAAACGGCAGAAAAAACGGAACGGGATTGCAAAAACAGAACCCAGTTCCGTTCAGGAAAAAGAAAAACAGGCAGCAAAAATCTTTTCAAAAGAAAGAAAATACAGATCAAATACATGGAAAGAACCTGTTGATAAAAAAGAGATTGGCAGCCATGGAGGAAATGGAGAAATCGCATCGAAGTCAAGGGACAGCCGGGCAGCTATCCGTTCCCAGAGTACCGTTGCCGGAGGAGAAAAGGCAGTAGATATTGCTTCTTCTTCTACTTCGGCAGAAACAGCAAAAGCTGCAGGGAATGCTGCAACAAAAACAGTGGATACAGCAGCCGCATCTACGGGTGCTGGTCTGGCTGCACTGGTCGCAAAAAAAACTGCAGAAAATTTCAAGGAAATGCTGCAGCAGAAAAATACAGCAATCGAAAGCCAGAGGATAAAAACGCAAACCAAGTTATCCCGGCTTATCGAGGAAAATAAAACTGCAGGAAGCCCTGGCGTGGCAGCCGCAGCTATGCTTGCTTCTGTCGTAGTCACAGTGATGTACTTTGCTGCACAGATTGCCGTGACAATCTTTTTTGTTTTGTTGATTCTGTTAATACCGATCATTGTGATCGTATCTTTCCTCGGAATCATCATCACTTTGCTGTCAGGTTTTGCAGCCGCAGTGGACAATACAGATTACGCATCGGGTTCCGGCGCAAGCATTGTTGCAGTTGCTGTACAGGAAATCGGTTACCATGAAGGAGCAGGTAACCATACAAAGTATGGAGTGTATACAGGAACAGACGGAATGTCCTGGTGTCACGCTTTTGTCTCCTGGTGTGCAAATGAATGTGGTTTTATCGAGAGCAATATCATACCAAAGACAGCCGCCTGCGAGACAGGACGGCAATGGTTTATCCATAAACAGCAGTATCAAAAAGCAGGAAGTTATACTCCACAGGCAGGAGATATTATCTATTTTGATAAAGGCGGGGTGGGAGAATCCCATCACGTTGGTATCGTTGAGTATGTCGAAAATGGAATCGTACATACCATAGAGGGCAACAAAAATAATCAGGTCATGCGTGGACATTATGAACTTACTTATAAAGGCATCATGGGATACGGTACTCCGGATTATCCAGACGAGGGACTCACTTCCTCGACCGCATCCGAGATTTTATCAAAAGCACAGGAGATTGGTAAAATGATGGTGGAGGAAAAATGGGTGTATTCCAATACTGACCTGAAAGGTTCACTTGCAGCAGCAGAACAGTCTGCTAAGAGGACAAACTGTGCCCATGGAGTCTGTCTTGTGCTTCAGGAAGTTGGACTTCTGAAAAAGGGGCAGATATTCTTCGGAAATAAATCGGGAGAATTAAGCTGTAACGGAACGGTAAGAAAGCAGATTGAAAAAGGATTTGACATTATAAAAACTGGCGGGAAAAAATCAAAAGACCTCGACTTAAAGCCGGGGGATATTTGCCTTTTCAAAGGGCATACGAACATCTATGCCGGAAAAGATGAGAACGGTAAAACATACTGGTATGATTTTGGACGTGACCAGACAAAAGATAAAAAACCGGGAAGTGTTTTTGTAAAGTCTGTCCGTAAAGGGGAGATCAACTGGGCTGTCATAACAGTGATACTCCGTGTAAAAGACCAGGACAGTTATGGCTCAGGAAAAACAATCAACATCCCATCGCCATACGGGGATAGTTTTACTTATATGGGATGGTCACTCATTACTTCAACAGGAAGTAACCAATATAAGCTGCGAGTAAAAACGGGAGAACATTATGATGTAAATGGTTTCGGAAAGATTGGAGACAGATACGTGATAGCCTGCACTCCAACTTTCGGAAAGATCGGTGATGAGATAGATTTTGTTCTGGCAAATGGCAGAGTCATACATGGAGTTATGGGTGATGAAAAAAATATGTCTGATGCAGGATGCAACAAATGGGGACATGATGGTGGACACAGTGTCGTTGAGTTTGTTGTAAATAAATCCATGTGGTATCACACAGGAAAAACCGTCACGAGGTTTCATCCAGAATGGGCAAAAAGCCGGGTTGTTAAAGCAGTTAATCTTGGGAAAAATCATTTGAAATAATAATTAAAATGTGCCGAAATTCGGTACAGGAAAGGAGCAGGATGAAGAAAAAGATAATGCTATTTCTATTGGCTGTCTTTCTGGGTTTCGCTTTACTTATTTCCGCTATATGTTTTTTTGTTCCCAAAAAAAATCAAAACAGCAGGGAAAATCCAACGGAACAACAAAAGACAGAAGATACTGCAGAACAGACAGAAAAAGAAAAAAGAGAAAAATATCATTTCACAAATCTGGAATATATCTATTATATAAATTCTGAGAATGAAACAGATTTTGAAGAACAGGCAGCAGAGTATGTTGAGAAAAATTATAAAAACGTACAATGGATCAATGCCCTTTCAAAGTATGATGATGATGTGTCGAGTAATGCAGGGACAGCAACATTTTATCTACAACTAGATGATGATGATAATTCTGTTATTCTTATTTCCTACGATAAGAGAAAAGAAATCTTTTCATTTGCCCCATATAAAAAGAAGATTGAAAGTATCGAAGATTATGGAGGGATGCCACAGGAAAAAAATACAATGCAGGATGATGAAGAAGAGTATAACGAGATTGGTACGGAGCCAATCCATCTTGGTAATCCACAGATTACCGACCAGGATAATTCATTGGAAGCAGTAGCTAATGAAAAAGAACTGTCGCAGGAATTACTAAAATTTTTAGAGAAAGAAGGGGAAGAACGAAGAAATTTTTATGTTGCTTCTGTTGAAAATACAGGGGAGAAAAATTATAAAGCTGTACTGGATTTTGTAACAAAAAGAAGTGACGGAAAAAACATCACGGTAACTTTTGAAGATGGTACCTATACATTTTCACTAGAATAATACAGGGAGAGAAAAAGAAAGGCGGTGAAATTTTGGAGGAAGATTTCACATTTGCATACGAAAAATTTTTAATGGACTGTACACTTGGGTCTAAAACAAATCTGATTATCCGGGCTGAGGAAATCAATATTAAGAAAAAATTTTTTGAAAGATTAAAGAAAAAGTGCGGAGCCGAAGAAGCAAAAATCCTTTTAGAAAATGCAGGCGAAGCTGCAGATGCTTTTTATCTTTTCTTTCAAAACAAATATGCGGCACAGATGCAAAACTTATATGATAAGGCTGTGGAGGAATGGATAAATTCCTCTGGTCAGCATTGAAAGAAGGGGATGCAGATGCCGTTGGTTGTTGAAAGGGGGTTTTAGGGGTTTCCCCCCTAACAAGATGTATTTTGTGTGTACAAAATGCGTATCTTGCAATAAGCCTATCGGCTTATTTTTCCCTTTTCTGGGATATAGTTCCCGAAAATGGGATATGGTTTTTTCCCAGAAAAGGGATATGATTCCCGAAAGTGGGATATATAAAATTCCCGTATTTGGGATATACTTCCCAGAAATGGGATGTGCATTTTCCCGGAAAAGGGATGTAATTCCCGAAAATGGGATATATAAAATTCCCATATTAGGGATATAGTTTTAGGAAATATATTACAAAAGGAGATGTTTAAAATAGGAAATGATAAGCATTATAGAATGACAGAAGAATCATTGAAATTTATTGAGATGAGAGATAAACAAAAATATCCAAAGGAAAGTTTGTTTGTTAATGCAGCAATACAATATTTTGGAAGGGGGATTGAACAAGAAAATTTAATGGATGAATTAGAAGAGGTGCAGGACAAACTGGACAGGATTGAAAACCTGTTAGAAGAAAATGCAAGCAAGAAAAAAGAATTAATCGGAAAACCCGATTATTTTTAAAACTGGATAGGAGATGGATGAGATGGATTGGAATAAACAGATTGAAAAATTAGAAGATGAGCTTCAGAAATTAACAGAGAAAGAAAATAAGATTTCCGAAAGAAAAAAAGAGGTAGAAGAAAAACTGAGAAAAGCAAAAGAGCAGAAAGAAAATGAAGATAACAGACAGCTTGCAGATATTGTTACGGAATATCTTGGTCCAATGGATGCTAAAAAAATAGAAGACCTGCGGACAGTCCTGGATATGTATATGTCCGACTTAGCCGAAGAAAAAGAAGATTTAGATGCAACAATAGGAAAAGAAGAACAGGAGAGTGAGGACAGATAAGAAAAAAAAGAATCGACATCCGGCTGACAGAAAAAGAGTATGAATTACTTCAACACAGGGCTGCAAATGATTCGGAAACAAAAACAAAAAAAGGAAGTAAGGCAAATACTTCTGCGTACATACGAAAGTGTATTTTTTCACAGGAGCATGATTCTGTCAGTTTGAAAAAAGAGTTAAAAAACCTTTCTTATCAAGTCAGAAAAATAGGAGTAAACATCAATCAGGTTGTTGCAAAAATTAATGCCGGATACAGGAACCAGACGGATATTTATAACTTGGAGAAAGCATTGAGCCAGATAGAATCTGAAGTAGAGAATCTCAATAAGAAGGTAAAAGATTATGGCAATCACTAAACTGTCGAATATAGGAATGCCGCAGGGAGGAGGTGCAGCACATTTAAAAAACTGCATTACTTACATCATGAATCCTGCTAAAACGGAAGGAATGATCGGAGGAAATTCCGGGACTACTCCGCAGGAAGTTTATCAGGTCATGCTTGAGACAAAACAGGAGTGGGAAAAAGAAGGAGGGAGACAGGGATACCATTTCGTGATTTCTTTTCCACCCGGAGAAGCAACAAAAGAAGAAGCCTATGCAGTAATAAATGATTTTTGTGACGAATATCTTGGAGAAAATTTTGATTATGTATTTTCTGTTCACACTGACCAGAACCATATGCACGGACATATTGTTTTTAATTCTGTTAACCGAATGGATGGATATAAATATCGTTATGAAAAGGGAGACTGGGAAAAATATATCCAGCCCCTTACAGACCGCATCTGCGAAAAATATGGTCTTCCGCCCCTTATCTATGATAAAAATAATAAAATCGGTAAATCTTACGCAGCTCACTATGCGGAGAAAGAGGGACGCCCATCTTCTGAAAAAATCATTAAGGCTGATATAGACTTTATGATTGCTTCATCAGAAAGCTGGGACGATTTTATAAAACAGATGGAGGCACTTGGATATAAAATCCGTCAGGGAAAATATGTAACGTATATCCCACCCGGTTTTGAACGGGGAAGGAGAGATTCCCGTCTTGGAACAGGGTATAGAAAGGAAGAGATTCAGGAGAGAATAAAAAATAAAGGACAGGAAAAGGGGACAGAAAAAATTCTGTCCCCTGAATTGTCTAAAGAATACGAGAGAGCAATCTTTCGATATACAAAAACAAACCTTACGGTGTTTCAGATTAAAAAGATCAAAATTTTTTATCAGGCAGGACATTATCTTGAAGAAAAAAATCCTTACGCAGTAAATCAGAAAGATGTACGGAAAAATGCGATCCGTATCAATGAGTTATATGAGGAATGTAAATACATTCTGAATAATGAGATTAAAACAGAGGGGGAGTTACTGGAAAAACAAAGTATGTTGGTGGTTAAAGAAAAGGAGCTTATGAAACGACGCAGTTCGCTTCGTTCTCTGGAAGACAAAGAAATGTTAAATGAAGGAGAAGAAAGACGGCGGATCAATGCAAAACTCCGGGAAATACGTCATGAAAAAAGGATTGTAAACAGAATAGTTGAAGAAGAAAAAAATCTGAACAAAGAGCAGAAGATTTTAAAAGAACGTACCGAAATTCGGCACAGGAGGTAAAAGCATATGGAACAAAAAGAGAAAAATAATGCGGTCAAAGAATTTCTAAAGAGATTTCTGGAGAGTGCAAAATGCAGCCCGGAAATGATTGCATATTTAAACGAAGTCGATGAAGCAGTATTTTGTGAATACTATTGTTTTTGCTTTCTGGATGGAATGTCTGTTGAAGAAGTGCGTGAGATTGACAGTATTCCTGCTCAAAATTGGGAAGATAAGATTAGAAGGATAAGAGAAGCAAGACGGGATTATCTGGAAAAATTGTTTGTCCCTAATTCGGAGATGCAGCAACAGATTTCTGAACTGTATGACAAAGCAGGCAAGGTGTTCCATGAGACAGAGGAATTAAGGACAACATTAAATACTACATTGCAGCAGGCATTAGAGATACAGAAAAATGCCCTTACAGAACAGAAAGAATCGTATCAAAATATGATAACAGCAAAAGAAGAATTGATAAGGGAAAGGGATGGGAAGATACAAAGTTTATTACAGGAAATAGAATGGAATAAGGCAACATGGGAAAAAGAGAAGAAAGCACTTGCTTTGCAGTTAGAAGAAAAAAAGTCTGCGGATGAAGAGAAAAACGAGAAAAAAGAAACGGAGCCTGCAAAGGAAAATTCCCTAAGTGATGCGGACAGGAAAAAGAAGCGATGGCATTTTTTCAATAAAGAAGAAAAGAGATCAAAGGAGCCGGATAGATTTATTGAAACGTATCTGGCAGGCGATACATTTAATGAAGCACAAAAAGAATTTCTGATTAAATGTCTCGAAGAAGGTGACACTGTTGAGGAAATGAAAACATATGCTTCTGCAAGTCTTACTCCTGCAATGATGCAGAGATTAAGACAAGTAAGAAAGAAACGGAGGGGACAATAATGGTAAAGATAGAACAAACGGGTGGCAGGCTGACAGAGGAAGAAATCCTGCATGGAAAAGAAGATGCCTATGGAATCTATCAGGTTAACAGGAAAGGTGCAGGAAGAGATTATGCTTTCCTTTCTTTTGATTCTTTACGTTCAAAAGGAAAAGTACCAGAGCGAACAGAGTATCAGCTTGTTTACAGTGATATTTTAGGAGCAGATGAAAATAGAGACAGCCTGTTTACAAAATTTAATATTGCACACCCTGATGATTTTACAGGACATTCCCTCTCTGTAAGTGACATTATTTTGATAAAAAGAAATGGCAAAGTAAATGTCTCTTACGTGGACATGATAGGGTTTGTTCCGTTGCCTGATTTTTATAAAGAGCCGTCGTTAAGAGTAGTAGAACAGATAACAGAATCAACAAAGGGTTTTACAGCTGAAGGACACTTTGGAACATGGCATTCAATACAGATGCAGGAATTTCACAATCAGAAATTTTTTCAGATGCGGCATGATGAATTTGGAGAACAGGTTGCAGATATTATTGTAAATGAACAAGGACAGGTTATTGCAGAAAATTTATGGCATGGATTTAGTCCAGAAGCGATGAAATTGATCGGAGAATATTTATTAGACAAATCACTTCATGACAAAAAAGAAGCTGCCTATATCTTGTCAGCAGATAAAGGATACTTTCTCATCCATGAGATGGATGAAGGATATGATTATACTTTTTATGACCAGGAGTATCAGGAACTGGATGGAGGTATTTACGATAATCTGGATGTTTCCCTGAAAGAAGCCATAGAGGATATATTAAATGATGCTGGAGAAACGATTGAAAATATAAAAGAAACTGACTATGAAAAATTAGAACAGGAAATTGAAGAAGCAGAAGAAGCAGGATTATTAGAGTCAGTGATCCAGGAATCTAAAAGACGTTTACAGGAAGGAAATGTTGCTCTTACATCAGAAGTGTATTATGAGGAAAAATCTTTAAATGGGATGAGCCGGGCAGATATTGAGGAGATTGTCCTGTCGCAGGCACAGATCATATTAGATGAACTGGGATTACATGATGAAGTAGAGTTAATTGGAGCAAGAGTATACGGTTCACGCAGCAGGGAAGGTTTATACAGACCGGATTCTGATATTGATGTTGCTCTTAGTTATGAAGGGACAATAAGTGAGGATACGTTTTTTAATTATTTAAAAGAAGATATGTTATATGCCAGGAATATTCCAATAGATATTAATCCCATACGAAAAGAAAAATCCGGGACATTATCTGAATACATGCAACGGGCAGAATATTATCTGGATGAGATGGAGATTAAAAACTTTGCGATAGAAGTGGATTCTCTAGCACGTTCTTATGATAATCTGTATGTCTATAAAACGATGAGCCAGGAAGAAGCAGCAGATGCAATCACAGAAGATATTTTACACAAAAAATCGGATTATATTAAGGATTTTCTGAAAGCAACAGAAAAATCGGAAACAGAAAGTGATGTGAAAAAAGGAAAGGATATGTTTATCCAGATGGAGAAACTCGAAAGATTATCTATCTTTGAAAGAGAACCTGAAACGATACCAGAGGTTGATTTTTATGTCGCAGAATGTTCAGAGTTTCCGACACTGGGCGAATATTATGACGGTTTAACACTTGCTGAAGCAATCGCCATCTATGAAAAAATACCGGGCGAACGGCTTAATGGTGTAAAAGGAATCGGTATTGACCTGCATTTTCCAGATGACGATATGTATTCTGGAAAATGTGATCTACTGGCAGGCGGGAGAATCTGCCAGGAAATGTTAGATGCAGTTCCTCGTTACAAAGAAAACCGGGAGGTAAGAAAAGCCGTAAAATATCTGGAGAATCATTTTAATAAAAAAGAAGAGTTATCCTTATCAAAACCTAAAAAACAGGAACAGGCTCCAAGATTATAAAGGGGGGAATGATGTATGGCAATGACATTACCAACTGCAGAAGACCTGTTTGAAGAAACTGTCCGAAAAGTTTCTTCTACACCACAGGAATGGCTAAAGTTTTTAAATACAGCATCTCGTGTATATCAGTATACTTTTGATGCCCAGCTTATGATCTATGCCCAGCGACCAAATGCAATAGGATGTACAAGCTTTGAAAAGTGGAAACAAATGAATCACTATGTTAAAAGGGGAACACAAGGAATTGCCCTTATTGTCAGAAATAGCGAAAATAGAAAGCTTCGTTATGTATATGATTATAGTGATACAGGGGTGGCTTCCAATGTTCCAGAAACCGATATAAGAAAACCTTATATCTGGAGTTTGGGAGAAGACGGGCAGGAAGATTTATGTGACTATATTAATAATAAATACAATATACGACCACAAAATAAAGATTTAGGTTTGGTATTAAAACAATTAATAGAAGAAACGGTTAATGATGTGATAGATTATGAAATATCAGAAATCTTGAAGGAAAAACAAGGGTCTTATCTTGAAGATTTAGATATAGATACTATCCGCAAAGAATATCGGGAGTTATTTATTCATTCTGCCTGGTATATGCTTTTAAGACGATGTGGGGTAGAACCCGGAGACTATATGTATTTAGAGGATTTTCGGGCAATTACTGATTTTAATAATATCAATGTGATTTCTTGTTTAGGGACACCTGTAAGTGAGCAATGTTCTTTTGTATTGAAAGATATATCCCGGTATTTGTGGCAGAAAAATTTACAAAAAAACAGAGCAGAGTCTATTGTACAAAGCAATCAAAGGGAATATAATAAAGATAATAAAACACAGGAACAAAAGAGAGGGGTGAACAGAAATGACGTTGACATACACAAAGAAGAAGGACGGACTGCTGTATCCGGATCTGGAATTAAAGGAAGCTCCGAAGGGATACATCGGGAAATACGGAGTAATGAGAGCCGATTATCTGGAGCAGCATCGGAAATCAAGGTATACGGCGATGATGATGACCGGGGAAATCAATCAACATATGATAGACATTCAGAAACAGGCAGAAGAGAGAATGGACGAACTGATGCCAGAACTGATGAAGATAGCAGGAGCAACAGAGGAACTGAAGGCAGCCGATCAGATGAAGTGGGTCGGACTCGTAAACAACTGCAAACAGCAGGCGGAGGAGATAATCAAAGAAGAGATTATATACAGTTAAGCCTTTTCCCGGAAAATCCACAAGAGCAAGCTGAGTATGGAACAGCAGCAGGTAATACACCTGCTGCTGTTTTTGCATTCCCGGATAACTATATTGATGAATGTCTGAGAACAGGTGGTAACAATGAACTTTCGTTAGAGTATGTCCTGCTTGATCTGGCACAGGAAAACCCTCAAAAAATACTTGCAAAAGATTTAAAAGAAAACTGGAAAGGTGGAAAAGGGCTTGCAATGCCAGACGGCATAAAAGTGAGTGTCTGGTATAACGAAGAAGGGATTTCTTTTCGCAGAGGCAATGGTGCAAGAAAGAATCCTGAAAGGCTGTTATCATGGGAGGAAGCTGCCGAACGGATAGAAATTCTTTATAGAAATGGGCAATTTACCACAAGAGAATTATCAGAAAATGCAATAAGTACGATTCGGGAAGAAACGGCAGGACTTATTGCATTTTTTATAAAGAAGATATGGGACAGTCCCGATGGGGAAACATCCATAGTGAAGCTGTCATATCAATCATTGAGGAGTTAAAAGCGACTGCCAGTATAAAAAAGTTATACGATGAGATTTCACTTTTTGGAACAGCTAGAGCAGGTAGCATAAGCCAATGGCAGGAAAAAAGATGCGAGAATCTGGCAGAGAGACTCTATAAGTTAGGGAATCTGTCTCCTCTTGTTCCACAAAATGTACAGGAAATAGCTCCAATGGTATTTATCACAGCAGATGAGATAGATAGATTATTGCAGGAAGGAGGTATTGTTGAGGGAGGAAAAAGAAGAATACTTTCTTTCTATCAACAGGAGCCTGTGCCGGATACCAAAACAGCAATTAATTTCCTGAAACAGGAGTATGGTATGGGAGGTCATTCCCATTCTATATCAGAAAGCCGGAATTCAAACGAATGGCACGATGCCAAAGGATTTCATTTAGAAAAAGGAAACGTACAAAAGAAACTGACATGGAAAGAAGCAGAAAAACGTATCCGTACTTTAATAGAAAATAAAGAGTATCCGTATATACATCAGGAAGCAAAAACAGAAACAAGGGAGAACGTGCCGAATTTCGGTACACAGGAAGAAAAAAAGGCAGATACCATTCAGTTCCAGATTGATTTCTCTGAACATGATATTTTAAGCCACTATGATAAGGAAAAGAAAGCCTATGTTACTGCTAAAATGTCTTTTGCGGCAGCAAACAGACTGTTCGCGGAGTTAGATGAACAGGAGATGGAGCAGCAGGAGAATGAGGGAGAAGGTTATTCTTATTACAAGACGGCATTTTCTATTTATGCAATTATAAATGGAGAAGAATATTCTTTCCAGGGAAGATATGACATAGGAAGTGAAGGAAAGTCCCTGATAGAACATATCCAGGAATATTATGATTACTGTCTGTCCCCAGATTGTATGTATAGACAATACTGGGAGGAAGATGGCATATTAGAGGAAAAGATAGAACAACTCACAAAGTATAATGAAAACTTTTTGCCGTATCTTGAAAACCACTTAGACCTGACACCTGTAGAACGGAAACAGATCACTGCGTTGATACATAAAGAAGAACCAGAAGTTTTACAGGATAAAAAGTATGAGATTATGGATACAGGTCGCATAGACTTTCCATTTGATGTACAGGAATGGACAAGGGAAAATAACGAGTTTGTTTTTTCTGGACGTAATAAATACTGTAAAAGCAGGAAAGAAGCCAGTGCATGGATAGAGGAACAGCAAAAAGAATCAAATCTTATTGAGGTGGCTGTTGAAAGCAGCGAAGATTATGAAGATATTGCAGGTTCTTTTGTCACAGCAGTCGATACGGAAGGAAACAGAAAGCCTGTTTATCGTCTGATACAAAAGGGGAATGACGGGTTAGAAACGTATCTTTCAGAAACGCTTCTCTTTTATAGTGAAAAGGAAGCAAAAAATTATATTAAAAGTCATGCAGATGGGATAAGAGAGATCAGTTATGATGAAATGATAAACTGGGCTGCAGAAATAAGAGAAGACAGGATTGCAGCAACAGAACTTCAGGAAGAAATCTTAGATACGAATAATATAGCGATTACCCCTGTCTCTGAAAACATGGGGCAGAATTATCATATTTCAAAAGAAGAACTGGGAACAGGAACAATCCGTGAAAAATGCTGGAAGAATATCCTTGCGATCGAAACGGTAAAACAGTTAGAAAAGGAACAACGGCAGGCAACAAAAGAGGAACAGAACATACTAGCAGATTACGTTGGATGGGGCGGGATCGCAGATGTCTTTGATGTGAAGAAACCACAGTGGCAGGAAGAACGGGAACGGGTACAGACTGCCCTTACTCCAGAGGAATACCGTTCTGCAGAAGAATCCGTGTTAAATGCCCATTTTACACAGCCCGTTATTATTAAATCTATGTATCAAGTGCTGGAGAATATGGGATTTAACAAAGGAAGAATATTAGAGCCTTCCTGTGGGGTTGGAAATTTCTTTGGACTTGTTCCCCAAAGTATGAGTAACTCTACTTTATATGGTGTTGAACTAGACACCATGAGTTCAAAGATAGCAGGTTATCTTTATCCAGAAGCAAATATTCAGAATACGGGATTTGAACGGACAAATTATCCAGATGGATATTTTGATGTTGCAATCGGTAATGTCCCATTTGGGGATTATCGGGTAAATGACCCTACTTATAACAGTCATGGATTTTTGATCCATGACTATTTTATTGCAAAGACCCTGGATAAGCTCCGTCCTGATGGTGTGGCTGTTTTCATCACAACAAAAGGCACAATGGACAAAGAAAGCAGTAAAGTCAGAGAATATCTTTTTAAAAGGGCAGACCTGCTGGGAGCAATCCGACTGCCAAATACTGCATTTAAAAACGCAGGGACAAAAGTAACTGCGGATATTCTATTCCTGCAGAAAAGGGAAAAAGAAAGAGAGAATCCAGAGTGGATTTCTATCGTGAATAATGAAGATGGCATCCGTGTAAACAGTTATTTTGCAGCACATCCAGAAATGGTATTAGGTACGATGCAGGAAGTAACAGGACCATATGGATTAGAAACAGCTTGCATAGAAAAAGAAGGCAGTTCTTTAGAAGAACAGTTACAGGCTGCTGTATCAAATATTACAGGATATATACCTGAAAGAACACAAGAAGAACGTGCCGAATTTCGGTACGAAATAGAGCAGATGGCAGATACTCTTGATGCTTCTAAAGAGAGGATATATAGTTATGTCCTATCTGATACTGGGGAGATCTACTATAAAAATGAAACCGGTCTGGAACAAAAAGAGGTATCCAACACAGCAAAAACACGTATCACCGGCATGACTGCTATCCGGGATTGTGTCCGGGAATTAATCCGTCTGCAGATGGAAGAAACGGAAGATGTAGAGGCAAAGATTTCTGCAGAACAGGTGAAGCTGGACAGATTATATGATTCCTATACTGCAAAATGGGGACTGTTAAATAGTGTTGCGAATAGGAGAGCTTTTTCGGAAGATTCTTCTTATCCACTTCTATGTTCTTTAGAAAGATTAGACGAGGATGGAAATCTTGCTGGAAAAGCAGATATGTTCACGAAACGGACTATCCGCAGGAAAGAAGTTATTACCCATGTAGATACGGCAAATGAAGCACTTGCCGTATCAATGGAGGAATATGGAAAAGTTGATATTACTTTCATGTCAAATCTGTGTGGAAAATCTGCTGAAAAGATCACTGAAGAATTGACTGGGGTTATCTTTAAAAATCCAGATACGCAGGAATGGGAAACAGCAGATGAATATCTGTCAGGCAATGTACGTGAAAAACTGCGTATAGCAGAAAAAGCTGCAGAAAGTGAAGATATTTATAAAAATAATGCAGAAGCATTAGAGAACGTACAGCCTAAAAAATTAGATGCTTCAGAGATTGAGATACGATTAGGAACGATGTGGATTCCATTGGAAGTGTATGATCAGTTCATGAGGGAAACTTTCCAGCCATCGCAGTATATCAAAAATATAATTAAGTTACGATATTCTGAATATACAGGGGAATGGAACATTGAAGGGAAAAATGTAGATGGCAGTATCCTCTCAACAAACACATATGGAACAAAACGGGCAACGGCATACCGTTTACTTGAAAGTTCTTTAAATCTGAAAAACATACAAATTTTTGATACATACACGAATGAGGAGGGAAAAGAACATAGGGAATTAAACAAAAAAGAAACTATATTAGCCAGCCAGAAGCAAGACATGATAAAAGAAAAATTCAAAGACTGGGTTTTCAAGGATAGAGAACGACGGGAAATGTTGGTTTCTCTGTATAATGAAAAATTTAATTCGATTCGCCCAAGACAATTTGACGGCAGTCATTTAGAATTTCCGGGCATGAATCCAGAAATCACATTGAAACCTCATCAGAAGAATGCTGTAGCACACCAATTATACGGAAATAATACTTTACTTGCACATTGCGTTGGGGCAGGAAAAACATTTGAGATGGCGGCTGCGGCAATGGAAGCAAAACGTATTGGACTTGCTCATAAATCACTGTTTGTGGTACCAAACCATCTAACAGAACAATGGGGAGCAGAATTTCTCACGTTATATCCGGCTGCAAATATCCTTGTCGCAACAAAGAAAGATTTTCAGCCTGCAAACCGAAAACGATTCTGTGCGAGGATTGCGACTGGTGATTACGATGCCGTCATTATTGGGCATTCTCAATTTGAAAAAATACCTCTTTCTGCGGAAAGACAACGTGCTGTATTAGAAAGCCAGATTGATGAGATTGAAAAAGCAATCGCTCTTGCAAAAGAAGCACAAGGAGAAAACTACACTGTTAAACAGATGGTGAAAAGCAGAAAGAATTTAGAGGTAAGACTGGAAAAACTGAACGAGAAGAAAAAAGATGATGTAGTTACTTTTGAAGAACTGGGTGTTGACAGGTTGTTTGTAGACGAATCGCATGGTTTTAAGAACTTGTTTTTGTATACAAAAATGAGAAATGTTGCCGGAGTGGCACAAAGTGAGTCACAAAAAGCAATGGATATGTATAATAAGTGCCGGTATATGGATGAGATTACTGGCGGTAAAGGTATCACATTTGCAACAGGTACCCCTGTGAGCAATAGTATGACAGAATTATACACTATACAGAGATACCTGCAGTATGACCGTCTGCAAGAAATGAATCTTGGAATGTTTGATAGCTGGGCATCCATCTTTGGAGAAACTGTGACAGCGATGGAATTATCTCCAGAAGGGAATGGATACCGTATGAAGACCCGTTTTGCAAACTTTTTTAATTTACCAGAATTAATGTCTGTTTTCCAAGAAGTAGCTGATATACAGACATCGGATATGCTGCAGTTACCTGTGCCAGAAGCAGAGTATGAAAATGTCGTACTACCTGCCAGCGAAGAACAAAAAGAAATACTACAGTCTATCTCAGAAAGGGCAGACAGGGTAAGGAATAGGGAAGTAGACCCGTCAGAAGATAATATGCTTAAAATCACAACAGATGGACGTAAGCTTGCACTAGATCAGCGTCTCATTAATGATATGCTGCCAGATACAGCAAACAATAAAGTTTCTGCATGTGCAGAAAGATGTTTTAAGATTTGGCAGGAAACAAAAGAACAGAAATCCGCACAGCTTGTCTTTTGCGATACTTCTACACCCAAAAAAGATGGTTCTTTTAATGTGTATGATGCATTAGAGCAAAAATTAATAGAAAAAGGTGTCCCGGAGGAGGAGATTGCATTTATCCATGATGCCAATACAGACAGGCAGAAGGCAGTACTGTTCTCCAAAGTCCGTTCGGGACAGATACGTTTTCTATTTGGCTCCACATCAAAAATGGGTGCTGGTACAAATGTACAGGACAGACTGATAGCTTTGCACCATTTAGATGTTCCGTGGAGACCTGCGGACATCGAACAGCAGGAAGGTCGTATCTTACGTCAGGGTAATAAAAATAAAAAAGTCAAAATATTCCGTTATATTGTGGAAAATACTTTTGATGCATATATGTGGCAGATTTTAGAAAACAAACAGAAATTCATCAGCCAGATCATGACCTCCAAATCGCCAGTACGTTCTTGTCAGGATGTAGATGCGGTGGCATTATCTTATGCAGAAACGAAGGCACTTGCAACGGGAAATCCAAAGATAAAAGAAAAGATGGAACTGGATGTGCAGGTAACAAAATTAAAGATGTTGAAAGCAAACTATGAAAGTAATCTGTTCCGGCTTCAGGATGCGATTGCGGTAGAATACCCACAGCAGATTGCAAAATATGAGGAACTGACCGCAGCGTATGAAGCAGACATAGCCCATTTAGATACTGCCATGAATACGCCTTTTTCCATGGAGATACATGGGATCACTTATGATAATGAAAAGACAGCAGGTGAGATTCTTGTACAAGCGTGTACCAAAATGAAAAAGGAACATACAGATGCCGCAGACATCGGGACTTTTAAGGGATTCAAAATGAAGGTCTCATATTCTCTTTTTGATAATAGTTTTTATGTAAAGCTGACAAGAGAATCCTCCGTTACTGTTGAAGTAAAGAAAGACCCTGTACGCAACATAGAACGTATCCTTACGGCATTAAGAAAAATGCCAGGACAAAAAGATGTTGCAGAAGAACGGCTGGAAGGGGCAAGACAGCAGCTTGTTCAAGCAAGAGAAGAAGTGAATAAACCTTTTGAAAAGGAAAATGAATTACGGTCTGTACAGGAACGTCTGACGAAAATAAATGCAGAACTGGATATGAAACCAAAAGAAGAACCAAAAAAGATGATTAAGAAGGAGGAACTGAAAAAATGTCTGTAAGATTAGAAAAAATGGGAGAATGTATCCTGCAATTAAGAGAAGAACGGGGATATAGTCTGGAAGAATTAGCCGGACTCACGTTGTTATCGCCGGATGAATTAAGAAAGATTGAGAGTGGTACACAACAGCCGGACAAAATGACACTTACCCTTTTAAGCAATGTTTTAAATATATATCCTGACAGTCTGCAGAACGGAGAGATTCATTACCGTGCTTCACAATCCAATCTGATAAATCTTATGAAGGAAACATTAAAGTATCTGGAGGGAACAGAAGAATATAACAAAGAGATTGAGGAACATATGGAAAAGCTGCAGAAAGAATATGATATACAGCGAGAGGAAAAGCAGGAAAAAGAAAAGACGGAACAGCCAGAAAAAGAAGAACAGGTATTACCGAAAAGAGAGTCGGAAAAAGCTGCACCTAGATTATAAATAAAATGTGCCGAATTTCGGTACGGATAGGAGATGGATAAGATGGAAGATAAAAGCAGAGAAGTCGTAATGGCAATTTCTAACGCAGCAAGGTATATGGACCCATTTTTTAAATTAACAGCAATGGGGACAGTGCTGTTGATTCAGTATTTTGCCCGCATGGTAAAGGAAAAAAAGCTTAAGGTAACTGAATTTACTGACTTTCAGAAATTTCTCAAAGCAACAGATGGAAAATATGACATCATGAACGTCCCGGAGATTCCAGAAGGACAGTTATCAGAAGAATTAGATGCACTGGGTATCCATTATATGGTATTACCCGATCTGGAAAAAAATGATGGGATGCTGCAGGTAGCAGTCTACCAGCCAGACAGGGAAAATTTTGGAGCATGGTATCAACGGCATATCCTGTCGCAGATGACAGGAGGGGAAAAAGATTTACAGCAGTTAAAGAATCTTACTTCTGGAAAAACAACAATCATTTCCTTCCCTCTTGAAGAGGAAGAAGAAGTGGTAAAGGAAGATTTTGAAAAAATGGGGATAAACTATTCCCAGCTTCCAGACCTTCACGTTGGGGATGGTGAGATACAGGTTGTTGTAGCCAATGCTGACCTCCCTAAAGTCGAATCATGGTATAAATTATATCGGGAAGATTTATTAAAAAAGGGCATGATAGATGTGCCTGCTATGAAAAAAATGTCGATGGACAATTATATGCAGACAGGACAGCAGACAGAAGCAGAGTATATTGATACGGCTTCGCCTGAATTAAAAGCAGCGAATGCAAAGTATGAGGGAAAACAAAAAGGAAGAATAGAGCAACAGATAGAAGCAGCCGAACACAATGCCATGAGACAGGAATCCTCAACAGCATATCTGCGATATATCAATGACCCATCATATATCCCGGTCAGTATTGATAAAAGAACACTGGTTGAAAAATCAAATGTGATAAATAAGGATGGGCTGGAGAGATATAACCAGTTCTCGTGCAGGATACCAGGTACATACGGTAAAAATGAAAAGCAACTGGTCATTCCTAATGAACAGGTTTTTGAAAAGCAGAATGGCTCTTATATTGCTTTCCTGCAGAAAGATGAATCTCCGTTTGTTTTTGATGTGATAACAAAACAGGTAGACCATGAGATGAGAAAACTGACAGGAGAGGAATTTGTAAAACGCTATTTTGATAAAGTAGATAAAACTGTTGAACGAAAAGTGACATCATTACAAAAATATAAGGAAAACACAAAGGCGAAAGATTTAAGTGATCTAAAGATAAAGATGCCGACTCCGCCGATCAAATCAAAATAATGTGCCGAATTTCGGTACAAAGAACAGGCAGTGATGCTATGCTGCCTGTTCTTTTTTATAGAAAAGGAGAAAGATTTTATGACACAGAAAAGAAAACCACCCTGGGGGATGTTTCTTATCGGCTTAGTTCTTGTACTTCTTGTTTCCTATTATGCAGCAGGGCTTTTTTCGCTGGATGGTGTGACAATGCAAAATTATCAGGATAAATTGACGTATATATTGCTGCACCCTTTCCGTAACTGGTTAAACAGTAAGACATCAGCAGTCATGGGGATTGCCCTAGTCGCATGGGCAATGTTTGTCTGTTATTACCTTACCTATTACCGTAATTTTCACCCGGATGCAGAACATGGTGTTGCAGAATGGGCAGACGTTGCTAAGACAGCAAAAAAACTCTATGGAAAAGGAGAAGAACCAGTTACTTTACTTAGTAAAAATATCAAGGTGAACGCAAAAGCCTTACCAAATATGCACATCCTTATCTTAGGAGGCTCTGGCGATGGAAAAACAACCTCTCTTTTGATACCGAATATCCTGCTTGCCAATATGACGAATATCATCTTGGATGTAAAAGGTGACCTGTTGAAAAATTACGGGGGATACCTGAAAGAAAAAGGTGTGACAGTAAAAAGCCTTAACTTTAAAGATATGTTACAATCTGACCAATATAATCCATTTGTATATATAGATAATTATACCGATATGGTAGAGCTTATAACAAATATCCAGACATCAGTAAAACCGCCAGATGCCCAAAAGGGTGACCCGTTTTGGGATGACGGTGTTGGTCTGTATCTGCAGTCTCTCTTTGAATATGAATGGCTTCAGGCGAAAGAAGAAAACCGTGTTGCATCCATGCCAGGGATTTTGGAACTGGTAAACAGGGAAACACAAAAGATAGATGAGGAAGGGACAACACAGTTACAGCAGGATATGTACAGATTACAAGAGAGGTATGGAGTAGATTATCCACCTGTACGGGATTATAGAAAACTGAAGGAAGGAGCATCGGAAACAGTTCGTTCTATCGTTATCATGGTAAATGCACAGTTACGTCTTTTTGAAATCCCAGAAATCAAGAGAATCTTTGAAGGAACTGACGATATAGATATTCCATCACTTGGATTAGGAGTAGAGGGAAATCCAGAAAAAAAGACTGCCCTTTTTCTTGTTATGCCATCAGGGGATTCTTCCTATAATCTTTTTATCAATATGTTTTACACACAGTTATTTACTGTTTTAAAACGTATCGCAGATAATCGGAGAGATGGACAGTTGCCTATCCATGTGCGGTTATGGGCAGACGAGTATTATGCTGGTCCAAAACCTTTAAACTGCGAAACGCTTCTGGGAGAGATACGAAGCAGAAATATGTCCATTGTTCCTATTTTGCAGGATATAGCACAGATAAAGACCTTGTATCCAAATGATAAATGGGAAATATTCACGGGAAACTGTGCAACAACGGTATTCCTCGGCAGTGGTGCTACTGCACATACAACACATCAGTGGATATCTGATATGTTAGAGGATATGACGATTGACAGCCGTTCCGAAAATTTAGGACATTCGCAGGGAGGAGGAAACCTGCAGATGAGCAAGGGAGGAATGAAGTTAATGACTCCGGGACAGGTCAGCCGGATGCCGAAAAATGATTGTATCCTGTTCCTGAAAGGAGAAAGACCAATCTATGATAAGAAAAACTGGTCATTTGATACAGAAGTATTTAAAGAAGCACAGGAGATAGCAGGGAAAAACGGTTATAAAAATCCTGTATATGTATCGTATGATGAAGAAAACAGGCAATATACTACAACCCGTTTTGAATCAAGACTAAATTATATCTCACAGGAAGATTATGAATTTTATGAAGAAAAAGCCAAGACGGATGATAACATACAGACATTCCAGATAGACGAAGATGCTTTTCTATATCTTAACTTCAACGAAACTCCGCAGCCAAGCCTTCGGGAGTTAGAGAAGATGGTGAAAAAGATACAGGTTTCAGAAAACAGTGAAGAGGATGAAAATGAGGGGGACGAAAAGAAAGAAGATACTGTGCAGGATAGAAAAAAATGGGATTTATCTGGAGATATTATGGACTGTTTTCAGCGATATTCCAGTGAACTGTCGCAGGAAGAGCAGGAGGAAATCATAAAAGGTATCGAAGATGGCTTAACAGATCAGGAGATAAAGAGATATTTTGCCTTGTACGGAGCAGATAAAATGCAACAATACAGAAGGGTTCTCACGGCAAGAAAAAACAGAGGATAGCTATAAAAAGAGCAGAAAAGACTCCAACCTTTTATACGATTTTTTATGAAAGAAGAATTTTTGATTATAAATCATGCTATATCGGAAATATAGGAAGTTCCACTATAATAAGGTTGGATGAAAATGGAGAACAGGTACTCTTTGTCTAGAGCGTGTTTGAAAAAATTATAAAATCTTCTTTACATACCACCTAGAAGGTGGTATAATAATCTAAAATAAATATAAAGATTAAAAGGAGGTAATTTAATGACAATATTAGATGAAAAGAACACATACCATATTGATTATGGTACAGGAGCAGGCAATTTTGATTTTACAGGAACATTAGAAGATGCAATCACAGAAGCTAATAGAGGATTATGTTATACACAACTTCCTGTTAGCATTTTTATAAAAGATGGCATAGAAAATATTGCTTATCTTCCTTGGTATGGGGTACAACCAGAAGAAGATGATATTGTTACAGCTACTTTTGGAAATTCTGGATTTTATGGTGGATGGGAGATAAAAGAATGATTGATTTTGATTTATTTACACGATTATACAGTGAAGCAAAACAATATGATGATGTAGATTTATTTACTTCAGAAAGAGGATGGCAGGATTGGATGGACAATTTTTCTACACAGGAAGTAATATTTATACTCAATAAAATTTATGAATATTCACAAGAATCCCTCCAAGATATAAGGATAAAATTAAACTACTCTCGTGTAGCTTTATCCAGAGCTTATTATATCCCTCTAAGAACTCTTGAGAATTGGGATAGAAAACAAAACATGCCAGACTATGTAGAAGTTCTTATTAAATATACATTTTTCATAAAGGAGATAACAAAAAATGAAGCCATTACAGAATAGGATAGATTTTTGTGTAATCATATCAGTTGATGGCGCAAATCCTAATGGTGACCCTTTAGTTCCCGGATACCCAAGGATATTATATGATGGTCACGGAGAAATATCAGATGTTTGTATCAAAAGAAAAATAAGAAACAGGCTACAAGATATGGGAGAGGAAATCTTTGTCCAACAAGATGATAGAATTGACGATGGTTATAGAAGCCTAAAAGCAAGAGCTATGGGATTTAATGAATTCAAAGATGAATATTCTAAAAAGAATTCTGATCCAAAAGCAATTAAAGATATTACCTGTAAGAAATGGATAGATGTTAGAACATTTGGACAAGTGTTCCCTTTTAAAGGATTAGGTTCTGTATCTACTGGTATCAGAGGTTGCATGTCATTATCTCCTGCTATTAGTTTAAATATTCCTGATATAAAAGATTATCAGATAATAAAAAGCACTAATTTAGATGAAACTTCTGATGGAAGAAAAGATAATGCAACTTTATTTTACCAACATAGAATAGTTGAATCTGCTTATGTTACTTATGGTTCTATTCATTGCCAATTAGCAGAAACAAATGGTTTTACAGAAGAAGATGCTGAAAAAATACACCATGCTTTAATAACTCTTTTTGATAACGATGTATCTTCGGTTAGACCAGCAGGTTCTATGAATGTTCAAAGGGTATATTGGTGGAAGCATAATTGTAAATTTGGTCAATATGCTCCTATTAAGGTATTTAAAACACTTGACATTAAATCTGAAAAAGAATATCCTTTCTTTTCTGTAACTGAAAATCCATTGCCAAATCTAATACCAGATATTTATATTTTGTAACTCCATATTTCAAGACTCCGTATCAAGAAGATGTGGAGTCTTTTTTATTATATAGAGTAGATAAAACACAGCATTACAGAGAAAACCTCATAATAACAAAATAAAATGTGCCGAATTTCGGTACACAAATAGCAAAGCATAATATATTTAAAAATTTAAATTTTTCCTCATAGAATTTATATAAAAATCCTTGATTAAAGAAATATTTGCGTTATTATTTTAAGACAAATGAATCAGGAGAATAACGATTAAAAAAGCCCCGGAAACAAATTGACATGTACTATTGAAGTAAGATATATATGTAGTACATATATAGGTATAAAATTAAGGTGGGAGTAATTTATGGGGAAAAAATGGAGACAACTAAAATATGAAGATAGATTAAAGATATATGCCTGGTTACAGGATAAAACATCGGTTGCAACTATTGCAAAAAGGTTAGGTGTCTGCCGTCAGACAGTCTATCGTGAAATAAAACGAGGGGAATTTGTAAAAAGAAATACGGATTACACGGAATCAACGGTATACGATCCATATGTTGCAGAGGAGCATTATCAAAAAAAATTAAAGGAACGTGGACGAGATCTAAAAATAGGCAGTGATTTAAAGTTGTTACATTATATAGAAAAAAAGATAGTAGATGAAAAGCGTTCTCCGGCGGCTGCCTTACATGAAATAAAAAAAGAAGGAAAAGAATTTACAGTTACATTAAGTACCAATACTATATATAGTTACATAAAGAAAGGTATCTTTTTAAATATAACGATGGAAGATTTGCCAGAGAAGAAAAAGCAGCACAAAAAGAAAAAAGTAAAGGTACAAAAGAGAGTACAGGCGGGGGATAGCATCAGCCAGCGTCCAGAACATATTGATTTCAGGGAAGAATTTGGTCATTGGGAAATGGATACGGTTGTAGGTCCTCAAGGTAAGTCCAAAAAAGTCATGCTCGTTTTAACGGAGAGGAAAACAAGAAAAGAAATCGTGTATCTGATGCCTGACAGAAAGGCACAAACAGTTGTAAAAACATTAAACATGATTGAAAGAAAGTATGGAGAGCGATTATTCCGTGATGTATTTAAAACAATTACAGTAGACAATGGAGTAGAATTTTCTGATGCAGAAGGTCTGGAAAAATCGAGAAGAAATAAAAAGAAAAGAACGAAAGTATATTATTGCCATCCATATAGTAGTTGTGAACGAGGTTCTAATGAAAATGCAAACCGACTAATCCGACGTCATATACCAAAAGGAGTTAATTTTGATAAGAAAAGTAAAACCGAAATCAAGGAAATAGAAACATGGATAAATAACTATCCTCGTAAGATATTTGAGTATGATACAGCAGAAAATCAATTTATTAATGAAATGGAAAAATTAACAGGATAAGGCTAAGAGGTGCATATAGAAAATGGCTGCCGGAAGACAGTCTTTTTTCTATGCACTTTTTTAAAAAAGATGACAAAAATAATTGTAATTGAAGCTAGATTATGTCATTATAAATAATGAATAACAGGTAAACAATGTTAAAAATTTTTTTGAAAAAATGTTGCAAAAAAACTTGACATTTTCGTTATTCAAAAAAATTTAAAAAAGTTATTGACGAATTTGTTTTTTATGCTATAATGTTAGACAGTGCAAAAATACCCAGACAGTTGTATTAGGCACAATACGCAACTGGAGGGAGGTTAGGTGAGTCAATGTCAAGTATTATCGTTAAAGAAAACGAATCTTTAGACAGCGCTCTTCGTCGTTTTAAGAGAAGCTGTGCTAAAGCAGGTATTCAGCAGGAGATTCGTAAAAGAGAACACTATGAGAAACCAAGTGTGAAACGTAAAAAGAAATCTGAAGCTGCTAGAAAACGAAAATATAAATAAGTGCTGTAAGGGGACATCCAGTTATGGATGTCCTTTTTTCATGCTGTCAATAGACGGCTGCTAAGAAAGAATATAGCCTATATCTGTGACTTTCGTCGCGTCGCGTTGAATGTTCGCTCTAGCGCTCGCATTCAGCACTTGCTCCCAGGCCACAGATATAGGCTATATTCTTTCTTGGCGGCCTGTTTTTTGGAAGATTGAAAAAGGATATCCTGGGGAGATTTGAGATTTAGAAATTTAGATTTCTGCTTGCTTTGGAATTGGTAGAATGTGGAAATCGTGATTTTGAATTTTGCCAAAGACAGAAGTCTGGGAACAAATCAAATTAGACATAATCATGATTATGTAAAGTTCACAAAAGAAAAACTTTCTTTTGTGAATAGTTATTCAAAATATCTTTAAAAATGCATAAAATCAATTGACCGATTTATGCAAAAGTGATATTATTGAAATTAGGATGAGTGTGGTGATTGGCACATAATCCCAATGATATATTATTTCTTTGAAGGAGGAGATTATTTTGAAGAAGATTATTAATGCAGTAGACCAGGTAGAGAATCAGATGATAGAAGGTATGGTTAAAGCTTTCCCTCAGTATGTGAAGAAGCTTGACTGTGGTAATGTTGTTGTCAGAGCTGAGAAGAAGACTGGCAAGGTAGCTTTGATCAGTGGTGGCGGAAGCGGACATGAGCCAGCTCATGGCGGATTTGTTGGAAAAGGTATGTTAGATGCTGCAGTTGCAGGTGCTGTATTTACTTCTCCTACTCCTGATCAGATTTATGAAGGAATTAAAGCCGTTGACGATGGCAAGGGCGTTTTAATGGTAGTTAAGAACTATACAGGCGATGTTCTTAACTTTGAGATGGCAGCTGAGATGGCAGCCGATATGGATGGAATCGAAGTAAAAGAAGTTGTTGTTAATGATGACGTTGCTGTACAGGATTCCTTATATACAACAGGCCGTCGTGGTGTTGCCGGAACAGTATTTGTACATAAGATCGCCGGTGCTTTAGCAGAAAAAGGTGCAAGCCTTGACGAAGTACAGGCTGTTGCTCAGAAAGTAATTGATAATGTAAGAACAATGGGTATGGCTATTAAGCCTTGTACCGTACCAGCAGCTGGAGAACCTGGATTTGAACTGGCTGATGATGAGATGGAAATCGGTATTGGTATCCATGGAGAACCTGGCGTTGAGAAGAAACCGCTTGAGACAGCAGATGAAATCGTTGATACACTTCTTGAGAAGATTTTAGCAGATATCGACTACTCCGGTTCTGAAGTAGCAGTAATGATTAATGGATGTGGATCTACTCCTTTAATGGAACTGTTCATCGTTAATAACCGTGTAGCAGATGTTTTGGCTGAGAAAGGTATCAAAGTTTATAAGACAATGGTAGGCGAATACATGACATCCCTTGAGATGGAAGGATTCTCTATCACATTACTCCGTCTTGATGACCAGATGAAAGAACTCTTAGACGAAGAAGCTGACACTCCAGCACTTACAGTTGCAAAATAATAAGTGAAATAGATAGCTGTTATCTAAGGACGGTTATTGACATACCGCCCTTAGACGGTTACAATGAATTTAACGAAAGACCGGCGTAATCTGCGTGGGTCTTTTGTTAGAGTAATGAATATTAGGAAAGAGGACACAATTATGGCAGACGTAAAAAAAGTAATTGAAATCATTGACAAGATTATTGCAGATGTAGATGAGCAGAAGTTGTTTTTAACAGAGCTTGATAATGTAATTGGTGATGGTGACCACGGTATTAACCTTGCTCGTGGCTTTGATGCAGTTAAGACAATCGAAGATACATTTGAAAGCAAAGATATCGGGGCTATTTTAAAAGCAATCGGAATGAAACTTGTTTCTACAGTTGGAGGAGCTTCCGGTCCATTATACGGAACTGCATTTATGAAGTCTGGTGCATTACTTAATGGCAAGACAGAGATGGATATGAATGATTTTATCGAGATGCTTCAGGTATCCATTGATGGTATCATGAAACGTGGTAAAGCTGTAAAAGGTGAAAAGACTATGCTTGATGCCATGATTCCTGCACATGATGCAATCAAAGCTTCTTATGAAGCAGACGGTGATGCCAAGAAAGCTTTAGATGCAGGCGTAAAAGCTGCAGAAGAAGGTATCGAATATACAAAGACAATTATTGCGACAAAGGGTCGTGCAAGCTATCTTGGAGAAAGAAGTATCGGACATCAGGATCCGGGTGCTACTTCATTTACATTAATGCTTAAAGCAGTACAGGAACTTGCATAAGAGAAAGGAATAAGATATATGGTAGGTATTGTTGTTGTATCCCACAGCCCAAAATTAGCAGAAGGTGTTGTAGAATTAGCTTCTTTGATGGCACCGGAAACACCGATGAAGGCAGCCGGTGGAATGGATGACGGCGGATTTGGAACAAGTTTTGAAAAGATTACAGAAGCTATTGATGAAGTTTACAGTGATGACGGTGTAGCAATCTTTATGGATTTGGGAAGTGCTGTCATGACAACGGAAATGGTTTTAGAATCTATGGAAGACCGTAAGGTTAAGATGGTAGACTGTCCTGTAACAGAGGGAGCGATTGCTGCCGCAGTAGTTGCCGCAGGAGGAGCTTCTCTTGAAGAAGTTGTGCAGGTAGCACAAGCATCGAAAGAACAGGCCAAATTCTGATTTGTAAGGCTGTGAAACAGACGCCAGAAAAGAGAGCCTATCCCCTATAGTTGTGACTTTAGTCGCGGCGGTTTGAATACTCGCTTACACACGCTCGTATCCAAACCTTGCTCCGAGGCCACAAATATAGGGGATAGGCTCTCTTTTCTGTCTGCCTTGCAGCTGCGCAAATCAGGAGTTCTATTTTTTCTTTCTCTCTCATAGGGATATAAAAAATACATGGTGTGATTTTATGCTGGAAAGGAAGAGTCCTTTTGTCTGTTCGGTAAATGGAGCAAAAGAAATCAGTATAGAAAATTATGGAAGTCTGGGTGATTTCAGTGATAAAAAGATTGTGTTGAACTGCTATAAATGTAAGATAATTATTGAGGGAGAAGGTCTTTTAATTGAATATTTTACCGATGTTGATATGAAGATTACAGGTCATATTCATTCAATTCATTTTTGAGGGGAGAAGAAGATGCTCTTTTCGTTATTTCATTTTCTGTCGGGATATTGCCGGGTTGTTTTAAGTGGGATGAATCAGGAACGTTTTTTAAATCTCTGCGCAGCAAAGCAGATTCTTTTGTGGAATATTAAAAGAGAGGGAAAACATTATATTTTTTATATAAGCAGAGGGGGATATAAAGAACTTCAGGAAATATCAGAAAAAACGGGAAGTACATTTCGGTGTATACAGAAAAAAGGAATCCCGTATTTGTTCTGCAGATATAAAAAAAGAAAGTGCTTTGCGTTGGCACTTTTGTTTTGTACAGCTATTTTTATTGTTATGTCCTGTTTTATATGGCAGGTGCAGGTGACAGGAAGTTATGGACATTCAGAGGAAGAGCTTCTTGATTATCTTGAGAAAAAAGGAGTTCGTAGTGGGACAAAGATTTCAGGGTTTTCGTGTGCACGATTAGAGGAGCAGATTCGAAAGGATTTTGAAGACATAGCATGGGTTTCCTGTGAAAGAAAGGGAACACTTTTGAGAGTCAGAGTGAAAGAAACTTTAGATAAACGTGATCAAAAGGAGGGAGAAATGCAGGAATCACCATGTAATCTTATTGCTTCAAAGAAAGGAAGGATTTCCAGTATTCTTGTAAGAAGCGGAAGTGCAAAGGTAAAAAAGGGCGATAAAGTAAAGCCGGGAGATGTGCTTATTTCAGGGGTTGTAGAGATTAAAGATGATGCGGGAGAAATCGCGGAGGAGACCTTAGTAAGGGCGCAGGGAGATGTTTATGCAATTTCAAAAATAAAATATGAAGATCATTTTCCATTAATTTATTATAAAAAAAATTATACTGGAAAGACAGAAAAAAGTTATCGCTTTTTGATAAATGGTTATACGATTAAAATGCCGGAACGTAAAACAGCATATGCAGAGTATGATGAACAGTCCAGAGAAATTTTGCTGCATATCGGACCACAGTTTTATCTGCCGGTTTCTCTTTTTGTTATAACAAAGGCGCAGTGTCAGATTTCAAAAGAAAGTTATAGTGTGTCCCAGGCAAAGAAGGAGGCAAGGAAGCGTCTTTTTCTCTTTTTGAAAGAATATGAGAGAAAAGGGGTGGTAATCCTGAAAAATAATGTTAGAATAGACAGTGATAAAAATGAGTGTACTGCAAAGGGAATTATCAAAATAAAAGAACGTGTAGGTAAAGTTCAGGAGATTCCCTCAACATTAGACGGGGAAAAGGATATAAAACAAGAGCCTGCCGTTTTAAACAGATAATTTTAGCAGTAAGTTCAATTACAAATCATATAGTGGGATTTTGAAAATATATTGACAAGAAAGGAAAATCAGACAAAGAATGAATATAGCAGAACAGGAATTCCCTTTTCCAGCGGAACATGCAAGTAATGTTTTTGGTCAATTTGATGCCAACATGAAAAAGATTGAGAAGACATTGCATGTAACGATTATTTTTAGAGATGACAAGTTGAAGTTAATTGGAGGAGAGAAGGATTGCGATAGAGCAAAACATGTGATAGAGCAGCTCCTTTTATTATCGCAGAGAGGGAATGATATTACAGAGCAGAATATTAATTATACACTTTCTCTTTCTATGACGAATGAGGAATCTGCAGTTACCCAGTTAGATAGTGATGTAATCTGTCATACGATCATGGGGAAACCGATTAAGCCTAAAACGATGGGACAGAAGAAATATGTTGATATGATCACGGATAAGATGATCGTATTTGGTGTAGGACCTGCGGGAACCGGAAAGACATATCTTGCGATGGCAAAGGCAATTACAGCATTTAAGGCAAATGAAGTGAATCGTATTATCCTGACTCGTCCGGCGATTGAAGCCGGGGAGAAGCTGGGATTTCTTCCGGGTGACCTTCAAAGTAAAGTGGATCCGTACTTACGGCCTCTTTACGATGCGCTTTACGAAATTATGGGTGCGGATACTTTTGCTAAAAACATGGAAAAGGGATTAATAGAAGTGGCACCTCTTGCTTATATGAGAGGAAGAACGTTAGATAATGCATTTGTTGTGTTAGATGAAGCGCAGAATACGACACCGGCACAGATGAAGATGTTTCTCACCCGTATTGGTTTTGGGTCAAAGGCAATTATTACCGGTGACCTTACGCAGAAAGACCTGCCGTCAGGTACTCGTTCAGGTCTTGATGATGCGCTTTATGTGCTTAAAAATATTGATGAAATTGGCGTGTGTAATCTGACGAGTAAGGATGTTGTGCGTCATCCGCTTGTTCAGAAAATTGTTACCGCATACGATGAATATGACAAAAAGAAAGAAACAAGCCAAAAGAGAAAGCAGAGAACAACAGGAAAGCAGGAGAAAAAATGACATTTGAAATAGAGAATGTATATCCGGAAGTGGTTTTACCGGATTATGAAACCGTTATTAAAAATGTGATAGAGGCAGCCTTAGATTATGAAAAATGTCCGTATGAAGCACAGGTATATGTGCTCTTAACAGATAATGAGGAGATTCATGAGATTAATAAGGAACATCGCCAGATTGACCGTCCGACAGATGTTCTTTCTTTTCCGATGGCAGATTATCCGGTGCCGGGAGATTTCTCTGATATAGAAGAAAGAGATCCGGATGCTTTTCATCCTGAGACTGGCGAGCTGATTCTTGGAGATATTATTATTTCCATGGATAAAGTAAAGGAACAGGCGAAAGCTTACGGTCATTCCAATACAAGAGAGCTGGCATTTTTAGTTGCACACAGTATGCTTCACCTTATGGGATATGACCATATGGTTGATGAGGAACGAAAAGTGATGGAAGCAAAGCAGGAAGAGATTCTTAAAAACTGTGGTTATATTCGGGAGATGGAAGCTTGAGACAAATAAAAGGCAGGGGAAAAACTCAGGGGAATAGCAGAAAAAGTTTCACAAATGCTAAAGAGGGAAAAGGCAGAATCAGAGAGCAGGAAAGTGCCGGCCAGTTAAATAATAAAGCAAAAACACAGAACAATACCAGTCTGTCAAAGAACAGAATAAAAACAGAGAAAAGGCACAATCAGAGGATAGTGAAACAAATACAAAAAAGTACTGTAGAAAAGAACAGGATATTACCAGAAAAATTAATTCAGGAGGATTCCACAGTGTGGGATACCATCATTGTCGGAGCTGGAGCAGCCGGAATGACAGCCGCACTTGCCTGCGGAAAAGAAAAACAAAAAGTACTCCTTCTTGATCGTCAAAACCAGATGGGAAGAAAGATTCTGGTCACTGGAAATGGCAAATGTAATCTCACAAACTTTGCACAAAAGCTAAAATATTATCGAAGTGACTGTCCAGAGAAGGTACAGAACGTATTGTCTGTGTTTGGACAAAAAGAGGCAATGGAGTTGTTTCAGAGTCTTGGAATCTATACAAAAGATAAGAATGGCTATGTGTACCCATACAGTGAGCAGGCGGCAAGTGTGAGGGAAGCTTTTGAGACAGAAATATTATCAAATCCGTCTATTACATTTGTTCCTTTTTCGGAGGTATACAATGTTCAAAAGAAAGAGGATGTTTTTTTGATAAAGGCAAAAGAACCGCTCGGTCAGTCAGAACAGAGTACAGGGAAGCAGGGGAATGGTGAGAAAATAGAAAAGGTTTATCGCTGTCAGAGTCTCCTTATCACAACCGGGGGATTTGCGGGGCCGAAGTTTGGCTGTGATGGCAGCGGATATGCATTTGCTAAAGTATTTGGACATGAGATTATAAAACCATTGCCCGCACTTACAGCATTGAAGTCATCTGCTCCGTTTTTAAAAAAGGTAAGCGGGATTCGGAATCAGGCAGAAATCACATTAGAAATTGATGGAGAGCCGGTAAAAAAAGAAACTGGCGAACTTCAATGGACAGACTATGGTATTTCTGGTGTGGCTATTTTCCAGTTAAGCCGTTTTGCAATCACCGCTTTAGAGGAGAAAAAGAAGGTAGCTTTATACTTTGACTTTATGCCGGAACTTTCTTCCAAGGAGAAGCTTCGCCTGTTTTCGATGCTTGCACAAAATCATAAAAAAAGAGACATGCTTTCTTTTGTAAAAGGACTATTTCCTGCAAAACTTTGCCCGGTTATTTTAAGAGAGGCAGGGTTAAGAGAAGAAACTTTAGCTGGAACATTGAAGGAAGAAGAATGGAATGCCCTTGTCATGGCGGTAAGTCATTTTCTTTTGCGGATTAATGGTTATATGGGATATGAAAAAGCGCAGGTAACAAGAGGCGGTATTTCTCTTACAGAATTAACCGGTAATTTAGAGTCAGATTTTCAGCCCGGACTATTTTTTGCAGGAGAAGTAGCGGATGTTGACGGCACCTGTGGAGGCTATAATCTTCAATGGGCATTTTCGAGTGGTACAGTAGCAGGAAGAGCGATTGTCAAGAGAAATCAGGAGCTTTTTAAGGATGACCGGCATACGATGGAAGAAAACGATGGTATTTCAGAAAGGAACCGAAGAAGATGATACGAATTTCACAGTTGAAATTAAAGGTGGGACATACCAGAGAAGAACTTTTTGAAGAGATTATTCATCAGGCGCATGGGAAAAGACCTGTCTCATGGCGGATTGTAAGAAAGTCTGTGGATGCAAGAAAGAAGCCACAGCTTTTTTATGTGTATACAATTGATGCAGAGTTTGAAAATGAAAAAAAGCTTCTTTCAGCCAAAAAAAGTAAATGGACACGTTCTACTGTAGTGAAGTATAGATTTCCATATAATAAGAAAGATGGATCAGGAGCAAGCTCGACAGAAGTTTCGACAATAGACAGGGCAGTTATTGTCGGTATGGGACCAGCAGGACTTTTTGCAGCCTTAGTTCTTGCAAGAGCAGGATTTGCCCCCATTGTATTTGAGCGGGGAGACTGCGTGGAAAAACGTTCGGAGATTGTCGAGCATTTCTTTGAAAGTGGAGAACTTGATGAAGAGTCTAATGTACAGTTTGGCGAGGGCGGTGCAGGAACATTTTCTGACGGCAAGTTAAATACCTTAGTCAAGGATAAATTTGGACGTAACCATTTTGTTTTAAAAGAATTTGTCAAACATGGTGCACCAGAAGAAATCCTTTATGAAGCTAAACCACATATTGGTACAGATATTTTAAAAGATGTGGTGGCATCAATTCGAAAAGAAATAGAAAGTCTTGGCGGGGAGGTACATTTCCGCACGAAAGTCTGTGATATCTTATGTGAAAAAATCAGTGGCTCTGTGGCAGAAAGAGAGAGAGCTGAAGCAGAAAAAAATCTTTTGATGCAGGACAAACAGCTAACAGGACTTATTCTTGAAAAAGAAGGAGTGCAAGCGGAATACCCTTGCCGCAATGTTATTTTTGCAATCGGTCACAGTGCAAGAGATACTTTTTATATGCTTCATGAAAGGGAACTTTCTATGAATCCAAAAGCATTTGCGATTGGTGTGCGTGTGGAACATCCGGCACATTTGATTAATGAAAGTCAGTATGGAGAGGGATATCCAGAGGAAGTTCCAACAGCAAGCTATAAACTGACGCATCAGTGCAAAGGCACTGGCAGAGGAATTTATTCGTTCTGCATGTGTCCTGGCGGTTATGTTGTAAATTCTTCTTCAGAAAAAGGTCGGCTTTGCGTCAATGGAATGAGTTACCATGACCGGGCAGGACATAATTCTAATACTGCATTGATTACTACAGTGACGCCAGATGATTTCCCATCAGATAGTCCATTAGCAGGATTGGAATTTCAGCGTAAATATGAGGAACTTGCTTATAAAATCGGAAATGGAAAGATTCCGGTACAGCTTTTTGGAGACTTTCTGAAAAATCAGATGTCCACAAAACTTGGAAAAGTTACTCCGTCCATAAAAGGAGAATGGCAGTTCGCAAACTTACACGAATGTCTGCCAGATTATGTCTGTGCATCCCTCGAAGAAGGAATGAGAGCCTTCGGGCATAAAATCAAAGGCTACGATGCAGAAGATACGGTTTTTTCCGGAGTAGAGACAAGAACATCTTCACCACTTCGTATGGAAAGAAATAAACAGTTTGAAAGTAACATACAAGGTCTTTTTCCATGTGGAGAAGGAGCAGGTTATGCGGGAGGAATCACTTCTGCAGCTATGGATGGTATTAAAACTGCAGAAGCTATTGCAGAGAAGATTCTCACACAGAATTAAGTACAGCCAGCAACGAGACAAAGCTTGACTGCATTTACTTACAAAGATATTTCTGTGTTTACAAACGTAGGACCATTGTGTATAATACAACGGAATGTACTCTCGGAGTCTTTCTTGTACTTGATTTTGTGAGAAGATTCCGAGAGTATATCGAATTAAAAAGGAGGAAATTTTATGAATAATATTGATATTGATAGAATTAATGAACTATACCATAAATCCAAATCTGTAGGACTTACCAAAGCAGAAGAAGCAGAGCAGAAAAAACTCCGCAAAGCTTACCTTGCTGCCATCCGCAAAAACTTGCGTGGTTCTTTGAACCGAATTGACATTCAGAATAAAGACGGAAGTATCGAAAATCTTGGTGAGAAATATGGAAAGAAGCTGGATAAAAACTAAAATGCCAGAAGAAGCTTTAGAATTAAAAAAGAATCTGCGGTGTGATATGAAAGCAAGACGAAATGCATTGACAGATGAAGAAAAAAAACATGCCGCAGCAAACTGCCTGTCAAAATTAAAAGAACTGCCGGAATTTATGAATGCAGACTGGATATATGCCTATATCGCCTGCCGGAATGAATTAGAAACCGCAGACATCATTAGCTGGTGTCTTTCTTATGGAAAGCATGTTGCCGTTCCAAAAGTACAAGGAGAAATCATGCATTTTTACGAAATCACTGCGCTATCTGACTGTGTTCCCGGAGCATTTGGTATCCTTGAGCCAGCAGGAGAAGAAAAAGACAGAATTACAACTCCAGGCTTTATGCTTGTCCCAGGACTTGCCTTTGATAAAAACGGAAATCGTCTTGGATACGGCGGTGGATTCTACGATAAATATCTCGCATCCCATGAGGAGATTATAACAGCGGCATTGGGGTACGACTTTCAAATCGTAGAAAAAGTACCGTCCGAATCCCATGATAGGAGGATGGACTATTTAATTTATTAGGCAAAACAGACGCCCTCGAAGAGAAAAGCGCCTCTATATTTGTGACTTTAGTCGCGGCGGTTTGGATGTTCGCTTATGCGCTCGCATCCAAACCTTGCTCCGAGGCCACAAATATAGAGGCGCTTTTCTCTTCGAGGGCTGTCTTTGGCTGGATTTTTAAATTAAATAGTGCATGGGAAAGATTTGAGGTTGAAATCGGAAGTCTCTCATCCCCAAATTACTCCCAACTAATCAGCCATCGGTTTTGTGAAGGTTATAAATATTTGTCGGATTGTCTGATGTAAATAAGGAAGATATTCTTCCATGGATACTGGCTGCTGATATAAGATGCAGCTATAGCAGGTAGAACCTACCAGCTCTAAGATTGTAAAGAGCATTAATTCCTGATTTTCGCAGGAGATATGATTCTGTGTCAGCATATCCTGATAGTAATCGTAAAATTGTCGGGAATTTTCCGGGACCGTCTTCTCAAAAGCATTTTTAAAGATTCCCCAGGAAAGATTCTTAGAGATGAACTGAAGAAGCTTCGGTTCCTTTTCTAATCGGTCTATAATATGATCAATGACGAAAAACATCTGGTTTTCAAAACCCTGAATATTCTGTTCTATTAAAGCCGTATGTGCATTCCCAAAAAGCTGGCTTGTTTTATATGTTACAAGCCTGTCTCTTAAATCATATTTATCTTTAAAATATAAATAGAAAGTTCCTTTTGCGAGACCCGCCCGATTTACAATGTCGGAAATGGTTGTTTTAGTAAACCCCTTTTCGGTAAACAGTTCAAAAGAAGTCTGCAATAATGTTGTATTCTTTTGTTTTTTATTTGTCTCAACTTTTCCCATAATAATACCACCTTAAACGATGCTGAATGTATTTGGGTACATTATGCAACAAAAATGACCAAAAGTCAATAACGTAAAAATGACCAAAATTCAGTTTCACTTATTGAGGAAAATTGTGCGTTACTCAGTGTTGACCGATGGTCATTTTTTGCATATAATGTTGGTTAGGAAAAGAAAATAAATAAAGAGGGGATGATGAATTTGTTAATCAAGATGGGTAAGCAGATTGCGAAACATAAATTTCTGATTTTGCTTATTGGATTTTTGTTACTGATACCTTCCTTAATAGGAATGGTAACGACAAGAGTTAACTATGATTTACTTAGTTATCTGCCAGATACGCTTGAAACGGTAAAAGGTCAGGATATTATGGTAGATGAGTATGGAATGGGAGCGTTCTCGATGGTTGTTGTCGAGAATATGGAACTGAAAGATGTGCAGAAGCTTGAGAAGAAGTTTGAGGCAGTCGATCATGTAAAGGATGTTCTCTGGTATGATGATGTTGCTGATTTAAATCTTCCAGTACAGATGATTCCGAAAAAGTTAAGAGAAGGTTTCTTTAAAGGCAATGCCACGATGATGATCGTACTTTTCGATAATACGACATCATCCGATGAATCTATGAATGCAGTTGCCGAGATGAGAAAGCTTGCGAATAAGCAATGCTTTATCAGTGGTATGTCGGGTGTAGTTAATGATATTAAAGATGTTGCACTTGACGAGCTGCCAGTTTACGTTGTGATTGCCGCTGTATTGTCATTCCTGGTACTTGAGTTTACGACAGAATCTTTCTTAGTACCAGTGTTTTTCTTATTAAGTATCGGAATTGCAATTATTTATAACTTAGGAAGTAACGTGTTCTTAGGGCAGGTTTCCTATATTACAAAGGCACTGACGGCCGTATTACAGCTTGGAGTTACGATGGACTATTCCATTTTCCTGCTGAATAGTTATGAGGAATATAAAGAGAAGTACACAGAAGATAAGAACCGGGCGATGGGGCATGCGATTGCAAGTACCTTTAGAGCGGTTGTCGGAAGTTCCGTCACAACTGTTGCCGGATTTGCGGCTCTTTGCTTTATGACATTTGCATTAGGTCGTGATCTTGGTATTGTTATGGCCAAGGGTGTTATTATCGGTGTAATCTGTTGTGTAACGATTCTTCCATCACTGATTCTTGCATTTGATAAGCAGATTGAGAAGACAAAGCACAGACCGCTGATTAAGAGTGTGGATGGTGCATCAAACTTTATTATCAAGCATCACTGGGTATGGCTGATTGTTTTCCTTGTATTATTACTTCCAGCAGTACATGGAAATAATAATACCAAGATTTATTATGATATCGCAAAGTCTATGCCATCCAGCCTGCCAAGTAATGTGGCGACAGACCGATTGAAAAAAGACTTTAATATGAGTACGATTCATATGGTAATGATGGACAGTAACATGGATTCTAAAGATAAACGAGATATGCTCAAAGAGATTGACAATGTAGAAGGTGTTAAATGGACGATAAGCATGAGTTCTCTTGTAGGGGCCTCTGTACCAGAATCCATGATTCCAAAAGATGTAAAGAGTATGCTCCAAAGCGGTGACCATGAACTGGCTTTTATCTGTTCGGAATATGAATCAGCAACTCCGAAAGTAAATAAGCAGATTGCAAAGATTAATAAGATAACGAAGAACTATGATAAAACATCAATGGTAATTGGTGAAGCACCACTTATGAAGGATCTTGAAGATGTTACAAACATTGATATCCAGAATGTAAATATTGCTTCAATCGCAGCGATTTTTGTAATTATTCTTATTATATTTAAGTCAATCTCCCTGCCAGTTATTCTGGTAGCCATCATTGAATTTGCGATTGCGGTAAATATGGCAGTTCCATATTACCAGGGGGTCAGCCTTCCATTTGTTGCCAGCATTGTTATCGGAACGATACAGCTTGGAGCGACAGTAGACTATGCGATTGTTTATACCAATCGTTATTTGAAAGAACGAAGGAATGGAAAGAATAAGTTAGAGGCAGTCAGCATTGCTCATAAGTCAAATATGCTTTCTATTATAACGAGTGCGTTGAGTTTATTTGCAGCGACTTATGGTGTTGCCTGCTACTCACAGGTAGATATGATTGGTTCTATTTGTACATTGCTGGCAAGAGGTGCTATTATCAGTATGATCGTTGTTCTCACACTGCTGCCTACGATGTTCCTTATCTTTGATAAGGCGATATGCAAGACAACGAAGGGAATGGGCCATATTGACGATCATAAAGATACAGTAGTTAATGACATTGTATTATAAATAAATATGTAATCCCGGAATCTAATGGAAGCAAAGCGTCATATGCTGTACAAAAGATTCCAGGAGCATAAATTTAGGGAGTGATAGAGATGAGAAATAAAAGATTTGTAAAATACACATCCAGAGCATTTGCTATTCTCATGAGTGCCATGATGGCAGTAGGAATTGCAATGCCAGTCAATGCAGCAGGAAAAAAAGATTCCAAAAAAGAAGATAAGACAGAGACGGTATATGTAAATGCGAATGCAGACGGAAGTGTTGATAAGATTACTGTAAGCGACTGGTTAAAGAATCATAGCAGCAGTGATACATTAGAGGACTTTTCCAACCTCGAGAATATCAAGAATGTAAAAGGTGATGAGACATTTACCCAGAATGCAGATGGTTCTATTGTATGGGATTCTAAAGGAAATGATATTTATTATCAGGGAGAATCCAATGAAGAACTTCCAGTAACAATGAAAGTTACTTATTATCTTGACGGACAGCAGATGGATCCGAAAGATATGGCTGGTAAAAGTGGTGAAGTAAAGATACGCTTTGATTACTATAACAACTCCAATGAAACGGTAAAAGTAAAAGGCAAGAACTATAATGTAAAGACTCCATTTACTATGGTTACCGGAATGATTCTTTCTTCTGATGTATTTTCTAATATCGAAGTTACTAATGGTAAAGTAATTAGTGATGGAGATAAAAATGTTGTTGTAGGTCTTGCGTTCCCTGGATTAAAGAGCAGTCTTAATCTGGCATCTTATGATAAATTAGATGATGTAGATATTCCAGAATATGTAGAAGTTACAGCGAAGGCAGATAAGTTTGAACTTGCATTAACAGCAACAGCGGCAACAACAGGAACATTAAAAGACATTGATACAAGCAATTTAAATGACGTAGATGATTTAAAAGACAGCATGGATAAACTTACAGATGCAACCGATAAGCTGATTGATGGAAGTGAAGCTTTATCCGATGGAATGGGAACTCTTTCTTCTTCAGCAGGAGAATATACAAAGGGCGTATCTTCCGCGAATGCTGGAGTAAAGCAGCTTCTATCCGGTCTTAATACATTAAGTTCTAAGAGTGGACAGTTAGAATCTGGTGTAGAATCTTTGAATAAAGGATTAAAAGCCCTGAAAAAGGGAACAAAGTCACTGAATGCAGGAATCTCCTCCTATACAAAAGGAGTATCTGGCTTAGATGCTGGTTTACAGTCAGCAGCAAGCGGTACAGGTAAGTTAGAGTCAGGAGCAGGAGCACTTTCTAAAGGTATTAAAAGTTATACCGAAAATGAAGCTAAAATTGCAGCAGGAATCAAAAAGTTAAATAATAAGGTTTCTGGAATGAGTAATTTGGAACTGCCAAGTGACACAGAATTAAAAGCAGTAAAGAAGGCATCCTCTGCATTAGAAAGTGACGCGAAAAAGTTACAGGAATCGGCAACAGAGATTCAATCGGCAATTGATAAGATGAATAAGTTATCTGAAGCAGTGGAGGCGCACAATAGTAAGATAGATGAACATAATAAAGAAGTTTCAGAGAAGTTCAGTTGTGCAAAATCTGCATTAGATGATATTGATAAAAAGGCAACGGATAAGGCAAATGAAAAGATTGCCAGCCAGAAAGATTCTCTTAGCAGCAGTGCAACTTCAAAGGCAAAAGAAGAAGCTAAATCTGCCATTGATAGTGTAAATATGGATGGATTGACCAATGAAATGAAGAGTGCTTTAAAGAGTGCCATTGATAATAACGTTAGTGTAAGTGCAGAGCCATCAAGCATTGAAATCAGTGGCCTGGCAAGCGATGCCGAAAAAGCATTAGGAGATGCTCCAAGTGCAGAGAAGCTTAATATTGGCAAAGTTAATGTAGGACTCAGTGATATGGAAACTCTGTTAAAAGATATGAAGACACAGGCAGCAGTATTAGAGAGTTTTGCAGCAAATACAGGTTCTTTATCCGATGCAGCAAGTCAGATTCCAGATTTGATCAAGGGTGTTGATGAATTAAATACCGGAGCGCAGGCTCTTACTGCAAATAATAAAACGCTTACAAGTGGTATGAAAGATTTAACTTCTGGTCTTAGCACCCTTTCTACCGGACTTGATACCATGACAAAAGGAGCGGCGACCTTAACAGGCAATAACAGTGTTCTTACAAAAGGAGCAAGTTCCGTAGATAAAGGAACAGGTAAGTTAGTAGCGGGAAGCAGCCAGTTAGTAACTGGTGTAAAGGCTTATGCACAGGGGGTTAATGCAGCAGCGATCGGTGTACAGAGTCTTTCTTCTGGAATGAATAAGTTAGACTCCGCAGGCGGACAGCTTACTTCTGGTATTGATAAGCTTGCTACAGGAAGCGATACACTTACAAAAGGCTTAAAGACATTTAATGATGATGGAATCAGCAAGCTTTCTGACCTTGCAGGAGATGATCTTGACAGCGTGATCAATCATTTCAAGGCTGTAAAGAAGGCAGATAACAGATACAAATCCTTCGGCGGAATTAAGAAAAATGCGAAGGGAAGCGTGAAATTTGTGATTGAAACAGACCCTATCGAGGCAGACGAGAATTAAGAAAATGTCACAAAAATAGCAGATAGCAGGTAAAATTTTAAGAAATCCCTTGATAAACAATGGAAAACCTGCTATACTACGAATAGTATACTGTAGATGATAAGAGTGGGTGGGTGCCCACTCTTATTGTATGTCTGGGAAAGAGGTGAGAATCAACATGAAAAGAACAGAGATTGTTGCAAAGACGGAAGAACTGGTAACTCCGATTATTGAGGAGAATCATTTTGAACTTGTTGATGTAGAGTATGTAAGAGAAGGTGCGAACTGGTATCTTCGTGTATATGCGGATAAGGAAGGCGGCATTAACATTGATGACTGCGTACTGATCAGTCGTGCTCTTGAAGAGAAGCTTGATGCAGAAGACTTTATTTCTGATGCTTATATTTTAGAAGTGAGTTCCCCTGGTCTTGGAAGACCACTGAAAAAAGAGAAAGATTTTAAGAGAAGTCTTGGAAAGTCTGTAGAATGTAAGCTCTACAAAGCAATTAATAAACAGAAGGAATTTGAGGGAATCTTAAAAGATTTCACAGAAGATACTGTTACGATTGAAACAGAAGGGAACGAACTGGTACTTGACCGCAAGGATATTGCTATGATTCGTTTAGCTATTGATTTTTGAGAATAATATAGAAAATAAAGCAGGAGGATAAGAGAAAATGAGTGAATTAATTGATGCTTTAAATCAATTACAAAAAGAGAAACATATTGAAAAAGAAGTAATTATGCAGGCGATTGAAGATTCTTTAGTTGCAGCATGTAACCGTGACTTTGGAAAGAATGCCATTGTAAAGGTAAACATGGATAGAGACACTGGTGATATTTCTGTTTATGTCGAAAAGACAGTTGTAGAGGAAGTAGAAGATCCAGCTACAGAAATTAGTTTAGCAGATGCAAAGATGATTCGTTTCCACTATGAGATTGGCGATGTAGTAAACATCGAAGTGACTCCAAAGAACTTCGGAAGAATCGCTGCACAGCATGCAAGAAGTGTTATCGTGCAGAAGATTAAAGAAGAAGAAAGAAGAGTGGTATTCGAGCATTTCGCACATAAAGAAAAAGACATCGTAACAGGTGTAGTACAGCGTTATAATGGAAAGAATATCAGTGTAAGTCTTGATGATAAGACAGATGCTGTTCTCACAGAAAAAGAGCAGGTTAAAGGCGAAGTATTTAAGCCAACAGACCGTATCAAACTGTACATCGTAGAAGTAAAAGATACAAACAAGGGACCTAAGATTTTAGTTTCCAGAACACATCCAGAACTTGTTAAGAGACTTTTTGAAAAAGAAGTTGCAGAAGTTTATGATGGAACAGTAGAAATTAAGAGCATTGCCCGTGAAGCAGGTTCCCGTACAAAGATTGCAGTAGCATCTAACGATCCTAATGTAGATCCTGTAGGAGCATGTGTAGGTATTAACGGAGCGCGTGTTAATGCAATCGTAAGTGACTTACGTGGAGAAAAGATTGATATTATTGAATGGAATGATGATCCAGCAGTATTGATCGAGAACGCATTAAGCCCATCCAATGTAGTCTCTGTAGATGTAGACGAAGAGGAAAAGAGCGCACGCGTTGTTGTTCCAGACTACCAGCTTTCACTTGCCATCGGTAAAGAGGGACAGAATGCCCGTCTTGCAGCAAAGCTTACAGGATATAAGATTGATATTAAGAGTGAAAGCCAGGCAGCAGAGCTTGCAGAAGAATTAGACTTCGGAGAAGATTTTGGTGATCTTGATGAGGCAGAAGATTTTGACCTTGAAGCACCTGTAGAAGAGCCAGAAGTTTCCGCAAGCGAAGCAACAGCAGATTTTGAGGCAGAAGAGGTAACAGAAGAACCAGAAACAGCAGAGGATTCTTTTGAGGAAGTTTCTTCTGAGGAAGCAGACACAGACGAACAGTAAGAATGGAATCTGGTGAACAGTTATGGGAAAGAAGATACCACTTAGACAGTGTGTGGGCTGTCGTGAAATGAAGACAAAAAAAGAGATGATCCGGGTTATCAAGACACCGGAGAATGAAGTTGTCCTTGATGCAAAAGGAAAGCAGAATGGCAGAGGTGCATATCTTTGTTTTTCTGCGGAGTGTCTTCAGAAAGCAAGACGTTCAAAAGGACTGGAACGTTCTTTAAAGATTTCCATTCCTGATGAGATATATGACCGATTAGAAGAGGAGTTGAAGGAACTTGACACAAAACAGTAAAGTATTATCTATGCTAGGGCTTGCTGCTAAGGCAGGAAAGGTTGCCAGCGGAGAGTTTTCTACCGAAAAGGAAGTAAAATCCGGCAATGCCTGTCTGGTAATCGTAGCAGAAGATGCTTCTGACAATACAAAAAAATTGTTCCGGAACATGTGTAAGTATTATGAAGTGCCTATGGAAATCTTTGCGACCAAAGAGGAATTAGGGCATTGGATAGGTAAAGCGTACAGGGCTTCCATCTGTATCTTAGATGAAGGTTTTGCAAAATCAATCGTAAAAAAAATAAGTCTGAATATGGAGGGATAGTGTATGCCAAAAATGAGAGTACATGAGTTAGCAAAGTTATTAGATAAAAGCAGCAAAGAAATTATAGCAGAGTTAAAACAGCAGGGAGTTGAAGTACAGAGTCATATGAGTACAGTATCAGATGAACATGTAGATAAATTAAAAGCAAAATTCCAGAAAAAAGAATCTGGTAACAACCGCGGTAACAATGAAAGCCGTAGCAACGATAATCGCGGTAGCAGAAATGATAACCGTGGAGATAGAAATAATAACCGTAACGACAACCGTGGGGACGGAAGAAATAACAACCGCAATAACGACAATCGTAATGGACGTAATGAAAACCGCGGAGATGGAAGAAATAATAACCGAAATGATAACCGTGGCGGCCGTAACAACCGTAACGACAACCGAAATGACAACCGTGGCGGCGGAAGAAATAATAATCGTAATAACGACAACCGTGGCGGGCGTAATGATAATCGCGGAGATAACCGTAACAATAACCGTAACGGAAATGACAGAAGAAACAGGCCTTCTATGGGAGATACTCCGATTAACGCAAAAGAAACAAGAAACGGCAAAGAAAACCGCCATGACATCAATCGTGAGCACAGCCGTGACAACAAGGAAAACAACCGAAATGACAACCGTGGTGGCAAGAACAACCGCCGCAATAACCGCAATAATGATTTTGGCAGCTCAAGAAAGCAGAAGAACAATAAGAAGCAGCAGGCTCCAGTACAGCCACCAAAGCAGGAAGAGCCAAAGGAAGATGTAATCCGTAACATCACTCTCCCAGATCCAGTATCCTTAAAGGATTTGGCAGATGCTTGTAAGGTTCAGCCTTCTGTTATTATCAAGAAGCTTTTCATGGCAGGACAGATGGTAACCATCAACACAGAATTCTCTTTTGATGATGCAGCAGAAATCGCTTTAGAATATAACTGTATCGCAGAGGAAGAAGTAAAAGTTGATGTCATCGAAGAACTCTTAAAAGAGGAAGAAGAGGACGAAAGAAATTTAACAAGCAGACCACCAGTTGTCTGTGTAATGGGTCATGTTGACCACGGTAAAACTTCTCTTCTTGATGCGATTCGTTCCACACACGTTACAGCAGGCGAGGCTGGCGGAATCACACAGCATATCGGCGCTTATGTGGTAGAGATTAACGGAGAAAAGATTACATTCTTAGATACACCAGGTCATGAGGCATTTACTTCCATGCGTCTGCGTGGAGCACAGGCAACAGATATCGCTGTTTTAGTTGTTGCTGCCGATGACGGTGTTATGCCACAGACAATCGAGGCAATCAACCATGCAAAAGCTGCAGAGGTAGAAGTTATCGTTGCAGTTAACAAGATTGATAAAGAAGGTGCCAACGTTGACCGTGTAAAACAGGAACTTACTGAATACGGCCTTATTGCAGAAGACTGGGGTGGAAGTACCGTATTTGTACCAGTTTCTGCTAAGACAGGCGAAGGAATTGATGAACTCTTAGAGATGATTACTCTTACAGCAGAAGTATTAGAGCTGAAAGCAAACGCGAAGAGAAGAGCCAGAGGTCTTGTTATCGAAGCGAAACTTGATAAAGGCCGTGGACCAGTTGCTACAATCCTTATCCAGAAAGGTACGCTTCATGTAGGAGACAGCATTAACGTAGGTCATGCATTTGGCCGTGTTCGTGCGATGATGGATGACAAGGGTAACCGTGTAAAAGTAGCAGGCCCATCTACCCCAGTAGAGATTCTTGGTCTTAACGATGTACCATTCTCCGGCGAGGTCCTTATGGCTCACGGAAATGAAAAAGAAGCAAGAGCAACTGCTGATGCATTTATCGCATATGGAAGAGAAAAGATGCTCGAAGAGACAAAGAATAAGTTGTCCCTTGATGATTTATTTGATCAGATTCAGGCTGGTAACGTAAAAGAATTAAACCTTGTCGTAAAGGCCGATGTACAGGGATCTGTAGAAGCTGTAAAACAGAGTCTTATGAAGCTTTCCAATGAGGAAGTTATGATTAAAGTTGTACATGGTGGTGTAGGTGCCATTAACGAATCTGATGTAATTTTAGCTTCTGCATCTAATGCGATCATCATCGGATTTAATGTACGTCCAGATGCGATGGCAAAGGCTGCAGCAGAGAGAGAAAAAGTTGACATGAGATTATACCGTGTCATCTATAACGCAATTGAAGATATCGAAGCAGCGATCAAGGGTATGTTAGATCCTGTTTACAGAGAAAAAGTAATCGGTCATGTAGAAGTACGTCAGATTTACAAAGCTTCCGGTGTTGGAACAATCGCTGGATGTTATGTACTGGATGGTACGATTACAAAAGACGCACAGTCCCGTATCGTTCGTGATGGTATCGTTATTTACGAAGGAGAACTTGCATCCCTGAAACGTTTCAAAGATGACGTAAAAGAAGTAAAAGCAGGCTTCGAATGTGGTATCGTTTTTGAAAAATACAACGATATTAAAGAAGGCGACCAGATTGAAGCTTTCGTAATGGAAGAAATTCCCAGATAACAGGAGGTACTGTTATGAGAAAGAACAGTGTAAAAAATACTCGAATTAATTCCGAGGTATTAAAAGAACTGAGCCGTATTATTTCCAGAGAAATCAAAGACCCAAGAATCGCTCCGATGACTTCTGTTGTGTCTGTGGAAGTAGCTCCGGATTTAAAGACCTGTAAAGCTTATATCAGCGTACTCGGTGATAAAGAGGCACAGGAATCTACTTTAGAAGGGCTCAGAAGTGCTCACGGTTATATCCGCCGTGAGTTAGCAAGAAGTATTAACTTAAGAAATACACCAGATGTCCGCTTTATTCTTGACCAGTCTATTGAATATGGCGTAAGTATGTCAAAGAAGATTGACGAGATTAATGCAGCAATGCATGAGAGAGAAAGAGAGGCATCGGAAGAATGAGTACAGACAAGAGAGAAAATGTGACATTTGCCGAAAGAAAAGAGGAGTTTGAGTGTCAGGTTCAGACTGCACAGACAATTGCCATATCCGGTCATATGAATCCGGACGGGGACTGCATTGGTTCCTGTCTCGGACTCTATACCTACATTGTGGAACAGTATCCAGAAAAAGAGGTAACATTATTTTTAGAACCGGTACAGGATAAATTCTCATTTTTAAAATATGCGGACCAGATTACACAGGAAAAGAAGATTGACGGACCGTATGACCTGTTTTTTTCTCTTGACTGTTCCGATACAGATCGTCTCCATAATTTCAAAGGTTATTTTGAAGAGGCAAAATACAAGATATGCGTAGACCACCATTTCACTAATGAGGGATTTGGTGACTTACGCTTTATCGTGCCGGACGCTTCTTCCACCTGCGAAGTATTGTTTGATATGTTTGACTGGGATAAGATTTCCCTTGAATGCGCGCAGGATCTTTACATGGGTATTGTTCATGATACCGGTGTATTCAAGCATACCAATACAACAAGAAAAACGATGGAGACCGCAGGTGCTTTACTTGAAAAAGGCATTCATTCCGAAGATATCATTGACCGGACATTTTACAAGAAGTCCTATGTGCAGAATCAGATTCTTGGCCGTGCATTAATGGAAAGTATAATTCTTTTGCATGGAAAGGTTATTTTTTCCATCGTTCGAAAGAGAGACTTTGACTTTTATGGAATCGACAGCAGCGATCTAGACGGAATTATTGACCAGCTTCGTGTGACAGATGGCATTGAATGTGCGATTCTCCTTTATGAGAAAGAAGATGGTAACTACAAAGTCAGTATGCGTTCTAACGATGCAGTCGATGTCAGTGCAATTGCCAAAATCTTTGGCGGCGGTGGGCATATCAAAGCTGCCGGCTGTACGGTACATGGCCAGCCAAGAGATATCGTAATGAATATCACCCATATGGTAGAGCATCAGTTAAATGAACAAGAAGAAAAGCAGGAATCAATTTATGATAAGCGGAATTCTTAATATTAAAAAAGAACCAGGTTTTACTTCCCATGATGTAGTGGCAAAGCTTCGCGGCATTGTACATCAGAAAAAAATTGGACATACCGGAACCCTTGATCCGGATGCGACCGGAGTACTTCCAGTGTGTCTTGGAAAGGCAACCAAGCTTTGTGACATTATCGGAGATTGGGATAAAACGTATGAAGCTGTTCTTTTGCTTGGAAGAGAAACCGATACCGAAGATACAAGCGGACAGACATTAGAAGAACGAGAGGTAACGGTCACGGAAGAAGAGATAAGAGATATTATCCTTTCTTTCCAGGGAAGTTACGATCAGATTCCACCGATGTATTCCGCTAAAAAGGTAAACGGAAAGAAACTCTACGAACTTGCAAGACAGGGAATCGTTATTGAAAGAAAGCCATGTCCAGTCACCCTTTCTTCTATCATTATTAAAAAAATAGATTTGCCTTACGTCACCTTTGAAGTAACATGCTCAAAAGGAACCTATATCCGCAGCCTTTGTCGTGACATTGGAGAAAAGGCAGGATGCGGCGGTTGTATGGCAGGACTTGTCCGTACCAGAGTATCTTCTTTTAAGATAGAGGATGGATTCACCCTTTCAGAAGTAGAAGACATGCGCGATGCTGATACATTACTGGAACATATCGTACCAGTCGATGAAGTATTTTTGCATCTGCCAGCTTTTTTTGTGAAAAAAGAAGGAGAAAAACTTCTCTATAATGGGAATCCGATTTCTCTTTCTTTGTGTGCTTTGGATGAAAATTCATCGATTAGTAACTGGCAATTATATGAGGACTTGTCATCTAATGAACAAATGAAAATGGAAGAAGCGGATACAGAGGATCTTGGTAAGAAAGAAAAGTCAGGCAAAGACGGAAAACAGTATAGCAGTTATACTGTTGGTAACAGATTCCGTGTTTATGACAATCAGAAAAACTTTATAGGAATTTATCAGCTTCAGGAAAAGAAAATGTTAAAACCTTATAAGTTGTTTTTGTAGGTCACTATAAGAATGATATAAAATACAAAATCCATACCGCAAGTTAGCGGTTTCGGAGGAAAAAAATGGAATATATAACAAGCTCAGACTTTCATTTCAAAGACACCGCAGTTGCACTTGGAAAGTTTGAAGGGATTCACCGGGGACACCAGCTTCTAATGGACGAAGTAAAAAAACAGGAGCTTCACGGACTGCGAAGCGTTGTATTTACCTTTGACCGTCCAACCAGACTGACCCTTACTGGTGATACAGAATATAAACAAATCTATACAAAAAAAGAACGCCGGGAAATTCTTAAAAAACGAGGAATCGACATATTGATTGAGCATCCTTTCACAAAAGAATTTGCTGCATTAACCCCTGACAGATTTATCAGGGAAGTCCTCGTAGAAAAAGTGGGGGCAAAAGTAATTGTTGTCGGAACAGACTTCCATTTCGGTAAGAACCGCTCCGGTAGTATTACAGACTTAGAAAAGCTAGAAGAAGAATGCGGATATCACCTTATTGTAGTCGAAAAGTTACAATTAAATGGAAAGGATATCAGCAGTACCAGAATTCGTGCTTCTCTTGAAAAAGGAGCAATGGAAGAAGCCAAAGCTCTCTTAGGCAGAAACTACAGTGTTTCCGGGGAAATCCTTCACGGAAATGCACTTGGACGAACCATACAGGTGCCAACCATTAACCAGCAAGTTCCGTCCTTTAAACTACTGCCGCCAAATGGTGTGTATGTTTCTAAAATCCACTGGAAAGACGAAGTTTACTACGGCATTACCAACATCGGAACCAAGCCAACCGTCAACAATACCAGCGAAAAAACAGTCGAGACCAATATCTTTGATTTCAATAAAGATGTTTATGGCGAAGAAATGGTCGTAGAACTTCTGCATTATCACAGAAAAGAAACTCGTTTTTCTTCTGTAGAGGCATTGCAGGTACAGCTTTTTCAGGATATTGAATTTGGAAAGCAGTATGTTACTAATGTACTGTCTCATTGATATATGTGATTTGAAGGACTATTGTAACAAATTATTCTTTAAGATCAATTATTAAAAAACAAAAAGATCAAAGATAGGTTTCTATATCCGCTTAGGGATGAGTAAAGACATATCTTTGGTCTTTTTTTGTCCACTTCCAGCAAGAAGAGTTCTATCTAGAGCATTTTAAGGTAGAAAATGAATGGTGTCCGCTACTGATTTTTTATTCGTCTCTTTTAAATACCATTTTGGCTAAGGTAGGGGATGAATTGTGTCTGTTGTCCATTGGATTTGACAGCTTATCATGCATAAAATAAATAAATTTCACAATAAAATCAAAATATTTTTGTGGAAATTGTCTGAAAACTAGTGTATAATAAAATTAAATGCAAAAGCAAAGGCTTATGCATATCCTGAAAAGAATGACAAAAGGAGTGGTCTTATGAACACAATAATCACAATCGGAAGACAGTACGGAAGCGGCGGAAAAGAAATCGGTAAGAAGCTTGCTGAATATTATAACATACCATTTTATGATAAAGAACTTTTAAAAGTGGCAGCCAAAGAAAGCGGTATCTGCGAGGAGATGTTTGAAAACTTCGATGAGAAACCAACCACAAGTTTTCTCTACTCCCTCGTAATGGATCCATACGCATTAGGCTATAACGCAGCCTCCTTTGATATGCCACTCAACCAGAAGGTATTCCTTGCCTCCTTTGATGCCATCAAAAAGGTAGCAGATGAAGGTCCATGTATTATCGTAGGCCGCTGTGCAGACTATGCCTTAAAAGACTATGACAATAAGCTGAATGTATTCATCCACGCACCAATGACTTTCAAAAAATTCCGTATCCAGGAACAGTATGAGGTTCCAGAAGCCAAAGTCAAAGACGTAGCTATCAAGACAGATAAGCAGCGTGCAAGCTACTATAATTACTACACTTCTAAGAAGTGGGGAGACTTGAAGAGTTATGATCTTTGCATTGATAGTAGTATCTTAGGTATTGATGGAACAGTGGAACTGATCAAACAGGCTGTAGCATTAAAAGAGAAGAATTTATAAAGAGACGAAATAAGTCACGTTAGTTTATCGTAAGCTGACGAAAATGGTATGCCCCCTTTCAGATAAACAGTTTTATTTTTTCAACTGTCTACCTAAAAGGGAGCATACCATTTTATTCCCTGAGGGCGTCTCTTCTGCTTGCGGCAGCCAGAATCTAATCCTCCTCCTGATATGCTTTATTCACCTTATTATAAGAGATAAAATAAGGAGCAAAATTCTTCTCTTCTGCTTCCGCTTTCACCGGTGCACATTCCCGAATAAAATTTGTCCGAGTCTTCGGTTCCGCCGCCGGAGTCAAAATTCCATGCGCCTTTCCTGCATCAATAGATTTAAGCATCCACGCCATATTTCGTCCCAGAGTACGCATGACCATAAGCCCTTCTAAATCCTGCTCCACCTCTTCAGGAGTATTGCCATGAACCATATTCCAATAAGCAGAAGGAACAAGTGGCATATTGTTCATCATAAAATATTTATTCAGCTGTTCTAAAGCGGCAGTAGAACCGGCACGACGGCAGCTTACGATAGCAGCTCCCGGTTTGTAGGCAAACCCACCGGTAGAGTAAAACATACGGTCAAGGAAAGAAGTGATTCCACCGCTTGCTCCGGCGTAATGTACAGGGGAGCCAACGATTAGTCCATCACATTCTTCCATTTTTTTGATGACTACGTTAACAGCATCTTCACCAAAGATACATCTTCCAAGCTTGTTCTTACGGCACATACCACAGCCCATGCAGCCTCGGATCGCTTCAGTGCCGATATGGAAAATTTCTGTTTCGATGCCTTCCTGCTGAAGTGTCTTTTCTACTTCAGAGAGTGCGCGGAAAGTACATCCATTTGGATGTGGACTTCCATTTAAAAGTAATACTTTCATAAATAATCCCAACCCTTTCTATGAATTTTGTTGAATATCTGTAAAGCCATTATAAAATAATAGCTATATTCTATTCTTCCTTTGGTTTTAAACAGGATGTCGGTGTATAACTTTCCTTCACATAATCTGTTCCACAGACTTCATGAACTTTCGTGATAGAAATTGGTGTGATACCGCACACACGAAGCAGTTCACAACCGACTTCCTTACCCGCTTCCAATGCCTTCTGAACAGCAGAAACATCCATTCATCATTGTAAGGTTATGGGATGGGGAGCCATACCAGACGATATCTACAGGTGCGGCTTTCATGCACTGGTCAACGGCAACAATGCCGATTCCTGCCGGGGCAGCACCGATAACGCCAAATGCCTTGCCAAGTGGTGTACCAAATATCTGATGTAAAATCTCTCCGGCGCGTGGAGTGACGTGAGATTCCATATGCCCCACTTCGTTCACATAGATGCAGGCAGCCCAGTAATCAATCTGCTCTAACGCAATCTCAACAAGCCTTCTGGCATCGGAAATGTTCTCTGCACCGAGGACGAAGAGGCATCCCTGTCCACACTGCTTACCAGCATCAATTGCCATCTCAAAACGGAGCAGCTTTGCATTTACTGCTTTTACTGCATCATCAATCGCAATCGCCTGTGCGACAGTTCCGGTTCGGGAAGATACAATACTGATGGCCTGATATTCATCGGGAATCTCAAGAAGTTCCTTGATATCTTCATGAATCGTTCCAATGACAAGACCGATAGTATTTGCCGCAGCGGTACCGACGAACTGGGTCGCTTCTGACTGCAAAAAATTATTCACATCCATTGTTATCCTCCTCCTAAATCTCTAAATAGTATAGCATGGGTTAGAAAAAATGTATATATAATGCCAGAAAATCACCTTGTTTTTGTAAAAATATACAGGTATACTAAATAATAAGGTTTTGAATACGGGGGATTTTTATTTGTTTTGAAACTTGTATAACTTCTGAGTGAAAAATATTGCAGTTTTGGAGGATGGGTTATGATTATGGAAGTAAAGAAGTTCAAAAAAGTGCTTGTCGCAAACAGAGGAGAGATTGCGATTCGTGTATTTCGGGCATTGAGTGAGTTAGGGATTGGCTCAGTAGCTGTTTATTCTAAAGAGGACAGGTATGCACTTTTTCGTACAAAAGCAGATGAGGCATATCCGTTAAATCCAGATAAAGGGCCAGTGGATGCATATTTAGACATTCCTACAATTATTCGGATTGCGAAGGAGAAAAAGGTGGATGCGATTCATCCCGGATACGGATTTTTATCGGAGAATCCGGAGTTTGCCGAAGCCTGCCGGAAAAATGATATTGCATTTATCGGACCGAATGTAGAGGCAATGAACATTATGGGGGATAAGATTTCTGCAAAAAGAGCGGCAGAGGAGAGTAAGGTTCCAATTATTGACGGCAGTGATTTTATTATTCATGATGTGGATACGGCAATGAAAATCGCGGATGAGATTGGCTATCCTGTTATGTTAAAGGCGAGTAATGGCGGCGGTGGCAGAGGAATGCGTATTGTACAAAGTCAGGAGGAGATGGAAGAAGCATTTGAAAAGTCACGGAATGAATCCAAACGAGTTTTTGGAGAGGCGAAGCTTTTTATAGAAAAGTATCTCATTCATCCAAAGCATATCGAAGTGCAGATTCTTGGCGATAATTATGGAAATATCGTCCATCTTTATGACAGAGACTGTTCCTTGCAGCGAAGAAACCAGAAGGTCATTGAGTTTGCACCAGCATGGTCGATTTCGGAAGAGACGAGAAAGAAGATTTTGGATTCGGCAAAAAGACTTGCCAGAAGAGTCGGATATACGAATGCGGGAACGATGGAATTTTTGGTAGATGAGGAGGAGCATCCATATTTTATTGAAATGAATCCACGTATTCAGGTAGAACATACCGTGACAGAAATGGTGACGGGAATTGATATTGTGATCTGTCAGATTTTAATTGCAGAAGGGTATCCGTTAAATTCCCCAACGATTCACATTTATTCACAAAATGAAATCAAATGTACTGGCTACGCCCTGCAGGCAAGAGTAACAACAGAAGACCCGGCAAATCATTTCCTTCCAGATACGGGAAAGATTGATTTATATCGTTCTGGTTCGGGTGGTGGAATCCGTCTGGATGGAGGAACCGCTTATACGGGAGCTGTCATTACACCACACTATGACAGCTTACTTGTAAAAGTCATTTCCCATGACCGTACTTTTGAGAATGCGATTCACAAGTCTGTGCGTGCATTAAAAGAACTGCGGATTCACGGAGTAAAGACCAATATTACATTTTTGATTAACGTATTAAATCATGAAACATTTCATAAAGGAAAGTGCTTTACTACTTTTATAGAAGAGACACCGGAACTGTTTGAACTGCATTACAAGTTAGATCGAACAACAAAAATATTGGAATTTCTTGCCAATAAGATGGTGAATGTCAATCCAGGACCAAAGCCGTTTCTTGAGAATAGAAAGGTTCCTGTTATTGATACGGAACGGAAACTGTTTGGAACAAGAGATGAATTTTTAAGACTTGGGGCAAAGGAATTTACCCAAAAGGTGTATCGAAGTGACAAACTTTATGTCACCGATACGACAATGCGTGACGGACAGCAGTCTCTTCTTGCAACAAGAATGCGTACAAAAGAAGTGGCAGGAGCGGCAAGAGCAACGAATCTGTATTTAAAGGATGCTTATTCTATCGAAGCGTGGGGCGGTGCAACTTACGATACAGAATACCGTTTCTTAAAGGAATCCCCATGGAAACGACTGGATATTTTAAGAGAACGTATGCCAAATGTGATGATTCAGATGCTGCTTCGTGCTTCCAATGTTGTCGGCTACAGCACCTATCCGGATAATGTTATCAAAAAGTTTATCAAGGTATCCAGTGACCACGGCGTAGATATTTACCGTATTTTTGACAGCATGAACTGGATAGAAAATATGAAACTTCCGGTAGAAGAAGCGTTAAAGACTGGCAAGGTAGTCGAGGGGGCTATCTGTTATACGGGAGATATTTTAAATCCAAAAGAAACAAAATACACAATTGATTATTACTGTAAAAAGGCAAGACAGTTAGAGAGGATGGGCTGTCACGTTATTGCGTTAAAAGATATGTCTTCCCTGCTAAAACCGTATGCAGCAAAAGAATTAATTACCGCATTAAAGGAAGAAGTCCGTGTGCCGATTCATTTACACACACACGATACAACGGGAAATGGAATCGCAACCTATCTGATGGCAGCAGAAGCCGGAGCTGATATTGTAGACTGTGCGATTGGTTCAATGAGTTCCCTTACGAGCCAGCCGTCCATGAATGCGTTGGTGGAGGCATTAAGAGGAACGAAGCGGGATACCGGAATTGACCCGGAGGGTCTCCTTGTTTTAAATGAATATTATGAGCATGAGCGAAAGGTTTACAAGCCATTTGAGAGTGATATGGACTCCCCAAATCCGGAAATTTATAAATACGAGATTCCGGGAGGTCAGTATTCTAACTTTGCTGCACAGGTCAAAGAAATGGGTGCAGGTAATGATTTTAATGATATTAAGCGTCTTTATAAAGAAGCAGATGAGGTGCTTGGCAACATCATTAAAGTAACCCCGACTTCAAAAGTTGTAGGAGATATGGCAATTTTTATGTTGAAAAATGATCTGACAAAAGATAATATTTTAGAGAAAGGAAAAGACTTGTCTTATCCAGATTCTATTGTACAATATTTTAAGGGTGCATTAGGACAGCCAGAAGGTGGCTTTCCGGAAAAATTACAGCGTATTGTATTAAAAGGACAGGAACCAATAACGGTGCGTCCGGGAAGTTTACTTCCCGATGTGGATTTTGAGGCAATCGGCAGGCATCTTCGCGAAAACTATTACATGGAATCGATGGAACAGCCGGAAGTCATGGAGCAGAAAGTGCTAAGTTATGCCCTTTATCCGAAGGTATATGAGGACTATTGTGAGCATTTCCAGGCATATAATGATGTATCGAAGTTAGAAAGTCATGTGTATTTCTATGGGCTTCGTCCAGGTGAAGAGACAACTATCCAGATTGAGGAAGGCAATGATACATTAATTAAGTTTGTCGGTAAGTCAGAACCCGATGAGAAAGGATACCGCATTTTACAGTTTGAAGTAAATGGATTCCTTCGGGAGGTAAAGATTCTTGACAAGCATTTTGAAGTGAAGGCGGACCGCAGATTAAAGACAGATCCGAAAAATCCTGGTCATCTTGGAGCAACTTTACCGGGAACAATCTGTGATATCCGAATCAAAGAAGGTGACCGTGTAACGAAAAATATGCCACTCATGGTTATTGAGGCGATGAAGATGGAGACAACTGTCATTTCCAAAGTAAATGGTACCGTTGATAAAATCTATGTCAAAGATGGAGAAGAAGTCAACGAAGATACGCTTCTTGTATCGTTTATTATCGATATGGAAGAACAGCCAGAAGAAGTCCATCCGGAACTGCCAGAAATGGACTTTACAACCTTAGAAAAGGACGAATTCAAAACGGTCGATGTGACCGAAGAAGAAAATAAATGAAATTTGGAGGTGTTGATGGAACGAGAACATATTACTCCGCAGGGAGTATCTGTATTTCACGACAAAAATGAAAATATTCATAGCTTTTGCCTGTGCCTTTATGTGCGGGCAGGTTCGCTGTTTGAGACAAAGGAGAATAACGGAATTTCTCATTTTTTCGAGCATATTGTATTTAAAAACATTCATTATCAGATGGGAGAGAATCTGTACCAGACTTTAGACCGGTGCGGGCTTGATTTTAATGCTTCCACTTATGAAGAATTTATTCAGTTTATTATCACGGGAGCACCGGCACATTTTGAGGAGGCAGCGGAGATTCTGACCGGGATTTTTGAACCGATTACTCTTCCGGAAGAAGTGATTGATACAGAAAGAAAGCGCATCAAGGCAGAAATCCGTGAGGAAGATGAGGAAAGCAGCCTTGGTTATTTTACAAAAAAGATTGCGTGGAAAAATACTTCATTAGAGCGGACAATTACCGGAAAGAAAAAAACATTAGATAAAATAAAAGGGAAACAGCTTCGTAAATTTCAAAAAGAAGTACTTTCTTCCAATAACATTTTCTTTTATATAAGCGGCAATTATCCAGAAACAGCAGTTGTAACTGTAACAAAGCTTATGGAAAATTACCCACTTACTGTAATGAAAAAAGAACGGAAGAATCTCGCTCCGGTTCCGAAACGCTTTTTTGCAAGAAAGCCAAAAGTGTATGTGAAAAACAGTAAGAAAACGTGTGTCTGCTTTTCAGTAGACATTAATGCGTCAAATTATACATTAGCAGAGAAAAATCTGCTGTTTGATATTTTATTTGAGGGTGAGTTCTGTAAGATTCATCAGGAACTTTCAGAGAAAAAGGGCTATGTATATAGTTATGACCCATGTTTCCAGCATTATAATAATATCGGGCAGATGACACTCACTTATGAAGTGTTGCCAAAGCATCTTTATGATTCTGTGGAGACGGTTGTAGAAGTGTTGAAGTCCATGAAAGAGGGCATAACAGATGAACTTTCCTATGTTCTTCCTCATTATGTAGATAATGCGGGGTTCCTTTTAGATGATACGGAGGAATTTAACTGGGTGAGAGCTTATGAAGGACATATTCTTGACGTATACTATAAAGATATTGAGGAGCGAACGGAATCTTATCGCCGGGTTACAACAGAGCGGATGACAGAGATTTGCAGGGAAGTATTCAGGCAGAGTAATATCTTGCTGACAGTAAAGGGTAAGAAAAAAAAGGTGGATACTGAGCGGCTCGCAGAAATTCTTCGTGATGCGCTGTCTTGCAGATGAACGAGTTTTTAGACACGCACCGGATTGACCCGGAACGCTTCTTGGGATATAATAAAATCGTTTATGGAGGTGTAATGTTATGAGAGAAAATTCATGGCTTAGTTATACAGAAGAGGACGATAAGAATGTAGAAGTTCTCGCGCAAGAGTATAAAGAATTTTTAAGTAAATGTAAGACAGAACGTGAGTGTACGCAGTATTTTATCAAAGAAGCGGAAAGTCACGGCTATCAGGATCTTAATAAACTGATTGCACAGGGAACCCGCTTAAAAGCAGGAGATAAAGTATATGGTGTCGGCATGGGTAAGACAATTGCTCTTTTCCAGATTGGAAAGCAGCCGCTTACCGAAGGAATGAATATCCTGTGCGCCCACATTGATTCTCCACGTCTTGACTTAAAGCAGAATCCATTATATGAAGATACCGAATTATCCTTTATGGATACGCATTATTATGGTGGAATTAAGAAGTATCAGTGGGTAGCACTTCCGCTTGCCCTTCACGGTGTTGTGGCAAAGAAGGATGGAACGGTAGTGAATGTAAATATTGGTGAAGATCCTGCTGACCCAGTTGTTTATGTAACAGATTTGTTGATTCATTTAGCTGGAAAGCAGATGGAAAAGAAAGGCTCCGTTGTTGTGGAAGGTGAAAATCTGGATATCCTTGTCGGAAGCCGTCCTCTTGCAGGAGAAGAAAAAGATGCAGTGAAAGCGAATATTTTACGTCTTTTGAAAGAGAAATACCAGATGGAAGAGGAAGACTTCCTCTCCGCAGAAATCGAAGTGGTACCAGCAGGTCCAGCAAGAGACTGTGGACTTGACCGCAGCATGATCGCCGGTTATGGGCATGATGACAGAGTATGTGCTTACCCATCTTTTGCAGCCATGATGGAGGCAGGGCATGTGGATAGAACTTCCTGCTGTCTTTTAGTAGACAAAGAAGAAATCGGAAGTGTCGGAGCAACAGGTATGCAGTCCATGTTCTTTGAGAATACCGTTGCAGAGATTCTTGCTCTGATGGGACAGGATTCCAACTTAGCAGTAAGAAGAACCCTTGCCCGTTCCAGAATGCTTTCTTCCGATGTAAGTGCTGCTTACGACCCTGCTTATGCAGAAGCTTTTGAGAAGAAAAACTGTGCGTACTTTGGAAAAGGAATGGTTATTAATAAATATACCGGAGCAAGAGGTAAGTCCGGCTCTAACGATGCGAACGCAGAATATCTTGCAAGACTTCGACGTATTTTTGATGATAACAAGGTTGCGTTCCAGACCGCAGAACTTGGAAAGGTAGATTATGGCGGAGGTGGAACCATCGCTTATATCGCTGCCCTTTACGGCATGGAAGTTGTAGACAGCGGCGTGGCAGTATTGAGTATGCATGCTCCGTGGGAGATTATCAGCAAATCTGATTTATATGAGGCGAAAAAGGGATATGTTGCATTCCTGAAAAATGCATAACAGAATCAAAGACAAACATACTCTAAGTAATGTCTTAATAATTATAAAATATTGAAACTGGAGAAACATATGAATTGTCAGAACGCACAGTCCATGGTACTGAATTTTATTAATAATAAGTTAGATAAAGAAGAGACAAGGGCTTTTATCGAGCATGTCCGAGATTGTAAAGATTGCTGGGAAGAATTAGAAATCTATTATGTGATGCTTGTTGGATTAAAGCAGCTCGATGAGGGAGAAGAACTGGCTGCGGATTTTAGGAAGAAGCTTCAGAATGAAGTAGAAAGTCGTTATGTAGAGATTGAAAGAGAAGCAAAGCGTAAACATATAGCGAAAATCATAACAATTCTTGTCACGGCGGCGATTTTAATATGGATGTTTGCGTATCTGATTTCTGCAATGTTGCTGTGATGTTTTATCCATTGCATTGTATCATTAGGGAAAAGAAATAAGAATGATACGATACATCAGCCTGCACTGAAGAAAGAAATGTCTGTATTCAGTTGTGGGCTGTTGTATTATTTTGCTGAATAATTATAAAGAAATTGAAAAATATGTTTATGTTATAATTGTTAAATTATGTATTTTCAGAACTTTTCAACATTTGATTGTGTGATAAAATTCCGAGAGTACATAAATAAAGTTTAGGAGGAAAGAATGGCAGATAAAATTATGCTGTTGGACGGACACAGCCTGTTAAACAGGGCGTTTTATGGGCTGCCGGATTTGACGAATGCCGAGGGAAAGCATACGAATGCGATTCTTGGCTTTTTAAATATCATGCTTCGCTATGTCGAAGAGGAGAAGCCAACGCATCTTCTTGTGGCATTTGACCGGAAAGAACCGACCTTCCGTCATATAAAATATAAAGAATATAAAGGGACGAGAAAGCCAATGCCAGCGGAATTACATGAGCAGGTTCCGTTGATGAAGGAAGTTTTAAAGACAATGGAAATCCCGATTATCACGCAGGCAGGCATTGAGGCAGATGATATTTTGGGAACAATCGGAAAAGAAGCCGAGGAAGCTGGATTTGATGTGGCTATTGTATCTGGAGACCGGGATTTATTACAGCTTGCGACAAAAAAAGTAAAAATTAAGATTCCAAAGACCAAGGCATCTGGTACGGTAACAGAGGACTATTATGAGGAAGATGTCCGCGAACTTTACGGCGTGAGCCCAACAGAATTCATTGATATGAAAGGGCTTATGGGAGATACTTCTGATAATATTCCTGGAGTTCCTGGAATCGGGGAAAAGACAGCCGCAAAGATTATTAAGGAATATCATTCTATTGAGAATGCTCATGACCATATCGAAGAGATTAAGCCTGCACGTGCTAAAAATAATCTGCAGGAATACTACGAACAGGCAATAATGAGCAAAGATCTTGCGACAATTAAAAAAGACTGCGATATTTCTTATGATTTTAAAGATGCAAAGATTGGAACACTTTTTACAAAGGATGCATACCAGTTATTTAAAGAGTTGGAATTAAAGAGCCTTTTTAAATATTTTGGGGAGGAAGAAAAGAAAGAAGAGACTTTAGAAGTTGTAAGTACTTTTGACCTGGGCGAAATAGAGAATGCATTTGCTTCTATTAAAGAAGAGGGACAGGCAGCGCTTGGAATTATCGGTGTGAGTGGAAATTGTAAGGGGATTTCTCTTACATGGAGGGATAATACAGTACTTGCCTTAGTGGGCGGCTTTGTGACAGAGGACTATTTAAAAGAAAAGATTACAGAGCTTTTAAAAGAAGGAACAGAGCTGATTGTCCTTGATTATAAAGCACTGTTACATTTTTCAGAAGAAGTGCGAGAGTATGAAAGCCAGATTCAGGATGTAGGTATACAGGCATATTTGTTAAATCCATTACAGTCTGCGTATGACTATGAGGATATTGCAAGAGATTACCTTCGTCAGATGCTTCCGTCAAGAAAGGAAGTCTGTGGAAAAAAAGCGTTAGAAGAAGTCTTTTCACAGGAAGAAGAGAAGACAGTGCAGATGGCAGCCTATCTTTCCTATGTGCCATTCCATGCGTATCCACTTGTACTTGAAAAGTTGAGAGAAGCCGAAATGGAAGAACTCTATCTTACGATTGAGCGTCCAACGGTTGCCACGCTTTACGATATGGAAAAGTACGGAATCACAGTAGAAAAGGATGCCTTAAAAGAATATGGCGACCAGCTTGTAGGACGTATTGAAGAGCTGGAAAAAAATATTTATGAGCAGGCAGGCAAGACATTTAATATCAATTCACCAAAACAGCTTGGTGTCATCTTATTTGAAGATTTAAAGATGCCGTTTGCGAAAAAGACAAAAACAGGCTACTCCACGAGTGCGGATATTTTAGAGAAGCTGGCACCAGATTATCCGATTGTTTCTAACATTTTAGAATATCGTCAGCTTACAAAATTAAAGTCTACCTATGCGGATGGTCTGGCAGCCTTTATTCAGGAGGATGGAAAGATTCACAGTATTTTTCATCAGAAAGTAACGGCAACGGGAAGATTATCAAGTTCTGATCCAAACTTACAGAATATCCCGATTCGTATGCCACTTGGCAGGGCGATTCGAAAAGTATTTGTGCCAGATTCAGGTTATGTATTTGTCAGTGCAGATTACTCTCAGATTGAGCTTCGTGTGCTTGCACATATGGCAGGAGACACACATTTGATCGAAGCGTATCAGCATGGGGAAGATATCCATCGAATGACCGCTTCTCAGGTATTTGGTGTGCCGTTTGAGGAAGTCACTCCATTACTTAGAAGAAGTGCAAAGGCAGTAAACTTTGGTATTGTTTACGGTATCAGTGCGTTTGGTTTAAGTCAGGATTTAAAGATTTCGAGAAAAGAAGCGAGCGAATATATTGATAAATATTTTGCAACATATCCGGGAATTAAGACGTATCTTGACGGCAATGTAGCATTTGCCAAAAAGGAAGGCTATGTTAAGACGTTATATGGCCGTGTCCGTCCAATTCCAGAACTTTCTTCGAGTAACTTTATGCAGAGAAGTTTTGGCGAACGTGTGGCGATGAATTCTTCCATTCAGGGAACGGCTGCGGATATTATTAAGATCGCGATGATTCGTGTGAGTAAACGTCTGCAGGAAGAAAAGCTTGCTTCAAGACTTATTTTACAAATTCACGATGAACTTTTAATCGAGACAAAAGAGGATGAAGTAGAAGAAGTACGCAAGATATTAAAAGAAGAAATGATGGGAGCGGCAGACCTTAAAGTTCCGCTGTCTATTGATATTGAAGAAGGAAAGACCTGGTATGAAGCAAAATAAAGAGCAAAATAATATGAAAGTTGTCGGGATTACCGGCGGAGTTGGTTCCGGAAAAAGTGTGGTCATGAACATTTTAAAAGAAAAATACGGTGCGGAAGTGATTCTTGCCGATTTAGTGGCACATGATTTAATGGAGCCAGGCCAGCAGAATTATTTAGACATCGTGGAGGCATTTGGTGAGGGAATCCTTGCCCAAGATAAAACGATTGACCGGCCGGCATTGGCAAAAGTTGTTTTTGGAAATCAGGAACGACTCGCCCGTTTAAATGCGATTACACATCCGAATGTAAAAAAAGAGATTTTCCATCGGATCGATGGGATAAAGGAAAAAGGAGAGGCTTCTTTCATTGCGGTGGAGGCGGCTCTCCTTTTAGAAGAAGGCTATCAGAATGATTTTGATATGATGTGGTATGTCTATGTAGATGAGGCAACTCGTATTGAGCGTCTAAAAGAAGGCCGGGGATATACCGAAGAAAAGTGCCGTGAAATTATGGCAAAACAGCTTCCAGAAGAAGTATTTCGGAAGGAATGTTCCACAGTAATTGATAACCATTTAGGAATCTCTGAAACGGAAAATCAGATAAAAACGGCAGTAGAGAGCCTGCTTTCTCTTTACTAACTCTTTACTAATAAGATAATTTAGTATATAATGGTTGGTAAATTTGAGCCAAAAGGATGGTAAATAGATGAATTTAGCGAGCATCGCCAGCGGTAGCAGCGGTAATTGTATATATGTAGGTAATGAAAAGTCCCATTTTCTTATTGATGCGGGAATCAGCAGAAAGAGAATTGTGGAGGGACTGACACAGATGGAAGTAGCACCGGAAACCATTCAGGGAATCTTCGTGACACATGAACATATGGATCATATCAGTGGTCTTGGCGTGTTTCTTAGAAAGTATCCCGTTCCGGTATTTGCTACAGCAAAAACCATTGATGAGATTTTAAGTACATCCTCTCTTGGAAAGGTCGATAAAAATCTTTTTGAGAGTATCACACCGGACAATCCGATTTACATGGATGGAATTAAAATAGAAGCATCCCGTATTCTTCACGATGCGGCAGACCCGGTCTGTTATACGGTAAGTGATACGGAATCAAAAGTCGGAGTAGCAACCGATTTTGGAACATATGATGAATATCTTGTAGAGAAGTTACAGGGCTGTGAGTCCTTACTGGTTGAGTCCAATCATGACTTAAACATGCTTATGGTTGGCCCGTATCCATATCCTCTCAAGAAGCGAATTATGGGGAATAAAGGGCATCTTTCAAACGAGAGAGCCGGACAGTTTTTGTCAAAAGTAATTGGAGAAGAGTGTAAACATATTTTTCTGGGGCATCTTAGTAAAGAGAATAACTATGGTGAACTGGCCTATGAGACGGTAAAGGTGGAGCTTTTATTACATAATATTGATCTTGATAAAGCGAACTTTACTTTGCAGGTAGCGAGCAGAACCGCACCTACTTGTATAATCTAGGGAAAAAAGAAAAAGAACTTGAGCAGTTAAATCGTAATTATATCTAGTAATTGCTTTGTATAATTACCTTAAATAATTTACACACATAAGGAGTATTAACCATGGAAGGAAAAAAGCTTAAGAAATCAATTATCACTGTACTCGGAAAAGATTCTGTTGGAATCATTGCAAAGGTTTGTACTTATCTTGCAAATAACAACGTGAATATTCTTGACATTAACCAGACAATTACCGGCGGTTTCTTCAACATGATGATGATTGTTGAGTCAGAAGAAGTAGTTAAGACTTTCCCTGTTATGGCAAGCGAGCTTGAACAGATTGGAGAGGAACTTGGTGTTAAGATTCAGGCGCAGCACCAGGAAATCTTTGAAATGATGCATCGTATCTAGGAGGCCCGCTATGTTAAACATAAATGAAGTAATTGAAACTAATAAGATGATTCATGAGATGAACCTTGATGTTCGTACTATTACAATGGGTATCAGCCTGTTAGACTGCGTCAGTGATTCTCTTGATGAAGTATGTGAGAATATTTACAACAAGATTACAACAAAAGCAAAGAATCTTGTAAAAGTAGGAAAGGAAATCGAGCAGGAGTTTGGTATCCCTATCGTAAATAAGCGTATTTCTATCACACCGATTGCTTTAGTAGGTGGTGCCTGCTGCAAAGGGCCAGAAGACTTTGTACGCATTGCAAAAGAGTTAGACCGCTGTGCAAAAGAAGTAGGCGTGAATTTTATCGGTGGATATTCTGCATTAGTTAACAAAGGAATGACAAAAGCAGACAAGTATCTTATCGAGTCTATTCCAGAAGCACTTTCTGTAACCGACAGAGTGTGCAGTTCTATCAATGTAGGTTCTACAAAGACAGGAATCAACATGGATGCAGTAAAGATGCTCGGTGAGATTATTCTTGAGACTTCCAGAAAAACAGCAGATAAAGACAGTATCGGTAATGCTAAGCTTGTTGTATTCACTAACGCACCAGACGATAATCCATTTATGGCAGGTGCATTCCACGGTGTGACAGAAGCAGATACTATCATCAATGTCGGAGTCAGCGGTCCTGGTGTTGTAAAACGTGCTCTTGAAAATGTTCGTGGTAAAGACTTCGAAGAACTTTGTGAGACAATTAAGAAGACAGCTTTCAAGGTTACCCGTGTAGGACAGCTTGTAGCAAAAGAAGCTTCTAAGCGTCTTGGCGTACCTTTTGGTATTATTGACTTATCTCTTGCGCCAACACCTGCAGTTGGCGACAGTGTTGGAGAAATCTTAGAAGAAATTGGTCTTGAATATGCCGGAGCACCAGGAACAACAGCAGCACTCGCTCTCTTAAATGACCAGGTAAAGAAGGGTGGCGTAATGGCTTCCTCTTACGTTGGTGGTTTAAGTGGTGCATTTATTCCAGTTAGTGAAGATCAGCGAATGATCGATGCAGTAGAGGCAGGAGCACTTACTTTAGAGAAGTTAGAAGCAATGACTTGTGTATGTTCTGTTGGACTTGATATGATTGCTATCCCGGGAGATACAAAGGCAACAACGATTTCCGGAATTATCGCAGACGAGATGGCACTCGGTATGGTAAATCAGAAGACAACAGCAGTCCGCATTATTCCTGTAATCGGTAAAGGCGTTGGTGATACGGTACAGTTTGGAGGACTTTTAGGTTATGCTCCAATTATGCCAGTGAATCAGTTTGACTGTTCCGCATTCGTAAACAGAGGCGGAAGAATCCCTGCACCAATCCATAGTTTTAAAAATTAAATAGGAATTGCCGCAGGCAAGGAGACGCTCCCCCAGAGAGAAGGTATCTTCTCTCTGGGGGAGCTGTTTTTTGTTAAACGGGAATTATTAACTGGTCACTGCACATGAACGAAGTGACACCGCATATCCATGAGCGTCATGCATTCGATGCCATAACCGACAGGAAATGTAGCTGGACGAAGTGACTTGACTGAGTAAATTGAAATGGAAATATGACGGAGAGTGTGATATGATTTGAATGGAAAAATATCACTTCAAGACGGTAGACATAATGATGATAATTTTGTTGGTAATTGTGTTGAGAAAGTGAATACAGAACTTAAAAATCTATCTGAAAGCAGAGAAATAGAAAAAATGTGGAATCAATTTTAGAGTAAAAATTGTTTCGTGGAAAATATCCAATACTGTGATGTTATAAAAACAATATCTACTCTGATATTAAATATATATAGTTAATAAAGAGAGGTGCATATGCTATGCCAGGTATACTCGTGGTTGAAGATGATGAAAATTTAAATCGTGGAATTACATTCTCACTGAAAAAATCCGGATATGAGGTTTTTTCAGCAGAATCAGTGAAAAAAGCGA
>OFMO01000063.1_pt1 | contig 100846 bp, 113 predicted proteins | sample 1541821 | NCBI WGS metagenome assembly OFMO01 (sample SAMN04209253, study PRJEB22552) | human gut metagenome | biome: gut; material: feces | host: Homo sapiens | place: USA: Oklahoma | reverse complement strand
ACTTGAACCTGCGGCATCTTGGTCCCAAACCAAGCACTCTACCAAACTGAGCTACGCCTCGTCGAGCACGTTTGTTATTATATCGCATCCATTCCATTTTGTCAACACCTTTTTTCATCTTTTTTTATCTTTTTTCAATTTTTTTGCTCAGCGTCCAAAACAGGCAACATTTTCCGCATAAACAGGCGGTTTGTCGCTCTCTTCCCTTGACTTCCACCCTAAAATTGTTTATCATTAAACAATATGAAGGCTTTCTTTTCATTGGCATCCGACAGCATTTCATAAGGTTATCTGAGAGCAGATTTTCTTTACTCTTTAATAAATAGAAGGAGGAATTTGTGATGAACAACAACGAAAAAACAATGGAAAAAATCGTTTCTCTGTGCAAAGGCAGAGGCTTTATCTTTGCAGGCTCCGAAATCTACGGCGGTCTTTCCAACACATGGGACTACGGTCCGTTGGGTGTTGAGCTGAAAAACAACGTCAAACGCGCCTGGTGGAAACGCTTTGTCCAGCAGTCCCCATACAACGTCGGTCTGGACAGCGCCATCCTGATGAACCCGGAGGTCTGGGTTGCAACCGGTCATGTAGGCGGCTTCTCCGACCCACTGATGGACTGCAAGGACTGCAAGACCCGTCATCGCGCCGACAAGCTGATTGAAGACTTCACCGGCAAATCCGCCGACGGCTGGAGCAACGAGCAGATGATGGACTTCATCAAGGAAAACGGCATCAAATGCCCGAACTGCGGCAGCACCAACTTTACCGACATCCGCCAGTTCAACCTGATGTTCAAAACCTTCCAGGGTGTCACCGAGGATGCCAAGAGCCAGATCTATCTGCGCCCGGAAACCGCACAGGGTATCTTTGTAAACTTTGCCAATGTTCAGCGCACCACCCGCAAAAAGCTGCCGTTCGGCATTGCACAGGTCGGTAAATCCTTCCGTAACGAGATCACTCCCGGAAACTTTACCTTCCGTACCCGCGAATTTGAGCAGATGGAGCTGGAATTCTTCTGCAAACCGGACACCGACCTTGAATGGTTCCAGTACTGGAAGGACTTCTGCCACAAATGGCTGCTCGATCTGGGCATGACCGACGAAAACCTGCGCCTGCGCGACCATGAGAAAGAAGAGCTTTCCTTCTACTCCAAAGCAACCACCGACTTTGAATACCTCTTCCCGTTCGGCTGGGGAGAACTGTGGGGAATTGCAGACCGCACCAACTACGACCTGTCCCGCCACAGCGAGCACTCCGGCAAACCGCTGGAATACTTTGACCAGGAAACCAACGAGCATTACATCCCATACTGCATCGAGCCTTCTCTGGGCGCTGACCGTGTGGTACTGGCATTCCTGTGCGAAGCATACGACGAAGAGGTCGTGGATGCAGAAAAGAACGACACCCGTGTGGTCATGCACCTGCATCCGGCACTGGCTCCGTTTAAAGCCTGCGTCCTGCCGCTTTCCAAAAAGCTGTCGGAGGAAGCTTCTGCCCTGTACGCCGAGCTGAGCGAGCACTTCATGGTCGATTACGATGAAGCCGGCTCGATCGGTAAACGCTACCGCCGTCAGGACGAGATCGGCACCCCGTTCTGCATCACCTACGACTTTGAGTCGAAGGAAGACGGCTGTGTCACCGTCCGCGACCGCGACACCATGCAGCAGGAAAGAATCCCGATGAAGGATTTGACCCACTACATCATCAAAAAGCTGAAATTCTAGCAGACCAGCTTGAAGCCGGACACTGTTTTATTGAAACAGGTAAAACATCACAAAGCAGCAGAGGAATGTTCCGCACGGAACATTCCTCTGCTGTTGTTTTTCTGCCAATCTACCCCTGATAAGGAATCGCATCCTTCGAGCCGGGCAGCAGCATCACCTTTTGAAAATAATCGGTCAATCCTGCGGCAGGGTCGGTCGCTTCTTCTCCTTCTCCATGTACAAACGGACTGCCCTTTTCATCCAGCGGGATGAGGGTGTCCTGCCCAAAGTAATCCTCAAACAGCTCGAACGGAAGGGTTTTGTTGGATGGGAAGGCATAACCGGAAGGCGCCATCACATTTTTGTGCGGAAATGCCATATAGATGGAGCAGACCTGCCCTTTTACCGGAGAATCTTCCTCCTGCAACTGTGTTGCAAAACGATGGTAGTCCAGATTGTACCCATCCGCTGCGGTATCTTTTTGCAGGACGTGCGCATTGCCAAACTGCCCGAAAAATTTTGCCTGCTTCGGCAGCTGCTCGATTGCAAAGCAGAGCTTTTCTGTCATCGCATCATCCCGCACCCGGTGCGCCTGCTCTTCATCTTCTGTTTCCTTGCGCACCTGATAAAATGTAACCGTCGCCGTTATATTCTTGGCATACTGCTGTGCCCACGCAAAATTTTCTCCAAACGCCTCCTGCATCTCCTGCGGATACTGCTCCATCGCCTTCGGAAGTTTTCCCAGCGCCTCCCCATCCGATGCTTTGAGCTTTTCAATCAGCGGTCGAATCTCCTGTGCCGGTGTCACGCTCTCGTCCAGCAGCAGCGATAAGCCGCGTGCGCTGGAGTTTGCCTGAAACTCGATGTCCAGCCCAAGGACGTGCAGCTTGCGCTTCTGTGGCTGCTGTTGGTTGTATTCGTACAGCCACTGCCAGAATTCATACTCCTCCTGCGAATATGCCATTGTCCCCTTGAGCTCCTCCAGGAAAAATCGCAGGTTTTCCTCATTCCCCGTTCGAATATAATCATCCATCAGGAAGCCGTGTCCCATACCTATTTCAAAAATCAGATAATCCACCTTCTGCTTCTCGTGAAAATACTGAATCAGCAGTTTTTTGGCTTCATAACCCTTTTGCTTGGCGTGCGTTTCCCCGCTTAAAAAGACGCGATAATCCGCATTACCAAACGCCCGGTTGGTGATTCCGTTTTCCCAGTCCAGCTTGGTCGCGTACCGTTGCAGATATTCCTCCACACCCATCCGCTGCGGCTGACATCCGGTCAAACAGATACTCAGCACCAACAGCAAAGCCAGCAGTACAGAAAGTTTTTTCATCTATTTTGTACCTCCCTTTTTGTTTTTCTATATTATATTCTGAATAATATTGTTTTTCAATATAATCGCTCTGCTTTTGGTGATTTTTCCAAATATTTCAACTTGCTTTTATCCGATCTATAAAAACAAGAGCCGCAGTCGTTTGACTGCGGCTCTCCCTATCCTTCCGACCGAATCATCACCTGCACCTCGATGGGCGCCGATACTCCGCCCTGTTCGTCCAGCGCAGTCAGCACAAAGCGGTCGGTTCCCTGCGTTCCCTCATTGGGCGTGTAGACACATTTTCCATCTGCAAAGCAAACGCTGCCCTTGGCAGGCTTTCGCTGGACGGTGTATACCACCTTCCCCTGCAAGCAGGACAGCGCTGTAAAGACCGGCGTCTGTCCGCTGGTGCAGCAAAAGACATCCTGCACCAACGGGCGCTGTGCAGTGTCCGGCTGCTGCCCGATTTGAAAGGTCGCACAAATTTTTGTGCTTTCCTTGCACAGCGGAATAAAGCTGAACCATCCGGCGCCGGCTTGCTGTGCGCTGTCGTCCTGCACATAACACAGCCGGTCCAGTTCACTGCGCAGGATGGTGTCGTACATCTGCACCTCCACACCGTCGAGCATCAGCCTGCCGCCGCTCTGTTTTGGCAGGGAGGTGATGGTGATAGCTGCAATCTCACCTGCGGGCAATCCCAGCCGCATCTCCAGATATTCTGCCGACAGGGTCACACTGTTGCCCGGCGGCAGCAGCAGCGGGCAGACCCTGCTTTCCATCGACGGCTGTTGGTTTTTGCAGGCGGTGGTGTTTTCTGCCGCCTGTACCGGTGTGCCTCCCAGCAGCAGGAGCATCGCCAGCACAAACGCCATTCTGCGCACGCTGTTTTGTAAAAAATTTCGTTTCATTTTACTTCATCCTTTCACAGCTGTTCTCAAGGATAGTATTCCTTTTGTTTGCACGCCTACCAATGGCAATCCTTTCTGCTGAAATTTTTGTCGAATGCTTCCAAAGCTTTTCAACAAAATTCCTATTTCAAGCGCATCGCTGTGACAAAATCTTCGGCAATCCTCCAGAGTTTTCCTCTGTTGTGGTCTTTTTGCCTTGCGGTTATTTACAAAAGTGCGTTTCTCCCTTATAATTTTAGGTATATAAATTTACTTTCTATCCCTGAAAGGATGGTGTCTTCATGTCACATCAAAACGTGCTGATCCTGGACTTTGGCGGTCAGTATAACCAGCTGATTGCACGCCGCGTCCGTGATCTGGGCGTCTATTGCGAAATCATTCCCTTCAGAACCGCTACGGTGGAAAAGATTCGTTCCTACTCCCCGATCGGTCTGATCTTCACCGGCGGTCCAAACAGCGTTTATGCAGAAAACGCTCCTAAAATCGACCCTGCTATCTTCTCGATGGGCATTCCGGTGCTTGGTCTGTGCTATGGATGCCAGCTGATTGCGCACACCCTCGGCGGCAAGGTGGAAACCGCTCCTTCCCGCGAGTTTGGAAAAACAGCCACCCATTTCGATACCACTTCCCCGCTGTTCCAGTCGCTGCCGGCTGAGGCAGTCACCTGGATGAGCCACGTGGACTATGTCGGAGCGCTGCCGGAAGGCTTTGTCAGCATTGCGCACACCGACCACTGCCCGGTTGCTGCTATGCAGAACCTGGAGAAAAAGGTGTTCGGCTTCCAGTATCACCCGGAGGTAGAGCACACCGAAAACGGCAGCGGAATGCTGCGCAACTTCCTGTACAACGTCTGCGGCGCTGTGGGCGACTGGAGCATGAAGGACTACTGCAACACTGCGATTGAACAGGTTCGCCAGAAGGTTGGAGACGGCAAAGTCCTGCTGGCTCTTTCCGGCGGTGTGGACAGCTCGGTCGTTGCAAAGCTGCTCTCTAAAGCCATCGGCAACCAGCTGACCTGTATCTTTGTTGACCACGGTCTGATGCGCAAAAACGAAGGCGACGAGATCGAAGCGGTATTCGGTAACGGCGACATCAATTTTGTTCGCGTCAACGCAGAGGAGCGTTTCCTCTCCAAGCTGGCTGGCGTCAGCGAGCCGGAAAGAAAGCGCAAAATCATCGGCGAGGAATTTATCCGCGTATTTGAGGAAGAAGCCAAAAAGATTGGCAAGGTCGATTTTCTGGCACAGGGCACCATCTATGCTGACGTTGTAGAATCCGGCACCGGTGATGCTGCTGTCATCAAATCTCACCACAATGTCGGCGGTCTGCCGGACTATGTCGACTTCAAGGAAATCATCGAGCCACTGCGCCTGCTGTTCAAGGACGAGGTCCGCGCACTGGGCAGAGAGCTGGGTCTGCCGGATTATCTGGTCAACCGCCAGCCGTTCCCGGGTCCGGGTCTTGCCATCCGCGTCATCGGCGAGATTACCAAAGAAAAGCTGGACATCCTGCGCGAAGCAGATTTCATCTTCCGCGATGAGATTGCCAAAGCAGGTCTGGATAAATCCATCCACCAGTATTTTGCGGTTCTGACCGATATGCGTTCGGTCGGCGTCATGGGCGACTTCCGAACCTATGACTATACCCTCGCACTGCGCGGTGTTACCACCTCCGACTTTATGACTGCCGACTGGGCACGCATCCCGTACGAGGTGCTGGATAAGGTTTCGGTCCGCATCGTCAATGAAGTTGACCACATCAACCGCATCTGCTACGACATCACTTCTAAACCACCGGCAACGATCGAGTGGGAGTAATGGCCGGAATAGCCGGAGGCCGCATGATACCTGCATTTTCTCGGTGTCGCATTTGCCCGTGGCATTATTTTGGCATTAAATCTCTCTGGGCGACCATTTTCGTGGGGTCACGAAAATGATGCCCGGAAACGAAAAAGAGCCCCCGGCCTGCTGGCCGGGGGCTCTCTCTGTGCTGCGGGTTAGACAGCGTTAAGGTACTTGAGGGCGACCCAAGAAACGATTTCCTGCAAGAGGGCCTCCTCCTCGCCTTTGTGTGTGGCGAGCTGCTTGACGGTGTACTTGCGGTTCGGGCCGGACACACCAGAGGGAACCGCCTTTCCTCTGGTAGTGGCGAGGCCGCCGTAGACGGCTCCGTCGTCGATGGTGACCTTGCTGCCGACCTTGATGGCCGGGGCCGCCGTGGCCCCGGTGCCGGTCTTGGTGACGTAATCGAGGGAAATCCAGCCGACGCCGGATTTGAGCTTGCCCCATTTGGTCGCCCCGGTGCCGTCCGCCTCCGCGACGATGGTATAGACGCCGGGGGCGATGAAGCCCTTGCGCCCGTAGTTGGTGCCGGGGCCGCTGCGGATGTTGAGGTCGGTGGCCGTCACCTTGACGGTGCAGTTGGTGGCGGTCTGCTCGCTGCCGGTGGTGGGTGTGCTCGGGGTGGAGCTCCCGCCGCCGAGGCGCTTATTGATTTCCGCTGCGATGCTGCCGTGCCTGTCGTAGAGGTAGTCTCCGGGGCAGGCCTTGGCAGCGTAGTCGCGGTGAACAGTCATATTGCAGCCGCCGACGTGGTTGACGCGGTTGTTCTTGACAGTAGACCACACGAGCTTCTTGATGCTGTTCCTCTGGCAGATGTCCTCGACAAGGTTCAGAAGGGCTTGGTATGCCTTGTCGGAGACGGGCCAGTCCGGGGCTCCTCCGTTGTTGGCGACCTCGATGGTGATGGCTCTCTGGTCGTTCGCTCGGGAAGAGGTGCACCAAGAGCGGTACGCCTCCGGGACGTAGAGGGCGATGCGCCCGTCGCTGCCGATGCCGTAGTTGCTGGATGCCTGTCGGCTGCTATTGGCAAAAAGGGCTCCGCACGATTCGACGGATAGGTTGCCGGCCATGCAGTGGATAGAGATGGTGTCGATGGCGTGGGTTCTGTTCCCGGAGTGGTTCGGGCTGAGTTTGGTGTAGCAAATGAGGGCGCTATTACTCATCTTCGTCGTCCCCCTTCCCGTCGCCGTCGAGCATGGCGTCGAGGGTCTTCTCATCCACTACGTCGCCGTCCTCGTCATAGATGAGGCCGGTTTCCTCGTCATAGTGGAGCTCTCCGACGTAGGGCAGGTCGTCGTCGATTTCTCCGTTGTAGTAGCGCATATTGAGCTGCGGCTTTTTCCTCTGTTCGCTCATAGTGTTATTCCTCCTTGGGGGTCTCTGTGGTGGTCTCGATGGTGGTCGTGACGACGGCGTCCGGGATGCCGATAACAGGGACGATGCCGTTGGTGTTGAGCTCGTAGACGGCGGCCTCAATGAGGGCGTCGAGCTTGGCTTCGTCAACGGTGATGCCGTGCTCGCGGAGCCAGTTGATGACGTACTCCTTCTTCTCCTCGCCGCGCCCGCTGCCGGTGTAAATCTGCTCGGCGGCGGCGACGGCGATTTTCACCCACGCATTGATTTCCTTCTGCTGCTCTGCGGTGGTCTTGCTCTTGATGTAGGGCACGAGGAAGGCGGTGATGAGGGCCGCGATAAGGGCGGCAACGGCTTCGATGATGGGCGTGATGTCGTACATGGCGATGTCCTCCTTTTGGTCTTATCCTTTTCCGATGTTGGTGCTGTCGCTGCTGATGGTCGTGTCCTCCGGCAGCGGGTTCCCGTCGGCGTCGAGCCGGTGCTTGTTCCGGCTCAGTTTCTCGCCGAGGCTCTTGCCTGCGTAGGTAATCAGATACCCGATGCAGGCCGTAAAGATGGTCGTGGTGACGTCCGAGACGGCCTCCCGGTAAAAGGCTGCGAGCACATAAGAGGCGACGGCTGCTGCCGTGGCTATAAAGACGGCCCAGATGGCGAGCACCTTCGAGAATTCGAGGGGCTTCCTCTGGGCCTTCTTCTTTGCCTTCTCGCGCTTCCTCTTGCGCCACCAGCTTTTCAGCTTCTTGAGCAGCTTTTTCACATGGTCACTCCCTCCCTTCACTCATCGAGCAGGGCGTGGATGCCTTGCTGCGCGAGAAAATCCTTCTGCTTGTGCTTGATGTCTGTGGCGTAGGCGAGCGCCGTCTCCATATCGCCGTTCGTGTGGCCGCGCTGCATGGCGTGGGCCGTGGCCTCGCCGAGGGCGATGCTGGCCCGCGTACTCTGCACGATGAGCAGAAATAAATCCTGCTGCGCCTTCGCCTTTTCGGCTTGGGCTTCCTCCCGCGCCTCGATGTGGCCCTTGAAGCGCCAGACGATGAGCCCCATGATGGCGCTCGGAATTCCCATAGCCGCCACGAAGGCGAGGAGCAGCTCTCCGATGCTGACTTCGACCATTGGTATCACCTCCCCTTGATGGCTGCCGCCGGCACAAAGCCGGTGACAAATCTCCCGCCGAGGAAGGTGGCTACCGGGCACCATCCGGCCCGGCGGGGCATCGCAATAACGGGCGCGCCCTCATCGAGCGTCCCGTCGCTGCCGTAGGTGTGTCCGGGCCCGGCCTTGACTTCTGTGCCTGCCGCCCGGCAGGCCGCAGTGTAGGCGCGTGTCCTGCTGGCCGGTTTCCCGTGCTTCGAGAAGCTGCCCTCGGGGACGTAGCCCCGGATGAACGCGCCGCCGGCGACGGCTGCCACCTCGCTCCATCCATCCTTCGCCGGGAGCGCGAGCAGCCAGTCTCCCGCTGCGGCTTCTCCGGCGGCCTCAAAGCCGCGTCCGGGGCCGGTGCGGATGGTGGTCGGCCCGGCGGTGAAGACCGCGCACAGGGGCGCTCCGGCGTCGCTGCGGGCCTTTGGCGCGGTCTTGGGCTTCGCCCTTGACCTGCGCGGTGCCGGTTTCTTGGTCGTCTCGCTCATTCTGCATCCCTCCTTTACGCAGAGAGGAGGCCCCCGCTTACGCGGAGACCTCCTTGTAGTAGTCGTTGAGGAGCGCCGGGGGTGCCCAGTTCTCCTGCTTGTTGAAGGCGCGGAGCACCTCGTACTCGGTGCCGTCGTGGGTAAAGTGGTCGCCTACGGCGAAGGTGTGGCTCTCCTCGAGGCCGTCCCAATCCGGGACGTCACCCGGCTCTGGCTCGGGCTCCGGGCCGGGTTCGGGCTCCTCACCGCCGTCCTCGTAGAGTTTGTACTCCGAGGGGACAAGGTGCGGGTAATGGGGCTCGTAGAGCGTGACGCCCGCCTCCTTGATGGGGGTGTAGAGCTTTCCGTCAATGGGGTCGCGGCGAACGGAACCGTAGGGGACGTGCTCGCCCCATGCGAAGTCGAGGTAGGTGCCGGGCTCCTCCGGCTCCTCCCGGATAAGGCGGAACAGGGTGCGCCCGCCCACGGTTCCGGGGGCGTAGAGGGCCTGCGCTTGGTGCGTCTGGGTGCAGATGTAGGTCTCGCCGCTGGTGCCGTCGATGATGGTCTCGCCGGCGAACACCTGCCCCATACTCGCCGCCCAGATGCGGGCGGTTCCTACGGTGGCGATTTCTTTGATGACGTCGTCCGTGAGGTCGCCGGTGGCGAGCTTCCCGGCTCGCAGAAGGGCGTCTTGCGCCTTGCGGATGTGTTCGTCCGGGTAGCTGCCGCCGAGGGCCTTGATGGCCTCCCCAGCGTCCAGAATGGCCGTCCAGATGTCAACGAGCTCTACGGCCTTTTCCTGCTTCTGCAAAGTCCTCTGGTATTCAAGGCTGTTGACGTTCGGCATGATAGTCTTCCTCCTCTCTTACACATAAGAGCCGCTTACCGGCCTGCTGCTGATGGTGTCGTAGCCGGTGCTCTTGGAGATTTGCACCTTGACGCCGACGCCCCATTTCTCTGCGGTTTTGGTGGAGTTCGAGAAGATGTGCTTGAGGCCGATGGTGGCGAGCTCCCATGTGGGATTGTCGTCGAAGGCGTTGTTGCACACGGAGACGACGACGTCCTCCGCCGCCGCGTAGTACTGCAGGGACACGAGAATTTTCTCGGCTGCGGCGTCGGTCTCGATGGGGCCGACGATGTACTCGATGCCGGTGACACTGCGGGTGAAAGTGGTCGTCCGTGTGGCACTGTTGCCGAGGGTGTCCGTGACCTTGACCTGCATGGTGTGCTGCCCGTTCGACAGGGCCGCGAACTGCGCCTCTGTGAGGGCGAAGGTGTAGGTCTGGTTTCTCACGGCGTCCTCGATTGTGCGGATTTCGTTCCCGTCGAGGCTTTCGACGACGGTGAGCTCATCGTCGGTGTCTTGGTCGTTCACGGTGTAGGCCATCGAGGGCGGGCTCGTGACGGTGCCGAGGTCGGTGTCGGTGCCGCTGATGGTGGGGTCTACGTTGTGGACAACGGTTTTGACCGTGCTGCTGGTGTAGCCGCTGTACGCTCCGTTGACGTCCTTCGCCCGGACACGCCACTGAACCGTGTTTGCGCTGGTGCCGACGCCGGTGTCGTCGTAGCTGGTGGCGCTGCCGGTGTAGACGTTCGTCCACGCGCCGCTGTTGATGCTCCGCTCGAGCTCGTAGGTGATTGCGCCGCCCTCGGGGTCTACGCTGGCCGCCCACGAGATTTCTGCGGTCTTCCCGCTGCGTACTTCGTCCGGGACGGTGATGCTGGGCGGGGTCGTCGGGGCTTGGTTCCATACAATCGTGTACGCGCCATCGCTGTCCGGGCTGTCAGATACCAAGATTGAAGATGACAGATTCAAAGCCGGGCGGACGCCGCTGCGGCCGTTGTACGCGTGGCTGAGGCCGAGCGTCCCGTCCGAGTTCACGACGCGGACGCCGTTCGAGCTCGACGCGTCCGGGGAGCGCAGGTAGTAGTACCAGTACTGGGATGCGCTCAACGAACTTGTCTTGTACTCACTGTTGCTGACGGCCTGCGCGGTGGGGCGGCACTGGCGGCCGGAGTTGTCGCTGAACATGGCGAGGGTAGAGCCCTCCGAGACGCCGTTCTCTGCGCCGAGGCCGACTTCCGCCTTGGACAGCAGGAAGACCTTGTCCGTGACGGTCTCGGAGCCGCCGCCGTCAACGCTGGCCTTTGCTACGGTGAGGGTAGTGTTGAGGATAGCGGCGAGCATCTGGGCCGAGAAGCCGGTGAGGAAGCCCGCCTCATCGTCGTACTCATTGTAGCCGTCCCACACATTGGCGTTGGTGGGCGCTGCGTCTGCGCCGTGCTGCGCTTGATACCACGGCGAGCCAGACTTGTTCAGCCACTGCCGGAGGTTAGAAAGGGAATACCTGTTGTTGCCGTAGTTCCGGCGGCTGCTGTCGCCGTTGCCACTCTCCTTCGCGTCGAAGCAGGCGAGCTTGAGGATGTTCGCCGCGACGAGGGTGACGGAGTTCGCCGGGTACCCGGCGTGGTTCTTGTCACCTATCTCCCAGATGATAGGGACGCCGTAGTAGGTCGTGCTGGTGTCTTTGACCTTTGCCCTAACGGGCAGGGCGCTGATTGATTGAGACATCTGCTGTTTCGCTCCTTTCAAAAATCTCATTGTAGAGTTGGTCGTATTTCTGTATGAGCGCGTGGCAATCGCCGTGGGAAGCGTGTGACCGCCAGCTCTGGTAGCTCTCGGTGATTTTCTCCTTGGTGATGGCTCCGCTCTCGTACATGACCTTGTACTTCCGCAGTTTCCGTTTCATCCGCTCGCGGCTGGCCCGGCGCAGCTTGCGGACGACCTTTCCGGTGTCCGTGAGATAGCTGTGGAAGCCGAGAAAATCCAGTCCGTTACGGAGGGGAAATATCTGCGTCTTGTCATTGAGCTCGAGCCCTCGCTCCGCGAGGTGCTCCGATATGGCCTTCCATGCGGCCCGGAGGGTGTCTTTGCTTTCGTGGATGATGTAGAAGTCGTCCATGTATCTCCCGTAGTAGCGGAAGCGGAAGCCCTCTTTCATGAGGTGGTCGAGCTTGTTGAGGTATAAGAGCGCGAATACTTGGCTGCTCTGGTTGCCTATTGGGATGCCGACGTTGCCCGGTGTGCTGTCGATGATGAGGTCGGTGAGCGCGAGGCTCCTTTCGTCGTCGAGCAGCTCCCGGACGTCCTGCTTGAGGATGTCGTGCCGGATGCTGGCGAAGTAGTGGTGGACGTCCGCTTTCAGTACCCATCCGTCTGCGCTGCCGTGCCTGCGGTAATACTCCCGCATGAAGTCGCGTAGCCGGTTGAGGCCGAAGTGGGTTCCCTTGCCTATCTGCGATCCGTAGTTGTCGAGAATGAAAGGACGGGTGAGGACGTCGTAGAGAATGGTGTCGCAAAAGGCGTGTTGGACGATTTTGTCCTTGAAGGAGTTGGTCTGAATGAGCCTTTTCTTCGGCTCGAAGACATAAAACTCCCGGTAGCCGCCGGGGCGGTATGTGCCGGTGCTCAACTCCTCTTGCAGGACGGCGATAGCCTCGAGGGCGTTCATCTCCACCTTGGCGACGGTGTTCTTCCACCTCTTGCCGCGCCGGGATGCCCGGTAGGCGTTGTAGAGCGTTTCAAATTCGTAGACGGTATCAAAATTGACCTTCGTTTTCTGCATCTGCTTGGGCTCCTCCGAACACCGCAAAAGCCCCGAGGCCCTTGCGGGCTCCGGGGCGTCGGTGCTATGTGTTTATCCTCGGCGGTATGCCTTTGGACGGGATATTCCTTCCTTTGATGGGTGGGCCTCTGCTTTCGGCCCCGCCGCAGCGGGGTCTACTTGGTCGCGGTAAATTCCACCGAAGCCGGGCGGACGCCGTTGTTGCCGTTGTACGCGTTGTTGTTGTTGAGCGTCCCGTCCGAGTTCACGTTGCGGACGTTGTTCGAGTTCGACGCGTTCGGGGAGCGCACTACGCACAACAAAAGTCGATGCCGTACAAGGAATACCCCAATGAAACGCCGTCAGCCTTTCGGGCTGAACCGCGCTGCATCCTTTTTCCGCCACGAAGCTGTGAGGTTCTTGACGTCGAGTATCTTCTTCGTCCAGTCCTCGCAGCGGCGGATGTCGATGTAGCCCCTTTCGAGGGCTATGTCGAGTAGGTTGAGGAGGAGCTTACATTTCGTAAGAGCTCTCTTTTGAAGGTCGAGGCGTTCTGCTGTCTCTGCGGCGCTGCGAGGGAATATCTCGTTCGCCTCTATGAGGCATTCCAGAACGTCGAGGGCCGCTGTCTCCATCCGCTGTGAAAGTGTGAAGCGGACGCTTTTCGGAAACACCTTATTGCTGGCCCACATGGTATGGTTCACAAGGTCTTTGGCCTTGCTTATGGCGGTGAGTTCGCCGGGCTTGCCGTTCGTAGCAGACACCTCCTTTCGGCGAGGGCGTCGAGCTCCTCTTGGCTGATGCCCTCCACTTCGAGTACGCCTTTCTTCACTGTGATGCTCACCTGCCTGCCGTCTATGCTGGTGCCGGTGAGATACAGCCCGTCATGCCGCCTGCACGGGCAGGGCGTCTCCAATTCGGAAATGAGGTGCGGTATGAGACAGGCGGCGGTCTCCTCCGTGCAGAGAACCGCCGCCGTCATGCCTCGATGAGCCTCGCTGTCTGGTTCCACACGCCGTCAATGATGGTGACGTTGGAAAGGGTTGCGAAGTCCGCGCTGAACGTGATGCCGCCGGGCATATCCCCGCTGATGAGGTCGGAAAGAAGGTCGATTTCGTCCCCGTAGTCGTCGAGGATTTCTTGCAGGCCGGCGATGTCGGAAATTTCGTGCCCGTGGCCGATGAGCGCGTAGTTGGCGAGGTCTGCCATCGTGGCGAAGGCGTCCGGGTTGATGATGGCGGTGACGATGCTGACGCTCGAGACAATGGTAACGAGCGTGAAGGTCGCCAGCTTGTTCACGGCGTCGCCGTCCGGGCGTATCCATTCCGGGTGTTCCTGCAGGGAGAGGTAGGTGTAGAGGATTTCTCCTTCGTCCGGGTCTGTGGCCCAGAGGCCAAGCTCCGTAGCGTTGAAGCCGGTCTCGACGCCGACACTGCTGACCTGCGCGACGATGGAGACTTCTCCGTTGTTGCTGTTGGCGATGGAGGCAATCATGCCGTCCATAACTTCGTGCCCGAGGTCTGTCATGCTGTCCGGGCTGCTGCCCGAAGGAATGCTCCCGTCGCCGACGCTGACGCGGGTGAATTGCAGTCCCTCCCCCGAGGCCATGAGCTTGGCGATGAGGTCGTTCCCTTTTTGGGTGAGGTAGCTGCCGTCGTTGTAGCCGATTTCTGGCATTGTGCTGTTCCTCCTGTCTGTTTAATATGCTGGCCGGATTGTGATGTGGGCCAGTTCGTAGGCGTAGCTGTTGAGGTAGACGGTGTTGCTGGCCCTGCGGTTGATGACCGGGGGCCTTATCGTCATTCTCGACGAGATGGCTGCCCCGGTATTGAGGTAGAGCGTCGCTTCGTTCCGCCGGTAGGTGCGGAGGAAAAGCCTCATCCCGACGCCCGCTGCGACGATGCGCTTCATGACGCCGGCGATGAGCTCCGCCGTGTCAATCTTCTCGGCTTCGAGGTCTGCTTCGTCAACATATATCCACACCTTCGCGGGGAAAACTTCGTCGAGGTCTACTTGCTCCGGCTCGATGTCGAAAAGGGTCGCCGCCGCATTGATGACGGTCTCGATGTCGCCGCCGGAGAGGAGGCTTATCATCTTGACCTTAATCAGCAGGCGGTAGAAGGCGTCAGGAGCCCCGTCTCGGGCTACGCCGAAGTTCTCCCCGTAGCGGTCTAATACCGCGCCCTGCGCGTTGTCAAGGTCGTCCCAGAGGAGTATCTTGTCGCTCTGGTCGTGGACAAGCTCAAGGCCCCACGCAAGGGTGTTGAACAGCCGTCCGATGTTGGTCTCGAGGGGGAGGCTGCTGTATGCGTTCCTCACGTCGTCCCGGTTGTACGCGCCGGTGAGCATATCAAGCATTGTGTGTAGGTAGCCGTGGCTCATGAGACGCTCACCTTCGCTTTCTCGGTGTATGCCTTCTCTCTGGTGTCTACCTCGATGTTGTAGGTGCCGTAGTCGCTGCCGTCCGGGCTGGTCTGGAGGGTGAAGTCGAGGACGCCGGGGATGGTGTAGATGACCTCCGGGAGCCGGTTGTAATACACGGTCTCTCCGATGGTCGTCCCGCCTTTCACGTCGCTGCCGATGTAGTCGATGAGGGCCTGCGCGATTTGGTCTTTTCCGTCCACAGGGAAGCGGTTGGCGTCCGTCTCGAGGTCTGTGACCTTAATCCACACAGGCACGAGGGTCGGCCTCGAGAATTTGATGTTGTAGGTGACGCCGCTGGAAGACAGGACGGCGACGGTGGTGCTTCCGTAGGTCTGGATGCCTGCCGCCTTGCGCCGGAAAATCTGCTGCGCGACGTCGCTGTCGAGCCCGCCGTAGACGACAGCCTCGATGCTGTGCGGGGGGAGGCCCTCGCTGTCTGTTTCGTCGGTGTCGTTCTCGTACACGATGGCCGAGTAGACGCCTTCGACGTTCTGCAAAATCTCGCCCCGGATGGCGTCTGCGTTGACGCCGCCGGCATAGTCCACGGATTGGTAATACCTGTCCCGGTATTCCTCATCTGTCTCGCGGGCCCGGCCTCCGTCGAAGGCTGCCGGGTTCGTGACCGCCGTTATTCCCTCCGGGATGCCGGGGTTGATGACGACGGTGACGGTGCCCGCTGCTACGTTGCCCTCTGGGCCCGCTGTGGTGGCCTGTGCGGGCAGAAGGACGGTTCCCCCTGTTCCTATCTCCCCCTGCGCCATGACGACGAATTGGAGGCCCGCTACGGTTCCTGCGAGCCACCCTACGGGGACGATGGTTCCCGGCGTACCTGTGATTTGGAGGTAGCCGCTCGACTTCTGCTCCGACAGGAGCTTGAGGCCGATGGCCTTGCCGAGGTTGTAGAGAGAAGTTCCTACCGCCGTGTCAACGAAGCGCGAGTTGTAGACGTCCTCGATGGTGGAAAAGAGCATATTCAAAATCCATGCGAAAATCCGCAGGAACAGGCCAATGGGCGAACGGACGGTGAGGTTCGCCTTGCTGCCGAACAGCTCCCTTGCCTTGTACTCGAGGGCGTCGAGAAGCTCCGTGTATGTGGGCCTTCGGAAGCCTCGCTCCGTGAGGCCCCATTCGTTTTGTGTGCTCACTGCTGCGTCACCTCCATGCTGATGGTCTGGCCGCTGTAAAGGGTGCCGGAGAAGGCGACGTTGAGCTCGCGCCCGTCTGTCTCTGCGTCAAGCTGGTCTATCTGCTCGACGTCCGTCTCTTGGAAGATGGCCTCCCGTAGTACCTCCTCGACCTCATCGCTCTCGAGGTCGGAGCGCCGCCGTCCGAAGATGCGCTCGTAGTCGGTGCCGTGGCTCTCGTCGAGAGGGAAGCCGCCCTTCCACGTGAGAAGGGTAAGCCGGACGCACTGCGCCGTGGTTTCGTCGCCGTAGATGAGCACCATGTTCCCGTCTTCGTCGATGGGAATGTCCATCGTCTCGGGGTCGATTTTCAACGTCATGTTTCTGTCCACTTGCTTCCCTCCTTTACTGCGGTGGTGATGTCTGCCCGTCCGGGCAGGTGTGTGTATGGCTCTTGAGGCTGACGCCTCCGGCGATGACGTCGCCCGTGGCCGTGATGCTGCCGGTGACGGTAACGTCCCCAGTGACAGCAACATCGCCGATGATGGTGATGTCTCCCGTGACCTTCGTGTCTCCGAGAACTTCGATGCCGTCCTCCTTGACGACGAGGTAGATGGAGCCGCCCTCTGTTCCGATGGCGTATCCGTCCGGGAGGCTGTTGCTGGCGCTGCCGGGCAGGATGCCGCCGATGAATATGGCGTCGGTGGCCGAGTGATTGCGCTCTGTGTTTGGCTCTCCCTCGGTGCCGCTGCTCACGGCGTTGTCGATGTCATGGTCGCAGAAGACCACGAGGCCGATGTCTCCGGCCTTGTAGGCGACCTTCTTGGAGAAGCCTCCGCCCCTGTCGCACACGATGGGGACGCCGAGGATTGGAGGCTGGCTCTGGTAGGTTCCCTGCTCGAGCCTTTTGGAGATTGGCTGCACATCGACGGTCTGCTTCGCACCATCGTAGGCCGTGACCTTGACGATTTGGGCGACGTTGATGGCCTCTGCCGCTTTCTTCTTCTGCTGCTGCTCGTATCTGTACTGCGGCGTGTTCATGTGGGCCTCACCTCGATTTCTGTCTTCCAGTCGCCGCTTTGGCTGCCCTTGTGGGTGCCCCGGACGATGATAAACTGCCCGTTGAGGTCGCTCGACTGGATGCGGATGATGTCGGCGGGGCCGAGGTGGTAGTTGAGAAGGCTGTTCCGCTTCTTGGTTTGGGCTTCTTCGTCCTTCTCCTCGGTGGTCTTCTTGGTGTCGAGGTCGGTCTCGACCTCGATGACGACCTTTTCCTCATCCGTGCGGAGGAGGCCGGTCTCCGGCGATAGCAGGTAGCCTTTGTTCACGCCGTCCGTCGGGTTGTTGATGATGATTTTCCCGCAGCGGATGAGGAACCGGCTCTTGCAGTCGCTCACGACGATTTCCTTCAAAACGTCCTTGAGCTTTCCCTTGCATACCCTCCCGCGAGGGTATTCCTTGTCGATGGCGAGCTCAAAGGTTCCGACTTCGATGCCGAAGATGTTGAGAAGGTCTTGCACCATCGCCTTCGCCTTTATGCTCTTGGTGTAGGTCTTGTTGACCTGTGCCGTGAGCCATTGGTCGAGGGCCTCCGTGGCCGTGATTTTGGTCGTCCATTCTGTGCTACTGTGCTTGTGGGAAAGGCCGGACACCTGCCCGACGAAGATGACGCCGAGGTCTCCTTCGTAGCCGGCATTGATGATGACCGGGTCTCCCTTCTTGATGCTGTTCCGGGTGTTCGCCGACAGGTTGTAGGCGTTGACGGTGGCCGTTGTGAGCTCATCACTGTCCTCGAACGGAACCTCGAAGTCGAAGGCGAGGTCGTCCATCGAGTATCTGTTCCCCCCGATTTGGAGGGTCGCGCTGCGGAGCCAGAAGTCCATCACTCGACCCTCCTCTCGTGGAGGTACAGCTTGACTTGCTTCCCGAAGTTGTCGAACGTCACTGTGTCGATGTCTTCCCCGGTGAGGCATTGAGGGATGATGACCGGGAGGGGGAAGCGTTCGTCTTCCACGCTCCCGAAAAGGGGCCGCCCGTAGCGAACAATGTCGCCGTAGACGAGCGGCTCCCCGTCACTGGTGGCGAGGTCTACTGTGAAGAAGCTCCCCGCCTCGTTGTACTTGACCGTGAAAGTATAGGTCTTGTCCGTGAGCTTGACGGAGAAGGTGTAGGGCACCTTGCTCGTATCAATCTCGACGACCTCGACCTCGTTTCCAAGGTCGATAAGCTGTAATGCCATAGCCGCCCTCCTTCCGTCAGCTCACGCCGTTGTAGCTGGCCGTCGCTCTGGTGGCGGGGCCGCTGCTGCTGGCCGGTTTGCTGTTGTAGCTGTTCACATAGGCGGCGTAGGCGCTACTGGAAATGGTCTCCGACACTGTGGTCTTGAGCCCGTCGCTGCTGGTTTTCTTGGTCTGGGCTGTCGAGTAGCTCGTAGGCTTCCCGGTGTCCTGCTGCGTCATCATCGGCATCGCCCCGACTTCGACCACCTCCGAGGAGGAGATGTTGACCTGCTGGAAGGACACCTTGAAGGTGCAGCCCTTCGCGTTCTTGGCCCCGTAGTCGAAAGAGAGGCTTGTGATGACGAGGTTTGCGATGCGGACGCGCCCTGTGTAGGTTACGATGTCCCGGCGGTCTCGCATGGTTTGTAGCGTCTGCTGGCCCTGCTGGCCGCCGATGATGGTGCCGCTTATGGAGAATTTGACCGGGTCTTTTACGACGTGGTCGTTGATGTCTGCGCCGTTCTCGATGGGGTTCGAGGTGACTTTGCTGGACATAGAGACGGCCTCGCTCTGGATGTTACCGATGGTGTCCGGCTCGAACCGCACCGAGCCGCTTTTCCGGCCCGTGATGGTGTATGCCATGCGCTGTCACCTCCTTATGCGTAGGCGTTCTTGATGTTCATGGTGTCGTACTCCTCCTCTCGCATCTCCTTGTAGAGCCGCCGGAACATGGCCTCCGCCTGCGCCATTAGGCTGTCGGCGGTGCCTTGGTCTACGTTCCCCTGCACTTGCAGGGTGAGGCTCGGGGAGAAGCTGCTCGAGGAGTTGATGTTGCTCGATGCGCCGGCGATGAGCTGCTCGCTCTTGTCCGCCGGGATGATGGCCGTGCCCTGCGGGAGGAAGGCGACCTCTCCGCCCTCCTCATTGATGCGCGTCCAGCCGCCTTCAAAGTTGTCGGTGCCTTCCGCGTTTCCGGGAATGGACGTCACGCCGACGCTTACGGACGCGCTGCTCGCGCTGGCCGCCGCCGAGGCGATGCGGTTGAAGGCTGCGACGATGGCGTTCGCCCCGCTCTCCGCAGCCGCCGTCATTCGGCTCCATGCCGTTTCGGCGTCTATTGCCATCGTGGCGTAGGTGCTGCTGGCCTCCGCGCCCATCGTCTTGAGGTTGAGGTCTGTGATGTCCTTGGTCTCGATGATGCTTTCCTGCGCGGTGGCGTTGGCCTCCGTTGCCGCCCCGGTAACGTCCGAGGTGTACTGCGACGTATCGACGGCGAGGCTGACCTCCGTGTTCGCGCTCTCTTGCAGGCCGTTGACGGCTCCGTTGAGCCCTTCGACCTCCTCCTTGCTGTCTTTCGCGCCTCCGAAAAGGCCGGAGAAGAAATTGACGACGGCTCCGACGCCGTCTGCCAGCCAGCCGATGATAGTGCCGAGCACGTCCCCGATGACGCCCAGAACATTCCCGATGACCTCAAGGACAGGGGAAAGGGCTTCGAGGATGGGGGCGATGAGCCCGAGCAGCTCTGCAATCGGCGGGAGAATGGCCTCTGCGATGCTCTGAATGACCGGCATAAGGGGCTCGATGAGCGAGATGATGACGTTCAAAATCTCCGTCAGCGGCGGCATAAGGGTCTCGACCAGCAGGCCGAGGATGCTCGCCAGTGGCGGCAAAACGGTCTGCGCGAGGCTGCCGAATACGTCGATGAGCGGTATTGCGGCTTGGAATACCGTGCCGAGGACATCCGTGAGGACAGGCAAAAGGGCCTGCCCGAGCTCCATTATGACCGGCATGGCCTGCGAAAGGCCCTCCGAGAGCATTTCGACGAGGCCGAGGAGCATGGGCTCGATGGTCGGCCACGCCTCGATGATGGTGTTGAGGAACTGCTCGATGACGGGGGTGAACTTCCCTCCGGCGTCCTCCATGAAATTCGTCCAGATGCCGTTGAGGCTCTTGGTGCTGTTGGTGAGGCCGTCCGTCTGTGTGATGGCTGCCTGCTGCACCTTGGAGCTCTGCTCGATGATGGAGGCGAGCCGTACTTGCGCGAGGGAGGCTTCGTCCATTTCGTCGATGTTCTCCCCGAGCCCCATCTTCATGGCCTGTGCCTTGACCGTCGCTTCGTCCAGCTTGACGCCGTACTCTGCGAGGGCCTCGCCGTTTCCTTGGATGCCCTCTTGGATGAGGGTGAGGGCCTCGGTGTCATCCATCGAAAAGGCGTTGCCGAAGTCGTAGGCGAGGGACGTGGTGGTCTTGGACAGCTCCGCCGCCGCGTCGTCTGTGATGCCGAGGTTGGTGTAGAGAGCTTGGTTGCTGACAAGGAAGCCTTGCACCTCCGTGTTGCTGCGGTGAACGGCGTCCGCGTAGTTGTCGGCCCATTCTCCGACGTCTGTGCCGGCGAACAGGTTATCGAACTTCGCGGATGTGTTCTCCCCGAGCTTTGCTGCCTCTACTGCGGCGCTGGCAAATTCCTTGATGGCGTCGGTGGCCGCTTGGATGGCTTCGATGCTCAAGAAGGCTGCGAGCGCCCCTTTGATGGCGTCCTTGACTTGGTTGCCTGCGTCGCTGCCCTCCGCGCCCATGTCGTCGAGCGCCCGCTCTGCGTCCTTGGCCTCATCCTCTACGTCGTCAGCCGCGTCTGCGGCCCCGTTAAGGGCTTGAACGAGTTTCCCCTTTATGGTCTGTATTGGATGGGTGAAGGCCGTTCCTATGGCCTTTGCGCCCTTTGTGACGTCGTTCTTGAAGCCTGTGAATTGCTTTTGGGTGTAGGCGAAGGCCCCGGAAACGCCGGTGCGGAAGCTCTTGGCAAGCGACTGTCCGCTCTGGATGCCCGCTGCCATCGTCTTCTTGAAGGCCGCGCCGAAGCTGTCGGCCTCCGCTCCCATTTTTCGGAAGCTGTCGCTCGCATCGTCCCCGGCGTCGTCGAAGTCTGCTCCCATCCTCTGGGCGGCGGCTCCGGCGTCCCGTGCTGCGTCCGCGCCTGCCGCGCCCATGTCGCTGATTGCGCGGCTGCAAGACTGTGCCCCAGCCTCTGCCCGGTCTACAGCCTCATCAACGTCGCCGAGGCCGCTTTCCATCTGTTCGATGGCGTTCAAGGCGTCCGACGCTTGGAAGCCTACGCCATAGGTGAGGTCTCTTGCGTCTGCCAAGTTTTCACCTCCTTAAATGCCGAAATAGCCGCCCCCGAAGGGACGGCTATTTCTTTCTGTTGGGGTTCCATTCTCCTTGCCACAGCAAGCGGGCCTCGACGGCTTCCCGGTACTCTCTCAAGTCCATTTCTTTGAGCTCGGAGTAGGTGATGCCGCTGCCGGCGAACACCATGCACCAGAATTCCCTGTTCCGCCGGGCCCGCCGCTGCGCTGCGGCTACGCTGGCCTCACTCTCGAAGAAAGTTCTCGATGGCCTTGATGAGCCCCTCCGGGGTCTTGAGGTCATCCTTCTCATCGAAGTAGGCCATGCCTTCGTTTCTCACCTCGGCGGGCGCGATGACGCAGTTCTTGAACATCCTGTCCATGTACTCCGCGCTCTTGCGCTTTCCGCTGCCGGTGTTCCCACACTCATCGTTGGTCTCGTAGTACCACGACGGAGAAACGCTCTGCAGGGTGAATTCGGTTCCGTTGACAGTTACCTTTTTCTGACGAGCCATATACTTTCGGTAGCCCCTTTCTGATAATGATTTCGGCCTTTCCGGCCAGTTCTTCTTTGCCATCTAAATCCCCGCCTTAACGGTAGTTGAGGTCGGGGATGTAGACGTTGACGGTGACGGTGGTGGGGTCTTTGCTTCTGGGGGTGTCCGGCATCTTGAGGATGCGGCAGTTCTCCTCGCTGACCTGGATGGCGTCGGCGTCGTTGACGTCCGAAACGGAGAAGCGGACGGGACGCCGCTTCGCGCAAATCTCGCGCAGGTACGCAAGGCTCGAAGACGTGCTCATAAGGGGCAGAGCGGCGTTGCCGCTGTTGTTCGCGTTCTCGCTGTATGCGACGTCGCCCTTGGCCCCCACGCTGGGCGTGACGGCGTCCTCATTGTGGGTGAGGGTTACGACGCCGTCTGCGGCAAAGCCGGTGATTACCCGGCCTCCGACGGACACAGTGACCTTCTTGGGGTCGTAGGTGCTGACTTCCGGCATGGTGTGTTCCTCCTTTCACTTACGCGGTGAGGGTGGCCCGCAGGGTGCCTACCACCTTGACGCGGTGGACAGCGCCCTCGAGCAGGGCCTCCCAAGTGATGTCCGGCATCTGGCGGGCGCGGGCCTCCTCATCCGTGGCATCGGCCCGTTTCGGGACGACGACAGAGAAGACGCCTGCATCGCTTTCCGGGTCTCTGGCGATGATGCCGAGGTCGGTGGCCCGGTTGAGGGTCGCGAAGACGGCTCCGGCCACCAGCGCGAAGCCTGCGTCGGTGTAGGGCACCTTCGCATTCTCGAGCAGGACGGCGTAGAGCTCCTCCCTCATGTAGCTGGCGATGTAGTCTGCGCCGAGCTGGTTGTCGATGAATTCTCCGTCGCAGCAGACGCCGTTCTTGACGTACTGCTTCTTGTACTCCTCCGTGAGGAAGTTGACGTTTGCCTCCTCGAGGGCCTCTCTCTGGGCGCTGGTGATTGCAGGCATGGTGATGCCCTGCGGCACCTTGAACTTCCACGTCACGCTCTGCGGGTAGAAGGGGCCGACGTTGCCGAGGTAGGCGGCGTCCGCTTCCTCATCGAGGTTCTCGGTGTCGGTGTAGATGAGGGCGCACCGGCGGTTCTTGACAGCCAGAGAGAGGTTGTCAGTCTGGCCGAAGTAGAATTTGCGGTGGTCTTCCTCGCCTGCGCCGAGCTCCGCCTCTGTCGGCTCCGTGCCCTCCGCCCACGCACAAAGAGCTTTGACGTAGTCGTCTCCGTCTTGGTCGGTGAGCAGCATATACCAGTCGTCGTCGGTCTGGCGGAGGGTCTCGATGGCAGTGATGAGGGCCTCCGCCTTCTCTCCGTCGTCCTGCCCGGTGGGGGGCGCGATGCCGGCGATTTTGACCTTGCGGATGAGGGTGTCTGCGAGTGTGGTCTTGCCCTGCTCAAACAGGGCGCTGACCTTCCGATAGATTTTCGCGGTGGTGCCGCTGTTGGGGTAGTCCTCCGCAACCTCCTCGAGGCTGCGGTAGATGGCGGGGTCTTTGGCCCCGGCGGTGCTCAAGATGAGGATGTCGAGCGCCTCCGAGGGGTTCGGCTTCGCGTCGAGGTTTACGACGACGATAACGTCTTTCGGCATTTGGTTCACTCCTTTTCTTGTTTGGTGACGACGTTTTGGAGGATGTCGTCTCTCCGCTGGTCGTCCTTGGTGTAGCGGACGCGCACGTCAAAGCCATACCGGCGGGCCGCTTCGTCGATGACGAGGGTGGTTCGGTTCCCGACGTTCGTAACCTCCGCGACGACGATGCCCTTGTTGGAGAGGTCGTTGTAGCCGCCCTGCAACAGGTAGCCGATGGCCTTCTCTGTTATGCTCTGGGCTTCATCGTCTCCGTAGACGTATTCCTCGCCGTCCCACCTGTTTTCGGAACAGGCAGTGAAGGAGAAGGTAGCGGAAGGCTGCTCGCGGCGGTTGTCGATGAGCGCCTCGGTGCCGTCTTCGTTCTCGATGACGGTCTGCGTGTGGTCTCCGAGCTCTCCCGTCGATGCGTATGGTGCCGTGACGCTGTAAACGATGAAGGGCACCTCTGCTTCCGGCTGCACTTGGTCGCTCAAGAGGACGGGGAGGCCGAGCGCCGCCGCGAGGCTCGAGACGAGCGTGTTTCTGACTTCAAGGAATGTCATTTCGGCGAGCTCACTCCCTTCTTCTCAACAACATAGCGTTTCAGCGGGTGGATGGGCCCGTGGGTAAGCTCTTGCTTCACGGTATAGACCTGTCCGTCGAAGGTGTCTCGTACCTGCTGCCCGACGGTGAGGCTGTGGCCGTTGGTGTAGAGCTTTTGGCTGTTCTGCGTGTAGGTGCCCGCGATGGCGTACTGCAGGTCTTCGTTGTTGACCGGCATTACAACGCCTTTGAAGGTCTTGGACGTCGGCTTCGTGGGCTTCCACTGGCCTCCGTTCGCTTGGTCGTAACTGCCGCCGGGCTCGAGCTCCTCGATGTCGTGCAGCAGCCCGAGGGGGATGGTGGGCTTTGCGTACTTGAACATGGCTATCCCTCCTCGATTTCGTAGGTGATGGATTGGTAGAGGCGTCCCGTGCTGTAAAGGGGCTTCCCGCTCTTGGTGGTCTCCATTGTGATGCTGCTCTTGGGCGGGTCAATGCCCTTCATGATGTAGGCCTGCGTCATAGCCGCCGCCCGCTCGCCGATGAGGGCCGCCGCCTCTCTGGCGGTTCCTCCCTCGAGGACGATTTTGTCGATGGCTGCCTTGCAAGCCTCCGCGAGTTCGTTCTTCCCGTGGTCGAAGCTGCCTCGAATGAAGCTGCGCTCTGGGATGGTGACGGAAGGGAGGAGAAGGAACAGGAAATTGAATTTCCCGTTCCCCTTGTCCGTAACTCCGAACAGATGCCCTTCCTCCGACGTGATGAAGAAAAGCCCTTGGAAGTCCCTCGGGCTTTTCCCCTCCGCCTCCCGCGAGATGGGAATTGCGAGGTTCTTTACGTTCTTGGCGCGGATGGTCGCCCCGTATTCGTGGACGCCGGCTATCATGAGGAGGTAGCTGTCTGCGTCTCCTTGTATGCCGACGTGGATTTTCAAGGCTTGAAGGGCCTTGAGTTCTGTCTTGATGCGCTCGAGCTCTGGGCGCAGGGTGTCTCTGATAATCGCCACGGCCCACCTCCTCACAAGCGGGTGTAGTAGCCAATGGTCGTGAGCCAGCTCTCTCGCGGGTTCTTGTCGAACGTCCAAGAGACGTCGGAAATGCTGAACGCGGACAGGCCTTGCGCCCCGTTCTGCATGATGGAGAATTCCTGCTGGATAATCCCCCACACCACTCCCTGCAGGTCTGCGGGGAGGGTGCAGGGGTCGTCTTCCGTGGCGTCCTTTGGGAGGACGTAACCGGCGGTGTACTTGACCTCCAAATACCTCGCTGCGAGGAGGAAGTCGTAGGATAAGCCGCCGACGTAGCCCCGGAAAGTCCAGCCGTTGTCCTTGTAGAGGACGCCGATTTCTCCGTCTACGGTGTAGTCGTACTCCTCCGGCGGGATAATGCTTCCGTCGGTGGTGTCCTTGACGTACTCGACATTGATGATGGGCCATTGGAGCAAGACGAGCTCTTGCGTCCCAGAGGCGACGTAGCGTTGTGTGTACTGCTGACGCCCGAGCTTCCGGCCTGTCATTCGCTCAATCCACGCCGAGGCGTAGTTGATGAGGTTCACGAGCATGGCGTCTCGCTGCTCATCCACGTCGTCCGGGGCGATGCCGAGCATGATTTTCACGTCCTCGAGGGTGGTGAGGGCGTTGTTGGCCAGCTTTGCGCTCATAGGTTCGTCACCTCCTGTCGGAAGGGAAAGAGGGCGGCTACTCGCCGCCCTCCTCGACCTTCTCGGTGTTCTTCTTGCCCTTGCCCGCGCTGCCGGTGTCCTTGGTCTCCGTCACCGGGGCCGCCTTCTTATTGCTCTCGGGGCGGGGCTGCTTATACACTCTGGACATAGCCGTCTCCCTCCTTACACCGGCTGCACGTTCTTGTCGCCGAGGGCGATGGCGCAGGTGGCGGTGCAGCTCGGGGAGGTTCCGCCGGTGCACTCCACGGCGACGGTGGCCTTGATGAACTGCTTGCAGCCCACGAGGTCAATGTCGATGTTGTGGAGCTCGCTGCCTGCGGGGTCGGCCTCGATGGTGACCGCGCCGGTGTCGTCGGTGGTCTTGCCGGGCACAACGAGCTTGTCGGCGACAGGGGTGTAGCTGCCGCCCTCGGTATCGCACTCGGTAAACGTCACCTTGACGGTGATGCCGGTGGGGGTGCCGGTGGCAGCGCCGAGGGAGACGCCCAGCACGGCAGAGAGGTAGCCCTCTCTGTCGATGGCGTCGCCGCTGGTGTAGGGCTGCACCTTCACGTTCTCAAGAAGTTCTCTTTTCATGCTGCTGTTCCTCCTTTGGTGTTATGCGCCTTCGCCTTACGCGATGGCGACATTCTTGACGACGATGAAGCTCTCCGCATGGCGGGCCGCGATGTCCACATACATGAGGGCGCGGGTGGCGGAGAGGTTCTCCTCGAAGGCGTTGTGCTGGACGCCGTTCTCATCCGTCCAAGAGCCGTCGAGGGTGGTGTAGGTCTCGAGGCCGAGCTGCTCGCCCACGAGGAGGTCGGCCCAGTTGCCGAAGATGATGGTGGTCTTGTTGCTGGCGGTCTCAATCTGGTTGGAGACCTTGTAGGGGAAGCCCAGCAGTTTGCCGCCGTTCATCTCCTCGCGGTAGATGTACTCGCCCGTGGTGGTCTTCATGTTCTTGAGGAAGCCCTCGACGAAGCTGTTGAACGTCCAGCCGAGGCCGAGGTCGTCCACGTTCTTCGCCAGTACCTTGGACACAAGCCACACGGGGAAGTCGGCGGTGATTTTGCCGTCTGCGCTGGCGAGCTCGGTGTTGTTCAGCGCGGTAGCGTCAACGGTCTCGACCTCCTTATTCTTGGCGATGCCGAGAGGCTGGAATTCGCCGCCGCTGCCGAACATACCGCCGTAGTCGAGGCCCAGCTCCATGCGACGGGTGAGGTCGTTGGCGAAAAGGGCGTCGGCGGAGTAGTTGGTGCTCATGAGCAGCTCGCGGGTCTGGGGCACAATGGCCTCGAGCCGCTTCGCGCTCATTTTGATGTTGCCGAAGGTGGGCTGGCTCTTGGCAATCTTGCGAGCCTCGCCGCCCCACGTCGCACGAGCGCCGGAGGTCATCTTGGGGATGTTGAGGTTGCCGTTCGCCATAGGCACCTTGCGAGCGCCGAGCTCGAAGATGACGGTCTTGGCGTACAGCATCTCGATAATCTCATCGAGGTAAATCTCCGGGATGAGGTAGCCGCCGGAGCTGGGGGAGGTGGCGGACATGGCCTTGAATTCGCGGGCCATAGCCTCATCGCCGTAGTTCTTCTTGGCGTAGTAGGCTGCGGCCTCGGGGTCGTGCCGGCCAAAGACGTCCAGGCACTTCACAGCGCGGGCGAGCTGCACGTCGGCGGGGATTTTCTTCTTCTCGACGGTGACGACTTTGCGGGGCAGATAGATGTCCGCGTACTTGCGCTGCGCGGGGGCTGCGGTGCGCTTCTTAGTCTGGCGGGTGGCGGTGGTCTTGGTGGCCTTGCCCTCCGCGACCTCCTCCTCGGACTTCTCCTCGGTCTCGGCGTCGTCGGCCTTGGCCTCCTCCTCGGCGGTAAGACCGTCAAGGATGGCGGCGGCCTCGGCGATGATTTCGTCGGGAGTAATCTCCTCGGGCACCTCCTCACCGGCCTCCTTGCGGGCCTTGCGTTTCTCGGCGGCAGCTTCGACGGCCTCCTCGATGACGCTCATGACGTCCATGCCCTCACCGGCGGTCTCCTCGGCGGGCGGAGTGTCTTCCTTCTCCTCGCCGAGGCACTCGGCGACGGCGGCCTTCACCATCTCCTTGAGGTCGTCTGCGCTCATCTTGAGAGACTTGCCGCTGGGAGTGTTTTTGTTGTTCATAGCCATTGTTGGTGTTCCTCCTTTAGAGTGTGATTTCAATGGTGGGTTGGGTCGGGGCTTTCTTGAGGCCCCGGATGGGATAACGCTTGCGCGACTTTGCTTTCTCGCCTTCGACCTCGGAAATGAGGGCGTCGAGGGTCTTGGCTGCCTTCTTCATCGTCTCGCTCGCCTCTTTGAGGGTCTTGAGGCGGGCAGAGCTGATTTTCCGGCCTTCCTTGACCTCTGCGGCTGCGTCCTCGGTGAGCTTCACGGCCCTGTCGGCGGTCTCTGCGGCCTTGTAGCCGATGACCGTCGCCTCGGGGTTCATGGCCCACGTCACGACGCTCACCTCCCAGAGCTTTACCTCCCGGAGGTGCCGGATGCCCGTTTCGTCGTAGTCGAATACGATGGGGTCGTACCCGATGGACAGCTCATTGAGGACGCCGTCTTTCAGCAGCACCTTGACGTCGCGCCCCATCGCGGTGTCGCTGATTTTGGCCTTGATGTAGAGGCCCTTGCTGTCCTCTCTGACTTCAAGTGGGCGTCCGATGGGGAGGAGGCTGTCGTTGTGTAGCGCGAGTATCTTAACTCGCTCAAATCCTTCGGCGATGGTCTTCGTGAAGGCTCCGGGCTCTACGATGTCGCCGCCGTCATCGACGTTGCCGAAGACGGAGCCGTAGCCGGAGAAGATGCCTTGCTCCTCGTCATAGTCGTCCACGTTGAAAAGCAGGGTTTTGTACTCGGTCTTCCGGCCCTGCTGCTTCGCCCCTCGGGCGAGGGATTTCTCCCATGCGGTAACTCCCGCCTTGGGAGAGTAATAATTCGGCGAGACGCGCAGGTTTGCCAGCGCGAGCTTCGCCGCTATTACCGGGTCTTCTGCGACGATGTTGGTCGCCGCATCCTTGGTGCCGTGTCTGGCGGCCTCAACGGCCATTCCAGCGGCCAAAGCCTCGGGGCGTATCTTTTCCCCTTCGAGGTCTACGCCGATGTTTCTGGCGGCCTCTGCGGCTTGCTGTGCGGTATATTCCATTGAGCTACCTCCTAAAAGTTCGGGGTGCATACGCACCGGCAGTTTATAACTTCGTCCGCCGGGCCGTCCGGGTCTCTGGGGAACCGTAGGCCGTTGGAGAATTTCGCGTCGATGGGTACGGTCTCTCCGTCCATGCGCCGGTGGTCGCGGCGGTAGTCCGGCGTGATGCTCATGTGGTGCCACGTCTTGGTCTGGGCTCCGGCGTTCACCATCATGTCGTACTGGCCCGTCGAGAGGCTTGTCATGGTCTCTTGCTGGGCGATGAGCCGGGCCCGCTTCTCATTGGTGTTCATTTCCTGCATGATGCTGTCCGCCATGACCTGTGTGCTGTCGCCGTTCTCGATGCCGTCGGCAACGATGCGGGCGATTGCATCCTTCGTGGTCTGGGTGACGTTGGTGACGCGCCTGCCGCCGCGCAGCTTCGCGGTGCTGATAAGCTCGGGGCGCTGTACACCTCGGAGCCCGTAGAGCTCTTGGGTCTGCTTCGCCCCGGCGGTGTACGCTTCTTTCCACAGCGGTTCAAAGACTTTGTTGAGAACGTCCGTCTCATTCGGCCAGTCGATGAGGCTCCCGACAAACTCGTCCATGAGGGCCTTCCGCTGCTCCTCCGTGAGCGCCTCCCATGCCTCCCGGTCTACCTGCCCGGTCTCGGTGATGTACCTCTTGAGGGCGTCCCACGCCGTCGAGGATGCCTTCTCGGTAGCACCGAGGGCGCTGCCGATGCGGCGGGCCTGCTCCCGAAAGTATTTCATGGTCGCAATCTCGAAGGCCGTGGTACTCTGCCGGGCCGCTGCGTCCTCGCTGCGGATGATGGCCCGGAGGCTGACACTCTTTTTCTGCTTGCCGCCGAAGGCCGTGATTTCAACAGCGTCCGGGTCGGCTGGCGGCTCCTCAACGTCGATTTCCTCCGCGCCGCCGGTCTCTGCGGTTGCGGGGTCTCCGTACTGCAGGTTCGCCATACTGCTGCTCACGCTGGCCGGGTCTTCGTTCGCCCTCATGTAGATGTCGGAGAAGGTCGTCTTGTAGACGTCCCCGCCCACCTCTGCCGGGGGCATATCGAGGAGCTCGCGGGCTTCGTCCTTGGTGAGGAGCCCGGCGTTCCATCCGTCGATGCCCTTCATCTTGTCGAATTCTTGGTTCCGGGGAACGATGTCGTCATAACGCCACAACAGCCCCTCTCCGAACATCGGGAGGAGCTGTTGATTGATGGCCTCCTCGCGCCGGCGAAGGCGCGGCATAAGGACGTTTTGCGCGTAGATGTATTGGGCTGCCTCTGAGGTGGCCCGGTTGCTGCTCTCGGTGATGCCCATGATTTCACGGGGGACGCCGAAATGCTCGAGTGTCGCGTTGCGGATGAAGGTTCTGCCATTCACCATGTCCATGTCCTTCATGCTCTCTGCGACCTTCTGGATGCTGATGTCGCCGCCGGTGGTGGCTATGCCGTGGCTCTTAAAGACGCCTTTGAACCGTTCCAGCCATTCAGCGCGGAACCGCTTGCGCTGTTCGTCACTGCTGCCGGGCATGGAGACGATGATGTTCGGGGTGGCGTCGTTGTAGAAGAACCGCTTTTGAAACTGCGCGGCGTATTCGTCGATTTCCACTTCGTCGGCGATGGCCTCCGCCTGCCCGAGGCCCCGAAGGAAGGGGTCGAGCGGGTTGATGTCCTTCATCACGAACATATCATCCACGCTGACTTCCATGATGCTGCCGCTGGTGGTCTTGACTGTGTAGTAGGGGTGCCCGAGGTACGGCGTCATCATCACCCAATGGGTCGGTACCGGCCAAAGCTCTGCCGGGCGGCCTGCGGGGTCTTTCTCGATGACGAAGTAGCCCTCGCCCTTGAGGAGGAGGTAAATCTCCTCGAGCCGCCACAAGGCTGCTGCCGAGAATTCGTGCAGGGGGTTCGGCTGCGCCCAAAAATTGAGGAAGCTGTGCCGGGTGATTTCGCTCTCCTCGCCGTCGCTGCCTACGACGTAGAGCTTGCCGGTGGCAAAGGAAAGGTCGGACGCGATGCGCTCCACCACGGAGAGGCGCGGGCTCTTGGAGAACATCTTAATCCAGTCGTAGGTGTTCCGCTCCGGCGGGCGCGTCCACCTCGGTATCATGGCATTTCCCTCGGCGCGGCTGAATTGGTCGCTGGGAAGCTGCCTCCGCCTGTTAAACAGGGGCATCGCGGTTCACCTCGCTCTCTGTTTGGTCTTTCATTGGTCTCCTCCTTAATCGCTCTCGAGGCTCCACGAGAGCATATTGTCCGCCGCCGTGGTGATGAGCATTGTCACGGCGTCCGGGGCGTCGTCGTGTTCGTTCGGCCCCCGGATGGTGTAACTGGTGAAATGGTCGTAGAACTTCTCGTAGTCGCTGCCGTGCGCGTAATCCTGCCGGAAGTGTACGCGCTGCTTTATCTGGCCGCTGGCCGTGAGGATGCGGGTCTCCTTGTTCGTGCTGGACGGCACCGCCTCGATGGCCGTGAAGCCCTTGGCCTTCTCGCGGATGCTCTTGGCGTACAGCCGCCCGCCTGCGTTGCTCTCGATGCGGAACCGCTGTACTTTCCAGTTGTCCAGCGCCCCGAGGGTGAGGGGCTCCGTTATCTCCGCTTGGTCTTGGGTGTATATCACGTCCACCACATAGATGTCGTTTCCGAAAAGGTAAGCCACAATCATGCAGTAGTAGTCCTCGCCGGTGTCTGCGACGTCTGCAACGGCTATCACGCCGTCCGGCGTCCTTCCCCGTATGTCTTCCATCTCGAAGTAGTTGAGGGCCTCTGCAGGGAACAGGAGGCCTTCTGCGGGCCTCGGGTCTTGCTGGTAGAGGCTCATGAAGACGTGGGGGTTGCTCTGCTTTGCAGACAGCAGCCGGGCGAGGCTGTGGCGCTCCGGCCAGAGGGCTTCGCCTTCGTGCCGGGGGTCTATGTCGGTGGGGTCGCCCTCCTTGATGGCTTGGAATTTGACGACTTCCCATTCTCCCGGCTCGCGCTTGAGGATGACGCCGGCGAGGTCGTCTTGGTGCCAGCGCGTAAGGGTGATGAGCTGGCGGCTGTCGTTGTGCAGGCGGGTGGTGGCGACGGTGTCGTACCAGTCTTGGATGCTCCGCCGCACCGTGGGGCTCCATGCGTCCTTCGGGTCTTTGTACGGGTCGTCGATGATGAGCACGTCGAGGGCGCGGCCCGTTAGGCCACCGCCTATGCCGACGGTGACGAGGCCGCCTTGCCGCCCTACTATCTCGAATTCGTCCGAGTTGCGGAGCCAAGAGCCGACGGCTGCGCGGATGTTCGCGGTGTTGAGGCGGGTCTCCGGGTAAAGCCCTGCGTATTCCCGGCTGTCGATGATGCGCTGCACGTCCCTGTTGAACTTCGATGCGAAGTCGTGGTTATAAGAGACAAGGCCCGCCCGGAGGTCTGGGTTGTCCCCGAGCATCTTGGCCGGGAGCCTGCGGCTGCACAGCTCGCTCTTTCCGTGCTGCGGCGGCATGAACACCATGAGCTTTTTAATCCTTCCGGCGGCAAAGGCGTCCAGCTTCGCCGCATAGCTGACGTGGTGCCAGTTTTCGATGTAGAGGGGGTTGGTGTACTTCGTGAAGTCGATGAGGCTCCGCCGGGCGAGCTCCATCTTCGCGGCGCGGGCGATTTCCCGTAGCTGCGCCTTGGTGTATAGCCTCTCGCGGGCGTCATTCTTCCTCATCGTCGTCACCTCCGTCCATGCTGGCGAGCTTGCGGAGGTCTGCGTCCGTCAGCTTCGACCAATCTATGCCGCCGTCCGCCGCGCCCTGCTGCCCGCTGCGGGCCGGGGTGCCGGTGGGCTGCAAGAAGCCCGCCTCCTCGAGGAGGTTGCCGCGCTCGAGCTTCGCGCCCTCCACAATGAGGCGGATGATGGCGTTGGCGTCGAGGTCTTCGACGTTCAGCCTGTCGAGGGCCTCGGTGGCCTTCTTCTGCATGAAATAGCCGGTCTTGCGCTGGCGCTTCCGGGCCTCCTTGAGGTCTTTGGCTGCCTCTGCTCGCTCTTGGCGCTCGAGGTCGTTGTCATAGGCTCGGGCCCGTTCTACCCATTCCCATCGGCTGCTCCACCTGTCCATGAGGTTCTTGCTCTTGCCTAACTTCCGCCCCACCTTGGCCGTACTGCGGCTTGAGCCCATATCGCGGTAGATGGAAAACGCCTCGAACGCCTGCGGGGTCTCTCCCTTTTGCCGTTCCCACGGGAGGGCGGCCTCGGGCTCCGGGCGTCTCTTTGGCATTCCCATCCCTCCCTTATCGCTTTATCGCGTATCTGTAAATGACATCCCCGTTCTCATCCTTCCCATCCGGCACAAGGACGCCGCCGTAGGCTCTGGCCGGGCTGGTGCCCTTCTTGGTGTCGTTCCAGTTGGAGCGCAGCCATTGGGCCATCGTGGTGTCGTACAGAAGGGCGCGGGCCTTGTTGCTGCCGGTGTTGTAGCCGCAGGCCCCCACCCAAGGGAAGTCGAAATACTTGTTGATGCTCTCCATCACGTCGGAGAAGGTGACGAAGCCCTTCTCGCGGGCGATGATGATGGCGTTCCCGATGTTGCCGGTCTGGCTGACGCCCCATTCCGGCGGGACGCCGCAGCAGTTGCAGGCGTCGTTGCATTCCCGGCAAAAAGCGTCGGAAACGTGGAAGCGCATCCCAAGGCTGTGCGTGAGCTCCCGCATCCTGTGGATGATGGGGGCCTTGATGGCCCGGTTCAGCCTCTTGTAGCCCTGCTGCTTGCTGTTCTCCATGTAGAACTGATGGATGTCGTACCCGAGCACCTCGCTCATCGCCGCGTATCTGGCCTTGAGCCTGTCGTCGGCCCGGCTCTCCATGCAGAAGAATTCGGTGGTAACGCTGTCCGCGCCCGCCTCCTTCGCCGCCCGGATGAGCGTTGGGTAGTCCTCGCTGCATCCGATGATGAAAGGCCGGAGCCGGAGCGTGACGTGGATGCCGATGTCGGCGAGCCTCTTGATGACTGCGAGCCGCTCTTGCGGCGACGGGACGCCGCGCTCAATCTTCCGGGCCTTCTCCGGGTCTGCGGTGATGATGCTGATTTTGACGTGCCAGTTGTGCGTGTGCCGGGCGAAAAGCTCCATGTAGCGGCTGTCCTCCGTCCACCACGCCGCCTTCGTCGAGAAGGATAGCGGGTAGTCGATTTTGTCAAAGTAGCGGAGGAGCTCGAGGGTGACGCCGTTCCGGCGCTCGTATTCGTCGAATTCGTCCGCGAGGCCGCCCCACTGCATGATGCGCCGGTCTTGGATGTACTTGAAGAATTGCACGTCCGTCTTGTTCGCCGCTGCGGTGTTGTTGACCGCCGCGTTTTCAAACAGAGCGATGACCTTCTCCGGGTTCACGCTGCGCGGCTGGCCGGTGAGGTAGCCTTTGGTGGTATGGCTTTTCTGGAAGAACGAGAAGCAGTAGAGGCAGTTATAGGAACACCGGCTGTATGTGTCCATGCTCATCGGCATGGAGCAGTCCGGGATTTCCATGCTCCACCGGGGGCTCGTATAGTTTTGCTTGAGCTTTTCCATCTGCCTCACCTCTTTCCGCGCTTTACCATGAGCACCTCGCCGGGGCGCTTGGGGTTCAGCTTGAGGATGTCCGGGTACTTGGCGACGAGCAGCTCCGCCACGCGGATGACGCCGCTCTTGTCCTTCCATGCGTCTTCGCATCCTCCCTTGGAGTAGTGCAGCGCGTCGCAGGCGAAACGGTCTAACCGTATGCAAGCCCCGTACTTTCGGATGATGCGGCAGCACAGCTCATAGTCCTCTTTCGTCTGGAGCTCCTCGCAGAAGGTGATGCCCGGCGTCGCCACCATGCCGATGAGGGTTCCGACGCAGATGGCCGCCTTCTTGTAGCCGCCCCGCATGAAATAGGCGTTGGCGACGGGGTAGAGGCCGAAACAGATGGTGCGGTTCTTCTGGGCCGTCGCAAAGCCGAGCTTGCACATCCGCTCAAACTTCTCGAGGGTGTCCAGCGGCACGAGCCCGAGGTCTTCCATGACGACCTGCTTGATGTCGTCGTCCATGAAGACGACGTTGGTGCCCTCCGGCACGTTCAAGAGGATGGTGTTTCTGTTCCCGGCTGCGGTGCTGGCCTCCCGGTACAAGAAGGTGCCGACGCGCTCGTTCAAACCGCTGCGCGTGTATGCGTCCCGGTCTTCCTCCGTCTGGACGCTCAAGATGCGCCGCTCCTTGGGAAAGCCGAGGCTATCGAGGTAATCGAGCGTCCGGGAGGCTTCCGGCCTCTTGTAGCTCGCAATTCCCACATAAAAGTCCATGCCTCACTCCTCCATTCTGATGACGGTGGTTTTCTTCCCGGCCTTGGCGGTGGCGTCGTAGCCCATGCGGTCTATCCACCTCTGGGCGTCCCGGCTGCTGCGGAAAGTGAGCGTCACTACCCACGAGGCCCCGAGGAAGTCCGGGTCTTCGTCTTCTTCGTCCTCCTCATCGTCATGCCATGCTGCCGGGTCTTCGACGTCGTCGTTTTTGGCGAGGATGAGGGCGATTTCCTGCCCGGTGAAGCCCGTGACCTTCGCCTCCTCGAGCTCGTACTCTTGGAAGATTTCTTCCAGCCGGGAATAGTCCCACTGGCCCTTGATTTTGTTGAGGGCCACGTTGAGGAGCTTTTCTTCCTTCTCATCAAGGTCTACCACGCTGACCTCTGCGCTGGTGTAGCCGAGGTGCTGCAACACGGCGAGGCGCTGGTGGCCGCCTACGATGTGGCCGGTGCGCTCATTCCAGACGATGGGCTCGACGTTTCCGAACGTCTCTATGCTGTTCTTGAGCCTCTCGAACTCCGGCATATCCGGGGTGAGGGCGACGCGGGGGTTATAGTCGGCGGGTATCAGCCGCGAAAATTCAATTTCTTGTATCTTCATAGCTGTCGCCCTCCATGTGTATCACGAGGTTCCGGCCTCCCCTCGGGAAGCCCCTCTCGATGCCCTCGCCCTCGAGCCACTCCTCTGCGGCCTGCCGGGTCGGGAAGGAGAGGTAGATGCTGAATTCCCCGTCGTCCTCCTCGGTGTCGTCGCCGTCGTCGTCTTCCTCCGGCTCCGGGTCATCTTGGTAGAGGTCTGTGGGGTCTTCGTCCTCACCTCCGAAAAGGGTCTTGAGCTCCCCGTCGGAGTAGCCGGTTGCGAAGATGTCCTCTGCGCTGAATTCCTCGAACAGGTCTTGCAGTTTTTCGTAGTCCCACTGACCTTCGATGCGGTTCAGTGCGACGTTGAGCAGCTTTTCCTGCTTTTCGTCGAGGTCTACGACTGCCGCCTCTGCCTCCGTGTGGCCGAGGTCGAGCAGGACGTTGTACCTCTGGTGCCCGCCGACGAGGTTGCCCGTCCGAAGGTTCACGACGAGCGGCTCCACGAGGCTCCACCGGCTGATAGATGCCTTGAGCGCCTCGTATTCCTTTTCACCGGGCTTGAGCTGCCGCCTTGGGTTGTAGGCCGCCGGTTTCACGTCTGCGAGCTTGATGCGCTTGATGTTCACGCCGCTTTCCTCCTTTCTGGCATGAAAAAAGGCTGCCCCGGTTTCCCGTGACGGCCTTGGTGCCCTTTGCTGCTGCGGCTATCCGCAATTTCGCATTGTAGGTATTATAGCACAGGCAAAATTCACACGCAAGGTTCGCAAATTCGCGGCTGAAATTCACATTGACGCCTGCGAGCCGTAGAGGAGAACCGCGACGGCCCGCACCAGCCTTCCACGCTGCTTCCAGAGCTGCGTGTTGCCGCATTTGAGGTCAGCGGCGATGTCGTCGTCCTCGAGCCCGTCGATGTACTTGGCCTCGACGGCGGGGTAGAAGGGGTCGTCCTCGATATGGGCGAGCGCCTTCTCGAGCGTCTCTATCTCGTACTCATCCGCCGCTATGGTGGCCTCGAGGTCTTTGATGATGGCCTCGAGCATCTCCTCCGGGGTGAGCCGGTAGCCGGTGCGGCTGAACCGCACAATGCTCTTGCTCCGCTCCGGGGCCCCGTGGGTCTTGATTTGCTCGAGCTTCTCCTTGTCATCCTCGACCTTCTGGCGCAGGACGGGCAGGGCATAGAGCCTGCGCTCGGTGGCCTTGTAGGCGTCCTTTGCGATGCTCATGCCCTGTGCCCGGCCTGCGTTCACGGCCTTCTGGATGATGGCGTCAAAGTCCGGCCAGTTGTTCTTCCCCATGTTGACCGCCTCCTTTTCGTATGGGGTGGCCCCTCTCAAAGAGGCGGCCTGCTGTTATTCTTCGTCCGGGAAGGGGTAGTCGTCGTCATACCCTCCGGGGGCGTTGTCCCGGCGCGGGCCCCCGAGGAATTGCACGTCGTCCGCGATGCACTCGGAGACCGTGCGCTTGTTTCCATCCTTGTCCTCGTAGCTGCGGTTGTGCCAGCTCCCGATGACCGCCGCCTGCCGTCCCTTGGTGAGGTAGCGGCAACACAGGTCTGCGGTGTTCCTCCACGCGATGACCGTGATGTAGTCGGTGACGCGGTTGCCGTCCTTGTCCTTGTGGTCGCGCTCGACGGCGAGTGTGAAGCTGCAAGTCGTCACGCCGCTGCGGGTGGTGCGCCGCTCGGGGTCTCGGGTGAGGTTCCCGATGAGGATTACTCTATTCATGCTGGTACTCCTTCTCGATGAGCTCGGCGAGGCGCTTTCTGACCTGCTGCAGGGTGAGGAGCTTCTTCCGGGCCTGCTTCGTGGCCGTCGGCATCATGGCCGCGAGGCCGGGGGACAGTGCATTGATGACCGCCGTGGAGCCCTCCGGGGGATTGGCGGCCCGCTCTGCTGCTGCGATTTCGACGTCGAGGTCGGCCAGCAGCTTCGCGTCGCTGATTTGGGTGGGCAGGATGGCGGGCGGCGTCTGCTGCCGCCCTGCGAAAATTCCGCGCTTCTTCTTCATGGTCTTGGTCTCCTTTCATCCGACGTATTCTTTCGGTGGGGTCTCGTACTCCTCGCCGATTTTCTTCCAAAGATGGAGGCAGTACGGGTGCCTGTTGACGTACTCGCTGCGGGGCGGGTGGAACTGGACGACGCACTCCTCCTCTCCCCAGAAGATGTCCTTCACCATGCACATCTCCTCCCATGTGGGGCACCGGCGGGCTAGGCTGACGCTGACGTGCTCCCAGCCGCCTCCCCACGAGGCGATGACGGCGATGGCTGTGGGCTTGTAGCACGGGTGGTTGATATAGGCCGCGAAGCCGTCCTCTCCGCTGCTGACGATGCGGAGCCGGTAGTTGTTCTTAATTTCGGAAATTGGTCTCATAGCACCATCCTCTCAAAAAAGCGATAGATTTTTCCCGTATGCCATCTTCCCGTTTTGGCAGGGCACGTCCCCCTCTTTCTTGTAAAAAGGCCATCCGCTGCAAAGTACGGAGCCGTCGCTCATCTCTCCGTGCTTCCTGTCGCAGTCGTGGCACGAAGGCGGGCGCGTCCATGTCCGAGGCTTGAAGTGGGGGCAGGCCGTTGTGTCGGGGTATGCCCGGGTCTTCGTTCCGCTGCGCGGGAGGGCGCATATCGCCCCTTTCTTTTCATCAAAACCGAGAAACGGCGTTCTGTAAAACTTGCTTCCCGGTATAGGTTCCCAGGGCCCGAAGATGTGCCCGTCGAAATCCCCGAAAAATTCGCATTCTCCGCAGGTGTTCATCGCCCGTTCCCCCCCAGCTCTCAAATAAGCCCGTGAAACATGGCGCTTTTGACGTCTATGAAGCTGGTAAGCTCATACTTCTGCAGGGCCTTGATTTGCTCCTCCGTCTGGTACTGCGTCTCGTAGTGCCTTTCGATGACCTCGCAATCCTCGATGCGGGCAACGGTGGGGAAAGGGTAGCCGCACGGGATAAGGCGTCCGGCCTTGTGGTCTACGCCGCAGACCGTCCACGTCTCGCCTGTGGGGCGATGGAGAATAACGTCACTTGGCATGATTATCTGTCTCATGGCTTTTCCTTTCTACGCAGCGAGGGCAGAGGCACCGGCGTCCGCCGCCGGAAATTATCCATCCGTCCCTCATCGCCTGCTTTTGGACTTGGATTTTGCTTCCGCTGTCGAGAAAATCCTCACGGTATGTTGAAGAACACTCGTCACAGTCGATTTCGATGACGACATACTTCTTGACGCTCATGGTCTCCCTCTCAATCGAGCAGCAGCAGAACGCCGTTCCGGCCCAGCGGTACTTTGTAGGCCTCGAGCTCCTCCGGGGTGACGTACTTGTGGCCGAAGTGCGTCTTCATGTCACGCCAGACGTCCCACGGGACGCGGAAGACGTCTCCGCTGCCGAAGCCGGCGACGACGAAGCACATGGCCCCGGCGGCGAGGTGGTCGTCCAGCCGGGCGGCCTGCTCTCGGGTGACGCGGCTCTGCTCCATCTGGGCCGAGTGTGTGTACTTGGCCTCGAAGACGACGGCCCTGCCTCCCTTGAGGGTGCCCTTGTAATCCGGCTGCGCGGCCTTCTCGTAGTACGCGATGAATTTCCCGTTGCCGAGGTCTTTGGTGGGCCGCATGGGCTCTGGCGTCTTCTCGACTACGGCCTCGCCCCTCTGCTCGTAGTAGCGGAGGGAGAGGTCGATGTACTCCTCGAAGTGCTTGCCCTGCGCCCGGCTCACGGCCCCTTGGTACTGCTTCATCGGGTCTTTCTTGTGGGATGTCGGTCTGTGCGTTCTCTGCATGGTCTCTCTCCTTCGTTTGGCTTCTCCGTTGTGTATCCGCCCCGCATGGCGAGCTGGTGCTCCCGCACGAGCTTGTCGATGACGCGCCCGATGCTGTTGTAGCCGGCCATATCCGCGAGGTGGCGCAGGTGGTAGTAGCTCTGGGCCGTCACGACGACGGTGATGCGCTTGGTTCCTTTCCTCACAGCGGCTTTCCTCCTTCCTTCCAGTATTCGACGAAGTAGGTGTAGCTTTTGGAGGTTCCGCGCTTCTCCTTGGCCTGCCGGACGGCGTAACCGTTCCGGGCAAGTATCGTGACGAGGGTATCGCGGTCTGCGGCTGAAACACAGTCGATTTTCCTTCGCTCATCCACTGTTGTCGCCTCCTATCATGCCGGGCGGGTGCTCCCGGAGGATGTCGTCGCCCCAGATAGGCTTGAGGCTGTCCTTCATGAAGACCGCCGTGCCCGCCTCGCGGGCCTTCTTAACGATAGCCTCCACCCATTCCCGCTTCGGCTGCTGCTTCCTGCTTCCGGGGCCCGTCATGGCTCCGATGATTACCCATCCGACGCGCTCGAAGGGGTTTTCGCCGCCGGTGGCCTCGGTGTCGAAGGGCTCCAAAAGGGGCTCGACGCTCACGAAGGTGTTTGCCTTGTCCCAAAAGAAGAAAGGCATATCCGGGCCGGTGATGGTGGTTCCGTACCAGAAGTTCGGCTCCGTGGGGAGCTTCCCGGCGCTGGCGAGGTCGCAATACCGCTGCGGGTTCTTGGTGAGGAACAGGTAGGTGTGCCTCGGGGCCCGGCGGCAAGCGTCAAAGACCTGCTCTATCCAGTCGTCCGGCACCCAGCGCCCGAACAGGTCTGCCATGCTGCCGACGAAGATGGCGGCGGGGGTGAGGCGCTTCTCCGGGTATGTGAGCGTGTACTTGTGGAGCGTAGGGGCGAAGTTCTTGGGGTAAGGCGTCGAGCGCCGGTAATTTCCCTGCCAGTCCTTGAGCTCCGTGGGCTTCTCGACGACGTAGCAGTCCACTCCTTCGTTGATAAACGCCGTGATGCCGCTCTCATCTGGGAATTCGTCAATCTTGGGGCCGAACCGCGTTGCGATGCGCCGGGCGTAGCAGTAGGGGCAATCGTGCCGGCAGCCGGTGACAGGGTTCCATGTGTGGCTGCACCACTCAATTTTCGTCTTGTGGATGTTCATGCTGGGCCTCCTTCGCTGTTTCCGGGAAGTGCGCCGCCTGCCCGACGTACTGCCGGGCAAAGGCGCTGACGTACTGGCGGCGTTCCTCCTTGGAGGTAAAGGCTGCGGGTATCTTCTCGCGGGTGAAGCTGTCCATGAACCGCTTTGCCCGCTTCTTCAAAATCCGCCTGTTCATAAGGCGTCCTTGACGATGTCCGCAAGGTGTTCGAGCTTCTCCGTCTCCGCGTCTTCGTTTTTGCCGAAGATGACGGCGAGCTGGTTGAGCATGATGGACACGTCGGCCCGCTCCTCCGCGATGCTCTCGACAATGTCGTCGTAGTCCCCTTGGTTGAAGTCTTCGTGCCGGATGTACTTGAGGAGGGCTTTGGTGAGCTCGCTCATCTCCTCGATGGCGACGAGGATTTGGGCCCGCTCGCCGAACTTCTGCACCGCCGCCTTATAGAGCTCCTCCTCGCTCACCTCAATGGTGCTTTCGTCGTTCCCGTCCAGAGATACCGAGATGTCGGATTTCAGATACAAAGCCGGGCGGACGCCGATGTCGCCGCGGTACGCGCTGTCGCTGACGAGCGTCCCGCCCGAGAGCACGCTGCGGACGAGGGAGGGGTAGCCTGCCCGCTCGGTGGAGTACGGCGTCGCCAGCCACCACCAGCCTTCGTCGCCGAGGGGCGGGAGGATGTCGCGGTGCTGCCGGTATTCCTCCTCGGTGAGCAGGCCCACCTTCGCCTTGACGTTCCCGTAGTCCTTGAGGCCGTCGTTGCTGGTGAGGTCGATGAACTGTTCCGCGACGGCCCCTTCTCCGAAGGCGTCCTCGAGCCTCTCGAGGAATTCCCCGTTGAGGTAGGCGAGCAGGGTGCTGACGCCTAGGTCGTTGCGGTTCTTCTCATCGAAGGCCCGGCGCTCGACGATGCCGGTGGAAACGATGTGTGTGACGATGGGTAGCCCTTGGCTGCTGTTGGTGTGACCCAGCACGAGCCACTGGATGCCCGCGCCGTAGAAGGTCTGCCCGCGTTTGAGGGTTTTGAGCTTCGCTTTCATTTCGTGTTACCTCCCGTTTTTGGTTTCTTGGTTTCCGGCTCGGCGACGCAGTTGCACCGCTCTGGCCCGTTGAGGCAGGGGTTCTTGCAGTTACCGTTCCGCTTGTAGCCGCAGTCGGCGCAGCAGAAATTCCCGTGCCGCCTGTCGCAGTTGAAGATTTTGCACATTCTCGGGGTAGTCTTGCTCATACAGCCGCCTCCCCGTAGGGGTCTGGTAGGCTCCAATCCCACGTCGCCCCGGTTTTCTCGTAGGTCTTGCGGAAATGGTTCCGAAGGCCGTCCCCCTCGAAGAAGAAGTAGTCCTCCGGGAGGGTTCTCCCGACACCTTCTGCGCCGCGCTGCTCTGCCTGCCACCTCTCGAGGACGTCTCTGGCGAGCGCCTCGAGCTCCGGCGTGACCGGCGAGCTCTCGTAGTAGGCAAACTGCCACGGCGTAGTGAGCACCTCCGCGAGGGTCTCCCCGTATGTACCAGCGTCCAGCCGGTTGAGGGCGCACCATGCGACGGCTGCTTTCTCTGCGTCGCTGGGGACACCTCTGGCCTCCGCCCAGATGGTCTTCGCCAGCATTTCGACGTCCCTCTCGGTGTAGAGGGGCTCCGGCGTGACCGCAGGAGGCGCCACAGAGGACACAGGAGGGCTTGTGACGTTGGGGCGGTATGTTTCCCCCTCCGGGGCGGCAGAGGACAGCCCGGGGAGGTCAAGGCCCGCAGAGGAGTACTCTGGCAGGGTGAGCAATCCTGCCGAAAACACAATCGCCACCAGCAGCATAGCCAGTGTGACCGCGTCCTTCACCTTGCTCATTCGTAATCATCCCTTTCGTAGCGGGCCTCAAGAGCCCTTCTTTCTCGCTCCTCGAGGAGCTTCGCTTCCGCGTCCTCTCCGCCGACCAGGGCGAGGAGGTCTCTGGGCTCCGCAAGTCGCCGGTAAAGAGCCTGCCGCTCCTCGTACCGCCGGTTCACTCCCTCGATGAGGCTGCGGGTTCCGTCGTCGAGCCCGGCGCTGACCGCCTCGATTTTCTGGCGGAGGCTTCCGGGTAGCATCGCCTTCCGGCGCTGCCGTTCGACCTTGTCTTCGTATGCCTGCATGAACGCCACTCTGTCGAGGCCCGCCTTTGCGGCGTGGCCCCGTGCGTATGCGACGTGCATGGCGTAAAGCTGCCCGTATCCGATGCTGTCCACCGCCTCGGCAATAGTCCTCGGGAGGGCCCGGTAGATGTCCCCGTGGTTGTACTCTCCCTCGGTGTCGAGGTACTTGGAGACGACCTCCCACGCTTCGTCCGGCGGTATGATGTCCGGGTGGGCGATGCGTGTCATAATCTCGCGTATCTCCGCGATGGACGGCGGCCACTTCGACGTGCTGATATGCTCCTTGACCGCAAGGGCAACGAGCCCGGCGTCGTCCTCGGAAAACATATCGGCCCAGATGGCTACCATCGAGCGGATATGCTTTTCGTCCCGGAACTTGTCGAAGTTCGGGTAGGCCGTCGTGATAATTCCGATGACCTTGATGGTCTCCTCCCGCGTCAATATCCGTCGCCTCCTTCTTCGCCGAGCATGGCCTCAAGGACGCCGAGGGTGTCCGGCCTGCCGCCGGGCCCCCGTGGGGGCGGCGGGGGAGGATAGTCCTCCGGCCCGTCGTACTGGTTCTCCCACGACTTGCTATTCAGCCATGACGCAGGGTGCGGGGTGTATCTGGTTTCCCGGAAGCGGGTGTCACACCGCTTGGCCGTCTCGACGGCGGCGACGATAGTGTCTGTGAGCTCCTCACTCGGTTCTATCTTCGCCCATGCCTTTTCGGCGTCGCCGATGCTGACCTTCCGGGGGTATATAGCCCAGAAGCGAATGAAGCGGGCCTCTTGGGTCTTGGACAGGGTGGACGGTTTACGCCTGCGGGGTCTGGGCGGCTCCTCCTCGCTAAAATCCGGGTCTACGCCGGGCGATTCGGGTGGCTGGCCCACATCATCCCCCGAAGGGGGGTAAGGGGGGTTATCCTCCTCATCCTCTTGCTTGTCCTTTCCTAATCCTTTATCCCTTCCTTTATCCTTTATGGCTTCGGGTTTGCTTCCGGGTTGCTTCGAGTTGCTTCCGTTTTGCTTGCTGTTTGCTTCGCGCTTGCTTTTGCCTCCCTTGCGGCCTGCTTCCGCTCTCGCCTTGCTCCTGTCAAGCACAGGCTTAACAAAGGCGAAGCAGCTCTTTGGGACGCCGGAGATGGTAGGCTCCGTGTCGTTGAGCGCGTACTCTATGAGCGCGTCGTAGAAGGCGAGGCGCTGTTCGTCGTCCAGCTCTTTCGCCCCTTCGTAGTAGCTGCGGAAGAACATGAAGCCTTCGCGTGCTTCATCCGGCACTTGGGTTCACCTCCTTTGGAGGAAGGGGGAGGCGGGCCTCCCCTCATTCCATAGACACGCTGCTGCCGTTCTCTCCGCCCTGCACGATGATGTTCTGCGGGAACCGCGCCTTCATGGTGGGGTCGTGGCTGATTGCGAGAATTCTCATTCCGGGGTTGCGGGCTGCCATATTGGCGAGGGCGTCCGCGTATGCCTCGGTGCCGTCGGCGTCGAGGAAGGGCGGTTCGTCGATGAACAGCATTCCGAGCTGTACGCCTGCCCGGCGGGCCTTGACGTCTGCGAGGCCGAGCGTGACGGCCAGCGCGATTTTGACCTTCTCGCCGCCGCTGTGGCTCTGGTAGGGCCTGCTGCCGCCGGTGATGCTGTTTATCCACACCTCGAGGCTGTTCACGATTTTCTGGGTGCTCTTTTGCTCCTTCTCGGTGCGGATGTCAACCGCCATGCGCCCGCCCGTCATGGCCGCGAGGATGTCGTTTGCCCGGTGCATAATCTCGGGGACGACGCCTCGGATTATCATGTACTGGATGCCGTCGAGCCCGAACGCCTGCACGAGCGTCTGGTAGTCGTTGAGGGCTCTGGCGATGGCCGTGATGTCCTTGCGGTACTCCCCGGCCTGCTCCTCTGCCTCGGCAATGGCGTCGAGCTTCGTTCTGGTGCCGCCCTTGCTGGCCGAGAGGGCGTTGACGGTTTCCGTGAGCTCCCGGCGGCGGGCCGTGAGGGCCGCCAGTGTGCAGCCGCCCGTTTCTGCTGGTATCTTGCTGCGGATGGCCGCCGCCTCGACGATGGCCGTCGCCTGTTTCTGCTTGAGCTGCTCGATGTCTGCCTCGAGAGAGGACACCTGCGGACGCAGGGCGTCCGATGTGGCCGATGCCGCCCTACACTGGGGTAAAGTGTCGGCCAGCGCCTTCTTCGCGTTTAAGGACGCTCTGGCGGCCTCTGCGCGAGTGTGGGCTTCGCGGTACTGCGGGAGGGCTGCGTTTGCCTCCTCGATGGCCTTCGTGGTCTCGCGGATGCGGGCCTCCTCGGTCTCGATGGTCTTGGTGAGCTCCTCGACGAGCGTTTCCGCTGCCGCAAGCTTTGGAGCGAGGCCGGCGAGCTGCCGGTGCCCGGCTTCCTCCGCCGCAATCTCCTCGAGCTCCGCTGCCGGGTCTCCGATGGCCGTATATGCGGCCTTCGCCTGCTGGAAGGCGGCGGTGAGCTGCTCGTACTCGGTCTTTGCCGCAGTGCGGTACCCGTTGAGCCCCTCCCGGAGCGTTTCGAGGCTGTCCTTTGCCGCAACGGCGTCTTTGAGGAAATTGCAGGTCGCGTTCTCCGGGGCCGGGCATCCGCTGTCTTCGAGCAGGGCCGCCCGTTTGGCGTAGTAGGCGATGCGCTCCTCCCGGCGGGAGATTTCCGCCTTGACCTCTGCGAGCTGGGCGTCTCTGGCCGCCTTTGCCTCGAGCACGGCTTTGTGGGCCTGCTGGAAGCTGCGGAGCCGGGCCTCTGCGTCCGCCCTCCGGGTGCCGAGGGCCTCGATGGCTCCCTGTGCCTGCCGGATGTCCTCACCCTTGGCGATGATGGCCTCTGCCTCCGCGATGGTCTGCCGGGCGCTTTGGATGGCGCGGTCTGCGGTGATGAGGGTTTTCTCCTTGTCGGCGATGCTCTGGATGCAGGCCCTCATCTTCTCTTCATCCGGGGCCGCCGCCTCGATGACGGCGCGGGCCTGCTCGACGGCTGCTGCCGCTTCCTCTGCTGCCGGAGCGGCTGCGGCGAGCGTCTCTGCGTTGGAGAGCTGCGCCTTTACTGCGGCGAGCCGGTTGCCCTTGTCGGTAATGTCGGCCCCCGTGGCCGATGCTTCTTGCTCCTTGGCCTCCGCCTGCTTGGTGAGTTCCTCTCGCATGGCCTCGCTGCGCTGCGCGGCGGCGATGGCCGTCTCGAGGGTCTCTGCCTCTTTCTGTGCGGCGGAGATTTTGTCGTCGTACTGCCCGAGCTCAGCTTCGAGCTCTGCCTTCGCGGCGATTTGCTCCTCGAGGACGGAGAGGCGCTCGCGGGTAGCGGCAATCTTCCGGCGCTGCTCGCTGGCCCCGTCCTTGGCAAGGCCTTCGAGCCGGCCATAGATGTCCAGCCCGAGGAGGGCCGAGAGAACTTCCATGCGCCTGTCGCTGCTGGCCTCGAGGAATAGGCCGTAGGCGTCCTGCCGGATGAGCGCCACGGAGCAGAAGGTGTTGCAGTCCATTCCGAGGACGCGCTCGATGCGGGCCTGCGTCAGCTTCATGGTGGTGTCGCTTTCGTCCAGCCATTCGCCGGTCTCGGGGTTGCGCCGGTGGATGGCGAGTGTGCCGCGCCCGCTCTTGGTTCTGGTGCGGATGACGCGATAGGTCTCCGCCCCCATGCCGAAGGTGAAGGTGATGGCCCCACTCTTGGTGCCGTCCCGCACCCAGCCGCCGATGTCTTCCTTTCGAGTCTGCTCATAGAGGCAGTCGGCGATGGCATCCATAAAGAGGCTGCTCTTTCCGACGCCGTTCTGCCCGTTCACCATAGCCATGTGAACGTCCGAAAAGTCGAATTCCGCCTCGGTGTAGCTGCGGTAGTTCTTGACCTCGATGGAGATGGGGGCGAAGTTGCCGGTGCGCTTGTCGGCGTCCCTGCCGTCGTCTGCCTTCTTGATGAGCGGGGCAGCGAGCTCCATGAGCCGGGCCGCCTCCTCCGGCGTGACCTCGAGCTTCTTGAGGTAGCGTTCGAGGGCCTCTGTGGAGCCTTCGTGCTCCGTGACCTCGCTTTCGCCGGCGACGTCTTCGACGTCCTCCGGGAGCACCTCTGCGACATAGAACGCGCCCGCCGCCAGCAGTTTCTTTTGCAGGTCGGCTTTGTTGAGGGCCTTTTCCTGCTCTGCGGTGCAGTTGTAGCGGACGCGGACGATGGCGTCCTTGAGCGGCTCCGGCGCTTCCGGGAGTTCTCCGCTGGCCGTGAAGGCGGTGACGTCCTCCGGCCCCATGCGGTAGGTGTAGTGCTGACGCTCCGGCGTCTGGTCGAACTTTGTCTCAACTGCGGTGCCGGGTTCTCCGACGGGGGAGGTGTAAATCCGATGGAGCCAGAAGCCGTGCTTGACACCTTCGTCGTTGAAGTTGAGCTGATTGGGGCTGCCGCAGTAATAGGCCGGGGTATTGCACGGGAGTTTCTGCGGGCGGTGGATATGTCCGAAACAGGCGAGGTCTACGCCGGTGCTGTCGATGGTCGAAGGGAGTATGACAACGTCCTGCCCCGCGAGGAAGGTGCTGCCGTTGTCGGCCTCGCTGCCGGCGACGGTGTAATGGGCCACGAGGATGCTCGGGATGCTCTTGTCGAGCTCCGTAGAAAGCCCGAGCAGAACGTCGTTGATGAGCGCGGTAGCGTTGCGGTTCTCGGTCTCCTTGTCCGCTCCGGGGCAGAACAGCCGCAGGCGGCCTTTGTCGAAGCCGGGGAGGGCCAAAATCTGAACCGGCCCGGCGCTGGTGGTGAGTTTCTCGACGCCCGGCGCGGTGTAGATGTGGAGGTTCTTTTCGTCCTTGGTGATTTCCCGCACAGTCTCGAAGGCGCGGGGATTGTCGTGGTTCTCGGTGCCGAACAGCAGGACGACGTGCTCGCTGCTGCGGCACAGAGGTCGGATGAATTCGGTGATGGCGTCGTTCACGTCGTCGAGGGCGGTGTCGGCCCAGACGCGGGAGCGGTTGAATAGGTCTCCGGCGATGATGGTGACGTTCGGCGTCTCCGTCGCGGCCCGCTGCGCGATGTACTTCATGCAGGCGATGGTGTCCTGTCTGCGGGCGTTTTTACCGTCCCGAACCGGCCCCGTAAGGTCTCCGAGGTGGATGTCGGCGGTGTGCAAAATCTTCATGTAAATCCCCCTTTAGCGAATGGTCATAGAGAGGTTGTAGATATACTGGCCGCATCTGACGCAGCGGTCTTTCTTCCTCCAAAATCCAAGTTTTTTCATTCCCCGGACGCTGCCGGTGTGGTGGATAGACGGATGGCGGTCTTTCTGTGCTTGGGTGAGGCGTTCGTACTTCATGACGGGGCTCCCTTCTTTTCGGAGGCGACGGTGAGGGCCACGGCGAGCTCATTGAGCATATCTCTGATGGCCTCGGCGTCCTCGACGAGCTCGCGGGCCGTGGCCGGGACACCGTTCTTCCCGCGCCCCTCAATCCAGAGCTCAACGTGCTCATCTACGTCGAAGCCGTCGGCGTACTCACGGACGTTCTTGACGAAATTCCCCTTCTGAACGCCGAAGATGAAGTCTTCTCCGGCGGGTGAATACTTTTCGAGCTCCACATAGTCTTCCTCCGGGTCATCGTGGACGCGCCAGTCGAGCGCCTCGCATACGGCGATGTGCTGCTCCGTCATGCTTATCGGCCTCCTCTCGCGGCCTTCTCCGCCTTCTGGCAGCGGGTGCAGAGGCAGCGTCCGAACTTGCGCTCGCTGTACCCTTTGATGTTCTCGGGCGTCCAGATGCGTCCGTCCTTTGCTCTGGTCTCGACGATTTGCTCTCCGCAGTCGTCGCAGAAGATGGCGTCCGGGTCATCGAAGTCCGGGGCGTCGTCCGGCTCCTCCGGCATACCTCCGGCCTCGTAGCCGCCGTCGGCTCCGTCGTCCGGGATGACTTCTGCCGTCGTCTGGGCCGCCGGGAGGGCTGCTCTCGGTGCTCCCGCTCCCTCGAACAGCATCCCCATCGACTGCAAGTAGTTGGAGGCGACGGCCTCCTTGATTTCCGGGGCGTCGAGGTTGGGGACGACGTGCGCGATGATGAAGGGTTTGCGAAGCTCCGGGAGGGAGTAGGTCGCCGCGAGGCCGAGGGCTGCGCGGAGTGCCCGCATGAATGCCTTGCTTTCTGCCATCGCCGTCCGATGTGGGAGGAACCGCTTGTATTGGGCCTCCGTCATGCTCTCCTTTTCGGCTGCACAGTCGATTTCCTTCGTCGCCTTCATGAGGCGGAAGCCGCCGGAAGGCTCCGGGACGCGGATGGTAACGGTGACGGCAACGTCGTAGCGGGCCGGGCAGGTGCCGCAGGCTTTGGGCTTCCCGACGGCGCGGGCCATGTCTACGCACCTCTTGCAGCCGTCCGTCATGCCGCTCTCGGTCTCGACGATGCTGATGTTGGCCGCTGCGGCCAGCTTCATGCCGCCGACCTTGGTGATGGCGTACTTGCCGCTGCTCTTTTCTCGGTAGATGTCCTTGCTGTTCTCCGGGTCTGCCACGTCGAGCTGAACCTTGTTCACGATGATGCGCTGCAGGTTGCTCATGACCTGCATGGTGGTGACTGGGATGAGGACGTTGAACTTGTCCGGGGGATATTCATTGAGCTGGACAATGGTGCCAGTGATGTTGTTGTTCATGGTGGTCTCCTTCCTTGACACACGGCTTTCGCCGTGCTATACTGACCGTAGTTTCATTTCACAAGGGCCGTTTCCGTTGCAGCGGGGCGGCTCTTTTCCGTCTCTCGGCTCATCGCCCAGAGAAGCATATCGGTAATAGTCTCCTCGAGGGAGCGCAGAAACGCGAGTGCGGTGTCGAAGTCTGCGCGTTCCATGTGGTCTACAATTCCGTCGTCGGCAATGCTTTCGAGCTTGTCGGCGATTTCTTTTGCCTTCTGGAGCCTCTGGCTGACGCGAAGGGCGGCCCACGGAAGGTCGCGGTCTACTGCCCGCTTGCCGGTCTTCTTTCCGACGGGGCAGCTCGCGCAGTAGCGGAGCATGATGTCGGGCCTCTGGTAGCCCTCCGCATATCGGATGATGTCGTCCGGGGAGACAGGTACGTCGCCTCGCTCATGCCGCCCTATGGTCTCGGGCGAGTAGTTGAGCTTGATGGCCGCCGTGTCTCGTGACGCATATCCGGCCTGCAAACGTGCATCGCGGAGATAACTTTGGGTAGCGGATGCTGCGGTTGTTGCCACGCTGTTTCCCTCCTTTCTGGGGTATAATTGGGTTGAGCTTGAGGGAGGGCCCTCAACAGCCATAGCGCCCGAGGGGCGTCACGGTGGCGGTTGCCATCCAGTCCTCGACGGTGCTGCCGGTGTCCGTTCGGATTGTCCAGTGCGTGTTGTGCGCCGTCTTGAACGTGCCGGAGAAATGCCGGAGGAGGTGAAGCATTCCGGGGTCGTCTTGGTCTACCCAGAGGGAGAAGTTCGGGTATCTCGAGCCCTCTGCTTTCTCGAGCTCATAGACGTGCCTATAAACCGCTTCCCGGCGAGCCGTCATATCCGGGTCGTATTGGAATTCATCGCCGTAGTTGAGGCGCTCTGTGCCTTTTGGGGAATATCCGTCCCGGAATACGCGGTAGCCGCCCAAGTCCGGGCAAACCGCAACGGCGTCGAAACTGGCTCCGAGGTCGTTCACAAACTTCAAAATGCTCTCGAGGGTGTAGCCGATGCGGGCCCTACGCTCGAACGGGAGGATGTGCCGGTTGCAGTCGTCGTTTCTGTCGTCGTCGGTGACGTAGTGAAGGTAGTCAATCCAGCCGTAGTAGGTAGGCTCGAGGCCGAGCTTCTTGTTTTCCTTGCCGATAGTGCCGCAGATGATTTCGAGGTAGACCGCTGCGGCCCCGTCGTGAGGCTCCCTGCAAGAGCATCGTGGGTGTTTCTTCTCGAGGTCGAGGTGGAATGCGGTGCGGATGCGGCAGTTGCCGATGGTGGCCTTGCTGCTGTCTGCTCCGCTCCATCCAGCTCCCTCGAAATAGAGGGTCTTGCTCATCTCACTGCCCTCCTTTATCGACGGATGGGTGCCGGGGGCGGAGTGGTCTTGCCGATGAAGCAGTTGCCGCAGTACTTCCAGTTCTGGCCCTCCTTGACGAAGGTTGGGAAGGTGCCGCGCCAATGGCCGGTCTCCGGGTCAAATTCATGGCTGTACGGCTCGCCGACCTGCAAGAAGCCTCGCTCCATCTTGGCGGGGGGAAGGACGTCGCGCATATCATCGACGATGCGCTCCTCGACGTAGTCTCCGGGCTGCGCCGCCTTGCTAAAGTCCCCGGCGGCCTCCCAGTCCGAATAGGTCACGATGCGCCGCTCGCTCTCCTCCGGCTGCTGCTTGCAGTCGCAAATTTCTCCGGGGTCGAGGGCCGCTCCGCAGTGGTCGCAGAAATAGTTGTGCATGGTCTGGTCTCCTTTCGTCTCTGATGGCCCCCGATGGCCGTCCAGCCGCGAAGCTGCCAACCGAACAAGGGGGCGATGATGATGTAAACGGGAATAAAAATCTCTCCGCCGGGGAGGCCGGTGCGGGCCCCGAGGGCGTCGATGCCGAGGATGATGAGCCGGGCCGCGATGGCCCCAATGAGGATGAGGAAGGTCATGCGGTAGAAGGGTGCGAGGCGCTTACTGGCCTGCCGCCTTGCGCGTCGCCTTGGTCTTTCCATTGTGCTCTCTCCTTTCCTTGGTCTGCCGTGGAGGTTGGTCGAGGAGCTCATCGCCGCAGTAAAATTTCTCACAGAACCGGCGGCGGGGTACTCTCCCGGCGATGGTCTCATAGCCTTCCGCCTCGAGCTCGCGGTTTATCTTCCGCATAATCTGGTAGGCCTTCGACTGTGAGATGCCGAGGATTTGCATGACGTCCTCCACGAAAAGAAATTTCGCTGTGGTGCTTCTCATCGTGGGTGCGCTCCTCTCTTTAGCTGCTGGCCTTCTGGGCCTCGTAGTCCGCCATGAACTGGCGAACCTTGGGGATGAGCTCATGCCCGGCGCAGCGGCCAGTCGTACACTCGATGAGGGTGCTGCGCTTGACGTCTGCGCCGGTTGCGACATCCCGATAGGTGAGGCCGTAGGTGGCACAGAAGGCCATGAGCTCGACGCCGAAGTCGTTCTTGGGCTTCTTCCGTACTGCCATTGTGGGGTTTCCTCCTTTCCTTCTTTGTGCGCCTTGCGCGTTTGGTGTTTCTGTGGTAAAATGGTTCAATGGATGGGTGTGTCTGGCCGTTCGTAGTAGGCCGGGTCGTATTTGGCGGTCTGCTTGATGATGAGCTGGAATTCGGAGCCGTCCTCCATCTGAATGAGGACGCCTTTGTCGGTGTCGCTGATGCCTGCGTCCTTGAGGGTCTTGCAGATGGCTACCTTGTTGAGGACGGTGTCCTCAAATCCGTAGAACCGGGCCAGCAGATACCAGAGGCCGTCTTGGATGATTTCTTCGCTCACGGTGTTCACCTCCTCACAAGATGGGCTTGCCCTCGCGCCGGCAGGCGCGGTAGTAGTTGATGAGCATGACGAAGTCTCCGGGGCTAATGAAGGCTTCTTCGTCTGGGATGCTTTCATGGTCGCCGTGCTGGTCTTCGATGACGAGGAGCGTCGCCCCGTCGTGCTGACGCTGCACCAGCTTCATCTTCCGCTGGTTGTTGACCTCGAAAGAGATGGTGTTCATTCGTCGTCGCCCTCCTCAAGGTCTTCCGACGGGATGATGGTGCGCTCGGTGATGTTCCCGTAGGTGTAGCCGTTGTCGTTGCGGAGATAGACGGGGAGGTCTTCGTCGAAGTCCGAGAGGATTTCGATGAGCTCGCCGACGGTGAGGGTCTTGCCGCAGCCGTCCGGGGAATAGCCGCTCCGGCGGCCTTCGATATAAAGCGCGTTCATGGTGTTCTCCTTTCTGCGGGCCGGGGTTATTAGGCCCGGCCCTTGGCGGTGTTTACTCTCGTCAAGACTTCCGTCCAGTGGCTCAAGTCCGCCTTGGCGGCTCGGTGGTCTTTGACAGCGTTCCTAAATGCTGCGCTTTCCGGCTGGTCTGCCACCTCGACGATGCGGGCGGCTGCGTCGTTGACCTCTTTCCCAAGGTCAGCAACCGTTTTCGAGAGGAGGCGGGAAATGTCTGCGAGGTCGTCATCTGCGAGGAGGCGGCTCTTGAGGGATGCTATTTCTGCGTCCTTCTCCTCCGCGATTTGGTGCGCTGTGGCGTGAGCTGCCTCGTAGTCCTTTTCGCTCTCCGCGAGCTTGTCCCGGAGTTCTTCGATGGTGCCGTTGGCGTCGTTGAGCTCTCTATCCGAGGTCAGCCAGCGGTCTTTCATGCTTAAGGCCCAGTCGTTTTCGATGTTGGCCTCTGCATCCTTGAAGCATCCGTCAAAGGCGGTGGCGATGTAGCTGTCCGGGCCGAGCTCATCAACGATTTTGCGGATTTTCTCGAGGGCGGCCCGTTCCTGCCGCTTGGTGGCGGGGGCATCGCTGCTCACGAGCTCTACGCTGGTGATGGTGCCGTTCCCGTGACGGTAGACCTCCTTGAAGTCTCTCCGGGCCTGCGCCTCGCTCGGAGCGGTGAAGTTGTCCGAGCCGACGGTGCCGTTCTCGCGGGTGAAGGTGATTTTGTAGGTGTTCATGTGGGCTCCTTTCTCATGCGGCGGGCCTTGGCGGCCCGTGTATGGTGGGCGGTTTTGGTTGCCTTCTTCGTTTGGTGTGCTTTAATTATAGTCCGCATTTGAGGATTTATAAAGCCCTTTTTCGGATTTTTTCAAAAATTTTTTCAGCAGGCGTCCTCGTCTGCGGATTGGAGGAGCTAAAATGACGATTTGTGAGAGAGTTTTCTCCCTCTTGGCCTCTGATGGCCGAGACCAAAAAGACCTCGCCATGCACATCGGCGTTTCGACGCGCACGGTGAGCACATGGAAAACGCGGGGGACAAATCCGGGGGCCGAGTACATCGCCGGCATCGCGGAGTTCTTTAGCGTTTCCACCGACTACATCCTCACCGGGGAGGAGCGGCAATACTCCGTCTCCCCGGCTGACGAGGAGGTCTTGAGCGCCTACCACGCCCTCAAGAGGCCGGAGCAGGTCTATATTCTGGGCGAGATGTACCGCCGGGCCGGGCTGGTTCCTTCGCAGCCCGCCGGCGATGAGAGCAAAAAAGCTGCCGAGCCCGAGGCTTCCATCGGGTCGGCAGGGTGATTTATTTGGATTACCCTCTTGGAGGTGGTGACGAGTGAAGGTTGGGTATCTTCGCTGCGCGGCCTGTGGGGCCGAAACAAATTGTGTCGAGCTGACCGCCGGGCTCTGCCCGGCCTGCAAAGATGAGCGCGTCCGGGAGCTCTCGCTCCTTCACCGCCGGTATGACCGTGCTATTCTGGCCGGAGACCTCTCCGCCGCTTCGCTGGCTGCCGATGAGGTGGAGGGCTATGAGCGTGTCTGGGGGCTCCGGCTGCTTGCTGCGCCCTCTGTGGCTCAAATGCGCCGCGCCATAGCTGGCGCTTCGGAGGGCGATGCCTATGGGGCTTGAACAACAGGTATGGTCGCTTTCCGACGGGAAAAGGCTGCGGGAGGTGAAGGCTCCGAGCGAGAAGCAAATTGAAGACTTGCTCGCCGCGAACATCGAAATTCTCGACGCCGGTTGGCTGGTGATAGGCCGGCAGGTGAAGACGGAAGGCGGCGGCTTCATTGACATCCTCTGCATCGACCAGCAGGGGGCCTTGGTGGTCGTCGAGCTCAAACGTGAGCTGACGCCTCGAGAGGTAACGGCGCAGGCCCTTGACTACGCTTCCTGCGTCTCCGTCTTCACGGAGGCCCAGATAGCCGAGACCTACATGGCATACAGCCGGAAACTGGGGCGGCCCGAAACGCTTGACAAGGCGTATGAGCGGAAATTCGGGATGAAACTGGACGCCGACGCCTTCCGGGGCGACGCTGGCCGGAATGAGGTGAAAATCGTCGTCGTAGCGACGCGCATGGACGGCAGCACCGAGCGAATCATCGAGTATCTGTCCGAAGCCTTCAAGGTGAATATCAACATCCTGTTCTTCTGCGTCCTCGAGTACAACGGCTCCTTGCTGCTGTCTCGGGCGTGGCTCCGCGAGCGCGAGGAGCTCGCTGCTGCGCCCGCCGTGGGCCGCCGTGAATGGAATGGGGAATACTTCTTCAATTTCGGCGACAGTGAGAGCCGCAGATGGGAGGAGGCCCGGAAGTACGGCTTCATCTGCGGTGGCGGTGGGAAATGGTATCACCAAGTCATTTCCTCTATCGAGCCGGGCTCGCGGGTCTGGGTTCGCATTCCGGGCTCCGGCTACGTCGGCGTCTGCACCGTCCGCGAGAAGGCTGTCCCGGCCCCGGAGGCGGTTCTCTCCGTTGATGGGAAGGACGTCCCCTTCCTTGAGCTCCCGCTCAAGGGCCATTATCATCGGGACAGAACCGACTATGACGAGCAGGAATTTATTGTGAAGGTGGATTGGGAAGTCTCCGTCCCGAAGGATGAGGCTGTTCACGAGTTCGGCTTCTTTGGCAATCAGAATATCGCCTGCCGCCCCACGGCTCCGAGCTGGGAGTTTACCCTTGACCGCCTAAAATCTGTCTGGGGTCTCCGTCGGGATGGAGGTGGTGCCGATGCCAGTTTACAAGGATGATGAGCGCGGGACGTGGTACGCCTCTTTCTACTACACCGACTGGCAAGGCCGCCGGAAACTCAAGAAGAAGCGCGGGTTTGAGCGCAAGAAGGACGCGCAGGAATTCGAGCGTGAGTTCCTTGCGAAGCAAGAGCGTTCCTGCGATATGACCTTCGCCTCCCTTTGGGCGCTCTATTGTGAGGATATGACTTCCCGCCTGCGGGAAAATACCCTACAAAGCAAAAAATACCTCGTAGAGCGGCACATTCTGCCGTTCTACGAGGCTCTAAAGGTGAATGAGATAACTCCCGCCCATGTGCGAAAATGGCAATCTGAGCTGCTGTCAAAGGGGTACGCGCAGACCTATGTGAAGACGATAAATAATCAGCTTGTGGCCGTGCTGAATTATGCCGTCCGCTACTACGGCCTGCCTTCAAATCCCTGCCACGTCGCCGGGAGTGTGGGCCGAAAGAACGCCGACGCGATGAAGTTCTGGACGAAGGAACAGTTTGAGGCTTTCCTTGCCTGCGTGGAGCGCCCTTCTGCCCGCGCCGGGTTCTCCTTGCTGTTTTGGACAGGCATCCGCATCGGGGAGCTGCTCGCGCTTACGCTCAATGACTTCGACTTCGAGAAGAAGACGCTTTCGGTCTCAAAGTCCTTCCAGTCTATAAAGGGCCGGGAGGTTATCACCGAGCCGAAAACGCAAAAGAGCAAGCGCGTTATCCCTCTGCCGGACAAGCTCTGCGCCGTGGTGCAGGAATACACCACGCGCCTCTATGACTACTCCCCGGACGAAAGGCTTTTCCCGTTCACAAAGTCCTTCTTTCACAAGGAGATGGAAAAAGCCTGCGCGGCCTCCGGCGTCGAGAAAATCCGTCTGCACGACCTCCGGCATTCTCACGCCTCGCTGCTCATAGAGATGGGGGCCCCAATACTCCTTGTCTCTGAACGCCTCGGGCATGAGGACGTTGAGACTACCCTTCGTACCTACGGGCACCTCTATCCGAACAAGCATGAGGACACCGTAAAGAAGCTGGATGACCTCATGAAATAGCCCCTTCGGCCCGTGGTATTACCGTGGCATTTGGGCCTTTCGGCGGCTTGCCGCTGGCATTACTTTGGTATGAAAAAATCCTCGGGAGCCGTGCAAAAAGTCCGTATTTGAAGTAATATATGTAACAAAACGCGGATTATAGAGCGTCAAACGAGGGTTAACAAACTTCATCCGTAGAGTGGGAATAAGTTAAATAGGCTTTTGAGTCCCGAAAAACCTTGATATTACAGGGTTTTTCGGGATTCTTGTTTTTTTACTGGCTACAAAATGGCTACATCAGCCGAGTTTTTTGTAGCCGTCATCTTTTTCAGCCAGCGCATCAAGCTGATCGGCTACTTCACTTTGCTTGTTCGGATACAGATGACTGTAGGTGTCCATAGTGGTCTGTACCTTTTCATGCCCCAGACGTTTGGCAACCAGAAGCGGTGTGCAGCCCATATCAATCAGCAAACTGGCATGGGTATGACGTACATCATGCACTCTGATTTTCTGCGTTCCGGAGTGCTCACAGCCATACTTCATCTGTCTGCCGACCCAGCCTCTGTCGTAAGGGAAGATACGGTCTGTAGGCTGTACATCGTAGAGTTTTGACAGATGGTCTTTCAGGCAGGCTTCCAATACCTTTGGCATAACCACCTCACGGTAGCCGGCTTCTGTTTTAGGCGGATAGATATAGTCCTTTCCGTTCAGACGCTGATAGTTTTTATTGACAGAAATAATGTGTCTGTCAAAGTCGATATCCTCCGGTGTCAGAGCCAGCAATTCGCCAACACGCAGTCCCGTGTAATACATTACCATGAAAACGGTGTAGCCGACAGGTCTGCTCTCCATGGCTTCAATGAACACCTTGAATTCCTCGTTCGTCCAGAACAGCATTTCATCGGCGTTTTTCTTACCCATGGTTCCTGCCTTGTGACAGGGGTTCTCTCTCAATCCGTAGAACTTCACTGCAAAGTTGAAGGCTGCGGTGAGCTGAGATGTACTCTGTAAAGGGTGGTTTCTGCCACCTGACTACATAACGGCTGGCGGCTCATTTGTGGTGAATGTGTGCAGCAGAAAGGCGGTGGACAATCAATATAGTCCAATCACTTCTTGACGGACTCACAGTACAGAGTATTAAAAAGCTGCTGAAACTCTCCTTTTCTGGAGCGTTCAGCAGCTTTTTATGCAAAACCCTTTGTAAATATATCTACCCCATACAGGGTTCCTTGTGCTGAGTAAATCTGTTAGAATAATCCGAATAGATTTAACACTTGCCTGTTTCAATCTTCTTCAGAGAAATGTTCGAGCTCCTCAGGATCATAAGCTAAAGTCCAATGATATGGCTGCAGTTTTCGCAACTCCACAAATAAGGGTTCTCCATTTGAGGTAGTTACACCGACCTGAACATCTTCTCCCCAAAATCTCAGTCGCTCCTGACAGATGCCGCAGGGGGACAATACTTTATAGGGAGAATTTTCATCTTCTCTTACGATACAAAGACAATGGGTCACTTTTTCGTTATATTTGTGAGCCTCACACATAGCGCCCACCTCAATGCATAGGGAGGCTGCACTGTTCGCTGTTTCAATCGAAACACTGGAAAAATAGTGATCATTCTGTGTGTGAATGACCGCAGCGCCTCCCCAGCCTTTTGGATATCTTGTTTCAATTAAATCCTTTGCGATTTGAAGCATTTTATTTTCTACTGTTAAATTACGCATATCGCACCTCTTTTATCAATCTGTTCGGAAAATTCGAATTTAGTTAGTCCTCACATTATAACAATTTCAAAAGGATAGTCAATCATAATCTGTCTAAAGGCGCACTTACTCACCACCCACAAGTGGACAGTGGTACTGCCTGCGGCAGTCGTGCGCTCTTCGAGGGGGAACGGCTGCCTTCTTCGGCAAGTAGCAATGCAGGGCAATCAGCAAGAAACCGACTTCGCCTTGCCTGATTGCATCCTTGACACTTGCCCTGCACAGTGCTGTTTTGCAGTCAAGAAGGGTTGATGCTCTTCCGCTTTTTCAAAGCCGTATTGAAATGCAAAATTCCCCCTTGACAAATCATCTCTTGGTTATTGATGGTTCGCAGATAGGTCGGTGAATAACCTCTTCCGTTGGGGCGACGGTAGTTAATCAGTTCGTTTTGCCAGTTGCGAATATCGGTCGGCTTGATGGCGTTAATCGGCATCTCACCGAAGTACGGGAGGACTTTCTTGTTGAACAGATAGTGCTTATTGGCTAAAGTCGTTTCTCTGAGACGAGGATCTGCATCCTTCATATAGAGTGCAACGAAATCTTTGAACTTCATGCCAAGGCTGCCATCGGCCTGACTGATAAAATCCTGTTCCCATTGCAAGGCTTCTTTCTTGGTTTTGAAGCCTCTTTTCTTTTTGTGGATCTCCTTTCCTGTCCAATCCTTTACTCGGATTTGAGACATCCATTTTCCGGTGTTCTTATCTCTTGTTACTGACATTGTGTTCTCCTTTTCTATCCCAATGTCAGACCTTAATTATTTCTCAGAGCCAAACTCCTTTTCAAGATAAGCTCTGCGACGAGCCAAGCGCTCGTCCTCGTCAAGTTCTTCCGGTTCCACACATTCTACGGAAGCTCCAGCATAGTACGCAAGGGTCTGCTCTTGCCAGCTATGTAATGCAGCTGCAGAACAGTTGTAGCTGCGCACATCCTCACGCATATCTTCCCATTGTTCCAAGAATAAACACATATCTGCGTTATGGTCAGCATCCATTTCTTTTCCGTTAAAGCGGATAGAGCAGGTCCACTCGTTGCTGCGAGGGGGCTTTTTTACATCCACATCAAATTTAAGAGAGGATACCTTGTTCAGTTCAAACAGGAAGCTCATTATGTCAGCAAGACTTCTGATAGGCGCCGTATTGGTTTCGTAGCCAAGGATAAAGGTCGGCGTTGTATCCAGATGTTTTGCTATTTCGTTTACGACATCAATGGAAACCTCGATTTCTCCGGTTTCGTACTTCTGTACGGTACGCAGAGATTTCCCAATAAGGTTAGCCAGTTGAGTCTGATTCAGTCCTTTGCGTTTTCGCAGTGTTTTTATCCGCTGACCGATTGCGGAATAATCGAAATTATCCATAGTTGATTCACCTCGTATTTATCATATCACAAAGAAATGCGAATTTCAAGTACATATTTTTATTCCACAAGTATTGACAAAGGCAGCCTTTATTCGTATAATGAAAATGTATTAAAAGTGCGTATTTAGATAATTCAGAAGAAATGAGTGAACAAAAAATGCGTAAATCATCTTTTGAACACAGGAGGCAACCATGAGAGCACAGTTTATCACAGCAGAAGAAGTTCAGCAGGTATTGGACATCAGTCGCAGCAAATCTTATCAAATCATCAGAGATTTGAATAAGGAGCTGAAAAGTATGGGCTATCATACCATTGCAGGCAAATGCCCAATCCAGTTCTTTAAGCAGAAGTTTTACGGTCTGGAAATTGGAGGTGACAACGCTTGATGCAGGAAAATGAAAAAACGACCGTCCCGATTCCATCTGTTGGCGCAGATGGGGAACAGTCGCTTTCCTATGTAACAAATGAAATTATAACAACTGGCAACGAAGAAATCAATCCCATAGATGAAAGTATGGAGGAGATGCTTCGTCAGATGCAGAGAATGTCCGACCCATCCTATCTGGCTACCATGACTATGAGCCAGCTGTATGACACTGTATACGAAAGCAGACTGCCTGTTATCGACGGTCTGCTTTACCCAGGCACCTATCTGTTTGTAGGTGCTCCAAAAGTTGGTAAGTCATTCCTGATGGCACAGATTGCGTATCATGTCAGCACAGGACTTCCTCTTTGGAATTATTCTATCCATGCAGGCACTGTACTGTACCTTGCATTGGAAGATGACTACAGACGCTTGCAGGAGCGTTTATATCGTATGTTTGGAGTAGATGGCACAGATACCTTGCACTTCGCAACTTGTGCCAAACAGCTTGGTGCAGGGTTGTATGAACAGCTGGCTCGCTTTGTATCAGAGCACAGAGATACCAGATTGATTATTATTGATACTTTGCAGAAAATCAGAGAAGCCAGCGGAGACAGATACAGCTATGCAAGCGATTATGAAATTATTGGTCAGTTGAAGCATTTTGCAGACCAAACGGGCATAGCACTGTTGTTGGTACATCATACCCGAAAACAGCAGGCAGATGATAAGTTTGATATGATTTCCGGCACCAATGGATTGCTCGGTGCGGCCGACGGAGCTTTTGTTCTGCAAAAGGAAAAACGCACCGGAAATACTGCGGTACTGGAAGTGTCCGGCAGAGATCAGCCGGAACAAAGACTGATTCTGAAAAAGAATATGGAACGTCTTGTTTGGGAATTGGAAAAAGCCGAAACGGAATTGTGGCAGGTTCCACCAGATCCAATTCTGGAAAAGGTTGCCGCTTTGCTGTCGGAAGATATTTTAGAGTGGAGTGGAACACCGACAGAGCTTGCAGAAGCGTTGAAGTTAGAGCTAAAGCCTAATCTTTTGACAAAACACCTGAATGTCAATGCAAGCAGATTGTTCCATGAGTGCCATACCCAATATGAAAATATTCGCACTCACGCAGGAAGAAGGATCATCTTAAAGCGAGTTTCAGAGCAGCGTGACGATGCGTGACGGTTGTGACGATGATTTTGACAGTGGTGGCGGTGTCTAAAACACCGTCACCATCGTCACCACCGACACGGACAGGAAAGGAACGGATCGAAAATGAAAAATGTGCAAATCCCTTATGATTTATTTGTTGCCTTGCTTCAATATCATCTGATGATGGATGACGATTATGAAGATGAAATCAAACAAGGCTTGGAACAGAAACTGGAAGCTATGGTGAGGCATGAATGGTACGAAAAGTACAAGACTGCTCCTACACCGGAAGAACGAGAAGAAGCCCGTCAGCGTTATCTGGATGAGCGTGGAGTTCCGCAGAGCTTCCGATGGACAACTTCTCCTTGGGAGAGATGACAGGAGCGTGCCACGCTCCTGTTAGTTGCAGACAAGAGAGTGATGATTGCAGCGATTTCACTGAAAGTAGGTGCGCCCCGCTTGGTGTTGTTGCGTTCATCACTTTTTTTCTGTAAAGATAAAAATGAAAAATTTTTCTCCTTACAAAACGATTGGAAAATCGTGCAGCCGGTATCGCAGATACCGTTCAAAGGGGATTGGGGATGCTTCCCCAACAAGCAATTTGCGAAGATTGACCCAGAGGGGAAATTAAGAAAACGAGTGAACCTGTACAGGTTCACACTGCTTGCCAATTTGTGAGCGTAAGCGAATATGCTGTTATTCCCAGAATTGAGCTTATTATACAGGTTTTCGATATTTTATTTATTCAATAGAAACTAAAATTAAGCGAACGCTCACTTTTTCGTTGAATTTATTTGCGATAATGCTATAATTAACATAATGGGACTTTTTAGATAAAAGTTTTCTGCGAAAGGATTGGTAACTCTATGGATGTTAGTTATAAAAGGCTTTGGAAACTGTTGATTGATAGAGATATGAAGAAAAAAGATTTGGCTGAGAAAGCGAATCTCAGTAATTATACGATCAACAAAATGAATAAAGGCGAAAACGTAAATACAGATACCTTGGTAAAAATCTGTGGGGCATTGAATTGCAGGATTGAAGATATTATGGAAGTTGTTCCAGATGAAAAATGATGCTGTGATTATTATAGGACAGCAACTATGGTATTGTTTGTATTGTAAAAATTCAGGAGATTAGGTATGGAACTAATTAATAATACAACTAAAACATTGCGAGATGATTTAGCCGTTGAGATAAAACAAGGCAGTAGACTTTCTGTTGCAGCAGCCTGCTTTTCTATCTATGCTTTCCAGGAATTGAAAAAGGAACTTCAGGGAATAGACGAACTAAGATTCATTTTTACATCACCGACTTTTACAACGGAGAAGGCAAAAAAAGAGAAGAGAGAATTTTATATTCCAAGACTAAGCCGAGAACGCAGTTTGTATGGAACAGAATTTGAAGTCAAGCTGAGAAATGAACTTACACAAAAGGCGATTGCAAAAGAATGTGCTGAATGGATTCGGAAAAAGGTTACTTTCAAATCGAATGTAACCAACGAAAATATGATGGGCTTCATCAATCTGGATGATAAAAACTATATGCCGATTAACGGCTTTACCACGGTTGATCTGGGGTGTGAGCGTGGCAACAACGCTTACAACATGGTTCAAAAAACCGAAGCTCCATTCTCAACCGCATATATAGACTTGTTCGATAATCTTTGGAATGACAGCTCAAAATTACAGGAGGTTACGGATGAAGTCATTGAGAATATTACAGCTGCTTATAACGAAAACTCTCCAGACTTCATTTATTTTGTAACCCTTTACAATATTTTCAGCGAGTTTTTGGAAGATGTCTCTGAAGATCATTTACCCAATGAGGCCACTGGATTTAAAGAAAGCAAGATATGGTCTATGCTTTACAACTTCCAGAAGGATGCTGTTCTTGCGATTATCAGCAAACTTGAAAAGTTTAATGGATGTATCCTTGCAGACAGTGTAGGTCTTGGTAAAACATTTACCGCTTTGGCTGTTATCAAATATTACGAGAATAGAAATAAATCCGTGCTCGTCCTCTGTCCGAAGAAGCTGACAAACAACTGGAATACCTATAAAGACAACTATGTGAATAACCCGATCGCATCTGATCGCTTGCGCTATGATGTCCTCTATCATACAGATTTGAACCGTACCCATGGTAAGTCCAATGGCCTGGATTTGGATAGGCTGAACTGGAGTAATTACGATCTTGTTGTGATTGATGAATCTCACAACTTCCGTAATGGTGGCAAACTGTCAGGTGAAGATAACGAAAAAGAAAATCGCTATTTGAAGCTGTTGAATAAAGTTATCCGCAAAGGCGTGAAAACAAAGGTTTTGATGCTGTCTGCAACTCCGGTCAATAACCGTTTTAATGACTTGAAAAATCAGCTTGCTCTTGCTTACGAAGGCAATACCGATCTGATTGATGATAAACTGAATACAACAAAAAGTATTGATGATATTTTTAAGAATGCTCAGAGAGCCTTTAACACTTGGAGTAAATGGAACCCAGCAGACAGAACAACAGAGAATCTCTTGCGGATGTTAGATTTCGACTTTTTTGAAGTTCTGGATTCTGTGACGATTGCACGTTCCAGAAAGCATATCCAAAAATATTATGATACTTCTGATATTGGCACCTTCCCTACCAGGCTGAAACCGATATCCCTTAGACCGCCGCTTACCAGCCTGAAGAAGGCAATCAATTACAATGAAATCTATGAGCAGCTGACACAGCTGTCGTTGTCAATTTATACGCCTACTCATTTTATTCTGCCGAGTAAAATGGAGAAGTATGCGGAAATGTACGAAGATAACAAGGTCAATGTCGGCTTTACTCAGGCAAACCGTGAGCAAGGTATCAGACGCTTGACGGCAATCAATTTGATGAAGCGAATGGAAAGCTCCGTACATTCCTTTAACCTTACACTAAAAAGAATCTACAGTTTGATAGATTCTACAATTCACAGCATTGATACATATGATAAAACTTCTTCTGTAAGACTTGAACTGACGGATATTTCTGATATTGACGAGTTTGACAGTGAAGATCAAAACGGCGACGAGCTGTTTACCTTTGGCAAAAAAGTAAAAATTGAAATTGGGGACATGGATTATAAGTCCTGGAGAGATAGCCTCGTAAGAGATCGTGATATTCTTGAACTTTTGACACTAATGGTTGGGGATATCACGCCTGAGTATGATTCCAAGCTTCAAGAGCTATTCCGAGTAATCAAAAATAAGCTGGAGAACCCCATCAACCAGGATAATAAGAAAATCATTATTTTCACTGCCTTTGCTGATACGGCTGAATATCTGTTCGATAACGTAAGCAAATATGTAAAGGAGAATTTTGGACTCAATACAGCAATGGTATCTGGTTCTGTAGAGGGACGCACTACCGTTCCGAAGCTGAAAAGCGATTTGAATACGGTATTGACTTGTTTCTCTCCAATATCTAAGGACAAGCATCTGCTTATGCCGAATGATAAAACAGAGATTGATTTTCTGATTGCGACTGACTGTATTTCTGAAGGACAGAACTTGCAGGACTGCGATTATCTGATTAACTACGACATTCACTGGAACCCTGTTCGTATTATTCAGCGCTTTGGGCGTATTGACCGTATTGGCAGTAAGAACGCCTTTATTCAGCTTGTGAACTTCTGGCCGGATGTGACTCTTGATGAGTACATTGACCTGAAGGCAAAAGTCGAAACCCGTATGAAGATTGTTGATATGACCGCAACGGGTGACGATAACCTTTTGAGTGATGAAGAAAAAACAGATTTGGAATACCGCAAAGCTCAGCTGAAGCGCTTGCAGGAAGAAGTGGTAGATATTGAAGATATGTCTACCGGTATTTCTATTATGGATCTGGGGCTGAATGAATTCCGTATGGATTTGCTGGAATATATTAAGAATCACCCGGATATTGATAAAGCTCCCTTTGGACTTCACTCGGTAGCTGCTGCTTCGGAAGAAACACCGGCAGGCGTTATCTATGTTTTGAAGAATCGTTCCAACAGTGTAAACATTGATAATCAAAACCGCTTGCACCCGTTTTATATGGTTTACATCAGCAACGATGGCGAAGTGATTTGTGACCATCTTTCTCCAAAGCAGATGTTGGATAAGATGCGTTTCCTTTGTAAAGGAAAAACAGAGCCTATTCCAGAGCTGTATCGCCAATTCAATAAGGAAACTCGTGACGGACGAAATATGTCTGAGTTCTCTAAGCTGCTGGGTGACGCCATTGCATCTATCATTGAGGTCAAGGAAGAAAGCGATATTGATAGCTTCTTAGGCGGCGGTCAAATGAGCTTTCTCACGAATGAGATCAAGGGATTGGACGACTTTGAATTGATATGCTTCCTGGTTGTCCGATGACATAGAAAGTGAGGTGGAATCATGCTTGGCTTGCCAAAAGCTACCGAATTAAGCAAGCAGCTTCCGAAGAATGCAATCTATGCGAAGTTCCAGATGAACACCGCAGAGAAAGCAAAAATTGATGCCGATATTTCAAGAATCACCATTGTCAATGAAGTATCAGCTGAAAAAGTTCATATTGCTGCTGGTGATCAAGTCAAATCTTTTTTCGTTCTTCTGGTCGCTTTGAAAAAGAAAGATTTCGACGATAAGACAATCATCACCATATCAAAGCTGATACCACAGAATATGCTGTTGGTGCTGGAGTGTGGCGATGAAGCAAAGCTTGCCACCTACCACACCAAGCTGATGCAGACAGAATGGAAACGAAAAGAAGAACTGTCTGTTGAACTAAAGGGGTTGAATCTGGATGCCGTTTGGGAAAACATCATCATTCAGATTGGCGGTATCACGGTAGATCAGGGAAACACTCTGGATGAACAGATTGCAGTTGATGAACAGCGAATGAGGATTCAGAAGGAACTCGACCGCTTGACCAAACAGGCTAAGAACGAAAAGCAACCTAAGAAAAAATTTGAACTGGTGCAGAAAATGAACCGGCTAAAAAAGGAACTGGAGGAAAACTAAATGGATAAACTGAAAATGCACACGCCCAACAAGGCGGATGAAAATTTCAAAAAGCTGGCGGAAATGTTCCCCAATGCTGTGACAGAAACGATTGACGAAAACGGCGAAGTGGTTCGTGCCATTGATAAGGATGTGCTGATGCAGGAAATCTCCTGCACGGTGGTGGATGGCAATGAGGAACGCTACCAGTTCACTTGGCCAGACAAGAAGAAATCCGTCTTGCTTGCCAACGCACCAATCAACAAGACCCTCCGCCCTTGCCGTGAGGAAAGCGTGGATTTTGACACCACCGAAAATCTTTATATTGAGGGGGATAACCTCGAAGTTCTGAAGCTGTTGCAGGAAACCTATCTTGGTAAAGTCGATATGATTTTTATTGATCCACCCTACAATACAGGAAATGATTTCGTGTATGAGGATAACTTTGCTCAAAGTATGGAGGAATATCTTACAAATAGTGGACAGTTTGATGATGAGGGAAACCGACTTGTGCTGAACACGGAAAGTAATGGTCGTCTCCATACAGATTGGCTGAATATGATTTATCCAAGATTAAGATTGTCGAAGGATTTATTGAGTGAAAAAGGTGTAATTTTTATTGCTATTGATCATAATGAACATGCAAATTTAAAACAGTTATGTGACTTGATTTTTGGTGTACAATGTTATATTGCAGAAATTGCATGGCGCTCAAGCGATAATAGCAATAATAATGCATTAACCTTTTCGGAAGATTACAATACCATTTTGGTATATGCAAAGAGACCTGATTGGAAGCCTAATTTCTTAAATGATCCTTCAAAGAGAGCTCATTTTAAAAATCCAGATAATGACCCTCGTGGTCCGTGGTTTGATGGAAATCCTGTTAATAATCCTGGACTAAGACCTAATCTGCAGTTTGATATCACAACACCAAGCGGAAAAATCATCAAACATCCTGCAAATGGCTGGAGATGGTCCAGAGAGACCATAAATGAAAAGCTAAAAACTGGGGAATTACGTTTTTCTGAAGATGAAACTCGCTTGATTCGACGCACATATCTTGCAGATATGGAAGGACTTCCACCTTCAACATTGTTTAATGAACTGGAAACTACAGGACATACACGAGGTGCAAAATATGAACTAAAAAAGTTATTTCCTGATGCTCCTGTAACAGACCTCTTTAGTACACCTAAACCTTCCTTGCTGATAAAATATTTGTTGCAAATTGGTAGCAAAACTGATTCGCTGGTAATGGATTTCTTTTCGGGGTCAGGAACAACAGGTGATGCAGTAATGCAATTAAATGCAGAAGATAATGGAAATAGGAAATTCATTCTTGTACAAGTTTCAGAAATATGTGAGGGGAATAAAACTTTTGCAACTATTTGTGATATGGGTAAAGAGCGTATTCGCCGTGCAGGTGCAAAAATCAAGGAAGAGGCCGGACTTACTGCACAGAACCTCGATGTTGGCTTCCGTGTTCTCAAATGCGACACCTCCAACATGAAGGATATCTACTACAGCCCTTCCGATTTTGACAGGAACCTGCTGGATCTGATGGCAGATAACATCAAGGAGGACAGAACCCCGGAGGATCTGCTGTTCCAGGTGATGCTGGATCTGGGCGTTACTCTTTCCAGCAAAATCGAAGAAACCACCATTGCCGGCAAAAAGGTCTTTGATGTAGCGGACGGCTTCTTGATTGCCTGCTTTGACAAAGACGTCAATGATGAGACCATCAAGGCAATCGCACAGAAGCAGCCGTACTACTTTGTGATGCGTGACAGCTCGCTGGCAAACGATAGTGTTGCTACCAACTTTGAGCAGATTTTTGCAACCTACAGTCCTGACACAGTAAGGAAGGTGCTTTGATATGGCTGAGAAAAAAGAACTACCGATTCGCAGCTCGGCAGCAGAATATCTGACTTTCGTGGCTTCCACCGGGGAGAGCGATGCCAGCTTTGAAATGCGGTATGAGGACGAAAATATCTGGCTGACCCAGAAAATGATGGCAGCGCTGTATGATGTAACCAAGCAGACAATTTCCCAGCATATCAATCGAATCTATGCAGACGGCGAGCTGACACCAGAGGCAACTGTCAAGAAATACTTGACAGTTCAAACCGAGGGAAATCGACAGGTCAGCCGAAGCCAGGACCACTACAATCTTCAAATGATCATTGCCGTAGGCTTTAAAGTGAACAATCAGCGGGCGGTGCAGTTCCGCAAGTGGGCAGGACAAATCGTGAAAGACCATACCATTCAGGGCTGGACAATGGACTTGGAACGGCTGAAAAAAGGTCATATGTTCACAGATGAATATTTTGACCGCCAGTTGCAGCAGATTCGGGAAATCCGTCTGTCGGAACGGAAGTTCTATCAGAAGGTAACGGATCTATATGCAACAGCCTTTGATTATGACAAAAATGCAAAAACCACCCGTCTGTTCTTCCAGACGGTTCAGAACAAAATGCACTTTGCCGTTCATCGCCATACGGCGGCAGAACTGATTGTGGAGCGTGCAGCCGCAAATAAGGAACACATGGGATTGACTACCTGGGAGAACGCTCCGGATGGAAAAATTCTGAAAGCCGATGTGACGATTGCAAAAAACTATCTGAGCAAAGAAGAAATGAATTATTTGGAACGGATTGTATCGTTGTATCTGGATTATGCAGAGCTGCAAGCCGAGCGGAAAATCCCTATGAGTATGGAGGATTGGGCAAAGCGCCTGGACGGTTTCCTGGAGTTTAATGGAAATGAACTGCTCACAGGCCCAGGAAAAATTAGTGCAGAGCAGGCCAAACTCCATGCGGAAACGGAATACGAAAAGTACCGTATTATTCAGGATCGCCTGTATGAGAGCGACTTTGACCGTTTTCTTATGTTGGAACAGGAGGTGCGCCCGGAAGATGAAATTTAACTTTAAGATACAGCAATACCAAACCGATGCCGTCGATGCGGTTGTAAAGGTGTTCCAAGGACAGGGATACCATGACAAAATCAGCTATATCCGAGATGTTGGTAAAAAGCAGGAAAATCAGCAGATGCGATTGAATGTGGATACGGAAGATGCACAGCATTTTAACCTCTACGATATGGACGATGACACCGGCTACAAGAACGAAATAATTGAACTGTCTGATGAGCAACTTTTAATCAACATTCAAAAGCTTCAAAGCCAAAACAATATTAAGCAGTCCAAAGCACTGGTAAAGGATTTAGGTAGATGTAGCCTTGATATCGAAATGGAGACCGGAACCGGTAAGACCTATGTGTATATCAAGACTATGTTCGAGCTGAACAAAAAATATGGTTGGAGCAAATTCATCGTTGTTGTGCCTTCTATTGCCATTCGTGAGGGTGTCAAAAAGACTTTTGAAATTACCGCTGATCACTTTATGGAGCATTACGGCAAAAAGGCTCGCTTCTTCGTCTACAACAGTTCCAACCTGAATCAGTTGGATAATTTTTCTTCCAGCTCCGGCATCAATGTAATGATTATCAATACGCAGGCGTTTGCTTCTTCCCTGAAAGAAGATGGCAGAAGCAAAGAAGCTCGTATTATTTACTCTAAGCGTGATGAATTTGGCTCTCGCCGTCCGATTGATGTTATCAAGGCAAACAGACCGATCATTATTCTGGATGAACCGCAGAAAATGGGTGGAGCTGTTACCCAGAAAGCACTTAAGAATTTTAACCCACTGTTTACCTTGAACTATTCCGCAACCCACGCCGTGCAGCATAATACCGTTTATGTGCTGGACGCACTGGATGCGTTTAATAAGCGTTTGGTCAAGAAGATTGAGGTTAAGGGATTTGAGGTGAAGAACTTCCGAGGAACAGACAGCTATATGTTCCTTGAGCAGATTGTTCTTTCTTCTAAGAAACCTCCGATGGCTCGTATCGAACTGGAAATCGGTTATAACAAGTCTATTAACCGTGAGACCCGTGTGCTTGGCGTTGGCGATGATCTTTACTATGTATCTCAGGAAATGGAGCAGTACAAAGGATACACAATCTCAGATATAGACCCGTTCCGTGGAACTGTTACCTTTACCAATGGCGAGGTCATTCAAACCGGTGAGGTTTCCGGTGATGTATCCGAGTCGGATATGCGAAGAATCCAGATTCGTGAAACCATTCTTTCGCATTTTGAGAAGGAAGAAAAGCTGTTCAATATGGGAATTAAGTCTCTTTCCCTATTCTTTATTGATGAAGTTGCCAAGTATCGTCAATATGATGCGGATGGTAACGAGGTTCTTGGAGAATATGGACAGATGTTTGAGCAGGAATATCTGAATGTGCTGAACGAGTACATTACGGTATTTGATACACCTTATCAGAAATATCTGAAATCAACTTGCAGTGATGTTTCTGCCGTACACAAAGGTTATTTCAGTATTGATAAAAAGACCGGTCACAGTATTGACAGTCAGCTGAAGCGTGGCAGTGAATTTTCGGATGATATTTCTGCCTATGATTTGATTTTGAAAAATAAGGAGCGTTTGCTTTCTTTTGAAGAGCCGACTCGCTTTATTTTCTCTCACTCCGCACTGCGTGAAGGTTGGGATAACCCAAATGTTTTCCAGATCTGTACGCTGAAACATTCTGACAGCCAGACAGCAAAGCGTCAGGAAGTTGGGCGTGGTCTGCGTCTTTGTGTAAACCAACATGGTAACCGTATGGACGCCGAAAGCTGTGGTGACAGTGTTCACGATATCAATATGCTGACGGTTATTGCCAGTGAAAGCTATAAAGGCTTTGTTGCCAATCTCCAGAGTGATATTAAGACAGTTCTTTATGATAGACCTACTACAGCAAGCAGTGAATACTTTAATGGTAAATATGTCAAGGTGGATGGAACACCGATACTTATAGATAAAAATGCAGCAGATACCATTGAGTTCTATCTGATCAGCAATGGTTATGTCGATATGAAGCGTAAGGTTACAGACAAGTACCGCACCGATGTGAAGATGGGCACAGTTGCTCCATTACCGGAAGAAATTCAGCCAATGGCAGAAGGTATTCATACTTTGATTCAATCTGTTTACGATGACAGTGTTCTTAAGGATATGTTTACCGATGGTCACGAAACAAAGGTGAAAGACAATCCGCTGAATGATAACTTTGCGAAAGCTGAATTTCAGGCATTGTGGAAGCAAATCAACCACAAATACGCTTATACTGTCGAGTTTGACAGCGATGAGCTGATTCGTAAGTCCATTGACCACATCAATGAAAAATTATTTGTTTCTGAATTGCAATACACCACAACAATTGGTCGTCAAAAGGCAGAAATGAATGAACATGAAGTTGGTCGTGGTGCATCGTTTACTGGTGAAAAGACAAGGACTCAGACTTTGAAACATGCACAGACCAGTCAAATTAAGTATGATCTTATTGGTAAGATTGCAGAGGGTACTGTCCTGACCCGTAAAACAGTAGCTGCTATTTTGAAAGGCTTACGAGCAGATAAACTCTATATGTTTAAGAACAATCCGGAAGAGTTTATATCCAAGGTAATTAAGCTTATTAAAGAACAGAAAGCCACAATGATCGTGGAACATATTTCTTATGACCAGATCGAAGGCGAGTATGACAGTACTATTTTTACAGCTGAAAAGAGTGCACAGACCTTTGATAAGGCGTTCCGAGCAACCAAGGCAATTCAGGACTATGTGTTTACAGATGGTTCTGCTGAAAAGAGCATAGAACGTCGTTTTGTAGAAGATTTGGATGCTGCACAAGAGGTTTGTGTCTACGCAAAACTTCCGAAAGGATTTCATATTCCTACTCCGGTAGGTAACTATTCTCCTGACTGGGCGATTGCTTTCTATGAAGGTATGGTAAAACACATTTTCTTCGTTGCTGAGACAAAGGGTACTATGGATAGCTTAAATCTCAGACCGATTGAGCAGGCAAAAATTTCATGTGCTAAAAAGCTGTTCAATGAAATGTCTACAAGCAAAGTGAAATATCATGATGTAGACAGCTACCAGAATCTGCTGAATGTGATGAAGTCATTGTAGATTTATTGGTAGATACCATTTATAGCTGTTTGCGAAAAAAAAGTTATCATTTGCTTGAGGAAGAACGGAAAGTATATTAGATTAGGCGACCAATAGTGTGATTGGTCGCCTAATTTTATCACGCTATGAAGTTGTTTACTCAGCAAAAATCAGCTCTTTAAGGACGATTTCCTCTGCACGGTTGCGGATATTGTTCATAGCTCTGACCCATGCCATCTGATCCGGTGCTTTCAGATGTTCGCTAATGCCCCCTGTCTCTGCCAGATGCGTTACAAGCAGGTCGAATTTATTTCGAGCCTGAGTGTCAATGTTTGCAAGATAGCTATACAGCTTTCCGATGAGAATAAGGTCATTGTAGAACATAGGATGATATTCTTTCAGATATTGCTGATGCTTTCTGCCCCAGATACCGATGGTGTGGACTTCTTCTTCCGGAATGACCAAACACGGCAGATAATAATCTCCGTGCAGTTCATACCAAATACCGTTGTTGTTATCGTAGATGTATTTTTCCATAGTGTTAACCTCCATGTATTACTTGAAATAAATAGTATCGAGTAGCTTGCGAGTGTATCCATTTGTAGCCAATGGCTACAAAATGGCTACAGAATTCGTAAAGACGCTACGGATAGCGTGAAATATGTGGAATGTGTGGACTAAAAGCGTACTTTTAGTGCATAAAATCACGAGAAATTAAGGTCTGGCGCTCGAGTGGGAATAATTTCAGAGGTCCGAAAACTCCCGGAATGACTGGGTTTTCTAAGGTTTGATGCCCTCCGTGACAACAAAATAGCGACATCTTGTCATAATTCATAAAAATAGAGCGAACTGATTAAATCAAAATCAGTTCGCTCTATTTTTATTTTATTTCAAAACACGGTGTCCATTATACAACCACTGTATTTCCTAAGGAAGAAATTTGCGACAGCTCTCCATCTGTAATCAGATAGGCTTCCCCACATATTTTTTCAATGCCATTATCCAAATAAAGGTAACTTCCGTCTACCAGGGCATAAAACGCTTTCCCCCGACTATCTGGATATGCAATATCTTCCATTACGCGCAGTCCATCAAGCATATCATGTTTTATCATTTGGTAGTGAGGGAGAATCATCTTTTTCGTCAGAGCAAGACCAGGAAGATATTTCTGGTATGCAGTATCTATTGCCTCACCTACTAATTCCGGGTGGGCATAGACCACCTCAGCACAATTCATCGAGCCTGCGCTGATTCCAATGAGTACCCCGCCAAAGGATTGCAAGAGGTTTTTTAAACCAACTTGTGCGAAAAAACGATTTTGCGTCGGAACATGACCTCCTGCCAAGATTATCAATTCAGCACCGCTTACCAAATCAGCTGCATCCTCTTGATTTTTGCTGTCCAGAATCGTAAATTGGCTAAAATCAAAGCCGGCGGAGAGGAACGCTGCTTGAATTGATTTTGCAAATCGCTCTGTCTTTTCATGGTGTACAGGGTCAGAGCAGACAAATACCGCTTTACATGGATTCGGCACACAATGTTTTAGGGCATCAAGGAACCCGTTTGCCGGATTGATCTTCTCAGTATTTGGAATCAAAAGACTACTTGTTAAGAAGTATTTCATTTGCTGTACCTCCTATCTTGTTCCCTCACAGAGAAATCCCCCAGATACAGAATAAACCTCATATAAACATACTGCCGTGATAAAACTGCAAATCCTGCATCATACGTTCAAATCCCTTCGCTTTATTTATCCCAAGAATATCATCTTTACTCCCATCTGTCAAAGAAGCCGGGCAAAAACTTTCTCGATTCATAAAATTTTTTCAAAAAACAGTTGTATATTTCCTTCCGTTCGGTTATGATATAAATACTAATTTAGATTTTTATCCTTTATATACTCAGGAAGGGGAATGGAAAGCTATGGCGCGAAAAGCCTATTCCGAACAGGAACGGGAGCAGGTGCGGATCGCTCTGCTGACCACTATGCTCCAGTGCATCGTGGACCGTGGGCTGATCCACAGCAGCATTGATGTCCTGTGCAAACAGGTAGGCATCTCCAAGACCTTTTTCTACACCTTTTTTCCTTCTAAAGAAGAGCTTGTATTGGAGGCTCTGCGCTACCAGCAGCCCAAACTGCTGCAATATGCCCGCCGGCTGATGGAGGATTCTACACTCAACTGGCAGGAGAGTGTCCGCACCTTTTTGGAGACCTGCATATATGGTGAGAAAAAAGGCATTGCCGTACTTTCCATCGAAGAGGAACAGGAGATTTACCGCTGCCTTTCTCAAGAAAATTTCCAAACCTTCCGTAACGACCAGACCAAACTATTCCGCGATTTGCTGGAGATTTTCGGTCTTTCTGCCGACCACATCGACCCACGACTATTTGGCAACCTGTCGCTGTCGATGATGATGGTCTACAAAGCAATCCCAAACACCATGCCCTTCCTGTTTCCAGAGCTGGCAGAGGACATGGTAGAATTTCAAATCAACGCCCTGCTGGATGCAATGCAGCGGGCAAAAGAAAGCGGAAACAGAGTGAAAGAAGATGTGCAGAAATAATCAACACACCCTGATAGGGGTACAATCCGACCCAATCGTACCGTTCCAGAAAAAAGCCGATTGCTTAAAATCGGCTGCTGGTTCTGTGCGGCTTTTTTGCCCTGCGTCAGCCTGTCCTTATGACAGTGCGGCGCAGGGTTTTTTTATTATCTGAAATTCGTATCCATGCAGCACCAGCAGACTTAATGGATTCAACCTCAAAAATCATTCAAAAAGGAGAAAAGAATATGCCTACAACCGAATGGATGACAAAATACAAAGCGCTCAAGGACAAACTGAGCTGCAAAATTGACCTGGAATCCTATTTTACCGAAAAGGTCATCGGCAAGATGGCAGTGGATGTGCTGGACATCGGCGCTGTCCACTTTCCTACCGGAACGCTCTTTGCCTGTGACCCTCTGGTCGAGCTGGAGGATGCCCGACCGTTTATTCAGACCATCCCTGCCGGAAGTTACCCGGTGAAAATCTGCGTAGTCCCCAGTAAAACCTACGGCGACCGCTACGCCTGTGTCAAGGTGGAGGTCCGAGCAGGAAAGCCCGTCCGCTATGAGCTGGGCATGACCGGCAGCGAAAACCTGGATGCGGATTGGGAAGATGGTGACTATTTCGGCTTTGGTGTCGATGCCGGTATGGGCTGTGTTGCAGACATCCAGACTCAGGCAGTCTTCCAAGCATACTGGAACAAGCGGTTGGAGGAGGACGAGGACATCGACCCGTACAACGACCTCTTCTGCGACCTGCTGGAGGAAAACGCCAAAGCCCATCCCCAATATCAAGGGGACTGCGGCGACTGGCTCAACTGGACCGTGCCGGACACCGACTGCAACCTGCCGATTTTCGCCTCCGGTTGGGGGGATGGTTCCTATCCGGTCTACTTCGGCTACGATGAAAAGGATGAGGTCTGCGGGGTGTATCTCCAATTTATTGATATTGCAGAAAGCTATGATGCATAACAAAAAGGAAGTGACTGCCATGAAAACCTTTGATGCCAATTACAGGCTATTGGAGGAGATGTACCAAGATGAATACTATCCCGATTTTCTGGTGGACAAGGTAAAGACCGAGCTGCAAAAGGTCATCGCCCTGTTGGAAGAAGGAGAAACCGACACCAAATCTGTACAGGAAAAGCTGGACGAAAGCGTTTGTGCCATCAATGCTCTGCAAGAAGAATTTGAAGAGCATGACAGCGAAATTGAAACCGTAGCCCGCGACTGCATTGGCGAAACGGTAACATATATTCTGGATTGGTTCGATATTCCCATCGACACAGAGGAAGCGATTCGGGAAAGGGATTGGTAAAGCAATCGCAGCCGCAAAAACATAATCAACTTCGCAACAGCAATCATTTTTCCCCGATGATTTGGGCGAAAAATTCAAGTACTGTTTTAAATTCAATTTTCAGGAGGACGGAATCATGGGATTATTCAGCAAATTATTGAAGGGACCACAACCGGATATGGAAAAGAGCGCAGCCAATGAGAAAAAGGTGCGCGCCCTGTTTGACCAGGTGGTGGAGAATGGTGAGAAATATCGCCTGATTGTGGGCTATACCGAGGACGTCAAACGATTCAATTACGGCTTTGTCCACGGAAGCAAAACTCAAATCGGCAATTTGATTGTGGGATGGAACGAGGATACCAAAACCATCGTGGCAGTACCGACCGTTCCCGACCTCTCCGGCTGTGGTGACCCAACCTATTACCGTCGGGAGGAAATCCTCAAAGCCTACCGAAACAAATACCCCACCGACGCCTTCATCATCTACCCCGACCGAAACGGCTATATCGGCATCAATGCCTATGAATGGCTGGACGATGAAAAGCTGTACGTCTATCTCTATCAGAAAGAGGAGTTGGAGGCATTCACCGCCTTTTTCCAAAATAGCTTTTCCACCAAATAGGAAGAGAGAAGTGAGGCAGCGTGTTAAAAGAAATTGGAATCTGGTTTCTTGTCCTGTCTGTCCTCTTTATCTTTGGGCAACTGTGGTTTCATCTGGTGGAAGGACTTCTGTCCAAAATCAAATCTCTGCTGCATCGAAACAAACCACCCCAACGGTGGCACTTCCGAAAAGTAACCGATGATAACAAACAACCATCATCCGTCCGCTATGACAAAAGCAAAATGTGATGGACAGAAAATGAAAGGAGGCGCTGATATGGAAGTATTAAAACAGTGCCAGAAATGGTTTGAACAGAATGAAATTCAAAAGGTGATCGATGCGCTGGAAGCTATCCCCTCCGAGGAGCGCACCCCAGAACTGGACTGCGAGCTGGCAAAAGCCTACATCACCATCGCAGAGGTAGGAGAACGGGAGCCTTTTGAAAAAGCGCTGCAACTTCTGGCTCTTCATGAGGAGGAACTGGGCGAAGACCATTGCTGGAATTATCGAATCGCTTCTGCTTACTATTACTTGGATGAAGAAGGACCTACCCTGCATTACTTTGAACAGGCACTCAATGCCCGTCCCGGCGACGAGGACACCCAGGGATATATCGACGACTGCCGCCGCCGTTTGACCCTGCCCCGCTTTGAAACAAACTTCCGCGAAAGGACCCGGCAGGCATGGACTGCTTTTGACGAAATCGAGGCAGAACTGCGGGCTATCATGGATGCCGACAAATTGCGGGAGCGCGGTGAAGAGCTGATGGAAAAACTCAGTCAGGCGCTGGAGCCTGCCTTCTCTTCTCCTGCTTTTGAAATTGGCTTCAACGGCAAAAAATATGAGCTGATTCTTAGCGCCGAGGGCAACCGCTCTGCTCTGTTCCCGCTGGTTTATTTCCAGAAGCACGCGCCCAAAGAGGTGCTGGCACACTGGAACATTCTGGTGGGACGGCAAAGCCAGGGGGATTTTTCTCTGCGCACCGGAGGGATGGAAGTAAAACCGGAGGATGTGCAGGTGTGGGTGGAGCAGCAGGAGGATGGGCGACTGTCCCTCAGCCTTTACTGTGAAAAGCTGCTTTCCTTGCAGCAGGAGGAAAACGAACGCACCTGGTGGATGCTTTCTACCCTCACCGACCAGGTGCTGGGGGAAATCAACTCCATCGCCCACGTTGGAACCTTTGATTTCATCGATGCTCCTCAAGCCGGACCTTTCGTTTCTCTGGCAAAGCTGCCACAGATGCTCGCCGATTTGGGACTGACCGACTATCGGGACGGCAGCGAGTATCTGGAAAACAGTTATCTTTCCTATGAGCTGGAACCGGTGGAGGACCCGGATGCCGATTGGCGGCTGGACACCTATGTCGGCTCCACCCGTCTGCCGGTACTCATCAACGACTACCTGAGCGCCCACAGCGATGTGATGGATGCGTACCACAAAGATGGCATTGTCGCCGGTTTCCTCTGCTATCCGGTGGAGGGATTTGAAGGCGAAAATCAAGCAGAACAGATTCTGCGATTCCGGGACAGCCTGCAAGCGGCAATTCTGGAACACGCCGGTGCAGATGCCGTTACCTTCCTGGGCGGCGCCACCGGATTGTACTATGGGTATCTGGATTTTATTGCCTGGGATTTGCCCGCCGTACTGGATGCAGCCAAAGATTTCTTGACCGACTCCGAGGTAAATCAAGGTGTGTTCCATGTCTTCCGTCGGGATGTAGGCGCTGTCCGCCTGTGGGAGAGGGAAGCTGAGCCGGAGGTGGACCCGCAAACCGGTTCCCTGCTCTCCGCACAGGATATTGAAACGCTGGAATCTTTTACCGACGATGTGTCGGGCTACTATGGAAGGATGCTCCACTGGCTGGAGAACTTCATCGAGCAGGGCGTGCAGGCAGGAAAATTCACCCAACGTCAGGCAAAGCAGGACCTGCAAATTGCCTTGTGGTATGCCTTTGCCTGCAACAATCTCGACGAGTACCGCTACTACTATAAAGCGGCAGACTGGATGAAAGATTCGGAACAAAATGCTGCGGGCTGCGCCATGTGGTACTACCGCTACTCGGCAGCGCTCATGTACTGTAGTCGTTTGGAAGAAGCGCTGGACTATGCAGAAAAGGGCATCCGGGAGGAACCAGACTATCCGTGGATTTGGCTGCAAGCCGGCAAGCTGCGCAGTCACTTCGGAGATAAATCCGGTGCATTGGATGCCGTTGCCCATGGTCTTGCACTGGTACCCGGCGATTATGAGTTCCTGACCTTGCAAAAAGAAATTGAAAACGGCGCGCCGCTGGAGCAGATGGAATACCACTGGATCAAGCCCGATGCCGACCAGACGCTTCAGCAGGGATTGGATGCGGACGCCGACAATAAACAGCGAGCCATCTCCTGTATAACGGTCCATGCGGATGGACTGCAACGCTTCTGGAGCATCTTTGGTCCAAAGCCGGAGCAGTACACCCCTAACGCACCCTATACCCGCTTCCCCTATCCGGTAAACGGGCGGACGGTCGATTTGGTTTTCCAGATGAACGAAGCAGGAATGTCCAAACTGGATGCCGACTGGCTGGAGCAGCTAAAAGGCTGGATGCAGAGCGGACAGTGGTTGGAGCGGGAACATCCCGACGGCAGAGCAGCCCGCCTGGATACAGTGCTGGTGGGTCTTGACTACCACATCGGTCTGCTCTACAAGTTGACAGCGGAGGAGGTCTACTTCCAAATCTTCCTCAACCCAGACGGAACCGAGCAGGAAGAGCTTTTCTGGTCCTCGGAAGAGAGCGGTGAACCGGAGCTTTATACAGAGGAGGAGATGTCTGCGGTCGAACAACACATTCAAAAAACCTTTGGCACGTTCGAGCGTGTCTTTCACGAGTTGGTTTCTCCCGACATCCATGTGGACATCTGCATGGTCCCACCCGTTGAGGGACGGGACTACTACACGCTGGTGACGATGGGCATGGGCGCCCACCGGATGAATGTGCCCAAGGAACTGGCAGAATACAAGCTGGAACGGGCAGAACTTGCCATCGCCCTGCCGCCGGACTGGAAGCTGGATCAAGAATCCATGGAGGCGGAACGCTGGTACTGGCCGATTCGACTCCTGAAGGTGCTGGCACGCCTGCCGATTGCCAACGATACATGGTTGGGATGGGGACACACCATGGACAACCAGTCCCCCTTTGCGGAGAATACCGAACTTTGCGCCAGCCTCTTGACCGCTCCCCAGGGCATCGAGGAAGATGATGGGGTCTGCATCCTGCCAAACGGCGAGGAGGTCAACTTCTACCAAGTCATCCCGTTGTACCGGGAGGAGCTGGACTATAAACTGGAGCATGGCGCAGATGCCCTGCTGGAAAAGATGGCAAACATCAGCTTTGTCGCAAACCCCATCCGACAGAAGGCTAACACGGAAGACACCCTTACCTATGAGGATTTTGACGGTGAGATGGACGATGCCTGCTATCATATCGAAAGCATTGAGGAGAAGAAATTGCCTGTTGACCCCATCACTGCCTATAACCACATGGCAATTTATCTGCGCTGGTGCATGGAGCATGACCTGATGAGTGAGGAATTCATAGAAGAATACGGTGAGGTAGTCCAACAAGTCAAAGCAGACCCTGCCGGTGTGGATCTAAGGGAGTTCATCCGGGATGAACTGGATAGCTGCTTGTTCGCTGTGCTGTTCAATCACCAAGGTCACGCATTTGCTTCCTACTACTATGGGGAATCGGACGACCCTTACTATCCTGCCGATATTGACAACTATGCTTTGGAATATTTCGGCTCAGAGCAATATCACTCCGACGAATTCCAGGATGAAGCCTACCTCTTCGTCCCTTTTGATGAGGACTATTATCAAGCTATGGCAAAGGTTATCGCAAAACGATTTGACAACTGGCAAGAGCAGGCATAATCAGGAGAATCGAAACATCCTGCTCCCATCCTCTGAGACAAATCCCATAAGTCAACCTGTTTAAAACTGATAACAGAAGCGAGCGGGAACCTGTTGGAGTATATCAGACGTTCCGTGTGTATGCAGGCTTGTGAGAAAAAGATGCGCTCTTAAAGCAAAAAGGCATTACCGATTTTTGCAGTCGGTAATGCCTTTTTAGTATGGAAATTACTTTCTTTATAAACCGCAGGAAATACAGAACTATTTTGCGCACCTATCTCATCTTTTCCTCATTTCTGCTCCTGTATATACTCCACCGCCGCCTCTTTTACCTCGTCGCGTCTCTCTTTGATTCCTTCGATTGTTTTCTTCACCTCAATGTCAGGAGAAACACCAATCCTCTGAGTCTGACCCCCGTCGGGTGTATAAATACCACACGCAGTATACATTACCTTATTCCCTCCAGGGATTGGCAGTATCAGACAATAGCCGTCCGCTCCAACGGTATTTTCACCCATCAGTGTTACCTTTTCTCCATTTTGAACCAGCATCGCAGCATACTCTGAAGCACTCTGGCTATGTTCATCAATCAAAACAACAACTTCTTTATCGTAACGATAAGCTGACCTGGGTTTTGTATTAAAATTAAAAACCGGCTCCTTAATAAATGTGCCTGGCACCGCTTCAGAAATCGACGCAGTGAGTAAACCAACCTCAGCTTCTTCAAAAAGATACGGAGGCAGATGCTGCCAACTATTAGCAGGATATTGCCGATAGTCCACAATCAACCCATCAGTGTCTTTTAAAGCATTCATCGCTTCCACCCATTTTACTTCGTTGCCATGAACAGCACCTGACTGAAGATTCATAAAAGCAGGATTGATTACCCCGATATTCCCCTCAATGATTTCGTATGGTTTTGGTTCTCCATCCTCGTTATTAACGCCGTATCTTGACCAAAGAAATTCCATATTTTCATCTAAATTGAGAGTAAATGTCATCTCTTTTTTATCTCGTATAACCGTAACTTCTGGTGTTTTACTATGAGAAGAAAACAACCATAATTGAAGAACATTTTCTATTTTTTCATCTGTTGGAACACCGAGATATTTTTTACAATGCTCTATCCTATCCTTAATATCAACACCATCTATTTTTCGTACAATGTCTCCAGTCTGAAACAGGGAGGATTCGTCAAAGGTTTGAACAATCACGATCTCTCCTTCAGCAAAAACAAATTCCACCTCGTCAATGAGATATTCGCCAAATTCTTTCTTTAAAAAATCTCCATTCCAAAAAGAAACATGAGCGTCCTGTAATTTTGCCATCAATGCTGCTATTGTGAGGTCATAACTTTGCTGATCACTTTCTGCCAACATCTGTGGAATAAATTCTGGCAACAAATCTTCCCAATCCTCGTCCAAAATATCAAGATACGGACAATAATACTCAAGTGCATTCCAAACACGGAATAATCCAAGTAAACGATAATTTTCATCGCTGTAATCCATATCCTCATACAACTTTTCATTGTAAAACATTGCAGGTTCAAAAAGACCTGTATAATACCCTCTGCTAAAATCGATGGGGGCTCTAAATCGATTGATATCAGGAAGTGGCTTTGTCAAAGGTTCCATATTTGCTGAAAGTTCTTCACCAAGATATTTTTTATCGAATATCCAGCTTGTATCTGCAATTACTACTTTATCTTCTTCCTTTGCTGATGACCATTGAGCAGCCGGAGTATCTGTTTCATATTCGATTTCACCTAAAGATAACAGCCATTCATTGAGAATTTGATTGGTTGCCTCACTATTCTCTGCCTGCCGTACTTGAGGAATCAAAGCAATCAATTCTGTATCCCAGTCTTTTTCTCCCGTCAAGAAAACAGGATGGGTATACTTAACATATCCCCAGACTTTGCAGAGCTTTTCCAGATTCTGCACTTCCTGCGAATATTCTTTTTTCTCATTTCCTACTGGTGCACACGAAGTAAACAGCAGGCAAACACACAGCAGCACCGCCAGCAGCCTTGTCCATTTGCTCATCACGACATCTCCTTTGAAGTTTTATTTTTTGTTTTCTTCCCGTATGTAAGCGACCGCAGCCTCCAGCAGCTCGTCGCGTCCTTCCTTGATGCCCTTTAACAGCAACGCCATCGCCAGAAGGTTTGATTATCTGCGCATCCAAACCTCCTCCTTCTTTTACAAAATCTTCTTTCCGTTTAGATTCATCTTATCACATTTCCTGCAACAGTCAAGAGTCTTGTGAAAAAAAAAAACAAAGTCAGCTGATCCCGATTTCAGCTGACTTTGTTTTCATTTTTAATGCTCTTATTTTACCCACTGTTGCAGTTCTTCGTCGAATCATCCTAAAAGCATCTCAGTGCTCAATCCCTTCCCGCGCCAACAGCCCTTTGGTGTGGTAGTAATGCTTGACCTCCTGCATCTCGGTGACCAAATCCGCCAGTTGAAGCAATGCGGGCGGGCAGCCGCGTCCGGTATAAACCAGCTCCACCGGCTGTGGGCGCAGCTTTGCCAGTTGTTCAAGCTGGGTTTCCTGCAAAAGTCCCAGCTGCCACGCGACGTTGATCTCATCCAAAATAACCAGATCGTACTGCCCGCTTTGCAGGGCAGCCTGCGCCTTTTGCAGTCCGTCTGCCGCTGCATCCAGATCCTCCTGTGCCGGATGCTTTCCAATCAGACAGCCCTTGCCGGTCCCATACAGCTCCACAACAACACCCAGCCTGCGCAGCAGCGGCACCTCGTGGTACTCCTGGTCCTTGATAAACTGCCCGATGTACACCCGCATTCCTGCACCTGCCGCGCGCACTGCCAAACCGAGGGCAGCGGTCGTCTTGCCTTTGCCGTCGCCGGTGTAGATTTGAAACTGTCCTTCCAGTGTCATCCTTCTCCGCTCCTTTTTATAGTACAACAGGACAGCCTGCCGGTTGAGCAAACTGTCCTGTTTCTATTTTTATGACAGATGAATGATTCCTTTTTCCAGCATCGACTGTGCTGCCAGCATGATACCCACCTTGCCGGTCTGGTAGGTCAAGCCGCCCTGCATCCAGACTGCATACGGCTCGCGCAGCGGTGCGTCTGCCGACAGCTCGATGGATGCACCGTTGGTGAAGGCACCCGCTGCCATGATGACCTGGCTGTCATAGCCCGGCATATCCCACGGCTCGGGAGTTACATAGGAATCGACCGGTGCGCCCTTCTGCACGCCTTCACAGAAGGCAATCAGCGCCTCCGGTTTTTGCAGGCAGACCGCCTGAATGATGTCTGCACGGATTTCGTCGCTGGATGGGGTCACCTCATATCCCAGCAGTTCGTACAGAGAAGCGGCAAAGGTCGCGGTCTTAACGGCAGAAGCCACCACCGTCGGTGCAAAGAACAGTCCCATAAACAGCGAACGGGTGTTGCCCAGTGTGCAGCCGACCTCTTTGCCCACGCCGGGCGCACTCAGACGCTGGGCGCACATATCCACATACTTGGCTTTTCCTGCAATATAGCCGCCGGTTGGGGCGATGCCGCCGCCCGGATTTTTAATCAGAGAACCGATGATGAGGTCAGCACCGACCTGGGTCGGCTCCTTCTCCTGCACGAATTCTCCGTAGCAGTTGTCCACCATAATGATGGCTTCCGGGTTGACCGAACGCACCAGACCGACAATTCGCTCGATGTCCTCCACAAACAGCGATGGACGCAGCGAATAACCGCGGGAACGCTGGATGTAAGCGACCTTCGCACCCTTGACTGCCTGCGGGATGCCCTCATAGTTGACCTTGCCGTCCTCGAGCAGGTCCAACTGCTCATACTGCACACCGAAGTCCTTGAGCGAACCGCTGACCTCCTCCTTCTGACCCAGCCCGATGACGCCATGCAGAGTGTCATACGGCAGACCGGTCAGGCTGACCATCCGGTCGCCCGGGCGCAGAACGCCGAACAAGGCAACGGTCAGTGCGTGGGTGCCGGACATAAAGTTATAACGAATCAGCGCATCCTCGCAGCCTAAGATTTCTGCCAGAACCTGGTCGAGCACCTCTCTGCCGCGGTCTCCGTAACCGTAGCCGGTGGAGGCAGCAAAGTGGGACTCGCTGACATGGTTGTTGATAAAAGCCGACAGTACCTTTTCACTGTTGTACTGCGCAATGCTGTCGATTCGGCGAAAGCTTGCTGCGGCTTTTTCCTCTGCTTTTGCACACAGCTGGCGCAACGCCGGATCTATGTTAAAAAAACTCATTGGTTTCGATCTCCTTTTTTATCTCCTCTGTTTTTCTTATCTACAGCTGCCTGCTCTTCCACTCGGAAGTTGTGACAAAGCCCAGCTTCTGATAGAAGCTCTCCAGCTGTTGGTCCGCACAGTCGAGCAGCGGCGTTTTTCCCTGCCAAAAAGCCTCCAGGCACAGACGGGACACCAGCTGACCGCCCAAGCCCTGTCCGCGAAACTCCGGCAGGGTACACAGGTTGAGAATCAACCCGTAATCACAGCCCTCCGGCAGCAGGATTCCTCCCACTGCCGCTGCCCTGCCCTGTAGGCACAGCTTGAAGAACTGCCCGCCGCCGCGTTTTAAAAAGAGCAGCCGCGCCAGATAATCGTCCTTAGTATGCCGCTTGGCAAAGGAAGGGTCCGCCTGTGCCAGCAGGTCATACACCTCTCCCAGACCTTCGCAGGAGCAGACCGAGCTTTCACTGACATCGTCGGGCAATCTCTGGCAAATCATCCGCGGTCCTGAAGGATGGCTGACTGCCGGCAGCTGCCCAAAGCGCAGGTCATAGCCGTCGATCAGCTTTGCCAAGCCTGCCAGTTTCCCCGCAGGCTGCATCTGCAAAAAGTGGTGCAGCTCCTCCCAGCGCTCCTTCGAGCGAGGGGAACCGACTATCCGATAGGTCTGCCCGATGCGGCAAAGCAGATATTGCGCATTCTGCTTTTGTGTCTGCGACTGCCCTACCCACAGGTCACTGTACTGCCAATCGACCTGCGCGGTATCCGCACAGCGCGAAAGGTAGGCAGTCATCACTTCCGTCCCATCCCACGGCTCCTTTGCACAAAGGCGCTCGATGGTGGTTCGGTCCTCTTGGGTCGCCAGACGGATCATCCTTCTCCTCCTTTATCTTACAGCTGCGCGAGAGCGCCTACCAACTCCCGGAGCAAACGTGCGCAGGATTCCAAATCGCGTGGGTCAAACATCGACGATGGCGAATGGACATAACGGACCGGTGCTGCAACGGTGAGCACTCTGCATCCGTTGCCTGCCTTGGACATGGCAGCGGCATCGGTAGCCCCGACAATCTGGTTTTTAATCTGGTATGGGATTTCCTTTTCTTCACACAGTTTTTTAGCCAGAGCAAACAGTTCACGGTCCATAAAAGCACCTTTGTCCTGGAAGCTGAGCACCGCACCCTTGCCCAAAGCGCAGACCTGCTTGCTCGCAGATACGCCGGGAACATCCGCTGCACAGTTGGTATCGACTGCTACGGCGATGTCCGGCTGTACCGAGAAGGCAGCGGCGCCGGCAGCAGCACCGATCTCTTCTCTGGCAGAAAAGACGACGGTCACATCGTATTCCAGCGGCTGACAGAGCAGGTCCAGCAGCAGCAGGCAGCCGATGCGGTTGTCCAGTGCCTTTGCACAGATGCAGCTGCCCATCTCAATAAAGGTCGGACGGAAGGTTGCAAAGTCGCCCGGCTGAGCAAATTGCAGTGCGTCCTCGCGGTTTTTCGCGCCGATGTCGATGTACAGCTGGTCATAGCTGAGCACCGTTTCGCGGTCGGAAGCACTTTGCAGATGAATCGGTTTTGCTCCGACAACACCCAGTGCGCCGCTTTCCAGACGAACCGGTTTGCCGACTACCACGCGGGTGTCGATGCTGCCCATCGAGGAAAAGCGCAGCAGACCGCTCTCTTCGATGTAGGTGATGATGAAGCCAACTTCATCCATGTGTGCTGAAAACAGCAGTTTATTTTTGGGGATCTGTTTCCCCTTTTTCTCGCAAATCAGGTTGCCCAGTGCGTCGGTGCGCACCTTGCAATCCTCCGGCAGATGGTTTTTCAGCCAATCCGCCACCTTTTCTTCTCCGCCGGACACTCCGTCTATCTCACAAAGCTGTTTGAGCAGTTCAAGCTGTTTTGTCAATTCCATGCTGATTCCCTCCTTATTTCACGATGCGTTTTGCATAAGCTGCAATCAGCTGTGCGGTCTTGTCCACATCATCCACCGAGATGGTTTCGATTGGGGTGTGCATATAACGCAGCGGAATCGAAACGCAGCAGCTTTCCACACCGTCCTGTGCAACAACGATTGAATCGGCGTTGGTGCCGGTATGTCCTCCGCTCATAACCTCCAGCTGGTACGGGATCTTTTCCTCCTCAGCTGCTGCAATCAGCTCCTTGGACATTTTGCGGCTGAGGATGGCGCCCATTCCAATGGCAGGACCCTTGCCAACCGATGGAACGTGCTTGTCTGCAATCTCCGGTGTGGTGCCAAAGGTGACATCCACCACGATTGCCTGGGTCGGATGCAGGGCGAAGGCTGCGGTTCTGGCGCCCAGACCGCCGGTTTCTTCCTGCGCACTGAGCAGAACGGTCAAACCGATCGGCTCCAGATGATTTTCTTTCCAATCGTTTTTAATCATCTCCGCTGCCTTGATGATGGCAACGCAGCAGCAGCGGTCATCGAAGGCTTTGCTGGAAACCAGTCCGCCAGCCATCTCGGTGAAAGGACCGACAAAGCTAATCTTGCTGCCCAAATCAATCTTTTCCTTTGCCTGCTGACCGTCCATGCCGACGTCGATCCAGATTTCATCCACCGTCGGATTCTTCTTTTCTCCGCTCTGGATGTGAGGAGGTACGCTGCCCACCACGCCGGGCAGGTCGCCCTGTGCGGTGTGTACCACCACCTGTGATGCCATCAGCAGTCTGCGGTCTACGCCGCCTGCCTGTCCGACCCGCAAAAATCCGTTGTCCTCGATGTGGGTAACGGTCAGACCAATCTCGTCGATGTGTGCATCCAGCAGCAGGTGCGGACGTCCCTCCTGCGGCGGCATCACCTGGCAAACCAGACTCTTCTGGATGGTACGGCTGCATTCACCCAGATTTTCACATATTTCCTGGGCAACTGCCAGTGCGCGGTCCTCTCCGCCTGCGACACCGTCGACCTGTGTCAGCTGTCTGAGCATCTGTATTGTTTGCATAAAAGCACTTCCTTTCCTGTTTTGCACCGACCGCCGCGGCAGACGGCGCTTTTCCTCGTATCTTCTATTTTACCATACTTTTTCCTTTTTTTCACTCATTTTTGTAAATTGAGCAGAAATACAGCGCACCCCCTTCCTTCTCTGGATACAAAAAATCAGCACAGCCTTTTTCTAGGCTGTGCTGATGATTTTGTGAAGGACAAAAGATTTATCCTTCCCTGTTATCAGAAATCATAATGCCCTGATAGGGAGAAGTAGACGGCACGATGATTCCATCCGGCAGGGTGATGTCCTTGCCTTCCATGCTGAAGTAGATGTCCAGGGTGGAAGGGTCGCCCTGCTGCGGGTCTACAAAGTTATATTGCAAGGTGTGCTGAATCGAATCGAGAATCATTTGCAGCAGAGAGGTCGAATCATAAGCAAAAAATTCTTCCTTCTGTTCCTGTGGTGGTCCAACCACAATGGAGCAGGTGTCCGCAAAGGTGACGGTCATCCCGCCTTTTCCGCCGGTAGTCGGCTCTGCCAGATCGAGGTTCCAACCGGTCAGTTCGCTGATCTGCTCGATCAACCAGTCCGGTGTCAGCTTTCCGGTGTAATCGACCGGATAGCTTTCAAATTCGCCATCCATCCCGATGTACAGTGTGGCGGTCTTTTCCTCTTCCTGAGGTTGCTCCGCCTCTTCTTCCCCTTCATCCGGCTGCGGCTGTTCATCCTGGGTCTGCTGGTCGGATGCTGTCGGCTGGTCCGGTGTCGGTGCCGGGTTTTCTCTGCTTTGGCAGGCGGTCATGCTTAACAGCAGGCTCAGGCAGAGCAGCAATGCAATCCACTTATTTTTCATGGTGTTCCCTCCTGTAAATCAAAGGTTTTGATGAAAGCTGCTTGCGGCTTCTATCATACAGGTGCTTTTTTCTGTACTCTTTGTTGCAGCCTTTTCCTTATTGTACCACACTTTTTCAAAATCCGACAGAGGTCAGCAAAAAATTTACAAACAAAAAAGTTGCTTAACAAACTGTTGCTAAAGCAATCATTTTCGTGTATAATAAAACACAGAAAAATCAACTGTATACAGAGGAGGAACACATATGGGTGCAGAAGAACAAAGACAACAAAAATTTGACCGTATGACCAAGACCCCGATTCCCCGATTGATTGGCGAGCTGGCAGTCCCGACCATCATCAGTATGCTGGTCACATCCTTTTACAACATGGCGGACACCTTTTTTGTCGGCAAAATCAACACCAGCGCCACCGCCGCCGTTGGCATCGTTTTCCCGCTGATGGCAATGATTCAGGCGTTCGGCTTCTTCTGTGGACACGGCTCGGGCAACTACATCTCCCGCCAGTTGGGTGCGCACAACTTTGAGGATGCCTCCAAGATGTCCGCGACCGGCTTTGTTACCGCCTTCGTCCTCGGCTTGGGGATTTTGGTCGTCGGATTTCTTTTTACAGATCCGCTGCTGCGTATCATGGGTTCCACCGAAACCATCCTGCCTTACGCTCGTTCTTATATGCGCATCATTCTGATTGGCGCACCCTACATGACCGCTTCTTTGGTACTCAACAACCAGCTGCGTTTTCAGGGCAGCGCCTTCTACTCGATGATCGGCATCACCACAGGAGCGGTTCTCAATATCGTTCTGGACCCGCTGTTCATCTTTGTGCTGGACATGGGTGTTGCCGGTGCAGCGTTGGCAACCATCATCAGCCAGTTTGTCAGCTTTTGCCTGCTGATTGCGGGCACCTTCCGCGGCGGCAACCTAAGGCTGAACCTAAAGGATTTTTCTCCTTCACTCAAATATTATCAAAACATCGTCAAGGGCGGTGCGCCCTCCCTCTTCCGGCAGGGACTGGGCAGCTTTGCCACCGTCTGTCTGAACCTGATGGCAGGTCCCTATGGCGATGCCGCCATCGCTGCCATGTCCATCGTGACCCGCATCTCTCAGTTTGCCGCCTCGGTGGTCATCGGCTTTGGGCAGGGCTTTCAGCCGGTGTGCGGCTTTAACTACGGTGCTAAGCTGTTTAAGCGGGTACAGGAGGGCTTTTGGTTCTGCGTCAAATTCTGCACCTCGGTCCTGCTGGTGGCGGCAGTGTGCGGCTGGATTTTCTCGCCCAACCTCATCGGCATCTTCCTCAAAACCGACCCTCTGGTCATTGAATATGGCTCGCAGGCGCTGCGCCTGCAAGCGCTGACCTTCCCGCTGGTCGGATGGATTACCATTGCCAATATGATGCTGCAAACCATCGGCAAAACGGTCAAAGCCTCTCTGCTGGCGATGTCTCGACAGTTTCTGTTCTTTGTGCCCGTCATCCTGACTCTGCCCGGATTTTTAGGGATTTTGGGCGTTCAGCTCAGCCAGCCGATTGCCGACTTTTGCAGCTTTCTGCTGGCAGTTCCGCTGTCCATCAGCGTCCTGCGGGAGATGTCCCACGAGCAGGAACAGCTTGAGCAGCTGAAAATCACCCATGAAAATTAACCTCCATCTTGAAAAACACAAAAAGAGCATCCCTCTATAATAAGGGATGCTCTTTTTATCTTATTCTCCATAGGCGCAGAAGGTGTAGCCCTGTGCGCGCAGGTCGTCAATCACCTGTCCCAGGATCTGTGCATTGGTCTGCGAAACTGCGTGCAGCAGATAGATGGCGCCCGGGTGGCATTTGGACTCGATGGTTTCGATTGCCTGCTGCGGGTCGGGCTGTTCGTCCACCAACCAGTCGCGGTAAGCAAAGCTCCAAAATACGCTGCGATAGCCCAGCTGCTGTAACAGCGACAGGTCCGCCTCGGAAAATTCTCCCATCGGGAAACGGAACAAACTCATCTCATAGCCAAAATTCTCTTTGACATACTCATGCAGACCCATGACCTCCGCGCGGCAGTCCTCCATCGAGATGGTCGGCATCGAAAGGTGGTTGACACTGTGGTTGCCGACGATATGTCCTTCGTCAATCATCCGCTGTACCAGCTCCGGCTCCGCTTCTACATAAGGCTGGGTGACAAAAAAGACCGCAGGGGTCTGCTTCTCTTTAAGCACATCCAAAATATCGTCGGTATAACCATTTTCATACCCTTCATCGAAGGTCAGATAAATCTTCATCTGGTCCTCGGCGATAAAGTCGGCATCGTACTTCCCATACTTTTCCTGATAAGCGGTCGCACCGCTCGGGCGATTTTTCTCGTCGGTCGGACCACCCGGTCCCCATCCCAGTTTGGTGGTATCCAGCCCGCTGCTGACCGGCGTAATCGTCTGCTGGCTTTCCTCTTCTTTTTTCTCTTCCGTTTCCTTAGCCGGCTCTTCTTCCTCTGGCTTGTCCTCCGGTTTTTCTCCTGCCAGCTGGTCCTCTAGCGGATTCTTCTCTTCATTGCTTTGCTGCAAGGATTGCTCCTGCGGCGGCTCGAGCTGCTGCGGTTCCTCTTCTTTGTCGGAGGGCATCCCCTCTGAAAGCTCATCAATACTGTCGGGAACATCTCCCTGTTCAGGCACCCGCTGGGAACATCCGCCCAGTCCCAGTACAAGCCCTGCTGCTAAAACAAGAGGAAGGACCCTCTTTGTAAAAATCCTGTTCATCGACTCACCAAACCTTTCTTTTAAACCGGATTGCTCCTTGTGCGTAGCTTTGGATTATTGTTTCTTTTTTTGCCCATCATTATACATCGGTCGTTTTTCTCATTATAAAATACGGATCTCATAAAAAGCAAGCCTGCGGGCAAAATAATTCCAAAAGCTCCTGATTTTCTTCTGCAAAGATTTTCAAACGTACAACGAAAGGATGGTCCTATGTTCAAAACCAAACGTCAGATTCAATCTATCAAAGCCCGGGAAATTTTGGATTCCCGTGGAAATCCCACCGTGGAGGCGGTCGTCATCCTCAACGACGGAAGCCTCGGACGCGCCTGCGCTCCCTCCGGTGCTTCCACCGGCAAGCATGAGCGGGCAGAGCTGCGCGACCATGACCCTTCCCGCTATCTGGGCAAGGGTGTACAAAAGGCGGTCGACCAAATCTATCACCTGGCAGCTCCTGCGCTGATTGGATGCTCTGTTTCCCAGCAGCAGTCCATCGACCAGCGGCTGCTTTCATTGATTGACCCCGACAGCGAACAGGGTCTTGCCTCCAATGTGCTGCTGCCCTTGTCGCTTGCCTGCGCCAAAGCGGCGGCGTCCTCCTACCATCTGCCGCTCTACCGTTATCTGGGTGGCGCGATGTCCAACACCCTGCCCATGCCGATGATGAACCTGTTAAACGGCGGTGCCCATGCCTCCAACAACCTGGACATCCAGGAGTTTATGGTCATCCCGGTGGGCGCGCAGAATATTTCCCAGGCAATCGAGTGGTGCAGCCGGATCCACCACCGCTTAGGAGAACTGCTGTGCGAAAAAGGACTTAGCTGCGGCGTCGGGGACGAGGGCGGATTTGCTCCCAACCTGACCGGAGAAGAAGAAGCCTTTTTGCTGCTGACCGAAGCCGGTGAACGGGCAAACCTTTGTGCCGGAAAGGACTTTGTGCTGGCTTTGGATGCAGCTGCCTCCGAATGGTGTGCCCAAACGCAGGGATGCGAGCAGGAATATCTGCTGCCAAAATCCCAGCTGCACTATAACACCTCCCAGCTGATTTCCTACTGGGAAGGCTTGTGCGCTCAATATCCCATCCGTTCCCTGGAGGACCCGCTCGGAGAAAATGACTGGCAGGGCTTTGTGCAGCTGACCCATCGTCTGGGCAGCCGCATACAGCTGGTGGGAGACGACCTGTTTGTCACCGACCCGCAGCGAATCCGCGAAGGAATTGGAATGAAGGCTGCCAATGCGGTGCTCATCAAGCCTAACCAGATTGGCACCCTCAGCCAGACCATCGAAGCTGCCCGTCTTGCACAGCAAAATGGGTATCGGGTCATCCTGTCTCATCGCTCCGGCGAAACGGAGGACAGCAGCATCGCCGACCTTGCGGTTGCCATCGGAGCCGGACAGATCAAAGCCGGCGCTCCCTGCCGCGGCGAACGCACCGCCAAATATAACCAGCTGCTGCGCATCGAAGAGGAGCTGGGTGGCAGTGCCTGCTTTGGCAATCCTTTTTAAGCGCAAAAAAACAGATGCACCTTTGGGTGCATCTGTTTTTATCTGTATCAAAAACTATTTGATCAAAGAGCAGTTTGCAACAACGGTTGCGAATACGATGGAAACCATCGACAGCAGTTTGATAAGGATGTTGATTGCCGGACCGGAGGTATCCTTGAATGGGTCACCAACGGTATCGCCAACAACAGCAGCTTTGTGGTTGTCAGAGCCCTTGCCGCCCAGGTGATCTGCTTCGATGTATTTCTTCGCATTGTCCCAAGCACCGCCGGAGTTGGACATCATGATTGCCAGAACGAAACCGGAAACGGTTGCGCCTGCCAGCATACCGGTAACACCAACTACGCCCATGAGCAGACCAACGATAACAGGAACAACGATTGCCAGGATTGCAGGAAGAACCATCTCGTGCAGAGCGGACTTGGTGCAGAGGTCTACACAGCTTCTGTAATCCGGCTCAGCTTTGCCTTCCATCAGACCTGGGATGGATTTGAACTGTCTACGAACTTCAACAACGATGCTCTGTGCAGCACGTCCAACAGACTCCATGGTGAGAGCTGCGAATACGAATGGCAGCATAGCGCCGATGAGCAGACCAATCAGAACCGGTGGGTTCATAACAGACAGGTCGAAATTGTAATCAGGAGCGATCAGCTTAACCTGGTCGATGTAAGAAGCAACCAGAGCCAGAGCGGTCAGAGCAGCGGAACCGATTGCAAAACCTTTACCGGTTGCAGCGGTGGTGTTGCCCAGGGAGTCCAGAGCGTCGGTTCTCTTACGAACCTCTTCACCCAGACCTGCCATCTCAGCGATACCACCAGCGTTATCTGCAACAGGACCGTAAGCGTCGGTTGCCAGGGTGATACCCAGGGTGGACAGCATGCCTACTGCTGCCAGGGAGATGCCGTACAGACCCATGTTGAAGCTTTCTGCACCGCCGGAAACAAAGTAGCTGACCAGTACAGCAATACCAACGATAACAGCAGGGATTGCAGTAGATCTCATACCCAGACCCAGACCACCGATGATCAGGGTTGCAGAACCTGTCTGAGAGGTTTCTGCCAGTTTCTGGGTTGGTTTGTAGGAGTCGGAGGTGTAGTACTCGGTGAAGTAACCGATGAGTACACCTGCCAGCAGACCGGAAATGATTGCAAAGAACAGACCCATGCCCAGACCTGCAAATTTAACCAGAACAAATGCAGCGATTACAACCAGTGCGGAGCTGATGTAGGTACCTTTTCTCAGGGAGCCCAGCAGCTTCTTCTGGTCTGCGCCTTCTTCGGTCTTTACAAAGAAAGAACCGATGATGGAAGCGAAGATACCCAGAGCACACAGTGCCATTGGAATCATCATGCCCTTGAAGCCAAGACCTGCGGATACACCCAGAGCCATGGAGGACAGTCTTGCGCCGGAGTAGGACTCGTACAGGTCAGCGCCCATACCAGCAACGTCACCAACGTTGTCGCCTACGTTGTCAGCGATAACAGCAGGGTTTCTCGGGTCATCTTCCGGGATACCAGCTTCTACTTTACCAACCAGGTCAGCGCCTACGTCAGCAGCTTTGGTGAAGATACCGCCGCCTACACGAGCAAACAGAGCCATGGTGGAAGCACCCATACCGAAGGTAACCAGTGCAGAAGCGATTGCCTGTGCGTTGTCGCCGTAAACCATCTTCAGAATGTAGAACCAGATGGAGGTGTCCAGCAGACCCAGACCAACTACGGTGAAGCCCATAACGGAGCCTGCGGAGAATGCTACCTTCAGACCTTTGTTCAAGCTGTGGTGAGCAGCGTTTGCAGTTCTTGCGTTTGCTGCGGTAGCAATTTTCATGCCGAAGTAACCGGACAGAGCGGAGAACACACCGCCTGTTACGAATGCAATCGGCACGAATTTGTTGACCTGACCAAAGATAGCCAGGACGGTGAAGATAACTACCAGAACAACGAATACAACAGCTACGCTCTTGTACTGTCTTTTCAGGTAAGCGTCTGCACCGGTACGGATTTTCTGGGACAGGGACTTCATCAGGTCAGTGCCCTCGTCCTCTTTCATGACCTTCTTTGCCTGAAAAACAGCAAAGAGCAGAGCCAGGACTGCTCCAATCGGAGCGAGGATGGTTAAATCCATGTTTTTTCCATTCCCTTCTTTAGTTAACATAAAATGTAACATTTTATAACACCACTCGCGGGTGTTATCTCTGCCCTCTATGTTAATATTTAATTCATGAATTGTCAAAATTTTAAAAAACCACATTTTTGTGCATTTTAGCAAATCGTCAAAAATATCACAGCAATCTGCACAATAAGCTCTCTCTGTCTTTTTTTGCACTGCTGTACGGTTTTCCATTCAATCCATCTGCTTTTATCCCTCTGACGATTCCGTGCAGGTTTTATAAAAAATCCTATAATTAAGCCATTTTCTTTCCTGTTTTTTCGCCGGACTTTGAAAAATCTATCGTTGCGGTTTCCATGAAATGAAGCGATGGTTTTTAATCGCTTCATTTTATGCAGGATTTCCTTCTTCTTTCGGAAAAGTGCAGGATAACTGTCAAAAGCTGCCGGAGCACTTTGTCCGGCAGCTTTTTTGTGTATTTCATACAAAAGAGGAAAATTGCGACTACTTTTTTGAAAAAAGATTCGGGAAGATTTCGGTCATTCCTCCAAAACTCCCTCTTTCCAGGGCTTTTTCATCAAAATTCAATGCTTTCTCTTCCATATTTTGATAGGTGCCCGGCTGTAATTTCGGCAAAATGTTATAATATTTTATAAAGCGTGCAATTCTTACTTTGCCAGAGCAATCCCGGACAGAGAAAACAGCAGGTTTCCCAGCGCGTGTTTTTGTAAGGAGAGGTATTCCTGTGCGCTCACCTTGCCACCCCAGTTGAGCACTTCCATCTCTCCGCTGGCACCTTTGATGAAGATGTCCGAGGAAGTAAAGCCGTTCTTCAGATAAAAACGACGTCTTGCACTGCGCTGCTGGGCATTTTCTGCGTTATCATCCAAACGTTCAATCAAAAGAACAATTCGCTTGTCTGCAAAATGCTCGCACACCTGCTGCATGATTTGGCTGCCGGTGCCACGGCTGCGGATTTTGGAGGACACCGCCAGATAGTCCACCATCACCATCCCGCCATAGGGAATGACCATGACAAATCCCATCAAAGTTCCGTCCTCGGTTGCCGTCAGAATCTGCGCCTTTTTGCTTTTCACCGAATGGCGCAGAACAAAAAACGGTTTGCGCTCCGCCTTTGGAAAAGCCTCCATATAGATTTCCTTCACCTGTTTCCATTGCTCTGCATTGATTTGTGTCAGTTTCATCAAAATCTCCTCCTCGTTGTATAATACCCTCTGTGACGCTGTCATTATAAAGGATACAGTGGCTGTAAAGTCAATAGGATTTTCGAATCTTTTTTCAAAAAACAGGAGGGTCAGAATGTCTGACCCTCCTGTTTTTATTTTCCTTATTTGATGGAGTTTTCGTAAGCCTCGATCATCTTCTTGACCATCTGACCGCCGACAGAGCCTGCTTCGCGGGAGGTCAGGTGACCGTTGTAGCCCTCCTTCAGGTTGACGCCGACCTCGTTGGCAGCTTCCATCTTAAATTTATTCATCGCTTCCTGCGCCTCTGGAACGACCAATCTATTACTGTTCGAGTTGTTTTTGTTGCTTGCCATAAAAAATGCACTCCTTCATCTTTTTAAATGATTGGGTGCGGTCCTCCCTGTTTAAGAACCGCTCCTTGCGTTTGCAGTAATAGTATGGCGTGCAGATGGTTGATTATGTTTAGAAAGTTATGCCAGTCCTTCGCATAAAATAGATTTTATTTCTTCATTCCCAGCAGCAAAAGGACAGCTGCGCAGCAGAGCATCTCGTAGGCACTCAAATTGGACGGCAATGAAAACAGATGCTCTCCCTGTGCGATGCAGCTGCCGTCCAATCGAGCCAACGGGGTTTGTACACAAACGACCGCATTCTCCTGCGTGCTGGACATCCGCAGTTCCCCTGTGTCTCCGCAGCGGATGCAGGGCAGTCCGCATTGCACCAGCGCTTCTCCACCCCGGTCGGGCAGGATGCACCTTGCGTGCAGCAGATGCTCCGGCAGGTGCTTTGGCAAAAAACTTTCCTTTAATACTACCAGCCCGCCGCCGACATCCACCCACGAGGACGCCGACAGCTCCAGCAGCAGCACCTTTGCATCTGCCTTCCAGAAAATCCCTTCCCGCGTCTGCCAGGCGCAGCGCTCTCCCAACAAACTGCGCAGCGCATCCAGCAGATGCCGATCCCGTGCTTCTCCCAGCAGGATCACCGGTATCATCATTTGCACCTCCCTGTTGATTTTAGATGTTCTGTTAGTTTTCCCAAAATCATCCGAAAGATACAAAAAGGAGCAGACCACAGCGGTCCGCTCCTTTGATGGGCGAGGATAAGCCCGATTATTCCTCAAATTTGCGCTTTGGCAGTGCTTCCAGCTTCTCCACTGCGCCTTCCAGATATTCCACCGGCATCTCTTCGATCTTGCCTTCGTCGCACAGTGCGGCAAGGGTCGGGTCGATTGGCATCCGACCCAGAATTTCCAGACCGGTTTCCTGTGCTACCTGTTCGAGCTTGCTGTGACCGAAGATGTCAATCTTCTTGCCGCAGTCCGGGCATACCAGGTAGCTCATATTCTCTACGATACCGACGATCGGAACATTCATCAGCTTTGCCATCTTGCAAGCCTTCTTGACAATCATCGAAACCAGATCCTGCGGAGAGGTCACGATGACGATGCCGTCCACCGGAATCGACTGGAAAACAGTCAGCGGAACATCGCCTGTGCCCGGCGGCATATCGATGAACATATAGTCCACCTCTCCCCAGACTACATCGCTCCAGAACTGCTTAACGGTTCCTGCAATGACCGGTCCTCTCCAGACGACCGGGTCGTCGGTGTTTTCCAGCAGCAGGTTAACAGACATGACCTCGGTGCCCTTAGAGGTCAGGCGAGGGTCGATGCCCAGCTCGGTTCCCTGTGCGCGTCCAGTGATCCCAAACATCTTCGGGATAGATGGACCGGTGATGTCCGCATCCAGAATGGCGGTAGAAAATCCTCTGCGCTGCATCATAACTGCCAGCGAAGAGGTGACCATCGACTTGCCAACGCCGCCTTTGCCGCTGACGATACCGATGACCTTTTTAACCTCGCTCAGGTGGTTTGCCGGCTCCAGCAGGCTTTGTGGCTTGGAGCAGGAACCCTTGCTTGAGCAGGAAGAACAGTTGCCGGAGCAGCCGCTTGCTTCACTCATGTACTTCATCTCCTAAAATTTGATCGTTCCAAAAGAATCATTCAGGACAGAATCCCGCTGCTTTGCAGCAGATTCATACTTCTTTATTATAACCTTTTTCCCCTTGTTATGCAAGAGAGAATCTTTTGCCTGCCCGGCTTTTCGGTTGCCGCCAGCTATCCTGTATGCTATCATTAAAAAAGCAGAACACCAAAGGGAGGCTTCGCCTTATGAGGAAGATTTTTTATTATATTCCCGCAGTTATGTCGCTCTTATTCTATTCTGTACTTACTGTTGTCAGCGGATTTCGTGCAGTCCATCCTCTTGCGTGGGGTGGAGTTGGCATCCTGTTCCTCTCCGTTTTTCTTCTATGTAAGGACAGATGGTACGGCTGTGTGGGAGGTTTCCTGCCCGGCTGCGCGCTGATTTACATGAGTACACGATTCACCGGTCAGGTCATTGCTGTCGAACTGCCGTTAGGAATCCTGTTCTGCCTGTATTACCTGGTCTGCGGCATCGTCGTTTATAAAAAAGCCCGAAGATAAACCGGGAACAGGATGGAGCATATACACAAAAAAGAAAAACCCGAGGACACCCGTTCCTTTTTGTGAGAAAAGGTCTTGTCTGTGCAGGATAAATTGCATATAATGAAAGAAACAGGACCGCCCTGCCGCGGGCGTCCGAAAAAACGCATCTGAAAAGGAAGGAAAATTCTGTTATGAAACATATCCTGCTGATTGCCACCGGCGGAACCATCGCCTCTGGAAATTCTGAAAATGGACTGACCCCACAAATCTCCTCGGAAGAACTGCTCAGCTATGTTCCTGCTGCACGGGAATTCTGCACCATCGACGCGGTACAGATTCTCAACATCGACAGCACCAATCTTCAGCCGGAGCACTGGCTGCTGATGGCGCGCACTGTCCGCGAAAACTATGACAAGTACGACGGCTTTGTCATCTGCCACGGCACCGATACGATGGCATACACCTCCTCGGCGCTGTCCTACCTGATTCAAAACTCGCCAAAGCCCATCATCATCACCGGTGCGCAAAAGCCAATCTCCATGGAAATCACCGATGCCAAAACCAACCTGCTCGACTCGCTGCGCTTTGCCGCCTATCCCGATGCACACGGGGTCACCATCGTCTTCAACGGCAAAATCATCGCCGGCACCCGCGCCAAAAAGGTCCACTCCAAGAGCTTCAACGCCTTTGACAGCATCAATTTCCCGGTGCTTGCCACCATCCGCAACAATAAAATCGTCCACTATGTCAAGGACAGCTGTCCCTGCTCCTATCCTGCCTTTTACAGCGACATCAATCCCAAGGTCTGCTTAGTCAAGCTGATTCCGGGCATGGAGCCGGACCTGCTGCCCTGGATTGGCGAGCATTATGATGCGGTCATCATCGAAAGCTACGGTGTCGGCGGTCTGCCCAGCGCACCGGACCGCGACTTCCTCAAAGAGGTGGACAAGCTGATTGCCGACGGAAAGATCGTCGTGATGACCACGCAGGTCATGTATGAAGGCAGCGACATGGAGGTCTATGAGGTTGGACACGTTGCCAAAGAACGCTACGGACTGATTGAGTCCTATGATATGACACTGGAAGCCACCGTTACCAAGCTGATGTGGATTATGGCACAGACCCACGACCCGCAGCGCATCAAGGCGATGTTCTACACCACCATCAACCACGACATTCTCTTCCAGAACAACTGATACCCCTGCAAGGAGGTCCTTTACTTGTCAAACCCGTGTACCCTCTGTCCACGACACTGCGGCGTTGACCGCAGCCTTTTCACCGGTCGCTGCGGTGTGGGCGATTCGGTCAAGCTTGCCCGCGCCGCTTTGCACTTTTGGGAGGAACCCTGTGTCAGCGGTGAGCAAGGCTCCGGGACGGTCTTTTTTTCCGGCTGCCCGCTGGGCTGCATCTTCTGCCAGAACCACACCATCAGCGCAGGACATTTTGGCAAGGAGGTCAGCATCGAGCGGCTGGCACAGATTTTTCTGGAGCTGCAGCAGCAGGGCGCCAACAACATCAACCTGGTCACTGCCGGACACTTTGTTCCACAGGTCATCGATGCTTTGGACCGGGTGCGCCATCAGCTGCACATCCCGGTCGTCTACAACAGCAGCGGATATGAAACGGTGCAGACCCTTCGGATGCTGGCAGGCTATGTCGACGTCTACCTGCCGGACCTCAAGTTCTATTCACCGGAGCGTTCGGCGCGGTACTGCTCGGCTCCCGACTACTTTGCAGTCGCCAGCGCTGCGGTGCAGGAGATGTTTGCCCAGACCGGTCCGGTGCAGCTGGACTCCCGCGGCATCATCCAAAAGGGAACCATCGTTCGCCACATGGTCATGCCCGACGGCGTGGAGGACAGCATGGACATTTTAAGCTGGATTGCCGAGCACCTGCCGCTGGACGACATTCTGGTCAGTGTGATGAGCCAGTACACTCCCTTTTACAAAAGTGCCGATTATCCCGAAATCAACCGCCGCCTGCTGCCACAGGAATACGAACGGGTGCTCGACTGGATGGAGTGCATGGGCATCGAAAACGGCTTTGTCCAGGAGCTCTCCTCTGCTAAAGAGGAATATACCCCTGATTTTTCCCTGCAAGGAATCTAAACTTTTGAAACCTTCCAGAAAAAAAGGAAATTTCAGCCATGCAAATCGACATTCTTCCATACGCAAAGGAAAGAATCCCCGATGTCATCAACTTTGAAGAAAATCTGCGCAAGCAAGAAGATTTCTGGGGATGGAAAATCGACCAAGCCTACCGGGAAAATGTTGAAAAGAGCTTTTGCTCCTCTGAATTTTCTCATTCAATCTCGCTGCTTGCCTATGTCGAAGGCAAGATGGTCGGCAGAATCGACTCCGGTATGATTGCCACCCACTTTGAAGGCTCCCGCCAAGCTTATCTGGATTGGGTCTGCGTTTTAAAAAGCCACCGGCATCAGGGTATTGCCCAAAAACTGATGAAGGCTCTGCGGGAACAGCTCAAGCAGCAGGGAATCACCACCCTGGTCGGGCTGATTGCCTCCAACGAAGAAGCCCAGCGCTTTTACCGCTCGCTGCCCGACAGCAAAATCCAGGATGAAGGAATTTGGATTGACATTCTCTAGCCGAAACTTTCCTATAATTTACTATAAAAGGAAGGCGACTGTGCAGCTGC